>BNJU01003559.1_pt1 | contig 210496 bp, 219 predicted proteins | sample 8539281 | NCBI WGS metagenome assembly BNJU01 (sample SAMD00202456, study PRJDB9452) | human saliva metagenome | isolation source: human saliva | place: Japan | reverse complement strand
TTTTATTAAACAATTATATGTGTTGATATGGAAGCTAAAGATTGATTAAATCTTTAATTTTGATACGATAATCAGTATCAAGTAACTTTAGTTTACCATAGGGTCCTTATAAAAATCAAGTAGATTTTATATCAGATATTTTTTTCTATTGACCAAACCTCTACCCTAGTATGGTATTCACCATTTTCACCACAGGCATCTATTAGGTCATTCTTCTTGAAATAATCAATCAAGCCCTTATCCAATAACCTTCCCTCATAGGACCTGTCAAGATAATCCTCATTTACTTTCACTATCCTTGCCTCTAGGCCTGAATTTATGAATTCATCTAGGATATTCTCCCTTTCCTCGTATTCTAAGGGGTGGATGCAGCCTATATTTGCCTTCCTACACCTGGCCCTATTCCAATTTAGGTGGCCTTCTATATCAATGTCACCAAAAATACAGGCCTGGGCACCCAGGTCTTTACTTGTCTTTAGGGCCTCTTCAAATTGGACCTCATAGTCCTCTAGGCCTGCCCTTGTAAATATCACCTTGCAAGCAAGTATCTGGCCTACATCCTCGAAATACCTATGTTCTAGATTATGGGTCCAAGACAAGTCTTGTCCCTTTTTTGTAGAAACAATTAGGGCAACTAAGTCGTTGCCCTGGTCTAACATCCTCTTTATTGCTAATGTGGAGTCTTTACCACCACTAAATGACGCTGAAAATTTCATATACCTACACCTACTAAATATTTTCTATCTGCCAATCTATAGGCTCTTGTCTCATTTCCTCTAGGATCTGGTTTACCCTGGCAAAATGTCCACATCCGAAAAAACCCCTGTGGGCTGAAAGCGGACTCGGATGGGGGGCCTCTAGTATATGGTGCCTCGATCCATCTATAAGCTTCTTTTTAGACCTTGCATTTGCCCCCCATAGTACAAATATTACAGGCTCCTCTCTTTGATTTAGGTAGGATATTATATTGTCTGTAAAGGTCTCCCAACCCATACCCTTGTGGGAGTTTGCCTGGTGGGCCCTCACAGTCAGGGCCGTGTTGAGTAATAGTACACCCTGCCTGGCCCAAGGTACTAGGTAGCCATTATTTGGTATATATAGACCTAGCTCATCCCTCAGCTCCTTGTACATATTTAAAAGGGACGGTGGTGTCTTTATACCCGGCTTTACTGAAAAGGCCAAGCCATGGGCCTGACCATCATCATGGTAGGGGTCCTGGCCCAATATCAATACCTTTGTCCCTTCATATGATGTATATTTCAAGGCATTAAAAATATCATACATATCTGGAAATACCTGCTGACTCCTGTACTCTGACTTTAGAAACTCCCTTAACTTTAGGTAGTATTCTTTTTTAAATTCATCAACTAAGACCTGGTCCCAATCATTACCTATATTTACCATAAGGCCCTCCCTGTCATACTATTTTACAATTACATCCTTGTCTAGCTGGCTGTCATCATCACTAATTATCTTTTATATTTATCTTGTGTGGTAGGCAGACTATACTTTTGGCCTGGCTTATCTATAAAGCCCGTATGGATACAGACCTTGTCTGGACAGTTGGCCTATAGTCATTTCGACTCCCTTGTCATGGATATGTATATTGTTTATCCTACCATTTTTTTTCCTTTATATTTATCTTCTGGTCCTTGTCTAGGGATAGGTATTATATAGCTTGTTTTCTACATAAACCTCTACCCTAGCACCCTGGCCTGAATTCATAAATTTATTTATAAGGACTCCTGTACAATTAGTATGCCCACTATTCCAAAAAGGATTATGTCTCTTTTTCATTTCTTCTCCTAATTCTACTCATATGCTTTTAAAATATGTTATAATACTTATTGTGCTATATTGATTATAACATAAATGGAGGTAAAAATGAAAAAAATCAAATCTTAAGATACTTGCATCAATAATAATTTTTCTTTATTATTGGTCTTATATTTTATTTTACAGTTATAGATAAGGTCGGTACTTTTTCTACTACTAATTATTACTTGGATACTGTAAACCAGATCAGTGTCATCAACACTAGGAAGTCCAAGGCTAACAAGGTTCTTCCTGCTTCTGACAAGATAGTCCTTGACATACATAACAAGATGAGCTCCCAGCTGGCTTCAAGTGAAGTCTCAAAGATAAATCAAAATGCGGGTATCCAGCCTATCAAGGTTTCTGACGATACCTATACTGTAATCAAAAAGGCCATCTCCTATTCCCAAAAGACAGGTGGAAAGTTTGATATATCAGTTGGTGCTATTTCCTCTATATGGAATATTGGTAATGAGTCTGCAAGAGTTCCATCATCTGAGGAAATCAAAAGCTTGCTTCCTCTTGTCAACTACAAGGATATTAGCCTAAATGACAAAGAAAAGTCTGTCTATCTTAAAAAGAAAGGCATGAAAATAGACCTAGGTGGTATCGCCAAGGGCTATTGTGCTGACAAACTAGCTGACTACCTCAAGGAAAATGGTGTAAAAAATGCTATTATAAACCTAGGTGGAAATATATATGTATTTGGTCAAAATGCCAAGAAGACCGACTTTAATGTAGGTGTCCAGGACCCGGCCAAGACCAATACAGAGCCTCTTGGAACTATACAGCTAACAGATAAGTCTATAGTAACGTCTGGTGTATATGAGAGATTTATAGAAAAAGACGGTAAGGTCTACCACCATATGATCAACCCGACTACTGGTTATCCGTTTGAAAATAACTTAAGTAGTGTAACTATAATATCTAAAAAGTCTATAGATGGGGATGCCCTTTCTACCTCTACCTTTGGCCTTGGCCTTGAGGAGGGTATGAAGTTTATAGAGGGGCTTGACGATGTAAATGCTATCTTTATAACAAATGATAAGAAGGTATATACAAGTAAGGGCATCAAAGACAAGTTTAGCCTAGAAAATTCAAGCTACAGTCTTGCCAACTAAACTTAATATGAGCAAAAATATAGGGCCTAGTGTGGATATCCACGCCAGGCCCTCTTTGTTGATCTTATTAAATTATGCCTTCATAACACTTCCAAGTATACCATTTATATACTTGTAGGCATCATCATCACAATACTTCTTAGCAATGTTTACAGCTTCATCGCAGGCAACAGCCTCTGGTATAGTAAACATGAACTTGATTTCAGCAACAGCCAATCTCAAGATGGCAACGTCAACTGCAGGCATTGTATCTGTAGTCCAGTTTCTCGCATACTCATTTATATAGGCATCTATGGCCCCTATATTGTCTTCAACAGCCCTGGCTGCATCCATCAAATATGAGGAATCCAATATGACCTCCCTATAAGAGTCTAGCATATCTATTTCCTTGCCACCATGTGACTTGTAAATTTCTATAGCATCGTCTTCTACTGAATCCAAAAAACTGTCTAGGTCTTGGCTTAGACCCTCCCAGCCCGTATTTGATACGGCCCTGCTATAGAGATACTTCATAAATATTTCCCTAGAAACCTTCCTCTGCATTATTAAATTATTAGCTCTAGTCATTTTCTTTCTTTTCTGCCTTTTCCTTTTTTATCACTAGGCTATCAACATGTACATTTACCTTATCAACCTTAAGACCTGCCATAGTTTCTACTGCGTTTACTATGCTTTCCTGAACCTTAAGTGATACATCTGGTATTACCTGACCATACTTAACAGCTATATCTATGTCTATTATAGCCTTGTCATCTTCAACACTTACCTTTATCCCGTGATTCCTAAATAGCTTGTCTGTAAATGAAGTAGACTTGTCTATACCGTCTATTTCTAGTGCTGCAAAACCAGCTATTGTCTGTATAACATCATTTGAAATCTTTATCTGACCTAAATTTTCCATAGTACACCTCCATGTTTATTTCACTATTATCTTATGCTACAATAATACCAAAATATACTTATTTTTTTGCAAATTATTTTTTTCCTTTATAAGGCCTGACCTATAGGCAGCTAGAAGGTCCTTAAGATCCTCTACCCTCTCCAATAGCTGTAGACCATCATTTGTATCCTTAATCATCCTCCTCTTGGCCTTGTGCTCTACCAAGACTGTAGATGAAATGATATCTCTCTCGTTTTTAACAGCGTCCTCCTTTGATGTAAAAAGGCTCATGGGCAACCAGCTGTAGCGTTCTTGAATTGTATATTAGGGTGTAGCCTGCCATACCAGTCTTACTCTGGTAGGCCTTAGAAAATCCACCATCTATTACTAGAACTTTACCCTGGGCCTTGACAGGACTTTCTCCCTTCTTGTACTTAACTGGAACATGGCCATTAATTATATGGTCTTCGTTAAAGTCCATATTGAACTCGTCAAAGATTTTCTTTAGGATGGTCATGTCCTCTCTTAGGTTGAAGTATGGGTTCTTATTCTCTTTATGAGTTGCCTTGTCCTCTATAAAGTACCTCTCATATGTAGTCATATCATCCTTACCAAATAGGGAAGAACACTTGCCTGTCCATAGGTACCAGAACATGTCCAGACCATAGGACCTCTTTTCTTCATCTTCTTCATAGTAGGCCTCCCTAACCAGGGATTCCATCTTATCTAACAAAGCCTTGCCCGAATACCTCTGTCCCTTTAGTTCCATGGACATAAAGCTTCCATCATCATTAAGTGGTAGGCCACCATGGATTAGGAGGTTTCCGTTGTACTTAAGGTAGATACTTCCCTTAGAGAAGAGGAAGTTTACGTGTTTTTGAAGCTTGTCACTTGACATAAAGGCATCGGCTAGCTTGTCAATTATCCCTTCTTCTTCCTCTGTAAGCCTATAAGGGTCATTTGGGTCTATAGTTGGGAAGTTTGTGTCCTTTAGTGGATAAGTCTTACCCTTTATTACTATGGTCCCCTTGTCATAGTCGACCTTGTCTAGAAGCAACCTATGGCTCATTTCATATTCAGGTCTCCTATTTATAATGGCTCCTTCCAGCTTGAACTGGATAACACTGATAGCCTTGTGGATCTTGGCTATCATGGAAATTTCCCTCATATTTGAATCATCACGGTCAACTTTAGGCTGAAATTCGCTGCATGGGTCATGCCTGTAGGTATTTATGGCAAAGCTGGCCAATGGAAGTAGGTTTATACCATATATATCCTCTATAATATCCAAGTTATCGTACCTAGATGATATCCTCAAGGCATTTGCTATACAAGTCTTTTCACCTGCTGCTGCCCCCATCCAAAGTATGTCGTGGTTACCCCACTGTATGTCAACGCTGTGGTGGTCCATCAACCTATCTACTATTAGGTCTGGCCTTGGTCCTCTGTCGTAAATATCGCCAACTATGTGGAGCCTGTCAACCACCAACTTTTGTATTACCTTGGCTAGGGCCCCTATAAAGTCCTCTGACTGGCCCAGAGTAATAATAGATTCTACTAGAGATACATAGTATTCTTCCTTATGCTCGCTCTTCCTGTGCTCATGCATTAGTTCTTCTATTACATAGGCATAGTCCTTTGGCAGGAGCTTTCTAACCTTAGACCTGGTATACTTACTAGAACAATACTTGCATAATTCCACTAACCTATATATAGATATCCTATAGAAGTCCTCCATATTTGCCTCAGTCTTCTTTATCATCTCTATCTTGCTAAATGGATAGTAAACCAAGGTAGCCAAGGACCTCTTTTCCGAATCCATCATGGTATTTGTAAAGAGCTCATCTATCTTTCTCCTGACCACGCCTGACCCATTTTTCAAAACATGGATAAAGGGCTCATGCTCTCCGTGTATGTCTGATAAAAAATGCTCTGTCCCCTTTGGTAGGTTCAATATTGCCTCTAAATTGATTATTTCCGTACTTGCTTCAGATATTGTCTTATACTGGTTGGACATCAGTTTCAAATACTTGAACTTAAGGTCCTTTTCGTCGACAGCTAAATTATCTCTCATATCTACCTCCAAAACACTCGTCTGGTTTACCTACTTGTCTTCTTCCTTTTCTTGGTCGCTTGATATATATGCCCTAATTTCCTCTACTACATTTCCATCTACAAACTGGATTGCCTGCCTAATAGCATTCTTGATTGCCCTAGCATCAGAGCTACCATGTGCCTTTATTAGACCTCCCTCTACTCCTAAAAATGGTGCACCGCCATGTGAAGAGTAGTCAAGCGAGTCCTTTAGCCCTCTTAGGCTATCTTTCATCATTAGGGCTCCTAGCTTAGCCTTAGTAGAAGACATCATAGTCTCCTTTAACTTCTTGAAAAGTGAAAGTACTGTTCCCTCTAGGGTCTTAACTATCATATTACCTATAAAGCCGTCACATATAACTACATCACAAACACCATTGAGTATTTCCCTAGTCTCCATATTGCCTATAAAGTTCATGTCATTCCTGTCCTTCAGTAGGTCAAATGTAGTCTTTACTAGGTCATTACCCTTGCCCTCTTCTGTACCAATATTGGCCAAGGCAACCCTAGGCTTGTCTATCTTCATAACCCTCTTGGCGTAGATATTAGTCATGGCTGCAAAGTCAACTAACTGCTGGGCATCACAGTCTACATTGGCACCAGTATCTGATAAAAGGCTAAGTCCCCCATCCATTGTAGGTATGGCTGTACATATACAAGGCCTGCTAATGCCCTTGATCCTTTTAATTACAAAGACACCGCCACTTAGAAGGGCCCCTGTACTGCCAGCTGATACCATGGCATCAGCCTTCTTATTTTTAACCATATTAAGGGCCACTACCATAGATGAGTCCGTCTTCCTCCTAATAGCAACTACTGGCTTCTCATCATTTGTAATGACCTGGCTAGTAGGGACTATTTCTATCTTGTCTTGTCACAATCATACTTGGCTAATTCTGCCTCTAGTAGGCCCTTATCACCTGTTATTATTATATCTATACCGTATTCTTTGACGGCCATGCAGGCTCCCTCTACAGGGGCCATAGGTGCATTATCTCCGCCCATTCCATCTATAACTATCTTCATATTTAACCTCCATTTAAAGCTACTAATTAAATTATATCACATTTTTTTGAACGTAAAAAAATAGCGTAAGCAAAAAGCTACGCTACCTAAAAATCATATTTCGTTTTCTAAAAATCTAATTAGTCAACTGATACTACTTCTTTACCATCGTATGATCCACAGCTTAGACAAACTCTGTGTGGTAACTTTGGTTCGTGACACTGTGGACACTCAACAAAACCAGTAGGAACCATCTTTTGAATTAGACGCTCTTCTCATTTTAGTTTTTAGATTTAGATGTTCTACGCTTTTGGTACTGCCATGAAGACACCTCCTTACTCTATTTTAACAATTCTTTTAATTTAGCAAATCTAGGATCAATGTCATCGTCGTCCATGGAGTCTTCACATACACAGTCTTTAGTATTCAAGTCTCACCCCACAGCCCGAACATATTCCTTTGCAATCTTCGCTACACAACACTTTTTGAGGCATGTTATAAGTCAGAGTACTGTCTACAAGTTTCAAGAGATCAATCTCTGTCCCTTCTAGAGGAAAATATATCTACATCTTCACAACTATCCTCATCATACGTTTCTTTCATTAAGTATGCATCTATCTCATAAAGCAACCGGAACATCAAGGTCTTTTAAACATCTTGAGCAGGCACCCTTGTAATCAAAGTCTACCTTAGCCTTCAGTAAAAATTCCTTCCCGCCCTGGATATCCTACCAGTTAGACGCAGGGGTGATATCAAATTATAATCTACACCATAATATCTAATCGACTCTACATTTTCACAAAAATCAAAGTCTACACTTTCTCTCTCTTTATTAGTTAGAGAATCTATATTTAGCTTCATAAATTTATCACCTCTAAAAACATTACTTGTCCATTATACATATTTGAGTCTTATTTTGTCAAAGTATTTTTAACGATTAGATAGTCTTAAAGTATCTCTTGCTATCATCAATTCTTCGTTAGTTGGTATCAATAATACCTTTACTCTTGAATCGTCTGAAGAGATTATCCTATCCTTACCTCTTACATCATTCTTTTCAGGATCTAGCTTGATTCCCATAAAGTCCATATCAGCACAGATCATCTCTCTCATACCTATACCATTTTCTCCAAGACCTGCTGTAAATACTATTGCATCTACACCATTCATCTCAGCAGCATAAGCACCTATATACTTCTTTACCCTCTGAGCATATGCGTCTAGGGCATTTATAGCAAGCTGGTTTCCTTCAGCTGCTGCATCCTCTATATCTCTAAAGTCTGAAGATATACCTGTCATACCGTATACTCCTGACTCCTTGTTCATTAGCTTGTCAACACCATCAGCGTCAAGACCTTCCTTCTTCATAACGAAAGGTATTATGGCTGGATCTATATCACCACATCTAGTTCCCATGATTAGACCCTCTAGTGGAGTTAGACCCATTGAAGTATCTACTGACTTACCACCGTCTACTGCAGTTATAGATGCTCCATTACCAAGGTGGCAAGTGATTATCTTTAGGTCTTCTGTCTTCTTACCTAGCATTTCTGCAGCCTTCTGAGATACGTATAGGTGAGAAGTTCCGTGGAATCCATATCTTCTTACACCATGCTTCTTATATAATTCATGAGGCAAACCATACATAAAAGATTTTTCTGGCATTGTCTGGTGGAAGGCTGTATCGAATACACCTACCATTGGTACATCAGGAAGTATAGCCTTACAAGCTTCTACACCCATTAAATTAGCTGGGTTGTGTAGTGGTGCAAGGTCACTACAATCCTTGATTGCAGCTATTACTTCATCAGTCAAGACTGCAGAAGAAGCAAACTTTTCTCCACCGTGAACTATTCTGTGTCCAACAGCATCTATCTCCTTCATTTCCTTTACAGCTCCAACAGTTGGATCAACTACAGCATTTAGAACATGGCCGATAGCATCCTTATGGTCCTTCATTGGCTGCTCTACAACATGCTTACCATCTAGACCTTCCTTTTCATGCTTAAGGATTGAGCCATATATTCCTATTCTTTCAACCAATCCCTTACAAAGTACTTCTTCATTCTCCATATCGATTAACTGATACTTTAATGATGAACTACCGCAATTTAACACTAAAACTTTCATTTAATTACATTCCTCCACTTAATCTTAATTATTTTACCTCTGTTAATATACCACTTTTTTAGAAAAAGTACATATGCTTCTTAAAAACAAACTTAAAAAAATCTACTTGAATCAAAAAATTAAATCTTGTATCAAAAAAATCTGCCTGACCCCTTGCCAGTAGGTCCGGATTCTTGGAATAGTATTTCTGGTAATAGATGGCCGATGTCCTCATATCTATATCTAAGAGTTTTCTGAACAAGGCATTCTCCCTGTATTGGTCACTATCTATAGACTTTGCCGGACTTGTTACTATACTAATATTGGACTCTTCCTTTACCATCCTAAGTATATCCCTACCCCTTTGGGTCATACCTAAAACCCTTATATACGGAAGGCTCTCGATATGCTTCACCTGGTCTAGGTCTTCTTCTCTGATACCAAGCAGGATATTGTATAGGGCCCTTCTTATCTTAGCCCTTGTGTGAGACTTGTTGGTCAAGGCTTCTACTGCCTCTCCCATAGTCACAGACCTTAGAATATGTTTTTCTATAGACCTATCCAGGCCACCATTGACCTCAAAATACTCCTCTAACCTGCCGCTTTCCCTGGCAACTATATAGGATATTTCACCAAAGAAGGTTTCATCTCCCATAAGACCAGTTCCTTGGTCCATAATTCCCTGATTATATCAAGAACTGACTCATCAATAGCCTTACCTAGATGCTTGTCTAAGTCAGTGCCAGACAAGACACTGTCTGCCATACCTAAAGCTTGTCCAGTCCTTGTTTTTGTAGTTGATCCTAATAGGGCAGCCCTGATGGCACTTGCTGATGGGAGGTCTCCATCTAGGTCCTGACTACTATATGAAGATCCCTTTCTCCTTATGGTTACTGGCTCCATGGTCGTTCCTAGCCTTTTTCCCTCCTTAAGGTATTCTAGGCCCAATATATTATTAGACTGACCCAAGACTTCTCCTATATCAAAGTCTCTAAAACCCTCTTTAATGGCCTCTTCTCTCGCCTTCGCATAGGATAGACTAGTCTTCATCAGGTCCTTGGCCCTCTTGTCTATCCAGTCAGCCTGGTCATAGATAAAGTTAGCCAGGCCAGTTAACCTCTCTATACTACCATCCTCTGAACCAAAACAAAAAGAATCTACACAGCCCAATGAATTTAGACTGAGTAGACCCCCTCTAGCAAATATTTCAGCAGTCTGTCCAGCAAAGATGCTTGGTATTTCTAGGACCAAGTCCACCCCATTTTCTAGGGCCATTTGGGCCCTGGCATCCTTATCCACTAGGGCAGGACCTCCCCTTTGTACAAAGTTACCACTCATGGCTACCACGAGGTGGCTACAAGAGGATACCCTCTTGAATTCCTGAATCTGGTAACTGTGTCCCTTATGAAAAGGGTTGTATTCTGCTATTATTCCACCTATCTTCATATGCCTATAGCTGGGATTTACCCTTTCTAACCTCGGATAGGATTTCTACTAAAGTAGCTTCAACACTTTCTAGTTGCTCTATAGAGTAGTTTCTAGCCCCTGTTCTAAGGTCCCTCGAGTAGTCTGTAGCTTCCTTTATCATCTTTTCGGACCTAGCCTTGGCATCCTTGTTTATCTTACTTTCAGATACAAGCTCTTCAGCCCTGATAGTGGCTTCCTTCATCATACTTTCAATTTCTGCATCAACCTGTTTGTTTTTTATTATGATTTCGTCATTACATTCTCTGATTTTCTGTTCTCTCTCCCTCTTGGCCTCTTCCCTAAGGAAGTCTGCATCATTTCTAGCAGATTCAAGAATAGAGTCCTGCTCCTTTATAATTTTTTTAGGGCAGTATCAAGTTCATATGGTAGGGCTCCCTTAGCTCTCTATTAGGTCAAGCATTTCGTCCCTATCCACCCTACTTTCTTTGAAAGTGGGAAACCATTAGCCTGGTTAAGCATTTCTTCCATATCGGAAAGTATTTGCATAATCTTGATATCTTCGTTCATATTTATCCTCCAATTTATATACTATATTAATTCTTTTCCTTTTAGCTTTTCAATTACACATCTTGGTACTAGGTTGCTCACATCAGCATTGAAGTGGAGCACCTCTTTTATAAGCGAAGAACTGATAAAAGAATATGTCTTGCTAGTTGGCAAGATAACAGTCTCCAATTTATCATTTAATTCCTTGTTCATATGGGCCATCTGTAGCTCATATTCCATATCAGCTATAGTCCTAACCCCCTAACAAGTACACTTATATCATTTTTTATACAATATTCTATCAAAAGACCATCGAAGCTAATCACACTTACATTGTCCAGGTGCTTGATTGATTCCTTAATCAAGTCCATCCTCTCATCCATAGAGAATAGGGTCTCCTTGTTAGGATTTATCAGCAAACCCACCTGCAAGTGATCAAACATCTTGGCGGCCCTTTCAATTATATCTATATGGCCATTGGTAATAGGATCAAACGTCCCTGCAAATATGGCCTTTACACCCTTACTCATCATCATCCTCCAAACAGTAGAAAGTCAACATTGTAATACCGTACTTTTTTTCCTTGTAAACCTCTAGACCCTCAACTTGACCTATAGGCTTTTTGGCATCGTGTTCAACTATGACTATTCCGTCTTTTTTCAATATCTTACAGGACCTTATAGTATCTAAGACCTCTTCAAAAAGCCCCTTATAGTAGGGAGGGTCGACAAAAATCATATCAAAGCTTTTATTTTTTGCCTCCATATCCCTTAGACACCTTTTAAAGTCACCACTAACTATCTGGCTCCTATCAGCCACTCTTGCCTTTTCGATATTAGACTTTATTATCTTGATACTGTCGAGACTATTATCGCAAAACACTGCCTGGCTTGCACCTCTTGACAATGCCTCTATTCCCAGGGCACCACTACCAGCAAAAAGGTCTAGCACCTGGCTATCATAAACCCAGTCCTGTACTATATTAAACATGGACTCCTTTACCCTGTCAGTGGTAGGTCTTACCCTATCATCTCCTGGTGTATTGAGTTTTAGCCCTCTGGCACTTCCTGATATTACTCTCACTCCTAGTCCCCCTAATAAAATCTTCACTTAGATATATTTTATCATACAATATAGTATTTAACTAGATTAATGTTCTTATTTTTAGACAAAAATATTATAAATACAAATAGATATAAATATTATACTAAAATAACAAGATAAATGAACTATAGTTTCTAAGTATTTATTTAACTAATATAATGCTATACATGTAAATCTATATGGATATATTTCCACCTATTGACTTAAACATTTCCTCTATTTTTAAGTCTTATCCTTCATTATCCTTGACCCTAAGAGCTGGATCCTGGGCATATATTTCTCTGGCCTCTTTTTGGACCAGTCTAAGTATCTTCATATGTTTGAATAGGTTGGCTACCCTTAGTTCAGGTAGACCATGCTGCCTGGTACCAAAAAGTCTCCTGGTCCCCTTAGCTCTAGGGTCCTTTTTCTGATATTTTGAAGCCATCGTTGGTCTCTTCCATTATAGCCATCCTATGCCTACAAATTTCTGTCTTTGACCCATATATAAGGGTACAGTAGGATTTTTCACTTCCCCTACCCACACGTCCTCTCAACTGGTGGAGCTGGGCAAGTCCGAATCTCTCTGCATTTTCAATTATCATCAGACTGGCATTAGGTACATTTACACCTACTTCTATTACAGTTGTCGATACGAGTATATCTAGCTCGTGGTTCTTAAAGGCCTCCATAACCTGGTCCTTCTCACTTGCCTTCATTTTCCCGTGTAAAAGTCCCACCCTAAGGTCCTTAAAGAAGTCATACCTTAGCTCGTCATATACCTCACTAGCTGACTTTAGGTCTAGGGTCTCACTTTCCTCTACCAGTGGGCATACCACATATACCTGCCTTCCCTTTTCTATCTCTGACCTAACCTTAGACATATAGTAGGACTCTCTTTTTCTCTTTTCTATAGCCAAGGTTTCTATAGGTTTCCTACCTGGTGGTAACTCATCTATTATCGATATATCAAGGTCTCCATATAGGATAAGGGCCAGGGTCCTAGGTATAGGTGTGGCCGTCATTACCAGGACATCTGGATTTTCAGACTTTGAAGTCAGCCTCCCCCTCTGGTTGACACCAAAGCGGTGCTGTTCATCCGCAATTACCAGGCCCAAGCTGGCAAATTCTACCCTATCCTCTATTAGGGCATGGGTACCAATCAGGATATCTACTTGACCGCTTGCTAGGTCCTCAAGGATTTCTCTGGCCTCCTTCTTTGTGGAGCTGCCAGTTAAGACCTCAACCCTAATGCCCGTACCTTCAAAGAAGTCCTTAAAGCTCTCCATATGCTGTTTGGCTAAAATTTCAGTTGGAGCCATGTAGGCTCCCTGATAACCATTTAGGACACAATTAGCCAAGGCCAACTGGGCGACAACCGTCTTACCTGAGCCAACATCCCCCTGAACTAGTCTATTCATTATCCTGTCAGATGTCATATCCTCAATTATTTCATCATAGGCCTTCTGTTGAGCACGAGTTAGTTTAAATGGAAGTTTTTCTTCTATCTTATCCATGTCCTTGTGCCTTTGAAATCTTATCCCCTTGCCAACCTTATTGTTACCCTTTACAGTAAAAAGGCCTAGCTGGAGGAAGAGCAGCTCTTCAAAGATCAGCCTATACATGGCGATTTTTACATTCTCCTTTTTCCGGAAAAATGCATATTTTTTATGGCAAAGTCAACCCCTGCACAGGTTGTACTTGTCAACCAACCATTTGGGCAGGTATTCGTCTATACTAATATCTGATGATTCGAATATATTCCTTATCATCCCCATGACTTCCTTATTACCTACTCCTGCTGTAAGGCTATATACCGGTACTATTATCCCTGTATTTTTTTATCTAATTTATCATATTCTATCTCACAATTATGTAGCTCAGTAACAGGTCCAAGATTCTTTTTTACACTTCCGAATACCTTGACTATGTCACCCACCCTAAAGGTATTTCTTAGATAGGCCTTATTGAAAAATACCAGCTTGGCTCACCAGTGTCATCGCTGACATAAAATTCCGTAATGCTAAATTTTCTACGACTAACTGAGTTTATCCTGTCTATCTTGACCCTTACACCCGTTTTTTCGCCCTCTTCTAGCTGGAATATTTTTTTCTGCCTACTCCTATCTTCAAATTGCCTTGGGAAATAGTAGAGGGCATCCTTGACTGTGAATATTCCCAGCCTGGCCATCTTTTTCTGCCTTTTTGGGACCTATCCCTTTACAAATTGTATATTTTCATTTAATACACTGTACATGCTTCCTCCATATATGAAAAGAGTATAGGTTGGACTACCTATACTCAAATATATTATTACAACTACGAGCCCTAGCCTTATCTCTTTAAGCGTCAAGACAATGTAAGGCTACTAGCGGTCTCTTGTAGTTTGCATTTAAAGCCTACTCCACAGATATTAGGTAGTAGTATAGAGGCTGACCTCCATAGTAAAGTTCTACATCCAGGTCTTCAAATTCATCCTGGATATTCTCTGCAAATAGTCTTGCAGCATCTTCCTCTACATCTTCACCATAGTATAGGGTAATTATACTTGCATCATCGTCTACCATTTCCTTGATGACGTTTCTAGTAACCTCTTCAACCTGCTTACCTGAAGAAATTAGGGCCTTACCAGTGATACCAATTACATCACCTTCAGCAACCTCTATGCCACCCATTACGGTATCCCTTACTGCATAAGTGATTTCGCCTGACTTGATAGTTTCAAGAACAGACTCAAAGTTTTTCATATTTGCTTCTGGGTCTGCATCATGGTCAAATGTAACCATGCAGCTGATACCCTGTGGTATATTCTTAGTAGGAACTACATATACATTTTTTTCTGATAGCTCCTTAGCCTGGTTGGCAGCCATTATTACATTGCTGTTGTTAGGCATAATAAATATGTTCTTGGCATTTATCATCTTGATTGCATTCATAAAGTCCTCTGTAGATGGGTTCATTGTCTGGCCACCTTCGATAACTATGTCAACACCTAGCTCATCGAATATGTCTGCTAGACCCCTACCCATAGTAGTCGTGATAAATCCAAATTCCTTTTCTTCTTCATTTACAACAAAATCGTCCTCAGCAGTTACCTGATCAAGTTCTTCCTGCTCTTCATCAGTGATAATCTGGTTTTCATGCTGAAGTCTCATGTTTTCTATCTTTATAGTCAATAGCTGACCAAACTTTAGGCCTCTTCTAGGGCCTTACCAGGGTTGTTAGTATGAACGTGAACCTTGATAACTCCATCATAACCAACAACAACTAAGCTATCTCCATAGCCCATCATTATATCCCTGATAGTATCAGAATCTACTTCCTGTGATTCAAGTATAAATTCAGTACAGTAGCCGAACTTGATGTCTACATCCCTAGCACTATCACTGTGAACACCTGTAGTTGGGGCAGACTTAGTTTCCTCGCCACCAGCCTGTAGCCTTACAGGATTACCCTTTAAGGCACTCAACATACCCTCGTACAGACATACCAAGCCCTTACCACCAGAGTCAACAACTCCAGCATCCTTAAGGTTCTTTAATAGGTCTGGTGTCCTTTCAAGAGACTTGTCGGCTTCCTCAACTAACATTTCCATAAATTCTACACAGTCCTTAGCCTTCTTTGAATTCTTTACGGCAAAGTCACTTGATTCTCTTACAACTGTAAGGATCGTACCCTCTATAGGCTTGATTACGGCCTTGTAGGCAGTATCAGAACCTGACTTTAGGGCCTTGGCAAGGTCTTCAACGCTTAGCTGGTCCTTACCCTCTATAGACTTGGCTATACCTCTTATAATCTGTGATAGGATAACTCCTGAATTACCCCTGGCCCCCATCAATGACCCCTTAGATAAGGCCTTACCTAGGTCAGTTATAGAATCAGACTTAATAGTCTTTAATTCCTTTATAGCCGAAGCTATTGTAAAGCGACATATTTGTACCCGTATCTCCATCTGGAACTGGGAATACATTTAGCTTATCTATCAAATCCTTATTATTCTGTAGATGGTTTGCACCAGAGATAAACATCTCCTTTAACAACTTACCATTAATACTTTCTATCATTTTTCTCCTCCTGATTACTTGACTCTTATTCCTTGAACACTTACAGTAACTAAGTTAACCTTTATTCCAGAATACGTCTCAACAGTGTACTTGATTCTCTCAATAATATTGTTGGCAACTGTTGTAATGTTTGTACCATACTGTAATATAACAGAAATTTCTATATCTACCTGATTTTTCGTTAATTTCTACAATATTAACACCCTTTAGTGGCGTTCTCACCCTTTAAAAGTTCTACTATCCCCTTTGATCTTGATGAAAAAGCCAACCAAGCCGTAACTTTCTGTAGCAGCCTTATAAGTAAGCTGCGCCAATACATTTTTGTCTATTTCTATTTTCCTAATTTACTAGTTAAAATTGAACTCATGTTGACCTCCTAAATATATATATTCTTATACACTATTATACAAAAATAAGCAGTAATGCAATTTTTACTTGATTTTTCATACCACTATGATATTATTAATTATGTTTTTAGGCTTAATATTTTAGTATTAAGGAGGTGTGCGTAATGTCAAAAGTATGTAGCGTGTGCGGTAAAGGTAAAATATCTGAAACCAGGTATCACACTCAAATAAGCATAATAAGAGAACTTGGTCAGCTAATATAAGAAACGTGAAGGCTGTTGTTGATGGATCTCCTCAGAGAGTTTCTGTTTGTACAAGATGTCTACGTTCAGGAAAAGTTGAAAGAGCATAATGACGACAAAAGATACCATGAGCTGGTATCTTTTTGTTGTCTTATAAATTTTTAATCAAGATATCTATCGCCTAAAAACATCATATCCCTATCATTGTCACCAAGGACTATTACATTGTGGGAATCATGGGATACACTTGAGGCTATTGCCCCATTTTTACATTATAACCCGAGACCTTGGTCACATGATACTTCCTGTATTATGGTGTCTTTCTATATTTAAATTCTATTTAAGACCCTTTACAGGTTAGTACTAGTCTTTAAGTAGTAATACTACGCCAACAATAAATATAAGAATCAAGCTCAAGACGCCATTTCTTACATCACCTGTAATCTGGGTAACAATACCTACCAAAAATGGTCCCATTATGGCTGCAAACTTACCAAATATATTGTAGAAGCCAAAAAATTCATTTGAATTTTCCTTTGGAATCATCTTGGCAAAGTATGACCTACTCAGGGCCTGTATACCCCCCTGGGAACTACCGACAAGGATAGATAAAATCCAGAATTCCCTAGCCGTCTTAAGGAAGAAGGCAAATATACATATTACAATATAAACACATATACCTGCAATTAGCATGGCCTTACCCTTAAAAATTTGGGCTAGTTTCCCGTATATAATAGCAAATGGAAAGGCAATAAATTGAGTGACTAGTAGTATTACCAGTAGGGTTGTGGAATTTATTCCTACAGTTGTACCAAAACTAGCTGCCATCCTAATAATTGTATCAACTCCATCTATATAAAAGAAGTAGGCACATAGGAATAAAAATGCCTTTCTGTTCTTCCTAACCCTATAAAAGCTCTTTCTGAGCATGGCAATAGAGTCCTTGAACCTATATTTTTCATATGGCTTTCCATGTATCTGGTCTACATTTTTTAACATTGGCAGGGTGAATATCAGCCACCACATAGTGGTTATAAAGAATGATATCTTGCTGGCCGTAATAGTGGATATAGGCAGTATAGACTTCTGAGCAGCCATTATAATACCCATACAAATAATAAATGGTATTGTGCTACCGATATAGCCAAATGCATATCCTAGGGATGATATCATATCCATCCTCTCTTCTGTAGTTATATCAGTCAAGAATGAGTCATAGAATACATTACTTAGGGAGAAACCTATAAGTGAAATAATATAGGTAGCCATAAGTAGTTGCCAATGGCCATAAGGTATAAAGGTAATCATTCCTGAGAATATAATACCCAGCATAGAGAAGATAGTAAAGAACTTTCTTCTTTACACCCATATAGTCTGCCAAGCCACCCATAAAAGGTGATAGAACAGCTACTATTAGGGATGCAATAGCATTAGTATAGCCCCAATAAGAAGTTGCCATTTCCTTGGATAGACCTGCCTCTCCCACCATTGCTGTAAAATATATAGGTAGGATTGTCGCTAGCATCGTCATTGTAAAAGCCGAGTTGCCCCAATCGTACAGAATCCACGATTTTTCTTTCTTTGTAATTCTTAACACATTAAACCTCCAAAATCTCCACTAGTGCCCTGCCATCAGTACCCTTCATTTCCAGGCCAAGTATAGCAGCCAGGGTAGGTCCTTCATCTGTCAGTGACATCTCGTCTAAAAATACATTCTTTTTTATTCCCTTACCAGCAACTAAAAATACTGTTTCGTAGTTTTCCTTGCTAGATGGGTTATATCCGTGATTATTTATACATACCTTCGAGGATCTTTTCGGTGCCTCTAAGACCCTTATCAAGGCCTGGTCTTCCACCTCATCCTTAAAAAAGTAGCCAACAGCTGCTTCAAGCATAAACCTGCAGGATGGATCTGCACCCATCTCTTGGGCTTCCTCACTATTATATACCCTTTCAATTGCCCCCTTAGATATAAGTGGCTCTATAGCCTCCATCAGGTCTTTATCACTTACATCTTGACCTGCATATATATAGGCAGCTCCATCAGCAGACTTGCACACAGCCTTATAGCTAGCAACCAGGTTGTCCTGGCTCTTAGTCAGTAGACCGGCTCCTTCCAAAGCTTGTTTGGGTATATGTTAGTGTGTCCATCTATACTACTATGGTCTCCAAGGACAACTATAACAGAGTCCTCGTAAATTCCCTTTTGCTTTAGTTTGGTCACCAGGTCTCCTAGTCTCTTATCAAGCCTCAGCATGGCATCCTGGGCCTCCCTAGAATTAAATCCATACTCATGTCTTTGTGAGTCCAGGTCTATATAGTGGACCATATTTATGTGGGCTGGATACCTATCAAGTGCATACATAAAGGATGCATGAGAGAAGTTGTCCAGCTCAGGCTCCTTATGTCCATTTCTTAGCTTGCCAAACTTAGAATTGAGGTCATACTGGAAATATGGGCTACCGTTTACCATAGAAACCCATATCTGACTCTGCCACTTCCTGTTGGCAAAGATTTCAGGCATATTGTATTTTATATCCCTTGATCCAGCTGTAACTGGCCAAAATATTGATAGGATATCATAACCTGCCTTTTTTGCGTAGGATTGGAAGGTAGGAACCTTTATATCCCTATCATACCAGTACCAATCTGGACTCAACCTTGAGGGCTGGACCCTTGTATTATTAATTACCCCATGCCTAGCTGGATATGTGCCTGTAGATATTGTAGTATGGGCACAGTAGGTAAGACTTGGGTATACTGTTTTTACATTTATACAACCAGATGCTTCCTTGAAAAATTCTCCAAAGGCTGGTAATTCTTTCATCTTGTCTATATCCACCCTTGATAGGCCATCAAAGGACAGGATATGTAGGTATTTTTTTTCCATCGCTACTCCTTATATATTAAACAGTCTTTCTAAAAATAGTAGACTGTTCTTCATTTAAACCTATTATACAATAAATTTTGTCTTTCTTGCCCCATCTTTTAGGAAATAAATTAATTCGAGAACAAAAAGTAAGTATAATAAAAAACCATCTTGATACATTAAATACCAAAATGGTCCTCAATCCTTCTAGATTTCTTTTCGCTTTGAGGAACTTAAGTAACCCATTTCTTCTCTGTATTTTGCTACGGTTCTTCTCGCTATTTCAAAACCTTCTGCCCTTAGCATATCCTCTAACTTCTTATCGCTAAGTGGTTTCTTCTTGTTTTCGTGTTCTATTATATCTTTTAACTTATCCTTTACTACGGATATAGAAATCATGCTTCCTCCTTCAGTCTCTAGGCTACCTGAGAAAAAGCTCCTAATTTCGTATAGTCCCTTGTTTGTAAGTATATACTTATCATTTATACCCCTGCTAACCGTCGAGATATGACATCCTACAGTATCAGCAATCCTCTGCAGGGTCATAGGCTCAAGCTGGCCCTCAAACTTAAAGTAGTTGAATTGGATATCAACGATGGCCTCAGCTATTGATATAAGAGTGGTCTTCCTGTCCTCAACATCATTCATAATCCTCCTTGCAGAAGATAGTTTTTCCCTTATATAGGCCTTGACACTTGGATCATCAGTAGTGATATAGAGGTCCCTATAGTAGTTGCTAATGTTTAACCTTAGCCTCTTTTCATTATAGGGTCTAACCACCAAGTTACCCTCTTCGTCCTCTTCAAGAACGAGGTCAGGATAGGCATATACAATGGCATTCTTAAAGTATTTTTCAGCAGGTCTAGGGTCTAAACTCCTGATTAATTCGAGGTAGTCTCGGATTTCTTCCTGCTTTTTCTTATATTTAGATGCTAGTTGCTTGATATTAGAATTGGCTACAAGGTTGATATTATTCTTTATAATGTCTTCTAGAACGTCATCGTATATACCCTCGCTATGTAGCTGGAGAATAATGCACTCCTGTAGGTTCCTAGCACATATGCCTGCAGGTTCCAGACCTTGAACTAGACCTATGCATTCTTCAACCAGGTCAAGGTCCACACCCAACTTATCAGCTATGAGGTCTTCACTTTCCCTCAGGTATCCATCTTCGTCCAGGCTATCTACCAAGTAGTCACAAACCTTCTTCTTCCTATCATCTAAATTCATTATCTTGATCTGACCATGCAGTTCATCATAAAGACTGTCTTCACCACTAGTCATATTTTCAAAGTCATAGTCAGAGTTATCTGCATACACTGATTCATTTTTATCAAAATCATAGTTGAATTTTTCTTTTTTAAAATATTCCTCCCAGTTGATTCCATCATCCTTTATATCTACCTCCAATAAAGGGTTTGACTCAGCTTCAGCTACTATGGCTTCCTCCAACTCATACCTGCCCATATTGAGTATATTCAAAAACTGAACTATCTGGTTAGAAATATTTAAACTTTGTGTTTGTTTTTGTTGTATAGAGTTGTGTATATCCATAAATTGCCTTCTTTTCAGTAAGATTTAAATGCCCTCTCTGACCTCCTTTTTGCTAGGCCATAGGTACATTATTAATGATATTATACCACTAATTACCAAAACTGAATAGAAGTTTGATATCCTGGTCAATAACATTCCAGGTACAAGAAGCTTTTTTCCATAGAAAACCATAAACATACTAAGGAATAGAGACTCACTTGCCCCTACTCCACCTGGTAGCGGTAGGGATGACACAGCTATATTAAGTATAGCCTGCATTAGGATTAGGTCCATAATAGTATAGCCACTTAGGCCAAATCCCCTATAGACTACATAGGGTACTGCATACAAGAGACTTATCTGGACTAGGGTTAAGGACGTTACCTTCAGCAGTAATATTGGATTATTTCTCATATATATGGCTCCACGCTCGTATTCTTCAACAGAGCTTGAAATCTTCTTTTCAATCTTTTCCTTATTCTTTATAATCCTACTCCTGTGTAGTAGTAGACCAAAGAAATTTAATATTTTAAATACCAGCTTAGGCCAGTATACCAGCAATATAATTCCTATTAAAAGAATGGCATTTGTGATAAAACCAAAGGCCAAAAGTATTGTGTTTGCCAGCTGTGAACCACCAATATTTGTATTTGTAAGTAGTCCTATAAGGGCATATATCACAACTACCAGTTGGTGGGCAAATAGGATTAGCATTAGGCTCAATGAAGAGGCTGTAACACTGATGCCATCCTTTTTCATATAGTATACCTGGGCTGGCTGACCACCTGAGGCTGAAGGTGTTATAGAACTGAAATAAAAACCCACAAAGCCATAGCCTATGCACTTGAGTATTGAGGTCCTGTACTTAAGTCCTCTTATAATCAACCATATATTTACACCCTCCAAGGATGCATATAGCAGCATCATACCTATACCTGTTAAAATATATATTGGCTTTACCGACCTAAGGGCAGTCACTATAGAGTCAATAGACTCTCCCTTCAAAACCTGAGATACGGTAAATACCATCAATACAACCATTATAGTTATACCTATAAACTGGCTTTTTTTATTCTTTAAACCCTCCATTTTACCTCCTAAAACCTATGACCTAGGGTAGGATAAATTCATAACCCTTGGCCTTTAATTCTGGTATAGCTAGCCTTAAAGCCTCTATTGTATTTTTTTGGTGCACCTACTGCCCCACCAGAATTTTCACCTGCATCATGCAGGCATATTATACTGGTTGGACCTGTCCTATCCAACAATTTCTTCCTAATAGATTCTGGGCTTGCCTGAGCTTCCCAATCCTCTGCCATTACATCCCAGTATATCATCTTCATACCATATTTTTTCACAAAATGGTTAGAAAAAATATTTGTGTGTCCCCATGGTGGCCTGTATAGCATTTGATCTAGACCTAGGTCCTTCATTATCCTATAGCTATTTTCAAAATCCTTTTTTGTATATGGGTATGAATAAAGCATGGCATTTTTATGTTGCCAAGAATGTAGACCTACCCTGTGACCAGCTCCTAGTATCTTTTCTACAACCATCTTATTTTTCTGGGCGTTTTCTGCCACCATAAAAAAGCTAGCCTTGATCTGGTTTTGGTCCAAGACCTCCAAGAGTTCGTGTATATACCTATCATCAGGTCCATCATCAAAGGTCAACATTATCTTATTGGCCCGTCCTGTAGTCCTAACAATATCCTTATTAAAAATCTTATTGTAGTAGGTAGGTAGGATAGAATGAACTACAAATACCAATGCTACTAGCAAAAATTAAATATAAAAAAATACATTTATTCCATCTCCTTAATAGACTAAAAGTTGCCCGCAAAGGCAACTCTTAATACTATATTTATATTAAACATTAATTACAATTTGCGATTAAGTATCCACTATAATTAGCCTACAAGTAGGATTCTTACACTCCTACTTAATAGCTGTATATCTTTCTTGAATCATGATACATGCCTAGGCTGTAATTGTGCTTGCTCGCATAGGCATAATCCTTGAAGTAGCCTGTATTTAACTTGGCAACAAAGGCAGCCATACTTGAACGTATAGACTCTAGAGCCTTGTCATCATTTACCAAGTCTACAATAGTCCTAACACTTGCATCTGGATTCTGAGTCAAGAGAATACCAAAATTATTATCCTCTATAAACTCCACATTCCTCTGCTCATTAGGTAGGGTTGGGGCAAATGAAACTATAGGTGTGTTTGAATATAAGGCTTCAAATACAGTTATCCCACCTGGCTTAGTCACTATACAGTCAGCCCTTTCCATTAGCTTGTCTACCTGGTCAGTAAAGCCTAAAACTGTAATATTTTCATACCTTCCATGAAGGTCCCTGTAAATTTCCTTGTTGTTACCAGCCACTATAGTAGTATGAAGTCCCGGTGCTGAATTCAATTCCTCATAGAAGGCTGGGCTCTTAGGCAGGATACCTAGGCCACCACCCATTATTAGGATTTCCTTCTTGGCCTTAAGACTAGGCATACCAATTATATTATCACTGATCAAGCGACCTGTCTTCTTACTTGCCCTTCTATTTTTAAACTTTTCTCCTACTGGAATACCATATACGACTATCTTATCTGGGTCTATACCCTTGTGAATCATCTCATACTTTATGTCTGGACATGCAACCAAATACTGGTCAGTTCCATCAACCAACCATTCGTAGTGGCTACTAACATCTGTAATGCATGTGATCAATTCTAGGTCAGAACCATACCTTTCCTTGTAATGGCCAACCCCCCTTGAAATCATTGGGAATGTAGATACAACTAGGTCTGGCTCCATCTCATCAACCATCCTCTTGCAGGCACTGGCAAATATCCTAGTTAATAGGTCCACACCAGTCACCTTCTTGTCATTCATGGAATAGTAGAAGCTATAAAGACCCTTAGCATATTTCAATAATAGGTCGAAGGACTTGTACATGTAGCTAGATAAATGTGGCAGGGCATATTCATAGAAGTCTATTATTTCTACATCCTGACTCTTATACTGGTTTTGTATATCCTGCATTATTGATTTAGATGCTGACATATGGCCCATGCCAAACTTTGCAGTCAAAATTACTATCTTCATTTCTAGTCCTCCTTTTCCTAAGAATTTTTCTAATAAAGTCTTTTACTTTATGCTATTAGTATAGTCAAAAACTAAATATAAAGTACATACAAATCTTAATTTTTATTAAGTTTTTGCAAAATAATAGGATAGCATAAGCTATCCTCAGACTATGAACAAAGTCCACATGTAAAAGTGTGGACTTTTCTAGTTTTAGTACAATACAAATGCATATTTATGATATCCATACCACGAAAGCATTGAGATTTCAATGTTTTCGTGGATATATATATGAAAAGAGGTGCGCTATGATTACGAAAAATACATCCAATAAAGAGCAAATACAGATGGTTTCCTTAGAACAGCTTGTTTCCCAAAGACCATATTCTTAGAAAAAAATTGATGATACAATTGATTTTTCATTCATATATGATTTAGTGGAGATAAATATTCTTCAGATACTGGCAGACCAAGTATAGATCCGGTGATACTAATCAAGATTCCAATCATTCAATATATGTTTGGAATAAAAAGTATGCGACAGACAATAAGGGAAATAGAAGTAAATGTAGCATATAGATGGTTTCTTGGTTTGGATTTTTTCGACCCCGTTCCTCATTTCAGTACTTTTGGGAAGAACTACAAAAGAAGATTTGAAGGAACAGACCTATTTGAGCAGATTTTTTCTAATGTGTTAATGCAGTGTATGAATAAGAATCTTGTTGATACTTCAACTGTATTTGTAGATTCTACCCATGTCAAAGCAGCCGCAAATAGAAAGAAGGCTAAGAAAATTCTTGTAGCAAAGAAAGCTGCGAGATTTTATGATGATCAGTTATCAAAGGAAATAAATTCAGATAGAGAAAAACATGGTAAAAAGTCCTTAAAAGACAAAAATAAGGATGACGATGATGTTGATCCCCCTAGCATAGATTGTAGCGAACTTAAAGAAAAGAAAGTCAGCACAACAGATCCTGAAAGTGGCTGGTTTCATAAAGGAGAACATAAAGAGGTCTTTGCATATGCGATAGAAGCTGCATGTGATAAGCATGGCTGGTTACTTGGTTATACAGTACATCCAGGCAATGAACACGATTCTAAAACATTCCCTGCAATTTATGAAAAAATAAAGAAACTCAAACCTGAAATAATTGTTGCTGATGCAGGGTACAAAACACCGGCTATAGCTAGAATGTTGATTGATGATGGTATAAGGCCAATTTTTCCGTATAAAGCACCAATGACAAAAAGGATTCTTTAGAAAATATGAGTATGTATATGATGAATATTACGATTGCTACATTTGCCCAAATAACAAGATACTAAAATACTCAACTACAAACAGAGACGGATATAGAGTATAAAAAGTAATCCTGTAAATTGCAGTAGTTGTCCATATATAACTCAATGCACCCTAAGTAAAAATCATCAGAAGGTAGTTACAAGGCATGTATGGCAAGAATATATGGATATATGCGAAGACATTAGACATACAAGAGGGACGAAAAGCATCTACGATTTACGAAAAGAAACAATAGAAAGAGTATTTGGAGTAGCAAAAGAAAATCATAGTATGCGATATACACAGCAGATAGGTAAAGAAAAAATGGCCATGAAAAATAGGCCTAACTTTTTTTGCGTGTCTAAATATGAAAAAAACCAGCAAAAAAATACTGACAAAAGAAGAGTAAAAATACTGTGACTTTTTCGACAATTTTTCGTTTTTAGGTTATCCTTTAGTTTTTAACAATTATATGAGAAAAGTCCCTTAAATCATTAATGACTTAAGAGACTTTGTCTACGATTTGAGGATAGCATAAGCTATCCTAAAATATGAAATCATCGTCTGTTAGTTCTTCGTATATACCCTTCTGGTAGCCGTTACCCTTAGTTGAGAAAAAAGTCGTGTGTCTTTGTCTCTGTACTTAAACCATTAAGGACTATAGCGTTTTACAGGCTCAACCTTGTAGAATTCTTCGAAACCCTAAATTCGTAAGGGCTGTATTGGCATTGTACTTCAAGAAGTTTATAACCTGTTCCTCAAGGCCAGACCCCTCATAAAGAAGTCTCGTATACTTCTCTTCGTTGTCCATTAGTTCCTTAAGCAGGGCATAAACCCTCTCCTTTAGTTCATTCTTGTCATCGTAATGGAATTCGTTGAACTTTTCCTGGGCCAAAAGGCCTATATACTTACCGTGTAAAGACTCGTCCCTCAATATAAGTGATATTATCTCTCCACTAGATATCATCTTTCCCTGACCTGCCAAGAAAAGCGGGTAGAAGAAACCACTATAGAACAAGAATGATTCAAGAAATACACTTGTAGCCATTGACATATAAAGACCCTTAGGTGTATGAGTATTCTTGTACTGTCTTAATACTAGCTTGGCCTTATTCTGTAGAAGAGGCTCCTCCTCTATCCAAACAAAAAGGTCATTTATCTCCTGCTTTGACAGAAGGGTAGTAAATATACTCGAATAGCTCTTGGCATGAATTTCTTCCATAGTCCCCATAAATGATAGGACAGCCTTTCTCTGGAAGTTGTCTGTCAAGGCCATCATGGAAGGTATACCGTCATTACCCTGCTTGGTATCCAAAAGTGTAAGTCCAGCTAGGACCCTCTTGTATAGGACCCTTTCACTCTCACTTAGTTGGGACCAGCTAGGTATATCCTTTGAAATTGGCACCTCTTCAGGCAACCAAAACTGCTTTACATTTTCGTCCCAAAAGGCTTGGGTAAAATCATCATCCTCTGTATCCCAATTAACAGCCTTGTGGACCGTATTAAAAACATCTACATAATTTTCCTTTGTCATAATTTCCCCCGTCTAAAATAAAAGTCCTACCTACACAGAGCATGATAGGCATTCATTATTTAACTCTCTTAACATCTTAGTTCTTGTATAATAAAGACTCTTCAGACCCTTCTTATAGGCATATATATAATATCTGGCTATATCCCTAGTAGTCTTATCATCTGTAACGAAAAGCGTAGTTGAGATTCCCTGGTCTACATGTCCCTGGGCAGCAGCCACTACATCTATAACCTTGAACATGTCTGTATTGTAAGCCGATCTATAGAAAAGCATATTTTCATTAGTCAAAAATGGCATTGGGTATATTGTAGTAGAGTCACCGTATATTCTAACCTCAATCTGCTCTGTAATAGGCATGATAGAAGATGTAGAATTCTGCACATAGCTGATACTCTGTGTTGGAGCTATAGCCATCAAGTAGGCATTGTAAATTCCAACTTCCTTGACCTCATCAAGTAACTTAGCCCAATCATTCTTATCAGGTAGATAGATACCCTCAAATAACTTTTTAACCTTGTCAGACTTTGGCTTAAAGTCCTGCTCATAGTACTTGCCTAGGACATCACTTGCCCTTCCCTTTGCATACTCTGATTTTTCGAAGCCTTCAAAGGTTTCCTTCCTCTCTCTTGCTATTTCCATTGAAGTCTTGATAGCATAGTATCTCATCATGGCAAAGAATACATCTGTAAATTCAACAGCATGATCTGTCGCATACATTATATTATTCTTCATTAGGTAGCCATGCAGGTTCATGGCTCCAAGACCTATTGAATGACTCTTATCGTTACCCATCTTTATAGTAGGCACCTGGTGGATATCAGTCCTATCACTTACGTCTGTTAGGAACCTGACTGCAGTGTCTATGGCCTTGTCAACCTCCTTGCTTTCCATTAGGTTAACTATATTCAAGGATCCTAGGTTACAAGATACGTCCTGACCCCACTGGCTAGCACTTGATCCGTAAGACTCTATGTGAGAAGGTTCCTGGTACTGGAAAATTTCACAACAAAGGTTGGACATCCTTATCATGCCCAGGTCCTTGAGGGTATGGTCCCTATTGGCTGTATCTATATAGACTATGTAAGGGTAGCCTGACTCCATCTGAGTAGCCGCTATCCTAGTCAGGTACTGCCTTGGATTGATTTCCTTTTTCCTGATATCAGGATCTGCTACTAGCTTGTCATACCATTCCTCCATATTTAGGTCATCTAAATGAAGTCCGTACTTCTTATAGATTGAGTGTGGATAGAAGGCATAGCCTGTCTCGTTCTTTTCAGCCAGCCTCATAAATACATCCGGTATAATAGCTCCGATTGAAAGTGTTGCTAGTCTAACCCTCTCATCTGCATTTATCTTCTTAGTATCCATAAGGGCGTCAAAGTCTGCATGTAGTACATTTAGGTAGACTGCACCTGCACCCTGTCTAGCCCCCATCTGGTTGAAGTAGCTAAAGCTCTGCTCAAGCATCTTGGCAACACCAACTACACCACCACTGGCACCTTCGATTCCCTTTATAGACTCGGCTCTAGCCCTCAGTCTAGTGAGGTTAAGGGCAACTCCTCCACCTATCTTTGAAAGGTGGTTGGCAGATGCAACTGCATAGCTTATACCCTCGCATGAATCTTCAACTGTCAGCAAAAAGCAGCTCACTAGCTGTCCAGCCCTCTTCCTACCAAGATTAAGGAAGGTTGGAGTAGCTGGCTGAAACTCCTGCCTAATCAGTCTCTTGGCTACCCTCTTTGCTACGGCTGTATCACCACTTGCTATGGCTAGTGAGCAAATCAATATTTTATCATTATAATCTTCCAGTATATAGTCTCCATCATCCGTCTTCAAGGCATAGTTTTCATAAAACTTACTAGCACTCATATATGACTGGAAGCTAAATCCAAACCCCTTTATATACTCGTATAGGTCCTCTATAAAATCCATACTGTACTTGTCAATTATCTCTTTTTCATAGTAATCATTTTCTACTAGGTAGTTAATCTTGTCTGATATAGAATCAAACTTCATAGACCTACCATCTATGGAATCCCTTAGGTATAGGTCTAAGGCCTCCTTGTCCTTGTGGAGCTGGTGCTTTACCCTCAATATCTCTCACAATAACCTCATTATTCAACTCAACATAACTAGTCATTAAATATACTTCCCTTTCTCAAATACTTATGATTTATCTATACCCTTTTAGGAAAAAAATAAGCACCTACAATCAATATATTGATTATAGATGCTCAAAATTCTTAATAATGTACTACAACTGGCATTCCTTCCTTAGTTAGGGCGTAGAATTGAGCCACCTTACTATAAGGCGTGTTAATACATCCATGTGATCCTGCATACAGGTACCTGCTTCCACCATACACTGGCTGCCAGCTGGCATCATGTATACCTATATCACCGTTAAATGGCATCCAGTATGAAACTGGTGAAGAATATCCTGGCCCCTTTAGGGTAGCATGTCTAGTCTTGTAGTTTACAGGGTAAATACCTGGAGGTGTAGCATCTCCACGGTTTGGGTTACCTGATACTATAGGAGTCTCTATTAGGACCTTGCCATCTCTAACAAACCACATGTGCTGCTTAGTAAGGTCTATCTCTATAAACTCATTACCCAAATCCTGGTTTTCTCTTGTTATGGCTGTCTGGGCGTATATTGGCTTCCTATTGTTTTCACTCTTCTTAGCCTTTACAAGCTCATATAGGTAGTCAGTTTCCTTTTCCCTATCTATCAACCATCCATATATACCACCAGTAACCTTTAGCTTACCACCTGTAGATGCTGATGGAATTTCTCTAGCATCTCCATATGTAGAATACTTCCTGCTAAGGCTCCTTACAAACTCTCTTACCTTATCCTTGCTTAGCTCAACCTTGTAGTCATCCTCAGAAGCTACGTTAAACATAGTGCTTATATCCTTAGTTCCGGCTACATACTTTTCTTTTTCAAAATCGTATACTACCTTGACCTTGTCATATTCCTTTAATTGGGCTATGGCCTTTTCTATCCTCTTGTCATCAGCCTTGTTCTTCTGTGCCTTGTAGGCAGATGCTGGATATTCAACCTTTGTTGCCTCTGCCTTAACAGAGCTAGCTACAAAGTTCTTGACTGAAGCTTCTATTGGAGTACTTCCTAAGTCACCCTTGTCGACTACATAGTCCTTCTTTTTCTCATCAAACCTTGGGAAGGCACTTACTGGAGCCTTTATATACTTCTTATCAAATATGTTCAGTTTCTTAACTACATCGTTTAGCTTGGCTTCATCATACTTTACATTTAGCTTTCCATCAATATTTGTCTTGTCTAGGAAGGCTAGTGGCCATGCCAAGAAGCCCTGGTCAGCCTTTATTTTAGCTGCACTACCATCCTTAACATAGGCAATTCCTATATCAGACCCGTTTATAGAGTCCTTTACGTCATTTCTACCACTGATGTTGAGCTTGTAGTTAGCCGTCTTATCACTAGCTAACTTGTCTATATCACCAGGAGTTTTAAGGTCTGCCTTGATGCCGTTGATACTAGTATTTACAAAATACCTATCCTTGAATACCAGACAACCTGCTATATAAACAAGGACTATAATTGCTATTAAAAATATACATAATTTCTTCAAGAAGCTCTTGAATCCACCCTTTTTAGGTAGGTCTCCCATACTATCAATCTTTTCATCTGCTACAAGAATAGGTGCCTTAGCCTCCTGCTTTATTTCCTGGACTTTTTCTTCTGCCTTTACTTCTTCTGCTTTATTTTCCTGTGAACTCAGTTCCTCAGACTGGCTAGCCTGGTCGAGTCCCTTTACTTCTTCCTGGTTTTTTTCATCCATACTTCTCTTAAACCATCCTTTCTTCTTGCTGGAAGCCTCAGGCTTAGGAGCCTGGTCCTGGCCCATATCTAGGTTCAATTGCTGGGTCTTTAGTCTTTCTCTTTCACGCAATTCCTTCTCTAGTACTTCCTTCTTTATTTGCTCTTGCTTTAAGATTTTTTCTTCTTCCTTCTTCTGCTCCTCATGCCTTATTTTTTCAGCTGCAATCCTTGATTCTACAACCTTTACAACATCCTCAAATGGAGCCCTTTCTATATCTATATGCTTGACCTCATTTATATTGATATCAGCTTCTAAATTTGCGTCAATATCCTTGATTTCCTTTTACTTGAGGCCTATCATATATACCTAGATTTATATCCTCCTCTGTCCTTATATCATCAACTGTAATTGGAGGCTTGTCATCTGGGTCAACCTCATTCTTGCTGTCAAGGTAGGCCCTCCTCCTCTTTAGTCTCATCTCTTCATCTTCAACTGAAACTATCTTATCAGCTGTCTTCATTGCCATTTCTGCCAATCTTTTTATTCTTTAGCTCATAATTGCTGTCTTGACTTTTTTTCAAGAGCCTTCTTTATAGGATCAGTGTTTTTACTTTCTCTAGCAATAAACCTATCTTCTATTTTCTTAGTTACAAAATCTATATTATCATCGACCTTTTTATCCCTACTAGCATCAAGCCTTGAGGTAACTTTGCAGATTCATCTGCTTCCAAAGATTCCTCCGACTCCTTTACTTCTTTTTCGTTGGATTTAAAAGTCTAGTTTTATTCTTCTTTTTAGCTTCTTTTTCTAGTCTTTTCTCTCTACTCTAGACATGATTGTTTCCTTTCATACTTAGAATGTTCTCAAACCCTTATATATATTTAACATTAGATTATATACTTTTTACATAATATACTCTTATATATATTAACACAAAAATTACTAAACAAGTAAATTTACTAAATTGTAACCTTTATCTTTACTTTATATTCTTTACTATTAAATTCCGCATTAATTATATATAAAAAAATAGGGTCACGTCTTTAACATGAACCCCCTATCTGACAAAAATTCCTTATATCCTATCCTTTAAAAAGTCGACCAAGTTATTAACTGTAGCCATATCCTTTCTTTCCAAGTCTGTTGGCTGTAAAGATAGGTCTAGCTTGTCTTCAATTCCCAATAATACTTCTATTATTGCAAGTGAATCAAGCATTTCGTTTTCGAACATATCCAAGTCCTGATTGTCTCTTATTTCATCACTACCTAGAACTTCTTCAAATATTTCTATTACACTTTCTCTTATATCCATTTTTACCTCCATATTACATATCAAATTATCTATAAATAAATAAAATAGCTATTAGTATATACTTAATTATACTCTCAAACCTTAACTTTTTATTAATAGATAATCATTAAGTAGATCTTTGAGGCTCCTATCTGATATAGCTCTATAAGGCTCGTTTTAAAAGGCTTCTACTTAACATAGAAATCTAGGAAAGCCTGAGAATATCAGCATACCAAAGCATACTATATTGAAAGTTATAACTATCTGTAGTCTCTGGAACCACTTTTCCTTCTTGTATTTTTTATAGATTTTAGACTTCTTTGTGAATTCATCAGTCAATACAAGCATCAAGCCCTGGTAGACACCATAGGCAACATAGTACCATGTCAAGCCATGCCAAAATCCCATTACTGTCATTGTTATCATCTGGGCAACATGGGATGCAGTCGCCCTCTTTTTAAATTTTTTATTTCTCATGGCATTTAAGACATATCTTGAGAAAATATAATCTCCAAACCATCTAGACAAGCTTATGTGCCACCTGGTCCAAAATTCCTTCATATCCTTTGAAAGGAAAGGCTTGTTGAAGTTATCTGGTGCATGGACCCCGAATATGTAGCTTGTACCTACTGCTATCAAGCTGTAGCCTGCAAAGTCAAAGAAAAGGTACATGGTATAGGCGTACATATATAGTATTATAGGTACAACCGACTTACTTGGGACAATATTACTTATAAAAGTAAAAGATGTATCAATGTTGCTACTGCAAACTTGTAGAGTATTCCTAAAAATACCTTTTTGATACCCGGCATCAGGTACTTGCTTAGGTATTCACCTCTTGGTATAGCCTGGTTTATCTCCTCCTCAAACCTCCTGGACCTGTCTATAGGCCCTGAACTCAAGCTTGGAAAAAAGAGGATAAAGTAGACCATGTCAAGGAATTTCAAGTCCTTTATGGCACCATCATAAATTTCAATAACTATCTGGATAGTCCTAAAGCTCAGGTAGGAAATACCTATAAAGCCCAGGACACCTATTGGTAACTTGGCAGATACCTTATTTATTATAAGTGGCATCATGGTTGCCAAAAGGAACAACCTAAAGGTCCACTTATTCTTTTCCTTTTTTCTAGACCACATAAATAGGTAGATACAGGCTAGCTCCCAGACCATAAAGCCAAGTAGGAACTTAAATTGTATATCCAGTCCTATTATTAGGTATATCATAAAGGCACTTGCAGCCATACCATAGTACTTTATCCTCTTGCCAGCTAGTCCCAGACCTATGGCTGGTATCATGGTCAAGAGCAGTATGTACATGTAGAGGTAACTCTCATATTGTGAAAATGTCATAGTTGCCTCCTAACTACAATTCCTGTGCTAATTTTTTTCTGTCTATCTTGCCGTTGGTATTCATTGGCAGCTTATCTATTATAGTTACATTCCTAGGTACCATATATTCTGGTATCAGCTTTGCCAAGTCCTTCTTGATCCTTATACCATTTTTCAGGTTGCCCAGGTCATTTTCAACCTCTAGCTCAACTATAGCCTTAAGGTAGGCTATTTTTTCATTCTTATATACTGGTAGGACTACAGCATTTCTAATATTTTCAACCTTCCTCAGGTTGTTTTCTATATCTTCAATCTCTATCCTGTAGCCATTTAACTTAATCTGGAAGTCCTTCCTACCTGCATACCTGATATTGCCAGTTTCATCAATAGAACCAAGGTCACCAGTCCTGTAGGCCCTAAACCTCAAGTGGGCCAAGTCATCAGGAGTTCCATCCTCTAAGCCGGGATCTGTGGACTCAAGGTAAAATACCTCCTTAGTCTTTTCTTCATTCTTGAAGTATCCCTTTGATACAGATGGTCCTATTATTACTATTTCTCCCTTTTGACCTTTTTCTACTTCCCTGCCATCTTCATCAACTATCTTTATCCTACAGTTTTCCATAGGTATACCTACTGGTAAAGACTTACCTGAGCCAATATGGTCGTCATTTATTACTACATGACTTATACCAACTGTTGCCTCAGTTGGACCATATCCATTAATCACATCAACCTTTGGGAACCTCTCCCTTAGCTTTCTAGCTACCTCAACTGGTAGAACCTCACCTATATAAAGCATCTTTCTTAGCTTAGGCAGCATTTCCTGGTTGAAGTCCTTGTCTACTAGACACATACCTACAAATGAAGGCGTAGAAACCCAGACCTCCATATCTGACTTCCTCATATGGTCAAACAGGACCTTAAAGTCCGCCACTACATCTTTTGAGAAGGAATACAGGGTAGCCCCATTTGCCAGTCCCGGATATAGCTGGGATACACTCAGATCAAATGAATAGGCTGGCTGGTCCATTACCACCTTAGCCTGGCCATCCAAGCCCAGGATTGGACTCATCCACCTCATAAAGGAATCTAGGTTGTAGGCACTTATCTGTACCCCCTTTGGCTTACCAGTAGACCCTGATGTAAATAGGATATATGAATTTTCATCCCCATCCACCCAGTTCTCACTTGGTACCTGGCTTGCTAGAGGCCCGTCTTCATTTTCCTCTATAAGCTTTATCAAGGCCTTATTGTCTATTATTTCAAAAGACCTATAGGCCTCCTTTATCTGTCCATCATGGTCACGGAAGAAATCCTTGCCAGACATATCAAAGACTATATTAGGTCTCACACTGTCTAGGACATCCATAACCCTCTGCTCAGGAAAGCTGACATCCATAGGTACATAGGCCCTCTTTGACTTTAAGGCCCCAATCATACAGGCTATGATCATGACATCCTTATTTCCGTATATAGCAAGAGGGGTATTTTCTCCGTATTTATGACTGATATAGTTTGCTATAATATCTGAATACCTGTCCAGGTCCTTATAGCTTAATTTTTCATCGTCACAGACAACTGCTAACCTATCACTAGTAGCATAGTGTTTAACACCACTGACTATGTTCATCATATTCATCCCCCACTATCTAAAACTCATTATATATAAATGGCAACTCTTTAAAAAGGTAAAAGGTAAAAACTAAAATACACATGACCATTACCAGGCTTATAACCAAGGCAATCTTAATATACTTTTTTGCTTCATCTGTCATAACATCCTACCTCTCATATATATTGTAAATTTTTTCGCTTAGGTCAGCCCAACCTAGGGTTCCCAGGTGCATTATATCTCTAAGATAGTACCTCTTGTTCTCATTACCCATCAGGTCTATCAGCCTTGTATCATACTGGCTAGATATTTTCTTTATCTTGTTGGCAAAAGCCTTCCTGTCAGCAGGACCTATACCAGCAAAATCGTAGAATTCAGGCATACCTGGTATAATAACTATGGTCGGCTTTACGCCCATGTCCCTACAGGCTTCCAAGAATATATTCAGGTCCGTATATTCCTTTGAATCTGTCAACTTGACGTAGCTATAGAAACCTCTAAAGCCTTCATCCTTACCCTTCATGTACTCCTTATAGTAGCCCTTATCAACATATACATCCCTTCCACCAAGCTTGTAAATCCTATTTCCAACCCTATTTTTGGCCTCTATCTCAGCATACTCTTTTTCCTTGTCCCAGTCTATCTGTCCTGCTATATCATGGGACTGGTCAACCTTGTTGTAGAGCTTCCTAAGGGCCTTATAGGTTATACCCTTGTCCTTCATGCTGACCATGACCCTCCTAGCCTTAAAGTATGGGCTAAAAAGCATCCTTAAGGTCTTGTGACCTAGGTCATCATGCAGGTAAAGGTTGGCATATATAGCTTCTGGCTTAAACTCACCTGGTTCCTTCATTAGGTTTGATATCCTCTTGGCATAGTCCTTCTTGGTCTTTTGGCTAATTCTTGGATTAGACATAAAATTGTAGAACTGGACTGGCGAAAACCTAGTAAGAAAGTGGTCTGCTGTCACACCTTTTTTTTCCATAAACCACTGCATGGATAGTAGTAGGACTACCTTTTAATTTTTTATCTTGTTGTCCAAGGACCCTACTATAGTGGCATGCTGGAGTGACTGTGTATAGGCCCTACCTATTGTAACAGCCATATCCTTAGTCCTTCCCGTATTAAAATAATAGTCGGGATGCTGCCTAGTAGAATGACTCAGCTCCGATGACCCCATTATCATGATTGCACCCTTATGAGCTAGATAGTTATTCGCATAGACCCCCTTGTCCTTGACCAGGCTAACTGTATCATGTAACATGGGATAAAGGTCCTTGACCTCCATCATCTTATTATTTTTATAATCTAGATACTTGTCCAAGCTATAAACGCATGACGTTGCCACCAAAACTGGTATTAACAAGGCAAGTACCACATAGCAAACTTTTTTCATAATTAACACCCATTATTAATATATATATTTTTTTAATCTGTCCTCCAAAAAGCTTATATAGGGTCTGGTCGAAGTAAAATTCACCCCTCAAAGCCTCTATCTCCTCTATCAACTTTCTCCTTTTTTCCTCGCTTACATTAGACCTTACCGCCCTTATCAGTATGTTTTTTGGAGAATGCTCAAAGTCTATAAATTCTATCATCTGTGTCTTGTAGCCCATAGCTTCCAAAAGATTGGCCCTAATACTATCTGTCATCAGGGCAGCCACTCTCTCCTGGATTAGTCCATACCTAGTAATTATAGAGAGTTTGTCAGACTTTATTGTCGAATTAATTTCATGCTGACAGCATGGTACTGAAAATATCATCCTGGCCTTCCAATTAATGGCATTGTAAAGGGCATAGTCCGTAGCAGTATCACAGGCATGAAGGCTGATAACTATATCAACATTATCTTCAAACTTATAGCCATTTATATCTCCAAGTTCAAATCTTAGCCTATCATAGCCGTACTTTTGAGCAACCTTATTACACTTGTCTATTACGTCCTCCTTGAGGTCAAGACCAGTAATTTCTACATTCATCTTCCTTATTTCTACAAAGTAATAGTAGACTATAAAGGTAAGATAGGACTTTCCACAACCAAAGTCTAATATCCTCAAGACCTTGTCTCCATCATAGCTATACTCATCACCCAGATTTTTTATCTCATCATCTATTATTTCTATAAACCTGTTTATCTGCTTGTACTTGTCATACTTTGAATTTATAATCTTGCCATCCTTATTAAAGACACCCAAGTCAACAAAAGGCTGGTATATCCATACCCTCTTCAAGGATATAATTTTTTTCTTTTTATTATGATTTTTGTCTATCTTTAAATCATTTTTTTCTGCGCATGTCTTGAGTAAAACACCTTGCCCTTTTTTGATATCCTTAGGTCGAAATTAAAGTCCTTAGACATAGCTGTCAGCTGACAAGCTCCTCAATAAATCTCCTATACAGCTAGCTAAGGCTTGTGGATCAATATTTTCATGAAAGACCTGCTTGTCAGTAAACTTTTCTAACTGATAAAAGTCCTTTCCCTTGGCATTGACCAAATTTACTTTAACCTTCTTGTAGTCATAATTTTTGTCATATTTATTACTAAAAACTAATCTTAGGGGTTTTGCTTTTAGCTATTTCCTCTATATATCCTAATAATTCCATTATTCCTCCTAATGTAGCCCTATTACATACTACTACAATTTAAAATATTACCACAAAAAACTTAAATAAAGCCTAGCAAAAAATATAAATAAAATCTAAAGATTGGCCCTTGTCTATCACGAAAAAGGCAATTAGGGATATAAGCCTAATTGCCCTAAATAATATAAAAATGTCTTCAAAGTAAACTAGGTCACTTTCTAGCCTAAGGCTAACTATAGCTTAGCCTTAACAGATGCTAGCTTCTGCTCCATAGTAGCCTGCTTGTCTCTTCTATCATCGACCTTTATAATGGAGTATACTCTTCCCACACCCTTGTCAAAAACATCCTCCTGAATCCTTCTAATTAGGGCAAATATTTCATCAATGTCACCTTCCATAACAGTTCCCATTGGGTTTAGCAAATACTTAACCTTATCCTGGTCACTCAATATTTTCTGTGCACCTGCTACATATGAGCTTGCACTTGTTGTTCCAGTCCCTAGAGGACAAACTGTTAACTCTACTACTGCCATATCCACGCCTCCTATATTTATACAATATTTTTCTTTAAAGCTATTTAATTTGTTACCTATATCTTCTAATTAAATTATACGTCTTAGACTACTATTTTTCAAGTAATTTTCTATCATTAAGCATGCCTAATAATATGGTCAGGCCATACTCAAGGTCTTCAAGTGACAAAGACCCAAAACCCAAAACTAGACCCTCTTTTTGGTGGGCTCCCCTAAAAATATCTTGATAGGCTAGCCAGCCTTATATCCTTCTTATCCGCCTTTTCAACCAAGCTAATAGCCCAGTGTATGAAAATCTTGGTGAAAGCCATGGCGGGTATAAATGAAGATAAAATTGAAATCATAATGGCTGAAAAGGGCATCTAGTTTAATAGGAAATAAATATGTTATAATATAGTCGGACGTCTATTCGTTTGGTACAATAAACAAGGAGAGATAAAGGATGTTTGACAAGATTAAAAATAAAATTTTCAAATTAAGCTCTATGTGTCTTTGCCTAGTCTTGCTTGCCTCCCTAGTTGGATGTGGTGACAAGAACACGGGTGACTCAAGCTTTCAAAGGGCTACTGTAGTGAGAGTTATTGATGGTGATACCCTTCATGTAAGTCTAGATGGTAAAAAGTACAAGCTTAGGATGATTGGTGTTGATACACCTGAAACAGTACATCCAAATAAGCCCGTCCAGTTCTATGGCAAAGAAGCCAGTGACTATACAAAAAATCAGCTCAAGGACAGGACTGTCTACCTTCAAAAGGATGTGTCTGATACAGATAAGTATGGCCGTCTCTTGAGGTATGTGTGGTTGGAAAGGCCATCTAGTGATAATCCTAGTCATGAGGAAATTGCCAGGTATATGTACAATGCCCAGCTTGTAATCAATGGATACGCCTATTCCTATAGCTACCAGCCAGATACTAGGTATAGCGACCTATTTGCCAAGTTCCAGCACCAGGCTCAGGAAAATTCAAGAGGACTTTGGGATGAGGCTAGGCTAAAGTCCTTCAACCAGACCCATCTGGAAGCTATTGAGACTAGGCCTTTAAACAAGGGCAAGTCTATAAAAAAGGGCAATAAAAATACTAGTGGCCAAGTTTCTAATCCGGCTACTGATATAAATAAAAACCAGGATATGTCTAGTAAAGAGCATAATTCTCAGGTGGCAGACGATAATTCCCAAGCCTATATCAAGGCCAATAAGAAGAGTATGGTCTACCACATAAGAGGGTCCAAGGGCTATGATTCTATTAGTGACAAGAATGCGGTCTACTTCGATAAGGAGGATGATGCAATAGCGGCTGGTTATAGAAAAGCAAAAAGGTAGTAAAGGGTCTACACAGACTCTTTACTACCTTTTTTCCTGCAATTCCTTTAAGAATTGTGATTGTCCAATCTTCTTTCCAAACCTCTTTAGTGGGCTCGATATGACTAAGAACCTCTTTGCCCTGGTAATGGCTACATATAAAAGCCTTCTCTCCTCTTCTATATCGAGCTTTGAATCATCGCCCAACTGGTAGGGTACAATACCTTCATTTACACCGACAATGTATACATTATCAAACTCAAGTCCCTTAGAACTATGCATAGTTGTGAGGACTACTCCCTTATCTGCACTTGTTGCCAGGCTTGATCCTGCAGTCTTGTCAGCATTCTTTTTTACCTCTTCCCTTACCTGGTCTATATGCTTAAAAAAGTCCAGTATTGTCCTGTATGGACCCGCTGCTGCTTCTAGTTCATCTAGTATTTCTACAATCTGCTGGGACTTTATCCTTCGCTCATGACAATAGTCCAAGATATACCTATCATAGTCAAGTGTTGTCCTGATATATGAAATGCCATACTGGGGACTTAAGCCCCTCACATAGTTCAGGTCAATATATAGGTCCTCTAGATTTTTCTTTTGAAAGTCTTTTATGTCCTCATCATTTAGGAGGCAGTCAAGGAAGTCCATAGAAGCCTCTGCCTTGGCAAGAGACTTTTTAGAAATATACCTAAAGGGCTTGTTTATAACTCTGGCCCAATCTCCACCTGACCCTATTTCCATGGCTATTCTCAGGTAGGCAATAATATCTAAACTCACCCAGTGGTCATAGATAGTCTTGGGTGCATCCTTAAGTATAAAGGGAATCCTCTTGTCCATAAAAGCATCAACAAAGGCCCTAGCCTGCCTATTAGTCCTATATATAACTGCAAAATCACCATAGTCAGCCCCCTTCTGAGAACCTACCCTATCAAAGATTTGGTCTGCCACTAGCCTAGCCTCGTCATCTGTATCCTTTGGATATATATAGCTAATCCTGGCAGGGTCCTTGCTAAAGGCCTTTAGGTCCTTGGGGTGTCTTTTCTTATTCTTCTTTATAAGACCAAGTGATAGGTCTACTATATCCTTACTAGACCTATAGTTGGTATCAAGTAGTATATGTCGGGCGCTTGGAAAATACTGGTCAAACTCCAGCATAAAGTCTGGTCTGGCCCCCCTGAATCCATATATACTCTGGTCCTCATCTCCAACTACAAAAAGATTATTCTCCTGGCCTGCTATTAACCTTATAAGCTCAAATTGTACCCTATTTATGTCCTGAAATTCATCTATAAGTATATACTTAAAAACCTGCCTTACTATAGACAGGATGGCAGGGTCATTATTCAGGAGGTCATATGCCTGTATTAGCATATCGTCAAAATCTATCTTGCCATGCCTCTTCTTTTCATCTTCATAGAGCCTGTAGGCCTTTTGAAATATCTCTTGCTCAAAACTTTGGCTATCATAGTCCCTATAGTCTACAAGCTCATTTTTAACTAGGGATATCTCATTTAAGAGGTCTAGGACATCATCATCGTTATAATTGCTGATTTTTAAGTATTTCAATATAGACCCTGACCAACTTGAACCTATCTAGATCAAGAAGGAGGTCCTCCAAACTGACCCCCGCATACCTCCTAAGTATCCTAAAAAAGCTTGAATGGAAGGTCCCGAAGCTAACCTTGTTGAGCCTATCATCCTTACCATAGGCAAGAGTCCTCTTCTTCATTTCAAGAGAAGAAGCCTTTGTAAAGCTAATCGCCAATATCCTAGTTGGTGGTATATCGTGGTCAAGTACCATAGAGACTATCCTCTGTGATATTATCCTGGTCTTACCAGATCCAGGTCCAGCCAGAACCATGCAGGGGCCATCTATATGGGCTACTGCCTGGGCCTGGTTTTTATTTAGTTTAACCACTCTACCACCACCTTTCAAAATATTTTTCTTATTATCAGCCTAGTCGACTGGTCATTCGGGTCAAGGACTCTAGCATTTCCTTTGACTCAACCTTGTTGACCATGACCAGGAGCATATCTCCACCAAGTATCAGGGTATTCCCTCTAGGAATTATTTCTTCTGCCCCCCTGTAAATGGCTACAACTAGACACTTGTCCGGCCAAGTCACCTGGGATATTAGCTTGCCCTCCACCTGACTTCCTATATGGACTGACAACTCCATTAGGGTCTTGTTCTTGTCCTCTGTGTGGAAATCAGCATCCTTCTTATGGCTTAGTATATCATTTAAAAGCATATCATAGACAGGTTCTACACCCAATAGGTCTGATGTGATCAAGGCACTAAATACTACCACTGATAAGGGTAGTAGGTGTTCAAATGATCCGGTCATTTCAAAAATTAGTATTATACCAGTTATAGGGGCCTTTACCGTTGCCGCAAAATGTCCTGCCATAGCCAGTACAGCAAAGTTTACCAAACTGGTGGGGTATACCTAGGTAGGTCACACATATAGTACCAAAAATATTGCCCATTAGTGCTCCAAGGGCTAGTAGGGGAAAGAATATCCCTCCCGGTACACCTGACCCAAAGGAAGCAAAGGTAAATAGGTACTTTATTAGCAGGTAAAGTAACAAAATAGCTAGTCCTAGGTGTAGGTGGTTTATGTTCATAATTAATTCATGACCACCCCCAAGTAGGTCTGGAAAGATCATACCTATAAGGGCTGCAAAAATAAAGGGAATTATTATCTTAAATTCCTGCTTTACTGACATACTCCTATATAGGGCCTTTGACATTATTACACCGTGGTTAAAAATATAGCTAGAAAGTCCTATCAGAATACCCAATAATAAAAGGGACCAGTAGTACTTTATGGGCATTATACTCAGGACTTCAAACCTCAAAGAAGGGCTGATTCCCAGAAAAGACTTGGTAACCATATCTGCCGTTACTGCTGATACCATGGCAGATAAAAGGACTACTGGTGAAAAGTTCTTGTGGACCTCCTCTAGGGCAAACATAACCCCTGCCATTGGAGCATTAAAGGCAGCTGCCAAACCTGCAGATGCACCACTAGTCATAAGGTACTTGTGCTCATAATCCAATTTATTGGTCTTTCTGGACACACCCTCACCTATGGCAGCCCCCATCTGTATAGAAGGCCCCTCCCTTCCTACAGACAGGCCTGCAGCCAAGCAAAGTATGCCTCCGAAAAACTTATATACTAGCACAGACCACCAATTTGTCTTCATCCTCCTGGTCATAACCCCCTCTACCTGGGGTATACCAGAGCCAGATATATCTGGTTCCTGCCTTATAAATAGGCTAACAAGAAGGGCCATCAATATCAAAACTAGTAAAACCCCTATTGCCACAGATATATTAGTCTTTGAAAGCCTATACAGGTTGGCAAATAGGCCCAGAAGCTTCTCTCCCATTATCCTATAGGCAACAATTATACAGCCAGTCAATATACCTATAAAAAATGAGTGGATTATCATCTTGTATTTAAGACCATTTGTACTCTTTATTATTGTAGACACATTTTTCATTTTTGTATCCCATTAATTTAGAAAACACTAAAAACCCCCCTAAAAAATCATACTTTAAAGGTCATGTAGTTGGATACAGGCCCTCAAGGTATGTCTTGCCAATATAGAGCTAGTTACAGACCCTACTCCTCCTGGAACTGGCGTAATATGTGATACCCTGTCAAGTACATCATCAGTATCAACATCTCCACACATATTGCCATCATTATCAAAGTTAATTCCAACGTCAATTACTACTGCCCCCTCCTTTATAAAGGACTTGTCAACTGCCTTGGCCCTACCCATACAAGAGACTAGGATATCAGACCCCTTTACAATATTTTCTAGGTCCTTTGACCTAGAATGACATATAGTAACAGTAGAATCCCTGTTCAAAAGAAGCATTGATAGGGGCTTACCTACTACCATAGACCTTCCTAGTACAGTCACATTCTTGCCCTTTAGGTCCACATTATAGTACTTTAAAATTTCTATAACCCCCATAGGAGTACATGGTGCAAATCCCCTCTTATCACCAGATATAATCTTGGCTAAGCTAAGGGGTGAAAAGCAGTCTACATCCTTCCTATCATCTATATAATACTTGACTATCTCCTCGTCAATATGGGCAGGAAGGGGTCTAAAACATAGGATCCCATGTACAGACTCATCCTTGTTCAAGCCCTCTAGGGCAGCAAGATATTCATCCTGGCTACAGTCTTCATCCAACTCAACTACCTGTGTTTCAATACCACACTTAGCACACCTGCTTGTTGCCCCCTTTTGGTAGGAAGCGTCATCTGCCTTATTACCAACCTTCAGCATGGCTAGCTTTGGGAATATTCCCTGGTCATTTAGCCTTCTTACCTTATCTATTATATCGTCCGTCAGTGCATCAGCAACTGGCTTTCCTCTTAACAATTTATCTTCCACTTATCTTAACCTCCTAAATACCTCTTCATATATGTAGTCTGATTTCTTTACTATATCAGCAGCTAGGTCCTCTACCTCCTGGCTTGTCCTTACAATAAAGTCCCTATCATCAAGGTCCTTTATATTTATCATTACATTTATCCTGGCACTCAAGGCTGCTGACCTAAGCATAGCCACTCCAACCCCAACATCACTTAGTAGCATGACAGACCCCTTTTCTAATAGGTCCTCATGAAGGTCTAATACCCTCTTAGATAAACGCAAAAGGTCCAGGGGAACACCTGCTGCCCTTTTTAAACAGAGTTGCATTTGGGCATGCTTAGCCACCTTTTCTTCATCTGTTTCACTAGGCATCTTATAGACTGCTGCAAGTGGCAAAAAGGCCTCTGCATCCCTGTCCACCATATTCATAGACTCCCTATGAAAGACTTGACACTCCTCTAATATTCTCTCTATATCAGCCTGATAGGCCGCATACTTTTTCTTACCACTTGTAAAATTTGCCACCATAGAAGCCAAACCATTGGCAAGATTTAGGGCATAGGCTGCCACACTACCCCCACCAGGCATTGATTTTTTTGACCCAAGATCCTGGGCAAATTCCTCTAAACTGAAATCTAAGTATTTTTTTTCCATTAAGTCCTCCAAAATATTTTTCTCCCATTTATTATACCAAAAATCTCCACTCTTGACAAATTCACTATAAATCAAGCTTAAAATTTTTAAATTTCTCATTAAAAAAATACATAGTCTACAATTATAAATTCTTAGCATTTCAAATTTTCGACAGTTTTTAGCACTCGACAATTGACAGTGATAACAAAAAGTGGTAGAATTTATCTGTAATAATAATTAAAGATAAGAGGAGGCATTAATATGACTACTGAAAAGGGTAAAGTATCTATCCACTCAGAGAATATTTTTCCAATAATTAAAAATGGTTGTACTCTGATAAGGATATATTTGTAAGAGAATTAGTGAGTAATGGTTGTGATGCCATAGCCAAGCATAAAAAGACTAGCCAGTATAGGTGAAGCAAGCCTAAGGGATGACTACAGGGGTTATAGTAAGGGTTGACAAGGAAAATAGGACCCTTACCTTTAACGACAATGGTATCGGTATGGACTTAGATGAAATCAAGAAATACATTAACCAAGTAGCCTTTTCTGGGGCTGAAGAATTTGTAAACAAGTACAAGGACAAGATAGATGAATCAAATGATATCATAGGCCACTTTGGTCTTGGATTTTATTCTGCCTTCATGGTAGCAGACAAGGTAGAGATAGACACACTTTCCTACAAGGATGGGGCCCAGCCAGTTAAGTGGGTATCTGAGGATGGTATGGAATTTGAAATAAGCCAGGGAGATAGGAAGGAACACGGTACAAGCATCACTTTGACAATATCTGCAGACAATGAAGACTTCTTATACGCCTACAAGATTAGGGAAATCCTTAATAAGTACTGCTACTTCCTACCGACTGAAATATACCTTGAGGATGCAGATGAAGAAAAAAGACTGGCAGAAGAAAGGGTTAGAAGGGCCCAGGAGTCTCAGGAAAAGTATGACGAGGCTATAAAAAACGGTCAGACTCCTGAACCAATAGATGTTGAAACTCCAGTGGAAAAAAGGCCGATAAACAATACCCAACCCCTATGGATAAGGTCACCTAAGGACTGTACTGAGGATAACTACAAGGCCTTCTACAAGGAGGTTTTCCAGACCAATGATGAACCACTTTTCTGGATCCACCTAAATGTAGACTTTCCCTTCAACCTAAAGGGTATCCTATACTTTCCAAAACTTAAAAATGAATTTGAACTAGTTGAAGGCCAGGTAAAGCTATACAACAACCAGGTATTTGTAGCTGACAATATCAAGAAGGTAATACCAGAATTTCTACTTCTATTAAAGGGTGTAATAGACTGCCCTGACCTGCCACTAAATGTTTCAAGGAGCTTCCTACAGAATGACAGGGATGTCAGCAAGATTTCTAAGCATATAGTTAAGAAGGTTGCCGACAAGCTTAAATCCCTATACAATACTGAAAGAGAAAGCTATGATAAGTTCTGGGATGACATCCAGGTATTTATCAAGTTTGGCTGTCTAAAGGATGACAAGTTCTATGACAAGATCAAGGATGTAATCCTATACAAGACTATAGATGGTAGACACATAAACCTAAAGGAATACCTGGCAGACAACCAGGACAAGACTATCTACTATGTAACTGATGAAAACCAACAGGCCCAGTATATCAAGCAGTTCAAGGAAAATGGTCTAAATGCCCTAATACTTGATAATAGCCTTGATACACCATTTATGGGGCTAATAGAATATGTAGAAAATATGGATAAAAATCCAGAAAACCAGGAAGAAATACTTAAGTTTGCCAGAATTGACTCAGACATATCCAAGGTCCTAAATTCTGACGATGATGAGGACAAGGCAGATGATGAAAAAATTATTAGCCTATTCCAGGACATCTTGGGCCAGAAGCTAGCATCCTATAAGGTTGAAAGCTTCAAGGACTCCAACCTGTCAGCCATGGTGGTAGTGGATGAGCAAAGTATACGTATGGCCCATATGAAGGACCAGTTCCAGGCCATGGGTCTAGAAGGCCTTAACTTTGATGAACAGCAGGGTCTATTGATAAATAGGAAGTCCCCTATAATCAAAAAGCTTGTAGGCTTTGCAGACCAGGCCGACAAGAAGGATATGGTTGAACTAATGTGTCAGCAGATAGCCGACCTAGCCATGTTGTCTAATAAGGAATTAAAGCCAGACCAACTTAATGACTATATAGATAGGACTAACAAACTAATGGCCATGATTGTTGAACTTGAAAAATAAATCTTCTATTGAATGTTAGCTAATAAATATATATTTTATGTAGACTAGCCAATCAAGAAAACAGAATACTAGTAAAGAGTCCAGTATTATAGTGAGATAATACTGGACTCTTTTAATTCATCTACTCCTTTAATTTATTCATTCCACCCTTTATTTATCCCATTTACTAAACCTAAAATAGAGATCTACTTATATGATGCTTAGACCAAGTAAGCTTAAAAAATAACGCCAACTTCATGGGTTATCCTCGATAATACAAATAACCCAATCCATCAGCGCTATAAGCTATGTAATTAATGTAATTTAATATGTTTTGTCTATCTTTTTAAATCATCTGCCTAGCTAGGACAAAACTACTTGCCTAGAAGGTTCATCAAAGCATCTGGTATAGAGTCTACTCCACCAACTACAGATATCTTTTCAGTTCCTGCTAGGTATGTCTTTAATTCTGGAGCTACTGTCTTGCCATTAACTAGGACAACTGGACTCATAGTCTTAGCTGTTACTGCACCAGCTGCAAGGGCATCTGCTGTCTTAACACCATTAGCAACCATTACAGACTTAGGATTAGCATAGGCATGCTTAGCTATAGCTACAGAAGTTGCATACTTGTTGTCACCACTGATTCTAACCTTAGCTTCGGCCTTAGCAGCATCTTCAACAGACTTAGCTACACTATTTACTCCACCAACTACTGTTAGCTTCTTTAGGTTCCAAGCCTTTAGAGATGCATCTACATCAGCATTTAGGCTAGTTGCACCAGTTAATAGGACTGGAGCCTTAATCTTAGTTGCAAAGGCAGATACTGAAAGGGCATCTGCTGTCTTAGTTCCATTTACTAGTATAGCTTCTTCCTTGTTACCAGTAGCCCTTACCATATCAGCAATCTTTATAGCTGTCTGGTACTTGTTGTCGCCACTGATTCTTACTACTTCTATGCCCGCCTTCTTTACTGGTCAGCAACACCTGCGCTTACAGATCCTTCTCCACCTGCTATATACACCTTCTTGGCACCTAGTCTAGTTATTTCAGTCATAGTTTCAGCTGGTATGGCATCTCCCTTAGTTAATAGTATAGGTGCTGACATGCTAGCTGCAAGAGGTGCTGCTGCAAGAGCATCCGCATCCTTATAGGCATTAGCTAGGATTACTGCTTCGGCCTTGTCATAGTTAGTTGAACTAATCTTAGCTGCTGTAGCATACCTACTTGCACCTGCTATTCTATCCCTAGTCTTGTTATCCTTGTTTTCTTCAGGCTTAACAGGATCTGGAGTTACCTTTTCTGCCTTTGAGTAGTCTAGCACCAGGATGGCATCCTGGGCACCCTTACCCTTTATAGTACTTGCATAAGTGCTTGCTCCACCACTTGAAATTGCATCCATTGCATCAACTTCAACATTTATATAAATCTTGTCTTCCTTAGTTGAATTTCTTACTATCTTTAAAGTCTGAGGGAATTCCCTAGTCTTACCTTCTAGGTCCTTGTCAGTATAAGTCTTTGCCACTGTAACTGGAGACTTTGCACTTCCTAAACCATTTTCATATCATTCATCCCCCAAAGGTGACCAAATAGGCCCATAAATGAAAGACCCTTAACGTTTATGTATATTTCAGTCTTTCCGTCCTTTTCGATTACCTTAGCTGTGTGGTCTAAGGCTGCATTACCCATAGAATCCTTATCTTCATGGGCATGCTTCATCTGAACTGGAACCTTATATTCAACGGCCTCCTCTGCATTTACCAATGTTGGTGCTATAGCTGTAACAGCAGTCGCTGCCACCATAACTGTTGCAAATTTTTTAGTCATATTCTTCATACTTTACCTCCAAATATATTTAAATTAAAAATTACTCAAATCTATATCATATTATAACAATGATACCATATTTGTAATGAAAAACTATATTTAATCCTATCAATATTAGTATACAACAAAAATATTTAAAAATGCTATATACTATGAATATCTTTTTAAATAGTTAATATTAACTTTTTATTATCAACCTCAATTATATCAAGTTTGACACCGAACATCTGCTCTACTGAATAGGATGATATAACCTTGTCTGGATCTCCTTGAACTAGTATATTACCATCCTTTAGGGCCTATAATCCTATCACTATAGTACATCGCCTGATTGATATCGTGTAAGACCATGACTATAGTCATGCCCAAATCCTTATTCAGCCTTTCTATCAACTGTAAAACCTCCAGCTGGTACCTTATATCAAGATAGGTAGTTGGTTCATCCAGGAAGAGGAACTTTGTTCCCTGGGCTAGGGCCATGGCTATCCAGGCTCTCTGCTTTTGTCCACCTGAAAGTGAATTTACTGTCCTATCCTGTATATCTACCAGGTTAGTAGCTTCTATGGCCCAGTTTATCATCCTCTCATCCTCGTCATCATGCCTCTTCATCATTACCTGGTAGGGAGTCCTTCCATAACTAACCAACTGCCTTACCGTAATGTCGTTTGACACCCTATTGTACTGGTGGATTATGGCTACCTTTCTGGCAAATTCCTTCTGGGACATGGATTCTATATTCCTACCATTTAGGAGAATCTGGCTCGAATTTACCTTTAGGTTCTTTGTCATTAGGTCAAATAAGGTAGACTTACCACACCCATTTGCCCCAAGTATAGAGGTTATACTCCCCTCTTTTATCTTAAAGGATATATCATTTAAAATTATCTTCCCACCCTCAGTGTAGGAGAATGTAAGATTTCTAACTTCCATAGCTATCACCTCCATGCTTTAGAAGGAAGATAAAGAATGGACCACCTATAATAGCCATCATGATAGAGGCTGGTATTTCATAAGGAGCAACCATAGTTCTTCCTATTGTATCGCATAAAAGGAATACAAAGGCTCCCAGCACCATAGTATAAGGTATCTTAATCTTATGTTCACTACCCACTAGCATCTTGGCCATATGAGGTACTATCAGCCCCAAAAAACCAATAACACCAACTATGGCAGTTGATATACTTACAAGGATAATAGCAATCAGGGCAACTATAAACCTATCCCTATCTACATTTACACCCAGTCCCCTGGCTGTCTTGTCCTCTAAGGAAAGTAGGTCGCACTTTTTGTACAGGCAGAAGGCTAAAATCAATCCTATTAGCACATACCAAAATAGCATATTTACATCCGCCCAGGTCCTCTGGGTAATATTACCTTCAACAATCGACTGGACCTTGCTTAGGTTGGCCCCACCACCTACAAAGGCCTTGCAAAATTCACTTATTCCTGTAAAGGTCATATTAAGGGCAACACCTACTAGTATCAGCTTCACAGGATTCACCCCACCATCCCAGGCTAGTGAATATATCAATAGGTAGGCCAAAAGACCACCTACTACTGAGAAAAATGGAATCGAGAAATATAGGGCTGGGAACATAGTTATTACTAAGACAGACATGAGAGAAGCTGCCGATGATATACCTATGATACCTGGATCTGTCAGTGGGTTTTTCATCACTGCCTGTAATAGGACACCCGATACAGATATGGCTGCACCAGCCAAAATGGATATTACAATTCTAGGAAACCTCAAGTCCCATATAGCTACTACATCTTGGTCTATTTCTACAAACAGACCTCTCAAGAGCTTGCCAAAGCCCACATTTATGCTACCGGAAGTTGCCGCTATAAAAAATACTACAACTAATAAGATCAGGGTGATAATAAAGGCTAGGGCCTTCCTGGTATTATTGATTGGTTTTTCCCTCCTGTCATGTCCAGCCAGAAATCTGGAAAGACCAAATTTAAACTTTTTTGTCTTCACTACTTATCACCTCCTGCGTCATCAAATATCTTACCTAAATCCTTCAAGGCCTCTGGATATGTAAACTTGGCGGACATACCAAACTTCTTGTAGTCCAAATCATAGACCTTATTGTTTTTGACTGCATCAAACTTAGACCATATCTGATTAGTCTTAAATTCCTTAAAGAACATCTTCCTTACATCGTCCGGCATGGCATGAGCTGTTCTCAGGATAATTTCAGGATTTTTCTTCAACATATCCTCTGTTGTAATGTTAATAAACTGGTCCTTGTCAGACTTATATACATTGTCTCCTCCTGCCAGCTCCACTAGGGACCCAACATATGACTTGTCAGTTGCCACCACATAACTACCCGGTAGTCCCATCAAGACAAGAACCTTCTTCTTTTTCATATTTTTATGCTTTTCCTTATAGTCCTTCATAAAGCTTTGGTACTCATCTATAAGGACTCTTGCTTCCTTCTCCCTGTCTAAAAGTACTCCCAAGTCCTCTATTGACTTGTACATGCCAGGTATATTGTTTAGGTTTAGAAAGCCAAACCTCAGGCCAGCATTTTCATATTTAGGTTCCAGGTCACTGACCAAGCTGACCGGTGAAAATATCCAGTCTGGATTAAGGGTTTTAATCTTTTCCATATCTGGTGCCATGGCCATACCTATAGTTGGCTTACCCTTGTACCTCTTAGGAAGGGCATCAATCTTGCTATCTGGAACTGCTATCAGGTCTACATTTAACTTGTCCAATATATCTACTGTAGCCATAGATGTTGCTATAATCCTCGGATTTTTTATTTTAGTAACCTGTCTTAGCTCTTCCTGCTTGTTTTTTGTTCCTTCTGGGTGTTGGTTGACACATCCACCTAGAAGACAAGCAACTAGGCATAAGGCCAGTCCTATAAAGCGTATTTTCTTATTCATAGCCTGTCACCCCACTTGGTTCACACAAAATTTCCCTATCTTCTAGCTCATCAAATTCTAAGCCCTGGCCTTCCAAATCATCAGCCAAAGAATTGTTTTTATTTTTTAGGTAGTTAAAGCCTAAAACTAGGGCGATTGCACCAAATAGTATAGCAGCTAATATTATAGCTACTAGGACCACTACTACAGTAAATAAAACCTTGGTAACAATACCCCAAGGGGCATCTTCATCTTGACCATCCATCAGGGTCTTACTATCGCCAAAATCCTTATTAGTCAAAAGTCCATGATCATAGCCCAGGTCTCCTTGATTTATTTTCTTGTCACCGTCTCCACCATTTGCTGGTGCCACTCCATTATTGGGGCTAGTTCCAGCCTTTGGAGTAACCTTGTTGGATGAAGACATCAAAGTCTTCACCTTATCATTCGAGCTAGCATTAGTCTTAACCTTGGATGTAGACTGGCTAGTTGATGAATTTGATGGGCTTGAAGACCCAGCAGGGCTAGCTTCGGAGCTAGTAGAATTGTTTGTTGTAGCCGAGGCTTGACTGCCTGCTCCTGATGACTGACCTGTTCCCCCAGTGGAAACCAGGGCCTTGAAGTCTGTATTACCAGCTTCTAGGGCATCAAAGTCTATATAGAAGACTACCGACCTGGACATTGGATCAACGAAAAATGTAGCTCTTACAACACAATCAGTAGAAGGTATCTCAAACCTAAAATCTCCAGTAGATCCGGCATTCTGAGTTTCCTGGAATGGAACCTCTGTCCATCCACTATCACCCTTCTTCTGTACATTGAAGCTAAACTTACTGATCTTGTCCCTTAGGTTGTATCTTACAGTTGCATATAGCTTGCCATCATCATCCTTTTCTATAAGAGCTGTACCATATACTACATTGGATACCATTCCTTCACCAATACCAGGATTATTGCCTGGATCCTCAATAGCACCACTCACAGGATGCGAATAGTGGCCATGGGCATTTGCAGTGTATACTTCACCAGCAAATGAAATGCCGGTTGACATATAGAAGCATACCATCAAGATGAAGGCTAGTATTGACAGCTTGCTAAATATTCCTTTATTTATATATTGCATTTTATCCTATCCTCCACCTTTCCCTATAAGCTATCCCTTACCTTATTAAATTCATTCATCTTATTCTTCAGGTAGCTATTATACTTGAATTCATAAATCAAACGTTTGCTAAACCTAATGTATACATAGGCTGACCCTCCAATTATGGCTGCAAGTATCAAGACACAGTAAAATATGACCTTTGGATTTTCCTTGGACCTTACTGGCTTTGTTCCTACATCAACCTGGCTAGCCTGGTCTGTTTGTACCGGCTGACTACTACCAGTAAAATCAGTAGAATCATTGTTCAACTGGCTAACAGATGTCGGTCTAGGCCTATCATTGCTAGCCTTTGACTTATCACTATCCTTTGTATCAGCTGACTTTTTACCACTATTTACCCTAGATTTATTATTGCTTACACCTGCAAGTCCCTTTGAACCATTATTAGATATGTTGCCAGTCTTTGCTTGGCTGGCTGGACCATCTGAAGAAACAAAGGCGAATTCACCATAGGTATTAGTCGTAAAGGAAGCTGTATCGCCCGAAATAGATGTATTCATTTCAGCCATATCAGCAAGCCTATAAACCTTAGGCTTCACTATATTCGATGCTAGCTTGGCCTTTATTGTTATATTCTTAGAAGGCTTGGTTTGGAACACCATAGTCGTTTTCTATTTTAAACTCATAGATCTTCATGGCTCTTGCCCTACCAAACTTCTGTGTAATCTTCTGGAAGCTGGCCCCTCCTGTAACCGGATTGGCCTTAAATACTATATTTTCCTTGAAGGCACCTGGCTGAGCCAAAAAGCTCAAAAGCCTTCTGGTAAAATTTTTATGGATACTTTCCTTTGGATCAAACTTCTTCCTAGGCGTACCACTTTTCATTTTCTTATACAGGACAGCCTCTGACTCTTCTATCTTTTTAATAGATGTCCAATCAATCTTTAGCCTGGCCCCAACTGGTACCTCGCCCATAGGCTTTACCTTAGGGTCAACCTTAACGTATATCATTGGGTCCTTACGCACAAGGTCAAAGCTGAATACCTCTGGCCTCTTGTCTTGCTCACCTGGTATTGACAGGTCGAAGGCATGTGGCTCAGCAAAATGGTAGTAGGCATTGTCATCCCTAATCTGAAGAGAAACAAGAGAAGCCGTAATATTTGAAACCTCCATAGTTGTAGAACCCAATAGGAAGCTATACTTGCCATCTTTTGATACCAATTCGGCATCATGGACCATGGCATTGTTTCCCATGGAGGCCTTGTCCTCTCTCTCATGGAAAAGACTTACATCTAACTTGTATATACCTGGCTCTAGACTAATATTTTCTCCCTTTTCAAGTGGTGGAAGATTCCTTGTGTCCTTTGACTGGTAAGCACTGCTAGAAGTATCACTGCTAGTAGACGACACATCCTCAACAGGACTAGAATCAAAATTAATAGATGAAACCTTGGCAGATTCAGGATTTGAAGGCCAATCTATCCTTAGCCTTGCCTTCTGGTCCCCACTGGCCAATTCCCCATGACCGGCACATAGACTTGGACAAAAATATCCTTTTCCCCCCATTCAACATCAAAGTCCATTTCCTTTGGATACTTGACCCCCTTGAACTTTGCATCCTTGCCATTTGTAGGGTTGTTGTAGACATCGTACTCATCATATCTTGAAAGGACATTTACGGGCTTGTCCTTGACCAAAAGCTCACTAAGGTAGCCCCTAAAGTTGAAGGCTGTCAGGGGAACCATCTTTATCCTAAGCTTGGTCCTGCCACCAGATACAGTAATAAAGCCTGTTGGTATAAAGGCCCCATCTCCCATAGATTTTTCTTCATCATACCTCTTCATCAAGGATAGCTTGACCTTGTAGATACCATCTGGCGGGGTCGCAGCACTGACATCAGGAAGGAATGAAAACAATAAACCAGTAACCAGAGCTATAGATACTATTATTCTCATTAATTGCTTGTTAAAATTCATATATTTTTATTTTAGTCAATCTCCTTGACCAAGATTGACCTATTAACCTATCAATGACAATCACCCCATCAACTGTTTTTATAACTACTAGGAAGTAGTAATATTTAAAAGCTATTAAAGGGCAGCAATAAATATCCTCATTGGCAAAACATCGTATTTGAAAAATACAAAAGCCTAGCATTACACTTGCAAATATTAGTATCTTCCACTAGTTTTTCCTAGTCATAGATTTATTCTTTTCAAAAGACTCTAGGTTATTCTTATATAGACTTGTAGACTTGAACCAGTTATTGAACCTATCAGACCCTTAGCAAAACAAAAGGAAGCTAGGAGCAAGAATGGTACTGTAGGGTAAAACTGGCAATACAACGCCTATCCCACCCAGTATCATAGATAAGATACCTATAACAATATAAATATATTTCATAAAAACCTCCTTGTATTATAGATAATTCCTTATTTTTACTAGATTTTAGTGACTATATCTATTCTCACTGTATATCAAATAGTATTTACGATAAAGTTTTTATTAGCATCCCTTATTAGTATATCATAAATAAGCCTTATTGATAGTAAATCTCATAATAAAATTGTTCCTCTTTATATTCTATCACTAAATTCCTGATAATAAAATTCAATATTTTTGGATATTTATTAACTATATTTAGATTTAGTTTTTATATTTAACGTTTTTGCAAAGAAAAAATGGCTACAGGAATAAATATCCCCATAGCCATATAAAAGTTTGTTATTTATAATTACTATTCCTTTCATCCTGAGTAGGGTCTTCAGTCTTTACTGGTTCCTCTACCTTTACTTCTTCGATAGCCTTCACTTCCACTCTCACTATCCTGAGTCTGGTAGTCACCTGTGTAGCCACTATAAGCCTCTACTGGTTCAACTAAATTTGGCTCCTTAGCTAAATCTTCCCTTTCCTTTTAATAATTCAAGATAGAAGTTAACTATTGACATATTAATATAAGTTGATAACCACAACAAAGCCTATACCTAGTGTGAATATACAAAGTATAGCCAGCCAATAAACGATAGCATCAGTTTGAATAATCTCCACTTGTAGCCCTTCATTAGCTTTCTTGAAGCCCCTAGTGAATCTATAGCACCAATATCATCATGGTTACCAAGTACTATTAGGTCTAGCATCATGTATGAATATGTAATGTATATATTTATAGCAAACATAACAATGAATTCTATGAATAATAATACCAATAGACCTCCACCAGCGCTTGCTAAAAATGGAAGTATTGATTCACTGCTTATACCAACCATAACACCATTAGCACCACCTATAAACATAGAGAATGATACTGCAAATAGGATTGCCATCAGAATCAAGTTTATAACAAAAACTAAAAGTGTTAGCAAGATTGTTGCAAGTAAATACCTCAGATATACCCTACCAGGCTGCCAGAAGTTAGAAGCTAAATCCCTTACCCTTAGCTATTTCTAGTAATAACTATAAATACCTAGTCCTATAATTAACTGTAACAAAAAGCTGAACAAATGTAAGTGACATTATTTGCTTCGATGATGCAATATAGCCACACCCACCTGCCAAAATCATCATTACTAGATTAATCAAGGCAAATTTTTAACCAATGTCCTTTTAACTGCTCCCTACTTAGGGCCCTTATTTCTTTATTAGATAACATAAAAAGTCCTCCTTCTTTTTAAATTAATTTGATTAATTAATTTCTATTTATTATAGCCTATATTAAGTCTTAAATCAACCTTAATTTTTTTACTATATATATCTAGTCAAAGATGACCTTATAAAGAGCCTATACACTTAGTTCTGCAATATCTATAGCCTCTCCACTAGCCAGGATAGGACCTACTACCTTATCTATAAATTCTCTTACCTGCATAGGTGCACAGCCTACATATAAGTCTGGCCTTAGGACCTCGAGAATTTCCTCCTTGCTAATACCAAAGCTAGGGTCCTCTGCAATCCTGTCCACCAGGTCATTGTCTCCGCCTTCCTCTTTAACTATCTTTCCTGCAGCTAGAGAATGTATCCTTATCCTCTCATGAAGCTCCTGCCTATTTCCGCCCCTCTTTACGGCATCCATCATTATATTTTCAGTAGCCATAAATGGTAATTCCTTCATCAGTCTCTGCTCTATAACCTTAGGATAAACTACGAGTCCATCAGCTACATTGGCACATAGGTTTAGGACCGCATCTGTAGCCAAAAATGCTTCTGGTACTGATATCCTCCTGTTGGCAGAATCATCTAGGGTTCTTTCAAACCACTGGCCTGACACAGTCATAGCCGGATTGAGCATATCCGCAATGATATACCTGGCAAGAGATGCTATCCTCTCGCTCCTCATAGGATTTCTCTTGTAGGCCATGGCAGATGAGCCTATTTGATTCTTTTCAAAGGGTTCTTCTATCTCCTTTAGGTGTTGTAGCAGTCTTATGTCATTAGAAAACTTTGTTGCAGACTGGGCTATACCTGCCAGGATATTTACCAACTGGCTATCAAATTTTCTAGAATATGTCTGCCCTGTAACTGCAAACACATCATCATAGCCCATTTTTTTGGCTACTAGCCTATCAAGTTGCTTGACCCTTTCATAGTCACCATCAAATAATTCTAGGAAGGAGGCCTGGGTCCCCGTTGTTCCCTTTACCCCCCTCAACCTCCTCCTCTGTAGGAAGTCTTCTAGGCTCTCTAAATCAAGTATGAAGTCCTGTATCCATAGGCAGGCCCTCTTACCGACTGTAGTAGGTTGGGCTGGCTGGAAATGAGTAAAACCAAGGGTTGGCAGGTCCTTGTATTTGTCTGCAAACCCGGCCAATATTGATATCAGCTTGATCAGCCTCTTCCTAATAAGATCGAGAGCCTCATAATCTATTATTAAATCTGTATTATCACCGACATAGCATGAGGTTGCCCCTAGATGTATTATACCTGCTGCCTTTGGGCACTGGACTCCATAGGCATATACATGACTCATAACATCATGTCTTACCTCCCCTCTCCCTGGCCTGGGCTACATCGTAGTTTATATCATCTTGGTAGCTCTTCAACTCATCTACCTGGTCCTGACTAATGTCCAGTCCCAGCTCCATTTCAGCTTCTGCCAGGGCTACCCATAGCCTCCTCCAAGTCTTAAACTTCTTATCTGGAGAAAATAAGGCCTGCATTTCCTTACTTGCATACCTTGATGTCAAGGGTGATTCATATGTATTCTTCATAAATTTCCTCCTCTTAAGGCATTACTATATACTGGTCTCTTTCTGGACCTACTGATACATACTTTATTTTACAGTCAACCACATCCTCTAGGTACTTGATATAGTCTACTGCCTCTTTTGGTAGGTCTTCAATACTCCTGCAGTTAGAAATATCCTTCATCCAGCCCTTCCTGTACTCATAAACCGGCTGGGCCTTAAATAATTTTTCTCCTATAGGGAAATCATCGAGTACTTCACCTTCAAACTTATAAGCCACACATACAGGTATTTCTTTCATATATGACAATACATCCAGCTTTGTAAGGGCTATCTGGTCTGAGCCCTGGGCCATTACACCATACCTTGAGGCCAAGACATCAAAGCCACCTACCCTTCTAGGTCTACCAGTTGCTGCCCCGTACTCATTGCCAGCTTCTCGTAATTTATCTGCCTCATCACCAAAAATTTCAGCCGTAAATGGACCCTCACCTACACATGTAGAGTAGGCCTTCATTATACCCACAGAATTAGTTAGCCTTAAGTTTGGTACACCAGCTCCAATAGGTGCATATGGCGCTATTGTAGAAGAGGATGATGTAAATGGGTATATACCAAAGTCTATATCCCTCAAGGCACCTAGCTGGGCCTCAAACATTATGTTCTTTCCTTCTCTATTTGCCCTATTCAAGTAATGACCTGTATCACATACAAAATCCTTAACTATATCCCCATATTCCTTTAGGTAGGCCCACATATCATCGAATTTAATAGCTTCCTTGCCATATCCCCTTCTATCATGAGGTTCTTCCACTCGATTATACCCCTAAGTCTTTCCTTTAGGTCCTCTTCACTATCTAATAATTCACCCAGTCTAAGAGCCTTCTTCATATACTTATCTCCATAGACTGGACCTATACCCCTCTTTGTAGACCCAAATTTTGCATCCGCTAGTCTTTCTTCCTCCAGACAATCCTGGTCCACATGGTAGGGCATTACTATAACTGCCCTATCACTTAACTTTAAGTTGTCAGGTGTAATTACTATACCTGCATCCCTTAATTTATTTATTTCGCCAACAAGGTGCTTGATATCAACAACCACCCCATTGCCGATTATATTTACAACATCAGAACGTAGTATACCTGATGGAAGTAGGTTCAAGATAAACTTACCTCTCTCATTTACTACTGTGTGGCCTGCATTATTACCACCCTGGTACCTCACAACTATGTCATAGTTTTCTGATAGTAGGTCAACCATCCTACCCTTACCTTCGTCTCCCCAGTTTATTCCTGTAATTGCTGTTAACATTTCTTCAGTCCTTTCTATTACTAGCTATATACTACCTATTTACCACTTTGGTATACATGCCTATTTAGATACCAATATACTACCTATCATGGCCAGTATCTGCGTAATAAACCTAGCTCGCGACTGTCTATTACCTTAAAATTATACCATACAAAAAAAGGAAAGTCCATATAATAGTATATTGTACAATATACGTTAATGTACTTTCCTTCAAAATCGTTCGTATTATTCTTTTCCCAACTAATAATATCTCATTCTAATAGATTGTCTTTTTCAACCCCATAAGCAAGAAATTTCGATATGTTAAAAACGCCTATTAAATATCCTTGGACTGAATAGGAATAAGATTGGGAATATCTCCAGCCTACCCAACAGCATATCTAAGCACAAGACTAGCTTAGAGAAAACTGAGAAGGTCGAGAAGTTACCAGTAGGACCTACCAAATTACCAAATCCCGGTCCCTACATTATTCACACAAGTAATGACCGATGTCAAGGATGTCTCTATATCAAACTCATTTAGGGTTATCAAAATGAATGATACCACCATTATAATTGTATATATCAAAAGGTAGGCTGATACATTCTTTGTTACCGTATCATCTATTAGCTTTTCATCCATAGTAATATTACTAACTGACCTAGGCTGAATAACCTTTTTAATCTCTGACTTTATGTACTTAAAGGTAATAAGTACCCTGGATACCTTTATACCACCACCAGTAGAACCTGCACATGCACCTATTACCATCAGGGACAAGAGGATAGCCTTTGAAAAGCTCGGCCAAAGATTGTAGTCAGTAGTCATAAAACCTGTAGTAGTTATTATGGTTGCAACCTGGAAGGATGCATACCTAAAGGCCTTCAATACACTGCCATACATAGCGTATATATTCCAAGTAATCAGACCTATAGATACAGCTATAATTGCCAGGTAAGCCTTTAGCTCTTCACTCTTGAATATACGCTTAAACTTCTTCAATAATATTAAATAAAACAGGTTGAAGTTTATACCAAATAGGATCATAAACACTGTAATTACACCATCAATATAGGCGCTGTTGTAGTAGCCTATACTATCAGCCCTCATACAGAATCCACCTGTACCTGCAGTAGAAAATGAGTTTGTCAAGCTATCCATAAATGGCATGCCACCCATCATCAGTAAAACTACCTCTATGGCTGTCAGGGCTATGTATAGATAGTACAAAATTTTCGCTGTCTGCTTAGTCTTTGGAACCAGCTTGTCCACTGTAGGGCCTGGTACCTCTGCCCTCATTATATTCATTGTATTTCCAGATGATAGGGGTATTACGGCCATTACAAAGACCAATACTCCCATACCGCCTATCCAGTGAGTAAAGGACCTCCAAAATAGGATACCTATTGGAAGTGCCTCTATATCAGTAAGGATCGTAGACCCTGTAGTAGTAAAACCTGATACAGTTTCGAAAAATGCATCTATTGGACTGGCTATACTTCCTGTCAGAAATAGGGCATGGCCCCTATCACAGAAAATATAATCCAGGCCAAGCCTACTATCAAGAGACCGTCCTTGATAAACAATTCAGACTTGGTTGGCCTTTTTCTTGTAAATGCCATACCAACTCCAGCAGAGACTAGGGCTATCTCAAAAATCCTAAGAGCCACATCCCTCTCTCCATATGCCAATGATACTATGGCAGGTATAAACATTAAAAAACCTTCCACCTTGGCTATATTCATAAGAACATAGACCATCATTCCATAATTCATCTTAATTCTCCTAAATAAACCTATACGCTTCGTTCTAGTATATCTTCTATATCAGTTATTCTCAGGCTCGAAGTCACGATGATAATATTATCGCCTACCATAATCTTATCATCTCCACCTGGTATTATTATTTTACCGTTACGCACTATACAAGCTATCAGCATGCCCTTTTTAAACTTTAGGTCCTTCAATGGCTGGTTGACTATCCTACCAGTAGCATTTACTGAAAATTCCAATACCTCAACCTTGTCATTTACTATTCTATATAGGGAATTCAGCTGGCTACCATAGGAGTTGTTCATAGCCTTAACATACTGAAGTATCCTTGTAGCTGTCAATTCCTTTGGCGATATTACAGTATCTAGATTAAAGGTATCAATCATATCCTTGAAGGTAGACTGACTAATCTTTGTAATAACCTTAGAAGCCCCCTTAGAGTCTGCATACATAGACATGATGATATTTTCTTCATCAATACCAGTTAGGGATACAAAGGCATCTACCTCGTGGATACCCTCTTCCTCTAGTATCTGGTTGTCTGTTCCATCCCCATGTATAATATCGACCTTAGGAAGGTTCTGTGCCAAGAAATGACAAGTCTTCCTGTCTCTTTCTATAATCTTAGTCTTAATATTTATGTTCTCAAGACTCTTACATAGGTAGTAGGCAATCTTACCACCACCAATTATCATAACAGTCTTGACCTTTCTCTTAAGGCCACCAACCTTCTTTAGGAATTTTTTCCAAGTCCTCGTGGCTACCAGCTATACTCAGCTTGTCCCCCTTCTCAAAGGTGAAATTACCATCTGGTATAAATACTTCATCCCTTCTCTGTATGGCACAAACCAAAATTTTTACACAAAGGTCTTTACCACATCCTTCATCTGCTTGCCAACTAGCTCGGAATTTTCATATATTTTAAACTCCATCAACTCGACCTTACCCTTGGCAAAGGTCTCAACCTTGATTGCCGACAGGGAACCTCAAGATCCTTGAAATTACATTGGCAGCAACAAACTCTGGATTTATAATCATACTTAGACCCAGATCTTCCTTTATATAATTTAATTGGCTGTAGTATTCTGGATTTCTAACCCTTGCTATAGTATTTTTGGCCCCTAGATTTTTGGCAAACAAGCAAGAGAACATGTTTATTTCATCAGATGAGGTACACCCAATTAGTAGGTCTGCCTCCTCTACGCCAGCCTCTTTTAGTATTTCACGATTGATAGCATTTTCCATTTATGCAGGCAACATCCTGGTTAGAATTTATCCTGTTGATTACATCTACATCCTGCTCTATAACCGTTACGTCATGAGATTCATTAGACAACTCCTCAGATAGCTTAGAACCAACCTTTCCTCCACCTATTATTACGATCTTCACTTTTTCTCCTTCCACAACTAACGTGTTAATATCTTCATTTGAATATTATACCACAAGCAGAGACTTTTTAGTACTTTACTAGCATTTAAATTTTATAGTATAATATAGCTACTATTGATTATAATTCGATAAGGAGATAGATAGAAAATTTCAAAAAAATAATAACAGATAGAAAAAACACTACTAGTCTTTTCAATGTGTTCTATCCTTGCCCTATCCCTAGTAGGATGTGGCTCTAAAAATGCTGGTGACGGTGATAAAAACAAGGCATCTGGCCCTAGCCTAGTAAACGAGCTAAAGTCTGAAAAACTAATAGGACTACAGGCTGCCCTATTAAAATTCACAACTGCTGAAAAAGCAGGCAGTGTAGCATCAATAAGTCTAGAAGAAGGATATCCCTGTAAAGACTGAGAAGAAGGATGAAGCAGAGGAAGCTAAGACTGAAAAGAAGTACATCTACACGCTAGAAGTAATCTCTAAAAAGGGACTTAGCCAGACTATGACAATTGATGCCAAGACCGGCGATATATTAAGTAAGACTGAAAATGGTCCGGCAAGTGCTGACCTTAAGGCTAACCTGCTAGACTTTGTCCCTGTAATGGATGTAGATGAGGCTGCCCAGTTAGCTGCAAAGGCCTCTACAAAGAACTATACTCAGGTCCTATCATACAAGCTATTTGCAAAAAATGGTATGAATGTATTCTCATTCAAGCTATATGATGGGGATGTAAAGAATACCGAAACTGTATTAGTAGATGCTATTTCAGGCAAGATTTTGACTAAGGCCGACCTTGAAGCAAGCCAGACTAGTTCAACAGATAAGACTACTAGTACTTCAAGTAGTGACACTACTGGTGCCAGTGATAATACTACTGAGTACTACTAGCCAGAATAATTATAAATATAAAATACCGACCCCAAAGTCTAGTATAGCACTAGCTTGGGTGTCGGCATTTTTTTATTACTATTAATTTCTTCACAAAATACCCAGTTTGGTAAAACCTCCCTTGGTATTTATAAAAATCTTAGTCAGCCACCTATATGACCCACTATTATATTTAATTTACTGGTGCTCTAGTATGTATTTTTCTGCCGCATGAACTGCTATAGCTCCATCAGCAGCTGCAGTTATCACCTGTCTTAGAGACTTAACCCTTATGTCGCCAACTGCATAAATACCAGCTACACTTGTCTGACAGTCTTCATCAGCTATTATATAACCCTGTGGATTTAAATCTACCAAACCATCTACTAGACCTGAAGTAGGTATACCACCTATGGCCACGAATAAACCGTCTAACTCTATTGTTCTTTCTGACTGGTCAGTCTTGTCTACAGTTACTACACCTGTTAGCTTTTCTTCACCTAGAATTTCTTTGATTGTGCTGTTCCATACAACCTCTACGTTAGATTCAGCTAGCCTTGTCTGTAGTGTCTTATTGGCTCTTAGCTCGTCTCTCCTGTGGATTAGGTATACCTTAGATGCTATTCTTGATAGGTATAGGGCATCTTCAACAGCTGTGTCTCCACCACCATTTACTGCCACTACCTTATTTCTATAGAAGCCACCATCACATGTTGCACAGTAGCCTAGGCCCCTTCCAGTAAACTTGTCTTCCTTGTCTAGACCTAGCTTTCTTGGTGTAGATCCCATTGATAGTATTACAGTCTTAGTTAAGATTTCCTCTCCACCTGCTAGCAACTTCTTTGTACCATCTTCTAGCACCTCAATTGAGTCTACTCCCTTGTATTCAATCTTAGCCCCAAACTTCTTGGCATGGGCTAGCATATCATTAGCCAGCTGGATACCATTAGTTTCAGGTAGGGCTGGATAGTTTTCTATTTCCGTAGTAGAAACCATCTGGCCGCCGTGGAAGTTCTTTTCCAAAATTACTGTATCCAACTCTGCCCTTCCACCATATATACCAGCAGTCATACCACCAGGGCCACTACCGATTATTACTATATCATGAACCTTAACTTCACTCATTATTCTACCTCCAATATTGTCTAATAAAGTAACTTCGCTAATACCGTACTATCTATTATAGTACATTTCTTTGCCCTATGTATATACTAAAAATTATTTATAGGACCATCCTGGCCTGGCTCATATACATGAACCTTGTCAGAGAACCTATGGTATATTTCCATTATCCTATTGATATACTTCCAGCAAATCTCTATCTGGTTCCACTGAGAGAATAGGGACCTATCCTCGTCCATGGCAGCCATCAATAACCTTTCATATGCTTCTGGTGTATTCTGCCTATTTTCCAATACACAGCTCTGGCAGAAGTCCATATCAACCTTTTCTATGGTATTTTCTGTGCCTGGCTTCTTTATATTGAAGTCTAGCTTGACGCCCTCGTCCGGCTGTATCTCTATTATCAGCTTGTTTGGCTGGGCACCCTCTGTAGTGGACTTAAAGGTAATGACTACCTCACTCTTTTTCTGAGCCATCTTCTTACCTGTCCTTAGGTAGAATGGAACTCCCATCCACCTGTCATTTTCTATAGCCAACTTAAGGGCTACATATGTTTCTGTAGTAGATTCTGGGTCTATCTTATCTTCCTCTAGGTAACCCTTGTACTGGCCCATTACAAGTAGCTGGTCTATCTTGTGAGGGTCCTCTATATCCTTCAGCTCCTTGAATAGCTTGGTCTGGGCAGCCTTTATAGCCTCAGATGAATTGTCTGCTGGCCTTTCCATTGCCACTATAGACAGGATCTGGAATAGGTGGTTCTGTACCATATCCACCATGGCCCCACTCTTGTCATAGTAGCCACCTCTTGTGCCTACACCCACCTCTTCAAAGGCATTTATTTCGACCTTTTCTATAAAGTCCTTATTCCATACACCTCCGAATATGGCGTTGGCAAACCTTAGGGTCATTATATTTATTATCATTTCCTTGCCTAGATAGTGATCTATAAAGAATATATTTTCTTGTGAGAAGCACTGTTTCAAGTTCTTATAAATATACTCTGCCGCATCCATAGTATCACCAAATGGCTTTTCTATTATTACCTTGGCCCCACTCAAAGGACAGCCTGCCAACCTAATACCATCCGTTATAAAGCCGAATATCTTAGGTGGTACTGCATAGTAATATGTCCAACCACTCTCTGTCCTGCCATTTACATAGTCCAGGTCAGCTAGTAGGTTCCTATACTGGGCAACCTTAGTCATATCCATCTGGTAGTAGATAATCCTCTTTGAAAATTCAAAGAAGTCTTCATCCCTATACTTTAGTCTAGAGAATTCACTAGTCCATTTTTTTATTATCTCAACATAGTCTTCCTTGCTATAGTCCTTCCTTCCTACACCAACTATCTTATAGTCTTCTGGCAGTAGGCCTAGACAATGCAAATTATATAAAGCTGGAAATAGCTTCCTATAAGCTAAATCCCCTGTTCCTCCAAATATTATTATTCCCTTATTTTTCATCTTCATCTATCCAATCATGATGGAATACTCCATCTACATCTACTCTTTCAAATGTATGGGCCCCAAAATAATCCCTCTGTGCCTGTACAATATTGGCACCTAGTCTTGAAGACCTATACGTGTCCACATAAGCCAAGGCTGCTGACATAGCAGTTATTGGAATACCTTCCATAGCCCCAATAGCTACTAGCTTTCTCAGGTCTGCTAGCCTATCATTAATTTCCTTTGCGAAGAAGTCTGTCATCAACAAATTCTCCACTCCCTTGTCCTGGTCAAAGGCTGCTGATATATCGTTTAGGAACTTAGCCCTAATTATACATCCACCCCTGAATATCTTTGCTATATCTGCAAAATTCAAGTCCCAGCCATATTCCTTTTCGGCTACACTAAGTAGCTTGAAGCCCTGGGCATAGGATACTATCTTAGATGCATATAAGCTATTTTTAACCAGGTCTACCAGGTCCTCCCTGCCTAGACCCATAAGGTCTAAAATATCCTTCTTGCCTATAAATTCGGCCTTGTTCTGACCTATAATTTAGATAGCTTGACCCTTTCATCCTTTAGCCCAGACATATATCTGGCATTTAGGGCAGCTGTGATTACAGAAACATCAACCCCTAGGTCTATAGCCTCTAGGTTGGTCCACTTACCAGTACCCTTTTGGGCTGACTTGTCTAGAATCTTGTCTACTAGGTAGGATCCGTCTGCCTCCTTAACCTTAAGAATATTGGCTGTAATCTCTATCAGGTAGCTCTCTAGCTCAGTCTTGTTCCAGGCCTCAAATACCTCCTGAATCTGACTATTGTCCATACCACCTAGGTCCCTTAGAAGTATGTAGGCCTCACTGATAAGCTGCATATCGCCATACTCTATGCCATTGTGGACCATCTTGACGTAGTGGCCAGATCCGGCTGTAGAAATATACTTACAACAAGCTTCTCCATATGCCTTAGCTGATATATTTTCAAAGATATCCCTTACATGTTCATAGGCCTCCCTATTACCACTAGGCATGATAGCTGGTCCAAACCTTGCACCCTCTTCACCACCTGAAATACCAACACCTAGATAGTTTATCTTCTTGTCCTCCAGGTAGTTGGACCTCCTTATAGTATCCTTGAAATATGAATTTCCTCCGTCTATTATGATGTCACCTTCATCCAAAAGACCTATCAGCTGGTCTATAACCATATCTATTGGCTTGCCAGACTTTATCATCAGAAATACCCTTCTTGGCCTTTCAAGAGAATTGACAAAGTCCTCAAGATTATAGGTTGGTGTGAAATTTTCATGTCCGTGGTCTCTCATTACTTCATCTACAACCGAGCTAGTCCTATTGTAGATGGAAACCTTGTAGCCCTTGTCTGCCATATTTAGGGCTAGGTTCAGCCCCATGACAGATAGTCCAATTACACCTATATCATTCATCTATTCCTCACTTTCATTTTACACTTTACTCTTTGTGTAGATTCATATTATTTTTATACACCAAAAGACTACGCTTTAATCATTAGCACAAGGCTCTTCCTAGTTTTTCTTAATGGACTCCTTCTAGAGATATATCAGACCATTTTTTTTATTTTTAGAGGTTCCCCCCTCCATATGGTCGGCCTCTCCACACAGGAAGCTGGCCCTCTTTACAGAATCATCACCATACTTGGCCCTTATATCATCCATGGCCGAATATAGCCTTTCCTCCTTAGATGATATCTGGTTGAAAAAGTTGAGCTGGTTTGAATCCTTCTCCTGGACCTTGCTGGTTCCTATGCCTATGTGTCTAATAGGCTTGCCACACCAAAGACTCTTAAAAATCTCACAGGCTACCCCATATATATCACTGACCTTATTGGTCCTAAATCCAAGAGTCCTCTGGGCCTGTGACCTTTTAAAATCCCTGTCTACAAGCTCCACTGATACTACACCTGCAGTGGAATTTTTCCTCCTCAGTCTAGCACAGACAGTCTCACTAAGGGCCAAAATCCAGTGCTTGGCCTCTTCAAAGCTGTATATATCGCTGGAGGTTGTGGTTGAATTACCAACAGACCTATTATTAGTATTGGTCTTATGAAAAAAATCATAGCCATCCAGACCGTTGGCATGGTTGTGTATGACTATACCATGCTTTTTAAAGTGCCTCTTCATAAAATTTATATCTGTATTGGCCAACTGTCCTATAGTTATTATACCAAGACTCCTAAGCTTTTTTGAAGTCTTTCTCCCCACAAAAAATAGGTCTTCTATCGGAAGTGGCCACATTTTTTCCTCTATCTCCGACTGGAAAAGGGTGTGGGTCTTGTCTGGCTTACTGAAGTCCCCAGCTATCTTGGCTAGGACCATCTTGTCAGAAACCCCCACATTTATAGTAAATCCTAGTTCCGTCCTTACCCTCTCTCGGATGGTATCAGCACAGTCTATAGGATTTCCAAATAGCCTTTGGGTCCCAGTCATATCCACAAAGGCCTCATCTATAGAATACTGGTAAACACTAGGTGAATAGGTCCTCAAAAAATCCATCAAACGATTGGAATACTCTACATAGAGGTCAAAATTTGGTGGAACTAGATATATATCTGGACACTTGTTCCTAGCCATGCACACAGGTTCACCTGTCTTTACACCTAGCTTTTTGGCCAGCTGACTCTTGGCCAAAATTATGCCACTCCTTCTCTCTGAACTACCTGCCACCGCAGAAGCTATATTAATCAGGTCCAGACCCTCAATATTGTGCCTTTTTCTGTAGGCTGCCTCCCAGCTAAGGTAGGCAGAGTTTACATCTATATGAAAAAATACCTTGTCCTTCACCAAAACACCCCCTAAAAAATGGACTTAAAAAGAACATATGTTCTTTTTAAAGTCCATTTTACCCATATTTGTGATTTAGTAAATATTTATCTATAAGAAAATAACACCTATAAAAGAGACCCTCCTATCTAGCAATAGGATTTGCTAAACAGAGGACCTCATCTAAGATTATATAATTTTCATATTTTTTTAAGCTTATATCCAGGGCCTTTACCGAATGAGTCAGGGCTCCACATGATATGATATCTATACCCAAGCCCCTGTAGTCTCCTATATTGTCCGGACCTATATTTCCAGATACTTCTATAAGTGCCTGCCCACCTATAAGGTCTACAGCCTTCCTTATTTGGTCTATAGACATGTTATCTAGCATGATTATATCACACCCGACACCAAGGGCTTCCCTAACCTGATCAAGGCTTTCAACCTCCACCTCAATTTTTTTGGAGAAGGATACTTTTTTTCTAGTCTTTTCAACAGCCTGCCTAATGCCACCTGCAACCCCTATGTGGTTGTCCTTTAGCATTACCATATCGGATAGGTTGAACCTGTGGTTCTTTCCACCACCGACCTCTACAGAATACTTGTCAAATACCCTCAGTCCTGGGGCAGTCTTCCTAGTGTCAGCTAGGCCAACTGATTCATCACCTAGGGCATCCACCATATACCTAGTCATACTGGCTATACCACTCATCCTCTGAAGGAAATTTAGGCCAGTCCTCTCAGCCAAGAGCATGGCTTGGGCCTTACATTCAACTATACCAATCTTGTCACCCTTGTAAACCCTATCTCCATCCTTGTGAGAGCAAGTAAACTTTGCCCCTTCATCCAAGATTTTAAAAGCCTGGTAAAAGACTTCCAAACCACATACAATCCCCTCTTCCTTGGCTATCAAGTCAGCCCTGGCCATCCTATCCTCATCTATTATGGCATCGGCACTGATATCCTTGTAGCTAATATCCTCAAGTAGACTCTCTTTGATCTTATCAAGCATCCTCATTTTTAAGCCAGTATTCATAAAAATCGTGGTTCCTTTCCTTTATTGTATCCACCAAAATCTTCTGGTAGTCAGCAATTATATCATTTATATTTCCAGTTTCTCTATTTTCTTCCATATGGGCCTTGAAGTCTGGCAATGAAGCATTTAGGCCTTCACCACACTTCATACCACAAAAACAGGCTTCTAGGAGTGAGTTTGATGCAAGCCTGTTTCTACCGTGCAGTCCTGTACAAGAGGTCTCACCAATAGCATACAGGCCTGGTAGACTAGTCCTACCATCTAGCTTGGCCTTTATGCCACCCATATGGTAGTGTTGGCCTGGGCATACGGGTATCATATCCTTCCTGATATCTATACCCTTGTCCATACAGGCCTGGAAAACCGTCGGAAATCTTTCATCAATCCTTTCCCTATCATATATATTTTCAAGTGATAGGTAAACATGGTCAGTCTGGTCCTCCTCCATCTTTTTTCTGATGGCCTTGCTGACCACATCCCTAGGAAGTAATTCGTCAACAAACCTATCTCCATTAATTCCAAGTAGGATGCCTCCTTCTCCCCTCAGGGCCTCGGTAATCAGACTATGCCTTCCCATAGCCTTATCGTATAAGACTGTTGGGTGTATCTGTATATATTCTAAATTAGAGACCTCCACACCATATTTCATGGCTATAGACAAGGCCTCACCAGATACCGACTTGTAGTTAGTTGATGAGTTAAATATACCACCTATACCTCCTGTGGCTAGGACTACTGCCCTGGCATATATATTCCTATACAGGCCATCGACAAATACCCTTATACCTACCGCTTTATTATCCTCAATTATCAGGTCATATAAAACTGTATTTTCACAAGTATCTATATTAGGTCTGGCCTTTACCCTTTCTGCCATAACCTCACACATAGACCTACCAGTGAAATCTCCAACATGATAGACTCTAGCCGACCTATGCCCACCTTCCTTATGGAGACTATAGGTGTCTGGGTCAAGTTTGTCAAAATTCACTCCATAGCCTATCAAGTCATTAACCACATCTAGAGACCGGTCTAATATAGTCCTGACTACATCTACATCATTTTCATAATGCCCTGCCTTTAGGGTATCCTCTATATAGTCATCGAGGTTTTCATCGGCTAGCTTGGCTGATATTCCTCCCTGGGCCAGGTATGAGTTGGCCTCTTCCATGGCCCCCTTTGATATTAGGCATACCCTATAGCCAGGGTCTAATTTTAGGGCACAAGAAAGACCTGCCGCACCACTACCAACTATTACAATATCATAAAAATCTCTCATTTAACTCATCTCCATCATCTTTTTGAGAGGTCGGCTGGCCCTCTCCATTAAGGACTCGTCAAGTATAATTTCTGGTCCTTCATCTACCAATACCCTGTATAGATTTTCCAAGCTATTCTTTTTCATATCTTCACAAGGCTTCATAGATGAAGGTACAATAAATTCACTATCCGGTGATAGCTTATTCATCTGATATAAAATGCCCTCTTCTGTACAGACAATATATCCCTTCTTCTTAGTCCTTCCAACATAGTCTAAGAGTGCCTTGGTAGATCCTACGCAGTCTCCAAGCTCAACTACTTGGCTTGTACATTCTGGATGTACAAGGACATCATAGCCATACCTATTCTTTAAATCCTCAACTTCCTCATATTCCACAAAGTTATGGTACTTGCAGTAGCCCTCATGGAATATAAAGTTTTTGTCCTCTATCTGGTTTGCTATATAGGATCCCAAATTTTTATCTGGCAAGAAATATATATTCTTGTTCGGTAGGGCCGATACTATCTTCATAGCATTTGAAGAAGTAACACAGACATCACTCCTAGACTTTACATCTGCTTTTGTATTTATGTAAGAGACTATAGCTACATCATCATACCTTTCCTTGATACCGTCTAAATCATCTAGGGTTTACCATGTCTGCCATAGGACAGCCTGCCTCTATGTCTGGAATCAATATTTTTATCGAGGATTCAAGAGCTTAGCACTCTCACCCATAAAATTGACACCACAAAAGCAAATAATCTTATTTTTTGCATTCTGGGCATCTTTAGCTAACTTGAAGGAATCTCCAACCTTGTCAGCTATGTCCTGAACCTCGCTATTTGCATAAAAATGAGCAAGTATTAGGACATCTTTCTCCTCCTTTAAGCGTAAAATTTTTTCTTTTAAAATCTCAGTTTCCCTTTCCATATATCCTCCTCAGCAGATAAAATCTGCTTACTTATTGTCTATTTGTATATATTTATATGTATATACACCAACATATACATAATACTATACATGACAATAAATGTGAATAGGAAAAGGGGAAAAAATCAATTTTACTACGACAAGCACCTATGAAAAAGCCACTGTACTCATTTTTTCCAAATGAATACAGTGGCTTTTTTACTTGGACCAGCTTCAAACCGGACCTTGTTTGGTTTTTAGACTTTTGTTACGTTCATACGCACATATGCTTATTATAGCATTAATAGGTATTACTTTAAAGCTTTTTAACCTATTTTTTTTTCCAGTAGATCCTACCCCGCCTAGTCTATCCTCAGACTTGGGCTGGTCATCATCACTTATTAGGTATTTTATAAAAATTCCCTGGATTACCCTCTCTCCAGCCTTTATGATGACCTCTTCATCAGTTAGGTTTCTAAGCATAAAGCCTATGTTTCCATCATTGTCTGGGTTAGAATAATAGTCTGAATCTATAATACCTGTAGTATTAGCCAAGACTAGACCCCTCTTCATACCTATAGAGCTCCTAACATGAGTAGTCAGTACTTCATCCGCCCCCATATAGGCCTTTATATCTGTGAATATTACACCTGACTGCCCCCTGGCTGGTATGACTATATCAACTGGTGTACACAGGTCATAGCCTGCTGACTTTGCAGTGCCCCTCTGAGGGATAAGGATATTGCAATCTGGATATTTCCTATGTTGATCTGAAACTAGTTCAAAACCTCTCATATACCTACCTCTTGTTCTAAATTATATTTATATAAGTCTAGCTGGACACTTAAATGATCCAGCTAGTAAGACATAACAATTTTTATCCTAGCTATTTCTTAGGGCTTCAGCCATTTCCTTAGCCAAGGCTCTAAGCGCTTCATTATCCTCTTCCTTCATTGTTCCCTTAGCTTCAACAACTGTTGGAAGAACCTCGAAGTTACCACCTTCAGAAGCAAATTCTGTCAATTCCTTGACAGCACCGCCACTCCATCCATAAGAACCGAAGATTCCTAGGACGTGGTTAGACATCTTGTTCATTCTTAGAGTATATAGTAGCTGGTTTACATTAGGATATACTGAATTGTTGTATGTACAGCTTCCTAGTATGAAGCCCTTATACTTCCAAATTTCACTAAGTATGTAGGATACATGAGTCTTAGAAACATCAAATACCTTTATATTTCTTATGCCCTCTTCAGCTAGGTACCTAGCCAAAGTATCAGCCATCTTTTCAGTGTTTCCGTACATAGAACCATAAGCTATTACTACACCCTCTTCGTTGATCTGGTTGGCTAGTCTTATATATTCGTCTATTATCATGTTTGGATGACTTCTCCAAACGATACCATGTACTGGACATATAACGTTTATTTCTAGAGTCTTTACCTTTTCAAGAGCCTTTGCTGCCTGCTTAGAGTACTTACCAACTATGTTTGAATAATACCTTCTGATTTCGTCTCTAAAGAAGTCGAAATTCATTTCATCGTCAAAGATTGTACCATTTAGGGCACCAAAACCTCCGAATATATCCTGTGAGAATAGGATCTTGTCAGTTGTTTCGTAACTAACCATAGATTCCGGCCAGTGAACCATTGGGGTATTAACAAAAGTAAGAGTCCTCTTACCTAGTGATAGGGTATCCCCTTCCTTTACTTCAATGAAGTTTTCTGGTTCCATGTCTAGGTAGTCCTTGAACATAGCCCTAGCCTTCTTGTTTCCTACAAAAGTAAGATTTGGATAAATATCCAAAACTGATAGGTAACAACCTGAGTGGTCAGGCTCCATATGGTGGATTACCAAATAATCTAGATCTCTACCATTTAGGTTCTTCTTTGAGGTTTTCAATAAATCCATTAACCTTAGTTATCTTTACAGTGTCAAGTAGGGCTGTCTTTTCGTCAACTATCAGGTACGAATTGTAGGCTACACCCTCTGGCAATGGCCACATATTTTCAAAAAGATTTGTATCTCTATCGTTAACACCCATATAGTACAAGTCCTTCAAAATTTCAACACTAACTGTATTCATGAAATAAATTCCTCCTTCAATAAACTCTTATTTTAAATTTCATTTAATATACAAACTACTCCTAGCCTATATTATACAATAAACTAATCCATATGCCAACACTATTTAATAAGTAATAAAATTGGCTATTTTCAATAGCTTTACTTTAAATATAGGCCTAGGAGATTTCCTCTTAGAAGGCTTAATTTTTGCCGCTTATAACTATAATTTTTACCCTTTTATCTTGTTAATCTGATTTATGAATTGTATAATTATTATAGTAGATGTTTTTTTATATCTACAAATTAAGATTAAATATTTATACATTATTCAAGGGGAAGGATATGAGAAGCAGAAGAGTTTTATTTCATTTTTTTCATAACTATAGTTTTTATAATATTTCTTTTCTATAGTGTTAATCAAAAAAGTAGAGATGACAATATATAATATAATTGTATATGCGATTATTTCTTTAGGGAAGTTGTATAAGATATAAAAAGACCAAAATTGCAATATCAATTTGTACATTTCTTTTTGTCCTTCCTGCCAAAATATCAGAACTTGACCTGAAATATATGTCAAGACTAGGCTTAGCCTATTCATTTTTAGTCTTGACTAGTATTTTAGGGCGAGTAAACTAGTATTTACAGGAAGGCTTTTATACTAAGCCACAACACTCGTAGAGTATATCTTATCCATCTCTTCATCGAAGATTTCTTCAGGAGTTTTGTATCCAAGAATTTTTTTCTAGGCTTAGCATTTATTAGGTCAACATAATACATGATTTCGTCTTCACTAAAGTCATTTATACTCCTTCCCATAGGAATGAATTGTCTCAATATACCATTATGCCTTTCGTTGCTACCTCTTTCAAATGAAGAGTAGGGATGACAGAAAGTATATGGATACGAGTGATTCAATATCACTTAGTCCTGAAAACTCTGAACCATTGTCACTTGTTATTGTCTTGAATACTTTTTGAAACTTTTGTTTTACTTTCCATTATAAGGTCTAAAAAGTGCATCATTTACTGGTTTTGAAGACTTGGAATCGATTTTTTTATAGCTTTATAATATCTAGATTTTTCGTTCTATTATCGTCAGTAAAAACATCTTGGTCTGAGGTTTTGCCAATTACGGTATCTATCTCCCAATGTCCAAATTCTACTCTAAAATCTACATTTTCTGGCCTTTCAGATATTGATTTTCCAAGTTTTTCTTATTTGTTCTGACTTTTTGTAGACTTTGGAATTCTTTTTTTAGTTTTTGAGGTAGATCCACGTTTTTATCTTCAAAAATCCACGTTCAACATAGTTGTATAGTGTCTTTGTGCAGACTGTATTTTTCAAATAGATTTTTCCAACCTTGCTCTACCATAACACTCATCCAAGGACCAAAACTTTTCCTTAAATGATGCTTCAACAAATCTGATAAAGTCAATACATTCCAATGCTTTGAACTTCTTTTTTGAGTTTTCCCTGTTTCTTTCATACTGGGCTTGTCCTGCATCAGGATAATAGACTATGACCTTGCGGCCATTTTTATTTGTTCTACGCTACCGCGTTTTAAGTTCATTGTAAATAGTGGTTCTTGACCTTTTTAGGTGCCTGGCAATAGAAGATATTGAGCAACCTAATTTGATCATGGCATAAATTTCTCCTCTTTCATACTCACTTAGGTGTTTAAAGTTTCTCTTTTCTGTGTTAAAATTAAGTTGATTCATTGTGATCCTCCTGTAGAATTTGTTTAGCGACTTATATTATAACACAGGATTTGCTAATGAATCATTTTTTTATTCAGTTGTACAAATTGATTATACAATCAACCGATATAAAAAGAATGTAATTGTAAAAAGTAAAAAAATAAAAGATTTGAATCGAGTAGGGGGACTTTCTTCTCCTCTCTACCAACGCTAAATATTATACAACCACAACTAATGAGTCCTAGCTTTGCGAGAATTTCTTTTATTATCCTGCGAAGTCCCGCTGTTTTGGCTACCGCCTGATAATGGTCTGCGAGTCCCTACGGATTGTCTCGCCATCACCTCACGGTGATAACCTTGCAAGTTGCTATGAGGTTCGTCGGCAACTTCGTCCTGCATGGACTTTCACCACAGACTGACGGCATGCCCGTCATACTATCAATAGGGTTGACGCAAATCAACCCTATTTTTTTATATCTATTTCTCTTATTATAAGGCCTTCAATTGACCTAAAAAAATCTATTTCTGTCTTGTCATGGGTAACAATAATTCCAGTTTTTCCAACTAGACTTTGACCAACCTGGCCCATAACCAACCTTTTATTTTCTTCGTCTAAACCCTTGAAGGGTTCATCCATAATCATTAAATTATGAGGATATAGGATAGCCCTCAGTATTGCCAGGCGCCTCTTCATACCGCCACTGAGTTCAGCTACCCTCTTGTGCCTATAGCCTTCTAGTCCAAATAGGTCCAGTAGTCTATCTAGGTCTTGCTCCTTGCCCTGTTGACCATCTATGACCATACTTAAATTCTTATCAAGACTCAACTTGTCACAAAGGCAATCATCCTGAAATACTACCGATATTTCCTTGCCTTCTAGGCCGCTTATACTACCAGACTGGTAGCCTTCTAGTCCCATCAGGATCCTTATAATCGAGGTCTTGCCTATACCAGATTCGCCCGTAATAAAGGTAACTGTACCCTCCTCAAATTTGGTCGTGAAATACCTAAGGACTTCCTTGTCCCCATAGGACTTGTTAATTTTTTCCATTAAAATATCCATTATTCCACCTGCCCTAAAAAACTATATAGACATCCTGTCTACCAGTCTGTCCATCAAGGCCATAAAGACCCTCCTAGAGACAAGACTCAAAACTATAATAACCAGGGTCCAGGCAAACAGGTCCCCCGTACTAAGATATATCTTTGCCTGGTAAAGATTCTCTCCAATAGTCATATGGGGCATACCAATTACTTCGGCAGCAATACCAGACTTCCAGCATAGACCCAGGGATACATAGGTTGCAGATTTTAGGTAGGGATATACCTCGGATAGGTAAATATACCTGATTATCTTTGACCTTTTCATCTTGAATACCTTGGCTAGGTCCCCAAATGATGCATCAATGCTATCTATACCCGTCAAAACGTTGGTATATATAATGGGCAGAACCATCAAAAAGGATATCAAGACTGACAGGTTTCGTGATGACACCCATATTAAACATAGTATAATAAATGAAACTACCGGTATTGCTTGTATTGTAGCCATTAAGGGCTGGATTAAGACCCTAAATGTCCTTGACCCTGACCCCAGTAGGGCCATGCCTATCCCCAGTACAAAGGCAAGTAAAAAGCCAAGGCTTATCTTATAAAACGAATACCACACCGTCTTCCAAAAGTCTACTTCCAAGGAAAGTTGACCCAACCTGGCTAAAGCAGAAACAGGAGATACTAAAAGTATCTCCTGGCCCATCAAAGAACTGACTAATTGCCAAATTGACAACCAAAAGACTATAGCCAGTATATATAATTTACTATTTCTTTTGTACATAGTAGAAATCGTCAGCAGGCATCTTGCCTCCTATAGACTTAGGATTTGCCTCAAATAGGACCTGTAAATACCCACTCAGCTTGTCCTTCATATCAGACCCGTCTATATAGGTAATATTACACTGTGGTATAGCCTTCTTGGCAACTGCTGCAGGAACTATATTATTTTCTTCTATTAGCTTGGCTGCATCATCAACATTAGTGTTTGTATAGTCTATTGATGCCTTGTAATCAGCCATAAACTTTTTAATCTTTTCAGGATACTTAGCTGCAAAGTCCTTGTTTACAACTACTACACCCGTAATCATTGTGCTCTTAGCATTCTTGCTAGCCTTATCCCATTCTTTACTTAGGTCTAGGGCAGTCCTCAAGTCCTTGTTCTTTAGGCTGGCAACTGTAGCAAATGGCTGTGGTAATACTGCCAAGCCAGACTTGTCATTAAGTAGGGCTGCCAGGGCTTCTGTATGCTCAGACTTGTACTCAACTCTTAGGTCTGTATCAGGATTTAATCCATTAGCCTTAAGTATATAGTTAAAGGCATATTCTGGCACAGCTCCCTTACCACTTGAATACACTGTCTTGCCCTTTAGGTCTTCAATAGACTTTACACTATCTCCATTTTCCATAAGGTATAGTATTCCTAGGGTATTTATAGCTAAGACCTGAACCTTACCCTGACTCTTGTTGTAAAGGATAGACGCAAGGTTTGATGGTAGGGCTACTATATCAAACTCACCCTTCAAAAACTTTGGTGCTATCTCATCAGGAGAACTCCCTATTGTAAATTCATAGTTCTTCTCCTTTGCATCCTTCTGGTCTGCCATCATCTTCACCATACCCATACTAGTAGGTCCCTTTAGGGCTGCAACCTTTGCAGTAACAGCAGGTTCACTGGATACTTCTTCCTTCTGACCACAAGCAGTCAAACCAGTTGCAACTAGTAGGGCTGCTAAAAATACCGCTAATTTCTTTTTTTCATATACGCTCTCCTTTATTAAAAACCATTAAATATTATTAATAACTCCTAATTGAAATAATATCACAACTAGCTATTGTTTTCAATATATTTCCAACCTAATATTATACTCTATTTATATATAGGCTATACAAGAAGCTGGTAGGCAATTCTTGGATGGCCTTCTTCAATATAGATATTACCGCACTCTGCAAAGCCATTCCTTTATATATCTCTTTCTAGAGCAAGGTGAAATTTATTTAAGCAAAAAGTCCCTAACAGAAATATTAAAATCACTTGGATTTTCCTTGGCAACAAAGTGATCACCCTTTACAAATGCCAGGCTTGCATTTTTAATCTGGCTAGCAATAAGTTCAGTATGGTCCTTTTTAACCAAGTCCTCTGTACCTGCAATCACAAGTGTCTCAGCCCCTATTGCCTCTAACTCTTGTCTTGTTATATTTGGGTCATTTACCATAAGACCAAGTAGCTCCATTTTTTTCCTTGCTTTTTCACTATTATCTGCATCCATTTTTGCTGACTCATAGGCATTTTCTATCTTATTCTGAATCTCTTCCTCTATGCCCTTGGTATCAAGGTTTCCACCATTTAATACTAGCTTCAAGACCCTGTCTGGGTACTTGGCAGCAAAGCACATGGCAATATTAGCCCCGTCAGAAAATCCTAGTAAATTGGCCTTTTGAATATCCATCCTGTCCAGAAAGCCCAATAAATCATCGGCAAACTGTCTGATTGTAAAGGCTGAATCTCCCCTAGGAGTCTGACCATGACCTCTTGTATCTAGGGCTATCACCCTATAGTTTGAAGAAAATTCATCTATCTGGTTTACAAAATAGGTGGAGTCTTCCCCATTCCCATGAAGGAGAATTAGTGGCTCTCCTTGGCCCTTTTCAATATAAAAATGCTTTATATCCATAATATCACCTGATTCCCCCAGGCTAAACTCTTTCCCCGTACCTAAGGGCCCTTCTCATTTCTTGGATTTTCCTATCCATTTCCTCTAGCTCTGACAGCTTCTCTTTTTCCTCTGGGCTAGTTTCTATTATCTTGAAGATACCACCATTCTGGATAACTATTCTCCTATCTGCCAATAGGGCAAGTGTAGGGTCATGAGTTGCCATCAAGACTATCTTATCAGATGATACCAATAATTCCAAGGCCTTTTTCCTATCAATACCTGCATTTTCTATTTCATCTATCAGAACAATTGGTGATGAAGATAGGATAGCTGTATCTGCAATCATCAGGGCCCTAGACTGACCCCCACTTAGGGCTGTAATCTGGGTATCCATCTTGAACTGTTCACCAGCCAACTTGTTAGCCTCTTCTATTATCTTGTCAACTGTCTGGTCTATGTCCTCTACCATCCTAGACCTTGCATGAAGCTCTAGGAAGTCTCTTACAGAAAGGTCCATTACAAAGTTCATGTTCTGTGATAGCTGGGCTACCAGCTTGTTGTTTGAAGAAAATCTCCACTTCTTATCCGGATATTCTCCATTTATCATTATTGTCCTCTTAGTAGGAGTGTCGCACTGGGCAGTCCACTCTATATCTGCCAAAAAGCCTTGACTTGCCTGAACCTGTTGGTCCTACTATGGCTATCATCTCAGACTTTTTAATATCCAGCCTATCAAAGCCCTCCTTGTTACCTGACTTGTCCTGGCCTGGTATAATTGTCAATACATCAACCGTATTTGAATCCTCTATACCCAGGAAGTCCTTCATCTGCTTGATATACTCCACTAGGTCTATAGTCATCTTGTTTAGATCTAGGGCCATATCCTCCACTTCCTCTAGGGAAAAATGGTCTAAAAATTCTACAAAGGTCTTGTCCTCAAAGCCTACAACATCTAGCTTATTTTCTTCAAAATAGGACTCTACAAAAGGATACTTTTCTAGAAGGTCCGCAATTTTTAACTTTTCTATTTCATTCATTTCTCTTCCTCCATCCCTTTACTTGTCCTCTAGGTCCATTTTTCTGACATTACCCATCTGGTACTGCTCACCTATCCTAGTTTCACCTAGACAGTAGGAGCATAAGGCTGATGGCATCGGGAATCTCAGCTTCATACCCTTTACTGTAGATATTTCCTTCTTCTCATCCATCAATAGGGTACTTAGCTCGTAAGTTCCCTGGCCAGTAAGACCATTTACATGCATAGTTATGGCTGTTGGGTTTACTGAATTTACCTTTGATGCAAAAACCTCCCTCTCTGCCTGGGATACTATATCGCCCTTTGTTATTATTACTATGTCTGCAGCCTTTAGCATAGGCCCTATCTTCTTTGGTGTGTTGATACCTGAAAGGTTGTCTATAACACAGACCCCCTTTATCTCTTTGATATAAGGAGAACACCTGTTACAAAGACCTGCTGATTCTGTTATAAGTAGGTCTAAGTCATTGTCTGTACCCCACTTTACTACCTCTTCAATATTCGATACGAAGAAGTGGTCTGGACAAAGGGCCCCTGATAGCCCCTTTCTAACAGGGACTCCAGCCCTTTCATATAGGACGTCATCGTCTGTATATAGGCAGTCAAACTTGACTACCCCTACCTTGATACCCTGTTGCTTCAAGGCATCTATCGTTTTTATAATTACACTGGTCTTACCTGATGAAGGAGGACCAGAAAATACTACTAAATTCATAATTATCCCTTTCTCTAATAAGTATTCTATCTAATATATACCTAAGACCTATTTCAATATATCCTCATTGAACTTAGCTTCTAGGTCCCTCAACAAGGCACCTATATCTGTCTTTTCTATAAAGTCCCAGCCGACCCACTTGAACTTCTGGTCTGGGCTTAGGCCATTGTCAACCAGCTTGTTTGTTGATGGGAACTTGCCGTTGGCAGAAAATACCTTACCTACTGCTTCAGACATAAAGAAGTCTATAATTGGCTGAGTCTTTTCCTTCTTGTCCTTCTTGGCTATCATAAATATTGGACTTATTACTGCCCCATCCTCAGGCCAAACTGCCACCTGGTTGTTGCCCTGAATCATCTGTGTGAAGAAGTATGGTATTATACTTACTGCTGGGTTTTCTGACTTACCCTTAGACTTAGCCTTTACCATCTGGGCTGGGTGTAGGCTCTTCTTGTAGGACCTAGCCAGCCTAGTAATACCATCCATACCATATTCCTTGTATAGGTTGACTACTAGGGCATTAAATAGGTCTAGGTCTCCCATTGGAACTGCTACAGAGTCTTCAAATTCTGGACTCAAGATATCATCCCACGTCTTAGGCACCTCTCTACCATTTAATTCGTCAAGGTTTACCAAGAAAACTGCTGGAACTACACCAGTTATAAGGTACTTCTTGCTTGGGTCTCTTAGGTCAATATAATCATTACAGAAGTCCTTGTTCATCTCATCAGTTGCTGCTTCAAATACATCCTTGTCTAGGTACTGGCCCATCAATTCCCTATCAAAAAATAGGTCAAAGCCTGCTGACATCAGGATATCCGGTATCTGGTCTACATCACCAGTTTTTACCTGGTCCTTAATCCAGTCAAGACCAAGGTTGGCAGACTTCAATTCATAGCCTATAGAGTAGGCATACTTGTCTCTGTTGTCCTTTAGCCACATTTCAAAGCCTTCTAAAAGTGGTATCCTGATTGGGCAAGGTAGGACACCCTCAACATTTATATCTGACTTATATGTCTTAACCTCTTCAATTAAGTCCTTGTCTACACTTGTAGACTCACTTTCTAGATAGGAAACCAATCTTTCCTCATAAAGGTCTACGTTCATCCTCTTTAGTTTAAGGGCCATTGATAGACTTACAGTCTTGGCCATCTTATCAAATATAGACTGGTCCATAAACTGTTCAAAACCATTGGCTGTCAAGAAGTCTAAAGCCCTCGGATTCTTTTCCACTATATCATATATCTTGTCATTTATTGAAAAATACTTGTTCATAAAACTACCTCCTAATTTTAACTAAGCTAAATACTTTATATACTTTTTGTCTTTTATTTTTACTTACATTATCCCTTACCTATACTATACACTAAAAGAAATGAAAACAACATTGCAAATGCAACCAAATTTCATTTTTTATAAAAATAGGGTACAGGCTCCCTATAGGTTAAGAGCCTGTACCCATCTTCTTGACTAGGATAGATAGTCCTCCTATCCCACCTAGTAGTTTGCTTTTTGTAAAATTAATCACCCTAGATATGGAGAATGCTGCAAATGCAAGTGACAATATTGTAAATGCAGTCCTAATCTGGGCTCCGAAACCAAGACTTACTATGAAGCCTAGGAAAATTACAAGAATCATACATACAAAGAATATCAAAAATGTAAGTAAAAATCCCACGGCCTTATTCATCCTGCCATATATATCAGATACATTTTGCCAGTCTGTAACAATATTTTTGAAGTCATAAATCAGCCATAATGAAGATATAGATACTACCATAATTATAAATAGTACTAGGGCATAAACTATATCAAGGACTGGTATACCTATATATATGTAGGCACCAACTAGCATCAGCAAAGGAAGTATAGAATTTACAGCTATAGAGAATATTAGCTTGGACATAAAATATTTTTTCCTGCTAATAGGTAGACTCTTTATATAGTTGTAGTTTTCCCTGTCCAAGGACACTATTATACTTGGCAAACTAGTTGACATAGCATTAGTAAATATGGCTACCACAAGTGCTATTAAGGCCGATGCCAGACCACTATTGTCTCTCATTATACTTAAAAAGTTCCCATCTTTACCAGCATTTAAAAAGCTAGGAAGTAGGACGAATATTGGCATAATACAGGTCATAACAATTGACTGTGTAATTACAGTAGGATCATTTATCAGACCTAAATTATACTTGAATAGGCTTATCCCTAGACTCGAGCAAGCATCATTCTTGTCACTCTTGACCTTAGAAGTCTTGTCGGTTTGACCGGCCACTTTTGACTCTCCAAATAGGTCTACACTGGCCCCCCTTTCTAGGTCCACCCCATCAGGCTGGGCTTTTATATTTTCCTTTATAGACGTCCTCTGGCCAGGCCCTTCCTGTATCCTTCTTATATACATGTAGAACCTTCCATTTACAGACCTCATTAAGACTGCGTATACACCAAATATTACAAGGGCCATAACTCCTATTAGAAGGAGGTTTCCCAGGTGTGATTTCATCAAGCCTGAGAGAATTCCATAATCTTCCTTGCCTCCAAGCTGGTATATATCAAGATTTCTAGCCCTTGAGGTTTGTAGGAAAATTATTATGGCTATATTCGATATAGAGGCCATTATATTTATTGTCGTTATTATGCCATTTTTAAACCTGTATAGGACTGAGGTCTTGGCCAATAGCTCCATCAAGATCATATTTACTATGACTACCAACGCCCCTGCCAGGATAAATTCAATAAAACCGTAAAGTATGGACATGAGACCTAGTCCCATTTTATATCCATAAATAGCTGATGTTGACCAAACTGGTATGGCCATCTGGATAGTTCCTATAGCTACAACTGCCATCTTTGCCTTATAAATGATGCTCTCTTCTATAGGCAGGGGCCATATATCCTTCTATATCCTTACTGACATAAAATACATTAAAGTAATGTGTAAAGGTCTGTAACACTGATAGTAAAAAGAAGACAAGTAAAATATAGTCTAGAATATAGGGAGCCTCTCTTAGGGGAGCTACCAAAAATACTAGGGTATAGACTATAAAAATAAATAGACTAGACATTAAGTATGACTTTGTTAATAGGCCCCTAAATATTTCCTCCGGAGTGTCTCCATAACGCTTTTTATTCATAGCATTGGCCGTTATAGTTGGGTTTGCGTATAGCAGGTTAAAATAGAAAACCTGCTTGAAAATAGGGTTCTTAAAGATCTTAAACATAGTATCACCTACTTTTCTTCAGCTTCCGGTCCCTGTGACACCTTATCAGCTATAACATTATTATAAATACTTGCCTCATCCCTGCCAGCAGTATCCTGTGGCTTGTGGTTTACCATAGCCAGGTATATGTCTTCAAGAGACTGGCCTGGGTGCCTATCCTTTAATTCATCCATCGTTCCAAGGAAAAGAATCCTCCCCTTGCTAAGTATACCTATCCTATCACACAGCTGCTCTGCTACCTCTAGAACATGGGTAGAAAACAAGACTGTAATACCACAAGCTTGCATGGTCCTTCATTAGCTCTTTAAGATTATAGGCAGACTGAGGGTCTAGACCAGTCATAGGCTCATCTAAAATCCATATCTTTGGATCTGAAATTAGGGCACCTATCAAAAATACCTTCTGTCTCATACCATGTGAGCACTCTTCTATCCTAGTTGTAGCCTTTACCTCCAAGGAGAAAATCTGGCATAGGCTTTTTATCCTCTCTTCTCTCAGGTCCTTGTCAATCCCAAATACACTGCTATAAACTTCCAGTAGCTAGTCACTGGCAGCTTCAAAAAAACATGTCCGGGCTGTCAGGAACATAACCTATCATCTTCTTAATCGTATCCCTATTGCTCTTTAAATCTAGGTCATCAAAGTATATTTGACCACTCGTAGGCTCTAGGATGCTCACTAGGGACTTGATAGTAGTTGACTTACCTGCTCCATTATGACCAATCAGACCAAATATCTCCCCATCATTTATAGTTAAATTCAGGTTATCAAAAGAGCCATAGTAGCTCCATAATTTTTTTAGTCAAGTTCTCAATTCTTATCATTTTTAAACTCCTAACCAATTACATTATACTAATATGATCTATCTCTACTTATTTCATATAGACTTGCCTGCCTATATTCTTACTCATTTATATAGTTCTTGTTTATATATTTCTTAATTTTATTCTTACCCATTTATACAGTTCTTGCTTATATATTTCTTAATTTATATTCTTATTATTTAACTATTTCTATTTAATCATATATATTCCTCTTTTTTAAAGTTCTATTTCACTAATCAGCTTGTCTATTACTAGATCGTGGTCCTCCATTGGTATGTCCTCTGAGACCTGCTTGGACCTAATCAAGAGTAGCTTTTCTGCCCTAGTCTTAGGCAAGAACCTATCATAGTAGCCCCTACCAAAGCCCAGCCTGGCCCCCTTCTTATCAGCAGTACAGCAAGGTACTAGGATAAGGTCTATATCCTCTATATCAAGCTCATTACATATACTTATATCTGGCTCCAGGACACCAAAGGAATTTGTTAGCAATTGACTTGTAGATTGGATTTCATAGGCCTTCATGGTCTCCTTGTCGCTACAATATGGTACTGCTACTACCTTTCCATCAGCAAGGGCCTTATTATAAAATCCAGGGTGTTTATTTCAGGATACCTACCCGCATAGGTAAAAATCACCCTTGAATCAAGATACTCTGGTCTCCCGTATAGCTTGTCAAATATGACCTGGTCAGCCTGGACCATATATTCTAGGTCTAGACCTTCATTAAGGACCTTCATATCATCTCTTAGCTTCTTTTTCCTTCTCCTCATAGTCTCCTTCATGGAATACTCACATCCACAGTAGTCCTGTCTGTACATACCAAAGTCACTAGTCAGTTGGCAAGACCTCTTATAGCCATTATTCTTCTTGAAGTCAGAAGGCAGATGTCTTACACCCAATCTTTCTCCAACCTCCTGGCCTATCCTATTTAGGACTTGGGAATTCTTGTGGGGACTGATAGTAAGGGTGGTAGTGAAGTAGTCAAAGCCCTCTTCTTTGGCCAGCTTAGCAGCCTCAGACATCCTCAGCTCATAGCACATGTGACACCTGGCCCCACCCTCTGGCAGGTCCTCCATACCAGCTATAGTTTCATAAAATCTGTCTACTTCATAGGCACCCTCTATCATATGAATAGGGTATTTGGTCCTAGTCAGGTCTATTATCTTCTTCTGCTCATCAACCCTATACCAGTACTCCTCAGATGGGTAGATATTTGGATTATAGTAAAAGACTGTAATCTCAAAATACTGGCCTAGGTATTCTAGCACATAGGAGCTGCACGGACCACAACAGGAATGTAAAAGTAGGCTTGGACAGGTCCCTTCCTCTTCTACCTTCTTTAGGATCTTTTCTAGCTCCTTTTGGTAGTTTACCTTGGCTGGCTTAACTGGTAACTTAGAGTCATTCTTTATATTTATTTTTTTCTGTATTTTTATTATTTATATTATTATTCACCATTATTTGCTCACTCTTTTCATATGCTTTATAACTTATATTTAATGATATCATAAAATATTGCATATTTGTAGGAATAAATATAGGGTCAAATGTACTAATTACCCACTTTTTGGTATAATAAAATAGGAAAAGGAATCATGAAAGTGATTTTATCAATAAATCGAAAAGTTGAAAGGGGTATGAAAAAAATGAGTTTATTAGTATTTGGTCATAAGAACCCAGATACAGATTCAATCTGTTCAAGTTTGGTAATGACAAATTTTAAAAAGTCTCTAGGTGTCGATGCAGTTGCATGTTGCCTAGGGTGAACTTAGAAAGGAAGCAGAATTCGTCCTAGACTACTTTGGCGTAGAAGCTCCTAAGCTATTAGAATCAGTAAAGGAAGGCGACCTATGTTGTCTAGTTGACCACAATGAATATGGCCAGAGTGTTGACGGACTAGAAAATGCTACAATAGTAGAAATAGTTGACCACCACAAGCTAGGTGGAATAACTACTCCAGCTCCACTAAGCGTAACTCTTAGACCAGTTGGATGTACAAACACTATCCTTTACTATATGTACAAGGAAAATGATGTAGAAATAACTAAGCCAATTGCAGGCCTAATGTTGTCAGCAATTCTTTCTGATACATTGATATTCAGGTCACCAACTACTACTGAAGATGATATAGCAGCTGGTAAGGACCTAGCTAAGATAGCTGGCGTTGACTACGAAGCCTACGGTATGGAAATGTTCAAGGCTGGTACTTCACTAGAGGGCTACAGCATAGAAGAAATAGTAAACATGGACTTCAAGGCCTTTGATATGGGCAGCAAGAAGGTTGGTATTGGTCAGGTAATGACTCTTGATATAGACTCTGTCCTAAGCAAAAAGGATGAATACCTAGACTACATCAATAGCACTGACTATGATATGCTATACCTAGCTATCACAGATATCATCAATGAGGGATCTTACCTACTATACAAGTCTCCAGACGAAATAGTAAGGAATGCCTTCAAGGTAGAACCAGTTCAGGGTGCCTTTGTAGAGGGTCTAGTATCTAGAAAGAAGCAGTTAGTTCCAAACCTAACTCCTGAAATAGAAAAAAATTATAAAAAGAGTGTAAAATGGAAATTAAAAATCCACTAGTAACAATAGAAATGGAAAATGGCGGAGTAATAAAAGGCAGAATTGTTGCCAAATATAGCTCAAACTCAGTAAACAACTTTATCTCATTAATAAAGAAGGGTTACTATGACGGCCTAATTTTCCATAGGGTAATAAATGGCTTCATGATCCAGGGTGGATGCCCTCAGGGATCAGGCATGGGTGGACCTGGCTATACAATAGCCGGTGAATTCACAATGAATGGCTTCACTAACAACCTAAAGCATGAAAGAGGTGTCCTATCTATGGCTAGAGCTATGAATCCTAACTCAGCAGGATCTCAGTTCTTTATCATGCACCAGAACTCTCCTCACCTAGATGGCCAGTATGCCGGCTTTGGTAGAGTTGTAGAAGGAATGGATATAGTAGATGAAATAGCTGGAACAGAAACTACTTTTCGGTGACAAGCCAGTAGCTGACCAGAAAATCAAGAAGGTTACTGTCGACACATTTGGTGTTGATTATCCAGAACCAGAAACAGTATAGTCAAATAAAATATCTTAAATATAAGACTAGTCCAGGACACAAGGCTCTGGACTAGTTTTTTTAATAGGAAAATCCCAAAATTTAATATAAATTCACCTCAATATCAATGGTAAATCCAGACTGGATAATATGGGCTATATTATATCCTAGTCCTATACCATAACTAAATGCCTGTCTATATTTCATTATAGGTCAAAAAACCTATAAAAACTTTCATAGTAGGACCTATAGTCATCTATATGGCCCAGCTCCCTGATCGAGTGCATGGCCAAAATAGGCATGCCCACATCTACTATGGCTATAGGTAGGTAGGATGCAGTAATCGAACCTATTGTAGACCCACTGGCCTTGTCTGACCTGTTTGCAAAGGTCTGGTATTTAATACCATTCCTATCGCATATGTCCTTGTAGACTGCCACAGAATAGGCATCACTCGCATATGCCTGACCTGCATGGGACTTGATAGTTGGACCACCTGCAAAAACTGGTCTATTTGTAGGATCTGCCAGGGCCGACTTATTAGGGTGGACTGCATGGGCAAGGTCTGCAGATATCATAAAGGATGATTCATAGGACCTAAGTAGCTGAGACTTAGTCTTTCCTAACCCTAGGGCTATCCTCTCCAGAATATTAATCAATAACTGGGAATCAGCCCCCTGCCTAGTCTGACTGCCAACCTCTTCATTGTTAAAGGCTGCAACTAATTTAACCCCTTCAAACCTAGCCTTTTCTTGAGATGTCTGGTCCATACCAGCATCATTTATAGACATAACATTTCTAAATGAACTGATATCTATGTCCTCATTGCAAATACTCCTAGCTGAACTACCGCTATATAAAAGGGCTGATATACTGGCATGGACAGAGGCTAGGTTGTCTAGCCTACCGCAGGATATGTACTCCTTCTCGTCTCCTACCAGACTACCCTTTTCATACTCATACAGGTACAAATCATAGTCTAAAATATCTTCAAGAGATACTTTTTCCTTGCCTGACATATTTATCTCCCTAAGGATTAGGGACCTAATATAGTCCTTTTCATCCCCTTCATATGACTCTAGTACAATAGGAGTCATATCATCCTGCTTGTTGTAGGCATAGCCGTCATTTACAGACCTATTCATATGAATAGCCAAATTTGGTATCATGCATATAGGCCTATCAAGCTTGATTATATGCTCAATAGGATTGAATGGATCCTCAAAATTTCTGGTAAAGACCCTACCTGCCATGGAGAGTGGCCTATCCATCCAGGTATTCAAAATCATACCACCATAGGGCTCAACATTTAGTTTTAGGTACTGTCTCTGCTTGATTTCAGGATTTGGCTTTAGCTTAAAGCCAGGTGAGTCTGTATGGCTACCGATTATCCTAAAGCCCTCTTTCTCTATCCTATCACCTGCAACCACAAAGGCGAATATGGAAGATGAATTTACCACTAGATAGTACTTGCCACCCTTGACCAGCTTCCACTCCTGGGCAAGGTCTAGCCTTTTCAAAATTGTATTCATCCAACCATAACCTCACATTTTCAACTGCATTGTACATGGTAGGACTATCATTTATATAATCGACTAGGTCCTGGCCTAGCTCAAATGAATTATCATTCAACATATCTGGTTCCTTTCTTCACTTATTTAGGATAGCTGGTAACTTAGTATTTTAAAACCTTGATATTAGTATATTCAAGATTAATTTTCTTGACTCCCTTTATCTTAAAGGCTATAGTAACCTCAGCTCCAGCCTTTGAGATTATAGACCCCTCACCGAACTTAGGGTGGTCTACTATGGAGCCTATCTTAAGTTTTGGTATGCTATCTGCATCATAGGAATCGTAGCCCTTGCCTTCACCACCAATATTTGACACATCCCTTGCCTCATTAGAAGGCTCCTGGCCCACACCTGCATCTAATTCACTTAGCCTAGCACTCCTAGCAATCTTCTTTATATTATCCACATTCATCTGCTTTTTGTACTTCTCTGCATAATTATGGAGTAGGCTATAGTCGGCATGGTCATACTTGTTGACCTTGACTGGCGAATCCAATACCTCTGTAGTCTCCTCTGGTAGCTCTGCCAAAAACCTTGACCTCATATTTACAGATGTCTTACCATAAAGGGTCCTGGTAGCAACATATGTTAGGTAAAGTACACGCATGGCCCTTGTAATACCAACATAGCAAAGCCTACGTTCCTCCTCTATGTCCGAATCAGACATTGATGAGATAGCCCTAGCTATAGGGAAGATATTCTCCTCCATACCTACTATAAATACCACTGGGAATTCCAGTCCCTTAGATGAGTGCATGGTCATCATGGATACCTTAGATAAGCCCTCTTCTTCCTCTTCAGCCATATCACTAGATAGGGAAATAGTAGCCAGGAAGTTTTCAAGGTTCTTTTCCTCCTCGTTATTTAGGTCTGAACTCTCATATTCCAGGGCTATTGATATAAACTCTTTAAGGTTGTCTATCCTATCTTGGGCATCCTCAGCCTTGCCGTTTTGTAGGTTCTGGTTCTTGGCCACTACCTCTTCTAGCTCGTGGATGTAACCAGTCATATCAAGGACCTTTTCAACCAACTGACTAGGTGAATAGGCATCTACAAAGGTCCTGAGATACTAATCAGATCCAAAAACTCATTGATGCTCTTCTTGGCCTTGGTAGATATATCTGAATTATTGTCTACATCCAAAATGACCGAATAGATGCTCTCCTTCATAAGGCTGGCCCTATCCTCTAGCTTTTCTATTGTCCTAAGACCTATCCCCCTCCTAGGAACATTTATCACCCTCTTTACAGATATATCATCCTGTGGGTTAACTATTATCCTTAGGTAGGCTAAGAGGTCCTTAATTTCCTTTCTCTCGTAGAACTTAGTTCCACCATAGATACTGTATGGTATCTGGAACCTATTTAGGGCATCCTCTATAGCCCTGGCCTGGGCATTGGCCCTGTATAGGACTGCATAATCTTCAAAGGGTCTACCGGTCTCCATAGAATGGTTGTAGATTTCCTCGGCCACATAGCTGGCCTCTTCAACCTCGTTCCTAAGTAGCTTTATCTTGACTGGCTGACCTTCCTTTTTATCACTCCACAGCCTCTTTTTCTTTCTCTCCACATTGTTGGCTATAAGGTGGTTGGCAGTATCTAGGATCAGCTGGGTAGACCTGTAGTTTTGTTCCAACTTTACCACAAATACATCATCATAGTCCTTTTCAAACTCTAATATGTTCCTTATATCTGCCCCTCTCCAGCCATATATACTCTGGTCATCGTCACCTACTACGCATATATTCTGGTGACCCTGGGCCAACATCTTAATCAACTGGTACTGGGCCCTAGAAGTATCCTGGTACTCATCAACCATTATATACTTGAACTTGCCCCTGTAGAAGTTTAGGACGTCTTCACTTGACTGGAGTAGTTCTACAGTCTTAACTATAAGGTCGTCAAAGTCCAGGGCACTATTCCTCAAAAGCCTATCCTGGTATATAGCATATACCTCTGCAATTTTTGATAGCCAAATATCACCCTCGGCCTCTCTTGCAAACTCTCTTGGTGTTTGTAGCCTGTCCTTGGCTGATGATATATATGAAATTATAGACTTTGGTTCAAACTTCTTATCGTCCAAATTCAATTCCTTCAAGCAGTCTTTTACCAGGGTTAGCTGGTCTGAAGCATCGTATATAACAAAGCTCCTGTTGTAGCCTATCTTATTTATATCCTTCCTAAGTATCCTCACACAGCAGGAATGGAAGGTAGATATCCACATTTCCCTGGAGTTTTCTCCTATTATATTTTCAACCCTCTCCCTCATCTCATTGGCTGCCTTATTGGTGAAGGTTATAGCCAGGATATTGGCTGGTAAGACCTGTTTGTCCTCTACTAGGTAGGCAATCCTAGTAGTCAGCACCTTAGTCTTACCAGAACCGGCACCAGCCAAAATTAAAACCGGTCCTCCGTTCTCTCAACCGCCTGTCTTTGGGCGGGATTTAAATCATCTATATTCATTATTTATCCTCCAAAAATTCTTCCTCTAGCTTCCTGCATAGGTCCCTTGTCAGGCTTGGATTTTCACCAAAACAGGATACTGCCAGCAAGACATCTTGACCCCTGTATTCTTTACTCCTTGTTGCCATGTTTATAAAGCTTGAATCCCTATGGTCATCCAGCCTATTCACCAGTATTTTTTTAGACTTACATATATCACCTATTTGGCTATTTAGGTCCTTATCATCAGTAGCTAGGTAGACCAGGTCTTGACCTTCAAGGTCAGTCACTTCAAAGGGTCTACTTATCATTATCAGCCTTTCTTCATAATTCAAGTACTTGGCCAGGGAATAAAGGTCTTTACAAAATTCAGGGGCAATCACCTTGACCCTGCCACCAAAATCTAGGAGTTTCTTGACCTTCCTATAGGCAATTCTTCCACCGCCCACAACCAAGACCTCCATGGCTGATAAATCTACCATTACTGGAAAAAACATAGCTACCTCCTCTTACACATACTTTCTCATATATATTATATACAAAAACTCCGATAAATACCAATACTATTAAGAGGTCATTTATTAGAAGGAAAAAAATAATTATTTACAAGCTATATACCTCTCCATTAAAATAACGACCACATAGGAATTTTTAACTCCTTAGCGGTCGTTTTAATTTATATTTTGAACTTAGTATCTACCAATATACTTTGATAGGTCCTTGGCAAAAATATGTGATAATAATATCTGCACCTGCCCTCTTTATAGACATTACAGCCTCATACATGGCCTCTTCATTTAGAAGACCCTGGCTGATGGCAAATTTTATCATAGAATATTCACCACTCACATTGTAGGCTACAATAGGTACATCAAATCTTTCTCTAGCCCCCTTGATTACATCCAAATAGGCCAGGGCCGGCTTAACCATTACCATATCTGCTCCTTCTTCTATATCATAGGCACATTCCAGCATGGCCTCCCTAAAGTTGGCTGGATCCATCTGGTAGGTCTTCCTATCACCAAAGGCTGGCGCTGAATCAGCAGCATCCCTAAATGGTCCGTAGAAGTTTGATGCAAACTTTGCACTATAGGCCATAATTCCTACATTCACAAAACCATGTTCATCAAGTATCCTCCTAATAGCTCCTACCCTACCGTCCATCATATCAGATGGGGCCACCATATCTGCCCCTGCCTGGGCATGACTTAGGGCTATCCTGGCTAGTACTGCTAGGCTCTTGTCATTGTCTACATAGCCGCTTTCATCCAAGATTCCACAGTGACCATGGTCAGTATATTCACACATACAAACGTCTGTAATTACATTTAGACTCTTTTCAAAGGACTTTATCTTCCTTACAGCCCTCTGGACTATACCATCCTCTGCAAAGCCAGAGCTCGCACAGGCATCCTTGTCGTGTGTTACGCCAAATACCATGATATTCTGTATACCATGCCTTAAAATATCTTCAATTTCATCCTCAAGCATATCTATAGAAAAATGATATACACCTGGCATAGACTTGATTTCATTCTTGATCCCTTGTCCCTCGACAATAAACAAGGGGTATACTAAGGTCTTCATATCAAGCCTAGTTTCCCTTACCAAATCTCTCATTATACCACTTACTCTTAAACGTCTCGGTCTCTTTATCATCTATTTCTCCTTATATTTTTCACTTAATAAAAATCATCCCAACTGAGGGCGCATATGCTAAAGCACAAGACTTACTTATTAACGTCCTCTAGGATAGCCAAAATCATGGAATCTATACTGGCCTGGTCTGCTTCTATATCCAAGTCAAAGCCAAGGTCCCTTATGGTCTGGCTAGTTACACTGCCAATTGAAACCTTCCTTATATCTTTTATCAGGTCCTTGTCTTCACCAAGTATCTCAACTAGGTACTTGACTGTAGATGAGCTAGTAAAGGTGATATAATCTATATCTTCCTTCTTCAAAATATCCAATAGCTCATCCTTGATACCCATATTTACAGTATTCGTATAAAGGTCTACCCTATCAAGGTCAACCTGGCCTGATTCCATAACCCCTTCCATCACCCTGCTAGCTATCTCAGAACATGGAAATAGGACTGATGGACTATCAAAACCACCCTCTCTTATATCCTTAAGGATTAACTTTGCTAGGTCCTGACCTGTAGACTGGCTACTCTCTATATCGGCTATGAAGCCATACTTACGGATGGCCCTGCTAGTTGCACTACCAACACTGGCTATCCTAAAGCCTGCTAGCCCTCTAAAATCATAACCCTCCTTAATTAGGCTTTTAAAGAATATATCCACGCTATTGTGACTAGTAAAGGCTATATGACTATACGTCTTTCTTTTCAGCCTTTCAAGTAGGATCCTGCCCACATTTTCCTTGTCCTTTATATCTATAGTTGGTAGTTCAAAGGTCTTACCACCTAATTCATCTATCTTCTGCCTTAAATCACTATTTTTCTTCCTAGTCCTTGTCACCATTATAGTCTTGCCAAATAGGGGTTTTCTCTCATAAAAGCCAAGCTTGTCAGACAGGCCTACCACTCCACCTACTACAAATAGGCTAGGAGCCTTGATTTCTTCCCTCCGGACACAGTCATATGCATCTTCAAGACTAGTCTTGACAGTCCTCTGCCTGTAATTGGTAGCATTAGACACAAAGGCAACTGGCGTCTTTGGGTCCCTACCATGAGTTACCAACATTTCAGTAATATGCTTGATATTACCGATACCCATCAAGAATACAACTGTTCCCTTTTCTCTGGCTAGGGAATCCCAATTGATGTCTAAGCTATCATCCTTTTTGGCATGGCCAGTCACAACGTGAAATGATGATGCAAAATCCCTGTGGGTTACAGGTATACCTGCATAGGCCAAGCCTCCTATAGAAGAAGTTACACCTGGCACTATTTCAAAATCTATGCCCTGGTCATAAAGGACCTCGGCCTCTTCGCCACCCCTGCCAAATACAAAGGGGTCTCCCCCCTTTAGCCTTACAACAATTTTACCACATGCTGCATTTTCAGCAATAGTCTCATTGATCTTATCCTGGGCCATTATATGGTTACTGGACTTCTTGCCAACATATATAAATTCACAGCCAGGCTTGGCATTTTTCAATAGGTCTCTGTTTACCAGTCTATCGTATATAATTATGTCTGCCTTTGCTATACAGTCTAAACCCTTCAGGGTTATCAGACCGTAGTCACCAGGACCTGCCCCAACTAGGTACACTTTTCCCTTATTCATAATTTCCTTCCTTATATCAACACATCTAATATCTTATCTTTCTTGGTTCTCCAAGCTTTTTACCAGGTCCATTGCCAGGTCCCTACCAGCTCTTTTTGCATCCTCAAGACTTGGCTCAAAACTCATCTGGCCATACACAATAGAAGAACAATCCTCCTTGCCATACATGCCCATCAAGATCCAACTGTCATTACTCTTCCTAACAATTGCCCCTACAGGTACATGACAACCTCCATTTATGACCTCCAAAAAAGGTCCTTTCAGCCTCTATCTCCATACAGGCTATTTCATCAGCCAAAAAGTCAAATATCCTATCCATATTTTCATCATTTGACCTGACCTCTATAGCAAGAGCACCCTGACCACAGGCTGGTATCATCTCATCATAGGAAAAATGATATAGCTTTAGGTCTTCAAGTCCAAGTCGGTTTATACCTGCAGTAGCCAAGACAATCGCATCTAGGTCTTGACTGACTAGCTTTTCTAGTCTAGTCCCAATATTGCCCCTTATCATTACTTCCTGGATTGATTCGTTTATTTTCTTCAGCTGGCTGGTCCTACGCTTGCTACCAGTACCAATTTTTAGGCCCTGGCTAGACCTCAACCATTTCCCTAAGTCTTCATGCCTGACCTGGTGCTTAGGATTTATCACTAGGACATCCCTAGGGTCTTGCCTTGGAGGAGTCTGTGCCAGCTTCAATCCAGGACTCATTTTTGTAGGCATATCCTTCAGGCTATGCACTGCAAAATCTATAGTCCCTTCCAGGAGCTCCCTCTCTATTTCACTTACAAACAAGCCCTTATCACCAATCTTGTCCAAGGACTTATCAAGAATCTTGTCACCCTTTGTCTTTATAATCTTCTTTTCTATCTCCAGGTCTGGAAATTTTTCTAAAACTAGATTGATTATACTGTCGGTCTGTGCAAGAGCCAAGGCACTTCCCCTAGTACCCACAATCAACTTCATCTACTACCTCCAAACATACACTTCTTGTTTTTACAATCATTTAAGCTTCTTATCAATTATTTAAGTTATTTATCAATTATATATCAATTACCTTTTAGTATACCATATCTGGACCCTTTCCTCTATAACTATAAAGGTTTTATCATGTAATCTAATTCCTCTAAAAGCTTCTTGTCCTTGTCTACAGTAATTCCCGTAGTAGTCAACATATCTCCTGATATGGCTGCATTGGCACCAGACATAAAGCAGGCCTTGCCCTTGTCACGCATTAAGCCCCTACCACCTGCTAGTCTTATAAAGGCCTTAGGTAGGATAAACCTATAAACAGCAATTATCCTCTGCATTTCTTTTTCATCAAGGCTTTCATACTTTTCCATAGGTGTTCCAGGTATCGGATTTAGCATATTGACAGGTATACTCTCAATTCCTAGGTCTCTTAGGCTAAGAGCCATGTCAATACGGTCCTCTATACCCTCACCTAGACCCATTATTCCACCACTACAGACATCCAAACCTGCAGCCTGGGCTGCCCTTATGGCCTGGACCTTGTCCGAGAAGCTATGACTTGTACAGACAGATGGAAAGAAGTTTTCTGATGCCTCTAGGTTGTTGTGAACCCTCTCTGCACCAGCCTCTTTGAGTCTCCTAAACTGGTCCTCCTTCAAAAGTCCAAAGGATACACATACAGAAATATGAACCTCTTCCTTGATCCTCCTAATTATATGGCACATCCTATCTACCTCCCCGTCAGACAGGCTCCTGCCAGCAGTTACTATTGAATACCTCATGACACCCTGGTCAGCATTCTTCTTGGCATCTGCAAGAATCTCTTCCTCAGACAAAAGTGAATAAACCTTAGAGCCTGTATTATAGTGGCTTGACTGGGCGCAAAACTTACAGTTTTCTGAACAGAGTCCGCTCTTGCCATTTATAATCGTACACATATCAAACTGGTTGCCACAAAAGTGGTCTCTAATCATATCCGCATGCCTAGTCAGGTCTCCTAGGTCCTCTTTATATAGAAATAGGGCCTCTTCTCTCGTTATTAGGTATCCACCTATGACCCTATTATAGAGTGCTTTAATATCCATAATATAACCTCCAAAAATTTCTCATGAATTAATTATACTACAATCAGGCTCAATAAGTGAAAAATATAGGATACTTTTTATTTTAAATGATTTATTTATATTACTTTTTGTGCTAAAAATACAGGTAGTATTCTTTTTGAAAGGAGATAGCAATGATTTTTATCTGGTAAGGAAATATTAAAAATATAGAATCTAAAGATATAATAATAGAGCCCTTCGACAAGTCTAGGGGTAAACCCAAATAGCTATAATCTTACCCTAAGTGATGAGCTTTTGGTATATGAAAATGATCTTTTGGATATGAAGATACCAAATGAAACTAGGCTAATCAAAATACCAGAAGAGGGTCTGGTTCTTGAACCAAACAAGCTTTACCTAGGCAGGACAAATGAATTTACTAAGACTGAAAAATTTGTACCTATGCTAGAGGAAGGTCTTCAACAGGTGAGACTGGGCCTATTTATCCACGTTACTGCAGGCTTCGGTGATATCGGCTTTGCTGGCTACTGGACTCTTGAAATCTTCTGTGTCCAGCCTATAAAGATATATCCAAATACACAAATTTGTCAGATTTACTACCATGATATACATGGCGAATATGACCTATACAAGAGTGGCAAGTACCAGAACAATACAGGTATCCAGCCATCACTTATGTACAAGGACTTTGAATAAGGATGTCCCTATAATTAAGATAATAAAAAGAGCTATGGCCTGCCTATTATTGGTAGACCTATAGCTCTTTTATTTATATAGAAGCTCTAATCATCTTATTATTAGTCTTATTTATTCTTAGCTCTTTCTATCTTTGCATCAACATTAGCTAGGAACTTAGCATTATCAACGATGAACCTTTCATGTGTACCAACACCGATTTCTTCTAATTCATCATAGCACCTAACCTTGAAAACAAGTCTAGACCTATCGATTTCAACTAGTTCACACTCACAAGTAACCTCCATGCCTATTGGTGTAGCCGCCTTATGGTTTGTTGATATAGATATACCAACTGTTCCTAGACCTTCTTCAAGATGCTCCTGGGCACAAAGCTTACAAGTACACTCCATAAGAGATATCATACTTGGTGTAGAGAATACCTCTAGTCCACCACTACCAATAGCCGCTGCTGTATTTGTCTTATCTACAACCGTTTTTTCAACACCCTTTAATCCAACTTCTAACATATCTTTTCTCCTCATAAAATAATATTTTTCTTTTGAATATCACTATCCTATAATTAATTTTTATCATTAGTCATAGGACTTTTCAAGCAGTAAAACTTGACCTTAGTTTTAGCCTTCCACTGCCTTAAGAGATATATACCCACCTGACCCTACATTTATTTCAATTTATTCTTAATTTTCTTTAATTTTTGAGACCACAGTGCAAAAATATAGTAGATATATAGGGCAAATACTATTAGTGTAATTATAAAGAATGAATTACTAATACCATTTCCTGAAGTCAAGTTTTTCAATAAACTAGGTATTAATATAGTACAAAATACTACGACAAGTGGTAACATTCGTGTCTTGAATATGTGGTTGACCATATCTAACTTAGACTCAGAATCTGAAAATATCTCCAGCTCACTAGAGCTTTCAACTTGGGATTTGGCCTTCCAAAAATAGTTCCAGCCCATACATGAGCCAGAGTATTCCCAACCATAGTCCCTAAACATCTGTAAATACTCTCCTGTAACTTTTTCATTCTTATAGTCCAACTGATAGACCACTTCCTCTGGTCCTACTTCCTCAAAAGTAAAGAAGCAAGGTGGTGTCGTCTTGTTTAGCTTCAACCCTGCCTATGCTGGTCTTCAAGCCAGGCCTGTTCTTCTTCATAGTCTGCTATTGTAAAATATTTTATTTTAGTTTTGTAATTAGCCATTGTAAACCTCCCCTACACTATTCTTATATAGTCTCTTGATCCTCTTTAACTCTATTTCCAAAATATCCTTTCCAAGGTCTGTAATTTGGTATAGCTTCCTCTTTTCCTCTTCCCTAACAAATTGTATGAGTCCATCCTTTTCCATCTTAGACAGGGTTCCTTACATGGTCCCTGGACTAATAGTTACCTCATTTTTGTAACCTGCTTGACCTCCTGACCTATGCCATAACCGTGGTTTGGCCCTTGCAGGTAAAACAAAATATAAAAAGGCCGTCTCAGACATAGGGTATATAAATCCTCTTCAACTTAGAATCCATTTTTACCCTCCTCTTGATATTAATTGTTGACTTACTATTTATATCTAAGCTCTATATATCGTACTTCGTTATATATAATATATCATACCTCGATATATAAGGTCAAGCTTTTTATCTTATAGTGGATTCTTCACCAAAAAAGGCCTATGTTATTAAAACCATAGACCTTTGATTTGATCAATTAGTTTGTATATTTACTTTTAGTTAATACAATATTTTATTATATCGCATAAAAATGAAAGAGCAAGATTTATATATCTCGCTCCCCCAAAAAAACATTATGTTGTAGTGTAGAGTACTTATTAATTACTTACCTGACCTTAGGGCAAAGAAGCCTCCACCCATGATAAGACCACCACCAACTATATTACCTAGGGTAACTGGCACTAGGTTGGCTACTAGCTGACCCATAGTTACACCTGTAATAGACTTAGAGATTAGTCCCACGCTGTAAACAGTCATATTGGCAATACTATGTTCAAAGCCGGATGTTATAAAGGCAAATAGGCACATAGTGATCATTATTAGCTTAGCTGCATCATTTTCAGTCCTGAAAGATATCATTACTGCTAGACAAACCAAGAAGTTACAAAGTACGCCCCTCATAAATAGGGCCATAAATGATGGTGCTGCCTTAGCAACAGCTGAACTTGCAAAGAATTCCATAACAGGTCCCTTGTCTACTAGGCCTGTATATACAAATATTACACTTAGTATAATAGCACCTATAAAGTTACCTATATAAGATACTACCCAGACCCTCACTAGGTCCTTCATAGAAACGGCCTTGTTCAGGTATCCAACTGTCATTACAAGGTTGTTACCTGTAAATAGGTCTGTACCTGTGAATATTACCAAGCTCAATGCTACTGAGAATGATACACCCATCAAAATCTTTGTAGCTGGACTACCACCAGCAGTCATTAGGCCACCTACTGTAAATGCTAGAAGTATACCTACTCCTATAAAGGCACCCGCAAAAGCAGATGATACCAGGTACTTGAACGTACTATCATTCAAAACACCAAGCTTTTTCTTAGATGCACCCGTCAGCTTACCGATTGTTTCATCGTACATAATTACCTCCAAAACATCACTAATATATAATTCAAAATCAATGCTTGTAAACAAGCCCCCTTATTATGTTACCATAAGGAGAACTCATTTTACTATAAATATATTCGAATACCTTATCCCTATTAAAAACCGATTCCTAATAGTATTTTGGTCCACCCCAATATACGTTCTTGTTTTCTATTGTTTCTTCTGGTAGGTTAACATCCTTTAGGGCCCACTTTCTGTATTCCTGGAAGCCAGTCCTATCAATTATGTAGCCTATATGTTCCTTACCACCTGGTGCTTTTGGATCAATATACTCCTTAACATAGTCATAAGTATTTGCTATTATCTTAACTATAGAATCTTCATCAACCCACCTCAACCAGTCTTCCAGCTAGTCTAGGGTTTCTTTTACCTGTTCTACCCATTATCATCAGCTTGTAGTACTTTTTAGGGCTTCTTGTCCAGGCATTCATAGGACAGTTAAGCACGCATTCACCACAGCCTATGCACTTTTCTTCATTTCTAATTATCTTGTTGTTTTCACACCTTAGGGCCCCTACTGAATATGACTTACACTTATTTACACAAGCCATGCAAGTTACACACCTATCCATTTCGTATTCAGGTAGGCAAGTACCGATTATACCAAAGTCGTGCATTCTTGCCTTTATACAGTCATTTGGACACCCTGTTAGGGCTACTTTAAAGTGTAGGTCATGAGGGAATATCGCCTTTTCTACTCTCTTGGCAAATTTAGTAGTATTGTACTGGGCCTTTGGACAGACCTTGTTGCCCACACAGGCAGATACATTTCTAGTTCCTGCTGCCCCATAACCTGTTCCCTTTTCATCCTGGTTGATGTCAAGCTTTTCAATTACAGGCTGGATCATCTGGTTTACCTGACCCATATCCTCCATAGCTATACCAAGTATTTCAAATCCCTGTCTAGTAGTTATATGTATCTTACCGTCTCCGTATTCAGATGAAATCTTAGACACTGTCATTAGTGATTCCGGGTCTATCAAACCACCTGGAACCCTGACTCTCAAAGATGTCTGATACTTGTGCTTAGTTATTCTAAAGGCATTTTTCATCACCTTTTTAGTATTCAAATCTCTAATCATGACTCTACCTCCTAGTCTGCTAAGTTCTTAGCAAAATCATAGCTAAATACTGGACCATCTAGACAGATATATGTTGAATCCATCTTACAATGACCACACTTACCTATACCACAGTGCATTCTTCTTTCGTATGAAACCCAAATATTAGACTCGGCCATATTTAGTTTCAAAAATTCTGCAACTGCAAACTTCATCATCATAGGTGGTCCTACAACCACTGCAGATGCCTGGTCTATATCTATCTTCAGGTCTGGTATATACTTAGTTACCAGGCCTATATTTCCTGTGTAACCTTCATCAGCACCATCAACTGTCACTAGGATATCCAGCCTTTGAGCCCACTTTTCAAGGTCCCTGGCAAATAGCACATCTGCTGGTGACTTGAAGCCTACAATTAGCTTGAAAGACTTAAATTCTTCCATGTGGTCATATACATATTCAATTATACCCCTTACAGGAGCTAGGGCAGAACCACCCGCTACTAGAACTAGGTCCCTTCCCTTGTATTCATTAATATCAAGCCATTACCATAAGGTCCTCTTAATAATAGCTTGTCTCCTGGCTTGTAGCCGAAGATTACACCTGTAACCTTACCTACGTTTCTGATAGTAAGGTCTACATAGTTTGGCCCAATACCTGATACAGATATTGGTGATTCACCGTACCTTGGAAGGGATATCTCATAGAACTGGCCTGGCTTTACCTTGCTAGTATCAGTCTTAGTCCTAAAAGTCCACTCCTTGTCAGTATGCTTTATTATTTCAAGTATTTCACTTGCTACTGGTATATATGGGTTTTTACTATTTACACATAATGACCTCCTACTTTTCCAAATCTTTTTCGCTCATGGCCTTTGATACCTTGTCTATAGCCTCTGAGAATGAAATATACTGTGGACAGGCATCATCACATCTGCCGCATCCTACGCACATATTGTAGCCAAATCTTTCCTTGAAGTCATGTATCTTGTGCATAGACTTGAACCTCATCCTCTGGCCATGCTTTTCTCTGAAGGAATGTCCACCAGCTATACTAGTATATCCGTCAACCTGACATGATGCCCATACCCTTCTTCTCTCACCTACATTTTCATTTTCCCTATAGAAAATATCCTGCATAGAGTAGCAAGTACAAGTTGGACAGGTAAAGTTGCACCTACCACAGGCAATACACCTAGCATCGTACTCATCCCACATCTTGTGGTCCTTCATATGGTTGAAGTCAACCTTATCAGGCACATTCACCTTAAATAGGTTTTCCTTCACATAATCAAGCTCAAAGTCTGTTGGACTTCCCTCGAACACATTTAGGTCCTCATCCCTTATATCTAGTAAAATCTTGCCATTCCTTATATTCATAGCAGCATGGTAGTCATCAGCCCTATTTGAATCCATGCTTACACAGAAGCAGTTTCTATATGATTCCTGACATCCAACCAAGACAAACTTAACCTTTTCCCTGTTCCTCTTGTAGTAGTAGTCCTCTTCTTCACCATTTCCAAGATAAATCTGGTCTACCCTCTTTACTGCGTTTAGGTCACAAGCCCCTAAGGAATACAAGCGTCTTCCTATCATTGATTGAAGACTCTCTGAATTCGCTCTCAGTAAAGTAGAACAAGACCTCATTAATAGGTAAAAAAGTCTCTTTTGGTGAAAAATTTGACTTTCTATCCCACACCATTTCATCAAAGGAACTAACTACTGAATACTTAACAACATCTGTATCTGAGTAAGTTCCCCTCTGAGGGAAAGCCTTTGGTGCAAATATCCTATATTCCTTGCTAGGACTTCCAACCCCTTGTCAAACGATTCGAGATTTAACTCTAATTTCATGCAACTTACCTCCTTTAGAAAATTATTCTAAATTTTTAATTTAAGGACAAAAGACGGGCTTTGTCAATTGATATAATAATTGATAATTCAATAATAGCAGTTTGATACTGTAACATAGTCACAGTTTCCTATAAATTATCAAATTGTCAAAATTTTTTTATTCTTTTATGAAAATCATTAGTATTGCTTGTCTACAAATGATATTTACTATCATGCCTTAAAGAATCTTCTGGCTTTATCTATATCCACACTTATCTTCCTTCCATCTAGCTCAACTATACCCCTATTGGTTAAGGACTTCATAGCCCTAGATACAGACTCCCTCTGACATCCCAACATCTTAGCCAGATAGGTAACCGTCAGATTTAGGTCTATCATGGTCATACACGAGCCATCGATCTTGCTACCATAGTCTAGTCCCAACCTCACCAGCTTAGCAGCCAGCCTCTTTTCTATATTTATAGTCACTGAGTTTTTAAGCTGCCTATATAGCCTCCTAATCCTATTTTCCATATAGGCCATGCAGTTTCTTGCCAATACATAGTCCTTGGACATTATTTCATCAAAATCATCAAAGCCTACCCTCAATATCCTTGACCTCTCAAAGCCCCAGCACTCAACGGCTGATGTATTATTTCTCATAACAGGCTGGTTGATCGTGTCGCCTGGATTTAAGATAAAGACAACCTTGCTCTCTCCATTTTCATTAGGCTTCACAAGGGTAACCTTACCCTCTAGCAAAAAATACACATAATATAGGTCCTGTCTATCATGGTATAAACAAGCATTTTTCTTTAAGTCCACAATATCACCACAGGCTAGTATCCTATTTAAACTTTCATCAGATATACCCTCGAATACCTTGACTCCGCATACTTCTTCAATCTTAGCTTTCATATGCATCCTTCTTTCCAAACCTTACATAATTGTTCAATAGCATCCAACCAAGGGGTTAATTATAGTATTTTATCTATACTACCCCTATTATTAATATTATCATATTTTGGTCTTTCTGTCATTTTGTAGGTATTATTTTTATTGGATAGCTTAATCAAAAATAGGCCTAGTTCAGCTATTTACAAGACTAAACTAGACCTATTTTTAATATATTTTATATACCTTAATTTATAAGCTTAATTCTATATACTTTATCCAAATTCTATATACTATATTCAAAAATTTATATAATTTATCCAAACCCTATAGATTTTTTATAAGATTGATCATTTCAATTGCTCCAACTGCTACATCAAAGCCCTTGTTGCCTGCCTTTGTTCCTGCCCTTTCTATAGCCTGTTCAATATTTTCAGTAGTTACTACACCAAACATTACAGGTATTCCACTTTCCAAGCGATACATGGGCAATACCCTCTGAAACCTCGTTGCAGACATAGTCATAGTGGCTAGTGTTACCCCTGATTACTGCTCCTAGGCAAATTACTGCATCATACTTGCCAGACTTGGCCATCTTGTCAGCTATTAGGGGTATTTCAAAGGCACCTGGTACCCAGGCCACATCTATATTGTCATCTTTAACATCATGTCTTACTAGGGCATCCTGAGCACCTGAAAGCAACTTAGATGTTATGAACTCATTAAAACGATGCTGCCACTATTCCTATCTTTACTTCCTTTGCTACTAAATTTCCTTGGATATAATTCATTTTCTTTCCTCCGATTTTTTTCTAAAATTTTATATCGACTTAAATTATTCTGCTATTTCAAGTATATGACCCATCTTGTTCTTCTTAGTCTGTAGGGTAGAACCTGTCATGGTCTGTAGCCTTTATTTCTATTGGCACCCTATCAACAATTTTCATACCATAGTCTGATAGTTGGTATACCTTGTCAGGATTGTTAGTCAATAGCCTCATAGTCTTTACTCCTAGGTCCTTTAGGATTTGGGCACCTGTAAAGTACTCCCTCAAATCTCCTTCAAAGCCTAGGGCTAGGTTGGCTTCTAGGGTATCCATCCCTTGGTCCTGTAGGGCATAGGCCTTTAGCTTGTTTACTAGGCCAATACCACGGCCCTCCTGCCTCATGTATAGGACTATTCCACGACCCTCTTTTTCTACAGCCTCCATGGCAGCCTCAAACTGCTTACCACAATCGCACCTCATTGAACCGAATACATCACCTGTTAGGCACTCAGAATGAACCCTGCAAAGTATGTCTCTACCGTCACCTATGTCCCCCTTTACTAGGGCTACATGGTGCTCACCATTTAGCTTGTTTATATAGGCATAGGCTGTAAAATCTCCAAACCTAGTTGGCATCTTTACCTTACTAGAGCACTCTACTAGCTTATCGTATTTTTTCCTGTATTCCTGTAGGGCCTTTATGGAAGTAAATTTTAGGTTCCACTCCTTTGACATTTCGATAAGGTCTGTCTTCCTCATCATAGTTCCGTCTTCCTTCATGATTTCACAGCAAAGGCCACACTCCTTTAGGCCAGCTAGTCTCATTAGGTCAACAGTAGCCTCTGTATGACCATTTCTCTCTAAGACACCATTAGGCTTAGCCTTTAGGGGGAACATATGTCCAGGTCTACGGAAGTCACTTGGCTTTACATCGTCAGCTACACAGGCCCTAGCAGTGAAGCCTCTCTCAACTGCTGATATGCCTGTAGTTGTATCAACATGGTCTATAGATACTGTAAAGGCTGTTTCGTGGTTGTCAGTATTATTTACCACCATCTGCTCAAGGCCCAACCTCTTGCAATATTCTGCACTCATTGGCATACAGATTAGCCCCTTTCCATAGCTAGCCATAAAGTTAATATTTTCTGTAGTAGCAAACTCTGCTGCACAGATTAGGTCACCTTCATTTTCCCTGTCTTCATCATCTGTAACCAAGACCATCTTTTCCTGTCTTAGGTCTTCTAATACTTCCTCAATTGTGTTAAGCTTAAACATCTCATCCTCCTAAAAACCATTTTTCAATAAAAATTCTCTTGTTATTTCATGCTTGTCTGCTTCCCTGCTACCCAAGCTACCGAAGCTCATCAGCCTTTCAACATACTTACCTATACAGTCATTTTCCAGGTTTACTATATGTCCCTGACCCTTATAGGCCAGGATAGTATTAGCCAGAGTGTGGGGAATTATGGATACTGAAAAATCTCTATCACTTACCTTGGCCACTGTCAGGCTTATACCATCTATAGTTATAGACCCCTTCTCAATGATGTACTTCAGTATTTTCTCATCTGCGCCTATCTGGTACCAGACCGCATTATCGTCCTTCTTTACAGATAGGATTTTGCCCGTTCCATCGATGTGACCAGATACTATATGACCCCCAAAACGTCCATTAGCCTGCATGGCCCTTTCAAGGTTTACCCTCGATCCCGTCTTTAGGCTAGCCAGGGATGACCTGATCATGGTCTCATGCATGACATCAACTGTAAACTGGTCCTTACTAAAGGAAGTCACAGTTAGGCAAACCCCATTTACTGCAATACTATCCCCCAGGCAGACATCCTCTAGGACCCTATTGGCTGACAGGGTCAGGACTGCTGAATTGGTCCCCCTTGCTATAGCCTTTACACTTCCTATTTCCTCTATTATTCCTGTAAACACTCAACCACCTCATTTTCTACAATGTAGTTTATCAGTAGGTCAGGACCAAAGGCCTCTATACTCTTAAGCCTCAAGGACCTTGCCTGGTCTGGTAGGTCAACTCCATGTCCTCCAACTGGCGACTTGGCATCCTTTCCACCAAAGATCTTGTTGCCTATATATACCTGGACTTTTGACACTATACCTGCCTCAAGGGCTGACCAGTTCAGCTGGCCTCCCCCCTCTAGTAGGACTGAATCCAGTCCCATAGCCCCTATCCTGTCCATAAGGTCTGCTAGGTCTATACCTGGTCCCGGTCCCTCCTGGACTAGGACCTGGCAGCCTGCCTTCTCTAGGTTGGCTATCTTGTCCCCATCAGTTGACCTTGTTGCTATGATCGTAGGATAGCTATTGGCTGTCCCTACTATATTAGACCCCATAGGAATCCTCAAATGTGTGTCGCATATTATCCTAGTCGGGCTAAGTCCACCCTCTAGCCTGCAATTTAGGGTAGGATCGTCTGCTAGGACAGTTCCTATACCAACCATAATGGCCGAGTACCTGTGCCTGTCCTTATGGACCTGGCCCCTTGCTTCTGGACCCGTTATCCACTGAGACTTGCCTGTCCTAGTAGCTATCTTTCCATCAGCAGTCATTGCATACTTCATTACTACAAAGGGCTTTTTGTCCCTTATATAGTGCATGAAGACCTCATTTAGGTCATCACATTCATCTTCAAGGACTCCAGTTACAACCTCTATGCCATGGTCCCTGAGTATCCTTATTCCCTGACCTGCCACCTTGGGATTTGGATCAAGCGAACCCACCACTACCTTCTTTATACCACTTTCTATTATGGCCTGGGTACAAGGTGGAGTCTTTCCATAGTGGCAACAGGGCTCCAAGGTAACATACATAGTTGCCCCTTTAACATCTACACCTCTAGACTGGCAGTCCCCAAGGGCCTCCCTCTCTGCATGTAGACAACCACACCTGGTATGGTAGCCCTTACCTAAGACCTGACCATCCTTAACTATTACAGCCCCAACCATAGGATTAGGGTTGGTGTATCCACAGGCCTTTTTGTCAAGCTCTATTGCCATCATCATATATTGTTCTTCCATATGAATCCCCCCATAAAAAAAGCCCTGAACATATAGTCCAGGGCATAAATCCTTTAGTAGTGTATATATTGTGGCACAAAAAAAACCATAAAACAAGACTAGTCCTTGTAAAAAAATCTGAAATGTTTAAAAAACATTTCAGAGCAATCTGTATCATAAATATACACAATATCTTCTTTCATCCAGACTTTAACTGTCGGCTTTGGAATCTCACCAAATCAGCTTGCGCTCATGGGCTTTACCGCCGGTAGGACTTGCACCCTGCCCTGAAGATTATATTCATTTTTCTTACAAGTTTAATCTATCATATTATGAAAACCTTGTCAAGGATATTTATAATTTTAGATATTTTAAGTGTATTAGCATCTCTTGCTATTTCTAAATTCTTTTACTATTTTCCAAACCCTATAAATCAATAGAATCCAGCCTACTAATGTAGCCAGGTAGAATAGGTACTTGACCTTTACTGATCTCTTCTCCTGTGTCTCTAGCTTGGCATCTATTGCCTTTATATCAGAACTACTAACAGAGGTCTTTTCTCTTACTGGCTCCTCTTGTCTTTCACAGTTGACTAGCATCCTGTATGGACTTGGTGGCCTAATTGGGTGGCATGACAATATAGTCAACATATCCTTACCCTCTATTGGCTTTAGTTTCTCCCACTCAGAAGGGCTAATTATTTCTATATTCTTCACCACATATGTCATTAGGTTACCATTCCTGTCTATAAAGACCTTGTCACCAGGTTTTACCTTGCCAAGATTGAGTAGCATGATACCCCTGTACCAACCCCTATGACCTGCTATTACACTACGCCTATCCTTACCACCAGTTGGAAGAGATGTCCCATAAACATGGGCAACCCCCTTGTCCAGGTGGTCATATGTAGCGTCAAGCCTAATTGGCAGCTTGACATCTATTGACGGCATTATAAGGTAACCAAAGACCTGGTCAGGTTTCCAGTCCTTTATCTGGTAATCACTCTTGTAGTCATCTGACACAAAAGGGTCTACCAGACCTGTACCATCAACCACAGACTTATTATAATTATCAAAGCCCTTTTTTACAGTCTCAGAATTGGATGAAGCACTTGACTCTCCACTCTTAGACTTGTCAGAACTTTCATTACTATAGACTTCTTGGTACTTCCTATACTCCATTGCAGAAGACATATCCCGAATGCTTATCTGGGTAAACGCCTGAAGGGGGATACATATACCTACTAGTATGAGGATGTGACCTATCAACCTTTTAGTTTTCATAAATTCACCTTCTAATCTAATATCCACTATAATCAGCAAGACCCCGCATGAAATCATCATGCGAGGTATGCCTTAATATTTTGTTTATATTACCTAATCACGAGACTAGTATATTCTTTTTCTGTAGACAAATGCTGCCATCAACATTATACCTATACCAGCAAGTGAAATTACATGAGGTCCAATACCACCAGATCTTGGTAACTCTATCCTATTATTTACTATTCTAAGGATATTCAAGCACTCTCCAGCACCATTATTAACTTCTGTATATAGTGCTTCTCCAACATCCCTCTTATTAGCTGGATCAAATGGATTTTCTACTTGTTTTATAGTCCTATTATCCCAGTCAACCTCTATATATATCTTATCAGAACCTATGGCATAGCCTGCAGGAGCCTGAGTTTCCTTTATATAGTATATACCAGATGGAACCTTATCCTTTGTAATTGGAACTACGAAAGGTGTCTCTGGCCTTTGTTGCGATAAGTCATAAGAATTCGCAAATACACCATCTATTTTTTGACTTTCATCACTTGTACTCGTTGCCTTATACAGTTCTAGCTTTAGTTCACCATTAGCAAGTACGGTTACTGAATTAGGTCCTATAGGCGCAACCTTTTCGAACTTAAACTTCATGTCCTTCTTATAGTTCTTGATCTTGTAGCCATTATCCTCCTTCAGGTACTTGTCCTCTGGAGCTGTAGTACTAGAATTAATTACATGCAGTGCTACTGGAGTACCTATTCTACCGTCTTGATCAACCACGAACTTAGTAAGTGCAGTATTTGGTTTATCGTAATTATTAGGAGCTACTTCCTCCCACAGTTCATATGTACCTGGGCTTAAGCCTTCGAATATAAACTTACTACCCTGTCTTGTCGCATTAATAGGTGCACTTCCAGGTTCGTCCGTACGTTTCAAGACGAATTTAGCAACTGCCAGATCAGCTTCAGCTATTTCATTTCCCTTTTCATCAGTCTTTATGAATTCAATCTTGTTCTTTTCATTCTTAAAGCCTAGATTAGGTACCTTATAGTTGACTAGTCCCAAAGTTCCATCACTATAGTTGTAGTCTACTTCATAGCCATCTACCTGGTCCTCTTCAACACGGTATATAATTGGTTGAGATTTAGAAGTAGGAGTTTCCTTAGTCTTAGTTGGTAGGTTTTCGAATATAGCCTCCCAATTGTTAGCCTTGCTTAGACTCGTAGTTATAACCACATCTTGTCCACTTATACTTACAGGACTCGTACTACCACTAATTCTAATGGCATTTAGTTCACTTGCTGACAAATCACTAGTCTTAAGTGGTGCGTTGGTATCACCCTTAAAGGCCTTTAGGTGGACTGTTACAGACTTTCCATCTGTATTTTCATCAGTCTTCCAAGTTTTCTTGACTTTAATATTTCTAGTAGACTTGGTATTTGTTATCTTTGCATAACCCGCACCGTTTTTTACACCATCATCATTGTTAACTACATTGCCATTAGTATCAGTTAGTTCTATAGAAGAAGTGAAGCCCTCCGGCACGTTTTCTTCTACCACCCTATATTCATAAGTATATTGAGTGTCATACTTTAATAGGTTTTTGAAAGAACCCTTCCAGTCGCTACTGGAATCAAGTTGTAATGACATCACATCATTTGTTCCTGTCTTCTTAGCATCGGTCCAATCTATGATTACAGTATTATTGATTTTATGTCTTGCCCTTCTCTGAGCTTAACTCTTATCAGTGCACCCGTAATCGTATTACCATCTACATCCTGCCATTTCTTTTCAACCTTTATTGAATTCATCGGTCCCTTTACAGACGGCACAGGATATCTCCACTTTCTATCAAAATATGTGTTTGGCTGTAACTCTGTTATGCCATTTGTAGGATAATACCTATTATCCTCATAATTAGGATCTGTTGTCCTAAGATTAACCTTATAGCTTAAATTAATCCACTCATCCTTACCTAGAGTATAATTGTTCATCTTTATAGTCCTAGTGTCAGGGTTATAATAAACTCTTACATCTTTTAATAAAGCCGGATTAGATGCAGTTAATGCAAAATTAAAGCCTGACGGAAAGCTTGCCCCAGCCTTGGTACCATCATAGATCATAAAGTAGCCAGTTTCTTGTCCACTATCATCTGTTTCCTTAGTAAGACCATTCTTCCAAGTAGTTGGAAGCTTCAAATCTACCATTGCACCCATTGGGTCAGTAGTCTGCCCCTTGTATATAGTTCTTTGAGGAACCCTTTTTTGTACATCTTCCAGAATTTTCTTCAATTCAGAAACCTTTTTAACATCATAGTAGTGGCTCGAATCGGATGACATACCCAACATAACATCATTTGCATCTTTCTTGTCTATTAATCTTGTACAATATTTGGGATCATATTTATTCCTACCCTCTTCAACTTGAACATAAACCGGAGAATGCTGTGGGTTTATTGCAGAAGGGTCACCTATCTCCACGGCCAAGTTAAATACTTCAACACCTTGGGATATTAAGTTTTTAGCTATTCCTTTTGCTGCAATACCATGATCTCTTACTAGACTGCCATTAGCACTATATTCTGAATGTAGCTTGTATATTCTATCGTACTCATTGAAGTAAGGATCTCAAGATAGCTGTCATGTAGTGATCTTCTTCTTTTACCCTCTACAGGATCTTTAACTTTATAATACGTTCTTACATGTCTAGTAACCGTAGCCCTGTAGTTTACTTGGTCATCCATAATGTTTATTACTTTTCCAACCTTAAGCTCATTCATCTTTGCATTAACTTCAGCCTCTGTACCAGTGAAAATATATTGCTGATATTCATATCTGCCATTTTTTACATATTTACACTCATATACAAAATACCAGTAATTTTCTCCAGGAAGCGAGTAGTCACTACCGTCACCCTTCCTAGCTATCCTAGTCTCACCATTTACATTTTCATTTTCAAATTCTACTGTTCCATCACCATTTACTTTACTAAGCTTTAAGGAAATTGTAGGCATACCATCAGTTATATGTAATATAATCTTCTTGTTTGCTGGTGGTGATTTACTAGGGTCATTTAAGATATCACTAGCTTTTTTCATAGCGCCTGATGTGAATGTACCACCAAAGGCTTCAAGATGTGTCCATTTAACATTTGTATTGTATGCTGCATGGAATGTATAAGGTGCACCATGATATATACCCTGATATACACCGTTGAATGGTTCTGGACTTATTAAAGCTGGAACATTTACAGGTAATTTGGATATAATATCATTAGGATTACTTGAGAAATTATCGTAAGTATAATTTGGTAACCTCTGTACTGAGCTATTAAAAGGAGACTGATGAATCTCACCATCAAATATATCTGTAGCATACGTAACTAGGCCCATCCTGACACGACCACCCGGATTATTTTCTGGCTTAAGAACATTTTCTATAAATTCTTTAGTTGCTTTTTAGCCATCAAATCTTCTTGTTCTATTACCATTTGCATCAAGTGCTGTATCGGCCATGGACTGAGAGTTATCGTAAACAAGCATTATATCTACATTTTCATCTGGGTTTACCAGATTACCCTGTGTCTTTAGGTTGATATCATATTCACCTTCAATAGTCTTACCAGAATTATCCTTAGCCTCTCTAGCATACTTATTTACACCAGCTACCTGAAGGTTTGTTGCAGGCTTTCCAGAATTTGGCCTAGTATAAAGAGACTCATACCAATGTAACCCATCAAGTGGTATATTTGAGTTCCTTACAGTTGGATCTGACTGAACTAAAGGACTTGGGTATTCTCCCTCTCCATCTGTTGTGTAAGCAGTAGGCTCTGGCTTCTCTGTATAAAGTTGCTCTAATCCAAGCTGACTTATAGCAGGGTCCCTAGTTGATCCCGGTGCTCTTGCGGCACCTAAAGTATTTCTTGTAGTTGAATTTATCCCACTTGTACCAGCTGACATAAATCTTGATATGCCTCTTGCAGCAAGCGAGAAGAATCCACTAGATCCTCTTGAAGGATCATCCATTGATACAGAATTACTTTCGAATCCATCTACTGACCTTCTAACCCTTCTATTGAAGTTTTCAGCATTTACTATCTTAGTCTGGCTATCCTCCATTACCTCAATCTTCAATACTTCAGTTGATACTATATAGCCATTTGGTGCCTTCGACTCTTTAACAACATATTTACCCTTCTTTAGGTCAGAGAAGGCAAATGTGTTCTTAGCTGGGTTTAGTTCAAGCTTGTAGTTTGTAGCACTTAGCTCCTGAAGGTTTGTCCAGTTGTCATCAGCTGAATATATCTTGAATTCTGCCCCAGCCAATGGATTCCCCTTACTATCTTGCTTCTCTATTATAAACTTACCCTTTCTAGAGTCAGTCTTCTTATTTTTTATTTCAAATGGTTGGTCAGCCTTTTGAGCATCTGTACCTAGACCTATTCTTGCTATACCCTTGTTGTCTATTGCAAATGGACCGTAATACTTGTCGCCACTCGCATCCTTTTTCTTTTCATAACCGATTGGTGCTGTTACTTCCTTCAACCAGTAAAGCTTACCTGTTTCTAAGGCTTCAAACTCAAAAGTACCGTCTGATGAAGAACTAGTCTTAATTCCAGTAGATACCTTATTTACACCGTTATCTTTATATAGTTCGAATACTGCATCCTCTAGCGAGTCTTTGAAGCATCATCAGCCACCTTTTTAAGAAGAATCCTATTCTTTTCATTAACCTTTTTGTTTGTAACTATATAAGGTTGGTCAACCTTCTGAGCCGTTGCTTCCTGTCCATCTCTGATTATACCCCTTGCATTTATTACAAATGGGCCATAGTACTTATCTGAACCATCACTTGCATTTTCCTTTGTATAGCCATCAGGTGAAGTTACTTCTCTTACCCAATATACGTTACCAGCTTCCAAGCCTTCAAACTCCGCTACGCCACTTGCATTTGATGTAGCCTTTTTAGCTGTAGTTACCTTGTTTCCACCAGTTTCCTTATACAGTTCAAATACCGCACCATCTAGTGTTATATTTGTTGCCTTAGAATCAACCTTCTTGATAGTTAATGCGTTCTTTTCATTTATCTTCTTGTTTGTTATTTCAAATGGTTGCTGAACTGCCTGTGCACCTGCACTAAGACTAGTCTTAACTGCACCACTACTGTCTACGGCAAAAGGACCATAATACTTTTCTGCACCGTCACTTTCAGTTTCAATCTTGTATCCCTCTGGAGCTGTTACTTCTTTCAACCAATAAACACTATTTGAATCAAGTCCATTAAACTCAAATATACCGCTAGTTGCTGAAGCTGCCCTTCTTCCTGTGGATACCTTAGCACCACCATTTTCTTTATATAATTCAAATACTGCACCATCTAAAATTGTTGTTCTAGATGTAGAATCAACCTTCTTAGCCTGTATTCTCGCTTTTTTATTTACAACTCTTAAATGTCCTACAACAGGATTAGACCCTTTGTGGGTAACAATTGAATCGCCATTACCAGCCTTAGTAATTGTAACATTACCATTTGTCTGAACTTGTACATTCCATACTTCTTCAGTTGGAATATACCCTTCTGGTGCTCTTTCTTCCCTAAGAGTATAGTTAGCAGGCACTATATCATTGATAACCGCTGTTTGTCCGACTACTGTAGTTATAGACTTAGATCTATTGTTATTATTTACATTTACAAGTTTGAATACGGCACCACCTAGGTTATTAGTACCGTCTGTCTTGTCTATCTCTATTTTACCATTTATATCATTTGACTTTTGATTGTCTAAATCAAATGTAAATAAGTTTGTATCAGTCTTAGTAGTGTTGTTAACATTTACATATGTTTCTGAAGCTGCAACAATTTTGAAACCGACTATGTTATCCAAAATTCCAGAACTATATGCGGTATTATCTCTATGGGCCTTAAACTCAGATTCCATTTTAAGATTAACACGTCTATTCTTATTAAACCTTGAAGTTACCTTAATAATGGCAGCATAACCTTCTTCTTCAAAAACATCTCCAAAATCAACATCTATCAATTTTTTTGTTATTGAAGCTCCAGCAATATATTTATGAGTTTCTGGTAATTTATCATATGACACTATATCTTTAGGCAAACTATTAGCTGGTACTATTGTATGCTCTTCTTTGGTATAATTTTGTATTAAAATAATCTGTAGATATACCAGCTTCCCTTGAATGTAAGTATAAATGTGGATGTTTTGCCTGACTATCACCTGAATATTTTTTTCCTGAAGGATTTACATATATTATCTGAGTATATGTACCATCATTATAATTGACATCTACTATCCTAGATTTTATATATGCTTCATGGTCTGTACTATTCTGATATGCTTCTTCCTGATTACTTTTTATACTTGAAGTTCCCAATTTAGATACAGTTGTCCAACCCGAATCACTTACAATAACTCTCCACTCATCACCATTTAAAATGTATCCTTCAGGTGCTTCCGTTTCTCTTAAGTAATATGTTCCAGGTGCAATACCTTCAAATTTTGCCTGGCCGTTATCATCAGAAGTTGCACTGTATACTGGAGTTGTCTTGTCTGACTTGTACAATTTGAAATCAGCATCTTTTAGTTTCTTTGTAGTATCTGCCTTATCAACCTTATTAACAACTAAATTACCTGTTCCATTTGATAATAGATCTGCACTTCTTGCTAATAGTCTCATATCTGAATCAGACAATTCACTACCATTAGACGCAGCCAAGGCATTATTTACAGTTGCTTCTATAATAGAATCCAACATTACTGGTGGAAGCTCATCAGTAGCATCAAGGTCAACCGATTTAGACATTTCACTTGCAGTAAGTGACCTAGGTGAAATTGGTAGCTCAGTCTTCTTATATGGTTTAACCTCTGGCTCCTCTTTTCTGATTAGGTCTACGTTCAACTTTAGTATTTTCTACTACTTCTGACATGTATAATAATGGGCTTGTTATGTTGACTTTCTTTCCGTCATTGTCTAGGTATATATTTTCAAAAATTTTCTTTACATCTGCCTTATCAAGCTTTCCATCCTTTATCTTAAGCTTAATAGCTGTCCACTTGTTACTTGAATCAAAACTTATATCCGTAAATTTGTACTTACCTGAGTTGTATGTTCCTTCACCAGCTGATATATTATAGGTCTGGTCAGCAAATGCCTCATTCAGGTCAGCATATAGACTTAGCCTTGTTAACTTATCCCTCTTTAGGGCCTGGATACTAATAGGTATACTTATTATATTTCCAGAAGTCTTCTTTTGCCTCTAAAGACAGGATTAGGTTATTGTTAACTATAGACTCCTTGCCTGTAGTACTGGCTTCCCTATTGTTTAATAGGTCAGTAACACTAATACAGGGCATCATCTGACTACAGTTACCTTATACTTTAGCCTTGTCTGGTCAAAGCCAGTCAAGTTCTTACTAGTTTCAAGAAGGTATTCGCCCTTCTCTAATCCATTGAATACCAGCTTCCCTCTTATAGTCTTACCAGTCCTAACATTTGCTTCGTTAGACTTAGGGACTAGTCTGAGTTAGCTTGAATTCTACTGCGTTCACCTTGCCACCTAGATTATCCGATACGTCAATAATCAGGTTCTGGTAAAGTGGTGTTAGAGATTCATCCTTTTCACTAACACTAACTACAGTGTCTGTTGGCTCTCCTATTTCTATTTGATCTGCAGGTTCATTTTTATCTTCTGTTTCTACAGAATCATTATTAGAATTAGCTTTTTCATTAGTATCTACCTCTACATCATTTGACTCCGTAAATTTAGACTCCGTGAATTTAGACTCCGTAGATTTAGATCCCGCAGATTTAGATTCCGCATCTCCAAAGCCAAATAGATCATGCCATATAGAGCTTATGCCTACTTGGGAAATATCACTTCCCGATAGACCTTCACCACTTGCTGAGTGCGGCAAATATTGTGTAATCATCATAACGACCAGCAAGATCGTTATTGTTTTTTTTAGAAAATCTCTCAACATTTTATACCTCTCATCCCGTTAAATTTATTGTTTCCATAATTGCTAAATTTCTTACCTTACATTTTAACTTTACTTTAAAATTTCTTTTTAAACTTACTTTTTAACTTATTTTTATCTATACTAAATCCACCTTGTTGGTGTCATAAGTGTCATAATTATTTAAGTTCTATTTTTATATTTTTGTCTTCTTTATCCTTTTTCAACCACTTATTAAATAAAACGAATATAAGTAGTGCCAAAAGTATCATTACTCCTATGAAGACATATATGTTCTTTAGCCATACAAATGGTGGAACTTCATCAATAGTCTTCTTAGGTGGTACATAAGGTACCCTGTGTCCTGTAACCAGTAGCCTGTGTGAGTTTATCATATATGGCGTACATGTAAGGAGGGTTGCCTTGTCATATCCTGCATCAACTAGGACATATTTAAAGTTTGAAGGTTCTACGGTAAGAATCCTGTCAACCTTATATGCTAGCACATCTCTTATATTGTGTATGTAAAAAATGTCACCCCTCTTTAATTCATCTAGGTGTCTAAACATAGTGGCACTTGGTAGGCCCCTATGTGCTGTTATTACTGTGTGGGTACTAGCACCTCCAACTGGAAGTGATGTTCCCTCCATATGGCCTGCTCCCTTTTCTAGTACAGTTTCTGCTGTCCCTGCGTAGATAGGTAACTTTTGCCTTATCTTTGGTATACTTACGTAGCCTATCTTCTCGTGAACCTCGAGCATCCTAGCATATTCTGCTATACCCTCTTTTTGCTTGTCCTTGTATGGATCCTTGAGATTAGTTGGTTTTAGAGAAGCATTATAGCCCTTGGCTAGTTCTATTTTCCTATTTAGCTCTGACCTGGCCATCCTTTCCCTATTCTCATCGAAGTCCTTAATCTCTTGGGTAGACTCGACACTGTAGTACATCTGAGAAATAATGGGGTATACAGCTATCAAGAAGCCTAGGATAAATACAACCCCTAAAACTATTTTTGGTCAACCTCATGTTTACCTATTTTTATAGTTTTTCTTTAATATTCTATTTTTCCTTGACTCTTCTTGTCTTTTTCCTAAGTGCTCTTCCTATTCTCACCCTACTTTTTATATTAATATATCTGTAATATATCTGTTATTATCCTTTATTATCTCTAATTAAATAAACTCTGTACTGTTTTATATAGGCTTATATCCGGTGATAGGCCCTTATCACCCAGATATAAACCCATATGGGACCAGGCTCCCAGCCCCTATATGTGGTTTATATATTGCTTATTGAAAGTATCTATCGCTTTTAAACTTACTTTTTGCCTCCTATGTTTGAAGCTCACTTTTTAATTTTTCAGCTATATCTTTTGCCCTTTTTGACTTTCTTCTAATTTTCCTGTATATCCATCATGTTATCAAGAGTAGTAATAATACAAAAACCTATAGTCTTCAACCAGAAAATCTTCTTATTCTTCTTATTCAAGGAATCAAACTCATGTGGGTTGTATGCCACCCTATGACCTCTCACCAGGAGCCTATGTGTATGATCATTATAGGCGTGCATGTGAAAGTAGGGTTGCATAATCCTTGTGATGGAACTATAAACAAATCACTAAAGTTTGAAAGGCTCTACAGTTTTTGTTGATCAACCTCATAAGCCAGTACCCTGGACAAGTTATGTATAAAGAACTTGTCTCCAACCCTTAACTTGGAAAGGTCGGTAAATAGCTTGGCTGTCGGAAGTCCTGAATGGGCAGTTATAACTGTATGGGTACTAGAGCCACCAACGGGAAGAGATGTACCTTCCAAATGACCGGCGCCCTTCTGAAGAACGTCCTCTACCGTACCTGCGTAGATAGGTATATCAGTGTCAATTTTCGGTATTTCAACATGCCCTATTAGCTCATTTATTTCAAGCATACGGGCATATTCTAGTCTTCCTGCTTCCATTCGTTTTTTAACATATGGATCAGTTGAAATTACATTGTTTAAGGATTTATTGAAGGCATGGGCCAACTCTATCCTTTTTCTTACTTCTGCTTCTGTTAGCTTTTTCTTTTCATCATCAAAGTATTCAACTTGCTGTGTAGACTCTATCCTATAATAAAAGCGTGATACCAAGGGATAGGACATCACCAATAGCCCCAGTATAAATACTACTAGAAATGGCCATTGCTTTTTTCTCCTCTTCCTTGTTTTTTTATTTGTATTTTTAGTAGTTTCACTTGAATTTTCAACTTTGTTTTCTGTTTCTAACAAATCTGACACTAGAGCCTCCTAAAAAAACTTGGGTAAAAACTATTTTTCTCATCCCTTAAGATTAGATGTCCTAGTATAGCTAGTAAGCCTCCTCCTATAGTTAATAGTAGGAGCATTATGTCACCAGTCTTCGGAACCACAATCTTATTAGTTGAGTATTTATAGACTATGTTTCCACCATCTTGTGGTTTAATTGGGATATAATTTGCATCAAGTTTGTTTTTCACCTGTGTAACAGTGAAGTTATTCTCTGAGTTGTCGTCAATAGTAAATTCTATCGGACTAGCTAGCTGACGGTATCCTCTTGGAGCCTTTGTCTCTATTAGGTAATAGGTTCCCTTTGGAAGGCCTTCAACAGTGAATTCTCCCTTTTCATTCGAAATAACTGCATAGGTTAAATGTTTTTTAATTACAGTCCTATAGGTATCCTCCTGTTTTACAGCTACCCTAAATATAGCACCTTCAAGAACCTTGCTAGTGTCATCATAATCTACCTTCACAAACTTTTTTGGTGGAATTTCTTTTCCAGGTGGAGTGTATGGATTAGGTGGTCGTACATACTTATTGTATATATCAACATTCCCTGTCGAAACCTTTTCTACCACTATGACAAAGCTTGAGATTAAAGATGATTTTATTCCACTTGAAAGGTCTTCTCTAACATAATAAGAAGTGTCCTTATTTAGTAGGAGCTTAATCAGACCATCCTTATCAGACTTATCTGTCTTAATAGGCTCACCATATTTTTTAGTCAAATCCTCATTTTTAACATTTGCTAGCTTCTTTACAAGTTCTAACTTTTGTTTATCTATAGATTCTTGACTACCTACTAGGTGAGTATCCAGCTTCCATAGCAAAAGGGTCCTGTTTTCAAAGTTCTTATTGCTAGCTGTTCCTGAAAATGAATTACTACCAAGATGGATAGTGAAATTTACTTGGTTGCCATTTGCGGGCCCTTGGACAGAAGTTGTCGTATCAGCTGAAACTACTGATATAGTTAATACAAAGCCTAGAACAAATATGAAAGCTGTCTTTATTAAGTTTTTAAAGTACTTTTTCATAAAATTTCCTCCGGCTTTTATATTAATTAGTCTTCCTTAGAGTTTCTCTTCATAGCATATGCAGCAAATCCCATAAGTCCTAGACCTACTACTGCGAATATTACAGTACCTATACCACCAGTCTGTGGGATAGTTACCTTCTTATTGTTAACCTTTAGTGGATCAGCACCAACTGGGCTAGCTATTGTTGGATTCTCAAAATAAGAAGTCTTATCTACTGTGAAATCTACTGGTGTTGTATTTATAGCATAGTCAGTAGGAGCCTTAACTTCGACAAGGTTCCACTTGTGAGTTACCTGGTCACCATCTACCATAGCTGTACCATTCCACTTCTGCTTCTTCCAGCTTGAGAATTCTAGACCCTTGATTTCAAAAGTACCATCAGACTTTGATCTTAGGTATATTGGCTGTCCAGCTGTTGGCTGATTAGTTGCTGAAGTAGCAGTGTATGCTCCAGCATTTTCTGTAGCAAACTGACCTGCATCTATAGCAGCCTTATTTGCTTCGATTAATTCAGCTGTCCACTTTGCATCAGTCTGATCATCACGTAGTTTGAATACTGCATCTTCAAGAGCTGTGTCAGTGCCCTCTATAACCTTCTTGAACTTCTTACCACCAGTAACTACCTTAGGTTCTTCATCCTTTGGAAGCTTTTCTTTCTTACCTGTAGAGTTAGGATCATGTCCATATTCTAAAGTGAAGTTATTTGGTATTTCTAGACCCATCACAGCATCTTTGTTTATAACTGTATCAACTGAAGCTATAACCTTCTGACCCGGTGCTAACTTAGCAATACCAGCATCTTTAAGCGCTATTGTAACAGTCTGACCAGCTTCAGTAAGTGTATAGTCAGTATCCTTAGTTAGGGCTGTATATGTAGTGAAGTCAGTACCTGTACCAAATTTAACCTGAACATTACCCTTATAAGTTAGTGAGTTAGAGAATGTATCTGATAAAATGAACTTCTTGTAGTCCTTTATATCAGATGGAGCTGTAACCTGTAGGTACCAAGTTACAGTTTTGCCTATTTCAGTTGACATGTACTTATTTTTCCAAGATCTCCAACAGTCTTGTCTATCTTTGGCTTTTCTTCAGTATTCTTTGGATAAATGTGAAGGGCATCTGCTCCAGTTCCAAATGTCTTACCAGCACTGTTAGTTGCAGGAAGCACTAATCTAGCTGGAACTGCCTTAGCTTCTGATAGTATTTCATTGTTTTGCTCCAGTATAAGTAGAAGCAGCCTTATTTTTCAACTATAACATATACACCATCTGCTAGACCTGCAGCTGTTATACCATTTGCTGTTGTTATCAATGGCCCTGAACCTTCTTGAAAAACTTACCAGTATCTGTATCTGCTACTCCACCAAAAATTGGATTATCATTTTTTAAAGCACCTGTTTCATTAGCATCAATCCTCTGGTAAACATCAAAAGCTACTCCTGCAACTTCTTTTGCATTTCCTCCAAAATAAGTGCCTATATCACTAGCACCAATTTGGTTACCATCAAACTTCTTAGATTTTTCAGAATTGAAATGTGCATCCATTGCAGTTTTTTCCATTACAATCTTATGGATTACAACGTCCGTGAGAGCCAGCTGCTTTTACGCTTACTCGGATAGTGATGATATTACACTCAATACCATCGCCAGTGCTATAAATAAAGCACTAATTTTTTTCTTAAATTTTTCATACCTTACTCTTCTCCTTTTCTTTTTACTTATTTTAAAAATTCCTTTTTTTAAGCCCTTTTGCATGCCTTTTCCCCATACCACCTCCTAAAAACTGGTTTTATATCATATTAAATAATATAAACTTTATAAATGTATATTACAAAATACCAAACCCACAAATATCAACCATTTTATATTTAATGATTAAATATTTTATAGATTGTTTGAAATATATCAGACACTTTTTACACAGGTAAATCGACTCCATCTCACGGATAAAAGCCATAAGAGCTCTTACTATTTCAAATCAAAATTGTTTGGCATTCTATTATTTTTTCATTATAACATGAAATCAACAAAAACCTACTATTTTTAAGATTTATATATAATTCTTAAATATTGTAGATGTAAATTTATATCATAGCTATATTTTTATATATCATAAGATTATACAATATGTTTGAAAAATCCTATTTTGTTAAAAATTATATAAGTAATATATAAACTATCTCTAATCTATTATACCTTTAATTTTTATATAATATCTCTTTTGTACGACTATTGGCTATTTTCACTCTGTACATGTAATGGTCATTGACATAATAAAGCAGGGTTCATATCCACTTATGTGAATATGAACCCTGCCTATAAATTTGGATGTTTCTAGCAATTTTACAATTTACTATTTAGTTAAGCTATCTATAATGCTTGATGGAACATATCTTTCTCCACCGATAGCTGTTAGCCTGCCTATCTTAGTCTCCTGGATATACCTCTTAACTTCCCTGTTGCTGTTTACATTTGTTGATACCAATAATGTTGGTAGGTTGTACTTACCTGATATTGGCGATATTACTAAAGCATCTGCAAACTGCTGACCTGAAGCTATGAAGGCTTCCTTGCTACCCTGGAACTTAGACTTAGCTATGGCAACTGATGTTTCATATCTATTCTTACCAGCCATTCTTTCAATTACCTTTGGAAGCTTGGCTTCTGCAGCCTTAGATATAGTATCTGTACCACCTGCTATGTATACCTTGTCTATGTCTAGGTCTTTGATTACCCTCTGAATCTGATTTGGAATTAGGTCCTTCTTAACTAGTAGGATTGGATATCCATCTCTTGATGCAAATGTACCAACTGATAGAGCATCTGGGAATACCTGGCCTGAAGCTACTACTGCAGTATTCTTCTTGCCTGTAATACCTATAACCCTTCTAGCTACCATCTCAGATGTACCATACCTGTCCTTACCAGCTATTCTTTCTACATCCTTATCAGCATCAAAGGCCTTTAATTCCTCTCTAACTCTATCAGATATAGAATCTGTACCTCCGACTATGATTATTTCTGTTGCACCTAATCTCTTAATTTCTTCAGCCACTCTTGAATCAAGCTTGTCTGTTGGGTTAAGAAGGATTGGGGCATTCAATAGCTTAGCTAAAACTGAAGCAGTCATTGAATCTGGGAACAGGTCGCTCCCTACTACTATAACAGTCTTAGACTTACCAAAGAACTTCTTAGATATATCAATAGCTGTATCTATCCTATCCTTACCTGCAATTCTACCAGTATCAGGCTTATTACCAGTTCCTGGCCTGTTAGGATTTGAAGGATTAGTTGGAGTTGCTGGAGTTGAAGGCTTAGAGTTTGAATTCTTTGGATCCGTTCCCTTTGTCTTTTCCTGTGCATCAGTATAACCATCTCCATCATCATCTGGATCTGTTACATCTGGGTCTCCATCCTTGTCAGTATCTCTCTGTACTACTATTTCTATGTCCTAGTTACCTTTGATCCGTCTGGATTTGTAACTACTACTGGCACTTCAAACTTTCTAGTTTCTTCACTTGGACCCCAGTCAGTCACGTCTGGTGTACCACTAACTGTATTAGTAGTTGGGTTGTAAGTTACTCCGTTTGGTAGCTTACTGTTGTCTACTGTTACATTAGCTGCTGGGTTTCCTGGTGTGATTACTATGTTAGTTATTGGCTTTTCATCTATAACAGTCTGGTTTGGATTTGTTACAGTTGTTGGGCTTACTGGAGTGATTACTGCAGCTGGTCTTGAGTTAGCATCCTTTGGATTTGATCCCTTTGCCTTTTCTTCAACATCTGTAACTCCATCTCCATCATCATCTGGATCTGTTACGTCTGGATCTCCATCCCTGTCAGTGTCTCTCTGTACAGTGATTTCTACAGTCTTAGTAGTCTTTGAACCGTCTGGATTTTGTAACTACCACTGGTATCTCAAACTTTCTAGTTTCTTCACTTGGACCCCAATCTGTTACGTTTGGTGTTCCAGAAATTGTCTTTGTTACTGGATCATATGTAACTCCGTTAGAAGCTTACTTTCATCCACTGTTACTGTAGCTGTTGGGTTTCCTGGTGTGAGTGTTACACTTTGTTACCCAACTCCATCTACAACTGTCTGGTTTGGATTCAAGATTGTTGTTGGCGCTACTGGTGTAATTACTGCAGCTGGTCTTGAGTTGGCATCCTTTGGATTTGATCCCTTTGCCTTTTCTTCAACATCTGTTACTCCGTCACCATCATCATCTGGATCTGTTACGTCTGGATCTCCGTCCCTATCAGTATCCCTCTGTACTGTTATCTTAAACTTCTTTGTTGTAGTCTTTCCTGTTGGGTCCTTAGCCTCTACTGTAACTGTAATTTCTCTTGTTTCTTCGTTTGGACCCCAGTTGTTAACCTGTGGTGTTCCGCTTATCTTCTTTGTAGATGGGTCATATGTTACACCTGTTGGTAGGTCCTTAACTGTTACTGTAGCAGCAGGATTATCTGTTGTTACTGTAATTTCATCTATTGGTCTACCTTCTACTACCGTCTGGTCAGCTATTGGACTTATTACAGTTCCTGGTACTGAGTTTGCATCCTTCGGATCTGTGCCCTTTGCCTTTTCATCTACATCTGTATAGCCATCTCCATCATCATCTGGATCTGTTACGTCTGGATCTCCATCCCTGTCAGTATCCCTCTGTACAGTGATTTCTACAGTCTTAGTAGTCTTTGAACCATCTGGGTTTGTAACTACCACTGGTATCTCAAACTTTCTAGTTTCTTCACTTGGACCCCAATCTGTTACGTTTGGTGTTCCAGAGATTGTCTTTGTTACTGGATCATATGTAACTCCGTTAGGAAGCTTACTTTCATCCACTGTTACTGTAGCTGTTGGGTTTCCTGGTGTAATTGTTACACTTGTTACCGGCTTTCCATCTACCACTGTCTGGTTTGGATTCAAGATTGTTGTTGGCGCTACTGGTGTAATTACTGCAGCTGGTCTTGAGTTTGGATCCTTTGGATTTGATCCCTTTGCCTTTTCTTCAACATCTGTTACTCCATCTCCATCATCATCTGGATCTGTTACGTCTGGATCTCCATCCCTGTCAGTATCCCTCTGTACAGTGATTTCTACAGTCTTAGTAGTCTTTGAACCGTCTGGATTTGTAACTACCACTGGTATCTCAAACTTTCTAGTTTCTTCACTTGGACCCCAATCTGTTACGTTTGGTGTTCCAGAGATTGTCTTTGTTACTGGATCATATGTAACTCCGTTAGGAAGCTTACTTTCATCCACTGTTACTGTAGCTGTTGGGTTTCCTGGTGTAATTGTTACACTTGTTACCGGCTTTCCATCTACCACTGTCTGATTTGGATTTGTTACAGTTGTTGGGCTTACTGGAGTGATTACTGCAGCTGGTCTTGAGTTAGCATCCTTTGGATTTGATCCCTTCGCCTTTTCATCTATATCTGTATAGCCATCTCCATCATCATCTGGATCTGTTACGTCTGGATCTCCATCCCTGTCAGTGTCTCTCTGTACAGTGATTTCTACAGTCTTAGTAGTCTTTGAACCGTCTGGGTTTGTTACTACTACTGGTATCTCAAACTTTCTAGTTTCTTCACTTGGACCCCAATCTGTTACATTTGGTGTTCCACTGATTGTCTTTGTTACTGGATCATATGTAACTCCGTTAGGAAGCTTACTTTCATCCACTGTTACTGTAGCTGTTGGGTTTCCTGGTGTAATTGTTACACTTGCTACCGGCTTTCCATCTACCACTGTCTGGTTTGGATTCAAGATTGTTGTTGGACTTACTGGAGTTATTACTGCAGCTGGTCTTGAGTTAGCATCCTTTGGATTTGATCCCTTTGCCTTTTCTTCAACATCTGTTACTCCGTCACCATCATCATCTGGATCTGTTACGTCTGGATCTCCATCCCTATCAGTGTCTCTCTGTACAGTGATTTCTACAGTCTTAGTAGTCTTTGAACCGTCCGGGTTTGTTACTACCACTGGTATATCAAACTTTCTAGTTTCTTCACTTGGACCCCAATCTGTTACGTTTGGTGTTCCAGAGATTGTCTTTGTTACTGGATCATATGTAACTCCGTTAGGAAGCTTACTTTCATCCACTGTTACTGTAGCTGTTGGGTTTCCTGGTGTAATTGTTACACTTGTTACCGGCTTTCCATCTACCACTGTCTGGTTTGGATTCAAGATTGTTGTTGGACTTACTGGAGTTATTACTGCAGCTGGTCTTGAGTTAGCATCCTTTGGATTTGATCCCTTTGCCTTTTCTTCAACATCTGTTACTCCATCTCCATCATCATCTGGATCTGTTACGTCTGGATCTCCGTCCCTATCAGTGTCTCTCTGTACTGTTATCTTAAACTTCTTTGTTGTAGTCTTTCCTGTTGGGTCCTTAGCCTCTACTGTAACTGTAATTTCTCTTGTTTCTTCGTTTGGACCCCAGTTGTTAACCTGTGGTGTTCCGCTTATCTTCTTTGTAGATGGGTCATATGTTACACCTGTTGGTAGGTCCTTAACTGTTACTGTAGCAGCAGGATTATCTGTTGTTACTGTAATTTCAGCTATTGGTCTACCTTCTACTATCGTCTGGTCAGCTATTGGACTTATTACAGTTCCTGGTACTGAGTTTGCATCCTTCGGATTTGATCCCTTTGCCTTTTCATCTATATCTGTATAACCATCTCCATCATCATCTGTGTCGGTAACATCAGGTATTCCATCAGCGTCTGTATCCCTCTCAACTCTAATCTCAATAGTTTTTGTAACCTTAGAGCCATCTGGATTTGTAACTACAACCGGTACTTCAAATTTCTTAAACTCTTCCATACCAGTCCAATCTGTTACATTTGGTGTTCCAGATATTGTCTTTGTTACTGGATCATATGTAACTCCGTTAGGAAGCTTGCTTTCATCCACTGTTACTGTAGCCGTTGGGTTTCCTGGTGTAATTGTTACACTTGTTATTGGCTTTCTATCTACCACTGTCTGTTTTGGATTCAAGATTGTTGTTGGTGCTACTGGTGTAACTACTGCAGCTGGTCTTGAGTTAGCATCCTTTGGATTTGATCCCTTTGCCTTTTCTTCAACATCTGTTACTCCGTCACCATCATCATCTGGGTCTGTTACGTCTGGATCTCCGTCCCTATCAGTATCTCTCTGTACAGTGATTTCTACAGTCTTAGTAGTCTTTGAACCGTCTGGGTTTGTTACTACCACTGGTATATCAAATTTTCTAGTTTCTTCACTTGGACCCCAATCTGTTACGTTTGGTGTTCCAGAGATTGTCTTTGTTGTTGGGTCGTAAGTTACCCCATTTGGAAGTTTGCTTTCATCCACTGTTACTGTTGCATCTGAATTACCAGGTGTAATTACCACACTTGCTACTGGCTTTCCATCTACCACTGTCTGGTTTGGATTTGTTACAGTTGTTGGGCTTACTGGAGTTATTACTGCAGCTGGTCTTGAGTTAGCATCCTTTGGATCTGATCCCTTTGCCTTTTCTTCAACATCTGTTACTCCGTCACCATCATCATCTGGGTCTGTTACGTCTGGATCTCCATCCCTGTCAGTGTCTCTCTGTACAGTGATTTCTACAGTCTTAGTAGTCTTTGAACCGTCTGGGTTTGTTACTACTACTGGTATATCAAACTTTCTTGTCTCCTCAGTTGGGCCCCAATCTGTTACGTTTGGTGTTCCAGAGATTGTCTTTGTTGTTGGGTCGTAAGTTACTCCATTTGGAAGCTTACTTTCATCCACTGTTACTGTTGCATCTGAATTACCAGGTGTGATTACCACACTTGCTACTGGCTTTCCATCAACTACTGTCTGGTTTGGATTTGTTACAGTTGTTGGGCTTACTGGAGTTATTACTGCAGCTGGTCTTGAGTTTGGATCCTTTGGATTTGACCCCTTTGCATTTTCTTCAACATCTGTTACTCCGTCACCATCATCATCTGGATCTGTTACATCTGGATCTCCGTCACCATCAGTGTCTCTCTGTACTGTTATTATTACCTTCTTAGTTAACTTAGAACCATCTGAGTTTGTTACTGTTACTGGTATTTCAAACCTTCTTGTTTCTTCATCTGGACCCCAATCTGTTATATTTGGGCTACCAGTGATTATTGCCGTTCCTGGATCAGAATCGTCTACAGTAATTCCAGATGGCACCTTTTGTTCTATCAATCTTTGCATTTGAGTCAATATTATCTGGATTTATACTTACTCTTTTTATTGGTTTTTTATCAACAACAGTCTGCTCCTGATTTTCTATTGACATAGACTCTATTGGACCAATAATAGTAGCTGGTATTGAGCCAGCATTTTTAGAGTCTGATCCTTTGCCTTTTTCATCCGCATCTGAATATCCATCACCATCATCATCTAGGGTCTGTTATGTCCGGATTTCCATCCTTATCAGTATCTCTCTGTACTGTTATCTTGAAAGTCTTAGTCGATGTGTTACCTGAAGGATCCTTAGCCTCTACAGTTACTGTAAATTCTCTTTTTCCTCATTTGGACCCCAGTTATCAACCTTTGGAGTTCCGCTTATCTTTCCATTTGTATATGTTACACCTGTTGGTAGGTCTTTTACTGCTACTGTTGCATCTGGATCGTCTGTTGTAACTGGTATTTCAGTTAAAGACTTTCCTTCCACTACTGCCTGGTCGCCTATGTTAGCTATTACAGGCGCCTTTACATCCTTCCAAACAGCAAATACTTCCTTAGCATCCTCAATATTATTTAGGATACCAGCTTCTGCAGCTGTTGCATTGGCTGTAGATGCCCATCCTAGGAACTGGTAGCCATCTCTTGTTGGCTCCTCTGGCTGTGTTGCAGTACCATTGACGGCATTAACAACCTTATCAGCATTTGTTCCATCAGACCACTGACCACCATTTGTATCAAATGTTACCTTTGTCGCTCCTACCTTTACTGTAGTGCTTGATACCATTGGGTTCTTTCCATCTGGTGAGTAGGCAACTAGTATAACCTTGTCGCCTTCAGCAAATGTGCCAGAAGGAATGTTAACAGTGAAGTTACCAGCTGTTAAGTCTGAGAATGGTATAGTTGTTTGGGCCTTAACTGGCTGATTTGTATAGTCTGTATTATCTGCTACATACTTGTAGGCCTTTACAATTACATTTCCAGCATTTCCATTTGTAGCCTGTAGGTCTTGAGTATTATTTGCTGGATTCTTATAAATTGTCTTTGGAACTGTACCTACAATCGTCTGATTCTGATTTGCTTCGATGTTCTTCGTTGTGACATTTGGCTTTACCACTAGGTATGATTTTGGATCAGTTGGCTTTGTCTTATCAACCAAGTACTCCTGTCCATCTGGCACACCATCACCGTCAGTATCAACATTGAACTTGTCTGAACCTATTTCATCCTCTACAAAGTCATAAAGTCCATCCTTGTCAGTATCCAATACTTCTAAGAATGCAGTAGAATATGTATTTTGAACCCTCTTGTTAGGCTTACCATTATCTGCCTTTCTAATATTAGGGAATCCACCTGCTGTGTCTACAAAGTCTGCTGTAAGCCAAGATTCAAAGTTCATCTGGCTATTGTTTTCTTTAATGTACTTATTTAGTGCATCTGCAAATTCCTGGTTAGTAACATTGCTCTTAAGCTTGTATTCTATTGTATATGACCTTCTCTGTCCTATGAGACCGGGGAAAACCTGTGAATTTAGAGTACCTCTTACTTGAGTGACCTTATTCCAATCTCCCCCTACTATACTTAGTTCAGGAGTGTCCTTAGTTGATATGTGACCATTACCATTAGGGTTAACAGTTAGCTTAATAGGATTATTAGCAGTTATCTCACCTGTGGAAGTAGACACACCTAACCTTACATTGTTTGTATCTATATATTTGAATAATTCCTTAGGTATAACCTCATTGATGTATAAGACCCAACCACTGTTTGCATTAAGGAAATTCTGGTCAGGCTTAAATGATACCGTTGACTTTATAGCCTTGTTTTTTGCATCAAAGCTTACAGCCTTACCAGCATGACCACCTGAGAAGTTACCATCCTTTGACTTAGTACCATCAGATCCCAAACCATTAACACCTGTTCCTAAATAGTTCTCGTCTCCTGCCTTTGAATTAGAAGGCTCTGTAGGGTGGTTTGGATTGTTTTTAAGGATAAATCCATTGTCATATCCTCCCTTGTCTGCCTTGCCATCTGATCTAACCCAAGTTGTAGTAAAATCAACCTTTGTAGAATCTAGGCCAAGACTACTTAGTGTAGCACCATTTTTAAGCTTTATTACAACGTCTCTATTTGTAATAACACCAACCAGACCTGACTGTACAGTCTGGTTGTTAATTGGTACCTTCCATAGGGCTCCGTTTGCTTCTTTTTCAAACTCAACTCCATTTATAGTGATTGACTCAATCTGTGTGAAGAACCTGTCTTCAAAGAAGTTTAACAGGTACCTGCCATTATAAGGTCCTTTTTCAGTACCACCCCAAGAACCAGGTAGTTTTGCCCACTTAGTAATAGTAAGGTGTATACCATCGCTATCCTCTTTTGTAAACTCTGTCCTTGCGTAGTCTAGAACACCATCAGTTTCACCAGCCAGAGTGTAGTGTACTTGATTATCCATCGATCTTGCCTGAATACCAGCTGCACTACTTGATACAGGTGCTGTTATAAACATCATAAAGCCTAGTAAACAAGATACTAGTCCTATAGACAGCTTTCTTGTACCATATTTAGGTTGGCTTAAACCTTTTTCTTTTTCTCTTGAATTCTTTTTCTAAAAACATCCAAATGATCCATTAAGATACCTCCTCGTATAATATACTTGTAGATTAAAACTACTTTTTCTTTTCTATCCTCTTCTTTGTGGGATAATATTAGTATAGATAGAGGTCGTAGCTACCTCCTTGAAGTCATATCTTCCTTTTAAAAAAAGCTTACGCCTCTTCTTTACGTCTTTATGCGTATTAGCTGGATAGCACTAAGTTGCTGTATATCTAACGAGGTTGCATTGTCGTAAAGTTTTAGAGGTTCTTTCTCTATCTAAAAATATATGAAAGCTAGGTGATTTTATGTTTTACATAGGTATTGATATTGCTAAGAAAAACCACGAAGCTTCAATAATTGATTCTTCTGGAAAGAGCTTATCCAAAAAGTATTTCCTTTTCCCAATTCTACAAAAGGGATAGAAAAGTTCAATAATTTTTATTGCTGGATTTGGTGTAACAACTAATAATTGCATTATTGGAATGGAAGCAACTGGTCACTATTGGATAAGTTTGTTCTCATACATCATTGATCTAGGATTTACGTGTTATGTTATAAATCCAATTCAGTCTGATGCTTTTAGGAAAATGTATGTTAGACAAACTAAGAATGATTCAGTTGATTCATTTATAATTGCTCAAATAATGCGTTTTGGAGAGTTCTCTATATCTAATTTTTCCGATGAGAATACATTTGCCCTTAGAAATTTAACTAGATATAGGTTTGCCTTAGTTGATGAATGCTCAGATTGGAAAAGAAAAACTTATAGCTATACTTGACCAAGTTTTCCTGAGTACTCAAGTCTTTTTTCAAATATATATGGTGTTGCATCAAAGGAACTGTTGTCAAAATATCCTTTACCAGAAGACATGCTGTCGATTCCTGCTGAGGAGCTTAGCGACTTACTTTGTAAGTGTAGCAAGGGTCGTCTTGGCATTAATAAAAGCCGAAGAAATCCAATCCTGTGCCAGGAAACTTTTGGAATTAAGTTCGCTAAAAAGATCTTTTTCTTTCCAAATCAAGCAAATAATTAGCCAAATTTCATTCCTAGAAGAACAACTTAAAAGAAATTGAAATTGAGATTAGTTACTTGCTTGAGGATATATGTCCAATTATTACTACAATAACAGGTATTGGTAGTGTTTTAGGTGCGTCTATAGTATCCGAGATAGGCAATATTTCTAGGTTTGAAAGAGCAAACCAACTTGTTGCCTATGCCGGTTTAGACACACGTATAAAACAGTCTGGCGATTTTTTTCAGCTACAAATACAAAAACTTTCCAAGCGAGGTTCGCCTTACTTAAGGCGTTCTATTTGGCTTGCCGCCACTGTAGCAGCCTTTAAGGACCCTGCCTTATCCATATACTATCAAGGGTTGAGAGCACGAGGCAAAGCTCATGGCACAGCTATAGGGGCTGTTGCAAGGAAATTGACCAATATTATATTCGCTGTCTTGAGAGATCAAAAACCGTATACTCCAAATATTTAGTTGTCAATATTATTAATTTTTCAAGCCTATTCATTAGGCTTATTTGCTATGCAATAATGTCAGTGTGAAATTTCTTTTTATTTTGTATTGACATTTGATAGCTGGTCTTATATTTTAACTGAACTTTTAACTACTTTTTGAATTTCTCTTAATTCTTTTTATTGAGCCTATTTATTATATCTATTACTACTTCAATATATTGTTTTTAACTATAATACCATCTTATGATACCCTAAGTAAAACATTATAAACACTTACAATCGTTTTCACGAAAAATTTTAAAATCACTAAAAAGTTGAGCTTGTATTTATTTTTAATGTATACCTTTTAACTCAAATTGTACTTTGAGTATATGACTGGCTTCCACGTAAGTCTATATTTTTCGATAATTTTACCTAAATTAGCTTTTAGAAACTTTTTCCAGTTCATCTAGCTTGATCATCTTAAGACAATTGCTCTCTATTTTTCCGCAAAGCTAACCCACATTTACCATCGTAAATATGGGCTGCTTCAGCTCATTTTATTATATTTTTATTTTTCTTAAATATATTTTTAACCATTTTTCAAGCTATAAAAATACGCTTAAGTCTTAAAAACTCTTTTGGGTCTTTAATAGCTTATTTAATCAAGTTGTCAATAATGCTTGATGGAAGGTATCTTTCTCCACCTACTGCTATAAGCTTTATTAATCTTAGATTGCTGAATATACCTCTTTACCTCCTGGTTACTGCTAGCATTTGTTGAAACCAATAATGTTGGTAGGTTGTACTTACCAGATACCGGAGATATTACTAGAGCATCTGCAAACTGCTGGCCTGATGCTACAAAGGCTTCCTTGCTATCCTTGAACTTAGACCTCGCTATGGCAACTGATGTTTCATACCTGTCTCTACCAGCCATCCTCTCAATTACTCTAGGAAGTTTGGCTTCTACCCTCTTAGATATTGTATCTGTACCTCCAGCAATATATACCTTGTCTATGTCTAGGTCCTTGATCACCCTCTCAATCTGACTTGGTACTATATCCTTCTTTACAAGCAAGATCGGATATCCGTCTCTTGAGGCAAAGGTACCTACTGTAAGGGCATCTGGGAATACCTGGCCTGATGCTACTACTGCAGTATTCTTATTGCCTGTAATACTTATAACCTTCCTTGCAACTAATTCAGATGTCTCATACCTGTCCTTACCACCAATTCTCTCAACATCATTATCAGAATCATAAGCTCTTAATTCATCTCTTACTCTTGCTGATATAGAGTCAGCTCCTCCGACTATAATTATTTCTGTGGCTCCTAGCCTCTTAATCTCTGCAGCCACCCTTGAATCAAGCTGGCCAGTAGGGTTAAGTAGGATTGGCGCATCCTTTAGTCTTGCTAGCACTGATGCTGTCATTGAATCTGGGAAGATATCACTTCTAACTATTATTACAGCCTTAGATTTTTTATACAACTTTTTAGATATATCAATCGCTGTGTCTATCCTATCCTTGCCCGCGATTCTTCCTGTATCAATTTTTCTTACCAGACCCTTGATTGTTAGTTTGTGTAGAAGTATTTGTAGGTTTTGAATTTGGGTCTTTTGGATTAGTTCCCTTAGCATTCTCCTCTACATCTGTAACGCCATCGTTGTCGTCATCAGGGTCAGTTACATCAGGATTTCCATCCTTATCAGTATCCTCTGAACTACTATCTCTACAGTCTTAGTAGTCTTTGAACCGTCTGGATTTGTAACTACTACCGGCACTTCAAACTTCCTAGTCTCTTCACTTGGACCCCAGTTTGTCACATCTGGTGTTCCTGATATTGTCTTTGTTGTTGGGTCATAAGTACTCCATTAGGAAGCTTGCTAGTATCTACTGTTACTGTAGAAGCTGTATTTCCTGGTGTTATTACTATGCTTGTTATTGGCTTTTCATCTATTACAGTCTGATTTGGATTTGTCACATTAGTTGGCGATACCGGCGCTACAGTTCCCATTGGCCTTGAGTTCGGATTCTTTGGATCTGATCCCTTGGCTATTTCTTCTGTATCAGTTACTCCATCTCCATCGTCATCTGTGTCTGTCACATCAGGTATACCATCATTGTCAGTATCCCTTTGTATTGTGATCTCAATCTTTTTGTTTTCAGTTGTTCCATCTGGATTCTGAACTACAACTGGTACTTCAAACTTCCTTGTTTCTTCACTTGGACCCCAGTCAGTTACATCTGGTGTTCCTGATATTGTCTTTGTTGTTGGGTCGTAAGTAACTCCATTAGGAAGCTTGCTAGTATCTACTGTTATAGTTGTGCTTGGATTACCAGGTGTTATCACTATACTTGTTATCGGCTTTTCGTCTATAACTGTCTGTGTAGGATTTGTAATTGTTGTACTTCCTGGTGTCGTTGGTACTGATGTAGGATCTTTTGGATCTGTTCCCTTAGCATTTTCTTCTACATCTGTGTAACCATCTCCATCGTCATCCGTATCAGTTACATCAGGTGTACCATCACCGTCTGTATCCCTTTGAACAGTTATTTCTACAGTCTTAGTCACCTTTGATCCGTCTGGATTTGTGATCACTACTGGTATATCAAACTTCTTTGTTTCATCAGTTCCCCAGTTTGTTACATCTGGTGTTCCTGATATTGTCTTTGTTGTTGGGTCATAAGTGACTCCGTTAGGAAGCTTGCTAGTATCTACTGTTACTGTAGAAGCTGTGTTTCCTGGTGTTATTACTATGTTTGTTATAGCATTTTCATCTATCAGAGTCTGTGTTGGGTTTGATATTGTTGTTGGTGATACCGGTGTTACAGTTCCCATTGGCCTTGAGTTTGGATTCTTTGGATCTGATCCCTTAGCTATTTCTTCTGTATCAGGTACTCCATCTCCATCATCATCTGTATCAGTTACATCAGGTGTACCATCACTATCTGTATCCCTTTGAACAGTTATTTCAACAGTCTTTGTCACCTTCGATCCATCTGGATTTGTGATTACTACTGGTATATCAAACTTCTTTGTTTCATCAGTTCCCCAGTTTGTTACATCTGGTGTTCCAGATATTGTCTTTGTTGTTGGGTCGTAAGTAACTCCGTTAGGAAGCTTGCTTGTATCTACTGTTACTGTAGAAGCTGTATTTCCTGGTGTTATTACTATATTTGTTATAGCATTTTCATCTATAAGAGTCTGTGTTGGGTTCGATATTGTTGTTGGTGATACCGGTGTTACAGTTCCCATTGGCCTTGAGTTAGGATTCTTTGGATCTGACCCCTTAGCTATTTCTTCTGTATCAGTTACTCCATCTCCATCATCATCTGTATCTGTTACATCAGGTGTACCATCACTATCTGTATCCCTCTGGACTGTTATCTTAAAGGTCCTAGTCACCACATTGTTTGCTGAGTCCTTGGCTTCTATTGTTACAGTAAAGTCCTTAGTCTCATCACTTCCCCAACCTGTAACACTTGGTGTTCCACTTATCTTCTTTGTAGATGGGTCATATGTCACACCTGCCGGTAGGTCCTTAACTGTTACTGTCGCTGTAGGATTGTCTGTTGTTACTGTTATTTCACTGATTGCATTTCCTTCTACTACAGTCTGATTAGCTATTGGACTTATTCCTGTAGTTGGCTTTGATGTTGGATCCTTCGGATCTGTTCCCTTTGCATTTTCTTCTAGGTCAGTATAGCCATCTCCATCATCATCTGTATCTGTTATATCCGGTATTCCATCTCCGTCAGTATCTCTTTGAACAGTTATTTCAACAGTCTTTGTTATCTTTTGATCCATCTGACTTTGTGATTACTACTGGTATATCAAACTTCTTTGTTTCATCAGTTCCCCAGTTTGTTACATCTGGTGTTCCTGATATTGTCTTTGTTGTTGGGTCATATGTTACTCCGTTAGGAAGCTTGCTTGTATCTACTGTTACTGTAGAAGCTGTATTTCCTGGTGTAATCACAATGTTAGTTATGGCATTTTCATCTATAACTGTCTGTGTTGGGTTTGATATTGTTGTTGGTGATACCGGTGTTACAGTTCCCATTGGCCTTGAGTTTGGATTCTTTGGATCTGATCCCTCGGCTATTTCTTCTGTATCAGGTACTCCATCTCCATCATCATCTGTATCTGTCACATCAGGTGTACCATCACTGTCTGTATCCCTTTGAACACTTATCTTAAAGGTCCTAGTCACCACATTGTTTGCTGAGTCCTTGGCCTCTACTGTTACAGTGAAGTCCTTAGTCTCATCATTTCCTGTCCAACTTGTTACACTTGGTGTTCCACTTATCTTCTTTGTAGATGGGTCATATGTTACACCTGTTGGTAGGTCTTTAACTGTAATTGTTGCACTTGGGTCGTCCGTAGTAACTGTTATCTCATTTATTGGATTTCTTTCTACTACAGTCTGGTCAGCTATAGGACTTATTCCTGTTGTTGGCTTTGATGTAGCATCCTTCGGATCTGTCCCCTTGGCACTTTCTTCTAAATCTGTATAACCATCTCCATCATCGTCTGTGTCTGTAATATCCGGTATTCCATCTCCGTCAGTATCTCTTTGAACAGTTATTTCAACAGTCTTTGTTATCTTTGATCCATCTGGATTTGTGATCACTACAGGTATATCAAACTTCTTTGTTTCATCAGTTCCCCAGTTTGTTACATCTGGTGTTCCTGATATTGTCTTAGTTGTTGGGTCATAAGTAACTCCGTTAGGAAGCTTACTAGTATCTACTGTTACTGTAGAAGCTGTATTTCCTGGTGTAATCACAATGTTAGTTATGGCATTTTCATCTATAACTGTCTGTGTTGGGTTTGATATTGTTGTTGGTGATACCGGTGTTACAGTTCCCATTGGCCTTGAGTTTGGATTCTTCGGATCTGATCCCTTGGCTATTTCTTCTGTATCAGTTACTCCATCTCCATCATCATCTGTATCAGTTACATCAGGTGTACCATCACCGTCTGTATCCCTCTCAACTCTAATCTCTATAGTCTTTGTAACCTTAGACCCATCTGGATTTGTGACTACAACCGGCACTTCAAATTTCTTAAACTCTTCCATACCAGTCCAGTTTGTTACATCTGGTGTTCCTGATATTGTCTTAGTAGTTGGGTCGTAAGTAACTCCGTTAGGAAGCTTGCTAGTATCTACTGTTACTGTAGAAGCTGTATTTCCTGGTGTAATCACAATGTTAGTTATGGCATTTTCATCTATAACTGTCTGTGTTGGGTTCGATATTGTTGTTGGTGATACCGGTGTTACAGTTCCCATTGGTCTTGAGTTTGGATTCTTTGGATCTGATCCCTTGGCTATTTCTTCTGTATCACTTACTCCATCTCCATCATCATCTGTATCAGTTACATCAGGTGTACCATCACTATCTGTATCCCTCTGGACTGTTATCTTAAATGTCTTTGTCACTACATTGTTTGCTGAGTCCTTGGCCTCTATTGTTACAGTAAAGTCCTTAGTCTCATCACTTCCCAACCTGTAACACTTGGTGTTCCACTTATCTTCTTTGTAGATGGGTCATATGTCACACCTGCCGGTAGGTCCTTAACTGTTACTGTCGCAGTAGGATTGTCTGTTGTTACTGTTATTTCACTGATTGCATTTCCTTCTACTACAGTCTGATTAGCTATTGGACTTATTCCTGTAGTTGGCTTTGATGTTGGATCCTTCGGATCTGTTCCCTTTGCATTTTCTTCTAGGTCAGTATAGCCATCTCCATCATCATCTGTATCTGTTATATCCGGTATTCCATCTCCGTCAGTATCTCTTTGAACAGTTATTTCAACAGTCTTTGTTATCTTTGATCCATCTGGATTTGTGATCACTACTGGTATATCAAACTTCTTTGTTTCATCAGTTCCCCAGTTTGTTACATCTGGTGTTCCAGATATTGTCTTTGTTGTTGGGTCATATGTTACTCCGTTTGGTAGCTTGCTTGTATCTACTGTTACTGTAGAAGCTGTGTTTCCTGGTGTTATTACTATATTTGTTATAGCATTTTCATCTATAACTGTCTGTGTTGGGTTTGATATTGTTGTTGGTGATACCGGTGTTACAGTTCCCATTGGTCTTGAGTTTGGATTCTTTGGATCTGATCCCTTGGCTATTTCTTCTGTATCACTTACTCCATCTCCATCATCATCTGTATCAGTTACATCAGGTGTACCATCACTATCTGTATCCCTCTGGACTGTTATCTTAAATGTCTTTGTTACTACATTGTTTGCTGAGTCCTTGGCCTCTATTGTTACAGTAAAGTCCTTAGTCTCATCACTTCCCCAACCTGTAACACTTGGTGTTCCACTTATCTTCTTTGTAGATTGGTCATATGTCACACCTGCCGGTAGGTCCTTAACTGTTACTGTCGCAGTAGGATTGTCTGTTGTTACTGTTATTTCACTGATTGCATTTCCTTCTACTACAGTCTGGTCAGCTATTGGACTTATTCCTGTTGTTGGCTTTGATGTAGCATCCTTCGGATCTGTTCCCTTTGCACTTTCTTCTAAATCTGTATAACCATCACCATCATCGTCTGTGTCTGTTATATCAGGTATTCCATCTCCGTCAGTATCTCTTTGAACAGTTATTTCTACAGTCTTAGTTACCTTTGATCCATCTGGATTTGTTATCACTACTGGTATATCAAACTTCTTTGTTTCATCAGTTCCCCAGTTTGTTACATCTGGTGTTCCAGATATTGTCTTTGTTGTTGGGTCATATGTTACTCCGTTTTGGTAGCTTGCTTGTATCTCACTGTTACTGTAGAAGCTGTGTTTCCTGGTGTTATTACTATATTTGTTATAGCATTTTCATCTATAACTGTCTGTGTTGGGTTTGATATTGTTGTTGGTGATACCGGTGTTACAGTTCCCATTGGTCTTGAGTTTGGATTCTTTGGATCTGATCCCTTGGCTATTTCTTCTGTATCACTTACTCCATCTCCATCATCATCTGTATCAGTTACATCAGGTGTACCATCACCGTCTGTATCCCTTTGAACAGTTATTTCTACAGTCTTGGTTACCTTTGAACCGTCTGGATTTGTGATTACTACTGGTATATCAAACTTCTTTGTTTCATCAGTTCCCCAGTTTGTTACATCTGGTGTTCCTGATATTGTCTTTGTTATTGGGTCATAAGTAACTCCATTAGGAAGCTTGCTAGTGTCTACTGTTACTGTAGAAGCTGTATTTCCTGGTGTAATCACAATGTTAGTTATGGCATTTTCATCTATAAGAGTCTGTGTTGGGTTTGATATTGTTGTTGGTGATACCGGTGTTACAGTTCCCATTGGTCTTGAGTTCGGATTCTTTGGATCTGATCCCTTGGCTATTTCTTCTGTATCAGTTACTCCATCTCCATCATCATCTGTATCAGTTACATCAGGTGTACCATCACTGTCTGTATCCCTTTGAACAGTTATTTCTACAGTCTTAGTTACCTTTGATCCGTCTGGATTTGTGATCACTACAGGTATATCAAACTTCTTTGTTTCATCAGTTCCCCAGTTTGTTACATCTGGTGTTCCTGATATTGTCTTTGTTATTGGGTCATAAGTAACTCCATTAGGAAGCTTGCTAGTATCTACTGTTACTGTAGAAGCTGTGTTTCCTGGTGTTATTACTATGTTTGTTATAGCATTTTCGTCTATAACTGTCTGTGTTGGGTTTGATATTGTTGTTGGTGATACCGGTGTTACAGTTCCCATTGGCCTTGAGTTCGGATTCTTTGGATCTGACCCCTTGGCTATTTCTACTGTGTCAGGTACCCCATCTCCATCATCATCTGTATCAGTTATATCCGGTGTACCATCCCTATCTGTATCCCTATGTACTATAATCTTGAAGGTCTTAGTAGATGTATTACCTGAAGGATCCTTAGCTTCTACAGTTACTGTAAATTCCTTTTTTTCATCATTACCCCAGCTTGTAACACTTGGAGTTCCACTTATCTTTCCGTTACTGTATGTTAAGCCACTTGGTAGGTCTTTTACTGTAACTGTTGCTGTAGGGTCATCTGTTGTTACATTTATTTCTGTAATTGCATTTCTTTCTACTACTGTCTGGTCACCTATATTCCCTATTACAGGCGCCTTATTGTCCTTCCATACTGCAAATACTTCCTTATCTTCACTCACATTATCTAGGATACCAGCTTCAGCAACTGTTGCGTTATCTGTAGAAGCCCAGCCTAAGAACTGGTAACCATCTCTTGTTGGCTCTTCTGGCTGTGTTGCAGCACCATTTACGGCATTAACTATCTTATCAGCATTTGTTCCATCAGACCACTTTACCTCCATTAGTATCAAAGGTTACCTTGATTGCACCTACCCTTACTGTAGTGCTTGATACCTTAGGATTATTTCCATCTGGTGAGTAGGCAACTAGTATAACCTTGTCGCCTTCTGCAAATGTACCAGCAGGAACATTAACAGTGAAGTTTCCATCTGTTAAATCTGCAAATGGTATAGTAGTCTGGGCCTTAACAGGCTGTGTTGTGTAGTCTGTATTATCAGCTACATACTTGTAGGCCTTTACAATTACATTTCCGGCATCTGGATTAGTCGCAGCTAGCTTTTTACTAGTATCTGCAGGATTATCGTAAATCGTCTTTGGTACCTTACCAACAATTGTCTGTGTACTATTTGCTTCTATAGTCTTAGTAGTGACATCTGGCTTCACTACTAGGTATGATTTTGCATTTTTAGGGTCAGTCTTGTCTGCAAGAACTTCCTGGCCATCTGGCACACCATCACCATCAGTATCAACCTTGAACTTATCTGAATCAATCTCATCCTCTAAAAAGTCGTATAGGCCGTCCTTGTCTGTATCTAGGACCTCCATAAAGAGCATTTGCGTAGGAATTTTGTAGTATTTTATTTGGTTTTCCACCATCTGGCTTCCTTATACCTGGGAATGCATTTGTAGAGTCGACAAAGTCCGCTGTCAGCCAGGATTCAAAAATTCAATTGGCTATTATTCGTTGTGATATATTCATTTAAAGCCTTAGCAAATTCTTGATTTGAAACATCGCTCTTAAGCTTATATTCAATCGTGTAAGATCTTCTTTGACCAAGTGCTCCATAAAACACCTGTGAATCTAAAGTACTTCTTACCTTAGTAACCCTATCCCAATCTCCCCTTCTATACTTAGTTCAGGAGTATCCTTAGTAGATATGTGGCCATTACCATTAGGGTCAACAGTTAGTTTAATAGGCTCATTAGAGTTATCTTACCTCTGGAAGTAGACACACCTAATCTTACATTGTTTGTATCTATATTTTTAATAATTCCTTTGGTATAACCTCATTTATATATAGGACCCAGCCACTGTTGGCCTGAAGGAAGTTCTGGTCCGGCTTAAAGGATACTGTAGACCTTATGGCCTTTTCTTTAGCATCGTAGCTTACTACCTTACCAGTATTGCCACTCGTAAAATTTCCATCCTTTGACTTAGTTCCATCATTTGTTAATCCATTTAGGCCTGTTCCTAAGTAGTATTCGTTTCCATTGCTTGGATTACTTGGAAGTGTTGGTACATTAGTATTGTTCTTTAGGATATACCCATTGTCGTAGCCACCTGTATCGGCCTTGGCATCATTCCTGACCCAAGTCGTTGTAAAGTTGATTTTTTTATCGGCTAGGCCTAGACTAGTCAAACTAGCACCACTTTTTAGCTTTATTACAATATCGTCATTTGTTATAGCCCCAATTCCTCCAGAATGCAGTGTTGCATTCTCAATTGGCACCTTCCAAAGGGCTCCATTAGCCTCCTTTTCAAATTCAGTATTGTTTACCTTGATGGATTCAATTTGCGTATAGAAGTCGTCTTCAAAGAAGTTTAATAGGTACCTACCATTATATGGCCCTCTTTCTGTATATCCCCAAGTTCCAGGTAATTTTGCCCATTTTGTAACAGTTAAGTGAATTCCATCACTATCTTCCTTGGTATAGTCTGTCCTGGCATAGTCCAAAACACCATCAGTCTCCCCAGCTAGTGTATAGTGGACCTCATTATTAACTGACCTACTCTGGCCACCCTCAGCCATTACCGGCACGCCAGTCAAAAACATTACAAATCCGACCAGGCAGGATACAAATCCGACTGATAGCTTTCTCATTCCATACCTAGGCTTTTTACTAGCCTTTTCCTTCTTTTTCTTCAATTTTCTTTCTAAACAAATCCCTTTGATTCATTTTCAGATACCTCCTAAAACATATAATCCGGTCTCTTAACCAGACCTACAAGGTCCATTTAACATCCAATAAAATATTCAATATTAATTTATTTCATTAGTTTTATTTATTTGAATTATATTTTCCAATAATTTTTTTATACACTAATATTTTATCATATACAAAAAAGTAATGTAAATTATTATAATCACTTTTTATTTTTATAATATATCCTAGTCCTCCCTATCTTCCTTTAAAATATAAAAACAGCAGCCACAAGAATATTTTTCTTGTGCAGCTGCCCTATGTTATTAATAGTCTAATAAAAAAATCTTACTTATCTTCAGTTGATACTATTGTAACACCAGAAAGGTCCTTTTCAGCTATAATATCTTCTATAGTTTCCTTAGTTTCCATCAACTTTTCTAGTGACATTGAATAGTAGTCTGAACCAGCATTTCCTTCAATGTTGAATCCGTGTTCGTTTAAGAAAGCATTAACTGTTTCTTCGTTCTTCTTATATGCTACATAAGCAATAGCGCATACACCAACACCAATTGCAACACCCTTTAAAAACATCACTTCATTACCAATACTAAACATCATATCAAAATCCTCCTTATAATGTTAATTAATTTAATATATTAGTATTAATTTAGGATTAATACAATCCTCTCCTATAAATATACTCCTACTTTGAAATACCTCTTCTAAAGTTTACATTCTGGTATGCATCAAAGCATGAGCTGATGAACTTTTTGTAGAAGTAAGACTTGCTTTCTTCTTCTGCCACCTTTATTTCACCATCTTCATCCTCATATGTTTCAATCAGGATTGACCTTTCCTGTCTTGTCAATATATGACGACCGAATGTCAATAACCAGGCAATGGCTGGTGAATATAGGCTCATATTAGTTGTACCATTTACTGCCGTAACCTCGTTTATGGACGTAATCAAGTACATGATTGACATTACCTCAGGGTCAAAGGCACCATTTTCGTTCAACTCCTTGTAACCATGCTCAAAGATGGCTCCAATAGTAGTCACTAGGGCACCCCACCTTACGAAGTTCCTATATGTATTTAGGCTACCGAACACTCTGCTTGCAAGACCTGTAGCCTGCCCTAGACCAATAGTAGATACAGTGCCGTCTTCATTAAGGGCCTGTCCTCCCAGACCTATAAAGTTCATACCTAGGTCAATTATTATAAAGGCCAGGGAAACAAGTGAACTATAGCCCATTGCGTGCTTGTTAGATATCTTGTAGTTAAGCTTAATCTGGTTTTCCTTTATGTCCCTAGAGTACAAGCCACAGAAAGTAAGTATCAGCTGATTAAGGTCTGTAATGTCCTTGTCATATTCAAGTACAAAGGTCCTTGTAGGGCCAGTGTAACTACCCCTGATAATCTTAGTTTTTTCCTTTAGCTTGTTTAATATATCTAGTGGATTCTTAGGTTCATTTACAACCCTCATTCTCAGTCTACCTGATACAGAAAAAACCACATCAACATCTATATTCTTTTCAGGGCAATGCTTGACCATCCTACATTCCTCCCCTCAAGGACTTGTGGAACAATAATCTACAAGAGTTTCCAACCACCAATATTGTACTCATATTGTGCATTACAGCACTCCAGAATACAGATATATTACTAGTTGCTCCCAAGACTAGACCTACAGTATTTATACCTGCTACTAGGGCAAAGTTCTGCTTTACTATATCCATAGTCTTGTGAGATAGGTCGATAACCCTTGGAATCATTATTGGGTCATCAGAATGTATTACTAGGTCAGATGTCTCCATAGCTACATCAGTAGACTTACTGCCTAGTGATATACCTACATTGGCATATGATAGGGCTGGGGCATCATTGATACCGTCTCCAACCATTATTACGCCAGTACCCTCTGACTTCATCTTTAGTATTTCATTGGCCTTGTCCTCTGGTAAAAGCTCAGCCCTAAAGCTATCTGCATTAACCTTGGCTGCTACCTCCTGGGCCTGCTTCTTCATGTCTCCAGTTAGGATTACCACTTCATTTATACCATTTGAACGCATCATATTGATGGCTCTCTTTATATTCTTTCTAGGCTTGTCAAAGGCACCTAACACTCCTATGAAGTCGTCTCCATATGAGACAAAGATTGGAGTGGAGCTCATAGCAAATTCTATGGCTTCATTAGATGGCTCTATGCCATTTTCTGTCATAAACTTAAGGTTACCGGCACGTACCAGCTTACCATCTACTTCAGTAGATGTACCCCTTGCTACTACAGTTTCTATAGGGCCATGCTTAGGAATCTGCACTCCCAATAGCTTACCATACTCTAGTACACAGTATGATAATGGGTGGGAAGAAGCTTCTTCTGCTGCACATGCATAGCTAACTAGGTCTCTTTCTGTATAGCCATTACCTTCTTCTATAAATACATCCTTGATCCTTGGCTTACCTTCTGTAATAGTACCTGTCTTGTCAAATACAACTGTATCAGTCATACTTAACTGTTCAATAAAGGCACCACCCTTTATCAAGACACCATTCTTAACTGATGTATTGATAGATGCTGAGAAGGCTGTTGCTGTTGATAGCTTGATACCACATGAGTAGTCTATAACTAGCATGTTAAGAGCCTTAGTTGTAGACCTGGTTACCCCATAAACCACACCACAAAGCAGTAGGTTTAATGGAACTAGGTAGTTAGAGAACTTGTCAGCATACTTCTGTATTGGAGCCTGCTGAGTTGCACTATTTTCAACTAAGTCTATAATTCTAGATATTACCGTATCATCGCCGACTTTTTCAGCCTTAACTGTAATAGTACCGTTCTTGATTAGACCACCAGCAAATACCTTGTCTCCCTTTTTCTTGATAACTGGCATGTATTCACCAGATACAGAACTAAGGTCAACTATGGCTTCACCGTCTATTACTTCACCGTCGACACATATTTTTTCACCTGTATGTGTAGCCACTAGGTCTTCTTTCGATAGCTTGTCTACACTACACTTTTCTAGGCTTCCATCTTCAAGCACCTTCCAAGTTGTATCTTGTTCAACACTTAAAAGGTTCTTTATTGAATTTCTAGTACGCTCAACAGTATAGGCCGTCATAAACTCTGCTATGTCTGATAAGGCTATTATAGTCAAGGCAGATATACTATTACCTAGCATTAGGCTGGCTACAATTGACATAATTGTCAAGGCGTCTGCATTTGGTCTCTTGTCTTCTACTAGACCATCCCAGGCAGACCTAAATAATGGAGATGTCAATGCCAAGCTTGTGATGGCTGGCAAAGTAGTGAACTTGTCATATTTAGGTAGGTTTATCAGTGGTGTGTTTGCACCTCCCAGTAGCCTAGTAGCCAATATTACACTACCATTTACCAGTAGTCTAGCTATCAGCTTCCTAGATGACATTTCTCTCCATCATACCTATTATTCGTTTCATTATTTCTTGCTTCTATATAGTTTTTGTATACATCCAAGGAGAACTTCTGCATTATGTGGTCTACAGCCTCTATAATCTCCAATGAATCAACGTCTGCGTCACCATCGTACTTTATTAAGATGGTCTCTGTAACAGAATTAACGGCTACATATTCAACATAGTACAAGGACCCTACCTGGTCTATAAGGTCAGTATATAGGTCCTGGATATACTTCAAGCCCGTATACTTGATCCTTATACGTCCTTCAATATTTGACACGCTCTTTCCCTTCAAAGAGAATGTCCTATTTCCCATTTGAATCAAATAACTCACTCCTTTCGTTATTTAGATGTATTGGCGTCTAGGATATTAAATAGGATGTCTATAACCTCTTTTTCATCCTTACCTTCTAAACTATTTATCAAGCCCATATTGTCTAGGGCTAGCTTCTTTATAGTATTTAGCCAGCTCACAATTGCCTTAGAATCGATCTTGTCTTTGTCATACTCTATAAGGACAGTACCGATAACAAAGTTAAACTTTACACTTTCAACACCATCAAGCCTTTTTACAGCCTCCACAGCCTGGCTCTGGAAGTTGACAGCCTCTTTTGGCAACTTCTTAAAGTTATTTACCTTTATTCTCAATCGCCCTGGTATGTCTGATACAACCTCAAACTTGAAAAGCAAATTTAGAATAGATGCTTTGAAATTAAACATTATTACCTCCTATTACATCATAAATAAACTTGTGCCCCACCATCCAAGTGTTGCATAGTCTGGCAGTCTACCACCACCATTACGTCTAAGGTCAAGCAATCCAGCCCCAATTAGAGCTATACCTGCCAAAGACTTTACATCTAATAGTCCATTTGTGAAATCATATAAACCATTGTTAACTGCTGCGAATAATCTTTCAGAAGCCTTCTTGACTTCAGAAACTCTGCCCTCATCAATTGACTTATCCACACCTAGAAGCTTTATAACCGCACCCTCTAGTGTCTGTGGATCTAAAGCTGATGATCATATTCCATTAGTATAGTTCCTGTAAGCGTGTTGACCCTACAAGTCTTTATAACGTCAATCTTGCTTATCTGGTCAACGAAGCTATTTGCTACTTCGATGTTACCTACCAATATAGGGGCATAAAATCTGACCCTACCTGGTATAGAACTCTTTACTTCTAGGGCATTTTTGAAAGATGGTAATTTTAGGTTATTACCGTCATTACCACCAGCTAGGTCCTTATCCCTCTTTCTTCTGTTGAACCCATTCATTATTAGTAAAGCACTTATCCATAAAGCACGTCTCCTACCTAGTAACATATGTCTACCTCCATTTTACCTTTATTTAAGTCACATAATTTCTGTATAACTCTTGATATCCAATTCAATGATATTACTACTATACCACTTTTTGTTATCAATTGCAAGAGTAATTTTGAAGATTTTTATTGATTTTTCAATATTTTTTTGTTCTCAATTAGTAATTTTATTCTAAGCAGGACCCCTTCGTCCAGTCGTCATCACTGGACAATTGATATTGTTTATATATTTCACTTGGTTTAATTATACCACTAAGCGCTCATACTTTCCACGCTTTTATTTTTTATTGCAATACCTATAAATAAACAAGCTAGGCCTATTAGTGCCTGTATAAATACATAGACAATTATACCCTTACCCGTAGCTGATGAATCAGCTATTGCAGAGTATATCTTATTGTTCCAGTACATAGGGGATACTATAGCCAGCATCTCTACATATGAAGGTAAGTACTTTAAAAGGTATAAATACACCTGATATAAAGGAAAATAGGAGTCCCAGCATATTAGAAAGACCGTTATTAACTGCAGGGCTCTTTGTTACGTTGGCAAATAGGTAAGACATGGCAGATGCTGGTAGCAAGTAAAGGATACTAGCCAAGACAAAGTCCCTTCCATATGATGTGAACATATTTGTCCTAAAGGATGCCAGTGCTGTAACAAAGAAGATAGCCCAAACAAGGGCTACAAAGGAAAGCGAGCTATAAAATATATTCAAGCTAATCTTTCTTGGAGAAACCTTCGACACCCTAATCCTGTCACTGATTTTTTTTGAGTTAAAACTATACTGGCCTGTAAATGCACCTAGCATTAGGATTATAAATACTACATATGAGCTGACATTGTAGTAGGCATACATATTTTGTTTTATATCCTTTTTTGCCCTTGACTGGCCTATATAGCTAACGTCTATCTTTTCTTTAAGTATTTTTTCTGGCTTGACCATACCCTCAAACCTGTACTTGTCCATAAGGTCGTAGGTCTTTAAGTATTCCATAGCCTTTTGGTTGACCATAAAAGACTTCCCTTGGTCCTTGCTTACATAGTACTTAAGTTTTCCGTCCTTGCCTATCTTAAGCACATAGTCTACGTATGATGACAATAGGTTCTCCCTTATTGACCTATCATCAGATTTGATCTTAATTGGCTTAAAATTTGACTCTAGATAGTCCTTTAGGCCTTTACTTCTCTGGTTACCTTGATCCATATTTATAACACTGATTCTGATGTTGGAATTTATATCTGTCTTTACATCCTGGTCTCCTGATGCTGCTATCCCTATGGCAATAGCAACAAAAATTGCAATATATATAAACATCATTCTCGCATTTTTTTCATTATTTTAAAGTATGTATTAAATACTGTCATATGAGTTCCTCCTTGCAAATATATAGCCTCCAGCAAATAGGACCAGACTTATAAGTCCTATATTTAAAAGTGAATAGGCGTACACCCTATTATCTGAAAGGTATAGGGCTGTAAACATCCTAGTCAGGACAGTCGCTGGATTTATGTAGTTTAATACAGGTATGTTATTGCTTATATAGCCAGCCACACTAGGATTCATCATACCGGCTAAGAATGAAGAAAATACATATATACCTGCACTAAGACCAAACTTTGCATTAGTCCCCATCCTTGTAGATAGGGCTATAAACATACCCATTGCCATGGCCATAACATTACCAATCAATAGACCAAATATTATCTGGGCCTGACTACCGGCAAAGTCGGTGTTCATTACATACCTGATATAGATATACAGTAGGATAGTATTTAGGCTGGTAATTACAAGGTAGCCTGCGAAGTCGGCAATCAGGTGCTTGATTCTTGGTACTGGTGATGCTCCAAGTCTCTTTGAAGTATCCATATCTGAATCTAGTCTCAAGCCTTCTACTGTTGCTACACCAAATGTAGAAGCACCCAGGCATATCATGGCCAATAGGGAGTAAATATATAGTAATACCAGACTTATTTTTAAGATTAAGGGCATTTTCAAATTCGAAATCATTATTTCCCCTTAGGTCTTTTAATATAGCTTCTACCTTTGACCTATTTTCGGGGTTTTTCATAAGTTGACCAACTGATAGACCCATGTGGTTGATTTGTGATACTACCCCATGTACAATGGCTGTATTTACAGTATCATTTTTTATAACTAATTTAGGCTTCCTAAGGTCACCCCTTAATTACTGCCTCTACCTTACCAGACTCTAGGGCTTGGTCAGGATTTTTGTAATCTTTTATGTCAAAGATTTTCTTGTCATCCAGGTCTATTTGGTTGAGAATTTCCTTATAGGTCCTATCCTCTACCATGATTGGTATTGGTGACAGTTCAGTATTATTATCCATTCTAGTAAAAACTATACCAAATATAGTTGATAGGAAAAATGGGAATATCAAGACCCAAAAAGGGATTCCTTGTTTAAAATTGCACGCTTTTATAACATATTTAAATAAAAATCCAAACATATATTTATCCTCCTTATAAGTCGTCTCTTAACTGCTTGCCAGTTATCTCCAAGAATACATCGTTAAGGCTAGGGGAATTTATATCCATACCCTTAAAGAAGATGTCATTATTTTCAAGGTAGGCAAAGATATGTGTCATAGCCATGTTATCTTGAATGCCAATGCTTAGATTAGACCCTTCTAGGCTTATTTTTCCTAAGCCCTCAATACTTTCTAACTGACTTATGTCTAGGTTCTTCATATCTATGTCCTTTAGTATTAGGGTATCCGTTAGGCCAACTAGCTTCTTAAGTTCATACTTGTCCCCTGTTGCCAGTAGCTTACCCTTGTCTATTATTGAAATTCTTGTGCAAATCTGTTCTACCTCATCCATGTAGTGGGATGTATATATTACTGTCATCCCCTTTTTGTTAAGGTCCATTATCCCCTCTAGGATGGCATTTCTACTCTGAGGGTCTACTGCAACTGTAGGTTCATCTAGGATTAAGAGTTCAGGTTTGTGAGCCAAACCACAGGCTAAATTCAGTCTCCTCTTTAGTCCTCCACTTAGCTTCTTCGGTACAAACTTCCTAAAGTCATTTAGGCCAACAAATTCTATGGCCTCCTCTACATACTGCTTCCTAGTTGCCTTGTCCTGGATGTAAAGACCACAGAAAAAATCTATATTATCATAGACACTTAATTCATCAAAGACAGCTATTTCCTGGGGAACATAGCCTATTTTAGCCTTTAAATCGTAACGATCAACAGACATAGGCTGGTCAAATATCTTTATATCCCCCTTTTCAAACTTACTCAAAGACAAGATACAATTTATAAGGGTAGTTTTACCTGATCCATTGGGTCCCAATAGTCCATAAACCTCCCCCTTCTTTATATCCAAGCTAAGGTTGTCTAGGGCAACCAAATCATCATACCTTTTTAATACATTCTTAACCTCTAACATATTATTTCCTCCTCTATTTATTTACCTTCATATTGTAATATTTGCTTTTACCATTTTCTTTCAACCTATTTATAAGGCTTTTTAATTAGTATTAATATTCTAACATATCTTTACGTATTATTTTAGTGCTCACCGTCATAATCCTATATTACATTTGTCATTATCTATACTTTCTTCATTAAAAGCCCCCTATAATTCTTTTTGATATAATTATGTTATGGATACTTATATGGTATCTAGTAAATAAGTATATTTAACTGAGGGGATAGGTATGTATCAAAAAATATAGGATAAAGACAAATTTTATAGGCCTACTTATATTTTGTAAGTTGCCTTTCTATATCTCTTAGGTCGGCAACTGATGTATATATAATAATTCCTATCTGTTTAGGCCTGATTCTAGCCCTTTCTACTATAATTTTCAAGTATGACCACATGGTTGCCCTTGTAAATATTTGTCTAGCCCTACTTGTAGGTCTAGATGCGGCAAAAATCATCCCATCCTGTCTGGACTTAAGGTACAGCCTGGTCTATATACCCCTAATCCTATACTTTTCTATAGATAGGCCAAGGATGTCCTTGGAGGAGGTAGTACTATTGGTCTCCATACCTGTCCTGGGCCACTTTGCCTCTCTGGATCCCGCTGATATAGGCATACTCTTGGGAGTAAGCGGTCTGGTCTTTATCATAGGCAAGTATAGCCTAAATATTATAGATTTAGAAAATAAGTATTACAGCTATTACCATAGGTCTAAGGGTGAAAAGTACAAGCTAGAAAGTCTATACCAGTCCCTGAATATAGACCAAAATAACAGGATAGAGAATGCTATCCTTAGTGAAAGAAATAGGATTTCTAGGGATATCCATGACGGCCTAGGCCACTTAACATCAAGAGCCATCCTCCAGTTAGGAGCCCTGATGGTCGTGGAAAAGGACCCTGTCAAAAAGGATGCCCTTAATGAAATTAAGAATACCCTATCCGAGGGTATGACTGAGGTAAGGAGGAGTCTCCATAACCTCCAAAGTGAATCCATTAATTTGAAAGCTGAAATAGACAAGCTAATAGATGAATTTACCTTTTGTAGGGTAAACTTCTCATATGGTCTGACTAGTGACTTTGATATGGCCTTCAAGTACTCCATCTTATATATTATCAAGGAGGCCTTAACAAACGTTAGCAAGCACTCTAATGCCAGCCTTGTAAATATAACACTGGTGGAAATGAAGACAGCTACCTACCTAAAGATCAGCGACAATGGAACCAATCCCCCAGCCAAGGATGGTGGTATGGGACTCTTCTCTATCAGCAAGAGGATAGAAGACCTGGGTGGCAAGGTGGAAATATCCACCCAGGATGGCTTTAGGATATTTGCTACCATCTACAAGAAGGACTAATAATTTTAGATAGAAAAAGGTGATACTATGAAAATACTAGTGATAGATGACGACAAAATGATATGCTTTGCCCTTAAGACCATCATAGAATCTGAATATGATATGGAGGTAGTCGATATAGGTCATAGCTATGATGATGCAGTCAACAAATACAAGGAACATAGGCCTGACATCTGCCTATTCGATATTAGGATAGGCGAAAAAACCGGTATAGATGCCCTTAGGGATATAAAAATAGACTACCCTGATGCCAAGGTCATATTCCTGACGACCTTCCTAGACCAGGAATATGTCAAGGACTCAATAAAGTATGGTAGCTCTGGCTATATTTTAAAGGACGACTTTGAAAGTATATGCCCAGCTATTAGGGCTGCCCTAGCAGGACAGAATGTCTTTGGAAACAAGGTCTTTGATAGCCTTACTTTGACTCCTGACAAGGCTCAAAGTGAGAAGGGTGACATAGACAACAAGGACAGGAAGGAAGGCCTAATGGGTGTCCTGAGCGAAAGGGAAATAGATGTACTAGAGCTAATAGCTGATGGCCTAAGCAATAAGGAAATAGCCAGCCAACTCCACCTAAGTGAGGGTACTGTCAGGAACTATATATCCTCCATCCTGGTCAAGTTAGATCTTAGGGATAGGACCCAGCTAGCCATTTATTATCTTAAGAGCTAGGTTAAGTCCAGAGTTCATATTATATATATTCCTGTTTTTGCAAAAATTAGCGTTGGGAGAGAATTTTCTCTCACCAACGCTAAATATTATACAAACAAAATTACACAATCATGTTAATATGCATATCTTTAGACTACCTACCAACTAAGTCAAGTAATATGCTATATGGCAGGTATCTTTCTCCGCCTATAGCAGTAATTCCAAGAATTCTTGTATCACTTATATACTTCTTAACTAGGGCATTAGTATTCTTGTTTCTTGATGCCAATAGGGTTGGCCTATTGTATTTACCAGATACTGGTGATATAACAAGGGCATCGGCAAACTCTTCACCAGAAGCTATAAAGGCATCCCTACTATCCTTAAACTTTGATTTGGCAATAGCTACTGAAGTTTCATACCTATCCTTGCCTGCCATTCTCTCAACTACTGAAGGAAGCTTGGCCTCAGTTATCTTAGATATGGTATTTGTTCCACCTGCTATATAGGTCTTCTTAATTTCAAGGTCCTTTACGGCCCTTTCTACCTGGTCTGGTACCATGTCCTTCTTTACCAATAGGATTGGATAGCCATCTCTAGAAGCAAATGTTCCAACTGATAGGGCATCTGGGAATACCTGGCCTGAAGCTACTACTCCTGTGTACTTCTTGCCTGTGATACCAACTATCCTTCTGGCTACCATTTCAGATGTACCGTACCTATCTACACCGGCTATTCTTTCTACATCCTTATCCTTGTCATAGGCCTTTAGATCTCCTCTTACATTTTCAGATATAGAGTCTGGACCACCTACTATGATTACTTCTTCGGCACCTAGTCTCTTGATTTCTGCTGCCACTCTTGGGTCAAGCTTGTTTGTAGGATTAAGTAGGATTGGAGCATCCTTTAGCTTGGCAAGGACAGAAGCTGTCATTGAGTCTGGGAATAGGTCGTGTCTAACCACTATTACTGTCTTTGCCTTATCATAATACTTTTTAGATATATTTATTCCTGTTTCTATTCTGTCAGGACCATCTATTCTTCCTGGGTTTGGTACATCAGGCCTATGTGGTCTGTATGGATTATCAGGAGCCTTAGTTACCTTGAAAGTATATGATATTAGGTTTGGCTTGTCAGCAGGGGAATTTGCATCCCTACCTTCATTGCTTTGCTTTCCAACAAAGAAATACGCTGATCTTACATCGTCTGTTCCATTACCAGCCTTATTTTTTGCAACATCCATAGAATCTGTAACTAGGTCATCATTTACACCTACAACGCTACCTGTAATACTTACATCTTGTCCTACAGCAACTTCATTGTTAACTAAAAGTCCCTCAATCTTGACTTTTATCGTACCAATAGTTTTAAGGTGGGCATAGTAGTCTTTAGCCTTCATGTAGCCTTCACTATTTAATGTAGGATGTACTCTAATAATAAGCTTATCACCTACTTTTTCTGCTTTTTTAAATTTTAAAGAATTCAATCCTTCAACTGTGAATCTCAGACTGTTTACATCAGGTATTGTAATACCTCTTGGTATATTTAAAACAAATACCAGCTCAGAATCAGTTGCTACATAACCCTCTGTGCCATGTAACTTCCAGAGTTGTCCCGCTGAATTCCCATTAATATGTTGCCAAAATCTAGTATTTTGCCATTTGCTAAGGTTACTCAAGTTAACAGAAAAATCAAGCTTTAACTCATCACCAACTGCATGAGTTGCTAAAGTAGTATTCTCAGTATTTCCATTGACAGAAATATCACCGTATACATTTAACTGATCTCTATCCTTAATAAAGTCAGTATTAAAATCAAACTTAAATGGATTATGATACTTATTATCTTGATAATCTGGATCACCATTAGGACCCTCGTTAACTTTTAGTTCTGGCTTTGAGAAATAATCAAACATATCCATACTCAGCAGTCCAAGCCAGTGTATTAAAAATTTTTATAAGCCCCTGAACTTGGAGAATCACCACCGCTTGCAAGATCAAAAATTTTTAAGAGCACTAGCCTGTAATTTCATTAAATATTTAGGGTATATACCGCCATCTAATAAAGGTTCTTTTTCTAATTCACCCCAATAGTTTTCTGCAATAGCTGTATCCGCATCAGGTGCTTCATCTTCATCTGCATGTACTATCCCCAAAGATAAAAAGGTATAAAAATGCTAAATGCTAATATACATGAAATAATTTTTATAATTTATTTTTCTTTTCATAATAGTATCCCTTCTTATCTAGTAACATGGAATGAAATTGGTTTTACTTGTTACATTAACAATCTTTGTACTGTAACCAAACCATCCACCATATTTATAAAGTTCACACTTTCCATCAGAAGATATAGTTCCGAGATCTGTTGTATTTTGGTCTTTTATCTCTACTGAGTAAGGTATATTTATAGAAATATTATGTCCTAGTAGTTCCTTCTCCTTATCATACAATTCAAAAGAAACCTTTATAATCATTCCAAGTACCTAAGAATAACCTAAATGTAACAGAGTTACTATCTTTATCATAGAATTTTTCAATTTTTTTCCTATAGTCTCTGTGCTTTCTGATACTGTAATAGCATTTTCATCTATTACAAAAATTTTTAGGAAATTTAACAGTATATTTTATTGATGGAAATTCTTCTCCTTATCAAACATAACTAGATTTTCATATGGTTTTTCTTTTAATTGGTTCTTTCTGACCCTTAAAATCAGCTACAAACTTAACATATGCACCCTCAAATAAGTCACTGGCTTCAACTGTTCCACCTACATATCCTTCATAAAAAGTTTCCATTTTTCTCTACTTCTTGACCATTATTATATGTCACATTTGATAAATCAACCTGTCCCACAATCTTTTTCTTTCCACTATTTTAAGTACTTGGGACATTACTATTGGCCGCAAATACTGTCGCACAGGTAAATACACCCACCACCATCACTAGAGCCACAACTAGACTCGACATTTTTACTAGATTTCTCAAAGCAAATCCTCCTTCAATTATAATTAATATTATTAAAATGATATTAGCTATTTATATTAGCTGATAATCATCTGTTGACTATATTTTTTAGACTAAATATACATTACATAATGTAAGAATATTGTACTTTTTATTAGTAATAATAATTTCATGATTTTATTCTTTTTAAGTATACGCAATTTTTGATTATCAGTCAATACTAAAATAGTATAAGAACAAAAATAATTTAAAATTTATTTATTATTGTCTATATAACTAATTATACTCATTTTTTACCACTGTCTGGGCATATTCGGTGCTTTCTCCTATTAGGACTCACTCATAGTATGAAAACAAAAAGAGAGGGTAATCCCTCTTTTATACGATATAATGTTTCTATCTACTTGCAATAAAAACATACCTATCTTTTTGTTGACTTTTCTTCAGAAAAAGAATAGCCATCTAAATTAAATTTTTATGTCTTCTATATCCTCGATCTTATTTTTGTCATAAAATATAACATTTTTCCCCTTGCTTTTTGAAATAGTAGAGTGTTTTTAAGTTACCATCTACATTCTCAAAAAAACTCAATATTTAAAAATTTTTTTCATCTTTTATGTACTTTTTTTATAGTTTTCGAAAACTCATCACTTGCAAGGTTTACTATTAATTCCTCATCTTCCAATACTTTTTTGCTATTTCGTCTTGCCAAAACTTGTACAAATTACCCATTTCTGTTTTCATCAAAAAATCTAGCCTGTATGGTGAAATCAGGTCAAAGGGTCTTACTGCACCATATAGGGCTGATAGGATAAATAGGCGTTTGTCTATATAGTCTAGGTCCTTTGAGTCTAAAGTCTTCTCTATTCATATTTTTAAAGCATAACCCATCATACATATAAAAGGCTTTAAATAATTCACTGGATAACCTGACTTGAGGCACTCTTTCTAGAATTTCATATGTCTTTTAGAGAAATTTTTCTTTATTATTAAGACTTTCTATTTCTTTTGAAACCGTCTTAGCCGGTGATATAATTATTTTCATATTGTCTCCTTTCAATTTTAAGTAAATTATACCATACTTTGTATTGGTGTATGAAAAATATATAGAATTGGTATCTGGTCGTCTAGTATAACCTATTAATGCCAAGAGGTCTTGGATCGAGTAGGGAGGACTTTCTCCTCCCTCTCACACCACGGAGCGTGCCGTTCGGCACTCCGCGGTTCAATTCAAATAATAATCTAAACAACTAATGAGTCCTCGCTTTGCGAGGATTTCTTTTGTTATCTTGCGAAGTCCCGCTGTTTTGGCTACCGCCTGATAATGGTCTGTAAATCCTACGGATTGTCTCGCCATCCATTCTGGTACACCAAGCTTCCTTAGTCCCCACATCCTTTTCTTGCTAGTTTTCCATTGTTTCCATATAACTATTCTCATACGATTACGAAGATGTTCATCTATTTTAGTCATATTTTGTTTCATCTTACCTATTCTAAAATAGTTTATCCATCCTCTTATCACCTGATTTAGTTTCAGTATCCTGTAGTCCATAGACACTGACCACGAACGATATGTTAGTTTCTTGAGCTTTCTCTTAAAACTGTTTATTGAGTCTTTGTGTGGTCTGGCTTCCCATTTTCCATTCATTTTCACAAAGCCAAATCCTAGGTACTTGAGCCTTGTTGGTTTTGTGACTTTGGATTTAGTAGCATTTACCTTAAGGCTTAGCTTCCTCTCTATCCACGATGTGACCGTATGCATCACTCTATTTGCAGCTGCACTGCTTGCAACGGTTATTATACAGTCATCTGCATATCTAACGAAGTGTAGGCCTCGTGCTTCTAACTCTTTGTCTAGTTCATTGAGCATTATGTTACTAAGCAAAGGATAAGTTACCTCCTTGCGGAGTTCCTATATTGGTTTTCTTCGTATTTCCTTTTACCATAACTCCTGCTCTTAGATACTTAGTTACAAGAGATATTACATCTGGGTCTTTCACCGTTTTACCTACCAGATACATTAGCTTGTCCTGTGGTACGTTATCAAAGAACTTTTCTAGGTCAATATCCACTATGTATGTGTATCCATCATTTTAGATATTCTAGTAGCTTTACTATTGCTTGTTGTGCCCTTCTACCTGGTCTAAATCCATAGCTATGTTCACTAAACTGTGGCTCAAACATTGGTGTTAGAACTTGGGCAATTGCTTGTTCTATGATTCTGTCTACTACTGTTGGAATTCCAAGATTTCGTACCCACCGTTTGGTTTTTGGTATTTCTACTCTGAGTACTGGTTGTGGTTTATATTTCCTTTTGAGGATTTTGGTTTTGATATCTCATCCAGTTTTTCTTTGAGGTATTTTGTTAACATCTTCGATGCTTATACCATCTATGCCTCCGGCAACCCTTATTGGCTTTTTACCTTTTTGTATGCCATTTTCATATTTTCTCTGGATAATATCTGATTCATTAGTTGTCCCATAGATTGTCTCACTTTCCTAATTTTCTTTTTGTACATACTAGCCCCTAACTCCTGTGAAATGTTCACTCCGTTACGTCTTTGCTACTATATTTCTCGTCGGGCTTATATACTTAGTTTGATTAAGTCACTTTGACTTTTTAGAATTGTTCAGCCCTTCGCTCCATTTTCCATTACAGAAACTTCTCCACTACTATGGCTTCTGCTGACTTCTCACAGTTCGTTGTTACTAGGTTTTTCCCTCTGTGAGACCTCACGGGATAAGTCGTCAGTCTTTCCTCGTCTACCTGCCTAATCTACTTACAAGTTACGTTTGCCTTTTGGACTTTGTGACTAATGGCCCACTCATCCGTTATGTAAGCCTTGATATTAGGTTTTCTGTACGTCAGGCTACGATTTCGCATTGCTTCTTCTCGCCATCACCTCACGGTGATAACCTTGCAAGTTGCTATGAGGTTCGTCGGCAACCACGCCCTACGTGGACTTTTCACCACAGACTGACGGCATGCCCGTCATACCATTAAAAAAGAGGACTTGAACAGTCCCTCTCTTTTGTATCCGTCCATAATGGTAGATACGTATTTTATCATTTTTTGTATTCAAATCTATTTAAGTCGGCAAACTTATTTAAAATTGACAAATTTTGCTAAATTATATTTCTAATTATAGAGACTTAGCTACCTCTAAAGCCTTGTCATAGTTTGGATGGTCTGTATTTTCAGCTACATATTCTACATATCTAACTACATCATCCTTGTCTATTACTACTATACCCCTGTTAAGAAGTCTGAACTCTTCCATAAGGAATCCATAGTTTAGACCAAAAGAAGTATCCTTGTAATCTGATACTACTACTGCGTTTTCAATTCCCTTTGCTCCACAGAATCTAGCCTGTGCGAAAGGAAGGTCGCAACTGATAGTTATGACAGCAGTATCCTTTAATGCTCCTGCTTCCTGGTTGAATCTACAGTCTGAAGCTCACATACTCCTGTGTCTACAGAAGGTACAATACTTATAAGCTTAACCTTACCTTCTACGTCCTTTAGTGTGAATGGACTAAGGTCTGCCTTTAGACAAACGAAGTCTGGAGCCTTGTCTCCTACCTTTACTTCCTTACCTAATAGTGTTATTGGGTTGCCTGCGAATGTTGTTACTGATCTCTTTTCCATTTTATATTCCTCCATAAAAATTATATCATATTTATCATGACCGTCCTTGGTCATTATAAGTCGTCTTTTTATTCCTAATATTTTTAATACCCTGGAAAAGATTTTTATTCAGAAGAATATAAAAATATTATTTATCAAAAACTAATTTGTGGCCTAGTAGCTTGTCGTCATCATAGTTAAGTGTCAAGTGGAAGCCACTTTTTCCCGCTCCTAACTAGGTCTATAAAGATCTTGTCACCTCCCATAGGTTTTAGGGTCAAATAGCTTGTCCTCATCTATCCAGGCAAGGTCTCCTTCATCACATACAATTTCTTGACCCTCGAAGTCCGTGCATGTATATAGGTACATTTCTTCTGGTGGGTTGTCATTGTAGCTAAATACAACTATCCCCCTAAATTCACAGGACTTAGCCCTATAGCCAGTCTCTTCCTTTATTTCCCTAAGGGCACACTCATATGGGGTCTCACCCGGCTCTAGCTTGCCACCTACTCCTATCCACTTGCCCTCGTTTATATCATTTTTCTTTTTGGTCCTATGCAGCATAAGATACTTTCCATCCCTCTGCAGGTAACACAAAGTCATTTGTTTCATTTTTCACCTCATATTATTCCTAGTCCTAAATGTTTCTTTTTTACTGAGCTTCCTAATCCTGACTAAATAGGTCAAGACTCTCTGGATGTTCCTCCTTCCAATAGGCAGCATATGAGCAAGATGTATTGGCCCTCCAACCATTTTTTTCTATCACCTTCATGGCCTCCTCCATTAGCTTGCCTGCTATACCTTGTCCCCTAAGGACATTGGATACATAGGTATGGTCTATATCAACTAGCTTATCTCCTATAATGGGAAAAGTTATCTCTGCTATCATTTTTCCCTCTTCATCATTTATGTATATCCTATTTGCTTCATAGATTAATTCCATTTTTACCTCCTATTTTTCTTCCTAAAGACTCTCTAAAAAACTTGACCAACTCACTAGTAAAAGTACTTTGGCCTATTGCCGATAAAACTATGGGTAGATTTTTCAAACATGCAAACATAGGTATGGTCAATATTTTCCTCCAGGTATTTTACAACCTCTGGGTTAATCATTGAGCCTGGAGTAGCAAAAAATAGGCCTGTTTTGACGCTTATATCCTTAAGTATATGCCTGAAGTCCTCATAACATATGGAAAACCACATTGAGCTAATCGAGTAGTAGGAATTACCTGCAAGGTCCATTTCTATTACCCTCTTTAGGACCTTGTTGTCCCTACCCCTCAACTCAGGATTGATATCCATATATAGCTCTAGGTAGGCATCTGTCATGTCATCAAACTGTCTGGCAAGGCTCTCTAAAAATTCCTTGTGTCCAAAGCGCCCTCCCATGATTCCCAGCTTCCATTCATGGTCATTTAGGACCCTTGGCGTCATATCACATATTACCAGGCTCTTGATCTTGTACTGACCAAAAAGCTCAATATACTTGTATAGGACACAGGCCCCCATAGAATAGCCTACCACTACCACGTCCTCTAGGCCTAGGTGGTCTATAAGCTCTTTTAAGTCTCTGGCAAGGTGTCTTAGAGACATATCCCTATCTGGCTTGTCTGACCTACCAAAACCCCTGTGGTCATAGGCTACCCTCCTATAACCCTCCAAATTTTCCAGGGTATAGGTAAAGTCATCCATACTTGACCCCCAGGCATGGAGGAATATAATGGCCTGGTCTTCTTTATTACCCCTATCTTCATAATATATATTGTAGCCTTGACTATTCTTAAAATACATAGGTCACCTCTTTTCAGTTATAATATTAAAACTAGACCCTCTCCCAAGTCTAGCTTTAATCAATCTATATAAGCCATTTTCACCCTTATAAGACCTACCCTAGGTCTTGGCTTTGCCTTCTTAGTTTTAGCTATGCCTTCTTAATTTGGGCTATGCCTTTTTAATCTTGGCCTTGGCCTCATCACTAGGCGTTACATAAAGGGTCTTATTCTTTTCATATATTACCATGCCAGGCTTGGCACCTGATGGTTTTTTTACATTTTTCTTCATCGTATAGTCAACAGGTACATTGGCTGACATCCTGGCCTTGCTGTAGTAGGCTGCAAGGATTGCTGCCTCTAGTAGTTCCTTATCTGTAACCTTTTTGCCTGCAGACTTTATCAGGACATGGGAGCCTGGTATATCCTTGGTATGGAACCAGTAGTCCTCATTATCTGCCAGCCTAAGAGTCAGGTAGTCATTTTGCTTGTTGTTCTTACCTACGATTATCATATTGCCCTCACATGAGATATACTTCCTCATATCAGTACCAGGCTTGTTATCCTTCTTAGGCATCTTGTAGGACTTGATATATCCTCTCTTATTAGCTCTTCCCTGATTTCCTTTTAGTTCCTTGGCATCATCACAGTTTTCAATGGACAAAAAGAGTATTTTCGAGGTAGTCTTTTTCCTCGACATTTATGGTCATCTGCTTGGCTATTTCCTGGCCAGCATTTTTAACTTGTTGTACTTTTTGAAGTACTTTTGAGCATTTTCTGATGGGCTTAGGTTGGGTCTTAAAGAAATTTCTATCTTTTTGTTGTTGTCATAGTAGTTTTCTAGGACCACTGACTCCATGCCCTCTTTTATCATATAGATATATGAGGTAATTAATTCACCCCTTTTCCTATACTTGTCAGCATTTTCAGATTCCTTGAGCTCTAGTTCCTGCTTTTCTATCTTGTGCTTGATCCTATCTAGCTTTAGGGATAGGTTCTTTTTCATGCTGGATGCCTTTTGGTTTATCCTATCCTTATTGTCCTTGGATATATAGTAGTCTTCAATTATTGTCGATATACTATCGTGGTGTATTTCTCTTAGGCCCTGGTATTGGCTCAGCCTTATGCTACTGAACTCTACTATCTTGTCCCTCTTGTCGTCTACTATAATGTTAGGATAGGACCTACCCTCGTCTAGGTCGTCAAATATAGAATTTATGCAGTCTGCAAGAGACCTTATCTCCCCATTAGATAGGTCCTCTGTATCCTTATTTTGGTCAATATCAATTCTAGAACAAACCTCTCTGGCAACCAGGGGTGATAGGCCTAGTATGCTAGAGTATATGGCCTTGTAAACTGGTCCCTTTGACCTATTTACTCTTAGGGTGAACTTGTCTACATCTATCCTTTCAAGTGGGTTTAGCTTGTCCTGACTAGGTGGTAGCTCGTATGGTGCACCTGGTAGGACCTGTCTTGCCCTACTTACACTGAGAGGCACCCTCTTTATGGAGTCTATAACCTTGGCCTCCTGGTCAGCTACCAAAATTATATTACTGTGCTTGCCCATGATTTCTATATAGAGGTCCTTACGAGTTTTTTTCCCTCAATTCATCATAGGATTCTACTGATATTTTAATTATTCTTTCAAAGCCAACCTGGTCTATATCCACAATCACACCACCCTGAATATATTTTCTCAGGGTCATACAAAATACGGGTGCCTTTTTGGGATTTGACTTTTCATACCTATTGGCTATATAGGCCCTTGGATGGGATGCGCTGGCACTCAATATGAGCTTATGGGCCCCCTCTTTAGACCTTATTTTTAGGCATATCTCATCCTTTTCAGGCTGGTATACCTTGTCTATCTTGGTGTCGATTAGCTTTTCTCTTAGCTCGGCAACCAAGGACTTTACAACTATTCCGTCAAATGACATATCTATTTCCTCTTTTCTAGTGGCTATTCACAAATTATAACAGAGTTTTCCTGGTCAAATTCCTTAAAGTTGACCTGGACCTTTTCCAGCCTTGAAGTAGGTACATTCTTACCTACATAGTCAGCCCTGATTGGAAGCTCCCTGTGGCCTCTGTCAATAAGTACTGCCAGCTGAATTAGCTTGGGTCTTCCATTATCTATAATATAGTCTAGGGCTGCCCTTATTGTCCTACCTGTAAATAAGACATCATCAACTAGGACTACTGTCTTGTCGTGGACATCCAGGTCAAAGCCCTCATCCTTCATATCATGCCTGTCCCTACTCACATCATCCCTGTAGGCAGTAATATCTATAAAGCCACATGGAAGGTCTACATCCTCTATCTGGCCTATCTTTTCTGCTATCATCTTGGCTAGGGGTATCCCCTTTGACTTGATACCAACTATGCATATATCATCTATACCCTTGTTCTTTTCTATTATTTCATGGCTAATCCTGGTAATGGCCCTCTGTATAGCCTTTTCATCCATTATTTAGCTTTTTCCATAGTCAACCACCTATCTCCTTATAGTGTCTAAAATCTTTTTAAAATAGTCCGGTAATTCGCTTGTGAATTCCATATATTCACCTGTCCTAGGGTGGACAAAGCCTAGTTTCCTTGCATGTAGGGTCTGACCCTCTAGCTTGGAAAATTTCTTGACCTGGTAACCATAAAGATTGTCACCTAGGATTGGGTGCTTTAAATAATTGCTGTGGACCCTTATCTGGTGGGTCCTTCCAGTTTCTAAACTGGCCTTCATATAGGTATATCCCTCTAGGTGGTCTATTACAGTAAAATGTGTAACCGCATGCCTGCCACCACTTTCTAGAACTGCCATCTTGAGCCTGTCCTTTGGGTTTCTACCGATATTTTTATCTACCGTTATCTGGTCCCAATCTACACCACCAATACATACCATCTCATACTCTCTGGTAATTGAATGCAGCTTGAACTGGTCTGCTAGACCCTGGTGGCTGGCATTGTTCTTGGCTACAACTAGGAGGCCTGATGTATTCTTGTCTATCCTGTGAACTATACCAGGCCTGATTACACCATTTATAGATGAAAGCTTGTCCTTACAATGGTACATTATTGCATTTACAAGGGTACCATCTGGGTTACCCGGTGCTGGATGGACTACCATGCCCTGGGGCTTATTTACTATCAGAAGGTCATCATCCTCATAGACTATATCCAGGTCAATATCCTGGGCCAGGACCTCTAAGACCTCTGGTTCTGGCATAGCCACCTCCAGTTTGTCACCTTCCTCTAGTTTGTAGCTGGCCTTTTTAACCCCCTCATTCACCAGGACAAGACCATCCTTTATCAGCTTTTGGACATAGGACCTAGATATATCCTGGTACTGGTCTGCTATAAAAACATCCAGCCTCTTGCCAGCATTATCCTGGTCAACCTGGTAGGCATCTACCTCTTCATAAGTCTGGTCCATTAGTCCACATCCTCTCCTAGCAGGAACATACTAATGCAGAAAACCAGGGTTCCCACTACAACCAGTATGTCCGCAAAATTAAATACATATGACCATATAAACCTAAAGTCAAAAAAGTCCACTACATAGCCCAGCCACAGTCTGTCTATAAGGTTGCCTATTGCCCCACCTATAATAGATGAAACTGCTAGCCTATTTATCCTGGCTATCCTTAGGTCCTTTTTTGTCCTAGCCCCGTCACGAGACTTTGACCTATGTATATATACTAGTCCCACAATAGCCACTATAAGGGCTACTAGGACAAAAAATACCTTCATATTTTGGAGCAAGCCAAAGGCCGCCCCCCTATTTTCTACATAGGTAAGGTTAAAAAAACCACCTATAATTTCTATAGACCTAGAGCTTGACAGGCTAGTCCTAACCAACCACTTGGTCAACTGGTCTATACCTATCAAGGCTAGTATTAATATTTCATACATTATTTATCCTCACAAAACCTATTATATAAGTAGGGCCTATATTTGACTACAGACCTAGGTCAAGCCAGCAAATGATTCACTAGACATAGACCTTTGACAAAATCCCTAGACATAAAAGTCCCCACTATGCATTTAAGAAATTTACAGTCTCAAAGACTACATCATTTATATGCCAAGGCATAAAGAAGATATGCTTGCCACCCTTTACCTCAACAAGTTTACAATCCTTGTATAGGTCAGCAGCCTTCTTGGCATAACTAATATCAACCAGTTCATCCTTGGTTCCATGGCATATTAGGACTGGCTTATCAAAGCCCTCCATCTCCTTCCAAGGGTCTAGCTTTATAGCGTCCTCGACAAATTTTTTGCCCAGGTTTACACTGCCAGTAACCCTGAACTTGTCCTCTAAATTATTGAGGTCAATCTTGGTGTCCATAATATTACCTGCCCTAACCTCATCAGGTATACAAAGGGCTGGATAGTATAGGAACATCTTGTAGATTTCATCAGCATGCTCTGCTGCAAAAAGGGCTGTCACCAGACCTCCTTGGGAAAGTCCACCCATGATTATCCTGTCCTTATCTATATAGTCCAGGGTCTTGATGTATTCAAAGACACTTAGGAGGTCATCTTTAAGAGTAAATATACTCATATCAACAGAATCCCTCCCCTGGCTCTTGCCAAAGCCTGAACCTGGAAAAATCAAATATACAAACCGCATAGCCGGATGGACATATACGCCTGGCATACCTGGCAGTAGAATTTAGGGTTAGACCAAACTCATGACTCATAATTATAACTGGCAACTTAGCCTGGCCATCGTAGTCAGGAGGAAGGTAAACCTCTCCCCTTATCAATATATCATCTTTTTTTATTTCAAAATCCTTAATCATATTCTTACCCCATTTTTAACTATAGTATGGTCATCGTACTCTCCTACAATTATACCACAAAAACCCTTTTTAAAATTTACTGCTTTTTAGTAATAAAAAGCAAATCTCAGAGTATTTTTTTATACTCGGAGACTTGCTTATTTTTATCATTTATACTATTTTCACAATTACCCTATTTTATAGTTAGATTCCTATAACTAGAATTTTTAGGTATAAAGCCTATCCTATCATAAACATCTCTTAGGGTCTGACCTGCTCTGGCACTAGCCTTTTTCAGCACCTCTTGTATAGATACCCTCTAGGTAGTCCCTGTTTTCTAATAGGTAGTTGTACTTTTCCCTAATCGGTCTTAGGTGTTCAACAACAGCCTCTGCCATTTCACCCTTGAAGGCACCATAGCCCTTACCGTCATACATAGCAACTATTTCTTCAACACTCTTGTCTGTCATAGCTGAGTAAATATTGATCAGGTTCTTTAAGCCTGGCTGGTCATCAGTATACTTAACTATACCGATAGAGTCAGTAACAGCCTTCTTGATTTTCTTAGCAGTAGAGTCTGCATCCTCTGCCAATAGGATAAAGGCACTTGTATTAGAGTCAGACTTACTCATCTTCTTTTCAGGCTCCTGTAAACTCATTACCCTGGCAGTTTCCTTAGGATAGTAACCCTCTGGAACTACAAATGTATCACCAAATCTATTATTAAACCTTGTTGCAAGGTCTCTTGCTAATTCCATATGCTGCTTCTGGTCGTCACCTACTGGTACCAGGTCAGTCTGGTATAATAGGATATCGGCTGCCATCAAGACAGGATATGTAAATAGACCTGCATTTAGGTTCTGCTCGCTCTTTCTAGACTTATCCTTGTACTGAGTCATCCTATTTAATTCACCCATATAAGTCAAAGTACATAGGGCCCAATTAAGTTCAGCATGTTCATGAACATGCGACTGTATAAATATTGTATTTAAGTCTGGATCAATACCGCAGGCTATAAACTGGGCCAACAATTCTATTGTCTGTTTCCTCAAAACCTCTGGGTCCTGTGGTACAGTTATGGCGTGCATATTTACCATACTAAAGAAACACTCGTATTCATTCTGTAGCTTTGTCCAGCTCTTTAATGCTCCTAGATAATTTCCTAGTGTCATCTTTCCTGATGGCTGAACTCCACTAAATATAACTTTCTTTCCATTTTCTCCCATAATTCTATTCTCCTTTATATGACAAGCTATATATACTCTTAAATTATATCATTAGTAGAAAATTCGGTCAATTGTATTAACCTATCTTGGCTAAGATATTTAGGACCATGTCCTTTGAGGTCTCGGCTGCCCTCTTTACAAATTCATCATAGGCTAATTCAGCCGACTTGTCAGCCTTGTCAGAAATGGCCCTAATGATTACGAATGGAAGTCCATTACAGTGGGCTACATGGGCAATGGCCCCACCTTCCATCTCACAACAGTAGCCACCAAATTCCTCTCTAAGATAGGTCTTTTCTTCAAGGCTAGCCACGAACTTGTCGCCAGTCACAACCCTGCCCTTATAGGCCTTATAGTCGCTCTTTTCTTCTAGGAAGGATTCATAGGCCATATCTATTAGACTAGAATCTGCCACAAATACAGATGTCTTCATCCTAGGTATAGTCCCTTTAGGATCACCTAGGCTAGATGCATCAACATCGTACTGGATAGCATCTGTAGATATAACCACATCATTAATATTTAGGTCCTCGTGAAGGGCACCTGCTACACCTGTATTGATAAGAGCCCCAACCCCGAATTCACTAATTAATATCTGGGTACACATGGCTGCATTTACCTTGGCTATGCCACACTCAACAACTACCACATCACGACCCTTTATCCTACCCTCATTGAAGGCCATGCCTGCAACTAGTCTAGTTCTTCTATCTTCTATCATGGCAGTTAATTCAACTACCTCTTCATTCATGGCACCAATTATACCAATCTTTAAATTCTTCATTATTCCTCCTAAAAAGTATCTCTTAATATTCCAAGACCAGTCAGGTTTGATTACAAACCAAGGCTAATCTCCCATATAGGCCCTATAGGACCCTTATATGCTAAACCAAACTAGTCATAATGTAATTACAATAAGCCTGTTACAAACTGCATACCTAGGCTGACCAATATTATACTAATCCAGCATGTAGCTCCAAGTAATAGGGGCTTACCACCTGTCTTTATTAACTTAACTATATTCGTGTTAAGACCTATGGCACCCATGGCCATAACTATAAAGAACTTGCTGACCTTCTTCATCAGGGCAAAAAAATCCTGTAACCATACTAGCACTCCTACCAGTAATTACACCCTTGCCTATAGCAAGGTCAAATAGACTAGTTATAATAGAACAAAGTATAAAGTACAGGATAAACCTTGGTAGCATGGCTAAAAAGTTAATTTTCTTGCCCTCCTGGACTCCAGACTTCTTCGTTTCATATAGAGACAGGCAAAAGGTAATCGGTATAATTGCCAGGGTCCTAGTCAGCTTTACTATTGTAGCTGAATCCAGTACTGCTGAACCTGTCTTATGGATACTATCCCATGATGAAGCGGCTGCCGTTACTGATGAAGTATCATTGATAGCTGTCCCTGCAAAAACTGCAAAACCACTATTTGATAGGCCCAATATATCTCCCAAAATAGGGAAAATCAGGGCTGCAATGATATTAAAGAAAAATATCACAGAAATAGCCTGGGCTATTTCATCACTGTCTGCATCTACTACAGGAGCTGTAGCTGCTATGGCTGACCCTCCACAAATAGATGAGCCTACACCTACCAGGATAGAAATCTTCCTAGGTATATTCAAGGCCCTACACAAGATGTACGAAACTATCAGTGATGTAGCTATAGTACTTATAATTATTGGTATGGAGATTTTTCCAACTCTTATAATCATCTGTAGGTTCAAACCAAATCCCAGTAGGATAACCGCATACTGGAGTACCTTCTTAGATACAAAGTTTATGCCTGGTTGAAAGGTTTTCTTGCCATCCTTAGCAGGCCTGCAACCAGAATTCCTATTAGGATAGAAAATACCGGTCCCCCAATTATAGGCATGATTTTACCCAAAAACCAGGCAGGTATTGCCATAAGAAAGCAAAAAATAATACCCTTTATATTCTCCTTATTCACGTTATACTCCCCCATTCTATAACAATATTTGAACCTAGACCTTGGCCCAAATATCTTATTTTTACAAACCTAATTATAACACAGGGAGTCTTAAAAATCTATTTGACTGAAATAAAATCCTTCATGGACTCAAATTTTTTATCCCCTATACCTGATACATTTTTTATGTCCTCAATAGCATTAAACTTGCCCTGCTTGGTCCTATAGTCCACTATCTTCTTGGCAGTTGCTGGTCCAACTCCTGGTATGGCCTCTAGGCTCTTTTCATCAGCTGTATTAATATTAACCTTGGACTGGTCATTGGCTTGGCCCTGGCTCTGGCCCTGTCCAGCTTGACCACTTGCATTTACAGATTGACCCCCTCCTTGTGGCTGGTCTGTTTGTACATCCTGACCCTTATAAGGGATAATGTAGTGTTGGGAGTCTTCTAGGTTCATGGCTAGGTTTACCCTATTTATGTCCGCATCCTTTGCTAGGCCTCCAACCATCTTAATAGCATCATCTAGCCTCTTGTCTGCCCCTATACTTATGACTCCAGGGCTAGATACTGCCCCTGAAATATATACCACTATCTTGCCATTTTTATTTTTGGCCTTGTCTTGGCCACCATCTAGACTGACTATGTTACCACTATTATCCTGACCGTTTGAATCAGAACCACTATAGGACCCCCTCTTATTGGATAGGAACCTGTCATTTCCCCTGGTATTAGTCCCAGCACCAGCCCCAAGGTCATCACTTATAGGATTTCCTCTATCAAAAAATCCTAGCCCACCTACAAATACCAGCTTGTATATAAAGAAAATGGCTACTAGGCTTGTTATTATCAGTTTTTTTCTATCCAAGCACTTAAGCTTGGCTATCAATCTCTCATAATCTACCTCCAACCTAATAAAATAGTCTTTATATCTTATAGACAGATTTATAAAAACAAGAATTTCTTTTTAGTGTAAATTCATCTAAGACCTTCTTATATAAGTGATTTTTATGATATACTAATTTGGAGAATATATATAAATAATCGGGAGAGGAGGAGATGTATTTTTACTACATCTAAACAATATATGAAAAGAACTGTATCAGTTTTATCAGCATTGACCCTTTCTATAGGCCTGCTAGCACCAGCTAGCCTGACTTCTCATGCAGACCAAACTAGTGATTTAGACGCCTTAAAATCAAAATACATGGTCTTGATGGACTACAACTCAGGCCAGGTCCTATACAAGAAAAATGCAACACAAAAGATGTATCCAGCATCAACTACTAAGATATGGACTGCCTTTTGTGTCTTGAAAAAATCTAAAAATCTTGATGAGTTAGTAGAAATAAAGGACATACCTCAGATAGAGGGCTCAAGTATGTACCTTGAGAACGGAGAGAAATTTACAGTAAAAGAGCTATTGGAATCCCTGCTAATCCATTCATCAAATGATGTGGCCTATGTTCTGGCCAAGCATTTTGGTGGTGGCAACCCACAGGACTTTATAAATTATATGAATGAAGAGGCCAAGAAGTATGGGGCTAACAATACCCACTTCAACAACCCTCATGGTCTGCCGGATACTGACCACTACACTACTGCCATGGATATGGCAATCTTGTCTAGGATAGCCTATGGTAACCCTACCATCAGTGAAATAGTAAAGATGAAGAGTGTATCCTTCAAGGCTAGTGATAGGATAAAGGTTGAAAGAAACCTAGTCAACAGCAACAAGTTCCTAACATCTAGTGATACTATCGACTACAAGGGCAAGACTATACCTATCAAGTATGATATTGTAGATGGAATTAAGACTGGCTTCACTGATGATGCTGGTAACTGCCTAGTATCAACAGCTAAGCAGGGTAATATCAGGCTGATGGCGAATGTCTTTTTTGCACCAGGTGGTAGCCTTTATCATGATTCTAGGACCCTAATCGATTATGGTCTAGAAAACTATAAAAGCATCACTATCTATAGGGCAGATGATATAAAGGGTGAAAAATCAGTCAAATTTGCAAGGCCAGGCAAAATAAAGTACAAGCTGGCAAATGACTATAGCATAACTGCTATGAAGACTGATGATGCTAATATAAAGGGATATTCCTACAAGTATAATTTTGATAAGCTTGAAATGCCGGTTAGGAAGGGAGATATAATCGGTACTATGAACATCTATAAGAATGGTGAAATGGTATCTAGCATAGGCCTAGTCACGGAAAACAGCTCCCAGACCTACCTACAGTTAGTCCTATCTAAGCTCGGTTTAAATAGCGACAAGAAGGCAGACGATAAGAAGTCCACTAATGATACTAAAAAAGCAGATACTAAGAAGACTGAAGACAAGAAGGACCCTTCTTCAAATACATCAGAACCTAAAAAGACAGACACTAAGAAGACTGAAGATAAAAAGAATGACTCCTCTAAGGGCTTAATAGGCACTATTAAGAAGGAAGGCTCTTCATCTCTACATGGTGTCCTAGGTATCTTTAGCAATCTCGGAGATTTTTTCTCTGATGCCAAGAGATCAATCTCTAACCTGACTCCAGCTAGCCTGACTCCGGGTAATATAATGAAGTCAGACTTCTACAAGTTCCTGAACAAGGAAATAGGCGACAAGACTGGTCCAGTACCTGCTCCACTTATTATATTTGGACTTCCTATCCTAATACTTCTTATAATCCTTTGGTTGATAATAAGCCTAATCAAGGATATCATAACTGGAAGAAGATATAAGGATGCTGGTGGCCAGCCTAAAAATAAGGGCAAGAAGAAGGCTAAGTCTGAGGTAAAAAAGGAAAAGAGACTAGAAAGTAAACCTGAGCCTAAAATTCAGTCTAAGCAGACTGACTTAGAAAATAAGAACCCAGCTCAGGCTGAACACAATTCAGGAGACCAGACGGATATCCAGTCAGAGGTAAAAGCTATTTAGTGAGTCAGACCTACAGGCTGAAGCTAATGAAGAGGCCAAATTCTGACAAGAATGCAGAATAATATTTAAATTAATATCTATAAAAAAGAATCCTCTTTTCGAGGGTTCTTCTTTTTAAACATATAAAAACAAAACAAGAGCCCCGTATAAAATACGAGGACTCTTATTTTTAAAAATCAATTATATATTGCACAAGTGGTTAAATACGATTAAAACCGCCTGCAAATATATCTATATCAGTTACTATGCTCTAGCAACCCATAAACCGTGAAGATTACAGTATTCGTAAGCAGCTACTACCTTATCGTCATCAGCTATTACGAAGTCTGCAACTGGTTCACCAACATGGTCTAGGTCAACTCTCTGTACAGTCTTTTCAGTTAGAAGTACAACGAAAGCTATATGGTGTTCTTCAGTCATTGGATGAGCAACGCTACCAACTTTAACACTTACCTTGTTACCAGCTACTTCGATTACTGGAACGTGCTTTTCATTAGCAGCATCTGTAGAATTAGCCTTTAATTCCTTCATGTCTTCTCCACAGCAAGCTAGTGTTCCGCCACCATTTACTACTACTTCTACGACATTCCCACATTTATTACTCTTATAGAATGTTAATTCTCTTGCCATTACATTTCCTCCTTTTTATTCTAGCCCACCTTTTGATGGATCTTTTTATATAAATATAAATTGTTTACTTATCTGTGGCACTCGCTACAAGTACCAGTCAAGATTACATAGCTTGACTTTATCTTTAGGCCCTGTTCATCAAGTAGCTTTTCTGAAAAGTCAACTACATTATTATCTATATCCTTAATCTTCTTACAGTCATCACAAACAAAGTGATTGTGGTCTGTCAAGTTGGCCTCGAAACGAACAGGATCTCCAGGTATATTTACCTTCTTTAGCATGCCGTTCTTTTCAAGCTGAGTCAAGTTCCTGTACACAGTACCAAGACTAAGACTTGGATTGGCCTTTTTAAGTCATCATAAACATCATCAGCTGTTGGATGACCCTTGCTATCTATCACGTTATTTAGGATTAATTCTCTCTGTCTTGAATATTTCATCTATTACCTCACTACCATTTAAACAAGAAGCTAATCGACAGGTTGTCAATTATCTCCAACCCTCTTCTCTTACCTTGAAGAAAGCCTGAGGATGCTTACATACTGGACATAACTTAGGAGCCTTCTTAGCTATATGGATATGACCACAGTTAGCACATTCCCAAAGTACGATTTCATCCTTTTCAAATACCTTACCATCCTTTAGGTTCTGAAGTAGAGTTCTATACCTTTCTTCATGTACCTTTTCTATAGCTCCAACACCTTCGAATAGTCTAGCTAAATCCTTGAAACCTTCTTCCTTAGCTTCTTCAATCAAATCTAACATACATGTCAGTCCACTCAAAGTTTTTCACCTTCAGCTGCATCTAGTAGGTTTTCTTCAGTTGTTGGTATTTCTCCACCGTGAAGAGCCTTGAACCAAAGCTTAGCATGTTCCTTTTCGTTGTTAGCTGTTTCTAAGAATAGGTCAGCTATCTGGTTGTATCCTTCTTTTCTTGCCTGAGATGCATAGTAAGTATATTTATTTCTTGCCCTGAAGACTCTCCTGCAAAACCATCCTGTAAATTCTTTTCTGTCTTTGTTCCCTTTAATTCTAATGTCATTTTTCATTACCTCCCATAATAAATTTTTAATTTTTGAACGTTTATTTAACGTTGTTAATCTTTTTCAAAAAATAAACATAATAGTTATTTCTCTTAATTATACTCTCAATTGAAATTATAGTCAATATTTTTGTTAACTATTTTTCTCTTTTTAATTTCAGAGTGTTTATTATTTGAAATAGGTTTTCAATTCTCAATTAAAAACCTTAACTACAAAGTTTACCTATAAATTAGTTTACCCATGCTATATACTTTCAAACAAAAATCAACTAAAAATTATTCTTAATTTCACATATTCTACTCCAAGAAAAGAAAAATGGAGACCCCTACTGGAATCTCCCTTATAATAGTCACTTTTATTTTTTAGTTTGTATACTTATCTTAGTATATAATACTGAAATATAATTACTTGTCTATCACTTCTATAGGCCTCTTAGTCTCAGCTAGCCTATTTAGACTTGTGCATGGCCCTTGATACACCAGCATATATTACTAGTGAAGTAATTATACCAAATATGGCCTGCATAGAGTTTGCTGGCACGGCTGCTGCAGAAGTCTTTAGACCATACATAAAGATTTCCCCTATAAAGTAGCCAGTAACCATAATTGTACCACCAACAAGTGTACCTATTATTCTTCCTGCCCTACCAGATACCTTCTCTGCTATCAAACCACATACAAATCCTTCTAGACCCTTAGCAATAAGTGTCACGGGTGCATATACTCCATAACCGGATATAAGGTCGGCAAGGGCTGATCCAAGTCCACCAACTATGGCCCCCTCCTTCTTGCCCAGGTAAAGGGCTGTAAATAATACCACTGTATCTCCCATATTCACATAGCCATGGGCACCTATTACAGGTATCTGCACTATCATTGTCATTACAGTTGTCAAGGCCATCAATATACCACATAAGACTATATCCTTTGTTTGAAGACCCTTCCTACTTCCTAACTGTTCGCTCATAATAACCTCCATATATAATTACATTTTTGAGACATATCCTGTCTACACTAAATAATATAATACACTTTTAAGAAATATTCAATTATACTGGTAATTTTATTATGTTTGTATGGGTACAATTTATCGATTATCCAAGACTAAAATTATGCGTATAAAAAGAGTTGGCTTGTCCAATCACCCTAAATAATCTTAAATTATAGAGTATTATTTTTCTGCTGCAGCTTTTACACTTGCATAGTCAACCTTTTCGCCCTTTTTCTTTCTTTCCATTAATTCAGCTGTAGCTGTGAAAAGAACGTCAGTTGATGAGTTAAGACCAGTTTCACAAGAGTCCTGAATAACACCTATGATGAAACCAACACCAACAACCTGCATTGATATATCTGCTGGTATAGCAAATAGTGAACAAGCTAGAGGTATCAATAGCAATGATCCACCAGCAACACCTGATGCTCCAGAAGCTGATACCGCTGATAGAACACTTAGTATAATAGCAGTTGGCATATCAACCTTAATACCTAGTGTATTAGCTGCTGCCAATGATAGTACAGCTATTGTTACAGCTGCACCGGCCATGTTTATTGTAGCTCCTAAAGGTATAGAAACTGAATACGTATCCTTGTCTAGACCAAGGCTCTTACATAAGTTCATGTTAACTGGTATATTTGCTGCTGAACTTCTTGTGAAGAAGGCATACATACCACTATCCTTTAATGTCCTCATTACCAATGGGTATGGGTTAGTTCTTGTGCAAATCCATACGATGAATGGATTTACAACTAGGGCTATAAAGAACATTGTTCCAACCAATACTAGTAATAGCTTACCGTAAGTTGTGAATATTCCTAGACCGTTTGTAGATACTGTGTTGAATACTAGACCCATGATACCGAATGGTGCACAGTTGATTACCCACTTAACTGCCTGAGATACTGCATCTGAAATGTCTGCGAATATCTTCTTAGTTCCTTCAGCTGCCTTTCTCAAAGCGAAACCAAATATAAGTGCCCATGTTAATATACCTATGTAGTTTCCATTAACAATTGCATTTAGTGGATTGTCAACTATATTCATTAATAATGCCTTTAAAACTTCTGCAATTCCACCTGGTGCAGTTACATCTGTTGCTCCCTCTGCCAAGATTAGCTTAATTGGGAATGCAAAACTTGCAATTACTGCAATCAATGCTGCTGAGAATGTTCCTACTAGATATAGAACGATGATGCTCTTCATGTTTGTCTTCTGTCCTGACTGATGCTGACATATAGCCGCATTACCAAAAACGAAAACCAATACTGGTGCAACTGCCTTCAGTCCACCAACGAATAATGTACCTAGCATTCCTATTGCTACTGCCTTTGGTGCTGCCACACCTAAGATAGCACCTAGAACCATACCAATGATGATACGCTTAACTAGACTTACGCTATTCCATTTTCTGAGTAAATCTCTCATAAACTCAAACCTCCTACTAATTTAGATAAAAGCTGTTATATAACAAAATATAGGAATAATCAAATATAAAAAGCGTTTTTCCTATATTTACAAGGAATTTATCCTTATTATTGAATGTAAATTAAGGAAAAATAAGTTTAGAATTTAAATTTAATCAGAAAAAATAGACCTTTTAATTTTTATATTGATTATCCCTTTTATACCTTATTAGATATATTATATGTGTTTTTCAATAAAATAATCTAGCTAGGTGATAGACCTAACTAGATTATTTTTACTTTGCTTTATTGCTTAGTTTATTCCTTTGTTTATAACAATAGGCTACTTAGTATATTACTCGCTTTTTCGTTTGATTTCTTGCTTCATTTTCTTACCTTATTCTATATCATCTTCTTTAGGGTACTGGCCTGTATAGCTCTCTTCTACCTGGCATATTTCTCTTGGGCTTCCACTTGCTATTATAGTACCTCCCCTATTACCACCCTCTGGTCCAAGGTCGATAATATAGTCTGAAGTCTTGATTACATCTAGGTTGTGTTCTATTACCACAATACTATTTCCAGTATCGGTTAGCCTCTGTAGGACCTCTATCAGCTTCCTTACATCCTCTGAATGCAGGCCTGTTGTAGGCTCATCTAAGATATAAAGGGTCTTGCCTGTAGGTCTCTTACTCAGCTCGGTAGCCAGCTTTATTCTCTGGGCCTCTCCGCCGGATAGCTGGGTAGATGGCTGCCCTAGCTTTATATAAGATAGACCAACGTCCATCAAGGTTTCAAGCTTTCTCTTTATACTAGGTATATTCTCAAAAAATTCCAGGGCCTCTTCAACATTCATTTCCAGTACATCTGCTATGGACTTGTCCTTGTATTTAACCTGTAGGGTCTCCCTGTTGTATCTTTCACCCTTACATACCTCGCAAGGAACATAAACATCTGGCAGGGAAGAACATCTCTATCTTTTAGGATACCATCGCCCTTGCAGGCCTCACACCTACCACCCTTGACATTGAAGCTAAATCTTCCCTTCTTATAGCCCCTAGCCTTGGCTTCATTGGTCGATGCAAAAAGATCCCTAATCATATCAAATACACCTGTATAGGTAGCTGGGTTGGACCTAGGAGTCCTGCCTATTGGGCTCTGGTCTATATTTATAACCTTGTCTACATTTTCTATGCCTAGGATTTCCTTGTGCTTACCTGGTCTAACCCTAGACTTGTTAAGCTGCTTAGTCGTAGTCTTGTAGAGAATTTCATTTACCAGGGTTGACTTGCCTGATCCTGATACACCTGTTACGCATATAAACTTTCCCAGTGGGAACTTTACATTTATATTTTTTAGGTTATTTTCACTAGCCCCTCTTACCTCCAGGAAGAGACCATTACCCTTTCTTGTCTTTTCAGGAATAGGTATCTTAATCTCACCACTCAGGTACTTGCCAGTAATCGAATTCTTATTTTTTACAATCTGGTCTAGATTTCCCTCAGCAACTATCTCACCACCATGTATACCTGCACCAGGTCCTATGTCTACTATATAGTCTGCAGCCCTCATCGTGTCCTCATCATGTTCTACAACTATAAGGGTATTACCTAGGTCAGTTAGGTTTCTAAGTGTGGCAATCAATTTGTCATTGTCCCTTTGGTGAAGACCTATACTAGGCTCATCTAGAACATATAGGACACCCGTCAAAGCCGAGCCTATCTGGGTAGCCAGTCTAATTCTCTGGGCCTCGCCACCTGAAAGAGTTCCTGCCTTCCTTGATAGGGTAAGGTAGCCTAGGCCTACATTGTATAGGAAGGATGCCCTCTCCTTTATTTCCTTGACTATATCTTTGGCAATAACCTGGTCCTTCTGGCTCAATTCTAGGTTAGAAACATAGTCAATGAGGCCTTCAACAGATAGGTCCGTGACCTCCATTATATTCTTACCATTAACCCTTACTGCGAGTACCTCTGGCTTTAACCTTTGGCCATTACACTTAGGGCATGGATTTTCTGCAAAGAAGTCCTCTAACTTATCCCTCATAAAGTCTGAGTTAGTTTCCCTATACCTCCTGTCTATGTTGACAACCACACCCTCATAGTAGTTTTGGTAGGTCTTCATACCACTAAACTTTGAGTCGAACTCAAAGGTTAATAGGGTATTGTCCTTGCCATAAAGTAGCTCTTCAACAAAGTCATCTGGAAGATCCTTAAATGGTGTATCTAGGGATACCCCATAGACCTTACATAGGGACTGGATCATCATAGAGTAGTAGGTATTGTCATTAAGTCCATTGCTCGACCAGGCTGCAATAGCCCCCTGCTTAAGACTTAGGTCCCTATTGGGCACTATTAGGTCTACATCTACTTCCTTACTCTCACCCAGTCCATTACACATATCACAGGCACCAAAGGGAGCATTGAAGGAGAACATCCTAGGAGATAGCTCCTCGATACCTATACCATGGTCAGGGCATGCAAACTTTGTAGAAAACATAGTTTCCTCTTCCTGCCTAATATCCTGGACTATTACCAGTCCATCAGACAATTTTACGGCTGCCTCGATTGAATCAGCCAACCTGGCCTCAATACCAGACTTTACTATTATCCTATCTACAACTATTTCTATGCTGTGTTTCTTATTCTTTTCCAGGTCTATATCATCGTTTATATCATAGTTTTCACCATCTATCCTTACTCTGACATAGCCCTCTTTCCTAATGTAGTCTAGGGTCTTCTTATGGCTACCCTTCTGGCCCCTAATTATCGGAGATAGAATTTGAAGCCTACTAGACTCCTCATATTCCATAACCCTATCAACTATTTCCTGTATGGTCATCTGGCTGATCAGCTTGCCACACTGGGGGCAGTGCACCTTGCCCACCCTGGCAAATAGGAGTCTTAGGTAGTCATATATTTCTGTGACTGTACCAACAGTTGACCTAGGATTCTTGGATGTAGTCTTCTGGTCTATGGAAATAGCCGGAGAGAGACCATCAATGTAGTCTACGCTAGGCTTGTCCATCTGGCCCAAGAACTGTCTTGCATATGAAGATAAGCTCTCTACATACCTTCTCTGGCCCTCAGCATATATGGTATCAAAGGCCAAAGAAGACTTACCAGATCCAGATAGACCTGTAAAAACTATAAATTTATTTCTGGGTAGGTCAAGGTCAACAGCCTTTAGGTTGTTTTCCCTGGCCCCCTTTATTCTTATGTATTCGTTCAAAATCTTCCCTTTCTATTACTTTTTCACCAACAAGTCTTCAGTGACAATCTTTGGTACATGGTGGACCTGGTCCTGGTCCCTATAGTACTTAATATCATCGCCTGCATGTATATCGTCTATTACAACCTCTTCTAGAGGATATCCTATTGGTATAGCTAGTATTGGATTTAAGTTGTCACCTATACCTAGGATCTCCTTTATTTCATTCTTCTTAAAAGATTTGATTATGCATACAGCCTTACCCTCAGCCCTTGCACCTAGGGCTATTGTCTGTGCTGCTATACCAATATCCTCTGGCATAGGCTTACCATAATTAATGTCTTCAAATACAAGTATATATCCACCTGGCCTCTCGCCCTCAATAGGCCCATCCCAGTCCTTTATATAACCTGCCCAAAACAAAGTCCTAAATATTTTAGCATTTATTTCCTTATCAGCAACTATGGCAAACCTAAGAGCCTGCTTGTTCATACCAGAAGGAGTATACCTTACCAGGTCTACAAGATCTAGTAGGTCCTGTCTGAGTGATAGACTTTGTGCCATCATACCTTCTGCAAGTCCTGTTTGATTTGACTAATTCTTTGAAATTCATGGTATTACCACCTTTCCATTTTACATATTTATCTTTATAATTTTACTACTTTTTATTACTAGTTATTTATAGCCTATCTGGAATTTGTAATTTTAAATCTTTTTGCATAGTGTCTTGATATAGGTAATGGTTAGAGCTTTTTCTCCAAAAATCATAATCTTGTCTCTAAGTTCAGCAGCCTTTTCAAACTCTAGATTTTCAGCAGCAGCCATCATTTCTGATTTTAGAACTATTATAGCCTGGCTAATTTCAGCCTCATCCTTTAGGTTCCTTATATCATTTACATCATAGGATTCAACTTCCTCTGCTATTTTTGTTGCCTCTATACTATCCCTTACGCCCTTTTGTATGGTCTTAGGTACTATGCCATGCTTTTCATTATAGGCTATCTGGATAGACCTTCTTCTTTCAGTCTCAGATATTGCCCTCTGCATAGAGTCGGTTACCCTATCAGCATACATGATGACCCTTCCGTTTGCATTTCTGGCAGCACGACCAATGGTCTGTATCATAGATGTTTCTGACCTTAGGAAGCCCTCCTTGTCAGCATCTAATATGGCTACAAGTGACACCTCAGGTATATCTAGTCCCTCTCTCAAGAGGTTGATACCGACCAAGACATCAAACTTGCCTAGCCTTAGGTCCCTGATTATTTCAGTCCTCTCAAGGGTTACTATATCTGAGTGCATATACTTTACCTTGATACCAGCCTCTAGTAGGTACTTTGTTAGGTCTTCACTCATCTTCTTGGTAAGGGTAGTTATTAAGACTCTTTCGCCCTTTTCAACATTTTTATTTATTTCTACTATAAGGTCATCTATTTGGTTTTCAACCGGTCTTACGCTTATAGTTGGATCCAAGAGACCTGTAGGCCTGATTATTTGCTCTGCAAATACCTCTGTATGCTCCATTTCATATGGGCCGGGCGTAGCAGTCGTAAATAGGACCTGGTGTATGTTAGATTCAAACTCCTCAAAGTTGAGCGGCCTATTATCGTAGGCTGACTCTAACCTAAAGCCATTTTCTATAAGGGACTTCTTTCTAGACCTATCTCCTGCGTACATACCCCTGACCTGGGGAATGGTTACGTGGGATTCGTCTACTATTATAAGGTAGTCCTCCGGGAAGAAGTCCATTAGTGTATAGGGCTTTTCTCCTTTGGCCCTACCTGTTATATGCCTAGAATAATTCTCTATTCCCTGACAAAAGCCAATTTCCCTAAGCATCTCTATATCGTACTTGGTTCTCTGCTCTATCCTCTGGGCCTCAAGTAGCTTGTCCTGGGCCTTAAAGTCCTTTATAGCCTGGTCTAACTCCTCTTCTATAGACCCAATTGCTCTTTCTATTCTTTCAGGCGTAGTCACATAGTGGGATGCTGGGAATATTACCACATGATTTCTCTGCCCAGCCACCTTACCTGTGAGATAGTCTATTTCTGTGATCCTATCTATTTCATCACCAAAAAACTCTATCCTGATGGCCTTTTCATCATTACTAGCTGGGAATATTTCCAAAATATCTCCCCTAACCCTAAAGGTACCTCTGATGAAGTTTACATCATTTCTTTCATACTGGATTTCCACCAACCTCTTGATTATGTCATCCCTGTCCCTAATCATGCCAGGTCTTAGTGACAACATCAGCTCCTTGTAGTCTTTAGGATCACCCAAGCCATAAATACAAGAAACGGATGATATTATAATTGTATCATTCCTTTCTAAGATAGCGGCTGTGGCTGAATGCCTTAGCTTGTCTATTTCATCATTTATGCTGGCATCTTTTTCTATATAGGTATCACTGTGGGCAACATAGGCCTCTGGTTGATAGTAGTCATAGTATGAAACAAAGTATTCAACAGCATTTTCAGGGAAAAACTCTTTGAACTCACTATAGAGCTGGGCAGCCAGGGTCTTGTTGTGGGCAAGAACAAGGGTCGGTTTTTTCACTCGCTGTATTATATTTGCCATAGCAAAGGTCTTACCAGACCCTGTTACACCTACTAGGGTCTGGTACTTATTGCCTTCTTCTATGGATTGAGCTATCCTATCTATGGCTTCAGGTTGGTCTCCTGTCGGCACATAGTCAGATACTAACTTAAAATCCATCTTGTGCATCTCCTGTCTATCTACTTATTTATATAGGCTATTATTTCCTCTGCAGCCGCCTTTGCAGCTGCATCTCCAATTTCAAAATCATATTCCTTGGCCCAGTCAGTGAATACGTATAGACACTCCTGGCCATCCTTAATTCTGAATTCAATCTTTTTGATATCCGCCAAAGGTATATCCAGCTTTGTAACCTTTTTAGGTAGGCCTCCATGTAGGCTCTTCCTGCTATATTCAGCAAAAAAGGTTTTGTCTGTAAGGTAAATAGTGTATACATCTGGCTCGAGTCCAGAAGTCTTGTTATGTCCTAGTAGACAATTGGCTACCATATTTGTACCCTGCTTTTCTAGGCTCAATCTCCTCTTAGTTTTAAAGGATACCAAAACCCTTTCATTGTTAAATACGTCTGTCATGATAATACCTCCTCTAAAGTTACCCGCTATAGCTAGTCCAAATGTTTAATCTAAATAAGTACATAGAAATATATAATTCCAGAGGCTAGCTATGAGGCAAGGTAAGAATATTAAATAAAAAAATCATAGCAATACAAAGCAAAAGTAGGTTTACTTCGTACTACTATTATACCACTTTAATAGATATTGAGATATAACTATATACGGTGGTAATTTATGAATTTTACTACTTGTATTATATATATAATGTAAAATCGTATTAAGATTGTGTTTAAATTATATAATTTAAATAGAGATTTTGCCCTATGACCTTTCACATATGATATAGGAGCTAAAGGAGGACATATGAATAGCATAAATTTTAAGGGAAGAATCGTATTTATCAGTCTGGTCTTTTGGCCTAACTGCCCTGGTGGTATTAAATATTAAGGATATATTCTATATTGGACAAGATACTTACAGTGCTTAGCCCAATATTACTAGGCTGTTTTATAGCCTTTATACTAAATATAATAGTTGAAAACGTGGAGAAAGAGACTACTGGATAGGTTAAACTCCAAACCTTTAAAATTGAAGAGGCCTATATCTATACTTTTGGCCCTAGCCTTCTTTGTACTTATTATCTTGCTGGTATCTAGGGATTATCATTCCTCAGATATCTAAATTTATGTGGTTTTTACAAATGAATTCCCAGATATATACAAGGAGATAATAAACTTTTTGGCTGGTCTATCAAAGGAATTCCCTTCGATCCAATCAAAGCTTCTGGCTAGCAACCTAGATGCCCAGGAGATTTTAAAGAAGCTAGTAAGCCTATCAACTACTTGGGCTGGTGGCATACTTAATATTATCAATTCAGTCTTTAGCGCAATTGCTAATATTGTAATTGCCTTGATTATAGCCATCTATATACTTGCTAGCAAGGAGGGACTAAAGAGTCAGTTTACTAGACTATTTGCTACCTTTGTACCCCAGCATATTTTAGACAGACTTTACTACCTGCTTAAGGTTACAGATCAAACCTTCAAGGCATTTTTTGTAGGCCAGTTTTTAGAGGCAATAATACTTGGAGTCCTATGCTCTGTAGGTCTTCTAATATTTGGATTTCCTTATGCCTTCATGATAGGTTCAGTTGTAGGTGTAACAGCCTTAATACCAATGGTAGGTGCCTACTTAGGCGGACTTTTTGGCTTCCTGATGATCCTATCTGTGAACCCTGTCAGGGCCATGGCCTTCATAGTATTCCTAATAGTCCTACAGCAGCTAGAGGGCAACCTAATCTACACTAAAGTTGTGGGCTCTTCTATAGGCCTACCTGGAATCTGGGTATTTGTGGCAATTATTATAAGTGGTGGCTTATTTGGTATCTCAGGTATTATACTTGGTGTTCCTATAATAGCCAGCATATACAAGATTCTTAAGGAATATGTAAACAAGCACCACGATGCGCTTGAGTGAAAATAGAGATAAAAAGGTGCAGACCGAGTCCTCATTTGACTTGTCTGCACCTTTTATATAATTTATCTTCAGTTTATTTTTAAAATTATCTAGGAACTTGGTACTAGCTATTTGCTCTGTACTTATAGGTTTAAATCCTCTATCCTACCATGCTTTTCATAGCGTGTTAACCTGTGAACCTTGTTGCCTTCATCAACGAAAACTACCCTAGGCTTGTGGTCCTTGGCCTCCTCGTAGTCGCATGCACAGTAGGCCATTATAATCACCTTGTCACCCACACTTACACACCTAGCTGCAGCACCATTTAGGCAAATTATACCACTGCCTCTTTCTCCACTTATTGTATAGGTTTCAAACCTACTTCCGTTGTCTATATCGACGATTTGAACCTTCTGGTACTCTCTTATACCTGCCGCATCTAGCAGGTCTTCATCTAAAGTTATACTCCCTACATAATTTAACTCTGCCTGAGTAACTGTAGCCCTGTGGATTTTACCACATAACATATCTACCTTCATTGATATTTCCCCCTTAATTTTACTGAGATCCTGAGTCTCATTTTTTAAATATAAGCTCTCCAATAAAATCACAAATAAACCGGTTTGTGAGTATAGATTCACTTGAATTCTATCTACCAGTACATCTTATCACAAATGTAGTATCAATACAAGCTACATAAAAACCATTCCTACTTTGTAAATTACACCAATAGGGCTACACCAACTACTGACATAACTGCACCCAAGACCTCATACTTGCTTACCTTCTGCTTGTAGAAGAAGTACATTATAGGGATTATCATAACTGGTGACATAGTCATTAGGGTTGAAGCAACTGCTGCCTTGGTATATTTAATAGCAAACATTGATAGGACAACTCCTATAGTAGTACCTATTAAGGCATTACCAAGCGTTACCTCTATACCCTGCCTTGATGTAAATAACCTCTTAACATCTGGCCACCCCTTAGTTAGGCTACACATTACCAAAATACCTACTAGACCTCCCAAGAGTCTAATTTCTGTAGCTGGTAGGGCTGGTATATTTTCTAGACCTGCCTTGCTAAATAAAACACCCAGGGCCTGACCAATTGATGCCAAGAAGGCAAAAATAAGCCCCTTTGGATCTCCCTTTACCTTTAGGTTAGATGATCCTCCCTTGGCTATAACCAGCATTATTGCCCCAATTACAATCAGCATACCTACTATATTTCTAGGACTTAGTCTTTCTCCAAAGAATATCCTACCCAGTATAGCTGTTAAAACTGGTGATATAGTATATATAAGTAGGGTAATCTGAGCCCCTATCCTGGTAAAGGCGCTCATCAAGAAGGAATCACCCAAAGAAAATCCAATCAAACCAGACATGGCAAGGAAAAAGGCCCCCCTAAAACTGAGGTCGGTTGATAAGCTTGACCTATTAAATAATACTATTATAAGGCCTATTGCCAGGAAGGCAACTATCTGCCTTGCAACATTCATAGCTACTGCAGAAAAGCCTACTCCCTTTTTTTCTACTATTGTACTACTGACAGTCCAACAAAAAGATGCCATCAGGGCTGTTATTTCACCAATAAACATATATCTCTCCTTTAATCTAAAATACTTATTTACAAACTTAATATATCCATTATTGAATTCCACTTTATTCTTTTAATAAATTAATCCATATTTATTATATCTTTTTTTGGACCACTTAGGCAATAAGCTTTCTTGTTCAAGAAAATAAAAAAGTGTCCGCATAAAATGCCGACACTTTTTTTATATCAAATATTAACTATCTAACCCTAAATCTCTTGGTTAATACAAAGGATTACTTGTATTCAGCCATCAACTTTTCAAATACTGCTAGTGACTTTTCACACTTTTCAGTTTCAACACAGTAAGATAATCTCATATGTGCCTTTGAACCGAATCCTGTTCCAGGAACTACTAGCATATCATGAGCCTTAGCCTTTTCAGAGAATGTTTCAGAATCTCCATCTGGAGCTTCAATGAATAGGTAGAATGCACCAGCTGGCTTAGCTACCTTGTAGCCTAGCTTAGTTAAACCATCATATAGAAGGTCTCTGTTCTTCTTGTATACTTCTACATTTGGTGGTACGCTTACACATCTTTCAACTACAAGCTGGAATAGTGTTGGTGCACAAACATAACCAAGTACTCTTGCTGCTCCACCTACTGCTGCCATAAGTAATTCATCATCTACTTCGCTTGGAACTAGGATATAACCAATTCTTTCACCTGGTAGAGATAGAGACTTAGACCAAGAATAGCAGATTACTGTGTTCTTGTATAGGTTTGGTATAAATGGTACTTCAAGACCATCTATTAGAACTAATTCTCTGTATGGTTCGTCAGCTATGATGTATATAGGATGACCATATTCTTTTTCCTTAGCTTCTAGTAATTCAACTAGAGCCTTTATTTCATCTAGTGTATAGATAACACCTGATGGGTTGTTAGGAGAGTTAACTATTATAGCCTTAGTGTTAGGAGTTATAGCTGCCTTAACACCTTCTATATTTAACTGCATGTCGTCCTTGCAAGGTACAAGAACCTGCTTACCACCCTGACCATTGATGAATACTGTGTATTCTGGGAAGAATGGAGCTAGAACCATTATTTCATCATCAGCAGATGAGATTAAAGCCTTAAGAGTAATGTTTAGAGATGCTGCAGCACCACAAGTCATCAATAGGTTGTCCTTAGTATACTTAGTTCCAAATCTCTTGTTTAAGTCATCAGCTATAGCTGTTCTACAACCGTCATGACCAGCACCTGAAGAATAAGAATGGTATACCTTTGGTTCATAAGTCTTTATTATATCTACAATTGCATCCTGTACTTCCTTTGGAGCTGGAACTGAAGGGTTACCTAGTGAAAAGTCTAATACGTTTTCAGCACCTATTTCAGCTGATCTCATAGCACCGAATGCTGCTAATTCTCTGATTATTGATTTTGCTGTACCTAATTTTACCATTTCCTGAGAAATCATAATAATTACCTCCTAATTAATGTTAGAAATCTTTTTTGAAAATTACTATATTTAATACTTGATTCCTCTAGAACCTAGCCCAGAGGAATCAAGCTTAAAGTCATATGCATTTTTTATAATTGCTTAATTCGCTCGATGAATCTCAATACAAATTAATCTAGTGGATCATTTATTGTCTTACCAACCTTTGCTACAGCACTTATTAGTGTAAGTACTATTGAGCAAACAAGAGCTGGAACAACCCATTCGAATCCGTATGTACCTAGTGGTAATGAAGCACAAGCCTTAGCAGCACCTGCAAGAAGGTTTCCACCTCTCATGACTGAAGCAAGGTTTATACTTTCGATTAAAGCTACTGCGAATGCACCTATAACAGCACCTGTATAAGTCCAGTTGTACTTGATCTGCTTGTCAAATATAGACATGAATATAAGTACTATGATAACTGGGTATATAGCTGATAGGATTGGAACTGCTATTGCTATAAGACCGTCAACACCGATTAGTGAAAGAACGAAAGCTATAGCAATACATACGCAAACTATCTGCTTATACTTTAACTTACCACCTGAAATAGTTTCAAAGTAGTTACCACAAGTTGAGCTTAGTCCTGTTGAAGTTGTTAAACAAGCAAGAGCAACAGCTATACCCATGAATACCTTACCAACGTTTCCTAGCATTAATTGAACCATACCTATAAGTAATACAGTTCTTTCAGTTTCACCATTGAAGTGGCCACCAACTGTAGCACCTGCATAAGTTAAACCACCGTAAACTAGAGCTAGTAGTATGAATGCAACGATACCAACCTGAACACTTACCTTGAACTGAACTTCCTTGTCGTGGTATCCACGTCTTATAAGGTCACTTATAACTATACCAGCCATTAGAGGAGAACCAAGAGCATCCATTGTCTGGTAACCTTCCTTAAATGACATTGTAAATAGTCCTTGCACATCTGTTGTAACCTTAGGATCTGGTGGGTTAACTATAGCTATAACCACAATAATCGCCAAGATTATCAAAAGAGCTGGTGTAAGATACTGACCTATAAAGTCGATAACCTTACCAGGATTTAATGTGATGTAAAGTGTTAAACCGAAGAATACTATTGAAGTAGCCCAAATTGGAACTGATGGGAACAATGATCTAATAAATACTTCATGTGTTGTAGCACCTGTTCTTGGAATTGCGAAGAAAGGTCCAATTGTCAATATAGCGATTGTACCTATCAACTTAGCAAATTGAGGACTAACTCTCTTACCTAGGTCGTCTGCTCTACCACCTAATCTAGCTGTAACGATAACACCTAGTATAGGTAAAACTGGGTCTGAAATCAAGAATCCAACCATAGCTGTGAACCATCTGTCACCAGCTAATACACCAAGGTGTGGTGGGAATATCAAGTTACCAGCACCAAAGAAAATTGCAAATAATGCAAAACCACAAACGATAACGTCTTTTCTTTTAATTTCCATACTCATTCACCTTCTAAAATAGATTTGCCATATAGGCTTAGTCATTAAAGACCATTAACTACGTTATTTGGTCTTTCTCCATTCATAACCTTAACCATGTCTGCATATGACCATTCTGACATTCTTATGAACGCATCATCAGTTGTACCTGCTATATGAGGAGTAATTGATAATCTAGCCTTACCAGCCTCAGTTAGGTTAAATAAAGGATGATCCGCACTTGGTGGTTCTGGAGCTATAACATCTAGTCCTGCAAAGATTCTACCGTTGTTTAGAGCCTCTGCTAGGTCTTCGTTGTTAACTATTTCTCCTCTTGCAACGTTGATTATTACTGCATCCTGCTTCATCTGCGCTATAGTTTCCTTACGAACCATGTTTCTAGTAGTATCTAGAACTGGAACGTGGTAAGAAATTATGTCACACTGAGCAAGTATTTCCTCGTATGTACAGAAAGTAAGATCATTTTCTTTTTCATAGTCTTCAGAAGCTCTGAACACATCATAATAAAGAATCTTGCATCCAAATGCCTTAAGCATTCTAACAGCCGCCTTACCTATGGCACCTAGACCTACAAGTCCTATTACTCTTGAGCTCAATTCGCTCTGACCCTTAACTTGATATTCTCTGAAGCTTTCGTTAAATCCGTCAACACCCTTAGCTTTTATCTTTGCATCTGCTTCTGGCATTCTTCTTAAAGAAGTTATCATATGTCCAAGAGCTAATTCTGCAACTGGTACTGCGTTAACGGCCCTATTATTGCAAACATAAATACCCTTTTCCTTGGCTGCTTCTAAGTCTATCTTGTCGAAGCCAACACCTAATGAATGAATAAGCTTACAATTATCAAGCTGTTCTATTACTTCTCTTCTGAAATGATCAACTGGACCACAGAAAACTATGTCTGCATCCTTACACTGTTCAACTAGTTCCTCATCTGAACAAGGATAGTTGATATACTGCAAATCCCAACCTTCTGGCTTTTTAACGCCGAATCTTTCAATAATATTTTTGTTACAAGTTACTCTAACCTTAACCATTAATTTGCCTCCCTAACTCTAGCTAATAAGCATTCGTATAATAAAAATTTTAAATAAATTTAAACAATCCGTTATTTATTTAACCAATGTGTTTAAATTTTTTTAGACCTTCTTGTCAGATTTACTACAGTAATGTCTATTTTTAAACAAATTGTACTCTATACCTGGGAGAAGTGCAAACCCCTAGGTATATTATCAATAAGTTTTTGTATTTTACTACAGAAATTTTATATTCACAGTATTATCTAAACAACTTTTTCAAAAATCTGTTGAAATAAATTTTTCTTTTTCGTTAATAAAATTACATATTCGCCTTTTCAGCCTTTAATGCTCTAACCTTATCGATTAGTATTGGCATTATCTTGTGTAAAGTCACCAACTACACCTAAGTCAGCTACGTCGAATATAGGAGCCTGAGCATCCTTGTTTATAGCTACGATAAATTCAGAATCTTCCATACCAGCTAAGTGCTGTATAGCTCCTGATATACCACAAGCCATGTATAGGTCTGGTCTAACTGTCTTACCAGTCTGTCCAACCTGTCTTTCTCTACCGATCCAACCAGCATCTACGTTAGCTCTTGAAGAAGTAACTAGACCGCCTAGTTCGTCAGCTAATTCCTTTAATACATCGAAGTATTCTGCATTACCGATACCTCTACCACCAGAAACTAGAACCTTAGCTTCTGTGATATCAACCTTAGCATGCTTTTCCTTGATTACTTCTCTGATTTTGATGTTCATATCAGCATCAGTGAATTCAACCTTGAATAGTTCAACTTCACCAGTTCTAGAAGTGTCTGTAGGAAGGGCCTGCATAACACCTGGTCTTACAGTTGCCATCTGAGGTCTGAATTCCTTACAAACTATTGTAGCCATGATGTTACCACCGAAAGCTGGTCTAGTCATAAGTAATAACTTAGTTTCTGGATCTATTTCTAGCTTAGTACAGTCAGCTGTTAATCCTGTATGTACTCTTGCAGATACTCTAGGAGCCAAGTCTCTACCTATTGAAGTAGCACCGTAAAGTACTATTTCTGGCTTCTTAGCTTCTACTATTGCGTTTAATGCCTTAGTATATGGTTCAGTTGCATAGTGCTCCAAGATTGGATCTTCTACACATATAACCTTGTTTTGCTCCATGGTGGATTAGGTTTTCAGCTAACCCCTTTACTTCTTTTCCTAGTAAAACTGCAACTACTTCCTGTCCTAGGTCAGCTGCCAATTTACTTGCTATACCGATAAGCTCGATGCCTACTTTTTGAACGACACCGTCTACCTGTTCAACTACTACATAAATATCCTTGTTCATTAGGTAATCTTCCTTTCAAATCATTATTTTTATAATTGTAATTCTCTAGTATCTTATATAAAAATACTTTTCCTGTAACTTAGCAAGAATTGCATCAGCTGCTTCTTCTGGAGTTAATCCTTCTAGCTTAACGCCTTTGCCCTTAGCCTGCTTTGTAAATGACTTTTTAACGTTTGTAGGTGAACCCTTTAAACCGATATTTGAAAGATCTAGTTTGTCTTCAATGTCCTTCAATCCCCAAACCTTCATTTCCTTCTGATAAGCATCGAATATTCCGCCTACTGTCATGTATCTTGGGTCTATTTCTTCGCTTAGTGTAGTAATTAGGCAAGGTGGCTTTATTTCAACTATGTGATATCTATCTTCGAACTGTCTTCTAACGATGAACTTGTCACCTTCAACCTTTAGTTCTTCACAGTAAGATACCTGAGGTATTCCAAGATGCTCAGCGATCTGTGGACCAACCTGTGCTGTGTCACCGTCTATAGCCTGTCTACCTGCTATTATTATATCGTAATCAATGTTTCTAAGTGCCACCAGCTATTGTTGAAGATGTCGCCCATGTATCTGCTCCACCGAAAGCTCTGTCAGTTACTAGAACTGCATCATCTGCTCCCATTGCTAATGCTTCTCTAAGTGCAACTTCTGCCTGTGGAGGTCCCATTGATACTACTGTTAAAGTAGATCCTGGAACTGATTCCTTGATCTGAAGTGCTAGTTCAAGACCTGCCTTATCGTCAGGGTTTATGATACTAGGTACACCATCACGGATCAAAGTATTCTTTACAGGGTCAAGTTTTACCTCTGTTGTATCTGGTACTTGTTTTATGCAAGCTACAATTTTCATCTATATATACCTCCCCTTATTTCAATAAGCTTGATGCTATAACCATCTTCTGAACTTCAGATGTTCCTTCGTAAAGTGAAGTTACTCTGATGTCTCTGTACATTCTTTCAACTGGATATTCCTTAATGTAACCATATCCACCATGAATCTGTAATGCTTGTCAATTATCCATTTTGCTTCTTCTGTAGCGAATAATTTAGCCATTGAAGCTTCCTTATCAGCTGCTTGTCCTAAATCCATCTTATAAGCAGCATCATAAACAAGGTGACGCATAGCTGCTAACTTTGTTTCCATCTCTGCTAGTATGAACTGAGTATTCTGGAACTGAGCTAGTGACTTACCGAACTGGTGTCTAGACTTAGCATACTTAACTGCTTCTTCCATAGCACCCTGAGCAAGACCTAGAGCCTGGCTGGCAATACCTAATCTACCAACGCTTAGAGTCTTCATTGCGTTGATGAATCCCTTACCTTCTCTGCCTAGCATACAATCCTTAGAAACTCTAACATTTTCAAGAACAACATCACTAGTTGGGCAACCAATCATACCCATCTTGTTTTCTGACTTACCAAAAGATACACCTTCTAGCTTAGAGTCTACTACGAAAGTAGATATACCCTTAACGCCTAATTCTGGATTAGTCTTAGCGAAAACTATTACATAATCAGATACTGGAGCACCAGTTATGAAAGTTTTTCTTCCGTTTAGGATGTAGTCATCACCATCTTTTTCAGCAGTTGTCAATATAGACGCTGCGTCTGAACCAGCTCCTGGCTCAGTAAGACCGAATGCGAATAACTTTTCGCCTGTAACCATTGGTCTAAGATACTGTTCCTTCTGCTCTTCAGTACCATCTCTTAGTATTGGAGTTGACTGTAGAGAGTTTGGAGATGATATCCATATAGTAGATACACCAGATGCCTTAGCTAATTCTTCCATAACTATTGCATATGAACGGTGGTCTCCACCTGAACCTCCATAAGCCTTTGGTATCTTAATACCTAAAAATCCAGCTTTAGCCATTTTTTGATAAATTTCCATAGGGAAATCGCCAGTTTCATCAACTTCTTCTGCAGTTGGTTTAATTTCATTTTCAGCGAATTCCTTAGCTAGCTGACGAACTAATTCATGTTCTTTTTCGAAAATCATAGATTGCCTCCTTAAAAATTTTAATTTTTAAATTAAATCATATCAGCGAAAGTCTGTAATGCTGTTTTCGCCTGTTCGAAAGTTAGTCATTTGCTGGTCTACCTCAACTAGTATATGCATGATACCTGCATTTTCTAATTCTTTTCTGATAATCGGATAGTCGAATTCATCAGAATCACTAAACTTAGTCATTAGGTAGATAACACCATCTGCCTGGTGCTTCTTAACCTTGTCAATTATTATCTGTCCCCTAAGTTTTTCTGGGTCATACAACAAAGTACTTCCTTCTATATCTGAAATCCACTTAGATAAGGCTCTAACTGGATTACCAGTACCTTCATCAACTAGATAGTCAAACTGTCCTGATTCATGGTTGACATTGTCATCAACTATACCAAGCTTGTACTCATCTAGTATTTCTAGCATACCTGGGCTGTTTGCAGAATACCAGTAGTTACTATCTTCTTGCCAGCAAATTTTTCTTCAGGTATCGCCCTTAATTCTTTATTTAATTCTTCTAAAATAGCTAAATGCTCTGCCTTGTCAAACAAGAAGGCACTTGTCATTACTCTAGCTCTTAGGCTAGGTGTAATTGTGTTTAGGTGACTAGCTGCTAGAGAACTGAATTCCTGCATTGCCTTTCTGTGCTTGTTGTAAAGTACTATAGCCTCTTCAACCTTAGCATCTTCTATCTTGCAACCAGCTATTTCTTCTAACTGTTCTCTTAGCTTGATGTACTGCTTTTCATTGTAAGTAATACCAGCTTCGATTTTTCTGTTCTGTCCGTAGCCTATATAAAGGGCTGGAACCTGCTTTATAGCTCTCTTCCAGTTCTGGCTAAGACCCTTTAGACCATCGCTTAGGCCTGGTATGATCATACCTGACATCTTGTCAAGCTTACCTTCAAGACCTAGGTCCATTAATCTTAGGATTATAGCTGCGTAGAATGCTGGGAAGTATTCCTTTGATAGACCTACTTCACCTTCTGCACCCCATACACCTATTGGTATCATGCCTGCAGCATATACTAATTCTTCTGGTGTATAAACTGGTGCGCAACCTATAACCTTCTTGCCTTCAGAAACATACTTGTCTACCTGTTCTAAAAGGTCTACATCAAGTTTACCTAACAATACATCTATATTACTCATATTAGTGCGCCTCCTTCATCTTTGCAGCTTTATTAGCTTCCATTAGTTCTATAAGACCCTGTACTCTAGTATCATACTGAGCTTCAGAGAAGTTTCTTGGATCCGCCTGGTCACCATCGAATGTTGCTGTTGGTATACCTGTCTTTTCTCTTATATCTCTTTCCATCTCGTACATGATACCTGACCACTGCTTACAGCTTCTATTGATGTGGATTAACATACCATCTATATTGTTTTCTTCAATTACCTTTAGTCTCATATCAGTTGCTCTTTCGTATGAAATAGCATTTGGAGTTCCGCAGTAAGCCTGCATTAACTGATATGTGTTGTCATAGATATATCCAAAAGCATCTGCATAAACTGTACCACAGACATTAACACCAGCATCCTTAAGCTGCTTGAATGTATGTCTTAGGTGTGGCCAACATGCTATACCTTCGAATAATACTCTGAACTTTTCTTCGCCCTTAAATGTTGACTTACCAGTTCTTACATTTTCATCGAATTCTTCAGCTAGCTTTTCGAATGCCAAAGCTGATTCTAACTTACCTCTTGCACAAACCGCAACTGCCATGTGGTTGAATACATCAAAACCTGAGAAAGGTGATGGTGTATACTTAGCATATCCTGTAGCCTTTAACCAAGCTCTACCTGTTCTCTGAGATATCTCCATAACCTCTTCAAATTTCTTTTCATCCCACTTCTTGCCAGTTAAGTCTTCTAGCTGTTTGATAGCATGATCAAACTGACCCTTTAGGTATTCAACTCTGTCGTCACCTGCTTCATAGTCATTGTTGTAAGGAACGTCTATTAAAATTAAAGGTATATTCAATTCTTTAGCTATATTTTCGTACCACTTGATCATACAGTTACAAATATTGTTACAGCAAGCAACGAAGTCTGGCTGTGGCATATTTAACTCTGGAGCATCCTTAACGTCCATGTATGCCAAAGATATTCTAGCATAAGCACAGATGTCATTTGAATATCCTTCATTTTCAGCTATTTCACACATTCTCTGTCCGCCACCCTTAGCAGATATAGCGGCAGCCTGGTTTTCTGGATAAACAACCTTTATATCCATAGTTTCAAAGATTTCCTGTGGGAAGTTAGATGCACACCATCCAACTAATTCACCATTATTCTTTGCCTCCCAAGCTTCCTTATAGTGCCTTGCAACAATTTCTCCTAACAATACTTTTGCCGGCTTTTCTTCTACCATTCCTGTATTACTCATGATAAGCTCCTTTCTCGTCTAGGCTATATATTAAAGTTCCTAGACAAACTCCCATATCTTATTAATTGTTATTTATCTATTACTTGTTTTCGTCTTCCCAAACAAATAATGTCTTATCTTCTAACATTGCATTGATTTCAGCATCTGAGTAGCCAAGTTCCTTCATTACTTCAACACCGTGTTCACCGATGAATGGCCCTCTGTTATATGGAGTAGGTCCCATTTCCTGGTACTTAACTGGGTGCTTACAAAGGATTCTTTCTCCCTTTGGATACTTCATCTTGTAGAAGCAGTCATTTGCCCAAGCCTGTTCGTCTTCTAATAGTTCTTCCCAAGTCTTAGCAAGTGCGAATGGAATATCAGCTGCTGTAAGTATTGGTGCCCATTCTGCATAAGTCTTTTCACCAAATCTAGCCATAGCTCTGTCATATACTTCTGTTCCCTAAGTTGTTAGCTATTACGTTCTGAACTGGGAAGAATCTATCATCATTCACCATTTCATCTAAACCTAAAGCTGTAAAGAACTTCTTAAAGTATGTATTATAGTCAGGCATACAAGTCTGAACATATCTTCCATCCTTAGTCAACCAAGCAGCATTAACTGGGTTATTAGCTTCTCTGATGTTGATTGGATATGTTGCACCATAATCCTTGTACTGAGCAGCCTGAATCATCATACCCATGTTGAATATAGCTGATTCGAACAAACTTGTTTCAACCTTTTCACCTTCACCTGTCAATTTAGCGTGATATAAAGCAGCTAGTACACCAGCAGCTAGGTTTATACCAACATTGTGGTCACCTATACCTGGAACAACGTTCATAGGTACATCTGACTTCTGTCTTAAGTTTTCAAGGTATCCACCTCTTGCAAAGAATGCAGTGAAGTCAAATCCTGGTAGGTCTTTGTCTGGACCGTGTTCACCATAACCAGTACACATAGCGTATACTAGGCTTGGATACTTAACCTTTAGAGTCTCATAGTCAAGACCTGCTCTCTGTAGTGCCTGAACTCTCCAGTTAGTTATAAGGATATCAGCATCATCAAGTAGCTTAAAGAATGCTTCCTTACCCTTAGGATCCTTCATATTTAGAGATATACACCTCTTATTAGCGTTTTCCAACTCCCATGTAGTATTCTCATACATATCTAGAGGTCTACCTTCTGTTGGGGCAGTATACCTAAGTGGATCACCCTTAGCACTTTCTACCTTATAACATCTGCTCCTAAGTCAGCTAGGAACCTTCCTGTTGTAGCAGCTGCTATAAAGTTAGCAAGTTCAACAACTTTGACACCTTCTAATGGTTTCTTTCTTGTACTCATTACAAATACCTCCTACTAAATAACATTTAATGATTACCAATTACTTATTAGTCTCATAGGTAGTTTTTCCATACCTATAATCATTTTTATATTTTAAATTTAATTTAAAAAAACAAAAGTATATTTTGGTATTTAAAAGGCTTTCCTCATTTCGAGGCAACCCTTTTGCCAAACACATAAAAATTACATAAAATAAAATATTTTTGCATAAATATCAAATATTTATTTCGCATATACTACTTTTTAATTTCTTTATTAAAAATAGTTTTAGGGTTAAATACCATATTTTTAATTTTTAGTCTACTTGTATACTAGGCATTGACAATACTTTATCATATTTTTAACCATTGTAAATACTTTTTAAAATAATACCTACCACCCGCTTAAGATGGATAACACACTACTTCATAAGCTTTACATAATCCTGGTCTGCACCCTTGAAGTATGAAATATATTCGGGGTCTAGACTGACTATACCTGACACTGTATCAATGTGGTTTGTCATACATCTCAGGGCTCTTTCAGTATCGTTTGCCTCAATGGCCTCAAGAATACTCTTGTGCTCATCTATAAGCTTGCTCAACTTATAGCCCGACTTAATATAGACATTCCTCCACCTACTTATATGTAGTAAATGGTCATTAATCAGCGGCAAAATAGCATTATTCTCAACACTCATGATAATATAATTGTGGAATTCTTCATCAAGTTCCTTGAACTCCATCAAATATTCATTTTCGTGGTAGAACTTTTCTTGTTGCCTCATATTTTCTTTCATCTTAGTAATAGTATCAGACTTATCCTCCTTTTGCATAAACCTGTACAGGATTTCCTTTTCTATGGACAACCTAATCAAAAGGGCATTCCTTATGTACTCTAAATCAATATAATTCACATAAGTACCCCTTTGAGGATATACTGTAAGGAAATTAATCTGTGCAAGTCTGGCAAAAATATGTCTGATTACAGACCTTGACACATTATAGTCCTCGCAGATTTTATTCTCACTAATCTTGCTTCCTGGGCTTAACTTCAAACTTATTATCCTGTCTAAAATGTCAGAATAAATAAAGTCTGATGATAACATTTTCTCCATAATATCAACTCCACACATATTTCAATACTAGTATACCACTTTAGGGAGTAACCGTCAATTTATAATTAGGTGTATTTTTCAGAACTTTGTAGTGTTACAATTATACAAACCTACCAAACCATACTGGCTTGTATCCTTTTATTAAATATGCTATAATGAGTTAATTAACTTCATTGAAACTATACACGGGGGTGTACCGGTTTCGACGTGGGTTTTGAACTTGAGACAGCATGTCGTGTTACTCTGGGTCACGTAAAAACTGAGAATTTTAAAAACAAACGCAAACGAAAAATAATTTATTAGCTGCCTAGTTGCAGCTCGTCCCTCTAGTCCTCCTGCCGATTAAGAGCTGACGCTATTTATGCAGGGAACTGCTTTGGGGGTTGTCTTGACCCATTGCGGACTAATTAAGGCTGGATGATCATGGAACCTGTCACTCGGTGCCATGAGAGTTGAGATTTTTAAAAGAGATGACTAAGCATGTAGACGTAGCAGGGAATGGGCTTGCGGACAGGGGTTCGACTCCCCTCATCTCCACCAATTATATTTTACAATCATATTTTATTAGAAGTTAATGTATTGGAAATGCTAAGTTATATAGTTTGGCATTTCCTTTTTAACGTCAAAATAACACATCTATAACACATCTGTACAAAGTCATAAAAATAGAGGCTTTATATAAGCCCCTAAAATATGTGTCCACTTTTATAAGTATAAAAGCATAAGCCGGTAGTTTTGATTCAATAATAAAAATACTTATAACAAATCATAAGAATTTATGGTTATGATTTTATTTGATTTTAGTGATATAATTTAAGAAAAATTTAGGAGTTGTATTATGAGAATAGATAAAATATTAAGTGATGATAAATTACATATATCCTTTGAGGTATTTCCACAAAGGTATGGTCAACCTATAGAACCAGTATTAAATACAGTTAAAGAGATATCAAAATTGCACCCTGCATTTTGCTCTGTAACTTACAGTGCTAATGGTGGTGCTAGCGAAAAATACAGTTAAAGTAGCAAGCTACATAAAAATGAGCTTAACACCAACACTTGCTCATCTTACTTGTGTAGGATCTAGTAAAGATGATCTAGATGAGAAATTGGTGCAATTAAAAGAAAATAATATACAAAAACATACTTGCTCTTAGGGGAGATATAATAGACAAAGAAGTTTGCTAATAAAGAAGATTTACTATATGCAAGTGAATTAATAGAGTATATCAAGTCGAACTATGATTTTTGTGTAGGTGCAGCTTGTTATCAGAGGTACATCCTGAAAGTAAAAATCAAAATGAAGATATAAACTATCTAAAACTAAAAACAGGATATAGGGTGCTGATTTTATTACTACACAGATGTTTTTTTGACAATTCTATTTTTATAATTTTATGTATAAACTAGAAGTGCTGGAGTAACTATACCTGTAGTAGCTGGTATAATGCCTGTTACTAATGTAAATCAATTAAAAAGATAAAAGAACTGTCAAATGCTAATATACCTTCAAAATTCTTATCTATAGCTGATAAATTCCAAGATGATAAAGGATTCTATGAAAACAAGCCAGTATAATATATGCATGCAATCAAATAATAGATCTTATATCAAATGGTGTAAATAATATACACATTTATACTATGAATAATGCGAGTGTAGCAAAACAGATAATGCAAAATATGTCGCATATAGTAAATAATAAGTTTTAATATCATAATTTAGTATATACATATACAATATATTTAAAGTTTAAGTTTATAATATAAATTATAATATGTATTTGATTTTGCTATTATAGCGATTGTAAGGGTGATTTTATGGATATAGAAAATATAGTTTTGGATAAAAAGTGAAGTACGCAGATATTCAGGATACAAAGAAAAGTTTAAAAATAATAGAAGAGCTAGAAGAAAAAAATAGATGTCTTGATAGACGAAGTTAAAAGGCAAGGGTAAAATATGTATATGATGTTTTTTTGATGTTAAGGTAGATGAAAAATAAAAATAGAATTTTCAAATGTAGTATTTGAGAGCAAGTCTCTTGCAAAAAAATCTTGACACTTGTCACTAAAGTTATAATATTGGCAGTAACATTAGGTAATGAAATAGATGCTCTTATAAGAAGATACTCATCTTTAGATAGCACGTCCATGGTATTTGTACAAGCTATAGCTGCAGAATATTTGGAAAAATAATAGATGAAATAGAAAAAAAGATGTGGTGTCTAGCTCTAATGATAAAAATATATCTAAAACCAAGATTTTCTCCTGGTTATGGTGATCTTGACATATCATATCAAAAGGATTTTTATAAGATTATTAGATACACCTAAAAATAGGTCTAAGTCTTACAAACGGTGGTATGCTTGCACCTACGAAAAGTGTGACAGCTATAATAGGAATTACCAATACAGATTTCAGAGCAAAAATAAATGTAGTAGTTGTAATTCTAGTAATTGTGAATTTAGAAAAAATTAAAAAGGTTAACTTGTTTTGTTATATAATAAGAAATTAATTAAGGATGTGATTAAAATAAATTTTAGAGAATTGTTGGGAAAAAACTCATCTATCTTGATGAGGGGTATGGGTAGCGTATTACAACAAAAAGGTCTTAAAAAGCAGGAGAACTACCGGGTTACTAAATATAACAAATCCTGATATGATACAAGAAATACACCTAGAATATTATAATTCAGGAGCAAATGTAGTATATACAAATACATTTGGTGCAAATGAATTAAAATTTGAAGATAGCAGTTACACAATAGAACAGGTTGTAGCAAAAGGTGTAGAAAATGCGAAGATAGCAGAGAAAAATCTACAAACAAAGATAATAAATTCGTAGCTCTTGATATAGGACCACTTGGTAAGTTATTAAAGCCCATAGGCGATTTAGATTTTGAAGATGCCATAAATATTTTTTTAAAAAGACAATAAAAATAGGTGTACAAAATGGTGTAGACATTATAGCAATAGAAACTATGTCAGATACGTATGAGCTAAAGGCGGCCATATTAGCTGCAAAGGAAGTATGTGATTTGCCTATTATAGCTACTGTAGCTTTTTCTGATGATAAGAGATTGTTAAATGGTGCAGATGTAAAAACTGTAGTATCTATATTAGAAGGACTTAGGGTAGATGCACTAGGTATGAATTGTGGTCTTGATCCTAGAAATATAAAAGATGTAGTAGAAGAATTCTTGTATTACTCATCTACACCACTTATACTAAAACCAAATGCAGGTATACCTGAAAATATAGATGGAGAGATAAAGTTTAATCTTGAAGCAGATGGATTTGGTAAGATAATGCAAGAGTTTGTGACAATGGGCGCAAATGTTGTGAGGTGGTTGTTGTGGTACTACACCTGCACATATACAGAGTCTTTAGAATATACAAAAGATATTGATGTAGTACAAGTAAAGCCTAAAAATCATACACTTGTAAGCTCATATGCAAAAACAGTTGTATGTGATGTGCCCTAAAATCATAGGTGAAAGAATAAATCCTACAGGTAAAAATATTAAAACAGGCACTTATAAATAAGGATATGTCATATATATTAAAAGAGGCAATAACCCAAGAAGAAAAAGGTGCACACATATTGAGACGTAAATACTGGCTTAAATGAAATAGATGAAAGAAATGTCATTAAGTGTTGTAAGGGCAATACAGAAATAAGCAGATTACCATTACAGATAGACTCAGCAAAAACTGATGTTCTAGAAACATCGCTAAGAAACTACAACGGTAAAGCCATGCTAAATTCTGTAAATGGTAAAGAATCTATAATGAAAGAGATATTTCCTATAGTACAAAAATATGGAGCAGTAGTAGTTGCACTTACTATAGATGACAATGGAATACCTTCTGATGCACAAGGTAGATATGACATAGCCAAAAAAATAATAGAAACAGCACAAACATATGGTATAGATAAAAAAGATATAGTGGTAGATCCACTATGTATGACTATAAGCTCTGATAAAAACGCAGCAAATGAGACATTAAAAGCACTTACAATGATAAAAGAGAATTTAGGAGTAAAAACAATACTGGGTGTATCTAATGTATCCTTTGGACTTCCACAAAGAGAGCTTATAAATCACACTTTCTTTACATCAGCACTTAGAGCGGGATTAGATTTTGGTATTATAAATCCTAGCGCTGATACAATGATGAGAGCATATGATGCACATATGGTACTTGCGGGGCTTGATGACAATGCAGCAGATTATATATCAAAATATTCTGCACAAATTGATACTGTAAAAAAAGTAGAAGTATCAGATATATCTCTTAAAGATGCCATAAAAAGGTCTAAAGGAAGATAGTTTTAATATAGCAAAAAATCTTTTGAATGAAAAAAATGCCACTTGATATAATAAATGATGAGTTAATACCGGCACTTGATGATGTTGGGGCTGGTTTTGAAAAAAAGGTACAGTTTTTTTGCCACAACTTATGATGAGTGCAGACTCAGCAGCTAGAGCGTTTGACGCACTAAAAGAAAAAAATGATAGCATTAGAAGATAATACAAAAGAAAAACATAATACTGGCAGCTGTAAAAGGTGATGTACACGATATAGGTAAGAATATAGTAAAAGTTTATTAGAAAACTACGGATATGATGTGTATGATTTAGGTAAAGATGTAGACTATGATGTTATAGTGGATACTATAAAAAAAGAAAAAATTACCTTGGTAGGGTTATCAGCTCTTATGACCACTACAGTTGATAATATGCAAAAAACAATAGACCTTATAAGAGAAACAAACAATCAAGATGTAAAAATAATGGTGGGTGGAGCAGTACTTACAAGAGATTATGCACAAAAGATAGGTGCAGATAAGTATTGTAAAGATGCAATGGAATCAATAAGGTATGCAAAAGAAGTATTTGGAGAGTAAAAAAATGGATTGTCACAAATTTATATGGCTCTATGTCAAATAAGGTTGGTGATAATTTAAATCAACAAAAATATATTAAATTGTGCGGCAGCATCCACAGCAAACTTATAGCTATGGATGCTGCCTCTATATCTTATACCGAGTATATGTAATTTTTCTGTAAATTAGCCTTCTATGGTCAATCTGCCGATTAGGCAGCAAAAATTAAAGATTTGATTTTGAGGAAGGTTGGTTAAAAATCGAAACTATAAGTTTTGACATGGTTATCCCTCCATTGCTTTTTCCTCCTAAGTAAATATATTATTAAATCACTCCTGCTTTTTTTCAAAAATGTTTTTTTAAGTATCCTTTGTTGCAACAAATGCTCCTATGCAAGCAAGAACAAAAGTTATCAAGCCAAATCCTACTGCCCACGAAACTTTGAAATAAGATAATGCTTCATTTATTTGTGCTTCGCTCATTTTCCATTTTGATGCTCTTTCCACAAAAGAAGCTGTTCCGAATAAAATTACAGGAATTACTGTTCCTAAAAAAATCTGCTAATGCAAATGTCCCATATCCAATAATCATTCGTCCCTTGCTCTCATAATTTCCTATAATCAAATCACATATAATTCCACCGATTACAGCAAAGACTGCATGAGGTAAATGTCCTCCCGACAATGCAATTAAACCAAGAAGCGTTCCTGATATTGTAAATACGCCATTCTTTTTAACTTTTAAAGCCATAAGAATATAAACAGTAGCAGCTACCATAAAAGCTAACTCCTGAAGCAATAAATCCTCCAATAACTGTTGTTGCCATAGCAAAAGCTAGCTGCCATGTATATGACAATTCCAATTGCATTAAAAGATTCCGATTGTAATAAAAATCACGACCATTCAATTTGTTTTTTTCATAAAAGTCCTCCTAATAAATTTTTCTGTATTACTATCACAAGAGCAATCATCAAAAGCTCCTAATAGTCCAATCATTAAGTCTGTTTTTCTAAACCGCAATTCTGTTAATGTTACCCTCTTCTCATCACTATCAAGTCCTCTAATAAGTGCTGAAGCTGACAGTTCATCTGAAATCTTAATCATTCTCATTAAAAGCGGAACAAGCGTATATTCAATATATTTAATTGGATGTAGCAATGGGAAAAATCTGCTTGTTACAATTCCTCGAATCTTCATATTCTCTTTTTAATGCCTTGAGTTCTATTTTTTTATAGTTGGTACAAACCTAAGCAAAAACACTAAAAAGGTATACCAATGCTTCTTGGTACTTTCATTCTATTTAACGCTTCCAGCATTTCACTTACACTTGTAGTCTTTGTTATATATCCACCAAACATAGCGATTAAGGTCATTCTTGATGCAAAGTAAATAAACATATATATTGCAAATACAATACTTGCTTCACAAAATTTTCCAAGCCCTAACTCTATGCAGTATAAAAAGCACAAAAAAACAAGATAAAGCGTAACGCTCTTTTCCACATCCCGCTATATAAATATAGAAAAAAAGGCAAAAAAACAATTAGTACAAAAAGTAGAATTGTATCGCTTATAAAAAAAGCTCGTAAATCGAAGCAATTGGAAGTAGAGTAAGTTTTATTCTCGGATCTATAGTTTTTCTATCTGACAAGCTCTCTACCTCCTCTCATCTTGTCTAATATGAGAAATTTATTACTTTCACTCATATTCAAAACACTTTCTATTTTTCCATCTCCCATTACCCACAGCTTGCTCACTGTGTTTGCTAAAAACTCAAAATCATGACTTATTACCAAAAACTGTTGTCCCAATTTTTCAATTGTTCTTCAATCAGTTTTTGCGACGAAAAGCATTGAGTCTTTATCACAACCTGATGTTGGTTCATCATAGATGAAAAATCTTTGCCTGTTTCATCATTCCACAAGCTATTGTCAGTCTTTGTTTTTCTCCTCTTGATAAAGCAAACGGATGCTTATCAAGGTATTTGTCTAAGCCAAGTACATTCAAAATAGACTTTGCCTTTTGAGTATTTTCTTTTTTATCGTTACTTGAAATACCAAGTAGCATTTCATCAAGTACACTTTCCGAAAAACAACTGATAGTCTGAATCTTGAAAGACAAAATATGACATATCCATTAAATCTTTATGATTAAAGCGACTTATCTTTTCCTCGCCCATATTTTTCCCTCTTTTATCTTCTCAAGTCCTGAAAATCACTCTTGCAAAAGGTAGTTTTTCCCAGTACCATTTAAAGCCGATAAGACCAATGGCTTTTCCGCACTCCATATTGAAATCAAGATGATTTAAAATGTACTGTTTTTGCTTTCTTTTCCATCCTTAGCTACATTCGGATAGCAAAATTTCAAAGCCTTTTTCCACTGATACTTTCATCATTTAATTGATATGAATCTTTCTTCTCACTTATCCTGTATTCTTCTAATTCAAGGGTTCTTAGTCCATTTTCATCCCAAAACTCCCCTTCAAGATGGATAACTTCTTCCCGACTCAAGTCCTGTGCAATTTCTCCATCTTTCATCAAAAGAAAACGGTCAAATAAAGACTTTACATAGTACAAACGATGTTCAATTAGAACAACCGTTGTTCCTTTTTTTCTTTAATTTCTCCAAAAATTAAAAAAACAGGTCAAATGTTGCTTTCATATCCAAATTTGCTGAAGGTTCATCTAAAATTAAAACTTTCGGATTCATCGCATAGATGCTTGCAATAGCTATCTTTTGTTTCTGTCCGCTTGATAATTCAAAAACAGATTTTCCTTTCAGTTCCTCAATATCCAACTCTGCATATACTTCTTCTACTCTCTGTTTGATTTCATCTCTTGATTTGCAGATAGTTTGAAGCCCAAAAGCTATTTCTTCATCTGTCGTTGTCGTGAAAAACTGACTTCTTGGATCTTGAAATACAGTCCCTACAATATGCCCTACTTCATGAAGTAATAATTTGCTTATATCTTTTCCGGACACAAAGGCTTCTCCTTTCATTTTGCCTTTGTAATAATGTGGAATAAGACCATTCATTACACTTCCAAAGTGCTTTTACCACTTCCACTTTTCCCTGAAATTAAAACAAATTCACCTTTTTTAATTTCAAGATTGATATTTTTCAAAACAGTTCGCCCATCTTCCCATTCATAAGAAACATCTTTTAACAAAATCATGATTATACCCCGTACTGAGCTTTCCATAATTTTGTGTAGTAACCATCTTTCTCAAGAAGTTCCCCATGCTTTCCTTTTTCAAGTAAATTTCCTTTTTGAAATACGAGAATTTGGTCAGCTTTTTGAATTGTTTTTAAATGATGAGCCACTACAAGTACAGTTCTATTCTTTTGCAAGTTCTGTAATAGCATCTTGTATCAAAGATTCATTTACAGGATCAACATTACTTGTCATTTCATCAAGAATTAAAAATAGGTGCATCCTTTTAGAAAAGCTCTTGCAATAGATATTCTTTGTCTCTGTCCACCTGAAAAGAATCCCACCATTTTCTCCAATATCAGTTTCATAACCTTTTTGGTAAACTCATAATGAAATCATGTATCCTTGCCTTTCTTTGCAGCTTTCAATGATTTCTTCTTTTCGTTGCTCCTTTTTTTACCTACTCTGATGTTTTTCTTCAATCGTGTTATCAAACAGTTGAACATTTTGCATGACAATGCTGATACGATCTAAAAAGCTCATCATAAGGAATATCTCTATATCCATTCCTCCAAGTGTAATTTTTGCCTTTGCTGCACATCATAAAAATCTTAAAAAGCAAGTTGGTTATAGTAGTCTTTCCACTACCTGATTCTCCAACCAGTGCAGTCATTGTTTTTCATCAATATCAAAACTTAAATTTTTCCATTTTGAAATTCATCTTTTTCATAGGAAAAATCAATGTTTTCAAAAAGCTATATCATTATCTTTCGGAACAATTCCATTCACTTTATCCGGGATTACATCTGCATATAAAATTCTTGAAAGTCTTTCGTAACTATCTATCGCTGAAACATAGTACATATAGTGTTGTTCCATAGAAGCGAACGGCTTATAAAACTCTTTTGAAATTACTGCAAAGATAATAAAAATGAAGTACATCAAGACTTCCCTTTACAACAAATATTGTTCCTGCAATTAAAAGAACTAAATATCCAATATCCAGTAAAAACCCAAATATAGATATCTGTTTTGCCTTGAATCTTGAAGCTACTTTGCTTGTTTCTCCAAACTTTTTTTGTCTTATTCATAAGCTCATTATCCAAGCTCTTATTGTTTGAAAAAAACTCTTTAGTACAGGTATTCCTCTAACATATTCAACAAATAAGCTAACCATATCAAGAAGTGCTGAGTTGTTCTGATTTTCTATTTTTTCAGATTGCTTAATTGTCAGATATAGAAAGATAAGTGCAATCGGAACAGATACAGCCATAATAATAGCAAAGTTTGAAAATCAATACTTGCAAGACCAACAAATACGACTGCACCTATCAAAAAAATCACCAAACATTCTCGACCACATGTGTCCTACAACAAGGGACATATTATCAACATCTTTGTGTAAAATTGTATTGATTTCTCCCAGTCTTTCATTGGTATAAAATCCCAAACTGAATTTCTTTAATTTGATAATCATGCGTTCTCTGATTTGCTGAACAATATCAAAACCTGCACTATGCTTTTTTTCATATCTGCGACCATATTACAAATACCTTTGAAGACTACAAGTAATCCAATCGCAATAAAAATATTTATAAAGCTATCTAAAGCTCGTTCCCATCAAAGATTTGGAAACAGTATAGAAAATACGATAACAATCATGGCTATGGAGCTTAGTCCATAAAGGGCAAAAGAATACACTTGATATAATCAAATCTCTCTTGCCGGTTTTTTTGTAAAGTAGTTTTAACATTTCTCTAAACATTTTCTGTTACCACCTCCGTACACTCGCAATCCACTCCGTTCCTTGCTCGTGAAAGACTATTATCTTTCAAATTCCATCTATCAACTTTGTTCTGTGCTTCAACCATATCCTTATAAAAATCACATCTTTTCATCAACTCTTCATGGCTTCCTGCATCAAGAACAACACCCTTATCCATAACTATAATTTGGTCTGAATCTCTAATCGTATTTAGATGATGAGCAATTGTAATGATGGTTTTATCCTTGCTTAAATCATCAATCGCTTCACCGATTAGTCTTTCATTTTCACTATCAACAGCTGCCATTGCTTCATCTAATATTAAAATCGGTGCATTTTTCAGTATCATTCTTGCTATGGAGATTCTTTGTTTTTCTCCACCGGATAACTTAACTCCCATTTCACCTACTCGTGTTTCATATCCATTTGGTAAAGCAGAAATAAAGTCATGACATCTTGCTTTTTTAGCAGCTTCTATGACTTCTTCTTTTTGTCGCATTTAGTTTTCCCGATTGCTATATTTGTCAAAAATGCTTAAATCGAAAAGGATGACCTCCTGTTGCACACTTCCAATAAGATTTGAAATATTTTCCTGACTGTAATCCTTTATATCTTTCCCATTTATTTCTATTCGTCCGCTGTCAGCATCCCAAAATCCCATAAGCAAATTAGATACAGTACTTTTCCCACAACCACTTGCTCCTACAAAGGCATTCAAACTATTTTTCTTAAAAGTCAAATTGATATTTTTAAGCTCAAAGTCCATCTTTTCCGTATGCAAAATTCACATCTTTAAATTCTATGTTTCCAAATTCTAAACCTTGTTCTGTCTTTTTGTTTGGAAGTGGAACTGTTAAAACTTTTCAATCGCATTTAATGCCTCCCTAAACACAATAGAAAAATGTTGCAATGTAGCTGTCTTACTTATAGATGCAGTAAACGCAGATGATAAAAATAATTGCAAGGATAAAATTAGGCGTTGTTATTTCTCCATAATAAAGAAATATACTTCCCAAAATCATGACAATAACTACTCCAATTTCCATAAATATGTCAATGAGTCCCATTGGAATTGTAATTGCTCCCATGCTCTTTTTAACCCAGTAAATATATTCTCTTGCCGTTTTTAATGTTCTTTCACTAATCTCCTCTTCTTTAGCAAAAGCCTTAATCACAGAAATATTTTTTACATATTCCATTAGCTCTTCTCTCATCTTGTTTTCATGGTTAAAGTAAATAGCAAAGTTCTTATCCATTGTTTTTCTGTGAAAGAACTTTTACCAAATACATGAGTGGAACTCCGGCAATCATTCCAAGAGCAAGACGCCAGTCTACAAAAATCATAGCTATGAAAATAATGGTAGGCAGAAGTGTAACTGACATTATTTCAGGAAGACCATGGGCAAGGTATACTTCCACTTGCTCTACATCATGTTGAACGATGTTGGTAAGCTCTCCAGTATTATGTTCTTTGAAAAATCCCTAAACTTAGTTTTTTTAGATGCCCGATAATATCTAACCTAAGTTCTGTCAATTTTTCGTATGCTTTCTCATGGGCAACCTTTGTTTGCAAAATAGTAAAACACGCCTTTTAATACAAACGATATAAAAGATTCCCAAGAATATATACTTTAAATTACCTTCGTTAATATTGTTTGTGATTAAAGAACTAATCAAATATACAAGTAAGATTTGTGGTATCAAATCAAATACTATTTTTAAAAGCAAGAAGTGAAATTGGATAAGCCATTTTTCCCAATCACTTTTTTTCCTTAATTCTTTTTCCGGCATGAACAACTCTCCTTTCAAAATTGAATAATATTGAATTTTTAATTCAGTATTAAGGTTTAAAGTAAGACTTTGCTGATTACGCAAAGTCTATTTTTTAGTGCTGATTATAGGGATTCCACTCCCTTGTAGTAACACCTTGCAATAAGTTTTAGCATATCTTTTGCCCACTTTTCACTTTGATAGTGCCTTGCTATTTCAAGAAGCCCCTCTGTAAAGTTACTGGCTAAAATATGGGCAAGCATTGGATCATATTCCTGTTTCGATTGTCTTTTTAAACTTACTTCAATATGAACCTGCATTTGCGATATGAGTTTTTGTTTTGCTTCTGTATGCTTTGTACCTGAGCTTTTATCCATTAAAATAATTAACTTCTTACGCTCTTTTAAAAGTTCATGAATATAATTTTCTCCAACTTCATCAAACCTTTCAGAAGCAGAACCTTTTTCCAAAGATTCTTCCTCATTAAAAGCTGACTCGAAGTTTATATAAACAGAACTTACTACTGCATCAAACAAAACTTCCTTATTTTTGAAATAGGTATAAATTAGTGCCACAGGAATATCTGCTTCTTTTGCAATTTCTGTTAATTTGGCACCTCTATAATCCTTTTTATAAAATACTTTTTCTGCTGCTTCGAGTATTCTATTTCTAACTTCTTCTTTTAATACTTGTGCCATAGCACACCTCTTTCTATTCAATACTGAATTTATATTTAATAATAAATTAAAATTCAATA
>BNJU01005112.1_pt1 | contig 210626 bp, 274 predicted proteins | sample 8539281 | NCBI WGS metagenome assembly BNJU01 (sample SAMD00202456, study PRJDB9452) | human saliva metagenome | isolation source: human saliva | place: Japan | reverse complement strand
TATTAATACTACACCTGAAATAAATGCATTTTATTTTATTGATAATCTTACTGAATTAACAATTTAACATATCCTGATTGATGTATCAATATCAAGTCCTGCTTATAACTATTTTTTCATAACCATGTGATTTTTTAACACTATAGGCAGAAGTATACCCACTGCATTTTGTGAACTATACGAATTTATTTCAAATTATTTTAATCAAACTCTTTCTAACTATTGCTCTATCTAAATGTTCAGTCATTGAACCGTAAATGAACTTTAATTTATCTAACCTTCCTTTTATAGTTCAATAATTAGCTTTCCTACTTCAATACTGCACTTTCCGCAGGTTTTCATCAGCCATAAACTGTAAAAATTAAAATGCCCCTCAATGAAGCTTTTTTGATGTCCATCCATGCCAAATTTCTAAATCTTCTAATTTACCCAACTGACAAATAACCTCCAAAAAGTACTAATCTTTTAAATAAAAGGGCATAAACCTACAGCAGTAGAAATAAAACTCAACTATCGGATAACTAATCCATGCTCCTATACACCAATCTTGATAATTATGTCTATTGAACATATAAAAAGTTTCTGAGAAATTGATAAGGAAAAAATTTTCTCACTGACTGATTGAAAAGTATACAAATGTAATAAAAACTAAATGGAAACTAAAATAAATATATTAAAATTATCTGTCAGCTTAAAAAGCCTTTCATCTTTAGAAATAGACTTATAATAAATTAACTTATAACTACAAATATCTATATAGTTGAGGTGAAAAGAAAAACAAATCCTGCCTTTGAAACTTTGATTTTAATAAAAATTTTGCCCATAATTATAAGAGATGAGGAAGAAATGTCCTACCCTCAAATACGCAAATAAACATAAACAGAAATTTTCAGTAATATCTACCAAAAATAATTGGCATCATTACCACCAATCAAAGTAAATGATTAAGGACACTACCGAAATAACGAAAATTGGTTGCGAATCGAAGAAAACTTATTGTTAAACATGAAATTAAATTTCGAGTCAAGTTCTAAAGAAAAATTATTTTCAATTTTTACAAACAATGAAAATAAAAGATATAAATGACTGAAATAGTGGCATGTTCTTCTAACAGCCAGACAGTTAATTAAAATATAACTGATAATTATATACAGCCCAATACTTAAAGTACTCAAGGATTTTCAGTATCAAGTTTATATCTATAGAATTTTCGAAAACTGCCGTAGTTAAAAATATACAACACACCATCCAAAATATTTGATAGAATATATCAGTATATCGTTCTTTGTGCCCCAAAAACATGCAATATCTCTGTCAAAGAGAATTATATAATTAAATTATAAATATATGTTATCATTTTACAGTTGTTGTATACTTTTGTTATATCTGCTCTTTTTTCCTAAAGCCTTGGAAATTAAATTTGAAATTGGCAATAAGACAACAGAAATTGTAATAATGAAGTCTTTGTAGAGGAAAAATTCACTGTGTCTGATTGAATCGGTCTACATATCTACCAACGAAAATGTATCCATATTAGTATAATTGCATAAATTAAAACTTGGTATTGCAAAATGTAACATTGCCTTATCTATATTATTTTCAAAAGCATCAGTCCATTTTAAACCCTCTTTAACCAGCATCCACTTGGATTATTTAATGTTCCAAATCGTCTTCAATATTTCTATTCACATTTAGGGCTCCCAATCCAAGTCTTCCTTGCCTAGCAGAACTGTGCACAACATTCGCAATATCACTGGAGTAACTAGTAGCTTTTATCTTTTACCTGCAATTTCAAAATTTTAACTACACAAGAACACTAGTAACCTTCTGCCCAACCCAGATTACAAATTAGCCTGTTTATCTTCAACTTTTAATTGCCTTTTATACACCAGCCAATCCAAAGGAATATAATCCCTACCTGTTCCAGTCTTTGCTCTGTTCCATCTCCAAGATCGGAATATAACCAATTTACCAACTGCTACTTGAGCATATGAACCAAATTATTGGAATTCCATTCGGATTTCTTCCTTATTCATTTACTCTTTATATCTAAATTGACATAAAATATTCTGGGCAGAATTGGGGCTATCTCCATTCATTATCAGAAATATATGTCTTGTAAAATTTTTCAGTACAATTGCCCATAAGGACAGTGCTATAGAAAGTAAAAATCTTCTTTATAGAACTGCACTTTAGCCTATGTCGTATAGAAGAAAATTAAACTTTTATATTAAATTTCTCTCATAACTTGGTGTTTTATACTTCCGTTGTTACTATTATCATAATATTCAGGTTTTTCATCAGATTCTAACAGCTTGCCCAAAAGTGAATTACTCCATAACATTACTTTCAAAAATCTCTCGTGCATTTCTTTGTTCTAATATCACCTTGCAGAAATCCTGAACTTTTACCACTGTTTCTCACAATTTTTAAACTGGAGTTGCAAAACGCTATCAACTATTACAACTTGTTATCCTTCTATTTAAAAGTTCTACAAAGGCAGAGATCACTGACCGCCTCCGGCAACTGTAAACTTGTTTCATATTTATTCCTATTTTATATTCTTAATTAATCTCTATCTAATTTTGTCTTTTCAATTGATCACATTCCTCAACAGAATTAAACTTAGGTTATCCCCAGCCCTGAAAGTGTTCAATATCTTTTCCATAAATATTTTGTTGAAAATCAAATATATGAGATTCTAATAGGATTTTTTATTATCAAAAGTTGGGATTGCTCAACGCTTTAAAAACTTAAATATCTATTTTATCTACTATAGTTTCAAAAAAGAATTCTCTTTGCTCATTACATGAATAAAAGAAATCAAATTCCATGTAAGGATAACCAAGATTTTCTTCCTTAGAAAGCTCTGATATTTTTAATTAGCAATTGATATCAAACTATTTGCTAATTCAATTTTTTCAGATTTTATGTATTCAATTATTTTAAATTACTAATCTCACATTATTATGTGCGTAACGTATCATCAATGGTACAAGATAGGACACTTTTCTTTCATAAGACCTAAAAAATCAGTATTTCTTCATGATTTTGAAAATTTATAACTTCTCTCCAAACTATTGGAATATGTTTGGAGACACTGATATAAAAATCTAAAAATTTTCGTGAAAGATTTTAATTCTCTCAGAAAATTCAATAAAACATAATCTATTTTAAAACTTTTCAGTTTATTTAATTTTGACCCTGTGCATTACTATCCTATTGCAGCTTTTGATGCAAAAAATTAAATCTTTTGTGCGATTTTCAAAAGAAAATTTTAATTTTATGTTCTTTTCTAACCTTATATTATTAATTTTAGAATCTACCTGATGTCCTCAGAAAGTTTACCAAATTTTGAGCTACAATAATCAAATTTAAAAATACTTTCTCCAAATTTAATTGAAAATGCCCAGTAAAACTTATCAATCCATATTTTATAATAATTATACAACAAAAAGTACTTTAATTTCAATTTTAGGAAATCGTAGTTCTTTAAGTCTATAAAAACTATTTGTCCGTTATAAATGTCTGTTCGGAAGGTTCTCTATAATTCTTCTATCGCATCATATCTGCGTCAATCAGTATCTAGTTTTTCTGCTTCACCTCATCAAATCCGTCGAGGTATTTTATCGAGAGAATTTTGCAAGACGAAGTCCAAATTGATAGGTAAAGTCACCAAATATATACGCATTTTCCATTACAGCGCGACATTTAACGTATTTTCAGAACTATTCTGATAACTGAATTCATCATCTCCCGCCATCTAACCGCTTTTGCCAACCGCGTTCACCCTGCGTGCGATGTTGCACCAGGACCACCTGTTATGGTACCATTCGAAAACTGTTAGTGAACGTCACCTGTTCCTGCGCATTCGCCAAACATAAAATCCTTACATTTTCCCAAATTACATTCATCCAAAATTGTTTTATAATCACTGAGGTAATGGTGTCCTTCCAAACAACTGGATCTGTTTCTTTTTCATTAAACATACCATGACACCTGTTTTAGCTGTAAGGCACTACTCTTCATTATCTAGTCATTGATCCGTAAATGATCTGTGCTTATGGGCCAGTAAATATCAAAGCATCTAAAATACCAATCTTCTCACTTCTTCATCATTCCTGTAAAAGTATAGAAGTATTAAAGATTTCCTCTTACCACTTATAACACCAATAACTATACCAAATGGATTTTGACTAACTAATAACCCTTTCAAACTCTTCTGATACTCCACAGTTTATTACCTAGTACCTTATATCCCACGCAACCAACAGGACAACATCTCATATTTCTAGTTCTTCAGCATACATTTTATAGTAAATCTTTACCCACAATTCAAATGCCCTGCCCAGAATATTTCATTTTCAATTAAACAATTTTTATCAAGTAATGCTTAATTGTTGATATCTGTGCAACACACATAGATGTTCTTTCCTTTAAAATATCTTTCATTTTATTTTAAATTTTTCAGCCTAGTATTCGCCAGTTAAAGTTGCCTCATCCAGGCTATTAATTTAGATTTTTATCAATGCCTTGGCAAGATATTAATTGTTTTGTCCGCCTGAGATGACCCTCCATGTCAGTGTACCATCCCATTCATAATTTTAGGAAATAAATTCATCTATCCTGGGAAGAAATTACAACTTTTAAAATTTCTTCATCCGGTTGTACTATTTAAATTTTATATTTTCCTTGATAGAAATAGAAAGTTGTGGCTGTTGGTCATATATCCCAGATTAATATACAAACAAGTTTTTATCAATATTTCTATAATTTAATGTTTATCCAGACGTTCTGGAAGTGGTATTAGAAATTATAAATAAGATTAATTATTGTATTTTCTAATTACCAGTACTTTCACCAGAAAGCAACATTCTCCGTTTTTATTCTAAATTAAAATTTTAAAAATTAATTTATCATCATCAAAATAATGAAACTGTGATTAAATTTATATTCCTTTCAAATCCAACTACTTTCTTCTTTCAAGAATTTTGCCTTTCTATATAAATTTGAAAACTCTTTCAGCATGCCAGCAGATTTTGTAAATCAGCAAAATTTGTGCCAATATCAGGCGCCCGCACCTGAAAACCGTGTTGGTGCTCAGTAATGATTTCACAACTGAAATTGATGCAGTACCAATGCAAATTGACCCCAGACGAGACAAATATAATCAGAAAAAAATAGCTGAAAGGTTATTGATGGCAAATTATATTTTCTATATTTATTGTAAGCGAAACTTTTTCTTTATCTTCAATCAAAGTGCTGAAGGCCCAGCAGACCGAATACTCAATAACTTCTTAGCACTTTGAATTAATCTCATGAATTATATTTTTGGGAGATACAACACTGCTCAATGGCACTGAGGTATAATAGGAATGAAATTAACAAAACAATTATGCTGGCATCGCGAAACCCCAGCTGAAAATCATCGTTTTTTGAACATCCATGTTAATCGAAAATATTCTCTCTGTTTCATTTATATTTGGTCAGAGAAAATTTTCACCCCTAAAATTATCTTCTATTTCCTTGCACCACATTCAGCTTCCAGCCAAAACCCAGTAGTTCGCAAGAGTTGATATTTATTAACAGCCGAGAAAACCTAATCAGTACACAACCTTTTGCTGCAAAATCATCCGTTAATAATTTTGTTGATAGTGGATGTTTTGCAAAATTCCTGAAATTACAACTACAAAACAAAGTTTTGTATTCTTTCCACGGAAAATGTTAAATTCAAAACATTTATGATTCTGATAAATTTTTGTTCATTGTTTAAGACTACATTCTTACTTTGAATTTATTATTTTGCCATATCTACTTAATCCAATCGGTCAGTCATCTTTCAACTATTTTTCCATCAATTCATAACAATTATAATATCGATACTAGCTATGGTTAAATTCTATGAGAAATAATAATAGAAGGAAAATTTTCTTAACCAGATTGTTTTATTTATCAGAGATTCTTTAAATCTGTATCATATCAACAGCATTTAGGCTAATACCCAAAATCAATACCAAAGTTGTTTTAACAACCCCTGGCAATAGAATTTTTGTTTGTCCTGCTGGAAAGACTTTGTTCATTATTCCAGCTTTTGTTTTATATTTAAATAAAAAATTCAGAATTTCTACTCATGATTGACAAAACTAGGTTGTAATATAAAACGGAACTTCACCACTACTACCATTTAAGTATTTTTGCATGTCCAAATTACATATTAAAGTTCATTGTATCTTGCGTCAATCGTAATTTTTCTCTTAATATATCTTATTTATTTTTATATTTATATCATTAATTAAATACTTTCCATCGAGCGTTTTAAAACTAAGCAACAAACAACTAATGGCAGTTCTAATTACCAGATCTGACAATCTCAACTTTTCCTGAATCAAACAAACTATATATCCAAAATATATTATTATTTATTTTACGATTAAACGAATTTTCAGAAAGAAATACTTTTTATTCCATAATCATAATCTCTTCCGGTAATCCAAAATCGTAAATTTTAGATTGAAAACACTGCCCTGCCATATCACTATGTAATTGTCCCATTTGTCTGATAGGCCAAACAATCAATATTAATATATAGATAACAAAAAAGCAATTGAATCAAAATCTTTATCTGTCCTGTAATGGTTTCTGTTATCTCCAACCACTTAAATATCAGCAAGAGTTAAAAGTCATTATAGCCCAAATCTTTAAAGTCTTCTGCAAATTATTTGAGTTATATTAAATCTTCTATTTTTCTGAATAGATTTAAAATGGACCCTTCTTACGTTTTATAACCTGATACTAGTTTATTTTCATAAAAAACTATTAAATCACCTTTCAGCTTATCCGTTTTAAAATGCCACTATAAAACAGATGACAAATGGCAATTATGGGGTTGGCTAAAGAGTTATACTAATAAAGTTAAAATTTGACAAGACATGGTCAAATTATTACCAAAACAATTCAATATAGTCTTGGGTTTTACAAATGGATTGATTTTAAATTTATATTTTCCAATAGTACTGGTCTTATGGTTTCCAAATTCCATATGTGAGAAGACAGGAGGCAAGAGGCGAAAACACTGACTTAATACTGACAAAATAAGATTTATTATATGCAACACTCTATGACTGCTTCAAGTGTTGCGGTTACAGGTATCAGGTTGATTGGACTTGCACATACCACATTTTTCAAGACTTATTTTTGAGATGATTATAGATTTGTAATTCCTGCATCTGGACTTTTAGGAGCTGAGTTTTTACTTGTCGTCGATATTTTATGCAGAAACATTACTGATCAGAAATTCCGAATGGAATAGTTACCTTTTTATCGGAGCTCCAATCATTCTTGTATTTGATTTATAAAAAGGTAGAGATTATGATAGAGGTTATAAATTTACAAGTATGGAAAGAATGAAATATTAAAAGATATTAAATTTTCTATTTGATAAAAGGAGAGATAATCTGTGTTTTTAGGAGAAAATGGTGGAAAATCAACTTTGTTAAAAGCGCTTTAAAACTTATTCCTATAAAAATGGAAATGCAATTATTGATGATTTTGACTTTAAAAGAATTAGATAGTAAAAACTTCAAGATTTATTTCGCATATTCCACAAATTTCATTTTTCCAGCTTTGACTATAAAGTTATCGATGTCATCTTAATGGAAATTATTCTAAAAAGATGGATTTTTCTATAAAACAACCAGGAAGACTCATGAAAAATCTGTTGAAATTTTAAAAACTTTAGGAATTTCTTATTTAAAAGATAAAAATTATAGACAAATTAGTGGTGGAGAAAAGACAGCTTGATGCTACTGCAGAGCATTGTTACAAGCTAATAACTATATTTTATGGATGAACTGAGTTGCAAACTTAGATTATGGAAATCAACTTAAGATAATGGAGATTTGTAATTCATTGAAGATATAGGCTTTTAATTACTCATAATCCTAATCACGCTTTAACTTATGCAGATAAAAATTTTGATAGATAAGGAAAGTCATTTTTGGAGATATCTCCATTTTAAATAAAAGAACTTTTAGAGAAACTATATAATGTTCCTATAAATTTGATTGAAACTGAAAAGTGGAAAATTTCTGTATTCCTGATTATAAGGAGGTTAGACGCGATTATGTTCTGGAATGAGAGATAGAATAAAAATGGTATTTGTCCTTCAGAATATACTGGATACCACGATAATATGACTTTAGAAATCAAAAATCATTCCAAAAGGAGAAAGTCTTTATTGACTTCGGTTGTGGATTAGGTATTTACCTATGAAATTATCTGATTATTTTCAGTGATATAGTTGGGAGTAGATTATGATGAGCAAGTTTTAGATCTTTTGGAAGATAATATTGCAAAAACAAATTAAAATTTCAAAGATTGTTCTAATTGTTATCATGTGGGGGAGCTTCTTGAAAAAATTGAGGAAAAAGATAATATTTTATTAAGTCATTTTGGAGATATTAAGATTATTTTTACAATTTTTAACTTATTTACTAAAAAGGATGATAATAATACGAAATGTATGTTGAAAAAGTATTGTTCATAATCCGAATAAAAATACTATTCAGATATTTGTAAAGTTTTTAGATGATAGAAAAATTCCATAAAATTTACAGACAAACTTTTAATTTGGTCAACCGTTAAAAAGATGATAAAAGATAGTACTTAAAATAAAATGGTATGGCGAAAAAGGAATTAATTTGATATCTAATGTAAAGATATAGATTACACTATAATGGGAAATTTTTACAAAAATATTATTGTAAACCTAAAAACACAGCCATTTAGTGGTGGAGAAGGAGGAAATATGAAAAATTTAGAGAGAATTTTTGGCTGTATCTTTCGACTTCTTTTTGCAGCTTGTTCAAAACCTGCTGAAAAGAAAAATGAACAAACAGAGACAAAGAACGAAACTAGAGTTTTTAAAGATGACTTGGGAAGAGGTAGTTACTAAAACAAAACATTACAAGAGTTGCTCCATCAGGAAATCCTGCACAGGTTATGTTGCATATTTATGAGCCAAATAAATTAGTGAGGCATTGCATCAAAATTTTTCAAAAGTACAGAAAAATACATTTCGGAAAGATTTGATTCACCGAATTTGGTGCGTTTTATGTCAAAAAAGCAAATCTAAATATGGAAGCGGTTATCAATGCGAAACCTGATGTAATAATTGATATGGGTGAAAAGAAAAAGGGAATTGAAGAAGATTTAAATAAAGCTTCAAGAACAATTAAAGATTCCTGTAGTTTCTATAGAATTAACTCTTGATAAATTACCGGAAGCATTTGAAAGACTCTGCTGAAGTTTTAGGAAATAAGGAAAGAGGAAAAAGAGCTTTTGAATATATTAAGAAGACATATAAGGAAATTGAAGAAAACAAAGCGAAGATAAAAAGATGTTAAAAAGTTTATTATGGTGGAGGAAAACAGGATTATTTGCAAAATGCAAAAGGTCTCTATTCACGCTGATATTATAGAGTTTATCGAGTGCTCAAAATCCAATCACTGTGGAAAAAAGTTCAGGTGGTTCAGGAAATGAAATTCCTTTTGAAAATTATCAGAAGTAAATCCGGATTTCTTAATTTTTGAATCAAAAGAATTAGCTGAACAAATTAAAGGTGAAGCAACTTTTAAAACTCTAAAAGCTGTAAAGGAAAATAAAGTTTTCTATGCGCCTAGCGGACCATATAACTTTTTCGGAAGACCACTGCACAAATAGAGTAATTGGAATGAAATGGCTTGGTAATTTAGTATATCCGGATATTTATAAATATGATATGGAAAAAGAGGTAAAAAGAATTTTTATAAATTATTTTATAACTATGAGTTAAAAAGACGAAGAAGTAAAAAGAAATTTTAGGAAAATAAAATTTTTATTACTAATTTAATGTATGTGGAACGATTAAAAATTTATTGTTTTATATCAAAAAGACTGTGTTGTAATCGCACAGTCTTTTTCGTTCTAATTTTTTAATTGTTTTCTATACATTAAATCTAAAAATATACTACATCTCCATCTTGCATAATATATTCTTTTCCTTCAAGTCTTACAAGACCTTTTTCTCTTGCAGCAACCATACTGCCTAGAGAGATTAAATCATCATAATTTACTATTTCAGCTCTGATAAATCCTCTTGAATATCTGAATGTATTTTTTTCCAGCAGCATTTACAGCATTTGTTCCACTTTTAATTGTCCAAGCTCTTGTTTCTTCCGGACCTGCTGTTAAAAAGCTCATAAGACCTAAAAAGATTGTAACTTTCCTTTTATTAACTTTTGAAAACACCGCTTTCAGATATGCCTAAATCATTTAAAAAAATTCAATTTGTTCATCATCTTCAAGTTCTGAAATTTCTTTTTTTCTATTTGAGCACTAATTACTACGATTCCAGAATTTTCTTGCTTTGCAAAAATCATTTAATACTTTTACATATTCATTGCTTTTTCCTTCATCAAGCATATCGTCTTCATTTACATTTGCAACATAAATTATGGGCTTTTACACTAAGGAGAGAAAAGTTTTTAAAATTGCTTTTTCATTATCGTTAAAACTTAAAGATCTAATGGATTTTCCTTCTTCTAAAACAGGTAATATTTTTTTCTAAAAGGTCAACTTCCTCTTTGAAAACTCTTTATTTCCTTTTTAGTGATTTTCTGCTTTTTCTAATCTCTTTTCAACAAGTTCAAGATCTGATAATATAAGTTCTAAGTTGATAGTTTCAACATCTCTTAGAGGATTAACTCTCCGTCTACATGGACAATATTTTCATCTTCAAAACATCTTATAACTTCAACAATAGCGTCAACCTCTCTAATATGAGATAAGAATTTATTTCTAGACCTTCACCTTTACTGGCTCCTTTTACAAGACCTGCAATATCATAAAATTCAATTACTGCAGGAATTGTCTTTTTGAATTGTAAAGTTCTGTCAATTTATGTAATCTTTCATCAGGTACATTTACAAGACCCACATTAGGATCTATAGTACAGAAAGGATAATTTGCTGATTCTGCTCCGGCTTTAGTAATTGCATTAAATAATGTACTTTTACCAACATTTGGTAGTCCAACTATTCCTAATTTCATTTATAATCTCCTTTTTATTTAAAATACACAAGACATATTATATCATAATTCTTCTAATATAATCAATCATAATCTAATAGGATGTTAATTATATATTTTCATAAGATAGAATTTTTATTAAGTGCTCGTAATTTGAATGTACTTTCAATTCGTGTTATAATATTAAGAAGATATGAGATATGATAATAGGAGGATTTATGCTAGAAGTTAGTGCCGGTGGAGTTGTTATTCATAATGGTGAATTTCTACTGTTGAAGAAATTTAGCAATGAATGGGTTTTACCAAAAGGTAGACTTGAAAATAATGAAACTAAAGAGCTTTGCCGCTATTAGAGAAGTTCAGGAAGAGTCAGGAATACATGCTGAAATTGTAAAGTATTTAGGGATTTGTAAAATATGATTATCAACATAATGATGGCGAAAAAGTGAAAAACAGTTCATTATTTTTATATGGAGCCCGAAGATTTGAATTTAATTCCACAAAGAGAAGAAGGTTTTGTAGAAGCAATATTTTTTTACCATATGATAAGGCTGTGAAATTAGTAAAGCATGATGCTGAAAGGAATATGTTAAAGAGTGCAAACTATTTTTATGAAAAGAGAAAAAGAAAAATAATGGCATTTTCAACAGAGTTAAAAATGAACTTTTCAAGAAGAGAAATAGTAGAAAAAGATTCTGCTATTTCTGAGCTTTCTGCATTTATAAGAACTAATGGAACTATAGTTTTCAGTAATTTGCTTTTTATAATCAGATTTGAAACTACAAATAATTCGATTATAAGAAGAATTTTTAAACTTTTTAAATTTCTATACTCTTATGACGGGAAAAATAATAGTTTCAAAGATTTCAAATTTAAGAAAAAAATAATGTATATAAAATTGTAATAGAAGATGAAGAAATTTCAAAAATTTTTTTAGAGGATACCTTCTTTTTCGGATTTGGACAGTCTTTTTCCGAAAGATAATCTTTATGAAGATTCAGCTAAAAGTAGAAATTTTCATTAAAAATTTTTTATGGAATTTTTTTAGGTGCCGGGTCAATAGCAAATCCTGACAGGAGTTATCACTTGAATTTACATCTGAATTCAAATGAATTGGCTAAAGCTTTGTTATAAAATATTTAAAGCTGTTTGGAATAAAGGCAAAAAGTCTTGAAAAAAGGACAATATATTGTTTATGTAAAAGGATAGCGCAATGATTTCTGACTTTCTTTTCATTAATTGGAACTGTAAATAGTTTATTTCAAGTTTGAGGAAACGAAGATGATAAAGGAAATAAAGAATAATACCAATAGACTTACAAATTGTGAAACGGCAAATCTGGATAAAACTTTAAATACCGCTTTTGCTCAAATTGATGCGATAAATAAAGTTTATAAAAGATATGGTAAAAAAATAATATTGATAAAAAAATTTACTTGAACTATGCGAGTTAAGATTGAAAAATCCTACTTTTTCATTAAAGGAATTAGCGGAGATTTTAAAAATTAGCAAATCTGGAGTAAATCATAGATTCAAAAATAATGGATATGGCGAATAAAATTTAATTTTGTTGTAGAACAACAATATTCCTGAGTATTCACATCGATGCTAAGCGTCGTGAAAGGGTGAGACTTTATTCGCTTTTTTTATTATAGCAAAAAAATGACTTTACATTTTGTAAAGTCATTTTTAGTAAAAATAAAGGAAAAATACTGACATCCTATATATATAATGGTTACATTATTATTTGTTTAGGAGGATTATTTCATAATGAAATTATTAAAAAATTATCCGCAGTAGCAGTAGTTGTAATTTTAGTTATAGGGGGTTCTTATTTTTTTGTTTAGAACAGATAATGGGAAACCTAAAATAACTAATGAAACTATTGAGTGCAAGTTAAAGAATTAAAAAGAATTGGCTACTATACAGTATAAGTACAAAGAAATTGCCAGTAGAGAAGATTGGAATACTTTTATTCAATATCAAGTTACCATTTACAAAATCAAGTTTTATAGTAAAGTTATACAGGAATTTTAAAATTAGGAATTGACTTATCCGAAACAAAGGTTGATGTTGATGAAAATAGTAAAACTATAAAGGTCACATTACCTGAATCAAAAGTATTATCAAATGAGTTGGATATGAACCATAAAAGTTTATGATGAGAAAAATTCTATTTTTAATCCAGTTAAAGTTAAAGAATATTCTGAATTTACTCAAAGCGGTAAGGAAAAATGCGGAAAAAGATGCAAGAGAAAGCGGAGTTTTTGAATAGTCAAAGAAGTTGCAAAGAAAATCATTATAGATCTTCTAAATACAACAAAAGAAATAAAAAGAAAATTATAAGATAGTATTTGAATAAAATGTAAGACTTTACATCTCGTAAAGTCTTTTTAAGTAAATTGAACTGTAACTTTGCTATTTTTTATTTTTAAAATCATCAAATGAAAAAGAATTTAATATTTTCTAAATTTGTATATTTTTAGATAATATTTTAAAGTTTTTGCATTTGATATTGAATAGTAAAGAGTGATGTTTTTGAGAGTTTTCTGAAAGATTTTCACATCCTTTTACTAATTGTAAATTTTTAAAGAATTAAATAAAAATATTTTCGTTATCTTCTGAAAAATTTATTTGTTTTTAAATTTTCCAATTCTATGTATGCTCTTATAAATCTTTTTGTAGGTGTATAGATATTTCCCTTTTAATTCTCTTTTTCTAAATATTTTTCTAAATTTCTGATATGTTTTGTAAAACTTGGACTGTTGGTCATTATATTATACTTATTTTCGTAAACTTTTAAATTTCCATCTTCAATTTCTACGATTAAACTCTTATTATTTCTGTCTGTAAACATGTAATGATAATGTCTTGAGTAGTTGTTTTCATCAACAAGGGATTTTTCTATTACATATATTTTTGTAGCAAGTTTTTTATGTCTTCAAGCGTTTCACAATTTGTCAAGAATACATTTAAAAATCTTTGTAGATGTTAAATTAATTTTTGATTCCACAGGTGCTTTTTGAAAATATATAGCATTTCTAAAAGGAGTTGGTACAACCTAATAGACCTTTTTCATTTATTCCATCTATTAAATGGTCATAATCTTTAAAAGTTGCTCCCATTATTTTATATTTAGTATATAATTTATTTCCAAAGACATCCTCTTCATAGTTAAAATTCTTTGGAAAATACTTAAATTCATATCTATGATAGGATCTTAAATCCATAGTTCTTCCAAGTAGTGTTTCTCCATTTCTAAGAATAGAAAAAGTTGTACACATAAAAATCACCTCTTAGAGTATTATAACAAAAACTTTATAAATCCAAATAAATTTGCCTTTTTCTTAAATTAGATTAAAATATAAGTAGATATTTTATGAGGTGATATGTTGAAAGAAATTAGACTTTTTGGAAGGTTTTAAAAATAATAGATTGACTTATTTTTCTTTCTATGATTTCTGCAATTTTTTTATACAAATTTTTTTCAGGACTTACACCTATCGTAATTATGATTACTGTAGATTCAATAATTGGAAATAAAGAGTATAAATATGATATTTTAAAGAAGGCCGTTAATCTTATTGGCGGTAGAGATTATCTTAGAGAGAATATATACATATTAGCTTTTTGTGATTGTTATTTTAACTGGTATTAGTTGTATTTTTATTTTTGAGAAATTATTATTCTAATGTTGCTTGTGAAAAACTTAATTTTTAATTTAAAAAGAAAAATGTATAATAAGTTTTTAAATTTAGATATGAGATGTTTGAATGATTATTCTACAGGGATTTAATTCAAAGAAGTTCTTCTGATATTGAAACTGTAAGAAAAACTTTTGCGGCTCAACTTGTTAATGCTTTTTGGTTCTATTGCAACAATTGTTTTGGTAATAGTTGTTATGTCTTTAATAAATTTAAAACTTGCTACACAAGTATAACTCTTTGTATTGTAATTGCATTTTGTCATCTGTTTTTTTATAAAAAATTAGCGAAATTTTTAAAAAGACAGATGAAGCTGAAAGTGATTTAATGGTTTTTATAAAAGAGGCTCTATTTAATATAAGAGTTATAAAAGGCTTTTTAATAGAGAAGATTACATTTTAAAATCTATTCAGAGAAAAATGAAGAATTTAATATAACTCAAAACAATTTTATGAAGACTTTTGCAAGATTTAGGGCTATAAATGACTTTTTAACTTTCTTACAACTTGCAATTATTTTAGTAGTTGGAGGATATGAAACTATTACAGGACAAATGAATTTTGGAGATTTAATTGCTTTTTGTTATCTATATTAATATGATTATTTGGCCTATCAGACAAATGGGACAATTACTTAGTGATATGGCAAGGGCAAGTGTTTCAATCTCAAGAATTTACGAAGTTTTGGATTTCCGGAAGAAGATTATGATTATGGAATAAAAAATGTTTCTTTTTCTGAAAAGATTGAATTTAAAAATGTCAGTTTAAAAATAAATAATAATACTATTTTAGATAATATCAGTTTTGTTTTAAATTCAGGAGAAAGTCTAGGAATTATCGGATCTACTGGTAGTGGAAAAAGTATGATAGTTTATCTATTACTTGGATTTTTGAAGCAACATGGAGAAATTTTTAATTGATGTATAAATATAAAAGAAATAAATAAAAAGATATATTAGAGAAAAAAATTTCAGCGATTATGCAAGATAGTGAACTTTTAATATGTCAATTTTGACAATATAAAAATTGTAAATGATGATATTGATGAAAAGTCTGTTTATAATGCAACTGAGATTTCATCAATACATAATGAAATTATGATTTTTCTTCAAATATAGAACAACAGTAGTAGATAATGGTGTAAATCTTTCCGGGAGGACAAAAAGCAAAGAATTTCTATTGCCAGAGGTTTGTTAAAACCTTTTGAAGTATTGATTTTAGATGATAGCCTAATGCTGTTGATATGAATACAGATTTAAAGATAAATAATGCACTGAAAATCTATGGATAGAAAAATTTACTTTATTATTATTTCTCATAGAATTTCAACTATAACTAATTGTGATAATATAATTGTTATGGATGATGGGAAAAATAGTTGAAAGTGGAAAACACAATGAGTTGATTAAGAAAAATGGAATGTATAGCAAAAATAAATGAAATTCAAAGTAAGGAATATGATGTAAACAATGAATAAAAAGAAAAATTGTAGATATAAATGTTTTTAAAGATTTAATAAAATTTTATAAAATAGAATACAAAAAAACTTTATATGCTGATGTTTGTAGTTGTAATTTCTGGAATTTTGCAAGCTGTTGTCCCTCTATCTATAAAATTATTAACTGATGATTTTATAACAAAGCAAAATTTAAAAGGGATTTATTATTGCGGGAATTGATTTTTTTCTCGCTCGTAATAATATCAACTTTTGCAATTTACAGTTTTTATGTTTTTGGAGGAAGCTTGAATATCAAGTTTCAAAAGGAAATAAGAAAAGTCGGTTTTTGAGAGAATTGAGAAATTTTCTCTGACAAATATAAAGAAGTATGAAACAGGAGAACTAATTTCAGATTAACTTCGGATGTTCAAAAACTTAGTGAAGTTTTTCAGCTGGGGAGTTATAGATGCCTGTCATAGCATAATTGTTTTGTTAATTTCTATTTCTATTATGTTATATCTAAGTTATACATTGACTCTGATGTTGTTTTTGATATTACCTGCAATTTATATTGTAACTGTAATCTTTTCAAAAAAATATTTTGAAATTTCAAAGAAAAAGTAAGAGATTATAATTCAAAAATTATAAGAAGTTATACAGAATCATTAGTTATATAAAGACTATCAAAGCACTTGGAATTGAAGATAAAAAGAAAAAAAGAGTTTAAAGGCTTTACAATGAAAAAATATAGAAAATATAATTTGCTGTCAATACTTATTTCAGCTATTTTTGTACCTACAGTTATGTTTGTCGCAAGTATTGGGGTCGGTTTTTGCATTTAATTTTTTTCATCAATTTCAGTTATGAGAAATGTTATGACTTATGGAGCTTTTTTTGAGCTTTTTAACTTATAGTTTTCAAATTTTTGAACCTTTTAAAAATGTTGGCACAAATTTTTTTACTGATTTAAAATCTGCACAAGCATCTGCTGAAAGAGTTTTTTTCAAATTTTTATATGAAGAAGACGAAATTCTTGAAGAAGAGGAAAGTGATTTGATTTTGAAGGAATATAAAATTTGAAAATGTAAGTTTTCATTATTTTGATGATGATAAATTAATTTTTAAAAAGATTTTAATTTTGAAATAAAAACGGAGAAAGTGTTGCGTTTTATAGGTAGTACAGGTAGTGGAAAATCTACAATAGTTAATCTTATTTGTAAATTTTACAATCCTACTTCAGGAGACATTTATCTTGATGGGATAAATTATAGAAAATATTGATAAAAACTTGTTTGTATAATAATCTGGGATATGTATTACAACAGCCACAACTTTTCTATTTCTATAAAGGAAAAATATAAAATTTGGGAAATGAAAAATGCAACGGATGAAGAAATTTTAAAAGTTTGTAATTTACTTGGAATAGATGAATTTATTTCTAAAGTTGCCAAATGGGATAGATACTGTTATTGGAGAAAACTGGGGTATAATATATCAGGGGACAAAAACAATTAATATCTTTTGCAAGAGCATTGATAAAAGAATCCAAAATTATTAGTATTGGATGAGGCAACTTCTTCAATAGATACTGAAACTGAAAAATAATTCAAAAATAAAATGAAAGATATTTTTAGAAGGAAAGACATCTATTATTGTTGCAATATAGATTATCAACGATTAAGCATTGTGATAAAATTGTTTTTAATTGAAAATGGAAAATATTCTTGAACAAGGAACACATTTAGAATTATTAGATAAAAAAAGGAATTTACTATAAAATGTATATTTCTGAAGAACTGAAAAATATAGGAGGATGTTATTATGAGTGATAGTTGTAGTTCAGGAGGATGCTCTGGATGCCCTAGTGCATCAAGCTGTGGAGTATCAGAAGAGTTTGAAAGTTTATTAGTTGATCAAAAATCAATTTCAGTGATATAAAAAAAGTTATTGATGTTATAAGTGGTAAAGGTGGAGTTGGTAAATCTTTAATAACTTCGATGCTTGCAACAGGAATGATGAAGAGAAAAAAGGAAGTAGCAATTTTAGATGCTGATGTTACAGGTCCATCAATACCTAAGTCATTTGGGATTGACAGAAAAGCTCAAATCGATGAAAGAGGAATCATTCCTTGTACAACTGAAAATGGAATAAAAATAATGAGTATAAATTTATTGCTCGAAAAAGAAACTGATCCGGTTATTTGGAGAGGGCCTGTTATAGGTGGAGTTATAAAACAATTTTGGACAGATGTAGTTTGGGAAAATGTGGATTATATGTTTGTAGATATGCCACCGGGAACAGGTGATGTTCCACTAACAGTTTTTCAATCATTACCTGTAGATGGAATTATAATTGTAACATCACCGCAAGATTTGGTTTCTATGATTGTTGAAAAAGCAGTTAAGATGGCAAGAATGATGAATATTCCAATTATCGGAATAGTTGAAAAATATGAGTTATTTTAAATGTCCTTGCTGTAATGAAGAAGTAAATATATTTGGTGAAAGTGACTTTACCTTACATATCAAGAAAAATTTGGACTTACAAATGTTGCAAAAATTCTCTTGATAAAAAAATACCTGAAATGGTTGATGAAGGTGAAGCAGAAAAACTAGATACTGATTGTTTAACAGATATACTAGATGCGATAGAAAAATTATAGAGAGAACGCGTTCAAAACGAACGTGTTTTTTTATGTGGTAAAATAAGATTTTTTTATAGACTTAAAGGGCTTACGATTTCTAAAAATTGAAATTAAGTACTTTTTGTTGTATAATTATTGTAAAATATGGATTAAATAAGAGGTTTTTATGGAGCATTTTTAAATTAAATTTGGAAAGTGATTTTAAATTTGATGACATTGTTGTAGCTCTGGGAAATTTTGATGGCTTTCATAGAGGACATCAAAAAATTGATTTCTGAATTAAATAATGTAAAAATTAGAAAAAAGGTTATAAGAGTGCAGTTTTTCTTTTTGAAAATCATACAAAAGATTTAATTTTTCATCAAAATGCAAGTAGGATAATGTCTTTTGAGGATAAATTAAATAAACTTGAAAGTTTTTAAAATAGATTATGTTTTTAGTATTGAATTTTTCTGAAAAAATTAAAAATCTTTCACCGAAAAAAATTTTTAGATTTTTTTAACTATCAATCTAAATATAAAACATATTGTGGTTGGAGAAGATTATAAATTTTCAAAAATCGTGAAGGAAATACTGATTTTATAAAGTCTTATATGAAAGAAAAGTGTCTATCTTGTACCATTATTGATAAATTACGCTATGATAATATTGAGATTAGTAGTACAAAAATAATTGAATACATAAAATCAGGAAAAAAATTGAATTGGCAAATGATTTGTTGGGATATAATTTTTTTCAATTAAGGAAAAAGTAACTCAGGGCTTTTCAAAGAGGTAGAAATCTCGGTTATCCTACAGCAAATTTGGAGATTTCTTTTTAATTATGTTATAGTAAAAGAGGGAGTTTATTTTACCAAAAACAATAGTAGATGGTAAGTGAATATTTTCAGTTTTTCAAGCGTCGGTTATAATCCGACTTTTGATAACAAAAATCCACGATAGAATCGCATATATTTGATTTTGATAAGGATATTTACGGGAAAAGATATTGAACTTTGCTTTTTAGAAAGATTAAGAGATAATATAAAGTTTAATTCTGTTGAGGAACTGATAGAGCAATTAAAAAAAGACGAAATTAGATGTAGAGAATTAATTAAGAATATAAAAATAGGAGATAAATATGAAACAAATTTTAGTTACCGGAGGGGCAGGATATATTGGCTCTCATACTTGTATAGAACTTTTAAATGAAGGATATGAAGTTGTAATAATTGATAATTTTTACAACTCCAGCGAAAAAAGTTTTAAAGGATAATTGAAGAGCTTAGTGGCAAAAATTCAAATTCTACAAAGGTGATATTAGAGATAAAGAAATACTTAGAAAGTATTTACTGAAAATGACATTTATGGGAGTAATCCATTTTGCAGGACTTAAGGCTGTTGGAGAATCTGTTGAAAAACCAATAGAATATTATGATAATAATATTAATGGAAGTATAAAACTTATAGAAGTTATGAGAGAGTTTAATGTAAAAAAATTTAATTTTCAGCTCCTCAGCTACTGTTTATGGAAAGCCGAAGTCAGTTCCTATAAAAAGAAGATTTTTTTCGCTTTCTGTAACTAATCCTTATGGAAGAACAAAATTATTTTTAGAAGAAATTTTTACAGATTTATATATTTCTGATAATGAATGGAATGTTATTCTTCTTAGATATTTTTAATCCGATTGGAGCTCATAAGAGTGGTAGAATAGGGGAAAAATCCGAATGGAATTCCTAATAATTTAGTTCCATATATAACTCAAGTAGCGGTTGGTAAATTGATTATGTTAGAGTCTTTGGAGATGACTATGAAACAAAAAGATGGAACAGGTGTAAGGGATTATATTCATGTTTTAGATTTAGCTATTAGGTCATATAAAGGCAATTAAAAAGTTTGAAGATAGTAAGGCTGTTAGAATTTATAATCTTGGAACAGGCGAAGGTTATAGTGTTCTTGATATGATTAAAAATTTTGAAGAAGTTACAGGTAAAAAAAGATAAAAATATGTAGTTACTCCAAGAAGAAGTGGAGATATTGCAGAATGTTATGCTGATTCTACTAAGGCAAAGGAAGAACTTGGTTGGGAAGCTAAATATGGAATAAGAGAAATGTGTGAAGACAGTTGAGATGGCAATTAAATAATCCAAATGGATATGAGGATTAAAGAGGTTTAAAAATGGACACGAAGAGTATTTACTACGAAAATAATATAGTTAAGGGCAATATTACATTTTGCAATACCGGGAATTTTAAGTATTCTTATTGCAGAATTATATAATATGGTTGATACATTTTTTTCGTTGGTAGATATGTAGGAGCCGATTCAATCGGAGCTTTTAAGTGTAGTTTTTCCGCTCCAAAGACTTGTTATTGCAATTTCTGTTTGTCTTGGTATAGAGTTTCAAATTTAATTTCCAGAAGACTTGGGGAAAAAGAAATAAAGATATAACAAAATATACAACAGCTGTAAATGGACTAACTTTACTTATAATATTTGTAGTTACAATTATATCAATTCTATTTGTTGAGGATATTTGCATGTTTTTAGGAGCTAGAAACGATATACTGATATATTCTATCAAATATTTACGGATAGTTATGTTTGGTAGCATATTTTTAGCTTTTACAACGGTTTTTCGGTTATATGAATATAGCTATGGAAATATGAAAGTCATGTTAATTGCTTCAAGTATTGAGCTTTAATAAATATAATTGTCGATTATATTTTGATTAAAAACTTTAATATGGATGTTGAAGGAGCTGCAATTGCCACTATTTCAAGCTCAATTTATATCTTTTTATTTTCACTTTGTTTTTGTAAAAATTACAGAAAGAAAATAATTTTTCTTTAATTCCAAGACTTGACTCGAAAAATTTCATTTAATATTTTAGCAATAGGTTTTTCTTCGTTCATAATAGAATTTTCAGATGCTATTTTAATTAGTGTCCTTAATCATTTACTTTTACCCGTTGGTGGTAATGATGCAATTATTTTGGTAGGAGTAATTACAAAGGTTTCTATGTTTATGTTTGTTGCAATGATAGGGGTAAGCAGTTCAATTCAACCACTCATCTCTTATAATTATGGAGCAAAAATTTTTGTTAAAAATCAAGAAAATTTTAAAAACAGGATTTGTTTTTGTGTTTTTTCACTATCTACGATTATATGGATATTTATGAATTATAAGGTTAAATTTATTATAGGTCTGTTTCTAAAAAGATGAAAGACTTTTACAAATGGCGACAGATAGTTTTAAATATGTGATTTTAGTTTTTCCAATTTTAAGTTTTTATTACATTTGTATATACTTTTTTTCAATCAGTCGGCAAGGAAAAAAATACAATTTTTTTCTTATCAATTTATAGAGAAACACTTATATATTCCGATAGTTATAATTATGGTAGGAAGATTTGGTGTTTTAGGAGCATGGATTAGTTATCCGATAGTTGACTTTATTTCTGCTGTAACAGGATTTATCCTGCTTTTTAAAAACTGTTAAAAAGATTAGTACTTTTTAGGAGGGTTATTATGAATTTAGGTAAAATTAGAAAAATTTAGAAATTTGTATGGATGAACTTATCGAAAAAGCTAAATTTGAAGAAGGAGACATTTTTGTTTTAGGTTGCAGTACAAGTGAGGTAAAAGGAAAACACATAGGAAAAGATACTGATATTGAAGTAGGAGAGCTAATTGTTGAAACTATAAAAAGAAAAGTTAGATAAAAATTAAAGTGAATTTTGCTGTTCAATGTTGTGAACATTTGAATAGAGCAATAGTTATAGAAAAAGGAAGTTGCAGTAAAAAAATAATTTTGAGATAGTAAAGTGTAGTACCACAAAAAAATGCGGGTGGTGGAGTTGCTACTTCTGCATATAAATTATTTAAAAATCCTGTGGTTGTTGAAAAATAGTTGCAAAAGCAGGGCTTGACATTGGGGATACATCTATCGGAATGCATGTTAAATTTGTTCAGATACCGGTAAGATTATCAATAAAAGAAATAGGAAATGCGCATTTAACTGCATTAACTTCAAGACCAAAATTGATTGGAGGAAGTAGGGCGGTATATCAATAGTTACTTGAGGATATATGTTTGAATTTTTAAAAGATATAAAAGAATTGGAAGACGTAGAGAGTGTTGAAAAAGATAAATAAAGGATATTCTAAAGATAAAAAGTTTAAGATAAAATTGAAAAATAAAGATGAGTATTTGCTTTTAAGATTATCCGATATTTCCTTTATGAACAAAAAGGAAGAATATGAAGTTATTTTCAAAATTTTTCTAAACTAGGTTTTGAAATGTCAAAAGCCTATAGTTTTGGAATATGTAATGGTAAAAAGAATGTCTATATGCTCTTATCTTGGATTAACGGAGTTGATTTAAGTGAGGCGCTTCCAAAACTTTCAATAGAAGAACAATATTTACTTGGAAGAAAAAGCAGGAAGAATTCTAAAAAGCTATTCACAGTCTAAAAGTTGAGGACAAAAATTTTGATGATAGGCTTAAAATAAAATTGTTGGATAAAATAGAAAAATATGAATCATCTAATGTGAGAGTTGAAAATGACAATAATTTTATTGAATATGTTAAAAAGAAATGTAGATAAAGTTTGTGGAAATTATTCTTATTTACATGGAGATTTTCATCCTTCAAATTTAATTTTAATGGAAAAATAATGAGATAGGAGTTATAGATTTTAATCGTTGGTGCATATTTGACTCTTATGAAGAATTTTATAAACTGGAAAGTTTTTGGTATAGAATTTAGTATTCCATACTGTGTCGGACAGATTGACTCATATTTTGAAGATGATGTTCCGAATGAATTTTGGGAGATTCAAGCAATTTATGTAGCTTGTTATACCTTGTATTCAATTAAATGGGCTGAAAAATTTGGAGAAAAAGAAATTCTTGGAATGAAAAGAAGATTTTATAAGACTTTTGAAAATTATGAAAATTTTTAAAAACAATTATACCTAAATGGTATGTTGATTATAGTAATAAAGGCTATTCGCTTTAAAACGAATAGCCTTCTTCTCTATTTAGAATAGTTTGGAGCTTCTTTAATTATTTGAACATCACGTGGGTGAGATTCAATAAGTCCTGCACCTGTCATTTTTACAAATTGTGCAGTATCTCTTAAAGTTTGTAAGTCTTTAGCACCTGTATATCCCATGCCGGCTCTAATTCCACCAACGATTTGGTAAATTGCATCTAAAGTTCCCTTTATATGAATTCTTCCTTCAATGCCTTCCGGAACAAGTTTTTACCTTCTTCTTGGAAGTATCTATCTTTTGATCCTTTTTCCATTGCTGCAAGAGAACCCATACCTCTATAAGTTTTAAATCTTCTTCCTTGGTAAATTTCAAATTCTCCCGGAGATTCATCAGTTCCTGCAAGCATTGAACCTAACATTACAACATTTCCACCTGCAGCAAGAGCTTTAACAACATCTCCTGAATATTTTAATCCACCGTCTGCAATAATTGTTTTTCCTATTTCTCTTGCAACAGTAGCACAATCATAAACTGCAGTAATTTGTGGAACCCCTACACCTGCAACAACTCTTGTTGTACAGATTGATCCAGGGCTCACACTCAACTTTTAACTACATCAGCACCTGCTTCGAAAAAGTGTTCTAGTTGCTTCTGCTGTACAACATTTCCTGCAATAATATCAAGGTCTGGATATTTTTCTCTAATTTCTTTAACTTTTTAACAACTCCCATAGAATGACCGTGAGCAGTATCTATAACTAAAGCATCCACTCCCTGCATTTACAAGAGCTTCAACTCTTCAAAAGTATCTGCACCGGTTCCAACTGAAGCTGCAACAAGAAGTCTTCCTGAGCATCTTTTTGCGGAATTTGGATATTTAACAACTTTTTCTATATCTTTAATAGTTATTAAACCAGTTAAAATACCTTTTTCATTTACAGAGGTAATTTTTCTATTTTATGATTTCTTAAAATTTTTGTAGCATCATCTAAGGTAGTATTAGAAGGAGCTGTTACTAAATTTTCTTTTTGTCATTACAGAATCAATTTTTAACTGAATAATCTTCTAAAAATCTTAAATCTCTATTAGTCAGAAATTCCAACTAATCTTCCATTGAATTTACAATAGAACACCGGAAATTCTATATTTTCTCATCAAATCTTCAGCTTCTTGAACTTTATGTTCGGAGTTAAGAAAAATGGATCATTAATAACTCCACTTTCTGAACGTTTAACTTTTCTAACTTCTTCAGCTTGAAGTTCTATGGGCATATTTTTATGTATTACGCCAAGTCCGCCTTCTCTTGCCATTGCAATGGCCATCTTATGTTCTGTTACAGTATCCATCGCAGCTAGAAATAATAGGGATATTTAGTTTGATTTTTCTTTGTAAGTTGTGATGATAAATTTACATCCTTTGGTAAAACTTCACTCTTTGCTGGAATTAAAAAGTACATCATCAAATGTTAAGCCTTCTTTTTGGAATTTTGTTTCCCACATAATATTTTCTCCTCTAAATTAAATTATTTGTTTTAAAACATATTTTTAAAAAGATTTATTAATCACAATTAAAATTTATCAAAAATATATTAACATATATTATACAACAATTTATAAAAATCAATTAAAAATTAAAAATTATGTAGAAATAAAAGTTTTCCTACAAAAATCGACTAAAATTTTATATTTATTATTTTTATGTAAAATATAAAATATTTTTATATTAGTAGATTTTAAAAATTTAAAAATGTGCAGGCAAATTTATGTAATTTATCTATTTTCTCTGCTATATTTTATTTGATGTGAAATATAGTGAAAAATACTTTTTAAATATATATATTTAACAATTTTAAAAATTTTTGAATAAATTTCAAAAAACATAAAAATTAATGAAAGTATTGAAATTTTTAAAACTACTACTATAATTTAAGTATACTATAATATTATAGTAGAGTCCAATATCAGTACATAGTTGGATGTGTTTGTTATAGTAAAAATTTTAGGAGGTATATTAGAATGAGAGTAGAAAAAGGATTACTTTATACTAAAGATCATGATTGGGTAAAAGTTGAAGGAAATGTAGTAACAGTTGGACTAGCTGATTATGCACAAGATCACTTAGAGATATTGTTTATGTTGAACTTCAGAAGTTGATGATGAAGTTGAAGCAGGTGATTCTTTAGCATCTGTAGAATCTGTAAAAAGCTGCAAGTGATATTAATGCTCCTGTTTCAGGAAAAAGTTATTGAAGTTAATGAACTATTAGATGATGAACCTGGTGAAATTAATAAAGATTGTTATGCTGCATGGGTTTGCAAAATTGAAATGTCTAATCCGGCTGAATTAGAAGAATTAACTAATGACGCTGATTATGAAGCATCATTATAATAATTTCTTAAAATTATTTTTAATAAATGCCACTTGCGTGGCATTTATTTTTGATAAGGAGGTTTGTATGGTAGATAATTCCGAAATAAAAATTTTCAAAATTAGGTATTATTTTTATGATTATTTCACACTTGGTTTTAGTTTTATGCAAATTTTTGTAAAAGTTTGACATCAGGTAAATTTACACTTATGCAACAGAGTTTTTATGAGAAATTTTGTAATGTTAATTATTTGTGCTGTGTATATCTTGATAAGAGGAAGTAGTTTTTAGGAGAAAAAAGAAATAGAAAATTACTTCTTATGAGATCTGCTTTTCGGATATATGGGAGTGATTTTTAATTTTTATGCTATAAATCATATGAGTTGTTGCAGATGCAGGAATATTACAAAAGAACTAGTCCTATTTTTGTAGTCTTAATTGCTTGTTTTTATTTAAAGAAAAAATTTACACTGGAAGATTTTTAACTTTAACATTTTCTTTTATAGGTGCAATTTTTGTAGTAAGGCCACAATTTAATTCCAGATTATTTCCTGCAATGGTTGCGATGAGTTCTGCACTTTAGTGCATCTATAGCCTATATGTGTATCAAAAATAGAAAAAGCAGAAAAACTGAAACTATAATTTTTATATTCTCTTGTTTTCAACTATTTGTAGCTTCCCATTTATATTTAAGAATTTAAATATTCCTGATTTGAAAAATGTTTTATATACTTAATTTTAATAGGTGTTGCGTCCGCTGTTGGACAATTTGGGTTGACGATTAGTTATCAATATGCAAATGCCTCTGAGGTAAGTATATTTAATTATTTAGAATAGTATTTGTTGTCATTTTAGGAAAAAGTAATACTTGATGAGTCAGTAAGTATATACAGTTTAATAGGAATTGTACTTATTTTTCTATGTCATTGATGTCATATATAATAAATCTCGAAAGAATAAAGAGAAAAACTATAAAAATAATAAATATTACATTTTTAATATTTTTAAGTCGAAAAATACCATATTTTTGTAACCATTCTGTAACCTTTGAAAAATAGAAATTATAAAATAATAAAAATTACAAAAAGTTATAAACACTAACTTTAAGTTAAGAATATTGTTAAATTTTTACCAATATTTTTAAGAAATTTTTGAAAAATATTGAAATTTATTGACGATTTTATATAAAATCATTATAATTCTATTATCTGGTTAAAGTTTCTTAACCTGATTAATTTAATTAAGGAGTGATTATTTGAAAAGAGCAATATTTAGAAGTGTTTTAGCATGTTTGTGTGTTTATGCTACATTTTTCTGGATTTTCATCTAAGTCACTTGCAAACGAAAAAGGTAAAAGGATTTGTAATCTCATCAGAGTCCGAAACCAAAAACTATTGAAAAAGGTAAATAGCAGAATTTTAGATAACACTAATGGTAGTGCATCTAAAGATTTCTATGTAGTTAATATAGAGGATAAAATTAGCTTCAGTTTGGCAGGTTTTACTTTCATTAGATAAAGGTGGAGTTGTTATTCCGGTTAAGGGTAGCAATATTGATGAAGTTTCGAAATCTATTTTAAAAAATAGTGAGCAAGTGTATGTTGTTGGAGATAAAAAGTTCAATTTCAGATGATATTTTGAATGATTTAGGTGTTAAATTTCAAAGAATAGGTTCCGATAAATCTGAAGACACAAATTATCATGTAAATAAGTTTTTGGATAATCGTGATTTATTGGTTGTTGATTTAGAAATGATTCTGATATTTTTAGGTGCTGTTCATTATGCATGCGAATTTATAATATGAATTTGTATATTTTGATTCAACTAAAGAAATTAATGAAAAATAATTTCGAAGTAAAAAATGAAAAGAAATATATACTTCTATGATGGATGTAAATTCTTTATCAGATAAAACAAAAGGCTAAAATACATGATTTATCTGAAAAAGGATAAAAAGATATAAAGAGTTATTCTTTAGATGGAAAAGACTTATTTAAGATATTCAAGGATAGATTTTCATTAAAAAAGTGATAATGTTGTTTTTATCAGAAAATAAAAATTTAACAGATATGTTGAGTTCTTATATTTTTAGCTGATAAGAGTGAATATAATTATTTGTTAATGGATTCAAAAGTTCTATGAATTTAGACGTTGAAAAACTTGTTAATGAGTCGGTGCAAAAATTTACATTATGTATCAACTGATGAGTTGAGAAATATATAAATTTTTAGATCTTTATTATCATCAATAAATAAAGAAGAAGCTACAGGATTTGAAGTTAATGAAGACAAGGGTGAGATAACTCTATCAGATTCAAATACTGATAAAAAGATGAAAATACAGTTTCAGAACAAAGTTACAGTAAAATCTAATGAAAAATTAGTTGACGGTAAAAGGTTGTTCCGAAAGAAGAAAAAGCGTCTGAAAAAACTGATACTGAAAAATCAAGTAATGATTCATCTAACGACAAGAGTAGTGATAGAAGCTTTTGATTATAGTAAAGTTTTGGTTATGAATGCTACATCATATACTAATGATCCATCAGAAAACGGCGGCTATGGTACAACTAGATTGGGAACTCCTCTTAGATATGGAGTAGTTGCAGTTGATCCTAAAGTAATTCCTTTGGGAACGAAGTTATACTTGAAGGGTATGGTTATGCTGTTGCAGAAGACACAGTGTGATGCTATAAAGGAAATAGAATTGATCTTTGTTTTACAAGCAGAGCTCAAGCCGATAATTTTGGAAGAAGAAATGTAAAGTTTATATTTTAAAATAATGAACTTGATTTAGAGAAGTTTAAATTACTTCTCTTTTTTGTATTTTTATTTTGCAAACAATTGTATCATAATGACTATAAGATTTTTATTGATTTAAACAATAGACAATCGTTTTTAAATATGATATAATTACTTTGACAAAGAAAAATTAATGATAGGTTGTTGTCTCATTATAATTTTGATAACAAGGTAGGTTGTGTACTATATTTTATGTTTTAGTTAGATTTTTAAATAAAGTGTAGTCAAACTTAATTTTTGTTATTTTATTATTTGAGGGAATATATGTTCAGTTATTCAAAAAGAATTGAGTTGATTTTGTAATGATTGTGCGAATTCTGCTTATTCTATGGCAATTACTACAGCGTTGTTTCCAATTTATTTTGGAATGGTTGGCGGAAATGAAATGAATTTAGGCTATACAATTCATTTTCGCCAGTATTATTATCGCTGTAATTAGTCCAATACTTGGAACTCATAGCTGATTTTAAAGGCATGAAGAAAAATTATTTACATTATTTTCACTTATTGCAATTTTTCAACATTATTTTTATCATTTGCAGGAGAATTTGGCTTACCTCACTATGGCTTTTTGTTTTTGGGCAGCGTAGTTTTGCAGGATCTAATATTTTTATGATGCATTTTTAGTTGATGTGACTAATGATGAGAGGATGGATAAAATTAGTACAGCAGGATTTTGCGTACGGATACATAGCCAGTGTTATACCATTTATGTTTTGTTTTGGGAGCTGTTTTTGATTTTCGGGATGAAAAATCCGTTAGGTTATCAAATAGGTTTTGTTATAACATCCGTTTGGTGGTTGACACTTACAATTCCAATGTATAAAAATATTGATCAAATATATGGAGTAGAACCTGTTCCTAATCCCTGTTAGAGAAAGTTTTAGTACTGTTTTTCATACTTTAAAAATATTGAGAAAAATAAGGTTGTAGTTATATTTTTTTATGTTCTTATTTTTCTATACATTGACGGAGTAGATACTATCATAAAGATGGTTATACCTATGCTACATCTGTTTTAGATGCAGATAGTTTAATACACTTGTACTTTTAGGAATTTTGATTTATGTTCAAATAGTGGCATTTTTTTGCTATTATTTATGGAAGATTGGCCAGTAAGTTTGGAACTAGAACTATGATTAAAGTAGGATTATAACGTATATGGTTTCAGTAATATTTGCATATTTTATGAGCAACTTAGTTCATGTTTTCGTATTATCAACATTTATAGCGTCTGCTCAAGGTGGAATTCAAGCGTTGAGTAGAAGTTATTATGCAAAAATTATTCCAAAAGAAAATGCAAATGAATTCTTCGGGTTTCTATAATATTTTTGGTAAGTTTGCTGCTATAATCGGACCTTTTTATTATGAGTTTGATAACTACAATAACACATAATCCAAGATATTCAATTCTTGGTATAATTCCACTATTTGTTGTAGGCTATTTAATAATGTTGCAATTACCGAAGGAAGAAAGATAATGGTTTTTAAATATGATTCAAAAACACTTGGAAAAATGAAAAGTGAATTTAAAAAGTAAGTTTGATATAGATTTTGAGGCTTTAAAGAAAAAGGAACTGGAAATTTTAAAAATTTTTATTTCTTGTTGTGAAAAATGAACTTAACTTATTATATTGCTTTTGGGAACTTTACTTGGAGCAATTAGACATAAAGATTCATTCCATGGGATGACGATGTAGATGTTTGTATGCCAAGAGAAGATTATGATAGATTTATAAGAGAGGGTAGTGAATATTTGCCTGAAAAATTATTTTTATTCAGACAATGGAATCGGATCCGAAAATACGCTTTGAATTTTGTAAAACTTCGTGATAGTAATACAACTCTTTTTGAAAAACATGTAATTGATGTGGATATTAATCATGGGGTATTTATTGATATTTTTCCCTTAGATGGATACATTAAAGGTCAAAATAGAGTTTTGGATTTAAGAGTTAAGGAAAAACCTGTTTTTGAAGAGGCGGATACTAATGCTTTTTCAAAATGCATTAAGTGGATTTGGCAAGAAATTTGTTTATAAATTAGGAGAAACTATTCTAATAAATTAAAGACTGATATTTCAAAATTATCTGTTCCAAAAAGATAATCCAAAGTTTGAAGACTGTGAGTATGTTGTTTGTTTAGTTGATAATTTTTATATAATGCCTTTTCAAAAGAGAATTATTAGGAAAAGGAGTAAAGGTTGATTTTGAAAATATAAAAGTTAATGCTCCGGAAAATTATGAGTGAATATTTAAGAGTTTTATATGGAGATTATATGAAATTACCACCTGAAGATCAAAGAGAAAACCATCATAATTTTCATATCTGCAGATGTTAATAAAAGTTTCAGAGAATATCAGGAAAAAATTTAAGCTATGAGTAAAAACACAGCTGTTTGTTTTGTAGAATTTTTAAAAATTTTTGATATAATAATTACAGTTTTGCACTATTTACTAATTATTTTAAATAAAAATAGTATTATAAGTTTGTAGTTTTTAAAATAAAAGATTATTTTAAGGAGGTGTATTATGAAAGAAGTTGTTGATAAACTGGTTGAATGGCTGGGAGTTCTGTTAGGAAAGCTAATTGTAAAGGATAGTCTACGGTCTTGTGCAGTGGAGTTGATTCAGCTGTTATTGCTGCACTTTCAAAAACCAGCCTTTGATGATGAATCTTTAGCTATTATGATGCCTATAAACAGTTGTAAGAAAGATGAAAAAGACGCTAAGTTGGTTATAGATAAATTTAAAACTTAATGCAATTAAAGTTGACTTATCTAAAGACTTATTCTGTTTTTACAGATTCTGTTGAAAAAAAGGGATAATTCAATGGCTTATGCTAATATTAAGCCAAGACTTAGAATAACTACTTTATATTATTATGCAATTAAAAGATATTTAGTAGTTGGAACAAGTAACAAATCAGAATTTACTGTTGGATATTTTTACAAAATATGGAGATAGTGGATCTGATCTTATGCCTCTGTAGATTTTTACAAAGAGAGAAATTTTTGAACTTGCAAAATTTTTGAAAGTTCCGGATAAAATAATTCAAAAAGCCCTCGAGTGCAGGACTTTTTGAAAAATCAAACAGATGAAGACGAGATGGGATTTTTCCTGATGATTTAGAAAAAGTTTATAAATTGTGAAAAATTAGATAAAAATATAGAGGAAAAATATAAAAATGGTGAAAATTTTCAGACACAAGAGAATTTTGCAAAAGGATTTAGGAGAGTGATATGTCAGACATAATAAATAGAGTACGATTAAACATAAAAAGGAAAAAGAAGATGCAAGAAGGGGAAAAATATTTACAAAACTTGCGCGTTAGATAATTATGTGCAGTTAAAGAAGGAGGGCGGATCCTGAGATACAATCCTTCTTTAAAAACTGCAATAGAAAACAGGCAGAAAATATGCCAAATGATAATATCGAAAGAGCATTGAAAAAGGTTCCGAGATGGAGATTCCAGTAATTATGAAACTATAATATATGAGAGTTACTGGACCTGAAAGTATTGCAGTTAATGGTTGAATGTCTAACAGATAATAGAAATAGAAACAGCTGCAGATGTAAGACATGCATTTGATAAACATGGTGGAAATTTAGGGCAAAAACGGATCCGTTTTGTTTATGTTTTGAGTGTAATAGTAATTTCAAGAGATCAAGCAGAGGAAGATGATTTGATGGACTTTGCTTTTGAAAAATGGAGCCAGTGATTTTTGAATCAGATGAAGAAGTTTATACAATTTATTCTGAGTTTCTGACTTCATTACTTTTAGAGATGCACTACAAGAAAAAGGATATACTTTTAGCTGCCTGTGAGGTTGGAATATGTTCCAAATAATAATTCTGATTTCTAATCCAGAAAATATAAAGAAAATGGTTAAGATGATAGACCAACTTGAAGATAATGACGACGTTCAGAAATAGTTTATCATAATTGGGAAATACTGAAGATTTAGATATAGAATAATATGATATTTGCTTTTTGATTTCTATTAGTATAATTTTATTTGTTTTATTATATTCACTAGATTTTATAGCTAAGGATATTTCTTATTATAATAATTTTTCATAGAATTATAAAGATTGAAAAAGATCAGGACTTTCTAAAGAATGGATAGAAGGTGCAAGTAATTCACTGGTTGAATTTATTAAAAGTGGAGATAAAGAAGTTTTAAAAATCATTTTTAATAAAAAGAAATTTCTCATATGGAAGACGTATATAAAACTATTTAAAACTTGATAGAATAGTTTATACATCTTTGTTTATAATTACCTATTGGTAGTTATATATAAATTATTTAAAAATGATTTTTGTTCTTCAGATATATAAGAAAGTATATTTTAATAGCATATATCTGTAATTTCTTTTTAGGAATATGTTCTGTTTTTCTTTTCTGAAAGTTTTGTGTATTTTTCATAAACTATTTTTAATAATGATTTATGGCTTTTTAGATTATGAGACAGACTTAATGATAAGGATTTTACCGGAAGAATTTTTCTTTGTTTTATTTTTAAATGTAATTGTATTATCTACAGTGTTCGTTTTTCAATTTATATTTTTCTTAAACTTTAAAGATTATGAATACAATTAGGAGGAAATATGGAAGTTAAAAGTGACAGAGTTGCCTTCTCCATATTTGGAATAGATATAATGTGGTATGCTATTATAATTTGTTTTGGAATTATAGCTGGACTTTTTTGTAGCGACGAAGAACTTCCCAAACTTAGAAATATAGAAGAGGATGAAATTTCAAACCTTTTATCTTTGCTTTTTACCTATTAATGTAATTGAGGGCAAGAATATACTATATAATATTTGAATGGGAAAAATTATAGAGGTAATTTTTATCATGATAAATATTAGAGAGGGTGGACTTGCAATATATGGAGCTGTAATCGACAGATTAGTTGTAGTTTATTTTTTTCAGTAAATATAAAAATTGATTTTAGAGATTTAGCTGATGTTTGTGCGCGGACTAATTCTTGGTCAAACAATAGGAAGATGGGAAATTTTATAAATCAAGAGGCTCACGGAACTGAAACTAATTTGCCTTAGGCAGTTATTATAGATGGGAAAAATATCATCAACATTTTATATGAATCAATTGGAAATTTTCTAATTTTTATATTTTAATGATATATATGAGAAAATACCAAAAGAAAAAGTGAAATTATTCTCTTTATGCAATTTTATATAGAATTGTAAGATATTGAAGGTTTGAGACGAGCAGTCTGATGTTTTTAGGATTTAGAGTTTCACAAGTTTTATCACTTGTTGGAGTTATTATTGGAACTATACTTTTTCTTTTTAAATAGAAAATATGGAAAAGACATTAATAATTAATAATTAATAATTTAATACTTTTAAAAATTTTTAACTACATGGATTTTATTCTATGTAGTTTTTTATAAAATTTTTGTACAGTAAAAAGTTTTTAATTTTTAAGATTTTTAGTAAATTCCTCCACTTTTTAATATTTTTATAATTGTTGGAAATTTAATGTTTTTCTAAAAATTTATAAAAATTTTTATAAAAGGGTTGCAAATATGAAAAATAGTACTAAAATATAAATGTACAATAAAAATGTGGTTCAATATGGGAGTGAAGATGGAGTTAGTTTTTAGGAGGTGATGGCATTGTTTATTGAGATTTTCCACTACTTTAGATGATAAAGGCAGACTGATTATGTCATCAAAATTCAGAAATGAATTAGGAACTAATTTTATAGTAACTCGTGGACTTGAAGGCTGTTTGTTGTATTTACAGAAGAAAATGGACTGAATTTACTGAGCAACTTAATTCAAAAGGTTTCAGTAAAAGATGTTCGTTCAATTACAGATTCTTTTTGTGGCTGTGCAATGAGATGCAGACCTGGATAAACAAGGAAGATTTTTAGTAAATAAAAAGATTTACGTGAATTTTGAAATTAGAAAAGGATGTAATGATTATCGAGGTTTTCAGATAGAATTGAAATTTGGTCTAAAGAAAAATGGGATGAATATGCAAAACAGAATATAGTGATGATAATATTATGTCTAGAAAGATTTGATGGTCTTGATTTTTAAAGGTTTGTTATAGAATTTAATCATATACCGATAATGATTAAATGAGTAATAGATAATTTGAATATTAAACCTAATGGAATTTATGTTGATTTGACCGTTGGTGGTACAGGTCATTCAACGAAATATTAAAGAAGAATAAAAACGGAAAACTTATTTGCGTTGATCAAGATGAAGAAAGCATTGTCAGTTGCTAGAGATAGACTTTTAAAAATTTCAGATAATGTTTTTGTTTTTATAAAAGCAATTTTGAAAAATTTTAAAGAAATATTAGATTACTTTGAATTGACTAAAGTTGATGGTGTTTTGATGAGACATCAGTGTTTCTTCATATCAAATAGACAATGGTCAAAGAGGTTTTTCTTATATGATAGATGCTCCGTTGGATATGAGAATGGATAGAGATCTAAAAAGAGTGCATTTGATGTCGTAAATTATGTACAATTCTGAAGATTTGGAATATATTTTTATATTATAGTGAAGATGGACAAAAAGAATTGTAAATTTATTGTTAATTATAGAAAAGAAAAGTTAATAGAAACTACCTTTGAATTGGTTGATATTATTGAAAAGCATTCAAAAGCAATTAGACTAAAGGAGGACATCCTGCAAAGTGTTCCAAAGCTATAAGGATTGAGGTTAACAGAGAACTTGGAAGTTATTAAGAAAGTTATTCTGATATCGTAGAAAGACTAAAATAAAAAACGGTAGATTATGTATTATAACTTTTCATTCTTTGGAAGATAGGATTGTTAAAGATTCGTTTAAAGAAATTTGGCAAGAGTTGCATTTGCCTAAAGAATTATATGTATGTGTTTGTAATAATAAACCAAAAATAAAAATCTTAACAAAAGAAAGCCTTTAGTACCTTCCGAAGAAGAAATGATAGAAATCCCAGATCAAAAAGTTCAAAATTGAGGATTTGTTCAAAGAAATTTAGGAGGATGATTTATATGAGCACTGGCTCAAGTAAAATATATCAATGTTTCAGGCGAGAGAATTTCAGAGAAAAACAAAAAGCCTACAGGAATTACCGAGAATCCAGTTTATATAAAAATATTACACTTTTTTTATATTCACTTTTATTACATTAATTTTTAGTGTGAGTAATTTTTATATGGATATCTAAATATTGCTCAACAAAATAGAATAATAAATACACTAAACTCTGAAATTCGCTCGTTGGAAACTAGAAAGAGATGATAATAATATGAAACTTGAGCCTTATAAATCTGTAGATAGGATTACCAAAACTTGCAAGGCTTAATTATAATATGGATTTTCCTAAGAAGGAACAAGTTAAATATTTGGATAGATTGATTAATTTATTAAACTTAGACAAGAGGAGTTTAAATGAAAAAAACAAGAAATATATTATTAAAAAATAAAAACAGTCTCTTCTCGTTCGGCTGTTTTATTTTTATTTTCTATAATAATTTTAGCACTATAATTGCTAAATTAGCATATTTACAGTTGTATTCAAAAATAAATGCAGTGTTGAACGATTTAAAATTCAGTTAGCTATACACCGCTTGAAGCAAAAGAGGTTCCATTTTTGATAGAAGTAGAATACATTGGCTAAGAGTATAAAGTGTATATAATGGTTATTTTTCGACTCTCGATTATAACCGCTATAAAAATCCAATGGAAAGATTAAAGATACAGAAACAAAAAATTGGATAAAATTTTGATATATTGCAGTTGAATAAAGAGAAATTTTTGAAAAAGCTGATCAATATAATAATTTGTTAATAAAAAGGTATTACAGAAGAACAAAAACGCTACTATAAAATCAAAAGAAATTAACATAGTGAGTGTTAATAGTAATAAGGAAGTTTATTTTCTGTATTGGAATATGACAAATTTAAACTTTATTCTCAAAAAGCTAAAGAGACAGAAGAAAAAATTAGATGAAATCTGCCCTTGAGCTTGATAAGAAAAAGTATTCGACAGAGCAGATAGAGGAACTAATTTTCAAAATAAAAAGAGTATAAGTCCTGAATTAGCAAAAGAAATTAAGGATATAAATTCTTCTATAATCAGTGTTGAGATTGAACAAAAGCAGAAACTATTTAGATGGAACTTTGGCACCTTTTGTAGTTGGACATGCTAACGAAAACGGAGGACAAAGCGGCATTGAAAATTTTTGAGATGATACTCTTTCAGGAACAAACGGATCTAAAAGGAGTTATAAGAAAAATCTTAACAAATCTGTTGAGGACGTCATTGAAAAGCAAAAAGATGGAAAAAGATTTATATTTAACTATAGATAGTACAATACAAAAAGTATGTCGCTGAATATGGGCAAAAATATTTTGAAGAAGAAAAACCCATCAAGATGAGTGTTATAGTTTCAGATGTAACAAACGGTGATATAATTGCGATGGATAGTTTTTCCAAAATATGATAACAATAATCCCACAGTTCCACTTGATAACAATGCGATTAAAGAATTTGAAAATTTAGATGAAAGAAAGAATTGAAAAATATTTTTCAATGTGGAGAAATCCTGCTGTCAGTGATGTTTATGAACCAGGTTCTGTATTTAAAACTTTATAACAGCTATCTTCATCTTTAGAGGAAAAGACAGATACTTTAGATTCAACTTTTTGTAATGGATTTATAAGAGATATTCCGGGAGTTACACTCAGATGTTTTAATTGGCAAAATCCACAGGAAGGAAACTTTTACAGAAGCGTTAGATAACAGTTGTAACCCTGCCTTTGTACAAATGGTTAGACATTTGGGAAAAAGAAAAATTTTATAGATATATTAATGGCTTTGGATTGGCAATAAAACAGGATAAATTTGCCAGGAGAATCTAACGGGAAAAATTCCGAAGTCTTTATCAGATATAGAGCAGCAGGACTTGCTACAATGAGTTATGGACATGGAATTTCTGTAACTCCTGTTCAAAATGATTATGATCTGCAAATGCTGTTGTTAATGGTGGGTATTTATTAGAACCGCAAATTAATGTTAAAAACGTCGAAAAAGATTCAGATAATAAAAATTAAAAATAAAAGAAAATGAAGCTGTTAAAATCAAATTATTTCAAAAAGAAACAAGTGATAAAAATAGAGTGTTAATGGAGCATGGTATAACTGACGGAATAGTAAACAAGGTTTATTCTAATAATGTCAGAATTGGAGGAAAGTCCGGCACAACAATAAAAGCTGTAAATGGTAAATATGATGATAAAAAGACTGTTGCCTCATTGTATATTGCTTTTCCTATTGAAAATCCAAAATACAGTATTTTAATTGTGTTTGATGAACCTAAAAGCAAATTCAGGTGGTACCAGTGTTGTATGCTCCTTTAGCTAAAAACTAGCCGAAGAAATAGCTGAGTATAAACAATTGACTAAAAAAAATGATAATAACGGCATAGTTAGAAAAACAAAAGTTCCGGATGTTAGAGGACTTACATTAGAATATGCTACAGAACTTTTAAAAGGACAGTATTTAAATTACAGTATAGATAGTTCTGCTTCACTTAAAAGTCTATAGTTACCAGACAAAGTGAGGATCCTGAAAAAGAGTTTGGTTGAAGGAAGTACCGTTAAAGCTAACCGTTTCAGATGATGAAGATACAAAGTTACGCGTTGTCGATTTTTCAAAAATGAGCTATCAACAGGCTATAGACGTCGCAAATAAGATGGGATATAAATACAAAAACTTCCAGGTGGTAAAAGGGAAATTTGTGTCTTCGAATAAAGAAATAGGAAGTTATATTTCAAAAGATGAAGAAATAGTATTGACCTTTGAAGATTAATTTAGGAGATGGAATAAATGAGAATATCAAATTTTACAATATGGAGTATTTTATTTAGCTAACAATTATTATAGCAAAAATATTCTATTCCATATTTAAGAAAAATTTAAATTAGGTCAAAATATAAGAGATGACGGTCCTCAGAGTCATTTATCCAAAGCAGGAACACCAACAATGGGAGGAATATTTTTGTAATCGCCATAATAATTACGACATTTTGTTTAGGCAATTTTTCTAAAGAAGTATTTGCTGTATTAATCGGTATGTTAGGTTTTACGCTTATTGGATTTTTAGATGATTTTTAAAACTTGTTATGAAAAGATCTTTGGGTCTTACAGAAATTCAAAAATTGATAATCCAATTTATAATAAGCATAGTTGTAATTTTATTTATAGAAAAGGTAGTAGGAACAGATTTAAGATATCAGTTAATTCCTTTTTGTAAAAGGAGCGGTTAATTTTGGTTGGATTATTTATCCTATACTGATTTTTTTGTAATGATAGGAACTGCAAATGCTACTAATTTAACTGATGGATTGGATGGACTTTCATCTTCTGTATCAATTCCCGTATTTTTAGGACTTGGATTGATAAGTTTTTCAAGATTTCGGGTGTTGGAGTATTCTCTTTAGTTTTTATGGCAAGTTTAATGGGCTTTGTTATGTTTAATTCATATCCTGCCAGAGTTTTTATGGGCGATACCGGATCAATGGCTTTGGGTGGAGCTATAGCAACAATATGTATATTAAATGGAATAATTTTTACTTGCCTATTATTGGCGGGATATATGTTATGGAAGCATTATCTGTTATTATTCAAGTTGTTAGCTATAAAACAAGAAATAAGAAAAGAGTTTTTTTGATGAGCCCGATACATCATCATTATGAATTGAAAGGATATAAAGAACCGCAAATAGTTACAGCTTTTGCTGTCAGTGTGAATATTATCAATTATATCTGTATATTTATTTTTAGTATTTAATTAGGAGTTAGTTTATGGAAATTGTAAATAAAAAGAGTTTTGGTTATTGGATTAGAAGCTTATCAGGAATTTCAACCATAAAAACTCTTAGTTCTTTGGAAGCGGATGTTTATTGTTATGATGATAAAGACGAATCAGAATTACAAAAATGTTTTTGAAAAACTTGAAAAAATTTAATTATAAATTTATAAAAATTACAAAGATTATTATTTTTGATTTTTATAGTTAAAAAGTCCCGGAATTAAACCTACTAATGAAATAATCGAATATTTTTATAATAAAAAGTTCCAATATATACGGATTTGGAATTAGCATATACTCTATTTCAGAAAGAAAAAATTATTGCAATTACAGGAACTAATGGTAAAACTACCACAACAAGTTTAGTTGGAGAAATTTTTAAAACTGCAAATATCAAATCAAAAGTGGTAGGAAATATTGGCGTAGGAATGCTATGGGAAATTTTTAATTCAGATGAAGAAACTGTAAATATTATAGAAGTTAGCAGTTTTCAATTGCATAACATTGAAAAAGTTTAAACCATTTATAGCATCTATTGGCAATATAACTCCGGATCATATTGATTGGCATGGAAGTTTTGAAAATTATATAGAAGATAAATTAAAAATATTTAAAAATATGGATAAAAATGGGAATCTAATTTTAAATATTGATGATGAAATTTTTGAATAAAAATAAATGTAGAAAATACAAATGTAACAACAATTTCATTAAAAAATAAAAAGGCAGATTTTTTTATTTGAGTGAAAATAATTTTTATCATAATGATAAAAGACTTTTTCTATGAAAGATTTGAAAATTTTAGGAAGACATAACGCTCAAAAATGTTTTAATTTCTTTGGCAATCTGTTATAATTATGGTATAATTATGGATACCATAATTTTGCATGTAAAAAATTTTGGTGGCGTTGAACATAGAATTGGAGTTTGTTAGAGAATTAAATGGGATAAAGTTTTATAATGACTCTAAAAGGAACAAATGTAGATTCAACTATAAAAAGCTATTGAAGCTTTAGAAAAAGCCTATTATATTAATCGTAGGTGGATATGATAAAAATGTGGATTTTAATCCGTTGTTTGAAAGTTTTAATGGTAAGGTAAAGACACTAATTTTTAGTTGGAGATACAAAAATATAAATTTTTATGATACTGCAAAGAAAAATGGATTTGAAAAATAATATAATTGTTAATGATTATAGAGAAGTTGTAGAAAAAAATGCTTTGAAATTGCGGAAAAATGGAGATAATGTTTTACTTTCTCCGGCATCTGCAAGCTGGGATATGTTCAAAAGTTACGAAGAAAGAGGAAATTTATTTAAAAAAATTGGTAAATGAATTATAATGATTAAGTTTGATAAATACACATGGTTATGGTTGTACTGTTTTTACTTCTTTTTGGAAGTATAATGGTTTTTAGTACAAGTTGGCCTTATAGCTATAGACTAAAAAGGAAATGAGATAGATATAATAAAAACATGTAATATTTGTGTTTCTGTCTATTTTATTTATGTTTTTGGTTTCGTATGTAAATATTGTAAGATTTAAAAAAATATAGCAAAAGAATTTTTATATTTGCGTTTTTGTGGGATTTTTAGTATATTCCCCGCTTGGAATTAATATTTATAATGCAAGAAGATGGATAGAGTAGGTGGTTTTACTTTTTATGCCTTCTGATTTTATGAAGATTGCTTCTATAATGCTAATGGCATATATTATTGATAAAGTATAAAAATAAATTTACTTTTAAAAATGTGTTTTTTTAAATATTTAGCGATAGTCGGGTTAGCTTCGTTTTCTGTTATGATTCAGCCGGATCTTTCAAACACATTGATAATAATCGGAACTTTAACTGCTATGTATATAATTGCAGGTATGGACAAAAAGCAATATTGTTCTCAGGAATGGGAATATCAATTGCAAGTTTTGCAGCTGTATATTTTTAAATTCTGGATATAGCAGAACGAGTAGAATTCAAGCGTTTATCAATCCATTAAAAATATAGAGATTCAAAATCTTGGCAACTTATAAAATCACTTTTTGCAATAACAAATGGCTCTCTTTTGGGGTGTTGGTCTTGGAAATGGAAGACAAAAATATACTTTATCTGAGGCACACAATGATTTTATTTTTGCAACTATTGCAGAAGAATTTGGATTTATAGGTTCTGTGTTTTTAATTGGAGTGTATATTTATTTAGCATATTTAGGAATAATGATTTCAAGATATATAAAGAATTTATATGGAAAAAAATGATAGTACTGGGAATAACATTCTCAATCGGATTACAAACATTAGTAAATATAGGAACAGCTACTGGAACGATTCCTCCTACCGGAGTAACTTTACCTTTTGTCAGTTATGGTGGCTCATCTTTAGTTATGACTTCAATAATGATTGGGATTATTTTAGGAATTGTCAGATATGATATTAAAGGGAGATAATATGAGAGTTGTAATATCAGGTGGAGGTACAGGAGGACATATATATCCTGCTGTTGCAATAATTGAAAGAATTAAAAAGAAGAGACGAAAAATATAGAAATTTTATATATAGGTTCTAAAAACAGTATGGAAAGTGAATTAATTCCAAGTTTTAAATATAAATTTTTAAATCTATTGAGGTTATGGGGCTTCCAAGAAAAATTAATAAGAAATTTTTTTAAATCAGTTTTTATTTTATTTAAAGGATTATCTCAAGCAAAAATATTAAAAAGAATTTAAACCTGATGTTGTTATAGGAACAGGAGGTTTTGTAACGGACACGTTTTGTATAAAAGCTCATAAACTTGGTATTTATACAATATTTCACGAACAAAAATAGTTATCCGGGAATTACGAACAGAATCTTATCAAGATATGTGGATTCAATGGCTGTTACTTTTAGAGAGTCAATTAAGTTTTTTTAAAAATAATGAAAAATGTTTTGTTACAGGAAATCCTATTAGAAATAGATTTCAAAATTTAGATAGAAAAGAATCTCTAAAGTTTTTTTGAACTTGATGAAGATTCCAAAAATATTTTTTCCTTTTGGAGGAAGTAATGGAGTGAAGAGCTTAATAAAAGCAATTTTAGGAATTTTGGGAGAAGTTTTATGATAATAATAAAAATTTCTTTAATTCACGTAACAGGAAAAGTAACTATGATAAATTTTTAGAAGAAATAAAAAAATAAAGATATAAAAGTAGGTAGAAATGTAAAAATTTTTACCATATATGATTGAAATGGATAAAAACTTATGGAGTTTCAGATTTGGTTATAACAAGTTCTGGAGCAATAACATTAGCTGAGATATCAAAAAAATAGGTTTTGGCAAGTATACTAATACCAAAAAGCATACACTACAGAAAAATCATCAAGAATTTTAATGCGAGAGCATATAAAGATATTGGTGCGAGCTGAGCTTATACTGAAAAAGAGTTAAATTCTGATTTATTATGGGAAAAATATAGAAAAATAATTTTTGATAATAATAGACTTGAACAAATGAAGGAAAATGCTAAAAAAAGTTTGCAATGCCTAATGCAGTAAATGATTTTTGTTTCAATATTTTATGATAAATTTAAAGGGAGATAGATATGTCTGGCAATAACAAAGGAAAAACCTAAAATATTTGTAAAAAGAGACCTGATAAGATTGGTGCAGTACATGATGAATTTTATGAATATGACAACTAAAAATCTAAAAATAACACTTTAGATGAATCATTTTTGAGGATTTTAAAGAGTGTAGATTTTGACCAAATGAATTACGATAAAGAACATGTTCCTTCTGAAGATATAGGAGATGAAGATGTTCCATCAGCAGACATCATAGAAGATGAGAGTTATTCAAGAAATTCCTGAAAAACTGTAGATGCAGGAGAAAATACAGATAAAATTGTGGAAGACAAAACAGATAAGATTGTGGAAGATGTTAGTACACGGAACAATTTTGATTCTGATGATGACGATTTTGGAAGTTTAGAATCAGAAAAATGAAGATTTTATTTTTAAAAGAAGAACCGAAAGCTGTATTATCCGACGAAAAAGTAAAGATGAAGGCATTGCTTTTTGAAGATAAAGATGAAAAAGATTCAATATTTGATCAATATGGGATATCTAATGATGAAGAGTTAGCAAAAGAGGAAAATTATGATTCTTTATTTGAAAAAGATGAAAAGTACTGACAACGAATTAGAAGATGATGAAGATGACGATTTTGGAAGTTTAGATGACGAAGATTAAAACTGGTCAAATAAATTACGTAAATGTTAGTCAAAAGCCAAATTATTATAACGAATTAAAAGATACTACAGATGAATTAGAAGATGATGAAGATGACGATGAATATTATATAGACAGAAAAGGCAGAAAGAAGAAAGAAGAAAAGGAATTAGAATATTTTTTTAAATTCTTATTGGCATTTTTGTTAGCTTGTATGGCAATAATGGTCTATTTTGGATTAACTCATGATTTGTTTAAGATTGATTACATAAATGTAGTTGGTAATGTTGCAAATGAAAGAGAAATTTAATTTCTAAAAAGTGAATGTTAGCGTTGGAGATAATATATTTCTGGCATCTTCAAGTAAAATTAAGAAAAAATTTAAAAGAACTTTCAAATATTGAGGATGTAAAGGTAAGAAAGAATTATCCAAATATAATTGAAATAGAAGTAAAAGAAAAATTATGTTAGTGCTTATATAAATACAGCAAGCGGGCTAACAACTATTGATAATTACGGTAAAAGTTAAGGAAGTTGCTACGGATAACTCTAAAAGCATCAGGAGCACAATTAAAAGGAATTAGCGAAACGGGATTAAAGGTAGGAGAAGATTTTTTTCTAAGGATGAAACGAAAGTTAAATTTTTATTGAATATTTTGACTAAAGAATATTATTCTGACATTGTTAGTATTGATTTTACAAATGATAAAGAAATAATAATAGAATTAAAAAACTCTTTAAAAAGTAACTTTTTGGAGATTTAAATGATTATGCTAAAAAAGACGCAAATAATTGGAATTTTAATTAAAAAATTCAACTTGAAGGAATAAATGCAAAGGAAATTATACTAAATGTAGGAGATAATCAATAATTGTAAAAAAATAGTAGAATTTTATTTAAAAATTTTAGTATAATAACATTGGTTACCTAAAAATAAATATAAAAATAATATAGGAGGAAATAAAAATGGCATTTGAGATGGAAGTATATGGAAATGACTTAGCTAAAATTAAAGTTTTTGGTATTGGTGGTGGTGGAAACAACGCCATCTCAAGAATGAAACAATCTGGACTAAGAGGAGTTGACTTTGTGTAGCAGTAAATACAGATAGACAAATTTTAAATTCTATTGATATAGAAACCAAAAATTCAAAATAGGAGAAAAAAATTAACAAGAGGACTTGGTGCTGGTGCAAATCCATCTGTTGGTGAAAAAGCTGCAGAAGAAAGTAAAGAAGAAATAATGAGAGCTCTTGAAGGAACCGATATGGTTTTTGTAACTGCCGGTATGGGTGGTGGAACAGGAACAGGTGCTGCTCCGATAGTTGCCAGTATTGCTAAAGAAATGGGAATTCTAACTGTGAGGTGTAGTTACTAAAGCCATTTACTTTTGAAGGAAGAAAAAAAGAGCAATTCAAGCAGAACAAGGAATAGAAGCACTTAAAGAAAAAGTTGATACATTAATAACTATTCCAAATGATAAACTAATCCAAATTTCTGAAAAGAGAACTACTATGTTAGAAGCATTTGCTAAAGGCAGATGAAGTTTTGATGAATGGTATTCAAAGGTATTTCTGATTTAATTGCTGTTCCTAGTGTAATAAACTTGGATTTTGCAGATGTAAAAATCAGTAATGCAAGATCAAGGCGTTGCTCATATGGGAATTGGTATAGCAAGTGAGAAAACTAGAGCTATTGAAGCTGCAAAAATGGCAATCAACAGTCCATTGCTTGAAACTTCTATTGATGGTGCCAAAGCTGTTCTTCTTAATGTTACAGCTGCAGAATGTCGGACTTTTTGAAGCACATGAAGCTGCAGAGTTAATTAGAGAAGCTATTGATGGAGATGCTAATGTTATTTTTGGTACAGGAGTTGATGAATCACTTGGAGACAATATCAAAATTACTGTTATTGCAACAGGATTTGATCCGCTTGTAGCCGGAGGAATTAGAAAATCATCAGGTGCTGATCTTCTTTAGATAAAAAGATGATGGATTAGATTTAGATATTCCAAGTTTCTTAAGATAATGAAGTGTCCTAATTGCGGGCAGAAACTACGAGAGTTTTTAGACTCAAGAAATTCGAATGATAAAACTTATGTCAAGAGAAGAAGAGTCTGTGAAATTTGTAATTATAAGTTTACTACTTATGAAAAAAATGCCGGAGTTTGTAATTTTTGTATTAAAAAGATGGTTCCAGACAAATTTTTCGAGGAATAAAAGTTTTGCAGGTATAAAAAAATGCTGTGAAAAAAAGAAATATTCAAGATAAAGAAATAGAGTCTGTTATAGATAGTATTGAGATGGATATAAGGCAAAAATTATAAAAATGAGATTAAATCTACTCAGATTGGAGAGTTGGTTTTGAAATATTTAAAAATCACTTGATGAGGTTTCTTATGTTCGTTTTGCTGCGGTATATAAGAATTTAAAAGATATAAAGAGCATTTTTGGAATATTTACAAAAAGAATTTTAAGAGGGTGAGTGAGAAATTCATCTCTTTTTTTATGAAATAATATAATTTTATAAAAATATATTTATCAATAAAGTAACAAGAGATAGCTAGTCATTGTCAATTTTAATTTATTTTTCAAATTATGATAAAATAGTAGTGGATTATGGTTAAGATTCTATTTTATTTTTGGCTTAAATGTCGGAGGAGTATTTTATGAAAAAATATTAAAAATATAATTATTCTAGTTTTAATTATAGAAATTGTGGGATTAGGGATTGATTTTTATCAATCAAGTCTTGAAAAGAGCAAAAAGTGAGGAAAGAAAGAAAAAATATTATATAGTTACAGATATAAATAATAATGATGTTTTAAAAATTGAAAAATATCTATCTCCTCAAGAATTGAATAAGATAGTAATTACTAAAAGCCGGAAATGATAAAAAAATATATTATAGAAGATAAAAAAATTAATGGAAGATGTTATTTCAAAGTTTGAATTTAGTAAATTTGTTTCTAATTCCGAACTTACTATGGGAACAGAGGATATAACTATAACTTTTGAAAGTAATAATAATGTATTCAGTATTTCTTTATCTGCAGAAGATAGAACGGCTACTTTAAAGTATAATGAGTATTCATTTTCTGGTAACTGTTACTGATGATTTTTATAATTTTGTTTATGAGTTGTATTCTAAAATTTCTTAGAATTGGAGTTTTATTTATGAACATAAAAGAATTAATTGAAAAAGCATGGGAGGGCACAAATGAAAAATTAGTTAATTTTAGAGTACTTAACAGGGAAAAAAAGTCTGTTGAATTAAAAATGGATTTAAGATTTTGTGTTGATTCTATATATAATGATTTTTTTAGAAATAATTGAAAAAGGAAACAAAATTATCCTTTACAATACATTTTCGGAAAAATGGGAATTTTACGGTTTGGAGTTATTTGTTGATGAATCAGCTTTAATTCCAAGATTTGAAACTGAAATTTTTGGTTGATGAAATTGTAAAATTGAACTGTAAAAAAAGATAAAAATTTTTAGATATAGGCTGTGGTAGTGGAGCCATAAGTCTCGCTTTAGCAAAAATTTGTATAAATCTTATATTTATGGAGTAGATATAAGCAAGGAAGCTATAAATTTATCAAACAAAAATAAAGAAATTAAATTTACAAAATGTAAAAATTTTTGAAAGTGATATTTTTTTCAAATGTAGATGAGAAACATTTTGATATTATAGTGTCAAATCCTCCTTATATTGATGATGCCGAAATGAAAAACTCTAGAAAAAGAATTATCTTTTTGAACCACAAAATGCTCTTTATGGCGGGCAAGATGGACTGTTTTTCTATAGAGAAATAATTATAAATTCTTTAGATTATTTATCTGAAAAAGGAGTTTTAGCTTTTGAAATAGGATATAATCAAATGGAAATTATTTCTAATTTGCTAATTGAAAATGGATTTTGAAATTTTGATTGCCAAAAAGGATTTTGCCGGTTTTGATAGAATTTTGATAGCTAAAAGGGAGATAAAATGATTTTAATTAGCTTGTTTTTAGTATTTTTATTTATAGGAACATATAATTTCGGTGGAGGATATGCAATGATTCCACTGATTATATCTATGGTTGTAGATAAATATGGTTGGATTGGAATAGCATGACTTTTATAAATTTTGTTACAATTTCTCAAATGACGCCCGAAATCGAGTAGCTATAAATCTTGCAACATTTCATCGGATATACTGTAGGTAATGGTTTTTGGATCTAGTGATTACCACAATAGCTGTTGTCCTCCCGAGTTTTATCCTGATAACTTTAATTGTATTTTTATGCAAAAATTTAAAGATAATATACATATAAAAAATTTTTTATTGGAATTAGACCTGTTGTACTTGGATTGATTGCATCCAGTTATATAGCTGTTATTGATTCTGATTTTTATACTATATATTCAATTATTACTTTTGGAATAATATTTTATTTAACAACTATAAAAAATTTACATCCGATAGTTGCCATTTTTAACCGGTATTATAGGAATGTGGATTGTTTAGGAGGTAAATATGTTATTTCAATTATTTAAGACATTTTTATGGATAAGTACTCTAACCGTTGGTGGTGGAGCTGCAATGATTCGGTTATAAATAAAGAGATTGTTGAGAAAAAGAAATATATGACTCAAGAAGAGTTTTTTTAGATGCACTTGGGAATTGCACAAAGTGTTCCCGCGTTTTGGGGTTGCAATATAAGTATTATAGTGGGATATAAGATAAAGGGGTTGGCAGGAGCATTAGTTTGTTTATTTTGTTCAATCTTACCTGCATTTTTATCAATTCTTTTAATAGTAATTTTTCAAAAGATATGAATAGAAATTATTATGTAAGTAAATTTTTCATCATCAGTTAAGCCCGCTCTGGTTGCAGTTTTGGCTTCAGCTGTTGTAATACTTGGGAAAAAAGACTAGATTAAAGGAAAGCATTATGTGATAAACTTATTAGTTTTAATTTTAGTATAGTTATTTTTAAAAATAAGTCCGTTTTCTTGTAATACTTTTTGGGTCGGTTTTGGATATGTTTTTGTATTGCAAGTTTTTAGTGGATAGACATTAACAGATATGATAAAATAATTTGTATTTAAATTTGGAGGGAAATTATGATTGATGATAGATATGAGTGAAGAAAAAAGATAATATATCAGGAAAAAGAATGAAAAAGATGAAAAAGAATGAAAAGAATGAAAATTTTGGAAAAATATTTTGGGATTATGCAAAAGTTATAATTTTAGCACTTTTGATAAGTTTTTGGAATAAAAGCTTTTTGTTGTTACAAGTACGGTTGTGGATGGAAGAAGTATGAATCGACTGTAAATCATGGAGATAGACTTATGGTTAATAAGTTGTTTTTTTATGAAAAAGAATATAACTCGTGGAGATATTATTGATTTTTACGTTCCTGATGCAAAAATATTACCTAAAGAGAGTTATAGCTGTTGAAGGAGATACTGTTGAAATAATTAATGACAGAGTTTATTTGAATGGAGAAAAATATTGGAAGAGAATTATGTAGTACAAATAGTTACAACTCCACATAATAATACTACAAAATGGGAAGTTCCTAAAGGTATATGTTTTTCGTTTTGAGGGATAATAGATCAAATAGTAGAGATAGTAGAGATTTGGGAGTTGTTCCAAGATCTGACATTGTTGGGAAAAATTATATTTAGATATTATCCTTTTTAATAATTTTGGAGGGTTAAAAATAATTTATGAAAAATAGAACAGAAGAATATTAGAAATTTTTCTATAATTGCACATATAGATCATGGAAAAATCAACTCTTGCTGATAGATTAATAGAAAAAAACAGGAATGATGACTAAAGAGAAATGGAAGAACAGGTTTTAGATAGTATGGATCTTGAGAGAGAAAGAGAATTACTATTAAGCTAAAAGCTGTAAAACTTTTTCTACAAAGCAAAAAGACGGAGAAACTTATGTTTTGAATCTATTGACACTCCGGGACATGTTGACTTTACTTATGAAGTATCAAAGAGTCTTGCTTGCTTGTGAGGGAGCTATTTTGAGTTGTCGATGCAACTCAAGGTGTTGAAGCTCAGACTCTTGGAAATGTATATTTAGCATTAGAACAAGATTTAGAAATTTTACCAGTTATAAATAAAATAGATTTTACCGTCAGCTAGAATTGATGAAGTAAAAGATGAAATTGAAGAAATAACAGGCTTTGATACAGAGAAATTCCTTTAGTTTCTGCAAAGAGGACTTAATATTGAAGATGTACTGGAAGATATTGAAATAATGTCCCTGCTCCAACTGGAGATGAAAAATGCACCACTTAAAAGCACTTATCTTTGATTCATGCTATGATTCATATAAAGGTGTTGTTTCCTATGTTCGTGTAGTTGAAGGAACTTTTAAAAGAGAATGACTATTTATATGATGGCAACTAAAGGAAAATTTGAAGTAACTGAAGTTGGTTATACTGCTTCAGGAAATGTTCAAACTGGAGAGCTAAAAGCCGGAGATGTAGGTTATGTAGTTGCAAGCATAAAGAATGTAAAAGATGCAAGAGTTGGGGATACTATTACAGATTTTGAAAATATGACTGACTCAGCTTTACCTGGGATATAAAAAGTTATTCCAATGGTTTATTGTGGAATTTATCCCGCAGAAGGGAGGATTTTAATAGTGTAAAGGGAAGCTTTAGAGAAACTTCAAGTAAATAGATGCTTCTCTGTCCTTTGAGCCTGAAAGCTCTGTTGCACTAGGCTTTGGATTTAGATGTGGATTTTGGGACTGCTGCATATGGAGATTATTCAAGAAAGACTAGATAGAGAATTTGATTTGAATATAATTACAACAGCTCCATCTGTAATCTATAAAGGTTGCTAAAAACAGGAGAAATGCTTGAAAATTCAAAAACCAAGCAATTTACCTAAAGAAACTGAAATAGAATATGGAAGAACCTATTGTTGAGGCAAATATTATGACTCCAAAAGACTATGTTGGAACTATTGGGACTTTATGTCAAAACAAAGGAGGTATTTTTGAAAATATAGATATCTCGATCAACATAGAGTAAGTCTTAGATATATTTTTGCCGTTGAATGAAGTTATTTACGACTTTTTGATGCATTAAAATCAAAAACTAAAGTTATGCTTCACTTGATTACGAGTTAAAAGGATATCAACGTTCAGATTTAGCTAAATTGGATATTTTAATTAATGGAGATTTAGTTGATGCCTTTTTCAATAATTGTTCATCGTGAAAAATCTTACGAAAGAGCTAGAAATATAGTTGAAAGACTTAAGATGAAATTCCCTAGACATCAGTTTGCAGTACCTATTCAAGCTTCAATAGGATCAAAAGTAATTGCTAGAGAGAAACTGTAAGAGCTTTGAGGAAAAGACGTACTTGCAAAATGTTATGGTGGAGATATTTCAAGAAAAGAATTACTTGAAAAACAAAAAGAAGTAAGAAGAAAATGCAACAAATTGGTAGCGTAGAAGTACCTCAACAGCATTTTTAGCTGTATTGAAATATGATGAAAAATAGATAAGAAAGCCTATTATAAGATAGGCTTTTTGCTTAATAGGAAAAAATGAAAAGATTGGGATTATATATTCACATTCCTTTTGTGATAGAATATGTAATTATTGCGACTTTACAGCGTTTCAAGGTGCAAATTCTAAAATTAAAAGAGTATGTAGAAGCTCTAAAAAGAAATAGAATTAAAAGAAATAAAAGACTTTTTAATAGATTCTATTTTCATCGGAGGAGGTACTCCAAGTTTTATTGATGGAGAAATATATTTTGATATTTTAGAAAAAAATAAGAGAAAATTTCACTGTCTTTGATAATATTGAAATATCCATCGAAAACAAATCGAAAAACTTTTGATGAAAAATTGGAATACTATAAAAGTGCAAAAATAAATAGAGTATCAATAGGAGTACAAAGTTTTAATGATGTAAATCTTTAAAAAGAACTTGGGAAGAAATCACAACTCAAAGAATCATTAGATAGTATTGAATTGGTAAAAATTTGACTTTTGATTTAAATTTAGATTTGATTTTTGGTTATCAAAGTCAGAATATGAAGATGTTTTTGTATGACTTGAAATGGTAAAAATATAAATCCTGAACATATCTCTATTATGCTTTGATTATTGAAGAAAAGACGAAATTTAAAGGCATTACAAAATGCAGGAAAAATTGGATTTTTTTAGATGAAGAAACTGAAAGAAAAATGTATCATCTAATCGTAGAAAAAATTAGAAGAAATTGGATTAAATCAATATGAAGTTTCAAATTTTGCTAAAGTCGGGAAAGAATCTGTTCATAATAAAAAGTATTGGAATTGTCAAAGAGTATTTAGGGACTTGGGATTTCTGCTCATTCCTATTTAAATGATGAAAGATTTTTCTAATACAGTCAATCTTTCAAAATACATAAAAGAATTACAAAATGGAAATATTCCTGTAGATTTTAGAGAAAAAATTGGATATGCCTACAAAAAATTTGAATATATCATAATGAATATGCGTTTAAAAGAGGGATTTTTGATTTCAGATTACAATCAGTATGAGTCTGACTTTTTATAGAGAATAAAAAGCTGTAAAAATAGGATTAGAAAAATAAGGTAGTCGAAAATTAAAGATGATAGAATATATTTTACAAAAAGAGGTTTTGACATAATGGACAGCTTTTTTTGTAAATTGTAATTTAAAAGGAAACAAGGTGATAAAATGGTATTACTTAGAAAAATTAGAAAATATCAATTTAAAATATGAAAAAAATACTAAGAATTATTAATACCATATTTAATATTTTTATGGGTTTTGGTATATTCAATTTATTTTATAATTTCATTTTACTTATTGAGTTTTCAATTATCCTATGTTTTTGATTTTTTTACAAATTTCTATTAGGATTTATTTTTATATTTAACAGTATGAATATGATTTATTTTATGTTAATTAGATATACTAAATTTAAACTTAGTTTTATAAATCCATTAAATATATTAGTAAAAATTTTAGCTTTTTAAATATGAATTTACTATTATATATTTCTATTTTTAAATCTGAGTTTTTATTTACAATCACTTTTTAACTTTATTTAATTATTCATATATTATATTTTTAAGTTTTGAGTTATTTTTTAATTTTGTATAATATTAATGATGTAAAATTTAAAATTAAAGATGATGAATTTCCAAAAATAATGAAATAGATAAATGGTTTGATAACGAGATATTTCGGTTATAGTTTACAACAAAGAGTTTCTTAATAGAGATGTAAAAGACTATATTAAGACAAATCACGATAATTTAAAATTTTTAGAAGAAATTTATTTTTAGTAAAATTTCCAACTGAAAAATGATTTGATAAGAGAAAATTTTTACTTGAAAAATAAAAAATGTTGATATAAATTCATTTGAGCTGATTTCAAAAGCTATAAATAAAGGGGTAACTATAGCAATAGCATTTATAATAAAAACAGGCTTAATATCTACAATTATTATTTCATCATTTATTTCTGCAGTTTTTGCGACTATAAGATTAATTTTGACATCAATAGCAGTTAAAAATTTCTCTGTTCATAGGAAAAAACAATATTACAAAAGCAGAAGATTTGAAAACATATCTAAAGGTAGGGATTTTAGTTTTTAATTATGATTTTTAATATTGACTTTGGATAATTTAAATCTTATTATTAAAAAAATTCAATAAAAATAAAAAAGAATCGAAAATATAAAGAAAACTATTTAAAGCTAGTAAGATATATATGTGATAATTATGATTGTTTAAAAAAATAGAGGTAAATAATATGAAAGCTGTACTTTTTGATATGGATGGAGTCCTTATAGATTCAGAAATGTTTTATATGAAGGGAACTTATGATTGGATTTCTAAAAAGGGGTTTTAAAGGAAAACTTGAAGATACTTTTAGACTGATTGGAACGAATATGGAAGGAACATATAATTTGCTGTATGAAAATGCTCAAATAAAAATATACAATTTCTGAGATAGAAGAAGAAAAATAGAAAGTATTTTTTTAGAACATCCTATTGATTATAAAGTAATTCTAAAGCCTTTTGTAAAAGAAATTTTTAGTATTTTTAAAAACATAAAATAAAAACTGCTGTTTGCTCATCAAGTCCTAAAAAGACAATTGAAAAAGGCACTAAAAGATTGTGAAATTTTAGAATACTTTGACTTCATAGTGAGTTCTGATGAAGTCAAAAAAGCAAACCAAATCCTGATGTCTATCTAAAAAGCCTGTGAATTTTTAAAAAGTTTCTAAGGAAGATGCTTTTGTAATAGAGGACTCAACAAGGGAATAGAATCTGGGAAAAATGCAAATATAAAAGTAATTGCTATAGAAGATAAATTTTTTTCGGACAAGATCAGGCAAAAAGCAGATTATATCTTTGAAGATTTGGGAGAAGTTTTTAGAATTTTTTAAAAAATATAATTTAAGAGAAATTGTAATAAGAAATCCTTATGAATACTAAATATCCATTAATAAAATCTATTTTACATTATATTTTTCTTTGTTGTAAAATATATGCAGGTATTTATTTTAGGAGGATATTATGAAAAATAGTTTAAAAACTTTGATGAGAAGTATGGAATAATAGAAATAATTAATAAACTATATTTGATGTTTATTATATTAATTTTGATGTATTTATTTATGTTGATATAAATGAAATTTTTAAAAATAGTACACTTACAGATATGTATAGGGATTATTATATATATCTTTTTATTTATTAGCATATTATACCATTTTATATTATATGAAAAAGATTATATTTCGAATAATAATTTTCCAATAATTTATTTGGTTTCAGGTATTATAAAGTATATAGCAATAGTAGTTATAATTTTTAGTATTTTTCATGATAATGAAAACTTATTTAATAGTGGAATTATAATATCGGAGTTAATTCACTTATTGATAGCATATAAGAGATGAAGTATCAAAATTTTTCTTTAAATAAATGGGATTAAAAGACTATATTGGATTTGGTAATAAAATTAAAGAAAGGTTTAAAAAGATGTATATTGTAATGATATTATATTAAAAATCATTTTAAAATTAAAAAGATATTGAATATAAAATTTTAAATAAATTTAAAATAAAAGAAAACTTACTAGAGAGGTTTTTAGTTTCAAAAATTTATCTCTTTGAGAGATATTAAATTTATTGATACTATCTTCATAATAGTAGTTATCTTTTGCTTTGATTTCTGATTATTTTCAGTGTTTACTGCACTGCCTGAGGAGATTCAACGACAAAGATGGTTGAATTTTTAATTTATGCATACGTAGTAAGAATTTCAATATTGATATTTGTATCTATTATAACTATATATTGGTATTCTTTCCCGAATTGGGTAGTAATATAAAGACAAAAGATGTTTAAAACTCTGGTTATGTAATAGATAATTATGAAAGATTTATATATAAAACATAATATAAAACAATTATGTTTTACAAGATGAGATCCTATAATAAATACTGTTATACACTACTATTTTTATAGAATATGGTGGATTTATTAATTCAACAGGAAAAATTAAAAGAAGTATTAAAATTTTTGGAAGAAAATGGAATACAAATAATCTTTTTCTCGATGAGAGTTGAAAGAAAAGATATAGAAAAAGAGTTTAAAAATGTAATTTTATTTGTTATGATTATACTATTCTAGAATAAAAGATTGAGAAAAATAAAAAATAGAAAATTGTATAAAGAAAGATAAAAGAGTGTGATAGTAGGAAATTTATCAAATATTATCTGAAAAATTAGAAATTTCTACAAATGAAAAATTTTATAATAAGTACCAAATGAAGATCAAATTGAGGTTTGTTGAGTTTTGAGATAAATTTTTCTAATTTCAAGAGTGTTAGAATTTTTACAATCAAAAATGGAGTAAAAAGTTTAATAAAATTCATATGAATAAGCAATATCCATTAATAAAATCAACTCTACTTTCTTGCTTGAATGGATTTTTAACATAAAATGGTGGAAATTATACAGGAGATATATTTTTGAGGAAAAATATTAAAATATTAAACCAGATTGAGTTAAAAAGAAGATTTCTACACCTTTTCAAGATTCTAAACGCTGACTTTTCAATAGAAAAATGTACTTATGCAATGGAATTTTATGAGGAAAGATTAAAAATAAAAAGAAAGTTAAAAATTTATTGAAGGTGTAAAGATTTATATGGTGAGTAAAGACAATTTAAGCCTTTCTCCTTCAAAATTATCAGTGGGCAAAGACAGAAAGGCTTTTGTATTGCGGGATGCTTACAACTTACCCTGAAGTTTTGATTTTTGATGAACCTTGCATTCTTTGGATGATTCTATAATAATTGAATCCTTATAAAAGAACTTTCAAAAATATACTATAATAATTTCAACTCCATAATGAAAAACAGGCAAATAGACTTGCAGATAGAATAATTAGAATAGAAAATAAAAACTAATATAAAAATTTGAAATTAAAAAGGTTAAAAATTGCTTTAATCGGGTATATACTTTAAACGAGGTTCTTTGTGATTTTTGCGAAAAATTTTATAAAAACTTAAAGTATTTATATATTTAAGTTTTTCTTTAGTACATATTATACGGAGGAGTTTATGGTAAAAACATTGAGTAAAAGCATAGAGAGTATAAAAAGACTCGATTATGTCTGTTATTTATATTGTCTTTGAAGTTATTATGGAATGTATAATTCCTTTTTATTCTTACAAATTTAGTAAAATGGAATTAGATTAAAACATTTCCAATTAGAATTTATTTAATCAGGGATTAATTCTTGTTGTATATAGCAATGCTATCTTTAGCTTTTTGGAATATTAGCGGGAAAGAAAAAGTGCAGTTGCATCTACAGGTTTGCTAGAAAGTAAGAAAGATATTTTTGAAAAAGTTCAAGATTTTCTTTTTGAAAATATAGATTCTTTTTCTAATTCGTCATTACTTACAAGACTTACAACTGATGTTACAAATGTTCAAAATGCTTATATGATGACAATAAGACTGGCAATTAGAAGTCCATTTATGTTTGTTTTCTCTTTTGTTATGTCATTTTATTATGGGAGGAAAAACTTGCATTTTATTTTTGTTATAGTTGTTTCAATACTTTTAATTGGACTCGCATTTATACTTATAAAAGCGATGAAAAAATTTTTCAAACAAATATTTTTATAAATATGATGATATGAATAATACTATTCAAGAAAATATAAAGGCAATAAGACTTGTAAAATCATTAGTTCGTGAGGATTTTTGAAATTAAGAAATTTGATAAAGTTGCAACTGATAGTAAAAGATAATTTTACTTTTGCAGAAAAATAATATCATTGTATGCTCCTTTAATGCAATTTTGTTTATATGTAGATACTGTTTTGATTTTATTTTTGAGGCTCTTATGTTATAGTAGCTGGAATTAATCCAAATTTCAATGTTGGAGCAAATATCTGCACTTATGACTTACAGTTTATGATTTTGAGTAGTCTTATGATGTTTTCAATGGTTCTTGTTATGTTAACAATGGCAATGGAATCTTCAAAGAGAATATCGAAGTTTTAAATACAGAATCAACTATAACAGACGAAAAATCACTACATAAAGTAGTTAATAGTGGAGAAATTGAATTTAAAAATGTAATTTTAGATATTCAGAAGATGCAAAGAGAAATGTAATTAATGATGTTTCATTTAAAATTCCATCAGGAAGTACGGTTGGGATAATTGGAGCTACCGGTTCTGGAAAGAGTACATTAGTTCAATTAATTCCAAGACTTTTACAATATATAATTCTGGAGAAATTTTAATTGACAATATTAATATCGAAAATATTGACATTGAATTGTTAAGAGAGAAGTAGGTATGGTTCTTCAAAAAATACTCTATTTTCAGGAACTATAAGAAAAAGTTTAAAAATGGGGTAATAAAAATGCAACTGATAGAAGATCTTGATTTAGTTTGTAATATTGCTCAAGCAACTGAAATTATAAACAAAATGCCTAATGGATACGACGAATATATTGAACAAGGTGGAGCAAAATCTTTCAGGAGGTCAAAAAGCAAAGACTTTGTATTGCAAGAGCATTACTAAGAAACCGAAAAATTTTAATTTTTTTGACTGACTCTACTTCTGCTGTTGATACAAAAACAGATGAATTGATAAGAAGAGGCTTTACAATCTTATATGCCTGAAACTACAAAATTATAATCGCTCAAAAGAATATTATCCAGTACAAAAATGCAGATATAATTTTTGGTAATTGAAAAGAACAAAGATAGTTGACTAGTGGAAATCATGAAACTCTAGTAAGACTAGAGGGTTATATCGTGATTTACTATTTAACACAAGGAGGAGTTGTAGATGAAAAATAGTAAAAATCAATTTTATTCAGAGTAATAAAAAAGTATTTACAGCTTATCCTGTACTTTTTCCTTTAGTTTTTAGTTAGTATTGTTTTACTGCCGGAGTTAAGCTCAATTCAAGTTTATTTATTCAAAAAGGTGTAAGTTTACTTGAGCTAGAATCCTTCGGTTTCATGGTCTGTTTTTCAAAACAAATGATTACTTTAATCTTAATATTAATTGGAGTAGATATACTTTCTTTGATACTAACAGCTGTATATAATCTTGCAATGCAACTATAACACAAGGAACTCTTTATCATATGCGAAAAAGATGTTTGTAAAAAGTACAACTCTTCCTTTAAAAGTATTTTTTGATACTGAAGGTCATGGGGATATAATGAGTTATTATACAAATGATGTTGACGCTTAAGACAGATGATTTCACAAAGTTTACCAAATGTCTTAGCATCATTAGTTGTTGTTGTAACAGTTTTGGCATAATGTTATATTTAGTTTCTGGATGACACTTACCGTTCTACTAGAGTGTTGTAGCTATGTATTTTGTAACAAAATATGTTGATAAACATTCAAAGAAAAATACTTCATTGAGCAACAAAAAATCATTAGGTAAAACTGAAGGTTACTTTAGAAGAAATGATTTATGGACAAAAAGTTGTAAAAGTTTTTAATTATGAAGATGAGTCAATGAAAAATTTAATGAAGTAAATGATAAATTGTTGATGATTCTCAAAAAGCAAACTCTTATGCTAATATACTTGGAGTAGATTTTAAATAATATAGGAAATATTCTATATGTTGTTGTTGCAATTGTTGGAGGACTTTTAATATGCTTTAATGTATATAATTTAAGTCTTTCAGGTATGGCAATTAGTATAAATATAGTAGTTCCATTTTTAAATATGACAAAGCAATTTTTCAGGAAATATCAACCAAGTTTCAATGCAATTAAATTCAATCATTATAGGGTTTTAGCTGGTGTTGAAAGAGTTTTTGCTCTAATTGATCAAGAACCAGAAGTAGATGAGGGTAAAGTTGAAATAGAACAAGAAAAATGACAAATATGAATTTTGTAAAAGAAAATGGAGAAAAAGTAGAAGTTCTAGGAAATATTGATATAAAAATATTGTTTTTCGGATATAATGAGGAAAAACAGTTTTAAAAATATAAATATTACTGCAAAAACAAGGAGAAAAAAATTGCACTTGTTAGGGCTACTGGAGTGAGTAAAACAACAATCGCCAATCTTATAAACAGATTTTTATGATGTAAATAGTGGAGAAATTTTGTTGACGGAATAAATGTAAATTCAATAAAAAGCTGACCTTAGAAAAATGTAGGTGTTGTTTTACAAGAAACAAATCTATTTACAGGGAACAGTTTTTAGAAAATCTTAGATACGGGCATTTAGAAGCTACAAGAGAAAAGAATGTATCGAAGCTAGTAAGAAACAGGTGCTCACGAATTTATAATAAAACTTCCTGAACAATATGATACAGTATTAGAAGTGGTGGAAAAATTTATCTCAAGGTCAAAAGACAGTTGATTGGAATTTCAAAGAGCATTACTTGAAAAATAAACTGTTCTTATTTTGATGAAGCTACTTCTTCAATAGATACAAAAACAGAAAATATTGTTCAAAAAGCTATGTATGTCTTAATGGAAGGTAGAACTGTATTTATAATTGCTCATAGACTTTCTACAATTTCAAACTCTGATAGAATAATAGTTCTGGATAATGGAGGAAATTTTAGAAATGAGAACTCATGATGAATTGATTGAAAAACAAGGAAGATATTATCAATTATACAGGGAAAAATTTGAATTAGATTAAAAATATATGAAGATAGTGTGGCAAAATATTTTTACATACTATCTTTTTGATTATATCAAAAATATGATAAAATAATCATATCAGATTGAAAGAGTAATTATTGTGGCAGTTGGATTTATAACAGGAAGATTTGGAGCAGATAGGACTGATAAGATTTTAGAGCTTTGTTTTGAAGAGGCTAAAAGAAGATAAAAAGCCTATTTATATTTTTAGTTCCGAAAAAATTTACATATGAAATGGAAAAATGATTAAGGAGAATTAAATGATAAGATATATTTTTAAAAATAGATTTAGATTGATAATTTTGTTTTTCTTTTATTTGTCATCAGCTATTAGTGGTATTTTATTATCATTTTTGCATGGGAAATTTTGTTAATAGTGCTATGAACTTTAACATATATGATTTGTTTAAATATGGAATTTTTGTATTATCGTATTGTTATTTATATGTATTATCGACGTTTTTGAATGTCATGTTAGAAATAAATATTTTAGAACATATTATTATATGTTTAAAAGAGATATATATGATAGCATGTTATAATGCTAATAATGAAAATCTACTCAAATATTCATCTTCAAAATATATAAATTTAATTTTAAATGAACTAAACATATTGAGAAGTGATTATTTTTGAAAATATAGTTCTCATTTTAGGATATTCAGTAAAAATATTATTAGGTTCTATAGTATTATTATTTTATAATTATAAATTATTTATATTATGTCTTTGATTTCTGTTATTCATATGCTTGTTGTACCTATTTTTAAAAAGAGTAGGAATTAGAAAAACAATATGTTGATAATTCACAAAAGCAAGTCTATTTGTTCAGAAATAATCAAAGGATTAGATGGAATTAGAATAAATTTATCAGAATATAAATTTTTAATAACATTATGAAAATAGAAGAGGATTTTTGAACATTCTAGATATTGTACAATCAGTAATGATCAGAGTATATTGCTATTATAAAATTTTTTAGGAATGAGTCACACAAATATTTTGTATGTTAGTACGACTGTAGCTATAGGAGAAATATCAGTTGGTGGTATTGTGATGAGTACTCAGATTTTAAATTATATATTTCCATCTTTGAATTTATTACATTCTAAAGTTATAATTATTAAAAGGTGTAAATGTATATTTGAAGATATAAATAATATATTAAATTTTAATTCAAAAGATATAAAAATGAAAAATATTCCATTTAGTACTATAAAAATTCGAAAAATGTAAGTGTAGAAATGAATAAAAAGAATACTAAATGGTTTTAATGTGAAAGAATGAACAAAGGAGAAAAATTGCAATTGTTGGAGAAAAGTGGTAGTGGAAAGTACATTATGTAAAATTTTGATGCAATTAATCAATTACAATGGTCATATACTTATTGATGGGATAGAATTAAAGGACATATCTTATAATGAAGTGTATAAAAAATTGTATATGCTCCTCAAAAACCATTTATACATATCAACTTTAGAAGAAAATATCTCTATTTTTCAAAGAATATGATGAAAAGTATATGGATATTTAATAAAGCTTTAAATTTAACATCTCTTTCTAAAATAATTAATAACGATAATGTATCTGGTGGAGGCAGAGTAGAATTGCTATCGCACGTGACATTAATAAGAAAATTTAATGTTGTTATTTGATGATGAGCCAACTTCTACTATGACCTATTAATTCTAAGATGATAAAACGAGTTGATTTTTTAGATTGAAAATAAAAATAGTAATCGTTATAACTCATAATTGGGATAAGTATTTGGATAAATTTGATAAAAATTATTAAAATATAACTATTAGTCTAGTTATCAATTAAAATTTTTGAGTTTATACTTAACAAATTATTAATATGATGTAAAAATAGAGTTACTTAATGTATTGCACATAAAATCTAGGATATAAGAAAAGTGAGCAATACTTCTGGAACTCTTTTTGTTATATAAAAATATGATAAAATAATCTTATCAAGATTGAAAAGAGGTAGTAGTGTGGCAGTTGGATTTATAACAGGAAGATTTGGAGCGGATAGGACGGATAAGATTTTAGACCTTTGTTTTGGAAGAGGCTAAAAGAGAAGATAAAAAGCCTATCTATATTTTAGTTCGGAAAAATTTAGCATATGAAATGGAAAAAGATTAAGTGAAAAGCTTGAAGATGAGAAAAATATGTGATCCTAATTTTAGAATTAGAGTTGTGATTTTTCAACTTTAAAGTAAAATTGTTTTTACCAATGTAGGTGGACTTAAGGAGAGAAGACTTACGACAAAGTGCTAAAAGTCTTTTTAACTTTTAAAGCTATGGACTTAGTTTCAAAGAGTTAGTTACTTTTAAAATCCGATGATTTTAAAATGGGTTTGTAAACAATATTATGGATATGATAATAGAGTTTAAACAAAATGATTTTTCAGTTTCAGATGTTTTTCACTTACAGAAAATGTTAAAAATGAGTCTTTTTGAAATTTAAATGCAAGATTTATATAATATTTATAAATCTTATGAAAAGTTGATTGATAAAAATACCTGATACTGAAGATACTTTTTGAATATTTTTGCCGAAAAACTTGATGATTTTAGAAGTATCAAAGGAGCAACTATTTTTGTATGACGAATATATGGACTTTACTCCTGCTCAATACTTAGTAATTGAAAAAGGTTAATCTATTTTTCAAAAATATTTATTTTTCTCTTTTAACTGATTTTAAAATTTACATTCAAAAATGAATATGTTTTAGGAAATAATTCAACACTAAATATTAAAACATATTTGCGAAAAGTATAATATTCCATTGTTTGAAAATATTTCACTTTCAAATAGAAAAGCTACTATAATTCTAAGATTTATCGTTTTGGAAAAATATTGGTACTTTTTCTCCAAAACCATATTCTAAGATTCTAGAAAATATTAAATTTTAAAATTTATATATATATATGATGAAGTTTCTTTTGTTGCAGAGAATTTTCTAAATTAGTTAAACTAAAGGCTATAGATACAATGATATAACTCTATGTATGAAGTTTTGGATGAATATTCTTATATTATTGAAAGAGTTTTTGACGATTACAATATAGATTATTTCTTGGACGAAAAGATTTCAATTATGGAAAAATCCGATTATTATTCTAATTTTCATCCATTTTGATATGAAGGATAAAAAGTATTCCTATGATTCTGTTTTTAGATATTTGAAGAGCGGACTACAGGAGTTTCTGATGAAGATACTTTTCCTGAAAATTATGTAATTGCAAATGGAATAAAAAGGTAATCGTTGGTTTGACGAGATCTTGGAAACAAGTCCATCGTCCATAGTGTTGAGGAAGAAAGTGATGAGCTGTAAAGATAAATGAGATAAAGAATATTGTAATATCTCCTATAAAAACTTGCATGAAAAGTTAAAGGAGAAATACCGTAAAGGATATTTGTAAATATTTATATGAGTTCACTTTGGAAATTGGACTTTTTGATAGAATTAATGAACTTGTAATGAATTTTCCCAAAATGAAGGAAAATTTATACAGGCGAAAGAGTATTCTCAAGTTTGGGGAAGTTTTACAGCAGTTTTGGATGAAATGGTTGAATTTATGGGAGAGAGAGAAGATTGCTCTACTCAAAATTTATAAATTTAATTAAAACTGAACTTGAAAATATTGAGCTTGGAATTGTTCCACCTTCAAAGGATGAAGTCTTTATTACAACTGTTGATAGAATGAAAAAGCCTTCTACAAAAATAGCTTTTTGTATTGGGAGTTAATGACAGAACTTCCCAAAAATATAGTGGATAATGACTTAATTAGCGAAAAATGAAAAAGAAAGTTTAAAAACTTTGGGATTTAATTTTTCTATAACAATCTAATTAAAAACTACAGATGAACAATTTTTAAGTTATAAAACTTTCAGCATTGCTAAAGAAAATTGTATATAACTTTTTCCTATTTCCGATTTAGAGGAAAGAGTCTTTTAGTTTCAAGATTTGTGAAAAATTAAATTCATTTTTGAAAAATTTGGAAGTTGAAAGCATAGATTATTTAAAAGATTTTTCTATTATGGATATTTTGAAACTTTTTCTAAAGAGAGATTATATCAAATTTTAGTTTCCAATATTGAGGCTTTAAATTCAAATAAATTGAGTGAAAATGACAACTCAATTTTAGAGAAATAATTGATTTCTGATAGAAGATAAAGATTATAAATACAAGATTGAAATTTTAAAGGATAAAATTAAATTACAAAAAGAAACAGAAAATATAAAGATTATACTTCATTTCTTTTATGAAAGTGGAAATGTAAAGTATTTCAAAACTTGAAAACTTTATACGTTGTCCCTTTTTCATATTTTTATAAACTATGGACTTAGAGCGAAAGGAAAGAGAAGTATGACTTTTCTCCCTGCCGATTACGGAACTTATTGTCATAAGATTTTTGACGACTTTTTAAGGAGTTTTTGAAAATAATATTGATTGGAATACAATTGATAGAGAATTTATCCAAATGGAGTAGAAAAATTAACGAAAAATGTCTGAAAAGTCTAATTTTATTCTTGAAAGCTCTCAAAATATAAGTATTTTTCAACTATTACACTACAAAAATATTGTTGAAAGCATGAAAGTATGGCTGAACAGGTAAGACGTGGAAACTTTGTTCCAACAGGGTTTTGAAACAGACTTTGGAGATGAGTCAATAAAAACCTATTACCTATACTTTAAAAGAATGGAAAAAAGATTAAATTAGTCGGTAAGATTGACAGAATTGATGTTTTTAAAGGAGAAAAATTTTGATTTTTTAAGAGTATTGATTATAAATCTTCAAAAAGAGATATTGACTTAAAATCAAGTCTATGCAGGACTAACTTCAACTGTTTGTCTATATGATGCAATTTTATCTTCCAATAAAGAAAGATATAAACCTGCAGGACTATTTTATAGTGATTTACAACAAATTTTATCGGATTTGAAACTTATTCTAAAATGCTTGATATGAACGACGAAAAGTTATCATAGTGAAAAACTTAAGAAAAAAATAAACTTACCGGTTTTGTTATAAAAGGATATGGAACTTTTGAAGAATTTGGATAGGACTTTGGACGCGGATAATTTGGCTTCTGAAATATTACCTATTAAAATTAAAGTCAAAAGGGCAAGAAATCGGAACAAGTACATTGGGATTGACTACTGATGAATTTGAAATTGTAAATGAATTTGTTTTAAATAAGACTAAGGATATCTGTGAAGAAATTTATGCAGGAATATTGATATAAAAGCCTTTCAGATATAAAAACAAAAAGCCTTGTGATTATTGTAAATATAAATCCATTTGCAGATTTGATATTAAAGCATAATAAATATAATAATATTAAGAATTTATTAACTAAAAGATAAACCAAATGAGGGTTTTTGAAAAAGATGGATTCAAAAACAAAGAGAAAAGAGGTGAGAAATAGTGAGTGAAGTAAAGTGGACTAAAGAGCAAAGACAGGTAATAGATAGTAGAAATACGAATTTACTCGTTTCTGCAGCAGCGGGTTCCGGGAAAACAGCTGTACTTATCAGAAAGAATTATAGAGCTTGTTTTAGACGAAAAATCCGATTGATATTAACAAATTACTTGTTGTAACATTTACAAAATTGGCTGCATCTGAAATGAGAAGAAAGAGTAAAGTAAGGCCATTGAAAAAACTTGAAGAAAATCAGGAAAATGAACATCTTCAAAAACAATTACTGCTACTTAGTGGTGCTGACATCACAACTATTGACTCTTTTTGTAAAAGATGTTTTGATTTCTTATGCTCATTTAGTTAATTTGGACAGCAATATAAAAGTTATAGATCAAGTGAAAATGAAGTTTTTAGCTAAAGAAGTTATGGAAGAATTATTTGAAGAGCTTTATGAAAATAATGATGAGAGCTTTTGAGACTAGTTGACTGGTATGCCAAGAAAAATACGGATGAAGGACTTTACAACTTTTATTGAATGTAAAATAATTTTGTAAATTCTCATCCTTTTTCGAATATTTGGCTAAATGAAAAGGCAGAATTTTTAATACAAAGACAAAGGATGATGATTTTCTATTTAGAAAATTATATCTTGGATATTGCAAAAGATGTAGATATGGATTTGGAATTTTTTTGAATTGAGTATAAAAACAATTTGAAAAATCGAAAGACTATCCTGAACTTGAAAAAAATATGTAAATATGTATAATAATTTGTTAGATGCTTTGTCTGTCGTAAAGGAAAATTTAAAGAAATTTTTTTAAAAAGACAATACGAAAGTTTGATGAGCTTAAAATATCAACTAATGAATTTTTAAATTGAACTTTGTAAGTTTTAAAATTTCAAAAATGTGATGAAGAAGTAAAAGAAATATACAATAAAGTTAAAAAGAATTGGATAGTATAAAGTCGGAAATTTCAGAGTCTCTTAAAACTTTAAATTTAGATATAGAAAATATAAAGAGAAAGTGATTTAATTTATCCTTATGTTCGTTCAATTTCCGATGTTGTAATTAAATTTAAGAGAAAAAATTTTGGGAGAAAACAAAAAATTTAATTATGTAGATTTTGCCGATATTGAACATTTGGCATTAGAGATACTTAGTAGATATTGATGAAGATGGAAATATTAAACCGTCTAAAAACAGCTTTAGAATATCAAGAAAAATATTCTGAAGTTTTTTATTGACGAATATCAAGACAGTAACCTTTGTTCAAGAAATTCTTTTTATCAGCAGTTGCAAAAGAAAATAACAGATTTATGGTTGGAGATGTTAAACAGAGTATTTATAGATTTAGACAGGCTGATCCGAGTATTTTTATGGAAAAAATATGAAAATTATAATAGAATGAGAGGACGATATTGACAGTTTTAATAAAAGATAATGCTCTATGCAAACTTTTAGAAGTCGAAAAAGAAATTCTTGAGGGACAAAAATCTGGTCTTTTTCAAAAATAATGAAAAAAGAAACAGGAGAACTTGATTATACTGTTGATGAAAGATTAAATCCTATGGCAAGTTTTAAAGAAAGTGATGAAAATGTCGGCGGTGCAGTTGAAATTCTTTTAGTTGATGAAAAAAATCTGATGAAGAGTATGAAGACGAGATAATTTTAACTGATGAGATATTCAGAAGATTTTGAGGAGATGAAATCTTTTAAACTTGAATGTATAAAAATTGCAAATACAATTTACAATATGATGAATAATAAAGAAAAATCCTTTTAAAGGTTTATGATAAAAAATTTGGATGATTATAGGAAAGTTGAGTACAAAGATATTGTTATTTTGATGCGTTCTCCAAGCAGTAATACAAAAATTTTTAGAAGAAAGTATTTTTAGAATATAATATTCCGATTTATGCAGAGAGTACGGGTGGATATTTTGATACTTTTGAAGTTGATACAATAATTAATTTACTCAAGATTATAGATAATCCTATGCAGATATTTACTTTAATTTCTGTAATGTATTCTCAATTTATAATTTTACACCAATCGAATTGAGTGAAATAAGACTTGTAGATAGGGAACTAAAATTTTTATGAGCTCATTAATAAAAATTTTTAGAAGATGAAGACATCGAAATTAGAGTGAGTTTAAAGGATTTCAAAATTTATTTCCGATTTAAAATTATTTATAGATCTTTAGTTTCTGCTGATGAATTAATATGGTTTTTATATAAATATACTGATACTATAATTATGTCGGACTTTTGGATATGGGAGAGCAGAGAAAAAAACAAATCTGATGTTACTTTTCGAAAAGGCGAAAAAAATTATGAAAAATTCTTATAAGGGATTGTTTCAATTTTGTAAATTATATTCAAAAATCAGTTTAAAAAGTGATGTTTCAGGCAAAATTAATTTCTGAAGATGCGAGATGTGAGTTAGAATTATGAGTGTTCATAAGAGCAAAGGGCTTGGAATTTCCAATCGTGTTTCTCAGCAAATACGAATAAGAAATTTAATTTCAGAACTGACGACAGCAATTTGGTTTTACATCAAAAACTTGGTTTCGGTGCAGTTGTTTATGATATGGATAAACTGCTCAACAGCATTATGAAGAAAATTGAAAAAATTCAAAAAGAACGAACAAATTGCTGAAGAAATGAGACTTCTTTATGTTGCAATGACAAAGAGACAAGGAAAAACTTATAATAACCGGAAGAGTAAAAGATTATGAGAATTTAAGAAGAAATAAGCTCCGGAATTGATGAAAGAGGCAATATAAGTAATTATAAAATTTTAAAAATAAATAATTATCTTGATTGGATATTAAGTTCTATTGATAATCTTACAGTTTTATGGAAAGAGTTTGAATTGTTTGGGAAGAGAAAAACTTTTAGGAAATGAAGACTTGAAAATTTCAATTAAATGTAAATACTAAAACAGAGGAATTTATAGAATATCAAAAGAATTAAAGGAAGAAATTAAAACAAATAGAAATTATCTCGGATGAACGACGATAAAGAAGTTAAACAAGAAATGCGAACTGTTAAAAGAATTTTTGGAGGATAGATTTAACAAAAGAATATGTTTATAAAAATGTTTTTAAACAAGCCATCAAGTATTACTGTTTCTGAAATTAAAAGATGATTCAGGAAGAAGATGAAGAAAAACATCAAAAATATTATAAAAGAAAATTTTGCTTTAAAAACTCCGTCATTTTATTCATCAAGGAGAAGAAAAAGTCGGATTTAATTCTGCAGAAAAAGGAACTATTTTTCCATTTAGCTATACAACTTCTAGACTTTTCAAAATTTGATACAGAAGATATTTCAAAAATAAGAGAAGAAATAAAATTGCAAACAAACTCTTTTTGTTGATATTATGAGCTTGGACGAAATAGAGACGATAAATATTAATTGGATTGTAAAATTTATTAAGTCAGATATTTTTAAGAAATTTACATTTGCAAACAAATCTGAAAAACTATTTAAAGACCATTGACTACAATATAAAATTAAAAATTTATTTAAAGATGAAAACATTGAAGAAGACAGAAAAAATTATGGTAGTCGAATAATTGACCTTTTCTTTGAAAATGAAAATGGAGAAATAATTTTATTGGATTATAAGACGGATTATGTAACAAAAAGAAAAATCTTGAAAAGTAAAAGGCAAGATACAAAGTCCAATTGGATTTGTATAAATCTGCAATTGAAGACATTTCCGAAAAAAGTCGCTAAAAGGGATTATATCTATTTGGAATAAATGAATTTGTTGAAATTTAGCAAAAATCAAAGTCAAAACTTGACTTTTGATTTTTAATGAGATAAAATATGATTATATATGAGAAATATGTAAAATATTAAATTCAGGAAAATGAATTATATAATTGATAAAATCATTAAAACATTTTTATTTAGGTATAATTATATGGAAATAATATAAGTAGGGAGTTGGGGGAATTAATGAAGTCATTCATTCAAGTTTTTAAAATTGCATCAATATAATTGTTATTTTTACTTCTTTGATTGTATCACTAGACAGATTAATTTTAATTTCAATATTTCCATTGATTATAACAATAAAGAGAAAAGAAGATATATTCAATTTATTTTATATTTTTCTTGTTTTTATTATTGGAGAATTTTTTTAATATTTTTGTAAAATTATAGTTTGGAAAAGTATGGAGAAAAACATATACTGAAATTAAATATGTTAAAATCTTTTGAAAATATTGAGCTTAAAGAATTTGAAAGTGTAAACTTTTAAGAATAAAATATTTTATAATAAATAATTATATTGAAAACTATATAAAAATTTCTAAAGATTGCTATAAAAACTCTTATAAATTTGTTTTTGGCTCTTTTTGTATTACTAATTATTTTGTATATTAATGTATATATGTTTATAACTTATCTATTTATAATTGCTTTTATTTTTATATTTAAAGAATAATCAATTAAAAGCATCTAAAGATATTTGGGTTAAATATATGGAAAATTGTAAAGGGAACACAATCTGATAAATAATATATTGATAGATAAAAACATTCCAACGAAGAAAAATATTTAATGTTTTTAATTTTTACAATAAGATATTTTTACATAAGTATGATGATGCTATTGATGAAAATTTAAAAGAGATGCCAGAAATCGCCTGAAATTTGATTTTTATATGAAGTTTCAAATTATTTTTATTATATTATCTCATGTTGATAGCGAGTTTATATTTATATGGTTTGGGAAGTATGACATTTCTATTTTTACTTATTAAATAGTGGACTAATTGTTATAACTGAAATAATTGGTTCTGAATTAAATAAAAATATCAGATTATTTTAATTTTACTAGTGGTGATAATCATATATCACGAATTTCTTACAAAGAAAAATTATTAAAAATCATGTAAAATTAAGTAATTATAACATAGAATTTGATAGAGTTTTTCTTTAAATATCTAATTCAGATGAATATATAATTAAAAAATTTCTCATTTACCTTTGAATTTGGAAAAAGAGTACTCAATTTTTAGGTGAAAATGGTTCAGGAAAAAGTACTTTTAATTAAGTTGCTATAGGATTATATGGGGTGAAAAGGGAAAATATAAGAATAGGTGGTGTTGATATAAATGATATATCATTAGAACGAAGTCAAAAGATATTTTTCTGTACTTTTCAACATCCAAAAGTATCCATTTACTATTTTTGAAAACATAACTTTTGGGAGAATTTCAAAAAGGAGATTTAGACATTTGATAAGAGTATTATTGAATTTATTTGAAAATTTTTAATGATGGAATAGATTCATATACCAGTATAATTATAAGAATAATGTTAATCTTTCAGGTGGTCAGTGGAAAAATGTGTTTTTAATAGAGAGTGAGGAAATCAAAGTTTTATTTTTGATGAACCCACTTCTAATCTAGATCCGTTTTAGAATTAGAATATTATAAAAATATACAAGATAAAATTTCTGGTGAGCTAAATCATCTTTATTTCTCATAGACTGGATTGTTGAAAATATACTGATATAATTTGTGATTGAAGACGAAACTTGATTGAATCAGGGACACATGATGAATTAATTTTCTTATGGAGAAAGTATTTTTGAAATGTATGAAATTCAAAAATCAATTTTTGACTAATATAAAAATGATATCTAGGTGTATTAATCTATTTTATAGTACATATAAGAAAAGTTGTTGTGTAGATGCTCGGTTACCAATAATAACCGCTTTGGCTTATATGTTTGGGATGATTTTATACTAGAGAATTCTTTAAAAAGAATAGTTATAAAACGATACGATTTTAATATAAGAATCTTTTGTTTTCGTCTATATATATTTACATATGTTTTATAATAGCTATAAAGAAAATTTGCTGATAGATATTACATGTATATGCTAATTCAAATTTTGAAAAATTTTAAAACAAGATTCAAAAAGTGTTCTCAAGTCGAAAATTATAGACTATGGATAATATAAATGATTCATGAAGCAACAGTTTTGTCAGTACAAATATATTTAGACTTGTGAGACTGTTATTTCATACTGGTTTAATTTTGAATATTGTATTAATTTTCAAATTTTTATTATTTTTATTAATATGAAAATATCTATGATACTAATATATTTCCTTTAATTTTAGAAAACTATTTTTAAGGAAGATATATTACTAAATATCATTTAGACCATGAACTATATGAAGAAGAAAAAGAGATTGAGGGATTGTATTTTGAAAGATTCAACATATGCAGAATTTAAAATATAATACTTTAGATTTTGTTTTAAAAATAAATAAGGCATTTGAGTGAACACAATAGAAGTTTTCTATTTTGAATAAGAAGATATATCTCATAAATTAATTTTCAAAAATTATTAGTATATTTAGGAAAAATATCAATATATATATTGGCTACATTCGATTATATAAAATACTAATGATATCAGCGAATTTAATTATAGTTATAGTCGGTGTAAATATAACAAAATTTACTGAAGAAATTTTTCTACGCTACAAGGATATATTATGATGTTCTCTAAATTATCTGTACCATACTTTTGGATTTATGAGCTTAGAATTTGACAAAGAAAACTGTATAATGATGATTCTATGGAATTATCTAATTTGAATTTCTAAATATCCAAAGTACTAAAAATGTGTTTAAAGAATATAAATTTGAAGATAAATAAGGAGGAGATTATTGCTATAGTTGGTAAAAATGGTTCTGGAGCTACTGCTTAAAATTTTACTTGGATTATATAAGTCTAATGAGTCTGGATACTAGATTAATTTCAAAAAATTCAGATTGTTTTTCAAGATTTTTGCAAATATCTACTTAGATGTTAGAAATAATATCCAGTTAGACAGTGAATCTAGTGAAAGATTCTTTTTGCTATTATGAAATCGATGGGATTTAAAATGATATACAAAAACTATTGGGAAAAAGAAATAGGCGGATTAGGGACTGTCAGGAGGACAGTGGCAAAAACTTGCTATATGTAGAGAATTTACAAAGATAGTGATTTTTAGTTTAGATGAACCAACAGCAGAAATAGACCCTATTTTTGAAAAAGATATTTACGATATTTTTATTTTATCTGACAAAACAAGTGTGTACTTATAGCATAGATTGGGTAGCATAAAATTTTTCAGATAAGATTTTTAATATTAGATGACGAGAGAATACTTATGATACTCATAACGATTTGTTAAGTGTGATTATTATAGAAAAAATGTGGGATGCACAAAAACAAAATTATTTATAATCAACACCTTATATATTTTTAAAGGAGGATTTTCATTTATGAAAAATAAGAAATTTTAAAAATTGTATCAATAATTTTTAGCTATGGTATGTATATAGTATTTTTATTAATATTTTTAAGATATAAATATGAATTACATTCTTTAAAAATGAAATTGCTAAATATATAAAGTGATTAAGAAGTATATTTTGACGGAAGTGGATATCACTACAAATTTAAGAGTCTAGATAAGGATAAAAAATTTTTAATTTAATTTCTGATTTTAAATTTAGATTTAAAAATACAATTGAGACACAGAAAAATCTTCTCCTTCTGTGAAAACAGAATTTAATGGAAATGAAATATACTGATCTGATTTTGGTTCTTGATTTTATAAAAACTAGGGTGTATAATATATATGTTTTTAAGAGATAACAAAATAATTCTTTAAAAATATATTGTAATTTTTAGTAATGAACTTTAGTTTGAGGCATGATAAAAATACTGGATATAAAAATTTGGCATTTAGTATGAAAAATGATAATACTATGCGAATTTAAGATGAATAATAAAAGAAATAGGATAAACTAAAGAAAAATGTAATTGTAAAAGTTGTAATAATCAAAAGAAAATGGACACTTTTTAGGAATGAAGAGGTGATTTACATTATTTTTATCCATCTTTTTCTAATATCAATAAAAAGCAATTTTTAGTGTGTCCGGTTTGTGAATGTGGAATTACGGTGAGATAAAAATAATGAGTGAGTGAAATAATATTGTTAGCATAATTATTTGACATTGTTTGTCGAGTGATAAAATATTTTTAAAAATAGGGTAAAATAACTGAATGAACAATTAAAAATTTTTCATATATGGATAATTGTTGGATATGCAGATTAAGTTCATTTTTGGTGAACTTATTGTAAATTAGGTGTAAATACTATATTATAGAATAAAATTTCAAAATTGTTTACACATAATCGGAGCTTGCCATTACGTGAACAATTTTCTAATTTTTATCACATTGGAAGTGCATTTTTACGAATGCGCTTTTGTTTTGGAGAAAAATTTTAAAAATTTAATAATTTAAAATTTTTAGAAAGAGCATTTATGGAAAGTTTTATAAAAAATATATTTGATATTGATAAAGTGCAGAGGATTATCAACAGAAGCTGAGAAGCTGAGGACCAAAAGCTACTTAAAGATAGAAAAAGATAAGATGAAAGTTATAGATGACGAGTATAACAAGGTTTTGGAAGAAAAGAACAGGAAAATCTTAAATTACATCTATCTTCAATAGAGTAAGAGGATAAAAAATAAAGCTGTGGAATATAATGAAAAATCTGAAGCAATAAAGATAGTGTTTTTGAAGATAAAAAGAAATCTTGATTAAAAATTTTGCTGATTCTCTTTTAGAAAGCGGTGAGTTTTATAGGGAATAATTTTCATTCAATTAATGCAAAAATTGGGTTTTGAAAAGGAATTTTTGAAACAGTCCGATTATGATAAAATTTTATCTTTTGAACAAAGGCATGAGATTGTGGATTATTTAAAGAATAATATACTATATAAATGAAAATTCTATGTACTGAAAAATCTATGAGAAATAGATGATGACACAATTTATGATTAATAAGATTGAGGCAATTGCTTGAGAAAAATTAAAGTTTTTCCTTTTTGGTGATGATAAAAGATTATAGAGCTATGTCTTATAGTATCAATTTAAGAATATAAAAATAATTCTTGAAGTATTGTTGAAAATGAAAAGATAGACTTGGAAAGAGATACAATAATGTACTTAGAAAAATAAGCATATTGATTATTCTAAACTTATAAATTGTGAAAATGTTTAATCAGGCTCTAGATGTATTGAAAATTTACAATTTACAAAAAGACATATGCTTCTCTAACTGATGAGGATATATTTAGATTGCATTTTCATGTTGAGTAAATTGGACAGTTTATATTTTTAACTATGAAAAAATGCTATGAATGAAAATTATCAAAATCAAGTCAAACAATTTTTAATGATTATTTTTCTACTTTTAATAGATACCAATAAATCTTCAATGGATAATCAGAGCATATTTATGATTTACCGAATGAAGAAATTTATAGCTATAGTTTACGATATGGCAAATATATTAAGGAGATTTTAAAGGACTTGATATATAGTGATAGTGTTGAGGCTATTGTTGAGAAAATAAAGAAAACTAAATTAAGACATACTCTTAGAAGATGCAAATGGAAATACTATTGTCTCGAACAGAAAATATTAACGAATATATGTTTATCTTATCATCTAAAAACTTAAAGACTATGATAATTCAATTTCTACTTTACTTAAGTTTATTATTTCAATTGAATATTCAAATGAAAAATTTAATTAGAATAGCAGAAAGCGAAATAAGTATAAACTAAGTAAGAGTGAAGTAAAGAATATTTAATTAATATTCATTGATTTAGTTAGGGGTGCTAAATTGGCTGTGAGAAAAATGAAAATGATGAATCTCGTTGCTTTTAAAACAAGATGCACACAGTATTCTTAGAGAAATTGTTTTGAATGAGTCGATTCATATTACAAATTCAGGAAATTCGAAAAATTTTACAATGAAGTATATGGATTCTCAAATAGGATTTTTAATGATATGGTGTTGCTGTTGATAAAGATAAGCATACCATAGAGAAAAGTTTTTAAAAGAGAAAAGTATAAAGAACTTTTAGATCAGATGTTTGATTTCTTTAACATTAAAAGAAGATGATGTTACTTTAAATGATTTAGAATTTAAATTATAGTGAAAAACTTAAATTATTAGATGATATATCTGTGAAATCTTCCCAATAAAGACTAGGAAGATGAGAAATAGAAAAAGAGAGCAGAAATTAAAATATTATTAAATGCTGTTGAATATTTTTCCGATAGTGATATGAAAATATCTGAGTTTTTACAATTTAAAACATATTAATTTTTGATATGGGAGAAATTTCAGAGAATTCTTAAGATAAAAGTTAAAAGGCAAATTATGAAAATATTAAGGGAATAGTTGTGCATTTAGGAACTAGTAGTTATGGCGAAACTGTCTATAATCTTTTACTCCTTCTGTTTATCCAAAAGATACAAAATACTTTTTATTCGTTCTTTGTCATTTGATAGAATTGAACTTCCTAATGTAGATATCTTTTTAAAGGATTTTTATAAAAGAGTAAAAGTGACTGAATTGGAAAGAGTCTAGAAAGAAAGCAAGATGAAATTTTTAAAAAGGAAAAAGCTGAATTTAAGGATAAATATTTGCAAGATATTCTAGGTTTCTATTATAGATATAAGATTATTGAAAAGATTGAGGAACTTTGAAGGACATGTTGCAGAAAGCAAAAATTTTATATTTATTAACTGCTTTTGTTCCTGAATCTAAGTTGAAAGTATAAAAATTCAGTCGAAAAAGTTTCGAAAAGTTAACTTTGATATATTTTGAAGATGATACATGAAATTCCTTCAAAATAAACATTCACAAAAGTTAAAAATAATTTTATTTTAGAACCTTTTTGAAGCATTAAGTAAGATGTATTCAATTCAGATTATAAGAAACGGATCAAACACCATGCAATAACATATTACTATTCGGAATGATGTTTGGAGATGGGACAGGGTTTAATTTTTGTTATTAGCAGGAATGTTATTTGTCGAGCTTGGTGATATGCTAAAATTATTCAAAGGGTGGATTTTCATCAATGTTTTTCGGGATTTGTATATGGAAGTGTTTTTGGAGATTGAAGAGTTAATTCCAGCATTGGTTATAAGGCCGATGAATGATATTAACACAATACTTGATCGCAACAATTGGACTTGGTATAATGATATATAATTTCATATATTATAACTTTTAGAAACTTAAAGATGAGAAAAAGAATTTGGAAAATTATGACAAAATGGATTATCAGGATTTTTATTCTATATCTCATTTATAGTAATTGTTTTAAATACTGTTTTGTTGAAAAATTATGTAAGTGTAAATGCATCTTCAATGATTACAATAGTAAGTGTTGTAGTTTTTGGTTGTAACTTCAACATTGATGTTTATGAAACCAAACTGGTTCCGATAATTAGTAAAGACAGAAGAAAAGGAAGGTTCTCCTGTTGAAAGCGGATTTTTGAAATGTTTGAAACTGTTATGGATTCTTTTTCAAATACTCTTTCTTTATAAGAGTTGGAGCTTTTGCGATTAATCACGTCGGACTTTTTATGGCATTTCACGCTTTAGGGACAAATGCTGGGTTCAAGTATTGGAAATATATTTATGATTGTTTTAGAACATATTTATTGTTTGTCTTGAAGAGGACTTATAGTTTTTCTATTCAAGCAATAAGATTGGAATATTATGAATTATTCAGTAAATATCTTTAATGGCGAAGGAATAAATTATGAACCATTAAAAGTAGAATTAAAAGAAGAAATTTAGGAGGAAAAATATGAAAAATTACTTTATTATTAATAACATTAGAATAGGAACAACTATTTTTAACTGGGTATATCTTATTTAGAAAAGGAAAAACAACAAAATCGGGATTAAAAAGGCAATAGCGATTAATGTCGTTTCAATTTTAACTTTCATTTTCAATGGGACTTGTTCCAGATATTGCATTTGCAGCTGAAACTACACAAAAACAACCAAGTTCAGCAAGTGGAATGGGATATTTAGCAGCTGCATTATCAACTGGTCTTGCAGCAATTGGTACTAGGAATTGGTGTTGGTCAAGCGGGTTCAGCAGCAATTGGTGCCGTTTCAGAAGATTCTTCAATTTTAGGTAAAACACTTATTATTCTTGGACTTGCAGAGAGGTACGCGCTGTTACGGACTTATAATTTCAATTATGATTTTACAAAGAGTTTGAGGAGGAATTCTATGATGGAGTTATCTTATATCTGAAAGTACATACAGATTACACTTGTGGGAATGAGATTAGCAGGTATAACTGGAGTTGTTTAAAAGGGAAACTAGAGAAGAGCGTTGGAAGGAATTTAATGATTGCCTAAATAATGAGGAGGTGGAGATTTTAATTTTAACTGAAAATATAATCTTATTGGCATTGAAGAGGTTATGGCAGTTAAAGATTGATGCTTTTCCACTTATGGTTGAGGATACCGGATAGAACAAGGGTTTTGAAAAGAGATCCAGAGATTTCATTGCAAACTATATAGCAGATCAATAGGAGATTAGTGTTGAGGAGAAAGTCTTGTGATGGCTGCAATTGAAGATAAGATAGAGAGGTCATTTAAAGAGATACTAAATGAAGAAATTGACGAAAAAGTATGATGAGAAGAGTTGACGACTTTACTTCGGAAACTGAAAAGATTAATGACAGAATATAAAGCTATACGAAGAAATTGAGTAAGAGAGAGAATAGGACAAAACTTGAAAATAAGATTCAGATAAAATTCGGTTTAAAAACTTTAAAAGAAGGACAAGATATCATTTTAAACACGAACAGAGAGAGTCATGATGAATAAAAGCTCTTGAAAGATTGAATTAAACTCATATGTGACTCAAGAAAAAGGCGAAGCATATTTACACATTTATGTAAAAGTCAGAAATGAAATTCTAATGATATTGTTTATGTTTATGAAAAAGTTTAGAGATAAGGAAATAATAAAATGTGTAGGAGATATCAAGGTTGAAAAGATTCTTGATATAAAAGTTGGAGGTTTGAGAATAATGTGGAAATATAGATTGGATTATTTCTGATTTTAATGTTGTCAAAATGCAAAGATTTTATTCTAAGTTGAAAAGATTGGATAACAATTAATTAATAATTGTAATGGGATAGGATGATGTACCAATATATTGATGGGTGATATAATTAATTGTTTTAAAGGACAGTGTGGAATTTCAAGGTTAGAGATATGGTTTTGACGGAGATAAAATGTAATCGGAAATCATATCTATTGATGAAGATGTGGAGACTATACAAGTTTATGAAGAAGACGCTAGGTTAAAAGTTGAAATATAGAAAGTGGAAATGTTTATCAGTACATTGGGTCCTAATTATAGGAAATATATTTGATGGTATTCAAGACTGCTTGAAAAATATATTTAATGACAGGATTTGTTTGCAGAGGGGATTGGTCTTGTTTTATTGATAAAGAAAAGAATGGGATGTTGAGGTGCCCAGCCCCAAAGTTCGAGATAGGTATCAGCAGGAAATTTTGCAACAACTCAGAAACAAGTTTTATAGAACATAAAATTTTAGTTCCACCAACTGTTGGTAATTGCGAAATGGTAAAGCTTTACCATCAGGAAAATATAATTTAGAAACTGATTTAGTAACAGAAAAAAGATAGAAGATGAAGAATTTCATAATTTAAAATATATCATCAATGGCCTGTAAGAATACCACGTCCAATATTAGATGTGAAATGCCAATATCAGACCTTTAGTAACAGGACAAAGGATGTGATGTTTTTTTCTTTCAATAACAAAGAGGAACTTCAACACTTGGTGGATTTGGTACAGGAAAAAGTATGACTCAACATCAACTTGCAAAATGGTCTGATGCAGATATTATAGTCTATATCGGATGTGAGAACGTGGTAATGAAATGACAGATGTTCTGAAGAATTTCCGTAAAAGTTAATTGATCCAAGAACTTCAAAACCGCTTATGGAAAGAACAGTTTTAATAGCAAATACTTCAAATATGCGTTACTTTCGCCTGTGAAGCTTCAATATACTGGAATAACTAATGCAGAGTATTATAGAGATATGGGTTACCATGTTGCAATAATGGCTGACTCAACTTCCAAGATGTGAGCAGAAGCGTTAAGAGAAATTTCAGGAAGACTTGAAGAAATGCCTGCAGAAGAAGGAGATACATTATCTTCCCTTCAAGAATTCGCACAATTTTATGCAGAAAGAGCAGGTTACTGTTTGAAACTCTTTTCAGGAGGTTCAATTACAGTGATTGGGCTGTAGCTCCACCAGGTGGGAGACGCCACAGAACCAGCACTACTGAAAATACTAAAAGATTTGTTTCGGCCTTTATGTTTGGACAAGAATTAGATACTCTAAAGATCACTATCCTGCTGTAAACTAATCTCTACAAGTTATGGTGGTATAGACTCATTGATTAGAATATTATGATGAAAATGTATCACCTGAACTTTTTAAATTAAGAGTTAAAGATGATGGAACTTTTTCAGAAGATAATAAATTGGATCAAATTGTTCAATTGGTTGGAGATGTTTTGCAAATGACCAAAGGAATTTATTTATGAGGAAATATTAAAGAAGTTTTAAAAGGTTTTTACAACAAATGCAATGCATAGAAACAATTGCTATGTTCCTTTGAAAAAGCAATTTGAAGATATTATTAAAAAGTAGCAGATAATTTATATATGAATTGTACTTGTAACTTGTAAAACAACAAGTTGCCCTTACTCGTATAAAAATGATGATTTTACTGTTGAAGAGATTATTAAAGATAGTAATATTCAAATAAGAAAACTATGATGAAGCATTGAAAATTTAAATGTAAAAATCAATAGCTAACTATACTGCTTTGATAAGACGAAAATGGGAGAGTGGTGATAATTATGCAAAGACAATATTTAAAACTAGAAAAAATAGATGGACTTTGGTTGTGTAAAGGTGTAGATAATGTCAGCTGACGAAATGATGGATATAGTAATAGATTGATGAAAGAAGAAAGAGCCAAGGTTGTTAAATTCAGGAGATAAGGTAACGCTCAAGTTTTTGAAGGTACAACAGATTTCATTCGCTGTTACTTTTAGAACCCACTTGAAATTTGTCTTAGTAAAGATATTTTGGGAAGAACTTTTTAAAAATGGTGTGGGAGCCAATTGTGTGGAGTTATATTATTTCAGAAAAATATAAAAATGAAGACCTATGAATCCAAGTTGCAAGAGTATCCAAGGATTATTTGAAGCAGGAATTTCCCAGCTGATGATACTCTTACTACGCTTCGTTAAAAGGCAAAAAACTTCCAAATATTTTCATCAAATGGAGTTTGACACACATAATGCATTATTTTGCTCAAATCTGTCAGACAATCAGAACTAAAAATTCGGTAACAAATTTTGATATTGGTAGGAATGAGATTCGTCAGTGATTATAGGTTCTTTAAGAGTGCATTTTGAAGATGGAGCATCATCAGGGATTGTTTTCATATATAAATCTTGCTATTTTTAATTATTTGGAAAATTCAACACCTAGAACTACGATAACTCTTTTGGAATATCTTGCGCTTTGAAGAAGAATGCATATCTTAGTAGATTGTGACTGATATTACAAGTATGCAGGGCCTTAAGAGAAATTTCTTCTTAAGAGAAGTTCCTGAAACAGAAAGGGATATCCTGGATATTTGTATTCAGATCTTTCTACATTATATATGGAAAAAAGTGAAAGATGATAAAAGGGAAGAAAGGCTCAGTGTAGTTCCTGTATTAACAATGCTAATGATGATGTAACATCAATTCCCGACCTTACAGGTTTATTACTGAAGGACAAATAGTTTATCAAGGGAATTATTCCAAAGAACATTTATCCACCTGTAATGTTTGCCTTCATTGTGAGAGACTTATGAAAGATGGTATTGGAGACGGATATACAAGAAGATCACGATCGCGTTACAATCTCAATTGTTGCTCTTTATTCAAAAGGTTATAGAAAGTTCGTTCGCTATCTGAAATAGTGGAAGATGATTAACAGAAATAGATAAAATTTATATGGAATTCGGTAGGGAGTTTGAACAAAAGGCTTTTTAAACCAAAACTTTGATGAATCAGAACTGACAGAAGAATGTGATGACTGGCAGGGATTTAGTAAAACTATTCCTAAATTGAACTAGACAGATTGGAAAGTAAATATGCTGAAAAACCACTGGTGGTAATATGATTCAAAATATTGCTCCTACAAAATCAAATCTATTAAAAATAAAACAGAGTTTAAAATTATCTAAGATGACTATATTAATAGATAAAGAACTGTACTAATAAAAGAAATGATGCAACAAATTGAAAGGCGAAGAAATTCAAGAAGATGTAAAGTACTTGAAAGGCATATTCAGCATTAGAAAACAGAGCCCATAACATGGGGTTAGCAAATGTTTCAGGAATGTTTCTTTTGTGTTGATGGGGTGGAAAATTTTGAAATTTCTTATAAATCCATTATGGGACTTGATGTTCCAAAATGTAAAATACAGACATGGAACTTTAAGACCCACATTATGGAATGTATACTATTAGAATCCTGCAATTGATGAAGCTGTAAAATATTTCAAAAAAATAAAAAGACTAGTATGAACATGAAACTGAAAATACAGTTTACATAAACTATCTAGAAATAAAAAGAAGATAAAAAAAGGCAATACTTTGGATAAAATACAAATTCTGAATCTTGAAGAAACGGAAAGTATATTTCAAGTTCTTGAGGAAAAAGAAGATTTTATAGATTAAAAAAGATTAAAAAAGAAAAATGCGTAATATTGAGGCAAAATGCTCCTTTTTCTTCTTAATATATGTTTAATAATGTTCGTCTTTATAGTTAAATAATTAAAGGTGAGATGTGAAAAGATTAGTTAATATGTCCTTTAACGACATTATAAGAGTCATTAGAGGCATTCATAAAACACGAAGGAACTATTTGAGAGGTTTTGAAGTTTTCGAAACTTTTAAAGAAGCTAGCCGAATTGAGTATTTGCATAGGTGGAGATCGGTGCTTTCACACAGGAGTTCATAATTCCGATTTTCCAAAGGGCCCTTTGTTACGGACAAATACCGAACACTTGGTCAAGAGAATTAGTTTTGATAAAATACTAGAAGAATTTGCCGACGATTATAGTAGATTCTGGAAAATATATTGTCGATAAAATTAGATTACTGGAGGTACTTGGTGCTATTAAGACAAACGATATGATATGTTTCGAATCAAATGTTTAAATGATTTTGTTATTAAATCAAACAGTTCAAGAAATAATTCAATATTTAGATGTTTATACAGATGATAATCATCTTGAGACATTTGCAGGGAGATGGTTTTAATAATCTCAACACCTTTTCCAGGAAAGTACTGCCTATGATACGTTCAGCAGGAGGAAGTATTATGTATCCAACTGAGAGGTTCCATTAACTCCTTTTGGCTCCTATGTTTCTAAAAGTATATGGACGTTCAAATTCATTGGTGATTCCTGATACATCAACCTGAAATAGTTCCGTTGGAAGAAATCAACACAAAAAAATTAGTTTTGTTGCAGATGGGTTGAAAAGGGCTATACAGATGTATCATATTTTGGAATTTAAAATCAAGTTTGTTAATAAGTGGTATTCAATGAAAACTGGTTACTGGATAAATATGAAAACAAGTTCTTATAAAAAATCTTGTAATTTTACGAATATTCATAGAAAATTAATATAAATAGGTGTTGAAATTACATATAATATGACATAATATAGATAATTAAAGCGTAAATAAATAATTGTAGTACATAAATGTATAATAATGAGTTTATTTAGTTGCTTTTTCATATAATATTCCGATATAAAACAAGAGAAGATAAGTCGGCCTTTGTCTTTTGTTATCTTAAAGAAAATAACAAATAGGAGAAAGTTTAACAAATGAGAAGAAAAGACAGAAGATTAAGTATGAAGAAGGAAAGAATTACTAAAATGGAGAATGGAGTACTTTCAACGTCCGTGGTTACGATATTGCTGGTATACCGTTAGGTTAACCATATTTTGATGAATATATATTCGTTGTACAAATCAAGGTGGATATAAATTAAAACATAGAAAATTCTAAAGTTTCATTTACGGTAGTAGATAAAGTTGAAAGACAAGTCAATTTTCTAGAAATATATGTCCGTTATTGTGCTTGAGAGAGAAATAGTATAATTAACAATGAAGAAAGGCAAAGGTATAAATCAATATATAAATATTCACCTGATTTTATAGAATCCGGAATAAATATATTGAAAAAAGTTTCGATAAGATTGTTCACAAAAATAAATATAAAAATAACTTGCTAAAGGTAAAATAATTGATATTATATAAAATTTTATAAAAAGCAAAATATGACGAAATTGTTGACTGATAGGGGCGAAGGCTGATATAATATTGAGCACTCAAGAAGCGGCATAATAAGTTATCATAATATAGAGTTTTAAGGTTTGAAGCGAAAAAAGATAAAAAGTGTTGACAAACGAAAATAATAGTGATAATGATAAGATCATAACTTAAGGTATTTGAACCAAGAAAAGTAAACAGTGAAGAACTTTGAGGTACAAAGAAGAAACAATAATTTAGGTGTAACAAAAAAAAAAGTCAGCGAAACGAACGAACTTTTAAATAGAAGTTTGATCCTGGCTCAGGACGAACCTTGCTGGCGTGCTTAACACAACCACAAGATCAGGCAATGATTTTTGTGGAGAATTCTTTCAGGAATGGAAATGAAATGAAAGTGGCGAACGTTGAAGCAACACGGCAAACAACCTACACAGGGGATAGCCGTTGGAAACGACGGGTTAATACCATGAGAGGATACAAGATCGCATTAGGGTCAAGGGACATCGGTGTAGAAGGGCTCGCGTCTGATAAGCTAGTTGGAGGGTAAAGGCTGCAAGGCGCGACGATCAGTAGCCGGTCTGAGAGGATGAACGGCCACGTGGAACTGGGACGTTCCAGAAAACTCCTACAGGAGGCGGTGGGAATATTTTAATGGGAACCTGATGCGGCGGCAGCCAGCGTGAGCGAAGAGTTTCAAGATCGTGGCTCATCCATAGAGAGATAATGGTATCATGGAAACTGACTAAATACGATGCCAACGGTATAATACCTGCAACCATGGGCAGGCGTTGTCCGGGGTATTGAATAAAGGGTGTGGTTTAAATTAAGGTGTAACAGTGAGAAACAACCTCATGCGGCGCGGAAAACTGGAAGACTTGGGTGAAGGAGAAGTGGAATTCCTGATGTGGCGGTGGGGAGTAAGTAGATATTGGGAGGGCCACCGGTGGCAGGCGACTTTCCTGGACTTTACTGACTCAGGTACGAAAGCGTGGGGTGAAACAAGTTGATACCTGGTGGTCCACGCCGTAAACTGATGAATGCGGTGTGGGTCAAATCCTCGGTGCCAAGTTAACATTCCGCCTGGGAGTACAGTGGCAACACTGAAACTCAAAGGATTGAGCAGGAATTTGCCTGGCGATAGACATGTGGACAATTCGAAGCAACACCCAGGAAGGGGAACCTTACAGGCTTGACATATAGTTGAGTTATTGAAGTGCAGTAAGTCCTCAGGACAACTATACAGAGTGGTGCATGGTTTGTCGTCAGCTCGTGTGTCGAGATGGTGGGTTAAGTCCACAACGAGCTGTACTATCTTGGTGCCAGCGCATGAGGTGGGGCGCCTCTGGAGACGCAGGAGTGACCGTCGGAGGAAGGTGGGACGGCGTGAAATCATCATGCCCTTATGTGGGCTACACACGTGCTACAATGGTTTGTTACAGCGAGCTGGGCAGTGTCGCTGAAACTCTAAACCATCTCAGTTTGGATTGTGAGGCGCAGCTCACTGCTGAAGTCAGGTGCTTCGTAATCGCGAATCAGAATGTCAGAAGTGAATGCGTTCACGGGTCTTTGCTTTGCCCGTACACCATGGGAGTTAGCGTACAGGCGCCGATCCGCAAGGAGAGGCGTGAAGGTGAGTTGAGCTGAGGTGAAGTCGTAACAAAGAGTAGCCGTATCGGAAAGTGCGGCTGGATGCCTACTCCTTTCTAAGGGGTACAAGAACAACAGTTCAATTAAGTGCAAGTTTATACTTGTTTTTTGGTTCATATTTTTTTTAGGAGTTTTTAGGGTTTGAAACCAAAAGTATAAGGCTAACTAAAAGTAATAAACTAGGATGGCTCGAGAGCATTTGATGAACAGCATTCGTCTTAATAATTATTGGTGGGGGAATTTTGCCAAATTCTTAGAAGTTAAACAAAATAAATTTTTTATAAGTTCAAAGCCAAAATTTTGCCAAAACCCTAAAACATTTTATATCGCAAAAACATTTTGGGGTGTAGCTCAGTTGAGGCACTGCCTTGCTGACAGAGTTGGGAGTTCAGATCTCTCCATCTCACCAAGGAACCTGACAATTAAAGAAATATGACTACAGTAAGCGACCAAGGGCATAAGGTGAATGCTGTAGCACTGGGAGGCAAAGAAGAGGACGTGACAAAAGGCTGAAAAGTCTCGGGGAGGCAAATATCAAATGATAAAGACTGTCCGAATCTCGACCCTTGACCGACCTCAAATCTAGTTAATGAATACACTTAACAACAAGAGGAAAAGTTGTGGGCTGACATCTGTTGTGAACGAAAAGAAAAGAAAAATTCGATTTTCAAAGTAGCGGCGAGCGAAATGGAAAGAGCCAAATTAGAAAGTTAAGGAAGAGGTAAGATGGTTGAATGGTCAGGAAAGATTCAACCGAAAGTGAAAAGTCTTGTAGAAGCGAAATCAAGCCAGATCTGACTTTAAAAGGTAGCATAGGACTGAAATACCTTCCTTGAATATGGGGATAACCCCTGAATAAATACTACTCAGTGACCAGAGTAGAGGAGAATAGTACCGCTGGGAAAGGAATTGAAAAGAACGGGAGAAATTGAAATGAGAACCTGAAACCTTACCACCTTACATATGCCTACAAGCAGTAAATTCTTAAGAGAGATGATATCATTACTTTTTGTCAGAACAAATTACAGCAAGAGTTATGGTGTCTTGACAAGGTTAAAATGTGCGTAAAGTTACGGAGCCATCCAGGAAACCGAGTCTGAATAGGGCAGAGATAGTCGTATGCCATAGACCCGAAACCAGGTGATCCATCATGAGCAGGTTTGAGTAGTAAAATTTCATGGAGGAGTAGAACCGGGTAGCGTTTAAAAGCTATCCAGGATGACTTATGGACTAGGAATTGAAAATAATCGAACTTGGGGAATAGCTGGTTTCCTCTCGAAATAGCTTCAAGGGCTAGCCCTCAATTTAGTTTACAGGGGTAGAGCACTGAATACCGTAAAGTGTTAGACTGTTTCAAAGTTATCAAACTGCGAATACCTGATACAATGATTTGAAATTCAGACTATGTGGGATAAGCTTCATAGTCAAAGAGCAGACCACCAGCTAAGATTCACAAATATAGATTAAGTGGTAAAGGATGTTTCTCAGACAACAACCAGGATGTTGGCAAAGCGACCCTATACATTTGAAGTGCGTAATAACCCACTGGCATTCAAGTGGTAGAAACGCCGAAAATGAACAGGGCTAAAATCCATACCAGGCATGGACTAATATAAGTGGTAATTGAAGGCATTGTGTGAGGGTGAAGCTAAGTTGAAGGCAAGTGGACTTTAGAAGAGAATGCTGGCATGGTAGCGAAAGGAGGTGAAATCCACTCCGTCAGCTAAGGATTCCTGAGAGCTCGTCCTCTCAGGAGTGAAGATCCCAGGAATATAAGCCCAGGCTGAAAAGCGTAAGCGATGGACAACAGTTGAGATTCCTGTACTATCTTTGAATGTTTGAGAGAGTACTGACGCAGGAGGGATATGTTGAGCGTGTGAATGGTAGGGCATCTAAGCAAGTAGGTAGAGGTAGAGCCAAATCCTATTCCAATATCGAGATGTGATGGGAGCGAAAAACAAGTAGTGAAGCAACAAATTCCAAACACCGAAAAAGTGCTATTGTGGAGTGAGAAGATACCCGTATTACTGAAACCGACACAGGTAGTAGGAGAATCCTAAGACATGGAAGAACCTTTGTTAAGGAACTCGGCAAAATGACCCCATAACTTTGGAAAGTGCAATAGATGTAAATTGCATACGTATGGAGCATAGAGTGGTCGCAGAGAATAAGCCCAAAAGCAACTGTTTAAAAAAACACAAGTCTCTCTTCGATGAAAGATGATATAGGGCTGACACTGCGGGTGCTGGAGGTTAAGGGGAAATGTAGAGGCAATCGAAACATATAGAACTTAGAAAGCCCCAGTAAACGAAGTATAGCAATTTTCTGGTAAATTCATATCTAGGCCAAAAGTTCAGGAAGCCACTTGCGAAAGTGTAGTTTAGGCACTGTCTCCAACAAAGGATCCAGTGAGTGTAGTAGTCGTGAAGATGCGACTTACCACAAAATGGGACAGGCGGGCTTTTACTGTAGGCTGGCATTGGAATTTGGTATTAAATGTGCAGGATAGGTGGGGACAAGAAGCGCCAGTTTTCCGTCTGGAGTCAGTATTGGGATTACTCTTTTGATACTAAATTTCCTAACCCAGTACTCTGAGCTGATATAAGGACACTGTCAGTTGGGCAGTTGACTGGGGCGGTCTGCTCCTAAAAAGAAGAGTAACAGGCTAGGGACCTCAGAGATGGAGGAAATCATTCAAAAGTTACAAGAAACCGAGACGCTGCGACACACAACAAAATTAGACAGATAGAAATAGGACTTAGTAATCCGGTGGTACCGAGTGGAAGGTAGCCAACAAAAGATCAAACTACCCCAGGATAACAGACATCTCCCCAAGAGTTCATGACGGGGAGGTTTGGCACCTCGATGTCAGCTCGTCTCATCCTGGGGGCTGGGCTGGAATTACAAGGGTTGGGCTGTTCGCCATTAAGAGCACACCGAGCTGGGTTCAGAACGTCGTGAGACAGTTCGGTCTATCCATCGTGGGCGAAGGAAATTTAGGAGGAGCTGTCGCTTCAAGTACAGGAGGATTAAGGATGGACAGACCCAGCAGGTGTGATTATCAACTGTGCAGTAGTAATGCTGGAATATTTAAGTCTGGAAGGGATAAGTGCTGGGCATCTAGGCACAAACCCCCTCAAGATGGGATTTCCCACTGTTGCAGAAGAGAATGCAAAGAGATTCGATAAAGAAATGTCAGTAGATGGGTCAGAGGAGGTGTAAATTGGCATCAAAGCTAACTGATATAATAGTGAAACGACCAGAAATATATACTCTTTAGTTGTGAGAATTGTAAACGAAATATATTGAAGAAAGAAAATGAAAACAGAAACCTTCTGGCTGTAATGGCTAAGAGGATACCTGTTCCCATCTCGAACACAGAGTTCATGACCTACTTGCTTTAATCCGCAGTTGCGTAGTAAATCATGAATGTAAAACTCATTATGAAACAAATAATGCAATTCGGCACAGTAAACTCAGAGCTTAACAAAAGCAAAACAAATACTATTGACAATAATAATAAATTTATCTAAATAAAGTGTTAATAATATGTTTAATATAACAATATATTAAACTTATATTTGATATATATATAATTTTCATCTGTGCCTGAGGTGTGGTGAGTGCTATTCATGATGGACATCTTTGAGATGCAGTTGAATCTTCAGACTCAATTTATTCTGAGTTTTAATATTATATTAACAGTAAGCTCAGCTGGATGGAGCGTTTTGGCTGCACTCGATAAGGCAGGGTTCAGATCCTCTATGGCACGCCAGTGATTGCTTATTTCGTGATTACTAAGTTTAAAATTAAGGATCGATGAAAATTCGACCCAGTCCTGTCTAATAAATTTGGGTATAATCAAATTAGTAATAATTTACTAAAAAGTATGAGTAAATATGATCAAAGTTTGAATTTCATATTTTATTTGAACTTTTTATACATGTGATTATTATTTATAATTTTGTATGTGAGAATATGTTTATCTTATAATATGGTTTACATATTAATTTATGAATTAAAGTCATTTTATATTGTCAACTACAATGGTATAATTGTGAGACTGCTATTTAAGGAGGCGATTTATAGGAAACCGATTGTGGGATTTCAGGTAGTATTTTTGAGTTAATAAAGGGTAATACTTTTCAGATTATAGAAGATCTTATGTAAACCAAAGATTATGTTGAGATCCGTTTACAGAGCAGGAAATTCACTTTCATTATACCATCATATAGAAGATTTGGAAAGCACAAAAGAGGAAATGGTTGAGCAAGTTGACGGAATTATTTTGTCAGGAGGACATGATGTAGATCCATATAATTATGAGGGAGAAGATCCAATGTTAAAAATTGGAAGTTTTCCTAAAAGAGATCTTTTGATATGGAACTTTATAAGACTGCTATAAAATTGGAAGAAAGCCTATGGTGACTGTAGAGCTATCAAATAGTAAAAGTTACAGTGGAAGAACTTTATATCAGATTTGTCTTATGCCGATTTTTACAAAATCAAAGCATGATCAGATGAGATAATCCTCACTCAAAGCTACTCATTTGTGGAATTTGGAAGAAGGAACTTTCATGAAAAATATTTTGCAGGTAAAGAATATAAAGTAAATAAGTTTCATCATCAAATAATAAAGAATCTTGCTCCTGAGATTTGGAGGTGGTTGCAAAGATTCTGATGGAGTTGTTGGAATCTATTGATTTACAGAAGATATAGTTTTATAATAAGGAGTTCAATGGCATCCGGAAATGTTATCTTTAAATTGTAAAGATCTCAAGAGATTTTTAATTCAAACTATGTAGTCATAGAATATATATAGGAGGTGTAAATTTTTATGACTGATAACAAAAATAAAATCAGTTCTTGGTATAATTCTATTGAGGATTTAACTCAGTATTGGTTCAGGTATATTCTTTATTACCTAATAGTAGTAGCACAAGTTGGATATCTCGACGCACTTTTAGTAACAGTTTTGATGCAATTTTGGTTATTAGTATGTGATGTGTTTACTGCAGAAGCAGGTGGAATGTTTACAAGAAAAACGGAGGGTATTATGTTTATGCTAAAGGAAGCCTAACTGAGTGAATTTGTAGGTTTTGAAGTTGGATTTATGAAATGGAGGCTATGACAATTATGGCTTGGAAACGTAACAATGACTAGTGGATTTGCTGAAGCATTAGTGGGATTATTGCCAAGGAACTTTTCAAATCCTAATGTCGCACAAAGCAATAATAGTAACAATTATAGTTGTTTGCTTACAGGACTTAACTTATCGGGTATTAAGGCAACGAAGAAGATTGTAAATAATATTGTAACAACAGGTAAGTTGTTACCTCTTATAATACAGTATGTTGCTGTTTGAACATTCTTTATAAATGGTTCAAATTTTCACTCCGTTCTTTACATAGGTACTCTTAAAGATGGTACAGTTATGCATCAGATCTGCTATTGGAGCTGCTGCTATCAATTTTAATGCTTTTACAGGTTTTGAGAATATTGCCGTTCTTTTTGCCAGAGATATGGAAAATCCCGGAAAAGATGTTCCTAAATCAATTTTATTGGTAATTTGTGTGTGTTCAGTATTTTATATACCAATTGTGGGAATGGCTGTGGTGACACGAATTAGGGTCTTGCACCGAAAACAGCACCTGTACTGGGCTGCATTCTATACAAATAATTGGTAATGCAGGTAGAGTATCTTTGTAGCGGAGCAGGTGCTAGTTTCAATTGAGAAATTATAAATATAGGCTGCTTCAATAGGAACTCAAGAGTGTAGTCTTTGCTATAGCAACGACATGACGGATTAATTCCAAGAGTTGCATTGCAAAGAAAAGATTCAAATGATGTTCCTTACATTATGCAGTGCAATTACAGGTATTAATAGCACTACAGCATTGGGACATATATGGATCACTGATGGGATCATTTTGCAATTTTAAATTTCTGCAATAAAGGTGTAGTTTCAAGATTTGCACAATGTGTACCAACTTGTATCAATAATGATACAAGAAAGAAAGAAAAAGACCTGGATTTAAAAGCTTCATTTAGGGTTCCATTTGGTTGGGTGATTCTATGCATCAGTTGTAAGTTGTTGGTTATATATATAATGCTACTAAACAACAAATGAGCAATAGGTCTTGGAGGCTTCGGTTATTGGAGTAGTAGTTTAGCTAACTTGATGAAATTGATAAATAAAGAAAATGCTTAATAAAATGATTTATATCCAAAATTATAGAAGAAAGTGATTTCTTTCTCTATAATAAAGTTTATGGTATATATACTAGAGGTGATTTTATGAGTGTGGAATTTTAAATATATATATCATAGAAAAATTTTTAAGTTTATAATTTTTATATTAAGTTTTAATTTATGTGTCCTATTCTTTCGCGGATGATTAACTTTGATAGAGCAAATAAATTCTGACATGGATTATAGAAGTTCTTTATTGAAATATTGTTGATGATTCTAATGGAAAATTTAAAGTAAAAGTTACTACAATTTTTAGGAAAAATCTTAAAGAAATTGAAAGTTCCTAAGTTTAAAGAGTATAGTTATAGTAGGTTAACTCCTGCAAAAAGGAGATTATTTTGTTGGAATTTTTGAAAAAGATAATACTTGATTTGACTTGGATTTTTAAAGCGACTTCTGGTAATTATCAAACTCTTTATTTAGCTAATGATAAGGGCAGATAATTCAGAATTAAGTTATTCCAAAATATGATAAATAAGGGTGATTATTTCCGAATCTTGACGAGATTGAAAGGAATAAAAGATTAGAGACTAATAAATATTCAAAACCTAAAGATGATTTTATTATGATGAGATTAACTGAAGAAGAGAAAAGAAAAAGAGGCTTGAAGCTGTAAATGAAAAATCTGAAAAAGAGTATAAAAAGAAAGAATGGAGCACTGCCAGTTTAATAAAAATCCTGTTATGTTGATTGTTCTACAATTTTATATATATGATATTTTATGTTGTTCGTTCAAAAAGAAAGTAAAGGAAATGGAAGAACATGATGATGAGTACGATGATGAAAAATAATTCTATAAAATAGTGATTATGAAGTAAAGAAATTGTTAGAAATTTCAGCATTAAATTTACTCACTCTTTGCTATAATGGAACGAAGAGTTTATAGAGTGAGGATAGTATAAATAAATTTGTAAATCTTTTCAAAATGTTAAAGCTGTTAATACCTTTGCATTGAGTAATATGGTAATAATTTCATTTTGTATATAACAGATCAAATTATACAAAGCATGAGAAGATTAAATGATTCAGGAAAAGAATTTAGAAAAATAGCCTTACTAAATGAGTTATCAAGAAATATTATTTTCCAGGTAAAGTAGATGTTGGGATGAAGCGTTCAAAGAACTGAAAAACATAAAAAGATAAAAGTTCATATAGTAATTTTACAACTATTTTATTAATTACTTTATCTGCTCGTTTTGCATTTTATTTTTGACATTGAGCGATTTTATTCCGGCGTCAATGGCTATGCTTTGTCGAAATAGTTATTTCTCGATTTATATTGGAAAATTAGGGATTACCTTCATTTTTAACGAGCTTTTTATCTGCATGTGCAGTTACACTTTTATTATGACTATGTCAAGACTTATTCATATAGAAAATGTTTCAGTATTATAATTGCAGGAATTATTCCGCTTTTTCCGGAATACAGATAACAAATTCTATAGAGATATTTTTATCAGGAGATATTTTATCCGGAATAATAGGGTATAATGTCTGCAATATTTACAGCTGTTTCTATTGCTGTTGGTGTTGTTCTAATCTTAGACTTTTTGGATAGGTGGTTTTATGGATTTATTTTTAAAACATTATTTGTGCAGTTGTATCGAGTATGTATTTTCAATATGTAGTTCAAAGAAAGCTATTGTTTATTGTACTGTTATGAGAACAATCAGTTGGATTTTTACTATATATGAAAAGTATTTTTGGAAAATGCAGTATAATTGATGCATCTTTAGTTGTTGGACTTTTGCTGAATATTTTTCTGTAAAATTAAAATACGCCTTCTACAGTATTTTTATATATCGGAATTGTAATGTTGGTTCCCGGATATGGAATGCATCATACTATGGAATATTTTGCAAAAAGATGAGTATTTATTGGCTTTAGATAGTGGAATAAGCTACTGTAGACATGCAGTTCAATAGCAACAGGAGTTTTGATTTCTGCGGTATTTTCCAGATCTATTAAGAGAGCAAAATTTGATAGATTAAATAAAATTAATGAAATAACAGAAATTGAAGAGTTTGTGGAAAAATGAGAATTGTGTCCTTTTACGACGCTTCACATCGAGAAGATGTTTAAGAATTTTTTGTTTTGCAATAAAAATATAATATTTTATTTATAGTTATAATCAACTTGTTTACTAAAAATTTTGTAAAAGGTTGATATTAGATAATGTATAATACTTTCAAATGTTGTTTTATGGGAGTAGATGAGTTCTGGTGTGCTCTCTGGTCTTCAAAACCAGCATAAAGGAGTTTGTAGCTTCTAGGTGGGTTCTGATTCCCACATATTCCCGCCAGTTTTTATAAAAATACAATTTAGTACTTGACTATTACTGTATAATGAAGTATAATTGAATAGAAATATTGTTAAATAATTGGAGGTGTGTTATGTCAAATTTAAAAATTACAATCAAAACAATTAGATGAATTCTTCAGTCTATTTTAATGTTAAAAACTAAAGATGATTGCTATGCTTTCTTTGAAGATGTTTGTACTTTACGTGAATTAAATTCTATTTCTCAAAAGATTGGAAGTTGCAAACTTTTTAAAAATTAGAAAAACATATAATGAAATAGAACTTGAAACTGGAGCATCAACTGCTACAATTAGTAGAGTAAAACAGATCATTACAATTTGGTGCAGAAGGTTATGAATTAGTTCTTGATGCATTAATTGCTAAAAGATTTGAAAGGTAAAAATAATTAAATTTAGTTTTAATAGATACTGTTTGTAAAATGGTATCTATTTTTGTTTATTTAAAAGATTTTCATTATTGATTGTAAAAATTTATTGAAATATTAAATTTCACAATGCTATAATATAGTTGGTTAGAATTTAAATTTTAAGGGGGTATTGTTATGATTAATGAAGAATAGAGGCATAAATTGAGAAAGTTGATGGCTAAAAGAAATATCAGATGCCTATATTGTACCCAGCTCAGATCCGCATCAATCCGGAATACTACGGATTATTACAAAACTAGACAATTTATAACAGGTTTTTGCAGGTTCAGCTGGAAATGTTGTTATTACTCACTAAAAATCTGTTTATGGACTGATGGAAGATATTTTATTCAAGCAGCAAAGAATTATCTGTGGGGAAGTTGAACTTACAAGATGGGTGTTCTGATTCAATTTCTATTGAGGAGTTTTTGTTGAAAGAATTTTAATGGAGCAAAAGATTGCTTTTTGATGGTACATAATACTTGTTGCAGAATATGAAAATTTAATGAAAATTACCTAATTTTGAGTTTATAACTGATGTTGATTATATAGGAGATATTTGAACGAAGAAGGTCGTCCTGCAAAGCCGGATAGCAAAGCTTTATATTTTTGATGACATTCTGGAGAATCAACTTCCGATAGAATTGCCAGACTTAGAAGCATGATGAAAAGAAAAGAGGAATAGACTATCATTTTATTGGTTCTTTAGATGATATTGCTTATGTTTTGAATATTAGAGCGAATGATGTTCAGTGCAACCTGTTATTTCATATCTATTGATTTCTGAAAATACATGTAATTTATATATCGATAACCCAAATTATCACAGGAGTTGCGAGATTATTTGAAAGAAAATAATATTTCAATTAAAAGCTTATGAAGTTATAGCAAGAGATATTTCTGATATTGAGGCAAAGAAAACTTGATATTTAGAAACAAAAAGACAAAATGTAGCAGTTTATTCATCACATCGGAAGAGGAGTAAATGTTGCTACAGGCTTAAATCTTACTTCAATAATGAAATGTCATAAAAATGAAATTGAAATAAAAATACTAAGAATGCATTCATTAAAGACGGAGTTGCACTAGTTAGATATTTAAATTGGTTGAAAGCAGGTGTTTCAACAGGAACTATAACTGAAAAATGATTGCATCAGAAAAATTTGATTGGAATTTAGAAAAACAACAAGATTTATTTATTGAAGACAGTTTTGAAGCAATTTCTGCTTATGGGGCAATGCGTCATGATGCCATATCTAAAACCAAGTCATGAACATCCTGTAAAAGTTGAACCAAGAGGATTATATTTGATTGATAGTGGTGGACGTTACTTAGATGGAAACAACTGATATAACAAGAACAGTTGCACTTGGAGAATTAAAAAGAAGAAGAAATTTATCATTATACATTAGTTTTAAAGGCACATATTGCTTTAATGGAAGCCAAGTTCTTAGAAGGAAACTAATGGTGGATATTTAGATGCTTTCACAAGATATAATCGATGGAAGGGATGAAATTAATTTCAATCATGGTACAGGACATGGAGTTGGTCATGTTTTAAATGTTCGATAGCGAATACTCAAAGAATAGGTACTGCAGGAAAGTGAATATCAATGGAAGTTGGAATGGTAACTCGAACGAACCGGCATCTACATTAGCGGTAGCCATGGAATTAGAATTGAAAGTATAATGGTTTGTGTTAAAGATGAAATGACTGAATCGGTCAATTCTTAAAATTTGACAATTTAACAGTTGTACCTATGCTGATACAAGACCTGTTGATAAATCATTACATGAGTGAAGAAGAAATTACTTGTTAAAATGATTATAATAAGATGTGTTATGAAAAATTATCTCCATATTTAGTGGACATGATTTAGAATACTTAAGAGAACAATGCAGAGGAAATTTAAGAGAATTTGATATAAATTATGAATTACTCACCTGATTTACATGGAGTTTATATAATGTATGATAAGGATGATAATATTATCTATGTTGGAAAAGTCCGTTTCTTTAAAAGAATAGAGTTAGGTCAATTTTACTACAAATCACAAATACAGTTCAAGCTATGGTAGAGACAGATTCACAGATTTTGAATATATTATTGCAAATAATGAAACTGAAAGTTTAGTTCTGGAAGCAAATCTGATTAAGAAAAATAGACCTAAGTATAATATAAATTTAAAGGACGACAAACAGTATCCTATATATAATTACAAATGAAAAATTTCTAAAATTTTAAAAGTTAGAGATGTAAAGGATGATAAGGCTCATTATTTTGGCACTTTTCCACAATTTCAGACTTGGATTGATGGAATTATCTATATTGATTTACAATATAAGAGATTGTAAGTTGAATTTTGACAAGGGTAAATTTTTACAAAGACATCCCATGAGCTATTATTTGGGAAGATGCTCCAGCACCATGTACTCAAAATATAGATAGAGAAAATTATAATAATGATGTTAAAAGAGTTATTAAGTTTCTTTCCAGGAGATACAACTGAGATAAAAGAAATTTTACTACAACAGGAATGAAACAGTCATCAGCTAAAGAAGAATATGAACTTCGATGAAATATGAGATTTCTTAAGTGAAATTGATTGTTTGATTACTAAGCAGATTTTTAATATCAAGAAATTTTAAAGAATATCATTTGATTTCTTATTCTATGCTGAGAATATTTTGGTTGTTGCAATTTTTATTGTAAATGATGGACTTGTAGTTGATGAAAACATTTCATTGTTGAAAAATATTTTTGGACTTGAAGTTGAAGAGCTATTCTCAAATGTTATAAAGGCAATTTACATAAGTCATCATAACAAGGTTAAAGAAGTATATATTGATTATTCGGATGAAAAATGTAAATGAAATTTCATTATTCTTAGCAAATATTTTTCTGAAAAATCTATTTCTGTAAAAATCCTAAAAAGGTGTTAAATTTGATCAAATGAAAATTTTGCAAAAGAATGCAAATGAAATTTTAACAAAACATATTTTGATAATAAAAATATAAAATGTAAAATACTTGCAAGTTATTAATTATCTAAAAATATTTTGATATTGACAATCTAGATAGAATAGAATGTATGATATTTTCAAATATTTCTAGGTGATTTTAATGTTGGGAGTATGGTAGTTTGCAAAATGGGTTTAAAAAAGCTCAAAAAGATTATCGAAAGTTTAAGATAAAAACAGTTGTAGCAAGATGACTATTCGAGTCATAGAAAATGCTCATAGAAGATTTAATAGATTTTTAGATGAAAAATAAATTCTGCCGGAAGCAGTTTTTCAGAAAAACCGGACTTAATTTTTAATGGATGGTGGAAAGGGACATGTTATCGAAGGAAAGAAGTTCTTTTGGAAAGAACTTGGATGTTCCCTGTTATTGGACTTGCAAAAATGACAAACTTATAGAACTAAAGGAATAATTTTTGAAGACAATTATATCGAATTAGTATAAATACTAATATATATAGATTTTTATTTGACATACAAGAAGAAGTTCTATAGATTTGCTATTAACTATCGCAGAAGTTTACAGAATATTACAAAATTCTGTTCTTGATGAGATAAAAGGTGAAAGGAGAAATTAAAAAGATTAAACTATTATCTCATTTTGGAAGCATTTCTTCGATAAAAAGCAAGTGTTGAAGAACTTCTTATGAGTTGATCAAAATGGATAAGAAAACAGCTAAAAATATTTTTGAATAATAATGAGGGATAATATGAAAAAGTGTTCTATTGAAAGACTTAGTTGAAAAACTTGGATTTGAGATTGTTTATAAAAAGCGATGATTATGATAAAAATAGAAATAGATATTAATGAAGTTAATCAGACCTGGTCTTCAACTAAGTGGTTTTTGATACTTTTTCATATAAAAAGAATTCAAATAATTGGACTTCCGGAGCATGAATATTACAACAAATATTTTGCCCTTTGATGAAAGAAGAAATATTTTTGATAAGTTCTTTTCATATTCTATTCCTGCCTTAATTTATAGTTATGGAATTAATATACCTTTATGAAGTTTATTCTTGGCAAAACATAATAGAACACCCTTAAGAGTAGATTATGGAACTACAAAAACTTATTTCTAAGCTGAATGTGTTTTTGGAATTTGCTCTACAAGCGAAATTAGAATTCACGGTGGATTACTTGAAGTATTTAGTATGGGAATTTTAATAATTGGAAAAAGTAGTATAGGAAAAAGTGAAACTGCTGGGAACTTATCGCCCGTGGACATGAGATTAGTAGCAGATGATGCTGTCGATATAAGAAAAATAGATAATAAACTCTATGGAGAATCTCCTGAAAAATATTCGACATTTTTAGAGATTAGAGGCTTTGGAATTTTAGATATCCAAAGATTATATGGTGTCAGGGCAGTATCTACTGAAAATAGATTTTTGTAATTGAACTTGAAAAATTGATAGATAACAAAGAATATGATAGATTAGGTCTTGATGATAAATACAAAAGCATATTAGGTCTTGAACTTCCATATATTGTAACTCCTGTAAAACCGGGTAGAAAATATAGCACTGATTGTTGAAGTTGCAGAAGCAAGAAATATGCGTCATGTATGGATATAAGTCATAGGAGGAATTAAATAAAAGAATAATGGAAGAAATATAAATCAAATTAGGTGGTAAATATGTTATTTAGTAAATTGAATTGTATTGTAAGATAAGACGAACCTTTAAAAATCATACTACATTCAAAATTTGGTGGAAATTGTCAGCTTTTAATTGAACCAAGAGAAGTTTTCTGATATAGTTAGAAACCATATGTAGAGAAAATAGTATTAAATGTAATTGGAAATGATCAAATTTACTTGTTCGGATGAAGGCTATAATGGAGTTATAATAAAATTAAAGAGTGAATTTTTCAACAAACAAGTTGAGGGCGAATATTTAATAGTAAATTCTGGTGCAAAAATATGAGAAGTTTATACTGTAAAAGTCATGAAAAATTCTTTAACAGGATTTGAATTTTAGCTTTTGTGAATTCAGGAACAATAGGTGGAGCAATCTATATGAATGCAGGAGCCTATGGTGGGGAAATGAAAGATATAGTGGAATCCGTTCAAGTTTTGGACTTAGATAATTTCGAATTAAGAGAATTAAAAATGGAAGAGCTTGAATTTTCTTATAGAAAAGCATAATTCAAAGGAAAAACCTATATTGTAACTACTATTGTTGAAAATTACAAAAGGAAATAAAGAAGAAATAAAATGCTGTCTCTATGAAGATTTAGAGAAAGAAGAAATTCGAAGCAACCTTTGAACTTCGGCTCAGCAGGGAGAGTACTTTCAAAAAGGCCAGAAGGACATTTTGCTTCAAAATTAATTGAAGATGCCGGTCTTAAAGGCTATCATATAAATGATGCTTGGGTTTCAGAAAAACATTCAGGTTTTATAGTTAATAAAAAGAAAATGCAAGTTTTAAAAAGAAGTCATGGAACTTAGTAGAGTATGTTCAAAAAGTTGTTTTTGAAAAATTCGGTGTTAAATTGGAAACGAAGTAAGAATTTTAAAGGATTAGGTTATGGAAGCAGTTATAATTACAGGAATGAGTGGAGCAGGAAAGACCTTGGCATTAAAACCATTTTTGAAGATATGGGTTATTATTAGTATGGAAAATCTCCTCCAAAATTTATTGTAGATTTTGTTGAATTAATTAATAATTCTACAAAATCTATAGAAAAGTTACGATAGTTAGGTTGATGTTAGAGCAAGATTTTTGAAGACTTATCGAGAAACAATTCAAAATTTGAAAAATGGATTGTAATTAAAAAGTTTTGTTTTTAGATGCAAGTAATAGAACTTTAATAAATAGATATAAGAAATTAAGACGTCCTCATCCGGTAAATCCAAATGGAGCCTTGTCAGATTCTATAGAATTGGAAAGAGAAATGCTCCAGTGAGATAAAGGATAATTCCGATATTATCATCGACACTATAAGATCTTTCTGCAAGTAGCTTTAAAAATAAATTCAAATACATTATAATGAGAATAAAAGATTTGAGTTATAAATATAGAGTCCTCGAGTTTAAAAATGGTATTTTAGTTGAAGCTGATTTGCTTTTTGACGTTAGATTTTTACCTAATCCATATTATATTGAAGAACTAAAAAGAACTTAATGGAAAAGATGATGAAATTCAAAAATTATGTTATGGGTTTTGATGACTCAAAAGATATTTTTAAAATAAGGTTGTTGATTTTATTGGAGTTCTTAATACCTAAATATAAAGGCTGAAGGATATGCTTACCATTGGAGTTGGATGTACAGGCGGAAAAGCATCGTTCTGTTTGTTTAGCTGAAAAATTTATTCAGAACTTAAAAAGAACATTCTAATGTTAATATTTCTCATAGGGATGAAAAGACTATGGTAGATGATACAGAATTGTAACCATTGAGAGTTGGAACAGGAAGTTCAACCATCCTTCAAAAAGGTTTGAAAGTATTTTAAAGATATTACTGCAATTGTAACCGTCGCTGATGACGTGGAAGTTCAGAATGCTTAGATGATTTGAAACTATTCCACCGGGAGATATTGAGCTTGTTTGATTTCTCTAGCAACACTGAAAAATCAATGGAAAGATTGATGAAAATATGAGATTTAAAGAGGAAATCTAAAGGGACAAAAGCTTGGGAAATTTATTTCTAGTTGCAATGGCGGATATTTGTAAAGATTTTATGTTAGGTATAGCGAAAAACTTCAAATATTTTAGCACAACCGCGTAAGTTTTACCAGTTACTTTAGATAATATAAAAATTATTTGCAGAGCTTGAAAATGGAGAAATAATTGAGGAGAAAGTAATATAACTGCTTTAGATTTAGAAGATGAAAAAGTAGTAGAATAAATAGAGTTTTCATTTACTCCGAAATATGCTAAACCACTTAATGAAGTTGTTCATGAAATCTATAATTCTGATGTAATTTTAATAGGTCCTGGAAGTTTATATACTTCTGCAATTCCTAATTTGTTAATTTTCTGAAATAAGATTGAGCATTAACAAATACTAAAAGCAAAAATTTGCTTATTTTAAATGTTGTTAATCAATCAACAGAAACCTTCGATTATAAGGTTACTGATCATTTAAACGCAATTTAGCGCACTGTGAAGGAATTAAAATTGACACAGTAATAGTAAAATAAGTGTCAAATGAAATATCTCAAAAGAAGTTGACTTAAAATATCAAAAAGAAAAGTGCAAGTCAACTGTTAGTGATGAAGAAAGAGAATATTATTAAAAATAAGAGTTTTAGAGGACAATGAAGTTAGTAAATCTTCAGGTTATTCAAGACATAATGAAGATAAACTTGCAAGATTGACTTTTAGACAATTTCAAATTATAAAATTTTTATAACTTAGAATGATAAAATTGAATTGGGTTTTCAATTTTAAAACAAAAGTAATTATAAATTGATTATAGATGTTGGATAATGATTTGGGAGTACATAACTTTTCCGAAATTATTTTACCACCTGGTCGAGGTCGATTCTCAGACCTAAGATTATCATCAGAGAAAGTTTTATACATAGCAGGTATTCTAGACAAATTGGCTAACAAAATTAGATAATATATATTGATATTTGAGAAAAATATGTATTATTTTATAAAAAGATGATAACTAAAAATTCTTACATGTGTACGTCTTCCACTTGTGGAGCTGAATTTCGCAGTTTGCTTTGTCTGCTGATAGAAACGTTTATCCTTGTGCGGATTTTTGTGAAGATGAAAAAATTTTACTGTATGGAAGTGTTAAAAGAAGATTTTTGGGATAATATGTTAAATAATCAGACATGGAAAAGAATTAAGGTATGATATAAAAATAATATACTTGAATGTAAGTTATGTGAATTTAATAAGAATGTTTCAGCTTGTTGTTCTGCAAGAAGTTATTATAATAATTCAAAAATTAAATCTATAGATCCAGTATGTGAGTTTAACAAATTAATGATTGTTTTTGCGAGAAGAATTATCCAAAAAGGAGAGATGTACTTTTGGTTGAATAGTTTGAATACTACTTTTAAGTTTGAGAGGAGATAAATTTGGAAAAATATGATTAAAGTTAATAATCTTCAAAGACTTCATAGATATAATAATATATTTTAAATGCTGTTAATGACATATCTTTTAATATAGGAGAGTGTGTTGGATACATAGGTAAAAATGGATCGGGAAAACTACAACTTAAGAATATTATCAGGTATAATACATCCTTCAGAAGGAAATGTTGTAGTTGATGGAAAAGTGCCGTATTTAGAGAGTTAATCATGTTAAAAATATAGAATAATGTTTGGTAATAAGCCTCAGCTCTGGCGGAGCTTTCTCCTACTGAGGCTCTCATATATTAAGGGATATATATGAAGTTGAAAAGAAGTTATTTAAACAAAATTTTTGAAGAAATAGTTTTTATGTTAGGACTAGAAGAATTAGTAAATAAACCCTTTAAGAAAAATGAGTTTAGGACAAAGAATAAAATGCGAAATAGCTTCAATATTTTTACATAATCCAAAGGCATACTAGATGAACCAACAATTGGACTTGATATAGAAACAAAAGATAAAGAAGTTTATAAAAATTTTTGAATTCGGAAAAAATGTAACGTATTATTTACATCTCATGATTTAAATGATATTTCAGACGTATGTAAAAGAATTATCATCATAGATTCTGGAAAAATAATGAAGATAATACTACTGAGGGTATAGTTGAAAAATATGGTAATGAATTATAGAATTCAAAAATTTACAGCATGAAACGAAATTAGAGATGATTTCAATAGTTAAAAATTGGATTCATATTGTAAAATTATATACGAAGGTAAAATGAATTACATATAACTATTAGAGCAGCAAAAATACTTCATTAGTTTTACATGATTTACTTTTTGACACAAATATAGAGATTAATTTTAGAAATGTAGTTTTGAAGACTCTATTTATAAAATTTTTATGCTGGTAAGGAGAAATCAGAATGAGATTTAAGAAAATGCTTAGCTTTTGTAAAACTAATTTTTATTAGGCTATCTAAATACAAGTATGAAATTATATGAATAAAGCTCTGTAATTTTGATAATTTTTCTGATATCATTTTGGAAAAGTGTGTATGTAGAGTGGAGGGACAATAAAAAGGATAGATTTTTAATGATATTTTAAAATATACATTATTGTCTCAAATTATATATGCATTGACTCACTAATAGAATAGATAGAGTTATTTCTAAACAACACAAGATGGAAAGTATATTGAATTCATTAACAACACCAGTAAATTTATAAGTTCTGGTTCATTAGAATTGGAGAGGTTGTGTAGGTTTTTAACTCAAAACTAATTTTATTCATTTTAACAATTTTATATATTTTTGATGTTAGTGTGAAAAAGTTGAACATTTGGTGTGATATTAATTTTTATATCTATATATTTGAATTTTGTTACTAAATTATATAGTTGGACTTTTCGTGTTGGATAATTATAGTGTTGAAGGAGTTACACATTTAAAGACTTTTTATTTTCTATTTGTTCTGGATTACTTATTCCTTTAGAGTTCTTTTGAAGATAAGTACAGGAATATAATTGAGTTTCTTCCTTTCGAAATATTATTTATATGCCTATAACTCATTAAAAGTAAATTCAATTGAGAATTTTTATGTATCGCTTTTATGGAATTATTTGGTGTTTGGTGCTTTCCTATATACTATTTAAATTTCAAAACAGAGCTAGAAAAATTAAAATCATCTTTGAGGGTAGTTATAGAAAACTTTTAAATTATTTATTTCAATTAGAAAATTAGAACTTAAAATTAAGATTAAATGTCAACAATTTGATATATATTTATTTTATCAGATACACAACTACTTACTTTTATATTTATACATACTTTGTTGAAAATACACCTAATTTAAATGGGTGGAGTTACGAACAAATACTAATAATTTTTGGTTTATATCAATTTTTCTTACGGATTATTTGGATTTTTATCTGGCCACTTTATGACTTCTCATATATTTTTGGTATCTGGGGAATTTAGATGGTATTTTAGTTAGCGATAAAATGAACTACTACAATTATGTAGCAAATGGAGGTGATGTAGGAGGAGTTTTTCTAGGGTTAGTTAGTATTATAAGATTCATAAATATTCTCAAATAAGTATAATAAGACTTCTACTGATTATAATTCCAATGACATTTTATGAATGTATTAATATTTGTGTGTTTAACAATATGTAGCAAGTCTTTCATTTTGGTTTGAAAATATATCTAATTCATAATAGAATAGTCCAATCATTGACAATATATTCAAAATATCCATTAAATATTTTTAATAAATTTATAAAATTATTTTTACTTTTATTATTCCTTTTGGATTTATGGGATATTATCACTGTTGCTATTTTTATATGGGAAAGAACAATTATATTATATTTTGTATTGAGGCGCTAGTTTGTCTATTTTTAGTATTGTTTTACTAAGTTTATTTGGAAAAAGGAATAAATACAGTGGGTGAACAGTTAGTGGATTTAGTTAAGTATATAGAAATTTTAAATGATTTTTCAGAGATATATAAAAATAAAATTATTAGTATAAATTGCAAAGAATAAGTTAGCTGATCTGACTTCGGGTAGTATTTTTATAGTTAAATATTAGGATAATTATTTATCCAATCTTTCAATAAATGCTACTCTTTGTTGAGTAGTATTTTTGTTCCTTTTGGTAAAAAAATCTTCTTATGAGTCTATTGTGGTTTTCATTACTTCCTCTTTCATAACTACTATATGGATGTGCATAATAAATATTTTTCATAGTCAAACACTTCATATAGTCTTGCAAACTCTAAACCATTATCCGCTGTTATACTTTTTTTATTTCATACTCTTTTTAATACTTCTTTTAATGCCTTATTTACTGATTTAACTGTCTTTATCTTCAATTAACCTTATTATTTCATATCTACTTTTTCCTATCTGTTAATGTTAATAGACATTGTCCCTTTTTCCTTTCTTAATATTACTGTATCTATTTCATAATGTCCTACTTCTTCTCTATTATTTATTTCTTTTGGTCTTTCTTCTATTGTTTTTTTCCTAATATTCTTACTCTTTTTACTTCCTCTTTTTCTTTCTTTTTCTTTTTTTCTTGCATAATTTAAAATACTTCTTTTTAATCCGAAAAATCCTTTATTTATCCAATAATATATCGTTGATGTTGATATTTTTCTCATCTAACTTTTGTTTTTTTGAAATCATTTCAGGACTGTGTTTATATTTTTAAATAGTGTATTACTTTATCTCTAATTATATAATCAACTTTTTAATTTTTCTTCCACAATTTCTTTTTGTTCTTATCATAAATTATTTGAGCAAATTCTGCTTTTATATACTTTTTTTAAATTTTTCCATAAGTTGTTCTTTGAATTACTGATCCTCTTTTTATTTCATTATTTATTGTTTGATGATTTTTTTACCTAGTAATCTTGCTATTTCTCTATTACTTTTTCTTTCTTTTTTTCCATTTCTCTATTAATTTTCTTAAATCTATTGTTAAGTGCTTATATTTTGTGTTACAATTATTATGCATCTCATTGAGGGTTCCTTTCTTTAGTTTTTTTGGTTTGACTATATTTTACCTCTTTGAGATGTCTATATGGCTAACTTAATTTTTACAATATACGGTTGTTTTTATTTTAGCTAAATTGTTTAAATTTCAATTAAAATACTGGAAAGAAAGTTCATTTTATAGGTAAAAATAATATATTGAGTTATATATATATTATATATTTTTAGGAGAGATTATGAGAGATTTATATGAAATATTAGGAGTGGATAAAATTGTAATAAAGCAGAGTCAAAATCTGTTATAGAAAACTAGCGAAAAATATCATCCGGATGTTAATCCTACATAATAAAAGAAGCAGAAGAAAATTTTAAAGAAGTAAATTTTGCTTCATGAAATACTAAGTGATGACAATAGAAGACAAAAACACGTACATATGGAGAGAGTAAGTTTTAATGCTAGCATCAGGAGGCGGAGGCTTTGGAGGCTTCTCTGATATGGAGATATTTTTGAAAGTATTTTCGGAAATTTTGGAGGATTTGGAGGTTTTGAGGCTTTTAGTTCGACTAGAAATTCCAATCGTCCAAGAAAGGGAGAAGATACTGAAGTTTATTTAGATTTGGATTTTTGAAGCTGTAAATGGTGTAGAAAAGAAATTTTTGTAAATGTAAAAACTGTTTTGTAATGTATGTTCAGGTACTGGTGCAAAACCAGGAACAAAGAAAGTTACTTGTAAAAATGTAATGGACGTGGAAGTATTAGAGTTCAAAGACAAAGTTTTTGAACAGTTGTTTCTGAAGAATTATGTAATGAATGTAATGGTACTGGTGAAGTGTAGAAGAAAAATGCGAAAAATGCAAAGGAAAAATTTGTTCTTGTAAGAAAGAAATTTACTATTAAAGCTCCAAAAGGTGTGAATACAAATAATATTATGACTTTAAAAAGAACAAGGAAATTGTGGAGAAAATGGTGGACCCTAATGGAGATGTCTATGTTATTTTCAAAGTAAATCTCATGAATTATTTGTAAGAAATGGAAATGATGTTTTCTATGAATTGCAATTTCCTTTTACAGAAGCAACTTTAGGGGCAGAAGTAGAAATCTAACTTTAGATGGAAAAAGAAAAATATACAATTCCTGAAGGAACAGAGACTGGTACAGAATTTATCCTAAAGATAGGGGAATTTCGATGTAAATGGATATGGTAAGGGTAATTTAACTTTTAGAGTTAAAATTATTACTCCAAAGAATTTAACTGATAGACAAAAAGGAACTTTTAAGAGAGTTTTCTAGTGAGAGAGAAGAACATTTGACAGAGCATAAGAAAAACTTGAAAAAGGGCTAAAGGAGCTATTTGAATAATGGACTGACTGAAATTGAGGTTGTAGTAAAAATCAATTTGAAGACAATATAGTTGGGATACTTTTATTTATTTGATATTGATGGAATAAACATAAAGACTCAAGAGATTATGAGAATTTGCAAAAGAAAAGCCTGTAATAGGGTAGTTTTAGATGAGGATGATTTTTGAAAAAGTGATTTTCATTACTGTTAAGACTTATTTAAAAATGACGATGAAATTGAAGAAAAATTTGCAAATTTTACAAGAGAATTCAGACTTTGAAAGAGAATACGACGAAAAAGTCATTTAAAAATAGATTCAAAAAATAAAAACCGAAGATTGGGCAAATGAGTGAAAAATATTATAAACCTACAAAGGTTGGTAAGAATTTCATTATAAAAACCTACTTTCGGGAAGATTATAATTTAGCTGAAAATGAAATTATGATCGAATTAGATCCGAGTATGCTTTTGGTACGGGGAACTCATGAAACTACATCTTTATGTTTAGAAGCTATCGAAAAAGATAGATTTAAAAGATAAAACTGTTTTTGATATATGGGGTTCAGGAAGTGGAATTTATCTGTTGGAGCTTTGAAACTAGAGCAAAAAGTAGAAGCGTTAAAGGTGGACATCTTAGGGGTTGAGGCAACTTTAGAAAATGCTAAGCTAAATAAAGTTGAGGATAGAATTATTGTTCATCATGGAGATTTATGTGAAAAATTAAATTCAAAAAGCAGATGTAATTGTTGCTAATATTCTTGCATGTATTTTAGTAAAAATTGTTGGATGATATAGTAAATTTATAAAAGATGAAGGAATTTTTATTGGTTCTGGAATAATAGAAGAAAAATATTCCGATGTTGAAAAACGCCTTTGATAAAAATAATTTTTGAAATTTTGGAAGTAAAACAAAAACAAAGATTGGGTTTGTGTAATTGCAAGGAGAAAAAGAATCATAGATTTTTACTGACTGAGTCTATCTTAGATGGAAAAGTTAAAATATACGGAATGACTATAATCATATAAAAAGTTCTTAGAATTGCAGAAGATGATTGAGGTAGTAGTTTTTAGGGGAGCTTTATATGGGAATATAGAGATTTGTGATAAATATATTTCTGTTTTATAATTTGGAAAAAAATTTCAGAAAATACTGAATCAAAAATTAAAAATTCATCTATTGCAATGTTTGTCAAAGGGTGAAAATGAGTTTAATAGTTCAAAAGCTGTTGAACTAGGGTTTATGATATAACTTTGGTGAATTCTAAAAGATGTATCGTAAAATTGATGAGAAAATATTGAAAGATTGCAAAGAAAATTTCTTATGAGGCTCAAAGCAATCAAAGAGTTAGATTGTTCCTAAAATCAATGAATTAATACAAATTATGATATTATAAATTTTGTAGGAGATAATTACTACTTGTAGCTTATGAAGAGGATAAAACATTTCTTTAAGGGATGTAATTATGAAAATAAAAACAGAAAAATCCTGCAAGATATTTATATATAATAGGTTCAGAAGGTGGCTTTGAAAGAGAAGAAATTGAATTTTAACAAATAATGGAGCTTTCAGCATTGGCCTTGAGCTAGAATTTTGAGAACGGAGACTGCAGGCATAAATTTACTTTCAATTTTGCAATATGAATTTATGTAGGAGGTTTATGAATAAAAGTTAGTTTTTAACTCTGGGTTTGCAAAAGTTAATCAGTATGAAACTGAAGCTATGCAGGAGTTATTTAAGAAACGAGGGTATGAGATTTGTAATGAAAATGATATGTGATGTATATGTTATAAATACTTGTACAGTTACAAATTTGAGCGATAGAAATCAAGACAATTTATTTCAGAGCAGAAAAATTAAATAAGGATGCTATTTTAGCTGTAGTAGGTTTGTTACTCTCAGGTTGCACCTAATGAAATTTCTGCAATTGAGGATGTAGATGTAATTATTGGAACTAAAAATAGAGCTAGAATAGTTGAATTATGTGAAGAATCAAAGAAGTCGAACTTAAAAGTTTAATATCGTTTCAGAACTTACAAAGGATTGTGAGTTTTGACGTATTATCTATAGAAAAATCAAGAGAGTAAAACAAGAGCATATAAAAATTCAAGAAGGTTGTAATATGTTTTGTACATACTGTATAATTCCTTATGCAAGAGGAATTATATAAAGTCAAGACCAATTGATGATATATATGAAGAAGCTGTGAAGCTTTGTGAATAATGGTTACAGAAGCAAATGTATTACTGGTATTCATGTTGGTTCTTATGGACTTGATTTAGGAAATGATACTAGACTTATTGATGTTATAGAAAAATTATCTCACTATCGAAAATCTTGACAGAATCAGACTTAGCTCCATAGAAGCTGGAATATTTCGAAGATTTTTAATTAGATTAAAGAATTGTAAAAAGTTTGTGAGCATTTTCATTTATCTTTACAAAGCGGTTGCGATACATTTTAAAACTTATGAATAGAAGATATACAACTGATATGTATAGAAAAAGTTAGAATGATAAAGAAATTTTTCCAAATGTTGCTCTTACAACTGATATTATTGTTGGATTTCCCGGAGAAAATGACGATGACTTTCAAGAGACATTAAAGTTTTGTAAAAAGAAAAATAGGATTTTTCTAAAAATTCATGTTTTTAAATATTCAAAAAGAAAAAGGAACTCCTGCTTTTGATTTTAAGGAACAGGTTGATGGAAATGTGAAGAAATTTAGAAGTAATGAATTAATCCTATTAGCAAAGGATATGACGACAGAATTTTTGAAAAAGAACTTTCTGAAAAACATGAAGTTTTATTTGAAGAAAATATTAATGGAAATAGACTTGTAGGTTATACAAGAAATTATATAAGATTTTTCTGCTCCTTATAATGAAGATATGAAAAACAAAAGTTGTTTATTGTAATGGGCTTTCGGTTGAAGGAGAAGAAATATTTGGATTAAGCAAGTAAAATAAAGATTTAAAAATTAGGGAGGCTTATTTTGGAAAAAGAAAAACTTTATTTGACAACACCTATTTATTATCCAAATAGTAATTTACATTTAGGTCATACTTATACAACAATTGTTACCAGATGTGTTAAAGAAATATAAACAAGCTCAAGGTTTTGATGTATTTTTACAACTGGAACTGATGAACATGGTCAAAAATTACAAGAATCCGCTATAAAAAGCTGAAATAGCTCCATTGAACATATTGATCCCATTGTTGAGAGTACAAAAGAACTTTGGAGAACTTTAGTATAGATTTTGATTCTTTTTGTTAGAGTACAGATAAAATTCATGAAAAATGTGAGTGAAATTTTACAAAACTTTATGAAAAGGAGAAATTTATAAAGGAGTTATAAGGAATGTATTGTGTTCCTTGTGAAGCTTTTTGGACTGAAAGCCAACTTGTTGAAGGAAATAAATGTCCCGACTGTGGTAGAGAAGTTTCTCCAAGTGAAGAAGAAACATATTTCTTTAGACTTTCTAAATATCAAGATAGACTTTTAAAATTATATGAAGAAAATCCTGATTTCATTCAACCGGAATCAAGAAAAAATGAGATGATAAGTTTCATTAATGAAGGTTTAACTGATTTATCCGTTACACGTTCAAGTTTTGATTGGGGCGTTAAAGTTCCTTTTGATGAAAAAGCATGTTGTTTATGTTTGGATAGATGCCTTAAGTTGTTATTTAACAGGTATTGGTTATGGAACAGATGAAGAAAAATTCAATAAGTTTTGGCCTTGTGATGTTCATTTAATTGGCAAGGAAATCATGCGTTTCCATGCAATTATTTGGCCTGCAATTTTAATGGCATTAGATTTACCATTGCCAAAGAAAATTTTTGGACATGGATGGATTTTATTTGATGATGATAAGATGAGTAAAAGTAAAGGGAAATATAGTTTATGCTGAACCAATTATAGAAAGATATGGAATGGATGCATTAAGATATTTTATGCTTAGAGAATTTACTTTTTGGACAAGATGGTAATTTTCACTTATACAAAAATGTTAAACAGAATTAATTCAGACCTTGTAAATGACTTTAGGTAACTTAGTTTCAAGATCTGTAGCAATGTAGTGAAAAATATTTTGGAGTATTAGTTCCGTCTCAAACAGAATTAACAGAACTTGATAATGATTTAATCGAAAACTGCTATAACTACAAGAGATAGAGTTGCAGAGTTGATGGATAAACTTAATTTCTCAATGGCTCTTGAAGAAATATGGAAATTAGTTAGAAGAACTAAATAAAGTATATGATGAAACAACTCCTTGGACTTTGATTAAAGAACAAAAGAAGAAAGATTAAAAACTGTAATTTATAATTTACTTGAAAGTATAAGAATTATTTCAGGATTACTAAACCTATTTATGAAAGAAAACTTCATCTAAAAATAAATGAACAAATAGGTTATTCAGATTATTCTTATGAAGATTTAACTAAATTTGGACTACTTGAAGTTGGAACAAAAGTTTGTGAAAGGTAAAAATTTATTTGATAGACTTGATGTTGATAAAGAATTAGAAATCATAATTCAAAAGAATTCTGAATTAATTGAATTGAGAAAAAAGAAAATTCAGAGCTTCTCAAGTTAAAGAAGAAGTTAAAGAAAGTGAACTTATAACAATTGATGACTTTGCAAAAAGTTGAACTTAAGGTTGGAAAAATCTCAGAATGTCAACCTCATCCAAAGGCAGACAGACTTTAGTTTTCTAAAAATTGATATAGAGATGAAGTTAGAACTATAGTTTCGGAATAAGAAAATACTATTCTGAAAAAGACCTTATAGGTAGTTATTGTTGTTACAAATTTAAAACCGGTTAATTTAAGAGGTGTGGAAAGTAATGGAATGATACTTGCCGCATCTGATGATGAGAATTTAAGTGTATTGACTGTTTTAAATGATGTTAAAGAAGGATCAAAGGTATCATAATGAAAATAGTAGATAGTCACTGTCATATTGATGATGAAAATTTGATCGAAGATAGAGAAATAGTGATTTCAAATTTTGAAGAAGATGGAATTGACTTTATAGTCGATCCTAGCTTCTGATATATCATCAAGATGAAAAATAATTGAAATTGTATATGATAGAGTATATGGAGCGGTAAGATTCATCCATGAAGTCGAAGATGTAACTGATGAGGACTTTTAAAAAGTTTATAGAAATGTCTTTTTAGTGATAGTTGCAATAGGAGAGATCGGACGATTTGATTACTATGACAATTCTCAAGAGAAAAACAAAAAGAAATTTTAGAAAACAACTTGAAATCGCTGAGAAAAGAAATCTACCAGTTATAATTCATACAAGAGATGCTATGGGAGATACTTATGATATTCTATCTGAATTTAAAAGTAAAGTAAAAGGCGTAATGCATTGTTACACAGGTTCAAGCGAGATGGCAAAAAGATTTATGGAGCTTGGTTACTATATTTCTATTTCAGGAACGGTAACTTTTTAAAAATGCAGTTAATGTTAGAGAAATGGTAAAGACAATTCCACTAGACAATTTGCTCGTGGAAACAGACAGTCCATATTTAACTCCTGAACCAAATCGTGGAAAGAGAAATGAACCGAAATATGTAAGATTTACTGCTGAAAAAGTTACTGAACTTAAAGAAATGGAATTGAAATGATTTAATCTATAATACGAATAGTAATGTTAGAAATCTTTTTCAACAGAGGATTAATATGAAAAATCAAAGAAATAATAGTAGTTGAGGAAAAGACGATATTTCAAAAGTGAAGTCTGCCTTGATTGTGATGTTATTGCAACAAATGGAACACATTTTTCTAAAAATTTGCTTTAAAAAATTAAAAGAGGCAAATGAAAAATGTGGAATAATAGTTTTTACCGATCCCGACTACGCAGGAGAAAAGATTAGAAAAAAATATAAATAGAGTAATACCAAACTGTAAAAATGCATTTTTAAGTAGGAGTCTTGCACTTAAAGGAGATAATGTTGGAGTTGAAAATGCAAAAGTTGAAGATATTATCGAAGCTATTGAAAATGCAAAAAGTAACAGTTTTGGAAAGAAAAAGATGAAATAGATCTAACCCTTCTAACTACTTTTAGGAATTAGTGGAATGGGAAATAGTAAAGAGCTTAGAGAAAAACTTTGTGATTATTTTAAAATTGGATATTGTAATTCAAAAGCAATTTATAAATAGATTAAATAGTTTTGGAATAACTAAAAGTGAATTAGTTTATAGCTGTTGAAAAATTTTAGGAGAGGAAGTTTAAAAATGGATTTATATAAATTATCGGTAATAAAAGGAAATTTGTGATAAATTCGGATTTTCGTTTCTAAAAAGTTTTGGACAAAATTTTTAACAGATAGAAATATCTTAGAAAAGATAGTTGAAGTTTCAGCTGTTGACAAAGACTACGGAGTAATCGAAATAGGTCCGGGTTTTGGAGTTCTTACATATGTTTTTACTTGAAAAAGGCAGGAAAAGTTGTTTCAATAGAGATTGACACAAGATTGAAAGAAGTTTTTAGACTATACACTTAGTGAATATGATAATTTTGAATTTGTTCAATCTGACGCTCTAAAAAAATTGATTTTGAAGAAAAGCTTATTGAAGAAAAATTTTACGCATAGTTGTGGTTGCGAACTTTACCATATTATGTGACAACACCAATAATAACAAAACTTTTTAGAGAGTGATTTAGACTTTGGAATCCATAACTATAATGGTTCAAAAAGAAGTTGCTCAAAGACTTGTTGCAGATGAAAATAGTAAAAGATAATTCAAGCATAAGTTTATTCGTAAAATATTATGCAGATGCAAATATAGCTTTTCAATGTCTCAGAAATGTTTTTGTTCCTGCACCGAATGTAGATAGTGCAGTTGTCAATATGAGACTTAAAAAAAGGAAAAGATTTGAGTATGAAAAACAATGTTTCAAACTTATAAAAAATGGCTTTGAAAAATAGAAGAAAAACAATTTTAAATTCATTTTGCAAGTCCGAATTGAAAAAGAAAAATTATTAAGGTTTTTAGAAAAAAACTAAGTATAGATACTAGAACTAGGGCTGAAAAATTATCTCTCGAAAGATTTTTAAAAATATTGCTAGAGAATATGAAAATTTATAAATTGTTGAAAACTAAAAAAATCCTTTGTTTAAATAAAAATACAGGGGGTATAAAACTACTGAATAAATATTGAAAAATATTTAAATTATCATTTATTAGGGGGCAAAAATGGCTAAAAGTAGTAGTATATTCAAGTGAGTCTTGTACTTATTGTAAACAAGCAAAAGGAATTTTAAAGGCAAATAATATCGAATATGTTGAAAAATGTTTCAACTGATTTAGAAGCTAGAAAAGAATTAATGGCAAAAAGGACATATGGGTGTTCCTGTAATCTGTGTTGATGATGTGAAATGGTTGGCTTTGATAAAGCTGAATTATCAAAAAGCATTAGGATTATAATATTAAAAAGTAATGAATTTAAGAGGTTCAGTAAAATGCTGAATCTTTTTATATAAGGTTTAAAATATAAATGATTAATTTATCGTAAATATAATAAATTTTTAAAATAAAACTACTATTAAATTTTTGTAATTTTAATAGTAGTTTTTGATAAAAATATGTATTTTTGATTAATAAATCCAATTTATGATATAATTATTTTGATTTAGGAGGAAAAATGGAAAAATTAAAATTAAGACAATTTATTGTTTTATTTTTATAGTTTTATTTTTGTAGCATTATTTTTTTGGTTTCTATCTAAAAAGTATTGAGCTGACTAATAGTATTGACTATAAAATTATGACTTTAATTCAAAATAATAATATTTTTACAAAAATACTATTTCTCCTGAATTTTTATTAAATTTGTAACATCTTTTAGGAAATGGATCAACTTATTTTATTTTGTTTATTCCTTTTGGAGTATATTTTTATTATAACAATTTGAAAAAGAGTTTTTATTTTTAATTGCTACATTACTATTAACATATATGTTAAATGAGTTAATTAAACATATTGTATCTAGAAAAAGGCCTATTGAATTTTTGTGATAAATATGAGCTTTAGTTATCCAAGTGGACATTCTATGAATTTTTCAGCTTTTTATTTAACTTTTTAAATTTTTTATTTTCAAAAATTTAAAAGTATGTTTATAGATGTAATTATTTATATTATGATTTTTAATTGCAATAAGTAGAGTGATTTTAGGGGTTCATTGGCCAACTGATGTTATTGTAGGTTTATATTAGGGTATTTTTGTTATAGTTTAGCTAGAGCATTATATCTTAATTTTTGGAGGGATTACTGGTATATCTGATTATCTTTACTGTTGTTGTATTTATTTTTACATCAATAGTTGGAAATAAATTGAAAAACAAAACTTTTTGATTGACTTAAAGTTAAAAATCTAAAAATAATAATTTGAGATTTTTAAAATCTTCGATGAAACATATAACTTCAATGGGGAGATGTTGTAACTTCACTTATTATTATATTTCCTATCTTTTTATTCTGTTTCAGAGATTATGTGTTGGCAAGTGCAATTTTAAATTCATCGCTATTTAATATGATATTTTTAAATTCTTTTTAAATTTTTATTTAGAAGAGAACGTCCAGTTTCACATTCTGATATAAAATATTGGGGATATAGCTTTCAAGTGGGCATTCTTGCATGATTGAGTTTTTATCCAGCTGTAATGTACGTTTTGTTTAATGGACATAGTTCATTTCCTTTTTGGATTACTGTAGGTATTTTATTTGGACTTAGCATTGCAATCAGCAGAATTGTTGTTGGAGTTCATTGGTTTTCAGATGTTATCTTTGGTTCTTTATTAGGACTTGTATTTTTTTAGCTGGACAGTATATTTGTATAGTATTGGATTTTATTATAAATTTTTATTTTAATATTAGGAGGATTTATGGTCAAAGCAGTTGTAGGAGCAAATTGGGGAGATGAAGGAAAAGGAAAAATAATAGATATGTTAGCTGAAAATGCGGATATAATTGTTAGATTTCACAGTGGTTCCAATGCAGGACATACTATTATAAACGAGTATGGAAGATTCGCATTGCATTTATTACCTTCAGGTGTTTTTTTATAAGCATACAACATCTGTAATAGGTAATGGTGTAGCGCTTAATATCCCTTATTTACTTAAAGAAATTGAATACTTAAAAAGAAAAGAATGTTCCCGATATTAATATTTTAGTTTTCAGACAGAGCACAACTTGTTATGCCTTATCATATTGATTTTTGATGCATATGAAGAGGAAAAGACTTGGAGAAAAATTCATCTCGGCTCTACAAAAATCTGGGATTGCACCTTGCTATTCAGATAAATACGCTAAAAATAGGTTTTTCAAGTAAATGAATTATTTGATGAAAACTTGTTTGAAAAAAAGTTGAAAGAGTTGTTGAATATAAAAAAATGTAATTCTAGAAAATTTATATCATAAAAGAAAAATTAATGCTAAAAGAATTATATGAGCTTATGCTAGTATGGAGAGATGCAATCAAACCTTATGTTTGTGATGTATCAAAATTCTTGAATGATGCTATAAAAATCAGGAAAAGAAAAATTTTTACTTGAAGGGACAACTTGGTTCTTTAAAAGATACAGATCATGGAATATATCCAATGGTAACTTCTTCATCAACTTTAGCAGGATATGGAGCAATTGGACAGGGAATTCCACCTTATGCTATCAAAGACATTGTTACTGTTGTTAAGGCTTATTCTGGTGCAGTTGGTGCTGGAGCATTCTGTAAGTGAAATTTTCGGAGAAGAAGCTGAAGAGTTAAGAAGACGTGGTGGAGATAAGGGAGAATATGGTGCTACAACAGGAAGACCTAGACGTGTTGGATATTTTGATGCAGTTGCTTCAAGATATGGTTGTAGAGTTCAAGGTAGTACTGAAGCCGTATTAACTGTTATTGATGCTTTAGGATATTTAGAAGAAATTCCAATCTGTATTGGATATGAGATTGATGGTGAGATTACTAGAGATTTTTCCAACAACTGATAAGCTTGAAAAAGCAAAACCGGTTTGGAAAGTTTTAAAAAGGATGGAATAGGGATATAAGAGGAATTAAAAATTATGAAGAACTACCAATTGAATGTAGAGAATACATTGAAATTTATTGAGAAAGAATTGGAAGTTCCGGTTAAGATGATTTCTAATGGTCAAAGAGAGAGATATAATTTATAAAAATAGTAATATTTAATTTTATAAATTAGTACTAATGGGGTATTATATGAGAAAAAGTAGAGAATTTTACCTAATGCCAAGGAACATTTAGGGTTTAGTTATTTTAATTGTATTTATTAGTTTGTTTTTAATAAAAAAATGTGTTTTTAATAAAAATTTAAATAATGATATAATGGTTTTGGAAAAATCCAAAAACTTATGATTTAAACCTTTACTTCTAAAGCATTGGTTATAAAAGATGAATACCTATATTATGTCGGAAAAAGTAATATTGAAGTAGATAATTCTAAAAGTTGAGTTGATAAAGAAATAGGAGAAGTTGATGTTTCAAAAATTGACCAAAACTTTAAAGATTATTTAGCTGAAAAAGGTTCAAAACTTTACAAGAACAAGAGGATAACAAAGACTCAAAAGTTGAAAAATATTGACATGGAGAGTATCTTAAAACATATTCGAGATAAAGATTTTTCAAAAACTTTTGATATACTTTCAAGTGATCAGAACAAAAACTGCTTTTTGGTAAAAATATAGTTCCGATAAATTATTTAGATATTCATTATTAAATGATACAATTAATTCTGGAAAAATTGTTTCAAAAAAATTCTGGAGTTGTGATAAACAAGATTGATGGTCTAGAGAATGTATATGATTTTTCTATTATTGATTCTATAGATGAAAAAGGACTTTAACTTTGATAATGCAAATAATATATCAAATATTGACGGAATAAAAATTGTAGATAATTTGAAATATTATCTTTGTATTAGAGTTAAGGCTGAAACTTTAGAAGATATAGATGTAAATAAAAGTATAAAGGTAAATGTTGGAAATTCAGTTGCTACCGGAATAATCAAAAAGGTAAAAAGGTTCTGAATATGATTTAATTGTTGCTCAGTTTTCATCTGCTTTTAATGAAATTGCAGATAAGAGATTCATCGACTTAAATGTAATAAAGACAGTTTCTAGTTCTTTTGAACTTCCATTAACGGCTCTTACTTCTAAAGATGGTGAAGATTATGTTTTAGTGGTTGATTCTTTCGGTAATATAACAAGAGCAAAGGTCAAAGGTTAAATTTATTGATAGGATAAATTCAAAAGTTTATATTGACTCAAAAACAGTTCAGTTGGGATTTTTCTAATATCTTAAAAGATGCTAGTAAAGTTAAAGAAGGTGAAATTTTAAAGTAATGAAAGAAAATATAAATAATATACTTGAAAAATTTCTCTAGCTTTGTAAAAACTCAAATAGAGGTAAAGAAGAAATATTTTTATTACCAGTTTCAAAACAGTTGATGTTGATAAAATTCAAGAAGCTATCGATTTAGGGTTTTGATACTTTTTGGAGAAAAATAAAGTTCAAGAAATACTATATGAATACTTTGATGGAAAAGTAAAATTTCATATGATTGGACATCTCCAAACAAATAAAGTTAAATCTATTATTGATAAAGTTGAATTGATTCATTCTTTAGATAGAATTTCACTTTTAGATAAATTGAAACTGAAGCTAAAAATAAAGGGATTACTGTAAATTGTTTTAGTTGAAGTAAATATTGGGAAAGAAGATAGTAAATCAGGAATTTTTGAAAGAAGATGTCCTTGATTTTTATAAAAAGAAGTTTCAAAAAGAGATAATGTTTTTGTAAATGGACTTATGACAGTTGCTCCATACTGTGAGGATGCTGAAGATACTAGGGTTTATTTTAAAAAGATGAAATCATTATTTGACGAAATTTCAAAATTTAATTTAAAGAATATTGATATGAATATTCTATCTATGGGAATGAGCAATGATTTTATGATTGCCATAGAGGAGGGAGCTAATCTTATCAGAATTGGAAACATCAATATTTGGTACTAGAAATTATGGAATAAATTAATATTAATGAAATATTAAAAATTTATTAAAATGATTATAATTAGAAAATTTTAAATTTTCGTTTGTTATAAAATATATAAAAATATGAGGAGGAATATTATGGCAGGGCTTTATGGACAAAATAAAGAAATTTGTTGCAGTGATGACTTAGAAGATGAATACGATGATTATGAAGAAGAGGCAGTTGTTGAAAAACAATCTAAATCAGTTAGGGGAAAAGTTATGCTAGAAATAGTAGTAGTAAACTATCTTTAGAAAAAGAAAAATCTAATATCGTTACAATGCCTAACATTAGTAGATTTTAATTTCTATCAGAGAACCAATAACTTTTGATGATGGAACTCAAGTTTTAGATGATGTTTTTGAAGGGCAAAGATTGTTGTTTTTGAATTTGGAAATGTTGGAAGTTGATAAGAAAAGGCAAATTTTTTTGATTTTTGTAAGCGGAGGTATTTATTCTCTATCAGGAAAAATACAAAAGTTACAAAAGATATATTTATCTTAGCTCCTAAGGGAATTGATATTGACGGAAAAAGTTAAAGATCAAATTGAAAATAACGGATTTTATCAAATTTAATTAAATGAAATCATTTGATAAGATTAAGATTTTAGATAATATTAATAATATAGAAAGTAAAAGACCATCAATAAATTTTTAGATGGTCTTGTTTCTATCGGAAAAAGTTACAAAGAAGTGTTTGTTTCTAATTTTTACTCGTTGGAGTTTAAATATGTAGAGAGAATTTTAAAAATTTAGATTTTAATTATGATATTATCTTTGCTGAAGAAGATTATGAAAAGAAAATTTTTGATTTTTATAGGCATGACTATTCATTAAATGATTATTTAGAAACTTTAAGATTTAAAGATATTTCAGGAATAGAACATAGAAATATCTTGGGAAGTATTCTTCATTTAGGAATAACTCGTGAAAAAGTCGGAGAAATATTAAAATTTGATGGATATTGGTATGTTTATTGTTTAAAACCGATAGGGACATTTTTATTTTCTAATGGGTTAAAATTTTCAGGACAAGATTTAAAATTGGAAATCATGGATGACAATTTTATACCTACTAATTTTCAGAAAATACGAAAATGAAAAATAATAGTCTCCAGTTTGAGATTGGATTGTTTTGTAAAAAGAATTTGTGAGAACTTCAAGAGAAATTGCTCAAAAAATTCATTAAAAGTGGAAATGTAAATTTGAACTATGAGGAATGTAAAGATTTTCGATAAGAAGATAAATGAAAATGATATAATTTCAATAAGAAAAAGAAGGAAAATTTAAAGGTTGACAGTTTTGACGGTTTAACAAAAAGAACAAATTTGTCGTCAATATTAAGAGGTATTCTATATGATATATGCAATTATAATTGTTGGATTAGCATTAGACCAACTTACTAAATACATTACAGTAGCCAATTTAAAAGGTGCTGATTCAGTGGTTTTAATTAAAAATTGGCTGGAATTTACCTATGTAGAAAATACAGGAGTGGCTTTTTGGCAGTTTTAGAGGATATAAATATTTCTTTATTTTTATTTCTTTAGTTGCGTTTTTGGAATTTTATTATATATATATATAAATAAAGATAAAATAGCTAAAATTGAACAAATATTATTTGCTTTAATTGCTTGTGGAGCATTGGGAAATTGCATTGATAGAATTAGATTTTCTTTTGTTGTCGATTTTATACACACAAGATTTGGTGGATTATATGACTTTCCTGTATTTAATTTTTGCGGATATTTATATTTGTGTAGCTTGTTTTTACTTATAGTTGTTTCGTTTACTAAAAAGGAGAATTAAGATGATGTCTAATTATGTTGCTTGGAATGAATATTTAAAAGATGAATTTAAAAAGACTATTTTATTAAGATGAAAAATTTTTAAATGAGGATATAAACATAAAAACTATATTTCCGCCTAATGAATCTGTCTTTACTATTTTTGATAAAAATATCACCAAAAAGACATTAAAGGTAGTATCTTAGGGCAAGATCCATATCATGGGGTAAATCAAGCAAATGGAATGAGTTTTTCGGTAAATAGAGGAGAAAAAAATACCACCTTCACTTCGAAATATATATCTTGAGTTATATTCAGATTTAGGAATAACTCCTCCAAATCATGGAGATTTAACTGCTTGGGTTGAACAAGGTGTTTTTCTATTAAATGCTACACTTACTGTTGAAAAGTCAAAGCCAAATTCACATAAAGATATAGGGCTGGCAAATTTTCAGAATAGAGTTATTGAAATTATTTCAAATTTTGATTATCCTAAAGTTTTTATACTTTGGGGAAGTTTTTGCTATTTCAAAAGAGCAATTTAATAAAAAGAGATGAAAATAATTTTATAATTACAAGTACTCACCCTTCACCTTTTCAGCTCATCGATGGATTTTTGAAGTAAAGCCATTTCTAAAAGCAAATGAATTTTTTGATTAGCAAGGAGTTGAAACCGATAGATTGGAGAGTGTAATTTTTGACAGAATTAAAATATATTAGTGATAAAAATTAGATGTGATGTTTTTATCCGAAACAAATTTCTAATTTATCAAGGACTTCAATTCAAAAGCTGATAAAGAGAAATTAGTTTTTGTAAATGGAAAAAATATAAAAGCCTAATGTAATTTTAGAAATAGGAGATGAAATAACAGTTTCTATTCCTGAGAAAAAGAAAGTACTTTAGTTGCTGAAGATATAAATTTAGATATTGTATGTGAAGATGATTATATTATAATTATAAATAAACCTAGAAATATGGTTGTTCATCCTGCTGTTGGAAATGAAGAACATACTTTGGTTAATGCTCTTTTAAATCATTGTAAATTATCAATGATTAATTCCGAAAGACCAGGAATTGTTCACAGACTTGATAAAGGATACAACAGGACTTATAATCTGTGCAAAGGACGATGAAACACATCTAAAATTGAGTTGAAATGTTTGCTAATAGAGAAATTAATAAAAATATTTAGCAATCTGTAATGGAAGCTTTTTCAAAGAGAATGGGCTTATAGATAAGCCTATTGGCAGAGCTGAAAAAGATAGAAAGAAAATGTCTGTAAAAAGCAAATCTGGAAAAAGAAGCACTTACAGAATATAATATCTTTATCTTCAAATTTAAAATATTCATTAGTTGATGTAACTCTTCATACTGGTCGAACTCATCAGATAAGAGTCCATTTTTAGTAGCCTTAATCATCCAATTATTGGAGATGAAACTTATGGAAATAAAAATGAAAAGATAAAGGCCAAAGGACAAATGTTACATTCCTACTATCTTGAACTTTTACATCCAATTACGAAAGAAAAATTAAGTTTTATGGTTTTTACCTGATGAATATTTTTAGTATTTTAAATAAAACAGGGTTTAGATTTTAATAAGGAGTTATTATGCAAAGCGAAAGATTAATTTTTAGAAAATTCAGTTTAGATGATATAGACGATGTTTTTGAGTTTGGAAATGATGATGAAACTTGCAAATTTGTTACTTGGGATAAACACAAAAATATTTTGGAATCAGAAAAAGTAATTACTGATTATTTTATGAAAAATAAATATTGTTTTACGATTGTTGAAAAATTTCCAATAAATGTATTGGTTCTTTTGAATTTAAAGGATATAAAAATAATTCCTTATCTTTAGGATATGTTTTAAATAAAAATTTTTGGAACAGAGGTTATATGACTGAAACTTAAATTTTATGTTTGATTATGCTTTACAACACCTTAAAAGTTAATAGAGTTTAGTCAGTGCATATTAAAGAAATATCGCTTCAGGAAAAGTTATGGAGAAATGTGGACTTAAAAGTTGAGGGTGAATTTGAAGATGAGGAATTTTTAAAGGGAAGATATATAACCTATAATACATAGAGACAATTTTAAGAAAAATTATTTAAAAGGAGAAAAGAGCATGAAACAATTAGAAATGCCTAAAAATGGTGAAAAAGTTTATATAATGAAGACAAATATGGGAAATTTCTCTAAAGATTATTTAATGAAGTTGTCTAAGGCTTGTGAAAATTTTATTACATTGGCTAAAAGAGGATATTATAATGGAGTTATTTTTCACAGAGTTATTAGAGATTTTATGATTCAAGGTGGAGATCCAACAGGTACTGGAATGGGTGGAGAAAGTATCTGGGGAGAATCATTTGAAGATGAATTGATGGTGAATTTTAGAAATTATAGAGGAGCATTGTCAATGGCAAATGCTGGACCAAATACGAATGGAAGTCAATTTTTTTATAGTTCAAAAATAGTAAAAATTTCTGATGATTATGTAAACTATTTAAAAACTCTGATAAAAAGTGTATCCTGATGAAGTTGTTGAAACTATGAAAAATTTGGTGGAGCTTTCTGGTTAGATTTTAAGCATACTGTTTTTGGTCAAGTATTTAAAGGAATGGAAGTAGTTGATGAAATAGCAAATACTTACTGTTCAAATGACAAGCCGGTAGAAGATATTGTAATTTTGTCAATTGAAGAAAAAAAGTTTTTGAGGGTTAATTATGCATCAATATAAAGGTAAATTAATTTTACATACTGGAAGTATGTTCTCGGGAAAAGACTTCAAGTTTATGGAAAGACTTAAATAGATTTGAAATTGCAAAATATGAAACGGTAGTTTTTAAACCTAAGTTTGACAATAGATATGCAGATAAAAGAAATAGTTACTCATGATAATAATAAAATGAGAGCTATTCCGGTTGAAAAATATTGATGAAATTATAGAATATATGAAGACGAGTACTGCAAGTATTATAGGAATTGATGAAGTACAATTCATCAAGGGAGATATTAATAAGATTGTTGAAACTTTAAATTTATTTTTAGAAAATGAATTTACAGTTGTTCTTGCAGGACTTGATATGGACTTTAAAGCAGAACCTTTTGAGTTGAGTAAAGAGTTAATGCCAAGAGCGGACTATTTATATAAACATCATGCAGTATGTGCAAATTGTGGTGTTGATGCTTGGAGTTAGTTACAGAAAGACACATGATGATGAAAGAATAAAACTTGGAGCTGCAGAAAGTTATGAGCCTTCTGTAGAAAATGCTATTATGAAAAAGAAAAATCAGAAAACAAATGGAAAAATCATTACGTATGCTAGAAGATGAATAAATTTTACTTGCTTTTATTTTTAATTATGTTATAGTATGTAAGGTAATAATTTACTACATATTTCCTATAGCATTGAGGATTAGAAGGATATGAAAAGGAACTGTAAAATGGTTCAATGCAGCTAAAGGATTTGGATTTATTTCTACTGAAAGATGGAGAAGATGTATTTGTACATTATTCAGCATTAGAAGAAACTGGTGAATTTAGAACTTTAGATGAAGGATAAGCTGTTGAATTTGAAATAGTTGACGGCGCTAAAGGTCCTCAAGCTTCTGGTGTTGTTAAGTTATAAGATTGTTTTTCTTAAAATGAAAATTAATTTAAACATACTGGCATGTTATTATATTAATATTAATCAGTAAGCAAAAATCTCCTTTTAGGAGATTTTTAAATTTAATCAAAAGGAAATTTTATGAGTAAAAATTATATGAGATGAGTTTAGAGGAATTAGGGAAATCTTCCTATATTTCTAGTTGAACATAATGATGAATGGAAAACTTGGTATGAAGATGAAAAAGGCAAATATTTTATCTTTAATTCCAAATGAAAAATTTACAGAATTTCGCATATAGGAAGTACTATATATTCCTACAATATGGGCAAAAAATATTGTGGATATTCTTTTAGAGATTAATGATAATGAAGATTTAAAATTTGAAAGAAGTATTATTAAAAATAATTGGCTTTGTATGAGTGAATCTGAAAGAAATTTCTATGAATAAAGGATATACTGAAAAAGGATTTTGCTAAAAAGTATTTCATTTGCATATAAGATTAGTTGGAGACAATGATGAATTGTATTTTAGAGATTATTTATTAGAAAAATTTTGAAATAGCAAAAGAGTATGAAAAACTTAAATTTATCTTATGGAAAAATTTGAACATAATCGAGATGCTTATACAGAATCAAAGGGGAATTTATAAAAATATACTGAAATTGCGAAGAAAAATATGGTAAAAAGATATTAATTTATCAATTGATTTCTTTAAAAATTTAGTATATACTATGTAAGATTAATATTAAGGAGTTTTTATGGCAAAAATATTAAGATGTATTGATGAACATAATTCAATGAGATTTTTCTTTGCTTTTTACAGATGATATAGTAAAAGATTTTGAAAAATTACAAAAGAGTTCTGTCAGTTCAAATATTGAAATGGGAAAAGTTTTAACGATGAATGCTTTGTTTATTCTCGATTTAAAGAATGATACTGACTCTATTGACTTGAAAGTTAAAGACAAATGGAGAATGTGGTCTTATAATTTCAAAATTATATAATAACTCATTTATAACAGGATATTTAGAAAATAAAACTTAAGTAATGATGATAAAATCTATGAAAAAGGAAAATCTAAAAAGATTTTATAGGTGATAAAGGAATACTTGTTTTGATAAAGGATTTGGGCTTAAAAGCTCCTTATGTTGGACAAACAAGCATAATTTCTTCAGATATTAGTGAAAATTTTACCAATTATTTCAGTGCCTCAAATCAAACTGTTACTTCTATTGATTTACAAGTTAAAAAGGTTGAAGATGATTATATTTCTTTGGATTTATGATGGAACTATTACCTAATTATACTGAAAAAGATTTATCACAATTTAAAATCTATTCAGATATGTTTAAGACAGAACTTTAGAAAATTATCTGCTTTCAAAAACTGATGATATGAGTTTTATGATTATATTGTTTCTATTTTGAAAGATTTTTAATATTAGAGTTATCGAGAAAAATTATTCACTATACAATGTAATTGCAGTGATGAAAAAGATTGATAATATGTTGTTGGGTTTAGGTGAAAAAAGAGCTTAATGATATAGTTAAAGATGGAAAGATATTGAAATTTCTTGTAATTTTTGCGATAAGAAGTACAAGAAAAAGTATTGAACATATAAAAATTTATTAAAAAACTTTAGAGATTATTTATGAAAAAAATAAATTTATTAGATAATAGAATCTATAGAAATTTTAGTAATGATGTCTATTCCGATAATGACAACTTCATTTATTCAAATGTCTCATACTTTAATGGACACATTTTGGTTGGAAAAGCTTGGAACTGAAGCAATTGCTGGAGTAGGAATTGTTGCATTTATTATGTGGTTTGCAAATTCTTTGGTTTTTAGTTTCAAAAACTGGAATAGAAATAGGTGTTGCTTATAGTGTAGGTTCAGGATGATAAAACAATTCAGAAAATATATTGATACTTCCGTTGCTATAAATTTATTTATGTCTATACATTTGAATAATCTTATATATTTTTAGACTTGATGTAATTAAATTTTTTAATATAAAAAGTGAAGTGGTAATTTCACTTGCAAATAGCTATTTGAAGATTGTATTATTAGACTTCCTTTACTTTTTTTAAATCCACTATTTTCAGGGTATTTAATGGTTCTGCAAATAGTAAGGTTCCTTTTTATAGCAAATTCAATCGGACTTATAATAAATATAGTTTTGGATCCCATTTTAATTTATGGATATTTTGGATTACCGAATTTGGGGTTAGTGGGCAGCTATTGCTACAACTTTATCTCAACTTATTGTTACATTTATTTTTATAATATTTTCAATTTTAGATGGAAAATTTCTAAAGGAATCAATTTGATTACAAAAATTTTAACAATGCTACATTTAAAGAAGTTTTAAGACTTGGAGTTCCAACTGCTTTTTAAATCTTGTATTTTTGCCTTTTATTTCAACTATTTTACTTAGAATAATAGCAAATTGGGGAAAAATGCGTTGTTGCAGAAAATGTTGCTGTGCAGATTGAAGCTATAAACTGGATGACTGTTGAAGGTTTTTCCATTGCACTTTGTGCTTAATAGCATAAAATTTCGGAGCTAAAATTATGAAAATATAGCTTCGGATATAAAAAGGACTTAAAAAATAATTTTAGGGATTGGCGTTTTCTGTTCATTCTTTTTGTCATCAGATTATATAATCAGATTATTTATAAGAGATGACTTAAATACAATTAGAATGGGTAGTTAGTTATTTGAAAGTTTTTAGCCTTTTTCAGAGATATTTTAGCACTTGAAATTGGAATTTCAGGAATGTTTAACGGACTTAAAAACACAAAAACGCCGACAGTGATAAGCACCTTTTTCAAATGCTTTAAGAATTTCTTGTTTATTTAGTTTTCTATCTAAAATTAGATATAGCTTATATATGGGCTGTATTTCTTTTGTACATTTTTAAAGGAATACTAAATTATATTTTCTTTAAGAAATTTATAAGAGAAAACTTTTGATTTTTAAGTTATAATGTATTGATGAAAAATATGATATCATATCTTTATTATATTTAGAAAAATTTTTAGATTGAAAGTAGTAAATATATTCAAATTTTTTTAGAGAGTTATTGTTTGGTGGAAAATAATATTTTGAAGTATTGAACTTGTTCATAAAATGCAAAAAGCCGTTGATTACGTTATAATCTTAGAGTGAGTTTAATACTAATTAGAGTGGTACCACGGAATTTATGCTTTCTCTCTATGAGGCGGAAGTTTTTATGAATGGAGGAATGTTATGAAAAATTATGATTCGAAAAATATCGATGGCAAGATATTTGGGATGAAAGAAGCCTTTTAAATGTGAAATTAATGATAAAGAAAAATTCTATCCTTTAATAGAATTTCATATCCTTCTGGTCAAGGACTTCATGTAGGACATCCAAGACCATATACTGCAATGGATGTTGTAAGTAGAAAAAGAAGACTTGAAGGGCAAAATGTATTGTTTACAATGGGTTGGGATGCTTTTGGTTTACTAACTGAAAAACTATGCGATGAAAAACAAAATTCATCCTGAGTTGTAACAAAAATAATATTGAAAATTTTTAAAAACAATTAAAGAGTATCGGATTTTTCTTTTGATTGGGATAGAGAAATAAATACGACAGATCCTGAGTATTACAAATGGACACAATGGATTTTTATGAAGATGTTTGAAAAAGGACTTGCATATAAAATGGAAATGCCAATAAATTTCTGTACTCTTGTAAAGTAGGGTTATCAAATGAAGAAGTTGTTGGAGGTTGTTGTGAAAGATGTGGTAGTGAAGTTATTCATAAAGTTAAAAATCAATGGATGTTAAAAATAACTGAATATGCAGACAGACTTATTGATGACCTTGAAGAAGTTGACTTTATTGACAGAGTTAAAACTCAACAAATAAATTGGATTGGCAGAAGTTATGGAATGGAAGTTAAATTCCAAATTAAAGATATTGATGATACAATTTTGGGTATATACTACAAGACCTGATACAATTTTGGTGCAACTTATATGGTTATATCTTGTGAGCATCCATTACTTAAAAAAATATGAAGATAAAATAAAGAATAAAGAAGAAATAGAAAAATATATTTTAGAAGTTCAAAAGAAATCTGAATTTGAAAGAACTGAAATGAATAAAAGATAAGACGGGAGTTAAAATTGACGGGATAACTGCAATCAATCCTTTGTACTAAAAAGAAATTCCTGTTTTCATTTCCGATTATGTCCTAATGACTTATGGAAGGAGCAATTATGGCAGTACCTGCACATGATACGAGAGATTTTGATTTTGCAAAAAAATTTGGTTTAGACATTGTTGAAGTTGTTAGTGGTGGGGAAAATGTACAAGAAAAAGCCTATACGGATACTAATAGTGGAATTATGGTTAATTCGATTTTCTAAACGGACTTTCAGTTAAAGAAGCAAAAAGAAAAAGATTTTTGAATATTTATCAAAACTTTGGTATTGGAAATAAAAAGACAAACTTTAAACTTCGTGATTGGGTTTTTCAAGACAAAGATATTGAGGGAGAACCGATTCCTTTGATAAATTGTGAAAAATGTGGTTAGGGTTGCAATTCCTGAAGAAGAATTACCTTTAAAACTTCCTGAACTTGAATCATTTGAACCAACAGAAACAGGAGAATCTCCACTTTCAAAAATTGATGAATTCGTAAATTGTACTTGCCCAAAATGTGGAGGAAGGGCAAAGAGAAACTGATACAATGCCACAATGGGCAGGGTCTTCATGGTATTATTTAAGATATATATCCACATAATAAAGAAAATCTTGTTGGAAAAGATGCCTTAAAATATTTCAATCAAGTTGACTGGTATAATGGTGGCATGGAACATACTACATTGCACTTGTTATATTCAAGATTTTGGCATAAATTCCTTTATGATATAGGTGTTGTTGATACAAAAGAACCATATTTCAAAAGAACTTCTCACGGAAATGATTCTTGGAGAAAATGGAGAAAAAATGTCTAAGTCAAGAGGAAATGTTGTAAATCCGGATGAAATGATTGACAAATACGGAGCAGACGCATTGAGATGTTATGAAATGTTCTTAGGAGATTTTGAAAAGAAGTGCATCTTGGTCTGATGGTGGAATTAATGGTTGTAGAAAAATTCTTAGACAGAGTTTGGAAATTACAAGAAATTACAAACTCATCCGAAGAAATGACAAAATCATTAGAAAAATCAATTCATAAGACTATTAAAAAGTATCAGAAGATTTTGAAAGTCTTAAATTTAATACTGCAATAGCAGCTCTTATGACTTTGATTAATGAGTTTAACTCAGCAAAAGAAATTTCAAGAGAAGATTTGAGAGTATTCTTAATTTATTAAAATCCAGTTTCTCCACATATAACTGAAGAAATATGGGAAGAAATGAATTTTGGAGGATATATTTTTGAACAAACTTGGCCAAAATATGACGAAGCTAAAACAATTGATGATGAAGTTGAAATGCCAATTCAAATAAATGGAAAAGTAAGAACAACATTAATGATTCCAAAAAGATGCAGGATTTGAAGAATTTAAAGAAGCACTTTATGACAACGAAAAATGTTAAAAAATTTACAGAAGGAAAAACTGTTGTAAAAGAAATTTTTGTTCCGGGAAAAAAATTTGTAATATAGTTGTTAAATAGTAATGAAAGAAAGATATGTATTTAATTGCATATCTTTTTGTTATAATTTATATAATATAATTGATATGATTAAAAATTTTATTTAATCAAGGAGGTTTGAAAATGAAGTATAAAAACAAATATAGATATACCGGAATTGGATTTAGAACTTCAAGATGATGAATGGAATAAGGAATATATTGATCACAATAGACAAATTGTCAGAGCAATTGTTGTTGATGACTCAAATTATTTTTACTTTGTTAGAGTTCATAGAGATGATGACTTTGGCAAAGCTACTCTTATTGAAACTGCAGGTGGTGGAGTTGAATTAAATGAAAATTTAGAATCTGCTGTCAGAAGAGAATTAAAGGGAAGAATTAGGAGTAGAAGTTGAGATTATTTGTAAAATAGGAGTTGTAAGTGACTATTATAACCTTATCCATAGACATAATATTAATAATTACTATTTTTTTGTAAAAATAGAATCGTTTGGAGATAGAAATCTGACAACTGAAGAAATTGAGAGTTTTAAATTATCAACACTTAAATTGACATTTGAAGATGCTATAGAGGAGTATAAAAAAATGTTCAAATACAAAACTGGGGAAGCTGATTTTAAATAGAGAGCTACCCGTTTTAAATTATGTAAAAGAAATTTTAAATATATATAAATGTTTTAATTAATTGTAAAAATTAATTAAATTTAGTAGACTTACTTTTTGTATATTTTTGATTTTATGGTAAAATAATAAATATAATTAATAAGATGTGAGGTGTTTTATGAATAATAAAGTTGCATTAGTTATTGAAGGCGGAGCAATGAGAGGAGCTTTTTAAAAGGAGTTTTAGACTGCTTTAAAGAAAAATGGAATTAAATTTCCATATATTGTAGGAGTATCTGCTGGAGCTATTACAGGCTTTGAATTTTTAGTGGAATAGAATTTGATGTTAATAAATTGTTTCAAGAGTTTTTGAAAAATATGGAATTATTAAAGAATTCTTCTGAGCCTATTGATTTGAAATCAACAGTTAATAGTATTTTTAATTTCCTGAATTTGATAAAAATTTAGAGGAGATTTTGAAGCGGGGGTAACTTCTTTGATTGATGGCAGTTATAAATTTTTCAGCTAGAGATGCAAAAACACTTCAGATATGGTTGATAAAAATAATGGCATCATCTTCTCTCGGATATGGGCAAAATTTGTAATGATTGATGGAATTCCTTATTTTGATGGAGGGATGTATAATAGTAATCCACTTGAGAGAGCAATTGAAAAAGGTTATGAAAAGTTTGTAATTTTGTTAACTAGAAATAGAGGCTATAGAAGAGAGAGTTCAGATGTTAGTGATAGAGTAAGATTTGCTTATAAAAGATTATCCTAAATTTATTGAATCAATGGAAAATGAAAAAAAGATAAATATAATGAAACTATGGATTTAGTAGATAATCTAGAAAAAGAGGAAAAAGCATTAGTTTTTGCACCAGTTAATCCTTTTGAAATTCAAATCATTTACAACTAATATGCAAGATGTTGTAGATTTATATAAGGAAGGATATATGGTTGCAAGTCAAAGTATTGAAAAGGTTAAAAATTTGTTTAGGAGATAGAATGATATACGGTTTATCTGATTTGCATTTAGATTATACTGGAGATAAGTCACTGGAGGTTTTTGGCTCCGCTTGGGAAAATTATGAAGAAAGAATGTTTAAGGCTTGGAAAGAAATTGTAAAGATGATGATTATGTCGTTGTACCTCGGAGATATTTCTTGGGCTTTTAAAAATTGAAGAGGCTTATAATGATTTAAAGAGAATTGAAAGTCTTCCCGAAAGAAAATTTTTAAAGGGCAATCATGATTTATGGTGGAGTAGTCTTAATAAAATAAGAGAATTAAATTTAAAAATATGTTCTTTTTACAAAATAATAGTTTTGAAACGGAAAAATATGTCTTTATTGGAACAAGAGGATGGGTTTCTCCAAAATCTTCTGAATTTTTGAAGATACAGATAGAAAAATATATAATAGAGAGCTCATGCGATTAAAATTAAGTTATGATTCTGTTAAAAAAATAAGGAAAAGGAAATAATTTGTCTTTTTCATTATCCACCGGTAGAAAAAGATAGGACTTTAAATGACTTTGGACTATTCGTTAAAGAACATAATATAAAAATTGTTTTATATGGACATTTACATGCATATTCTTTGAATAATGTTGTGGATGAAGTGGTTGATGGAATAGAATTTCATTGTATTTCTGCAGATTACTTAAAATTTATCCCAAGACTTATTAGGAGATAAAATGGAGAAAGAATTAGAAGTTAAAAATTTTAAATATAGATGTTGAAAGAAGTTAAATCCAAATTGGAAAAATTTAGGGGCAAAATTTTTTGAAAAAGTGAAAATCAAGAAAAATATAAGACTTACATCTTCAAAATTTGATTGTATTCCCAAGGGAAGTTTGAGAATTAGAAAAATTTTTAGATAAAAACGGAAAAGAAATTAATTCGGAATCTACATATAAAGAACATAGAGAAAAATGAGTTTTTAAAGAGAATTTAATGAATATAATGTTTCTTTGAAAAGTAGTGAAGAGATGTTAAAAATATTAAATTTTTAGGATATGATAAACTTGATATAGAGAAAAAATTTAGAACATCATATACATTAAGAAATGCACATATTGATATTGATGATATGGGATAAAGAAGTTTATCCTAATCCATATATGGAGATTGAAGTTTCAATTATGGTGATTTGTGTGAAGTTTTGAATTTATTAGAAATAAGTGAGGGGATATTTGCTTAAATCTTTACCTGAGCTTAAGGAAGAATTAAAAAAATAGGAGTTAATATGAAGGAATTATTAGAAATTTTGGTGAGAACATCAGTGCTTATAGTTTTACTTGCAATATTTACTGGAATGCTTTTTACTATATTTGCTTAGCAGATTGAAAAATAGATTTATTAAATTTATTCCTGCATTTATTTTAATTATAGTTGGAACTGTATTCTTAGCAGATGGATGGACAAATATTTTGACTGCAAGAGGTATAAATTCACTATACTATGCAATGATTATAGGTACAAGTGGTGTTGTTTCACCTATTTTTGCTTTATACTTATGAATTTTAAGAGAAAGTAGGTGTTTATATGGGTAATGTGTCGTTTTTGATATTGACGGAACTATCGCTAGAGAATCTCTTATGGATTGAACATTTCAAAAGACTTATAAAATATGAGATTTTAGATGAAAGTGTTTGGGTGGATAATGTGAAACAGTTATATATGGAATATGTTAATAGATATGGGGGCTATGATGCCTATATTGAAGCACTTTTCAGAAAAAATATAGAAGCGACTTAAAAGGATTTGATATTAAAATATAATAAATTCATAGCGGAGCAGTCTATTAAAAAGTATTCAAAAGAGTTTATGTATTCTCAAGAAATCAATTGAATTTCATAAGGCAAATGGACATTTAATATTTTTATTTCAGGAAGCCCTGATTTTTAGTTAAAGAAATGGCTCGAGAAAAATACGATGTTACGGAATTTAGAGCAACAAAAATATTTATATGATGAAGATGGAAAATTTACCGGAGAAATTGTACCAATGTGGCATAGCGAAGGAAAAGATGAAGTCTGTAATGAAATCATTGAAAAAATATGATATAGACATCGAAAAATCTTATGCCTATGGAGATACAACGGGAGACTTATCAATGCTTAGAAGATTCGGTAATGCTTATACAATTAATCCGTCAAACAAATTATTGCAAAGAATAAAAATGATGAAGAACTTTCAAAAAAGTAAATATAATAGTGAGAGAAAAGATGTTATTTATAAATTGAAAAGCAGATGTAACAACTTTATAAATCATAATTTTTAATATTAAGAACATAAAAAGTAGCTCATTGGCTACTTTTTGTTTTTATTACAAAGTAACAAGGTTCCCTGGTACCCACCCTGATGCGAAAGCATCGTGGAGGGTGGGGGTTCTTATTTAATTATGCTTTAGCTATCTTTTTCTCCGAATGCTACACAATCATCTTCATCTTCGGTGTAGGACAATCATATACGCAAAGTGGTTCAGCTGCAATTTTAGCTCCAACCCTTCACATCTAACTTTCCAGTCTTTCATCCATTTTTGTCCTTCATTCCATTCATAAGATCCGAATAAAGCGATTTTTCTACCATTTAATTCTTCTTCAACTTCTTCGAACATTGGTTCAAAGCTTGATTCTTCAAGAACTTCATCTCCATTGCTGGGCAACCAAATGCAACTAAGTCATAATCATTTAACATATCTCGCTCCAAAAATCGTCACAGAAGATTACTTCAACTTCAGAACCTGCATTCTCAATTCCTTCGGCGATACAATCAGCCATTTTTCAGTATTACCTGTACCTGACCAATATACAACTGCTACTTTCACTTAAAAGTCCTCCTTAAATTTTTGAATAACAAAGTAAAAATTTATTGTATCTATAAAATGATACAACATGAATTATAATTAAATTTAAAATAAATATTTTTAAACTTAATAACAATTTCTACAAGATAATAATAATAATCTAAAAATTTGTCAACCATTTACAATATTTTTTTGCATTATAATTTATATGATAAATAGATTACTTCATTATATAAGTTAGTAAAATATCTTTAAATTATTTAGAAAAATAGCTATTAAAAATAATAAAATTGTTTTAAAAACTTGACATAGGGGAATAATAGTAATATAATATTGTTAGCAGTCTAAGAGATTGAGTGCTAAAAAGAGGTGATAAAAATGCTTGATGATAGAAAAAATTGAAGATTTTATATGCCATAATAGATAGTTATATCAGCACATCAGAGCCGATTGGTTCTCGTACAATTTCAAAACAATATGATATGGGAGTTAGTTCGGCGACAGTAAGGAATGAGATGAGCGATTTGGAAGAATTAGGTAAACAAAGCTTTATTCTTCTTCAGGGTAGAATTCCGTCAGATAAGGCATATGACATTATGTTAACTATTTATTGTCTTCACATTTTGATGAGATTTCAAAAAAATATGTATGGAATTGACATTTTATCAAAACATATCAATGAAAATAAAATTTTTAAAAGAATCTGCAAAGATAATTTCAGAGGTAACGGAATGTATCACAGCTACAATGATTACAGATTATATGGATTGTTCCGTTAAGAGTATTGACGTTATCAATATAAGCGAAATTGTTATGTTTTAGTTTTAGTTTTTGATACAGGAAAGGTAATTAATACTGTATTTGATTCAGAAACAGAGTTTAGCATAGAAATTTTTACAAGAGCTTATATTCTATTTAAAAATATTTGATTAATATTAAAGTATCAGATTTGAACGAAAGGCTAGAGTATTTAAAAACTCACTTTGTTTCAAAAATTCTTTTATAACTGAGATTTGATTTAATAGGTAAAGAGATTTCAAAGACTGAAAAAAATCTAGTATTGAGCTTGAAGGAATTTCTAATATATTTAATTTTCCTGAATATCGAGATTTGAATAAAGCTAAAGAACTAATTCATTTCCTAGAGGATAAAATGAACTTGAGGATTTATTCTTAAGTTACAGTGGAGATGAAATATATGTAAGTATAGGGAAGTGAAAATAATAAAGACTTTTTAAATGAAAAATACAATAGTTGCAACATCCCATAATCTTGGAGACGGTAGCAAAGGAAAAATAGCGGTTATTGGCCCTACTAGGATGGATTATGAAAAAGATAATATCAGCTATGTTAAGTTTAATGATAGAATTAGAGATATTTTAAAAATGACGGGAGGCGATAGTTGAAAAACAAAAAGAAATAGAAGATGAAATTAAAGAAGAGAGTACTGAAGAAGTAGAAGAAAAAGATTTAGAACAAAAACCTTCTGATGAAGTTGAAGAAAAATTAAATTAGAAATTGAAGAATTAAAATCAACTTTAAGACTTCAAGCTGATTTTGTTAATTATAAAAACAGAACAGAAAGAGAAAAATCAAATTCTATTATCCTTGCAAATGAAGGTTTAATTTTAAAATTGTTACCAGTTTTAGATAATTTTAACAGAGCTTTTACTCATGTAAATGTAGAAGATGAGACTGTTAAAAGGTTTTGTTATGATTAAAGAACAGTTTGAGTCAATTTTAAAAACTGAAATGGTTGAGGAAATAGAAAGTGATGAGTGCTGTTTTTCGATCCTAATCTGCATAATGCAGTTAGTGACTGAAAGCAAGATGGAGACAGTGGCATCGTATTAGAAACCTTGAAAAAGGATATAAAATTAAAGATAAAGTAATTAGACCGCGTATGGTTAAAGTAGTGAACAATTAGGGAGGGAAAAGATTATGTCAAAAATTATAGGTATTGATTTAGGGTGCAAGCAAACTCAGCAGTTGCGTTATGGAAGGTGTGAGAACCAACAATTATTGCAAACGTAGAAGGAAAATAGAACTACTCCTTCAGTTGTTGCATTTACAAAAATGGAGAAAGATTAGTAGGAGAAACTGCAAAAAGACAAGCAATAACAAATGCAGGGAAGAACTACAACTTCTATTAAGAGAGAAATGGTACAGACTACAAAGTAAAAATAGATGATAAAGAATATAGCCCAGAAGAAATTTCTGAATGATTTTTACAAAAAATTAAATCAGATGTTGAAAGTTATTTAGAGAAACTGTTTCAGAAGCTGTATTACAGTGCCTGCTTACTTTTACAGATAGCCAAAGGCAAGCTACAAAAGATGCTGGAAAGATTGCTGGTTTAGATGTTAAAAGAATTATTAACGAACCAACAGCAGCAGCACTAGCTTATGGAATGGATAAAGATACTGAACAACATAAAATAATGTATTTGACCTGGTGGTGGTACATTTGACGTTTCTATTTTTGGAAATTGGCGATGGAGTTTTCGAAGTATTATCTACAAGAGGTAATAATAGACTTGGTGGAGATGATTTCGACGAGTTTTATTGAACTATATGATTTCTGAATTCAAAAAGAAAATGGTATTGATTTAAGTAAAGATGTAACAGCAATGCAAAGATTAAAAGATGCTGCTGAAAAAGCTAAGAAAAGAACTTCCAACAATGACTACAAATGTGAACTTACCATTCATTACTGCTGTTGATGGAGCCCAGTTCATTTAAATATGGATATTAAGAGAGCAAAATTTGAAGAACTTGCTTCAGACTTAATTGATAAAACATTAGTCCTGGTTAGAGAAGCATTAAATGATGCAGGACTCTACTGCATCTGAAATTGATAAAGTTCTTTTGAGTTGGTGGTTCAACAAGAATTCCAGCAGTACAAGATGCTGTTAAAAAATTAATTGGAAAAGATCCACAAAAAGACATTAACCCTGATGAATGTGTTGCTATTGGTGCTGCAATTCAAGGTGGTGTTTTAACAGAGAAGTTAAAGACTTATTGTTATTAGACGTAACCCATTGTCATTAGGGTATTGAAACAATGGGATGAGTAATGACAAGATTAATAGAAAGAAATACAACTATTCCTGCAAAGAAGAGTCAAATATTTCAACAGCTGATATGGACAAACAGCAGTAGATATTCACGTTTTACAAGGTGAAAGAGAATTTGCTCATGATAATACAACATTAGGAAGATTCCAATTAACAGGTATTCCTGCCGCTCCAAGAGGAGTTCCACAAATTGAAGTTACTTTTGATATAGATGCTAACGGAATTGTAAATGTTCAGCCAAAGATTTATGGATCAGGAAATGAACAAAAGATTACAATTACTGCTTCAACAAAATTATCTGAAGACGAAATTAATAAAAAGTTAGAGAAGCGAACAATTTGCTCAAGAAGATAAGAAGAAAAAGAAGTTGTAGAAACTAAAAATAATGTTGAACTCTTAATCTATCAAACTGAAAAACTTTGAAAGATTTAGAAGGAAAAATTTCGAAGAAGAAAAATCAGCATTAATGCAAAATTGGAAGATTTAAAATCTGCTTTAGCAACTGAAAAGTAGAAGACATCAAAGCAAAGAATGATGTTTAACTCAAGAATTCTATAAAATTTCAGAAAAAAATTATATCAAAATGCTAATCCGCAAGGACAAGGAGCAGAACAAAAAGAAAGATGATGTAGTTGATGCTGACTATGAAGTAGTTGACGAAGACGAAAATAAATAGAATAAAAGATTTAAAAGGTAGTGTGTGATGCACACTACCTTTTCTATTGAAAAATGATTTATTGATATAATTAACTCGTTAAGTTTATTAAAAATAATATACTTTAAGGAGGGAATGATATGGAAATTAAAAATTTATGTATTAATACCATGAGAACATTGGCGCTGATGTTATTCAAAAAGGCAAAAGTCAGGGCATCCCGGACTCCCACTTGGAGCATCACCAATGGTATTTACTTTATTTAATGATTTTATGAAGATTTCTCCAAAATCCAAATTGGTTTGACAGAGATAGATTTATTTTATCAGCAGGACATGGTTCTATGCTTTTATATTCATTACTTCATTTATTTGATTATGGTGTTAGTATTGAAGATATAAAGAATTTTAGACAAATTGACAGCTTGACTCCGGACATCCTGAATATGGTCATACTGCTGGAATAGATGCAACAACAGGACCACTTGGACAAGGTGTTTCAATGGCTGTTGGTATGGCATTAGCTGAAAGTCATTTAGCTTCAATTTTCAATACTGACGATTGTAAAATAGTAGATCACCATACTTATTCAATCGTTGGAGACGGCTGTCTTATGGAAGGTATCAGCAATGAAGCATCTTCACTTGCAGGTACATTAAAATTAGGAAAACTTATAGTTTTTATACGATAGCAATAATATAACGATTGAAGGAGATACTTCAACTGCTTTTTATGAAAATGTAAGAGCTAGATATGAAGCTCTAGGTTGGGATACTTATTTTGTTGCAGATGGTAATAATATCAATGAAATTAAAGAAGCAATAGAAAGAGCAAAGCTAACTGATAAACCTTCATTAATAGAAATAAAGACAAAAATTGGATATGGTTCAACTAAACAAGGAAGTGCTTCAGCACATGGAGAACCTTTAGGAGAAGATAATATTCCAACATTTAAGAAAAATATTGTTGGGAATATGAAGAAAGTTTTTACGTTCCAGAAGAAGTTAAAAATATGAAAGAAGTTGTTGAAAGAAAAAATACTTTTTGTTGATGAATGGAAAAGATTACTTGAAGAATACAAAGTTAAATATCCTGAAAAATATGATTTATTCCAAAAAGTTTATGAAAGAAGAAATTGACGAAGAAATCTTAAACGATTCATCAATTACTGAATTTGATAAAGATATGGCATCAAGAGAATCAAGTGGAATTGTATTAAACAGATTTTTCTAGATTATTACCAAATCTTTTTGGAGGTTCAGCGGATTTAGGGACCTTCAAACAAATCAACAATGAAAGAATTTGACTACTATTCACCTGAAAACAGAATCGGTAAAAAATATTCACTTTGGAGTAAGAGAACATGCAATGGCTGCAATCTGTAATGGGATTTCATTACATGGAGGACTTTTACCATATTGTGCAACATTCTTTGTTTTCAGTGACTATTTAAAAACCCTGCTGTAAAGACTTTCTGCACTTATGAATCAAGGTGTTATTTATGTTTTAACTCATGATAGTATTGAGTTGGAGAAGACGGACCCACATGAACCAATTGAACATTTGGCAATGTTTAGATCTACCCCAAATGTTTTCTATGTATAGACCTTGTGATGCAAAAGAAACTGCTTATGCTTGGATATCTGCATTAAAGAATAGAAAAACTCCAAGCTGTTTAGCACTTTACAAGACAAAAATTGACTAATTTAGAAGAAACTTCATCAGAAGCTCTAAAAGGTGGATATGTCCTAAAAGACTTTGGGAAAAGATTTTTGAAATGATTATAATTGCATCAGGTTCAGAAGTTGATTGGCTTACAAAGTTTGTGAAAGACTTTTAGAAGAAAATATTTGCACAAGACTTGTATCAATGCCATGTATGGAAGAATTTGAAAAACAAAGTAAAGAATATAAAGAAAGTGTATTGCCTAATAATATCAGAAAGAGAGTTAGCATCGAAGCACTATCAACATTCGGCTGGGGGTAAATATATCGGATTAGATGGAATTTCAATAGGTCTTGATACATTTGAGCATCAGCACCTGCAAATCTATTATTTGAAAAATTTGGATTTACAGTTGATGCAGTTTATGACAAAATAAAAAAAGAATTATTCTAATTAATAAAAAAATAAAAATGGCGAAGAAAAACTTCGCTATTTTTGTGAAAATATTTTCATTAAATTGTTGAATATATGTATGTAATTTGATATAATAATGTTGTATTATAAAATAATAACGTGTTTATTGGGAGGTTATTATGAAAGACATCTACTATTATGGAATGGTTGCTTTTTTGTTTTAGTGATAACTCATATTATGGAATTATGTTCTATAGAATGAGGAATAAAGAGTATGTTTCTGAAGTTTATAATATTTTTAATGAGAAAATCCAAAAAAATAAAAATATGCTGAAAAGATATTAAAAATTTTTATGGATTATTTCATTTTGTTATTGCAGCTTTAGGATTAATGCTCTTTTTATTAAGAATTTGTATATTATCTTGGGATTTCTTTTTGTTATTATGATATTGGATAGCTTTATTTTGTTATAATATCGAAAAAAATCTGAAAAATTAAATCATATACTAAATTTAGTTTTTAGTATTAATATTTATATTTTTACATTTAAAATTTACTAATGATATAGAAACAACTCAAAAAATTTATAATATTTTCATACACAATCGTGATTGAAAACGGAGTAAGTGATTTTAAAGAACTAAAAGAAAAATCTCATCTCAGAAGAAATATTAAAGAGTGAAATAAAAAATATCTCTAAAAATGAAAGACAAAAATTGAATTATACGACCAAAAAAGGAAAGCTATTAATAGAATCTGACCTATACGAAGCAGAAGTAAAAAAATTCAGCTACAAAATGAATATGAAAAGCTGAAAATATAATAAAGTACAAAGGAAAAATATTATAAAATTTATGAGCCGAAAAAAATTAGATTAAAATATTAAAATTAGAAATTAAAATACGATAATAAATAATTAATATAAAGAGAGTGTTTGTTATGAAAAATCGTTTTAAAATTTAAAACAGATAATAATTTCATCCCTAAAAGATTATCATCGTTTCTGTATTAAATTTTTTTAAAACAGCGGTATCAAATTATTCTAATTGTGAATTTTTTGAAAAATTTTTTGGGGATGATTATATCAAAAGTGATGAAAAATATTCATGGGCAGTTAAATTTTTTAAAACCCAAATTTTTCTAACAGAATTGAAGTTGGAAAAATAATTTTGAGATTACTTTTTAAGGCTCCAAAAAGATGTTGGAACTATCTTTTTCAATTCGTTTTTAGAATATAAAGATAAGGAATTTAAAATTTTGAAAATAATTTTATAGTTTTAACAGATGCTAAAATTGTCAATGAAAAAGATTGTGGGAAATTGTGCAAGATTTAAATTTTGTTCTCCTCTGTCATTCGTGAGCATAATAGAGAAGAAAAATACAGACAGACATATAACTGTTTGTGATGAAGATTTCTTTGATAAATTTAAAGAAAAATTTGAAAATCCATTTTTCCAAGTTATTCCAACTCTATTGATGATATGGAGATTGATACTTTCTGAAATGAAGAAGGCAGTTGTGCTTTTTATGGATTATATAGACGTTAGTTTAGGAGTAATAGAAATTAAAGCAGATAATAACTTATTAAACGAAATGCTGATTTCGTCTGTCGGAAGTAAAAATGCATCCGGTTTTTGACCATTACAACTATAGAATCTTGGGAGATGATTTAATGATAGAAGAAAAAGGGAATTTTTAGCGGATAATATTTTTATAATTTAATAATGGAGGTAGTTATGGACGATTTTTATAGCAAACATATTTTTATTGCAAGCTTTTAAATTAGAAAAATAATTCTAGAGATATAATTTCTGATAATGTATGGAAAGAAGATTTTATTGATGATGTTAATACTGTTGGAGAACTTGTAGATAATTATGCTAATTATAATTATTTTAATAAGCAGGCTCGGAATTTAATATTTAATTATGAAAAAAATAACCCAGATAAAGGAGATTCAAAAGTAGTAAATTACAAATTTTTCACCTGAAGATTTGAATGGAGATTTTAAGTATATAATTAATGTTAATGAAGAAAAACATATAAAATTAAATTTAGATAAAATAATACTTAAAAGAGTATGAAATCGCAAATAAAAATTTATCTAATGATGATATATGTTACAAATAATAACTATGACAGTTTATCAGATATAAAAATATAAATCAATATGGAAGACGTCTTTATTCTCCTGGATTTCATTAGACATAGGTAATGGAATTAATACAGAATGTCCGGATGATTTACAAATTCATATCGGAAAGGATAAAATTTATTCTAATTATGAAAAAAGTGGTAAAGCGGATTTGAATTATAAAAATGAAGAAATTTTTAAGTATAATTTTGATGATAAAAACAAATACAAATCATATAGTGAAAGATTAAATGCTATAAGACAAAAAAGTCAATGATAAAAATGATAAAAGCATTATAAAAAACTCACATAAATCTAATCTAATACAGAATATATTAAATTATGAAAAAGAGTCAAAAGATGAAAAATAGAAATAGAATTAATAAATCCTGATAGGATGTATGTAGATTTTTATGTAAAAATTTTTTAATTGGAAGAATTAAAAATATTCATCCGAAAAACAAGAATATTCAATTGAAAAACAAAAATATTTAACTGAAAAACAAGGATATGCATATCATATGATGATAGTTTGTCGATCAACTTTATGCATTAGCCTATATTGATGGGGGTGATGCAACATGTCAGTCTAAGGTGATGAGAAAGAAACTATTACAAGAAATTATTTATGATAGGTGGATTGATTGAGAACAATTCATACTGTAACACATAATGGATTTGGATGTATAGCATCTGATGGAGCACCATACAGAGTCGGTAATTATGCCTTTTTGACAGAATATATGGAAATGATGGCTTTTAGTATTATTACAAAGAAATTTGTTATTAGAATTTCACAAAAAGCAAAAAGTTATCGTTTCAGTTTAATTATGAAACAATGGAAAATTTACAAAAATATGTTAAATTTAAAACACAAGTATTGTTGTTTGAAGTTACTCCTCAAGAACAGGGATATGAAATATATCGACTAATGCAAAAACAGTTATATATTGATGAAGAAAAGAAAAGTTAGATGATATTATGAATAGTTTATACGAAGTTGCAAATGTAAAGGCATAGTATTGAATTAAATAAAAAGATAAGGCGCTTTGACTATAATAGGGGTTATTGTAGCTATTATAAGTTTAATTATTAATTTAAAATAGAATATTTAAATTGAAAGGAGAAAAACATGTTTGAGTCAAATAAAATTACATTCACTTTAAAACAAATAACGCCCATTATTCATTTTAAAGGAGAGAAAGATACTTTAAGAGGAACAGATTTAAAACCGAGATTTGATAAATTTTTAAACTTGGTTATTGATGAAAAAGAAAAAGAAAAATTTGTTATTAAAAAACTCAAAAAGATAATAATGAGCAAACAGATGCCTTTGATTACAAAAATTAGGATAATAAAAGGAGAATCTGATAATACAGAACAATATTTTAAAAAGGGAAAATAATAGAGCATATTTTTGGAGATTTAGTAAATCTCTAAAGATTCAGATAAACCTGCTTATAAACTATCATTATATAAAAACATTGATGTAGAATTTATAGTAACAACGATAGATTAAAAACTGAGATAAAAAAATGGTTTCCAAAATTTATGGTTTTTAATACTTTTGGAACTAGAAAAAAATAAGGGTTATGGTTATTTTTGCCTGAAAAATGTGATATAAGTATAAGTAATTTAGAATCTATAATAAAAGAAATAAGTGATAAATATAGTTATAAAGGTAAATCTTATTTGGGTGTTTATAAAATAGAATTTTCAGAGAAAAATTATAACAATAAAGAATTTAATCATTTGAATCTTATTAAAGATTTTCATCAAATTTTAAAATCAGGTATGAATTTTAATAAGGTATATAAAAATCTATTATGTTAAAACAATATAAATATTCTGAAAAATTCGTGTAACGAAAGAAAGGTATGAAAAATAATTTTTGAATAGTCAAGGAATAAATATAGATTTCTTACTTAATAAAAAGTGGACAATCAAAAAGATTTCCCACTTCCCCAAAATGTCCTATTATGTAAGAGGTATGTTAGATTTTCACACTTTTTATGAATTTAGAAAAATAAAAATGGAAAAATTCAGTTTGAAAGTGAGTTGGAGAAAATATTGAAAGATTTGAATCTCAATACAATATATTCCAATACCAAATGAAAAAGCAGTTTTATTATTAGTAAATTATAAGAAAATAGAAAAATTTAGAACTAATAGAAAATTTAATTTTACAAATAATACAAGAAATATATTTTTAGAAATCAACTGAAGATGAATACAGCATACATAACATTTTTAAAGAAAATGTGTGATTGATAGTAAAAGATGAATATGAAGATTATTTTCAATATTCTGTAATAAAAAGATATAGAAGAATATCTCTATGGTATAGGAGAAAAGGAGGATAAAAATGTCAAACTAAATATATTGGTGTAACTGTCGGATCAATTGTTGAAACATTATTGTTGACAACAAAACCTGCAGGGCTTTGGGGAGCAAGTTATATTTTTCATACTTTTTCAAAAATTTTGATAGAAAATTTAATTGAAAGTAAAAATGTAAAAAGAAGACTTTATAATCCCGTTATGGGACAGATGAAATTTCAAAAAGTTAAGGATAGTCAAGTTGGTTTTATTACATGACAGGATAATTTTTAGAACTAATGAAAAATACTGATTTATCGGCTATTGAAAAACTATAAATAGAACAAAAGAAGATGTTGCAAAATAATAATAAAAAGCATTTGACAATTGCAATTGTAGTAAAGAGAAAAATCGATGTAGAAGAATATATAAAAATATATTAGAACACATACAGTTTGTAGTGAAGGAGAAATTGAAAATGATGATAATGTTATTCTAAATATTGGTAAGTATTTAAGCTCATTGAATTGGAAAATACTTTTTATTGAAAAAGAAGAATGAACTACATTTTAAAATTTCGAAAATAGAGTAGTATGGAATCAGGAAAATCAGAAGGCTCAAATGATATTTTTGAAAAATTCAGATTTGACTAATTTTAAAGATGGGCTGTGCATTTTTGAAATGAAAAATGGTATAGTATCTATTGATGATATTTCAGGAATTAACAACAAAGGAGATAAAAAATAACACGGATGGATACTTTGCTTTAGTTCAAATGGATGGAGATAGTTTAGGAAAATTTTGAGAACATTAGATGAAAACAAATTGAAAGATTTTTCCAAAAATTGTTTTGATTATGCAGACAAAGCGTCCGGAATTATAAATGAATATGGAGGAAAAAGTAATATATGCCGGAGAGATGACATATTTTTTAGCACCTTGATTTCAAATAATAGTAATCAGCATTTATTTAGCCTAATTGAGAAAATTTCTAAAATTTAATGAAATATTCGATTATAGTAATGTAACACTTTCTGCAGGTATATTCATTTGCTATTATAAATATCCTCTTGTGAAGGACTTAAATCTGTTTTTAACCTATTAAACAAACTCAAAGAAGATGGCAAATGTAGAACTACTATTCAATTAGAACAACATTCTAAGAGTATGGGAACATTACAGTTGAAAAACTTCTTTTGAAGATGCTGATGTTTTTTAAACTTTTTATCAAAATGGTTGAGATGATGTAAATAACAAAAATGAAAATAAAGTTGATTTATTACGATCAATTCAACGTAAAATTTTCAATATATGAAACTTTATTTTTTTAAAAAGCATTGGAAAGTGAAGAAAGAGAGAAAAATTAAATATTTTTATTTAAAAATCTTTTTGAAGAAGTTGAGAATAATCAAAAAGGAAGATAATGACATTAGTGTTACAAATATTGATTTAAAAATGCTATAAGTTTTTAGTAAAGTCTTATAAACATAAAGAAGAAAAATAAAATAAAAATATTTCAAAAAGCAAGTTTTAGATGAATTAAATACTTTAATCAGCATTTTGAAATTTTATGTTAAAGAGAAAAATAAAAACTGAGGAGGGAAAAATAATCTTATGAGTTTCAATATATAAAATTTTTATTTACTCCATTGGAAGAATATTTTTGAGATGAAGGTTCCTTTTTAGTGAAATTGATGAAAAACAAGGATACTATTTAGTTTCTAAAGATGTACCATCTCAAACTATATATTTCGGCATAATAAGATATCTTGGATTAGCTCATATTAAATCTGATTATAATTATACTACTAAAGAATATGAAGCTACAATAATGCTGTTGGATGCAAAGGATTCAATATAGAAAAAGCAATAACAGAAAAATAATAGTCAAAAAGGATTTTGGAAAAATTAAAAATATAAGTTCAATATTTATTCATGAATTTTTCCGGTGATATAAGTAAAAATATTTGTTCTGTTCCAAAAGATGCAAAATTTGATAAGAGTAAATATTCCAGCATATTAGAAGAATATGTAGAAATAGAAGCTGATGACAGTAAAAAGTATGTTCCTAAAGATTTTGATTATAAAAAGGAATATTAGATGGATATATTTCTATAGATTATGGATATGATACCGTAAAAATAAATTAACAGAAGATACAGGTGATTTAGAAATTTTAACTGATGTATTTACCGGAATTGTTAAAAAGCAGGATTAGGATTTACAATAATGAAGAAAGAGAAAAAGAAAGAAAAATAATGAAGAAGATGAAATGTCATCATTGTTTAAAAAGGAATACAAAATTTTTAATCCAAAGATAAATAAAGAATTAAGTTTTGGTGTATTTTTAGAAACTGATTTTGACGATGATTATATGGAAAAGCATTATAATACTATAGTTGGAATGGGTTTAGGCAATAAAAAGTTTAAGGTAAATTGTAGAAAAGTTGAAGCGGAAAGAATAAGATTAAAAGAAAATCTGACTATTAATGTAGATAAAATTTTTGAAAAACATAATCATAAAAATAATATAATCTACTTTATTTCACCAAGTTGATAGAAGACAGTAAAAATTATAAAAATCACTTTTTGCTTCAATTAATTCAACAAGAAACAGACCACAGATTAACAATTCTGAAATAAAAAAATAAAATAGACAAAAATATTATACAGAATGATAGATTCTGGAAGTATTATAATAACAGATAATAAAGATGAAATATTGAAAAAAATTAAATAATATTGCTATGAAACAAATAGGATATAATCACATTATGTATGGAGGAGAAAAATGGAGTAAATTTTATGGATTAAAAATGTATAACAAATTTATTTGTAGGTAATGGAGATAATAGTTATGGAATAATTGATAATCAAGTTGAAAAGACCCAATACTTGAAACCCAATTATACCATCTTCATCATTAAAAGGTTCTTTAAGAGATGAAAATAATTCTGATAATAATATTAAAATTACAGAAATTTTTGGAAGTGATGCAAAAGAAACAAAAATACTAATAGTGGAAGTTATAGTTTTTCACAGCACAATTACTATTTAGACCAATGAGAGTTTCTGATGGTAATTTTACTTTATTGCTTAGTTACAACAGTTGATTTGTTGGAGAAAATGATACAAATGATAAGTGATTTGAACGGTGATTTACCTTGTGATATGCAAGAAGCTATTAAAAAGGTTAAAGAAAAATGAACAACCCTAAACGATAAATATGGAATTTCAAATAAAAATATTTCAGTAGAAGGATATGATTTAGAACATTGTGAAGAAGATGTTAATAAAGATGTTAATAAAAGCTATTGACTTATTATTAAATATATTTGAAAATTTAACTTTAAAAATGGAGTGCCTATAGTAATTTTTAAAGCCTGAAATTTTTAAAGAGATTGATTTGCCAATAGTTGCAAGAAACCAATTAGAAGATGGACTTAGTAATAATTTATGGTATGAAGAAATTGTTCCATGACAGTATATTTTATTTTGCTATAATGTATCCGGATAATAATGATAGTTTTAAAAATTTGATGAGGAATTGAGAAGCAATATTATAAGATTTGGTGGTGGAGCATCAATAGGATATGGATACTGTAAAAATAGAAGAATATACTATTAACAAATAAGGATGGTAAAAAGTAATGATAAGTAATAGAAATATTGACGAATTTATAACAGTGCAATTGATATATTGGAAAAACGAAAAGAATAGTAAAAATGGTAAAAATAAAAAGGATACTCTTCACAGATTTCAACATTTGGAAGTACAATATCAACAGGGAGTTTATTATCCGGGATTGCTTATTTCAGCAAAAGTGGAGATAGTTCAGTTAATAGAAGTCGATTAATGTGGATTATATATGAGATATTAAAAATACAAATAGATTAAATCTTAATTTGCAAAAGAGATAAAAATGAAGTTCGGAACTTGAATTATACAACTATGTAAAAATTCACACAAAATAAAAATAAAACAGAAATTATTAGTTAAAAAGAACAATAATTGAAGTAGCAACAGCAATAAAACTTGCTATGAATTATTTTGTTATAGAAAATACAAATTTAGATGAGGAAAAAACAAATGAGCGATAATAATAGCTTTAATGTAGGATATGCTTTTTACAATATAAATATTGAAGACGATTCAAAAATATTACAGAAAATGTTAAAAAGATTTTAAATTTTAATTTATCTAAAAATAAAGATAGTTTTTTTATACAATACTAATTTTTAATGAAATTTTTAAAGACTATAATGAAAATGAAAAATCGAAACCTACTTTATAAAGAACAAAAATTAAAAAACTACTTATCCCGGACTTTTAGTTGGACTGGGAAATGCACCTATGGGCGTTCTTATAGATGAAAGTAATGAGGAGAAATAAAAACAGGATTTTCATTTGATTATGTTACAGGACTTCCTATATACCAGGGATCCACAGTAAAAAGGAATTATTCGTTCAAGAATAAAAATATGAAAAAGCATATTAGAATGGTTAAAAGAGGAAGTCAAATTAGAAAAATTTTAGTGGTAATATTGATGAATTAATAAATGAATTATTTGGTTCTTCAAAAATACTAATGTAAATAAAAGAGATGTGTTTTTGATGCAGTAATAACCAGTAGCGGAAAAATTTTTGAAGATGATTTTATAACACCTCATAAAATGAATATTCAGGAGTAAACTCTATAAGAATTCTTAAAATAAAAGAGGGAGTTGAAATTACATTTAGATTTTTAATAAGAAAAATGATATACTTGGTATAAAAGATTATGATAGAAAGAATTTATATGTAAATATATTAAAAGAATTAGGAGTAGGAGCCAAAACTAATACCGGCTATGGATTTTAAAAAGAATAATCTAAAATAAAATTCAAACATTGAAAAATATTTATAAAAAAATAGTAAAAATTATTAAAAAGATGATTTGTCAACCTTCAGTATATAAAAATTACTGAGGTTCGACAGATTAAAAATGTTAAAATTTTAAATAATTCTGTTTCAATTAAAAATTTAGTGGAAAAATTTCAAAAATTTTTTGTAGGTAGACAGAATTGACTTATTAATGGTAGTATTTTCAATATGTATAGAACTACCTGTTTAAATAGAAACATACTGTAATGTAAATTATTTTGACATCTCTTTCTTATAATAATTTAAAAACGTTTAAATAGAAACATACTGTAATGTAAATGTTATTTTTACGTCATCATGACATTTAACGGCATTATAAAGTTTAAAATAGAAACATACTGTAATGTAAATACTATAAAATGAATTTAAGGGAGATAGACTTGAGAATGTTTAAATAGAAAACATACTGTAATGTAAATTTATGGGAAGAAGAGCTGCAATAGAATATGATAAAGTTTAAATAGAAACATACTGTAATGTAAATTTTCTAGCTTTTCAACATCAACATCCTTAATGTTTTTGTTTAAATAGAAACATACTGTAATGTAAATATATCTGTCTCTTAATTTCATCTCCTATACGTCTCGTTTAAATAGAAACATACTGTAATGTAAATTTTCTAGCTTTTCAACATCAACATCCTTAATGTTTTTGTTTAAATAGAAACATACTGTAATGTAAATGAAGCATCAAAAATACGAATTCTACTTCCTTTTGAAAGTTTAAATAGAAACATACTGTAATGTAAATTAAAATCTCTATGTTGTGTTGTGATTTGCTCAAACAGTTTAAATAGAAACATACTGTAATGTAAATAAGAGTAATGCTTTTAGTGGTTCGTAAAACTTATAGTTTAAATAGCAACATACTGTAATGTAAATTTGTGTATCTTTTTGAGCCGTCTTGTGCTGTGTATCGATTAAATAGCAACATACTGTAATGTAAATGTTGTCATTGTTAAATTATTGTAGTGCGAGAATGTGGGTTTAAATAGCAACATACTGTAATGTAAATAAACTCCGGCTCTTGTTTTTTCCTTTTGAATCAGCAAGTTTAAATAGCAACATACTGTAATGTAAATCAAAGTGTGCAGCAATTGATTGATGCCGGAGAAGTGTTTAAATAGAAACATACTGTAATGTAAATAATCTTCACTGCAGGTGTCTAGCTTTGTAGCTTTGTTTAAATAGAAAACATACTGTAATGCAAATTCTGTTCTAAATCGTCTCTTCTTTTTCAAGTATTTAAATAGAAACATACTGTAATGTAAATACCGTTGTTTGATTTACTCTTTTTATGTTTTTAATATAGTTTAAATAGAAACATACTGTAATGTAAATACTCTGTAACTGTTATCACGATTTTTATCAACATCAGTTTAAATAGAAACATACTGTAATGTAAATTGTAAAATCCTCCTTAATACTGGATTTCTGAACGTTTATAGTTAAAAATAGAAACATACTGTAATGTAAATCAATTTTATCCCATGCCTTTTCTATAAACGTTGAAGTTAAAATAGAAACATACTGTAATGTAAATAAAGTTTCTGAAGTAATTTCTTTACCATTTCTTTTAGTTTAAATAGAAACATACTGTAATGTAAATTTTCTTCTCATATATCTATAAACAGCATAGTTCCAGTTTAAATAGAAACATACTGTAATGTAAATCAAAATTAACTCTCATGAAAGATAACGGCTATGTAGTTTAAATAGAAACATACTGTAATGTAAATTTTGATGATTGGGACGTAGGCATTTTGAAGCTACGGTTTAAATAGAAACATACTGTAATGTAAATTAACACAATTTTAAATATTACTTTTGTTAAAAAGTAGTTTAAATAGAAACATACTGTAATGTAAATTTAAATAGTGTACGTTATTCAATGGGTGGCAAAGGGTTTAAATAGAAACATACTGTAATGTAAATTTTCACTAAGATAATCTTTGTCTTTAGTAAAAATTGAGTTTAAATAGAAAACATACTGTAATATAAATATGATATATATAGACAATTAGTAAATAAATTAAAAAGTTTTAATAGAAATCTATTGGAATTGAAAATATAGTATAGAAATTGAGCGAACTATCAGCTAAATAATATATGAATTGTTTATTATAAATATTGATAGAAATGTTAATATTTTTGTAAAATATAAGATTTTTGTTGTGGAAATTTTTATTTTATACATTTGAATGATTAAGTGAGGAGGAATATAATTGTCATTTATACAGAAGATAAAAGTGTTTTACTGGTAATTTTAAAAATAATGATTTGCCTAAAAAAGTCGAACTTACATCAGTAAGTATTTTGAACTTTCTGCAGCAGAATGGAAAAGTGCTTATTAGAGAACATATTACTCCGATTATTGAAAAAGAGTTACAAATGAAGCAAATTGGAGATTATTTATGGGCAAGTGAATATAACAGTATGGGAATGAGGAAGGTGCTTTCATTCTTTTGGATAGATAGTGCTTATGCAACTTTTAAATGGGGATGGAATTTAAATTTATGCCGAAGTACTCGTGGTAAAGTTGTCTGGACAAGAACAGATAAAAGTGTTTTTACATATATACGAAGTGTCAAAGGATTTTACGACAGTAGTGGTAGAAGTGAAAGAAAAAGAAAAAGCATATGATAGAGTATGTATCTAGGATTTATTACAATGAAAATAATTCTAAAGATATAATCGTAGATATGACAAAAGATTTTTCAGTTAAAAGCATTGCTTCCAACTATTAAACGATATTACAATGTTACAACACATTAGAGTCTGTACTGAGCAGAATAGACTTAAATATGGAAAATTATTATTATAGATTTATTAATCCGGAACTTAGTAGTCTTAAGAGTATTCATCTTATATCGTTTAAAATTTAAAAGAAGAAGCACTCTCTCATTTTTGAAAAATCTCTTTTACAAGTGATGATATAAGAGAGCAATACTATAAGAAATTACTTTCAATTTAAAGTAGGATATATGAGTTGAAAAGAGTTTATATGAAATTATTAAATTTAATTACTAATTTGTTAGAAATTTTGAGTGAAGAGGAAATTACTCTAAGAGAACTTATATCAAAAATATCTATATTACAAAAGAAGAAAAGGCATTAAAAATCTTATTGTTATAATCCTGAAATTGTAGAAAAAGTATATATGAACAGTGAAAAATAAATTACAGAACAAGTTTCCATTTTTTACTGAATTAGCTAAAAATTGGTTATGGAAAAGAATTTATATTTGAAAAATTCAGGTATTCTTATGAAAGAGAATTTCTAAAGGTGAGTGCTCACCGGAAGAAGAAATGGCAGTTAAGAAATGTGCTGGCTTGTGATACTGATGATATGCCAAAGAAGATTCCTCGTGAAAGATGTTGTATAGTATGTATAGGGTGATATAGAAAAATAGATTTTTGGCATCTACATCTCTTGTAAGTGAACATGTTGCAAGAGAATGTGTTTGCAGATTTTATACTGGCCATGTAGATTCATTTAAATGGCCTGTGCGTGAATGTTGCTTTGAATTTGGAGAAGAATACACTAAAAATTTTTAGACAACTTAGTTGAACGTTACAAAATTTCTAAGGAAGATTGCATGTTGATGTTTACTGGTATTTATTCAATTGGATATAGGGTAAAAATAGAAACAGAGTTTTCATGGTAAATTCGTTGAAGAATGGATGAAAAACGATGAAAAACATTATAAAAAGAAACGATATCGTCAAATTCGGATTCAGATTTTGGGAAAAAATGATGATAGTTGGGCATTAAAAAGCAGAAAAAGTCTTAGAAATATTTTATTGTGTTCTAATTTCATGGAATTGTTGGATGTGGTAGTAATATTTATCATTTGCAAAAATTATATACAAATCGTTATAATATATATTATTTAAAAAGATTTTAAGTTTTAAATTAATGTTATTTTTACATAATTTATGATGTAATTAATAATATTTAAGGAGGAAAATGAAAGCTATATTATTTGATTTGGATGGAACTTTGCTTCTTTGGATGAGAAATTATTTGTTGATATTTATTTTGCAGAATTGTCAAAAGTGTTTTCTGTTTATAATATTGAAAGTAAGAAACTTGTTGAAGCTATTTGGACTGCGACTCATGAAATAATTAAAAATGATGGGAAGAGAACTAATGAAGATGCTTTTTGGGATAAGTTTACGAGTATTATAAATATTGATTTATCTGATGTGAAAGAAGTATTGCAAAAATTTTATGCAAATGAGTTTTTCACTAAGCTAAAGAAGTGTTCAACTGAAAATAATCTAGCAAAAGTTGCAGTTGAACTTGCAAAGAAGAATGGAAGGAAAGTTGTTCTTGCTACTAATCCGGTTTTTCCTATAGATGCATTAGTTGATTGAAAATGGACAGGACTTGATATTGATGACTTCGATTATGTTACTCATTATAGTAATAGTTCTTTTTCCAAGCCGAATCCCAAATATTATTTAGATTTATGAAAAAACTGGATGTTGAACCTAGGACTGTTTGATGATTGGAAATGATGAAAGGCAGGATATATTTGCAAAGCAGAAAAGGATGAATTGTTATTTAGTAACGGATTATCTTTATACTTATCCTGAATGTGAGTAAATTGTGAAAAAGGGAAGTTTTAAAAGATTTAATTGAAAATTAAAAACTTTATAATTGAAAATATGAGAATTAAAAAGACAACACCAGTGCGAATTAGCTGTCTTTTTGTATGTAAAATTATTTCTTCTTGGCTATTAAAATTTTATTTTTATTCCTAAGGACTTGAATTTATTTTTCATATTCTGTTTCTATATTTTGTGGATAGTCAAAGTTTGCAAGTCATAAGTGATTAGAATTACTCAAAACCATTTTTCGTTAAAGTATTCCAAACTTGCTTCTGAAAAAGATCGTCATCATCTGTTTTTGAAGTGAATTTCTCCTTCTTCTATAAGTAACTTATTGTATTTTTGCACAAAAGTTAGGATGAGTTAATCTTCTTATGATGTCTTTCGCGCTAGGGTTACAGAAGTTTATGTAAATTCTGGATATGAATTTTTCGTTAAAAACTCATCTATCTATATTTGTTGGAATTGCATGAACATTTGACAATTCCAAGTCTCTGATTTTTCTAGTAGCATATACAATAGCATTGTAGTCCAAGTCCAATATACAGTAATTAATGTCCTTATTTATCAGCAATTTCTTATAAATTTTCCTTTTCCACAACCGAGTTCAAGATTTATAGGATTATTATTTTTTAAATTTTCATTCCATTTTCCTTTTAAGTTTTCTCTGCACCAAATATTACTTTTGAGCATTTTCTCATTTCTGGACTGCCCACCATTTTTTCTAAGTCTCATTAATTTTCCTTTCATAAAAATTTTTCATCATAATTATTATATCATATTTTTGAATTTTTATATTTATTTTATAAAAATCTAAAAATAACTACTAATAGTAATATTTTATATCCGCCAAAATATTTTAGAATACACAAAACATACTATATATAGTTCAAAAATAAAAATTTTATTTCTATATATTTTGTTTTTGTAATGGGTATAAATTTTCGGAGGTGATTTTATTGAAGATTATAAAGAGATTTATCAGAAGTATCATTTGATATTTCAAAGATAGAAAATGCAATTTATAAAGTCATTTATTAGTGTTGGTGATGAAGATGAAAAGTTACTTTCAAAAACGATTAGCAGAAGAGGTTTTTGAAAAGTATTTTACAAGATAAGGCAGAAAATTCAAGTATAAGTGTTGAAGAAATTCAAGATTATGTTGAAAAAGACTTTAACTAAGAATAATCATTATGAAACTTTGAAAAGCTATATCTTATATAGAGAAAAGAGAATTTCATTAAGAAAAGAATTAAATTTCTTTTAGAGAATATATTGAAGATGAAAGTTTAATTGAAGTTCTTGCTAAAATTCAAAAAGATTTTTCAACAGAAGGTTATGAGCTTGATAGATTACGTAGAAAGTTTTTGTCTTTTGTTAAACCAAATTCAACTTTGAAAATGAAAAGTTGAGCTTTTGATAAAGGCATCTTCCGAATTAACTTCAAAGGAAAAATCCAAATTGGGAGTATATTTCATAGAATTTATGCTTATAAAATTCATAATGAAATTGTAAATTATGAGAAAGAATGGCATATTGTTGATTTTTAAATCAAAGATACAAGTTTTAATAAAGCTAGTTTATATGGAGAATATATTTCTAGAAAATTATTCAAGTGATGATATTGACGAGCTTGAAAAAGTATATAGATAACAGTAGAGATGAGTTATTTACTTTATTCATCTTTAGATTTAGTATATAAGAGATATTTAATTTGTGATTCACATAAAAAGTAATTGAAACAATGCAAGAAATGTTTATGGGCATTACTATGCATCTGCAATTCCTGAAAAAGATAGAGTTTCTTTGCAAAAGTTTATGACGTGCTTAGTAATTTAAAGGCAACTGTAGCAACTCCTACAATGTCAAATGCAAGAAAGCCGTTCCATCAACTTTCTTCTTGTTTCATAGATACCGTTCCTGATACATTAAAAGGAATTTACAGAAGATAGACAATTTGCTCAAGTTTCTAAACATGGTGGTGGAATGGGACTATATTTTGGAAAAGTTCGCAAGTGGTTCAGATATTCGTGGATTTAAGTATGTTGCAGGTGGTGTTATTAGATGGATTAAACTTGCTAATGATGCTAGCAGTTGCTGTCGATCAACTAGGAGTTAGACAAGGTTCTTGTGCTGTCTATTTAGATGTATGGCATAGAGATATTCCTGAGTTTTTAAATCTTAGAACTAATAACGGAGATGACAGAATGAAGGCTCATGATGTTTTCCCTGCAATTTGTTTCCTAATTTATTCTGGCGTTTTAGCAAAAGGAAAATATAAATTTAATTGGTATTTATTCTGTCCGCACGAAGTAAAGGAAAGTAATGGGCTTTTGCTTGGAAGATTTTATGGAGAAGAATGGGAGGAAAATACAGACTTTGTATTAAAGAGCCAAGACTTGATAAAAGAATTTTTAACAGTTAAAAGATTTAGTTAAATTAATTCTAAAGAGTCAAGTTGAAACAGGAACTCATTTATTTTTTAATAGAGATAATGCAACAATGCAACCAAATTCACATAAGGGAATGATTTACTCTTCAAATCTTGTACTGAAATAATGCAAAATATGAAAGAAATTTTAGATGTTGAAGATAAAATTTTACAAATAGATGGAGAAGATCATGTTGTAACTGATGTTAAAGCTGAGATTTTAGTAGTTTGTAATCTTGCAGTTTAGTTCTGGAAATATTGACCTACAAAAATGATGAAGAAATGGAGTTTAGAAGTTTTTCTACAATGATAAGAGCGTTGGACAATGTAATCGACTTTAAACTACTATCCAAACTACCTTTTGCTAAAATAACAAATGCAAAACATAGAGCAATTGATCTTGGAACAAGCGGATATCATCATGCTCTTGTAAAAAATAAAATTATGTGGCAAACTGGAAGAACATCTAGAATTTATGGATAAAGTTTATGAAAAATAAATTTACTTTTGCTATTAAGGAAAGTTCAAAAATTGCTGAAGAAAGGAAGTTATAATATTTTGAAGGTTCAGAATGGCAAATGGAAAATATTTTGAAAAAGAGATTATAATTCTAAAGAATGGATTGAGCTTAAAGAAAAAGTTACAAAATGGATTGAAATGTCTATCTTTTAGCAGTAGCCCCAACAGGTTCAACTCAATGATTGCAGGAACTACAGCTGGTGTAGATCCAAATGTTATGATGAGATATTCTTTGAAGAGATACCAATTATCTCGAGAGTTGCCCTGATTTAACTCCTGAAACTTTTGGCTTTTGCTATGAAATGCTCATGAAGCAGATCAAACTTGGTCTACTAAAAAGCTGGTGGAGTTAGACAGAGACATATTGATCAAGGACAAAGTTTAAATCTTTATATCACAACGGATTATAAGATGAGTCAAATTTTAAAATCTTTGATTTTTATCTTGTGAAAGTTGGGTTAAAGAGTATTTATTATATAAGAAGTAAGAGTTTAGATATTGAAGAAGTGCGATGGCTGTTCGCATAGGAAGGAGATATTATGGAATTAAATAAAAAGCTCGTTTAATGAAAATGGAGATACTTGAATTATCAAAAAGAAAAATGATAAATGGAAATACATAAATTTAAATGATTTTAACAATGTAAAATATACTTTGGACAACTGAATGGTATAGAAATGCATGAATAATTTTTGATTCCAGAAGAAATAAATTTGTCTCAAGATTTAAAAGATTATAAAGATGTTGGATGAATATGAAAAACTGCTTTTGATGAAAGTTTTAAGTTTTTCATATTTTTAGACAGTATTCAAACTGCAAATCTTCCATATATCGGGAGAGTATATTACAGCAAATGAAATCAACTTTGTCTCACTATCCAAGCTTATCAAGAAGCTATCCATCTCAAAAGTTATGGATATATAGTTTAGATAGTATATGTTCTCTGAAGAAAGAACAAATATTTTATATCAATGGAGAGATGATGAACATCTTCTGCAAGAAATAAATTCATTGGAGACTTATATAATGAGTTTCAAGTAAATAAAGACGCACAGTCTGGTAAAGACAATGACGCAAAATTATATTCTTGAAGGAGTTTACTTCCATTTAGTGTTCTTCTATAATCTTAGAAGAAAATGGCAAAATGCCTGGGCTCAGTACAAGAAATTGACATATAAACAGAGATGAAAATACTCATCTTTGGTTATTCATACTTTTAAGTTACAAAATGAAGAACTCAGAATTATTTATAGAAGAAAGAGTTGCTGTATATAAAGATATGATTAAAACAGGTAGAACAAGAAATTAGCTTGAAATATGTGTTTGGGAGAAACATTCCTAGGTCTTATCAATGCAAATGGTTGAAGATTATTCAAATATCTTGAAACCTTAGAAGTACAGCTTTCAAACTTTGAAAACTTATGATGGTTATGATGAAGAACCTGAAAGCATGAAGTGGGTTAGTGAGTATTCAGATCCAAATGCGATAAAGACAGATGAAGCAAAAGCATCAGCATATTCTAAAATCAAGTGTAATTGATGACGATTTAGATGATTTATAAAATATAAAACTACTTTTTTGACCTCAATTACTAGTACAAAAATTTTGATTTTAGCTATTGCAAAAATAAATTATAGTAGTAATATTAACACAAATAAGAATTATTTGCATTAAAGAAATTTTAAGGAGGATTATTTATGAATATAAAATTGATTATTTCAATTATTATGATTAGCTGTATGTTTTAGTTGCTTGTTCATCAAAATAAAGATGATAAAGAGCAAAAACTACAGAACAAAAAGGAAATAAGAAAGTTATTTATACAACTTTTTTCCTGTAACAGATCTTACAAAGAGAATTGTTGGGGATAAAATGAGTTAAAACAATAATAAAAGGAAATCAAGAACCACATTCCTTTGAACTTAAAAGCAGGAGATATGCAGGAAATTGTAAAGCAGACTTGATTATTTATAATGGTGCAAATATGGAGTCTTTATTTCTGCTATTGAAGATACTGTAAGGAGATAAAAATAAATTTTTAAATCTATCACAAGGATTGACTTTGTTAGAAAAGTGGAGATGGATTGGAAGAGGAAGAAGAACACGGAGAGCATGAAAGATGGGGACAAACATGACGATGAACATGGACATAATCATAAACACGGACATGATGATAAACATGGACATGATAAAACAAATCCACATACATGGCTTTAGTGTAAAAATGCTATTATACAACTTGACACTATTTATAAAAAGTTTCTTCTATAGACCCTGAAAATGAAGCTATGCAAGGAAAATCTAAAAAGCACAAGATGAATTTAGAGCTTTAGATAAAAAATTTGAAACAGAGCTTTCAAAAAGTTAAGAGTAAACAAAAAGTATTTTGTTGTGAAAGTCATGCTGCTTTCAACTATTTGTAAAATGATTATGGATTAAAGCAAGTTGCAGTAACAGGTATATCACCAGAGGATGAACCATCAACAAAGCAACTTCATTGCTGACTTTGTTAAGAGTATAAGATAAATACAATTTTCTTGAAGGAAAAGCAACTCCAAAAGTTGCAGAAACTCTTGCTAAAAATACAAACACAAAGACTGATACTTTATACACAATGGAAAGATTTGACAGATGAAGAAATTAAAATGGATATTTAAAAATTAATGGAATTAAATTTAAAAGCTTTTAGTTAAAATCTTTTAATGAATAGGAGGAGATTATGAGTAGAAAATTTTAAAAGAAAATCAAAAATGAATTTAATTTTAGTTTGTAGTAGCAGCTACTTTGCAAAGTTGTACGAAGAAAAGGAAGAAACAAAGCAGTACTTCTAAAAACTTTTGAATTTGTCGAAAACGAAATATAAAAAGATGAAACAACAGAAGTTTTAATTGATGCTCAAATAAAAAGATGATATTGTAAAGATCTTATAAACATGGAGATCGACTGCGTGTGTTTACTAAAGACGAAGAGAACTATTACTTATAGGTCATCTAAAGTGGGAAATGGAAATTCATATCTCTTGTTAGTGTTGTTTCAAAGAAATAGATTAAGAGGATTAAATGTAACATCAATATTAAAACATGGAGATCATGGTACATGTTTATACAGCTGATGGGAATGAATATTTAACTTATGAAGATCATCAAGTATGTTTCCTAATATTACAGTAGGAACTTATGTGGGTTACATAATTCATGAAACAGAAGAAATTCAAAATAACTATTCATGCAAATATTATTGAAGAAAAAGATAGAGTAGTAAAAATTTTGAGACTATCATTGAGTCATTGGCAAGATAGTAAAGAATATTAGCTACACGTCCAGCAAAATATCTGATGCAGAAGCCAGAATATCAAACAGGAAATCACGAGATTCACGAGATAATACAGAAAGACCAGTGAGAAACCTAATGTTCCCAAAAATGCAGTGAGAAATTGTAGAAGTTAGAAAAATTTAAATATAATAGTTTTGGGGAAAGATCGCTGTTAACAGATATGATATAGTAAAAATTTTAAAAACATGGAGACCATTATCATATTTTATGATTCAAAAGGAAATGAAGGAATAACATATACTGACCCGAGATCTTTATCCTGAAGCTGAGTTTGGCGAATATAAGGAAGTCATAGAGACGAAAATAAAAACCATTTGAATGGCTAAAAGGTGTAACAAAAATTGTAGATCATGGGAGATCGTTGGCATTTATATGTGGGAGATAAGGAAGTTGGAGTTGTTCATGAAAACCCAGAAGCCGTTATCCTAATGCTGAATATATTAAAGAGGGAAGTATCGCTCAGATATAGGTGTAGATGAAAAGAATTATTTACTTATGAAAGTGCAAAAGCTGAAATAAAGACAGTAATCCCATATCTGGACAGTAACCTTAGAGCGATGAGACATTATGAGATTTGGATACAACATTACCTGTTTATGGTTCAAATGGAGTGAAAAAGGGAATATTCTACTGGTTATGAAATCACTATCACGCTATACTATAAAACAAATTATTCAAAATGCAAAAAGCAGGTCAATATGGAGATTGTACAGCAAAAGAAATAGATGGCTTTGCTTTTGAAATATATAATTCAAAACTGGTAAAGATATTGAATCAAAAGTAACTGTTGATAGAGAAGAAGTATTGAAGTATCTTGAAGTAGTATAATTTAGAAGATGAAATGGATGCTTATACTATAGGTGATATTGCATATGTTTATGCAAATGGGAAACTATATATTCAGTGGTTAGCTGATTTTGAAAAAGGTAAATGGAGAAGTGAATATAAAAAGAAACTTTCCACAAATTCCAAAAAGCTGGTTCAAAATGAGAAAAAGTCTAGAAGAAAAGGAGATGACTAAGAATTACCTAAACAAATGAAGAAGATAAAAACTTCGAGTGTAGATAAATCTGAAAAAGAAACTAAAAACTCTACTACAAAGTCTGAAGATAAAAAGTTGATGAAAAGAAAAATGAAGAAAACAAAAACAGATAAACCAACAAAATCAGACGAAAAACAAAGAAGAAAAGGAAAATAAAATATATTAGTTTTTATAATTTAATGAAATTTTCTAAATTTAAAATCACTCAATTATAGAGTAAAATCTGTATTGAGTGATTTTTGTGAACTCACTCAAAGTTTATTTTAATAAAATTTTTAATTAAAAATTTTCTAAATAGGTTTATAAATCTATGTGGTATAATATATCTGTAATTAATTAGCACTCAGTTAATAGACTGCTAATAACTTTAATGGGAGGATATTGAAATTAAAACCAATGGAGATAAATTAGTTATAGAAATGGTTGAGGTGAAGAAAAGACAAGTTCTGGGATAGTTCTCCTCCTACTTCAAAAGAGGCACTCAGTGTTGCTAAAAGTTTTGGCAATTGTGGGATGAAATTTTAAGATGAAGATAAAAAGATTTAATTAAGTTGGAGATAGTAATTTTCTCAAAATATGCCAGGACGAAGTTAAACTTGATAGAATATATATTATTTGTAAAATTGCTGATGTTTTAGCGAAGTTGAAGATTAGGGAGGTAAATGGCTAAAGAAATTAAATTGTGAAGAAAGCAGAAAAGGAATGGAAGCTGGTATTAATAAACTTTCAGATACAGTTAAAGTTACTCTTGGACCTAAAAGGAAGAAATATGAGTTTTAGATAAAAATTCGGTTCACCACTATGTACAAATGATGAGTGTTACTATTTATAGAGAAATTGAGATTGGAAGGTCGCCTATGAAAATATGGGAGCTCAACTTGTTCAAAAGGAGTTGCAACTCAGACAAATGAGTGCTTTCGCAGGTGATGGTACAACTACATATGTACACTTTTAGCTCAAGCAATTGATAGAGAAGGATTAAAGAATGTTGCGGCCAGAGCGAAATCTCTGATTATTCAAAAGGAATTAAAAGGCACAGTTGAAAGAGGCAGTTGAAAGATTAAGGATTTCACACAAAACCTGTTGAACACAAAGAAATGTGCTCCAAGGTAGCATGAATTTCTGCAGCTGATGAAGAAGTTGGAAGGTGATTTCTGATGCTGATGGAGTTGGAAAAGACAGTGTTATCACTGTTGAAGAATCTAGCAGTAATGGAACAACTACGAAGTTGTTGGAAGGTATGCAATTTGATAGAGATTATGTTTCTCCTTATGTGGTAACTGATGCTGAAAAATGGGCGCAGAACTTGAAGATTGCATATATTTTGAGATTACTGATAAAGATTGACACTAATATTCAAAGAAGTTTTACCTGTGTTAGAGACAAATTGTTCAACAAGGAAAACCACTTTTGATTGTGCTGACGATGTGAAAGAGCGAAAGACAGTGGCCTTGCACATGGCATATGATTAATAAATTGAGAGGAACATTCAACTGTGGCTGTTAAAAGCGCTGACTTTTGGGAGATAGAAGAAAGAATGTGTTACAAGATATTTTCCAATTTTAACAGGTGGTACAGTTATTTCCAGAGATTTGGATATGAATTAGACAAAACTGTGAAATGTGAGAGTAGAAAGCAAGGTAACTTCGTTGGAGAAACTTACTGGTATCGTCGAGCGTAAGTAGTTGCTGGAGAACAATCAGCTATTGAAGAGAAAGATTGGCACTAATTAGAAATCTGAAAACAAATAAACGATTCTGAATATGATGAGATAAATTACAAGAAAGAACTTGCTAAACTTGCGGACGGAGTTGCAGTGATTCAAGTGATTGGTGCAGCTACTGGAAACAGAACAAGAAAGAAAGTTAAAGGTGAAGATGCGCACGGCTACAGGAGCAGCAGATTGAAGAAGGTATTGTTCCTGGGCGATGGGACTGTGATTATTAAATGTAATTCCAGAGCTAGCACTTCTTGGAAAAACTCATGGAGACGAAGAACAGGTGTTAATATAATTGTTAAAAGCGCTTGAGGAGCCTGTTGAACAAGTGCAGTCAATGCAGGATTTAGAAGGTTTCGAGTTATCGTTGAAAATGTTACGAAGCTGAGTGGTTTTGATGCTTTAAGTGAAAAATATGTAATATGCTTGAAAAGCGGAATTGTTGACCCTACAAAAGTTACAGATCGACTCTTCAAAATGCATCAAGTGTTGCATCTATGGTTTTAACAACTGAAGCTGCAGTTGCAGATGTAACTAAAAGATGAACCAATGGGACAAATGCCTGTGAATGAATCCTGAATGGGATATATGTAGAAAAGCAGTTAACTTATAGTTAAATTTATGAGTGAAAAATAGAACTTGGATAAACCAAGTTCTTTTTATGGAGTTTTATGATTAAATTATTTTTAATATTATGTTTTTAGTTAGTATTTCTGTTTTAGTGATACATCAAAGTTTTTATTATTATCAATTTAATAAGATTTTAAAAATTGAAGATTTTAAGTGAGAGAAAATATAAGAGAAGATAGAAATTTAATTTTGAGTATATTATAACCTTGCACAGCTTAATTATATTTTTGTGTAGTATTTTTGTGGGTTGATGATTCTATATAAAAGAAATACTTTGAATATGTTGAATGGAGAAAAATTTTGAAAGATTATTTATTTATATACAAAAATGAAGAAAATTGAATATGGAAAAGTGAAACTCAAAAATTAAACTCCTATTTTGTAAAAAATTTAATGATTTTGAAGTGGAGATATTTACAGAGTAAGAGTTGTAAAAAGTTGATGCATTACAATGCTTTTGTAGAACTTAAAATGGAAAAACGGATTTTTAGACTTAAAGATACTATTGAGAAGTAAAAGTTGGAGATGTTATATTTATTGAAATTTATAAATAAATGCAGGAGAGCACCTAATATTTCAATGAATTTCTCAATTTCTTCAATATTTTCAGTTATATCTTATAAAAATAGAGAAGATATTTTGATTTCAAAAAATTAAAAAGAACATAACTTTGACTTTGAAAAGATAAAAATATAAAATCAAATTTTCAGTAAAATTGAGAGCAAAAAGTGTTGATTGGCATGATACTTTGACTGAATATATATGATGTGAGAAAAATGCAAAGAAAGTAGTAGATAGTTTAAATAATTTACAGTTGAAATTAATCTACAAAAGGAGAATTTTTAGAGGTTTTTATTTTGAAAAATGAAACAAAAAATATTCCTGTATTAAATGATAAAGAACTTTATAAAAAGTTTTAAAATAATAAATTTTAGAAAATGAATTGATATATGATAGAAGAATATTCTCCAAAATATGATTATAATATCGGAGTATATCTTGAGGATTAAATACAGTTGAAGTTGAGGATATAAATATAGTTATAGGAAACGAAAGCACTTACGATAATAGATGTAAATTCAATGACAAGTGAAATAAATAAAATAAACGTGCATTATCATACTTTAAATTTAGCATGATTGAAGAAATCTGAGACAGATTTCTTTTAGAGATATTCAGGATAATAATTGAGATTTTAGCAATATGAAAACAAAGATAAAGAAATCTTTGGAAGAAAAACATTAAAACATACAAATCTTTGACAATAAGATTTGGAATTTTCCTGTTTTACTACAAAACTTGGTTTATATGAAATTACAAGACAAAGAGAAAATAATGGAATTCAAAGAAATTTAGAAATAACTGACAATACTAATGAGGACTCTGGGTTGCAAAAAGTGAAGAGGAATCATGTTTTTGTAAAAGGTGGACTTGTTGGAGATATTGTAGATGTTGAAATTACTCAAAAAGAAAAATTTTTCTAACGGATATGTAAAAATATCTCGAAATATAGTGAATACAGAGAAAAATCTATACGATGAAAAACTAACAGATATCTATCATTTTATAAATTTGAAATATGAAAAGAGCTTGAATTGAAGAAAAGATGTTTTTAGACAGCCTAGAAAAATACAGATATAGAATTAGAAGATGTTGAAATTTCAGAGAATAAAAATAACTTAAATTACAGAAATAAAATTGAATTAAAGACAAATGAAAACTTGGAACTTTGTTACTGTGTGGATAATGAAAGTAAAATTAAACTTGAATATTGTCCGTTAAGTGATGAGAGTATAAATAAATTTCTACCTTTTTACAAGCAAAATTAAAAAGAATTTAAGGTTAAGTCCTATGATGATATAAATACTGATGATGGAATTTAAAAAAATATCAGCATAAGGTCAAATTACAATTCTGAAATTATGATTACAGTTGTTGTTAAAAAGATACAATAGAAGTTGAAAATTTTGTAAAAAGTTTAAGTGAATAGAGAAAATTAGTAATAGAGATATATAAATATAAACCCTAAAAAGCAAGTATAATTATGGGACAAGAAAGTAAATTAATATTCTTAAAGAAGAATTTTTACAGATAAAATCGAAAATATAAATTTAATATTTCAAAGAGCTTTTTCAGTAAATAGATTTCAAACTGAAAATTTATATAAAATAGCTAAAGAATTTTAGGAGAAAACAAAGATAAGAATTTGTTGGTTATATTCTGGAATAGCAACAAGTATATTTTTTCGAAAATTTTAAAAAGGTAATGGTGTAGAAGTTACCAAAAGATGCAGTAAAAGACGCTAAAGAAAATTTAAAACTAAATGATGTAAAAATGTTGAGTTTTTATATGAAAAAGTGAAGATCGAAGAAATACTAAAAATAATAATATAGATATAATTTGCAGATCCTCCACGAAAAAGGACTTGATAAAAAGTTGTAGATACAATTATCAAAAAGTAATATCAAAAAGTTGTATATGTAAAGTTGCAACGAGCAACATTAACAAGAGATTTAAAATATTTTATCGACGATGGATTTGAATTAAAGAAAAGTAGTTATGTGATATGTTCAGCAAAAACAGCACATTGTGAAGTAGTAGTGGAGATAGAGAAAGGTATTTAATAGTTTTGATATTTAATGGAGGATAGAACATAATATGAATATTAAAGAAGTTATAAAGTTTGATTTGAGAAAAACATTTTTAACAAAGTTACAATTAGAAGAATGGGAAAATAATATATTGTATAATACCTTATGGTTTGATATCAATATTTCCGTACCTGATATTGAATTTAGTTATATATCACAACGTTTATTTCAGATTAATGAAAAATATTCTTCATGGAAAAATAGTTCCTGGGAAAAATGGAGGTATAGTTTTACAGAATAATAATGGACTTACTATTACAAGTGATTTAATGAGTGGAAGATGGTGGTTTATGAAAAAGCTAATGGGAGTGAAAGAAGGCAAAAATACAAGATTAGAATTGTCTCCATTATATTATAAAGATATTGAACCTCTTTTAGAACATTACAAGGTGAAGCTTTTATATTCAAAAATTAGTTGAAAAAGTATGGTTATAACGATGAAATATGGGAAAGCTTTATATCATATTTAAATGTTGTATATACTAGGAATATGACACTGCAGGGGCAAATCCAGGAGGAAATGGATATGATAATTGGATTAATAAATTGGAAAAATTACATAAATATTATTTTGGAGGAAAATCTTATAGTGATAAATCAATAATTAATAAATGGAAACCATTTTGATAAAATTTACGAAGATAAAAGAAATTTAAATGACAAGTGGGTTTCTTTTTATTACAGATAATTTTTCAACCATATGTAGATCCAAATTTTTAAAAGTAAAAAGAAATAGATTTTAATAATTTAAATGATGCAATTAAAAGTCATATCAAATGATACTAAATAGAGGAAAATTAATTCAAGAAAATAAAAATTATAAAAATAAAAATTATAAAAATAAAAAATTATAAAAATAAAAATTATAATTTTATTAAATTACCATATGTTAGTATAGATGTTAATTGTAAAAATAATCAACAAGATTAATACCTTAAATTAAAAATAAAATATATACAAAAGTAAAAATTATTCTGCATTATGTATTGAAAAACGTTGAAAGGAGATATTTTAAAATGGATAGTAAATTTGAAAAGATAAAAGTTCTTGAAAGTTCAAATACAAAAAGAATTGGATATAAAATTATATGGTGAAGAGCAGGCGAAAGCAGTATTGAAATTTCATAAACAGATTGAGGAATATAAGAAAAACTCCACTTGTTTGTCTTCCTAATTTGGCTCAAAGTTGAATGTTGGTGCAATCTATGTAAAAGATGAATCAAAGCGTTTTTCACTAAATGCATTTAAAGGGCTAGGTGGAAGCTATGCAATGTTTAGAATTTTATGTGATGAATTAAATCTTAATCCGGATACTACAAGTTTAGATGATGTATTATCTGATAAATATAAAAAGACTTGAACAGATTGAGTTTGTAATACGTACTGATGGAAATCATGGTAGAGGTGTGTCTTGGGCTTCAGGATTATTTGGATGTAAAGCTCATGTTTATATGCCTTATGGAACAGCAGAAGTTCGTGCAGAAGCAATTCGCAAAGTGGGACCAGCAGAAGTAGAGATTACTGACTTAAGTTATGATGATACTGTTAAATATGCTTTAGAAATTAGTAAAAAGTATGGTTGGATATTAATTCAAGATACTTCTTGGGATGGATATGAGAAAATTCCAACATGGATTATTCAAGGATATCTCAATAATGGCTTATGAAATTACAGAAGAATTAGAAAACTTAAATGTAATTCCTACATATACAGGCAGGAGTTGGTCTCAATGGCTGGAGGAATGATTGCATATTTTTGTAGAACATTATAAAAAATAAAAACCTATATTTACTATTGTAAAGAATCAAATGTTGCAGATTGTATTTATCGCTCTGCTGAGATAGGAGATGAAAAATCTTATTCTGTAGGAGGAGCTCCAACAACTATTATGGCAGGATTGAATTGTGGATCTGTTTGTAGTCTTATCTGGCCAATTATTTGGAATTATACTGATTTTTATATTTCAGGGTTCTGATGATATGGCAGTTGATGGAATTAGAGCCTATGCTTTTAGTGAAGGAGAAGATCTCAAAATTATTTCCGGGAGAATCAGGAGCTTCAACAATGGGTGCATTACTTGGAGTTTTGACGGAACCCGCTATGGAAGAAACGAAGAAAAGATGAGAATAGATGAAAATTCAGTTATCCTTTTAATTAATACCGAAGGAGATACCAATCCAGAAAAATTATAGAAGAATTGTAGATGGAACTTTTAAATAATAAATTAAAAGACTAAAGCAAGGGAGCGTGATTATTTATGGATAAAAATGTTACAATTGTTAGAAGAAATGTTAGTACTATACTTAGAGATATTTTTGCAACATAAAAAGCTTTTAAAAAGAGTTAGAGGAATCTAACGAAAAAGTAAAGGGTATTAATGTTGAAGATATGATAAAAAGATGAGCATTTATACTTTTAGAGGAAAAGTAAATTTATAATTATCGTGTTCCCACATTATATAGAAAAAGAAAAATTGGTAAAAACGGAAGTGAATATTATTATAGAACATTGTTAAATGAATTAGGAAAAAGATGATTATGGCGAGAACACTTCTTTAGTTAGAATGATATCTGAATTACAACATTATGGGGCAGTAACTAGAATGTTAGATATTACTAAAAAGCCCATTGATTGCTCTTTTTATTTTTGCAGTAGAAAAGATGATAATGAACCGGGATATATTTATATTTATCATGCTTATCCTGAAACTGAAAAATTTGATACAGGCCATACAATCGCTATAAAATGTGCTTTAAATTTTTATAAAGTCAATCTTTTAATTGATGATTTTATTTTAGCTTGTGAATCGCTTAAAGAGAATTTTAATAAATTGCGTAATATTTCTTTTAGATGAATTTATGGAAATATCTGATATAGATGACAAAGTTAAAGAATCAGTTAAAAATTTATGGAAGTTCTAAAACCAAAGAGCAAAGGTTAGGGAAAAAGTTAATTTGTCCAATAAGAATTTTTGAAGACTTGAGTAGTCACATTTAGTTCTTCCAGCTAAAACAACAGATAGAGTTAGACAACAACAAGGGAGCTTTTTATATTTCCTAAATATACTAATCAAAAGGGAAGTTTAGGAGAACCAAAAGAAATAAGTAATTCAATTTCCGAACTTAATTTAGTTTTGAAAACAGAAAAAGTATGATGATAAAAAGAAAAGAAAGATATAAGATTAATTTTAATTGTATTAAAATTAATGGTGGGGAGAAAAAGGCTATCAGGAACGAACTAGAACAGTTAGGAATAACAAAAGGATTTGATTTTATCCAGATATTGAACATGTTTCAGAATCTCTACTTGAATCAAAAATATTTTTAAATATAGATATATTAACTGAATTTAATTATAAATCTTAGGTAAATAGAAATAGTAAAGTTGTTTCTACAAATAGTTGAATTTAACAGAAAATAAGGAGGTAAATATGAAAGCTATTATTTTTATTATTCAAATAGTGGAAAAATCCAAAAAGTTGCAACAAAATACAAGAAAGTCTTGGTTGTGATATGATAAGTATTGAACCTGAGGGTTTTCTTATGGTTCATATTTTAAGGCTATTGGAAGAGCAATGGATGAAAAGAAAAAGGACGTAACTGCAAAATATGTAGCTCCAGTAGTAGATATTTGATGTTGATGTTGTTTTAGTAGGCTATCCAATTTGGTTTAGTAAACCTCCAATGATTGTATTAGATTATTTAAAGAATTATAATTTAGATGGAAAAAGGTGTTCCGTTTCAACATCCGGATCCCAATAATGTTAAGTCAACTTTAAACACTCTTAAAGAATTTATTGGTAATGCAGAGATATATTCCATATAGCAAAGCTATAATATTTAAGACGAACTTTAACAAATGGATTGAAAAAGTTAAAGAATTATAGTATGTAGGATTTTGATACTTAAAATATGCAGTCATTTAATTGAACTGGATTTAAAAATACAGAAAGTATTAAAGGAATGTAATCCACACTAATAGAGACATTCCTTTAAATTATTTCTTTAATTATTTGAGTCGGAAATGATTAAAATCAATTTGTTTTTCATCCCTAAATTTTGGTATTTTTCCATTTTTGATAAGGATTATAGTTGTTTCGATTACAGCCGAATTCTTTTTAATTCTTTATTTTATTATCATCAGTCCATACAATAAGAGAAATTCCGTCAAAATCTTCGATACTTCCATTATTCATTTTATTCTTAAAATACCATTCTACAATAGTTTGATTACCTTTTATGAAAAATTGCTTAATTGTCCAATCTATTACAATTTCACGATTATTCCATTCATTAAACCATAATTTTACTGTTTCACGATTTTCATATTTGCAGCCCAACTTTCTGTGTAAATAACATCTTCTGTAAAAATTTCATCTATTCCCTAAAATCTTTTTGTTTTTATCCACATATCAAAACCATAGTTGAATTATTTTTCTTTTTATTCATCATACACACCACCATATAAGCAATTCTCAATCAATTAAATAAATACAATTATAAAGAATATTTTTATCATTATAACACATTTACATATAGTTTTATAGTATTCATTTTACTTATAACAGTCATTATTTCCTATATATTTTCACAGAATAATTTTTCTATTATTTTTATATTTAAAAACTGACCTTCAAAAATTATTTTTAATTTTGAGGTCAGTTTTAATTTCTTTATCACTAATTATATTTTTCTTGATTTTACAAAAATACAAATGGAAACTACTATACTTAAGATTACTACCAATATTGATGCTTTTTCAATAGAAGTTTGTGGTAGTTTATTACCCATATTTTTGTATTAGCTTTTTGTATTAGTATCATTTCTAGAAATATTATTATTGCTGTTATTTTCTAAACTTGAGTTATTGCCTTCAGAATCCTTTGTTTTGTTATATTCAATGATATATTTTTGAAAAGTGTGTCGTTTCAAATGATGCAGTTTTCATTAGTTTGAGAAAATTTACATGAAGTTAATTCTCCGGATTCGGAAAGGTGATAAACGGCTTTAACATCATTAAATTTTTATTTAAAATTACTTTAAACTTACCAGTCATATCAACTGTTTTGTCATTCAAATTTTTAAACTGTATGTCAAAGGCGTTTGAAAAATTACTTTGTAGATTTTTATATTGTCTGAATTTATTTTCAACACTCAGCTCAGATTTGTAAATTTTGTTTCTCCCAACGAAACTACAGTTATGTCATATTCTTCGTTTCCCGGATTACTTTTTCTTTATAATCTTTACAAGCATCTTTTATTGCTTCAAACATGCCTTCTCATGATATTTTTGCTTTTTCAACTTTTAGGATATTACCAATTGAATCAACATTTCCAGACAAAATTTCTATAGTCTAATCCTTCGTAATCTGATAGTATCCAATGCTAACTTGTGATATCCTTCGTTATCCTCATCAACATTTTTCCACTTCTGTACCATATTGATTTAAGGTTCCTTTTTCCTATATTGTAGCTCATATCCAAAAATATAAAAAATTTCTACCGTTCTTGTCAAAAATAAACATTAACACCTATATGATATGATGGTATAGGTAATGGACTATTTAATTTATGATGACCTTTGTAACATAACAGTTTTTGATATTTCGCCTTTCTCCATTTACCAAGTCTGTAAGAAATTTTAATTCTTTCTTAAGTCTTTTTAATTTTCTAGTATCCAATGCACTGTTATTATATGATTTTTCAGCATAATTAATTTTGTCTTCTAACAATTTTTGATTTTTCATTACCATTTGAAAGACTTTTTAGCTTTTTAATAAAAATATCAATATCTGATCTATCAATTAAAAAGTAGTTTCAAAAATATATTTAAGCATTTCTCCTTCTCTCAAATTAGTTTTCTAAGAGAAAGTTCCTTCTACATCCAAAATAATTTTTGTTTTCTTGAAATTCATCTAATTTTTAAAGAATCAATTTTTCAATAGTAGTTCAGTCTCTATCTTTAGCCAAAGTATTTTTATTTACAATAAAATTATTTCCATCAGGAATTTTATTAATATTTCCACTGGTAATTTTCAACTAAAAACTTTTTATATTCTAAATTTCCTGGATTTTCATCAAATGAATTAAAAGCTATTTTAGTGAATTTGGGAAAATAACTTTTTTATTGAATTTTTCCTAAATGCTTCTTTCTCTTATTTCTTCAATGCCATAAGGTAAATTAACTGAAGTGATTAAATTACCTGCAAATGCTTGAACTCCTATGATTTTTAAATTTGGAGTTTGAGTTAAATCAACTTTATCTATAGCATTTCCTAGAAAATGCCATTTCTCAATTTCTGAAAGTTTTTCTGAATTCATCAAAAGCATATTTATTTTATTGTTTCTAAATGCCGAAATTCCAATTTTCTCAACATTTTTAGGGAATAAATACAAATTCTAAATTGTTTATATGAAAAGCTGCATCATCAATAAGTTTTTAAATTGTCATTCAAATTTAGTGTACTTATTTTTATTATTCATAAATGCACCTTTCCGATTTCAGTTAAATTTTCACACTCTTGAACATCTAATTCTGTTATATAATTTGACTGAAAGGCAAAATTTCCAATTTTCTATGCTATTAGGTAAGGTTACACTTTCCAAGTCATATTTTTAGACTTTCATTTTTAAAATTAATGTTTCTAAAAGCATCATCTGCAATTTGTGTTAATTTTCTATTCCGTTATGTTCACTTGGAATTTTTAAATTTTTATTCTTTTAACTTCTCAAAAGACCTCTATTAGAAAAATCCTTCAATTATATTTTTGATTAATTTAAAATCAGCATTTTCCAAACTTTTATAATTTATTTCAGGTACTTTTTAAATCATCAGATGGATCTACATATAAAAGAAGCTCCGAATAATTTATTTGGATTATTTTTATGTTCAGTCCAAAAAGCGTAACTATATAGTTATATTCTTCATTTTCCATAATTGCCGTTAAATGCATCTGATGCTATATACTGTATTTGGAATATTAATGCTTTTCTATTCTATTATCTTCAAAAACTTTTTCTCCAAGTTCAGTGATACGCTTTAAACTCAATATTTGAAATTTTATTGTTTTTAAAAGTTCTTTCTCCCAAACTTTCCAACTTTTTCTGGTAGAATAAGATTCTCAGTAATTTGACTTTCCATAAATGCAGAGTCGCTTCAAAGTTCTTAATTCATATGGTGATTCCAACTTTGTCTAATGCTATATAGTGCAAAGGCATAATCACTTATTCTTGTTATAGTAGATGCAAGTTTAGTTCATTTTAAACTCTCATTAAAATCAAAAGGCATCTTGCCCGATGTATTTATATCCATCAGGAATAGTAACAGATTTAATAAGTGTATTGTTAAACGATTCTCCTATATTGCGAATTTCATTTCCATCAACATCTTTTGATTATCGCCATTCTTACCTTCACGACCGATATAATCTTCAATTTCTTTTCTTTATCTGGATGAAAAGCAAAACTTACCTTTTGTTATTTTTATACCGTTTTTCTCGTAGGTAAAAGTTACTTTTCCATTCTTCTTAAGTTTTTCAGCACCTTTATTAGAAAAACCGTAAATAGTGTCATTTTTCTATTATAAAATCGTCAATTGTCCAGTCATCATTTATACTATTATCATTTGCAGTAACAGTATGACTGTTTATTGACAAAATTTTGGTATTAATAGAGAAAAAGACAAATAAAAATACCATAAATATTTTTAAAAATTCTTTTTGTTTTCATAAAAACCTCCATATATTTTTACATTACGATAATGAATATCACAGAAGAATATTATAATATTTTTGTAAAAAGTCAATATATATATGAGGTTAAAAATTATTTAATTTATTAATATACAAAATGTGTTTATAGTAATTTAAATTTATAAAAATCTATGATTCCTTCTTTTTAATTTTCCAAGTTCTCTTGAAAGATTACTTCTGTCTGAATACAAGGTAGTCTGCCATTTCATTTCTATTTAGATTTATTTCCAAAGTGCTATCTATTGATAGTAACTTTTTGAGTACAAGGTATTCTAGAAATATCTTTTCTCTAGTAGTTCTCTTTGATAGTATTTGTAATTTTTATTTAAAAATTAAATTTTTGTAGATATTATATTTAAAAAGATTATTTAAAATGGTAATATAGAGATTTTGATAGACTTTTATATTCAATCCATACAATAGATGAATCTGTTAGAGAAAATTACTTCATGGGAATTTTGAATTTCTAATGAAAACCAAAGCCTCGGCAAGGAATCTTCTTTTCAAAAACATTTAAAATATTTCTATTTCCAAAGTAGTCGAAATTTGATAAAGCTATTTTTCCATTTGTAATTATTCCAAAAATATTCTATTTTTGTACTTTTTCCTTGAGGTATAATATCATATAAATTTTTCGTAAAAAGATACTACTGAAAATATTTCTATTATTTCGTTCTATTGAAAAGTCCTTAAATATCGGACATTCTTTTTATTGATTTCAAAAGTTATTCAAGTTGACCTCCTAAAATTTATTAACTATATTTTAGAACTTTTTACATTTTCAAGATATTTTGTTTATAATTTATGAAAAATTTTTATTGTGGTGGAGAAGAAAGTGATAAGTTTAAAGAAATTTGTTATACATTCTAAAAACTTTGTAATATTGCAATAAATTTGAATAGGTGTTATAATCACTTAAAAACGAGATTACGTTTTTAATTTTACATATTAATACAAATAGTTGAAAACAAAAATGGTAGGAGGTTTATTATGTTGGATGAAAAATTTCTGTTGCAGTTATAAAACGTTTACCCAAGTATTATAGATATCTAGAACTTATTGCCGGATAAGGAATTATTAGAGTATCTTCTCAAGAACTAAAGTAAAAATTACTGGCTTGACTGCATCACAAATTAGACAAGATTTGAATCACTTTGGCGCATTTGGTCAACAAGGGTATGGATACAATGTAGAAGAGTTAAAAATTGAATTAGATTATGGGGTTGATAAACCTTATAATGTAGCTATCTGTTGGTTTTGGTAATATTGGTAGTGTATTGTTAAACTATAGCGGTTTTAAAAGAAAGGTTTTAAGGTTGCTAGGAATTTTTGATCAATTCACCAGAGATTATTGGAAGCAAACAAAATGATGTCGTTGTAAAGATATCTCAGAATTAGAAGAAGTTGCTTACTGAGAAAAAGTTGATATTGCAATTTTAGCAATTCCTGCAATACCTGCACAAGAAATTACTGATAAAATTAGTTGCTTGTGGGATAAAGGAATTTGGAATTTTGGTTCAATTCGATTTAAAATTACCAAGAAATGTTGTTCTTGAAAATGTTCATTTAGACGGAAGTCTTTTGACTCTCATATTATATGAATAGCTAAAAGATTATCCTGGTGTAAGATAAATCTATAGTATATCAAGGTGTATTTATCACTTATGTTTTATGCTATAATTGGAATAAGTTTTATTAAAGGGTATAACTTTTTGCGGATAAATTGAGTTAAAAGTTATTACAATTTTTCAATATTGCTAAACTGTCTTATGAAAGGCTTAAGATATATGAATTATATTAATGGAATTTTAGAAAATATGGCCTGAATATAGATGAACTTTTTAATTTTAATAGTTTCTATTACTGTATTTTTACCATTTTATTTTTAGTTTTTCATTTAATGCTCTATATTTATTGGTTAGTGGAAAAATTATTCCTGTTTTAAAAGAAACTCCTTATGTTAAAAATATTTTGGTATTTACAGGGACTTATATTTTGTGTCAATTATTAAACAAAAATTTATATGTATAGGAGTATCAATAATTATATTTGAATTTTCTATATTTTTATGTATTATAGATCTGTTATTAATAGAAAAGCTATTTTCAAGAATTATAAATTTATATATGATTGTTTCGATATTTTGTTTTATTTTAACGATTCTTTCAGTTTTATATATTCAGTATGAATTTAAAATGTATGAGTTTATTGAATATATGGCTCTACATAGACCGATTTCATCATTTTTCAATACGAATTATTATGAAACAATCTCGTGAGTTTATAATTATAATTGCGATGTATTACTTTTTATCTAATAAAATAAAAATAATAGATTGTATTTTTAGTGTAAGTACACTTGCATTTATCGTTTTATTTTTAACTGAAAACAGAACAGCTTTTAGTCGACAATACTAGTGCAACACTGGTGCTTACTTAACAACAATAAGAAGGTGTTTGCATTTTGGGAGTATTTACTATTGTTATAGTTGTTCTTATGATATTTTCAAATAGAATTTTTCCTAGATATGAATTTATAGGAATTCTTTTAGGAACTAGAAAATTATTTGGGAAAATGCACAGAAATTAGTTTAAAGATACTTTTTATTTGAAGTGGACCTATGGCTTATCAAACACAAGTTGGGTTTCACATCCAGCAAATCATGCCCATAATATTTTTGCTTGACTTACTAATTAATTTTGGTATCTAGGAAATTTAATAATTCTTCTCTTTTATAGGAATATTTAAGAAAGTTTACAGCATAAGAAAAAGAAACTTGTTTAGACTAATTGTTTCTTTAACTGTTGTTGTAATTTTACATGGAATGTTGGATGTTTAATACTTTTGGCATCAGACTGCTTATATTTATTTTAGTGTTTTACTAGCAGTTGGAAAGGTTAGTACTTTTGAATCCAAGTTCTTTTTCTAAAAGGGTGTTTTTATGGTTATTTTAAGGTGTTAATGGCTTAACGAAGTCGTTTTTGAATGAGAATATATTAGAAAATTTGACTTTTTCAATTTCTGATCAGAGATAAAGTTAGATTGTAGTGAGATAATGGTGAGTGGAAGAAACTACATTATTTAATCTTTTGACTAAAAGAATTATCCAGTTGATAGTGGAGAAATAAACTTTTGCAAAAATGTAAATTTTTCTATATTAATATGCAACATTTCTTATAAGAGTGATAATAATGTTTATGAGGAATGTTTAGAAGTTTTTAAAGATATTATACAACTTGAAAAAGAAATTAGAGAATTAGAAGTTGAAATGGAAATCAAAATTTAAGTGAAGAAGAAATTCACAAACTTTTTGATATATATGAGAGTAAAAAGACATTATTTTTGAAGAGAGAATAATGGATATTCGTATAATTCAAAAAGTTAGAGGAGTTTTCGTTGGACTTGGCTTTTTAGGGGACTTTTCTAAATCAGTTAATAATTTGAGTGGTGGACAAAAAGTAGATTACATTTGGCAAAAATTTTAGTAAACCGTCAAATTTAATTTTATTGATGAACCAACAAACCACTTAGATATAGAATCAATCCAGTTTTGGAGTCTTATCTAGAGAATATAAAGGAAGTGTCTTATAATTTCTCATGATAGATATTTTTAAAATGCTGTTTGTAATGGATCAATAGAAAATAGAAATTAAAAAGTTTTTAATTGTGGTTATGATGAATATATTTCAAGATGTGAAAAGACTTTGAAATTAATAGACATCTTTATGAAAAACAACAAAAAGAGATTTCTAGGCAGAAAGAAATTATTCAAAGATTTGAAAACTATGGGAAAATAATAGATTTATAAAACAGGCTAGTTCAAGACGTAAGCCTTTTGATAAAATTGATTTGATTGAAAACCCTGAAATTTATAAAAATTCTATGAAATTAAAACTTGTTCCAGAAGTTGAATCTGGGAAAGATGTTTTTGACAATTTCAGATTTATCAATGGGTTTTAATGACAAAATTTTATTTGATAATATAAATTTAAATATTTATAAGGAGATAAGATTGGTCTTGTTGGAAAAATGGAGTTGGAAGACAACTTTATTTAAAATAATTTGTAATAATCTAGAGGCTATAAAAGGAAGTTGTGATTTAGGTGCTAGAGTATCGGTGGGTTATTACGATCGAGGAACAAAAACTCTGAGTAATCAAAATTCTGTTATGGATGAATTTTGGATGCATATCCAAAGATGAATAATTTTGAAGTTAGAAGTCATCTTGCAAAGTTTAATTTTTATGATGAAGATTTATTTAGAGTCTGTTGGAGAATTAAGTGGTGGAGAAAAAGAGCAAGACTTGAGGCTTTTTAAAACTTATGTTATCCAAATCCAATTTTTACTTTAGATGAACCGACCAATCATTTAGATATTGAAAGTAAAGAAGTTTTGGAAAGACATTAGTAGATTATTCTGGAACTGTTCTACCATTTCTCATGATAGGTATTTTTAAATAAGGTTGTAAATAAAATTTGGTATTTGGAAGATGGAAAAATAACTGAGTTCTATGGAAATTATGAGTTATAGAAAAGTTAAATGAAAAAGATGAAGTGAAGAAAAAGATAATTTCAAAAACTGAAATTGAGAGAGAGAAAAGAGAGAAGTGAGAAAGACAAGAAAAGAGCAAAAACAAAAATTAAAAGAAATTGAAAATAAAATTTTTGAAATTGAAGAGAAAATTGAAATTTGTAACAGATATTCAAAAATCCGAAAATTTTTAATGATAAAGATAAATTTTTAGAGATTAGTCAAGATTTATCTGAGTTGATAAAAGAAAAAGAAAGATTTATATTTAGAATGGGAAAATTACTTGTAGGAGAATAGTATGAATAATGTTAACTGTTAGAATGTTCAAAAGGAGTTTTTAAAGAAATCTTGTGAGATTATTAAATTTGATGATAGTTTATATGACCTTTTAGGCCAGAAAGAACTATGAAATAAATATCCCTGTTAAGATGGATAATGGAAAAGTTAGAATTTTTAAAGGTTATCGATTCACAACATTGTGATGTTACAGGACCATATAAAGGTGGGATTAGATTTCATCCTAGTGTAAATGTTGATGAAGTTAAAAAGCTTTATCTATTTGGATGAGTTTTGAAAATGTTCTGCAACTCATCTTCCTTTTGGTGGAGGAAAAGGTGGGATAATTGTGGATGTAAATGAATTATCCTGAAAATGAACTTGAAAGACTTTCAAGAGGATATGTAAAGAATTGTATAAATATTGAGATAGATTTGATATTCCAGCTCGGATGTAAATACTAATGAAAGAGTTATGGCTTGGATGTTAGATGAGTATAAAATTAACCGGAAACAATACTCTTGCAACTTTTTACAGGGAAAGCATTAGGTTTTGGTGTGTTCTTATGGGAGAAAAGCAGCAACGGGAGTTGGAGTTGCTGTGATGACAAGAGAAGCTCTAAAAATAGGTATAAATATAGAGAATCAAAAATGCTATTCAAGGTTTTTGGAAATGTAGGCTCTAATACGGCAAAAACATTTAGAAAGAATGGTGGAAATATTTTATCAATTTCAGAATATGATAAAGAAAAAGGACGTTGTCAATCTATAATGAAAATGGTTTTTAATGTTTCAGAATTAATTGATACGTTTTTCAATCATACATTATATGATTTTAAAGCAGCAACATATTTCTATCGATCAGTTCTATTCTTTTAGATGTAGATTAGTATTCCATGTGCTTTTGGAAAATTCTATTACTGAAGAAGAGGCTCAAAAATAAGAGCTAAATTAATTATTGAAGGAGCGAACGGCCCAGTAAATTATCTATGCAGATAGAATTTTAATACATGTTGTAGTTATTCCAGATATTTTGTGCAAATTCAGGTGGAGTTATTGCTTCATATTTTGAGTGGGTTCAAAAATATATCCGGTATTGATATGACTGAAGATGATGTTTTTGAATAAAGTAGATATAAAATGTTACTTGCATATAATGAAATAATTAAAATACAAAAATCAATATGGTGTATACAATGAGACTTGCTTCTTATATTTATTCTGTTTTAAGACCTAACGATACTAAAGTTGAGATCGAGAAATTTAATTTTTAAAATAATTTTGCTTTTGGTACTTGACATTAATTAAAAATATTCTATTATATTAGTAGAGTCAGACAAAGATATAATTAAATAAATAAAAATTTAGTAAATTGGTCTCTATTTAGAGGTAAAAAAGACCAAATATAGGAGGAAAGTATGAGCAGAATTGAAGATTTTGGAAAATTTACTTTTTGAAACAAAAGTGCAATGAAAAGAAAACTGCCATATCCGATATATTTAAAGTGGAAAAATGCAATTAGAAAGGAAGAATTGTTGGATAAAGACAGGTGCTGATATAATTGCACATGCAATGAAAGAGTGGGCGATTGAAAAAGGGCGCGACACATTATTGTCACTGGTTTCAACCATTGAATGGTAATACAGCAAAACATGAGAGTTTCATAGCAAATCAAATGAAAAATTTGCCTATAGTTAGATTTTCAGGAGAAGAACTTTTTTAAAGAGTGAACCCGATGCTTTCGTCTTTTTCCAAATGGTGGAATGAGATCTACATTTGAAGCTAGAGGTTATACATATTGGGATTGTGACTGCTAATGCTTTTATAATGGACAATATTTTATATATTCCTTCAATTTTTGTTTCCTTTGATGGAATAAGTTTGGATAAAAAGCTCCTCTTTTTAGTATGGACTTTTTATCAAAAACAAGCTACAGATTTATATAATTTATTTTCAGATGAAAGATTTTTGAGAGTCAGAATTAAAGTTGGTTTAGAGCAAGAGTTTTTCTGTCATTGATAGAAAATTTTATGAGACAAAGAGTTGACCTTATAAATACAGGAAGAACATTAATTGGAGAAATACCACCTGAGATCAAGAGCTATTACAACATTATTTTTGGTTCGATTCCTAAAAGGGTTATGAATTATTATAATAGTATTAATATTAGAGGAATTGGAATAAATTCAAAGACTGAACATAATAGAGGTGCTCCGGGACAGTTTTGAAGTTGCAATTTTATATGATACGGTAAAGTGTTTCCAGTAGGATAACAATCAAATTGTCATGGAAGTTTTTAAGAAATACGGCTTATGAGCATGATTTAGTTTTGTTTATTACATGAAAAGCCTTTTAAAATGTTAATGGAAGTGGTAAAACATAATAATTGGTCTTAGTTACTAAATTATGTGTAAAAATTTACTAAATTTACCAAAAGATGATAATGAAATAGATGGTCAATTTTTGCAATTTTTATGGTTGCTACAGTTTCTGCCTGTAAATAAATATTCTTCACTACTTAGGGTGTCATCTTCTAGTGTTAGAAATGATTTAAGAAAGCTTGGTGGAGATGAAGCTCCGCCGTCAATAGTATCTGTATATTTAGAAATGAGTGAAAATGTCTTATACGATATTTTAGAAATGGAAGGTAAAGATTCTATTAAATTAAATGATTTTTAATATCAGTAATTTGGAATTTGCACCTAGAGATACTGATGATGAAATAGAACATCGCCATTTGCTTATACAGGTGGAAAATTTGAATTTAGAATGCAGGACGATACAAAAGTGCGCAGATTGTAATATAATTCAAATACAATTGTAGATGCAGAGCTTAAAGATATTTTTGGAAAAAGTTGAGAATATTAAAGATAAGACTGAGAGAATTTCTGTGTAAAAATATTTTAAAAGAAATTTTATTGAAAGTGAAAAGAATCATTTTCTGGAGATAATTATTCAAAAGAATGGATTGAAGAGGCAGAGAGAGGGTTAAAAATAATAGGAACATATTTAGACGCTTTTGTTATATGCTAAAAGAAAGTAAAGAATATAGAAGTTCTTTTGAAAAATGATATTTTAAATGATTTAGAATTGCGTCTGCTTATGATGTTTTGTATTCAAGATATTAAGAAAAATACTTATATGTTAGAGATGAAAACATTGGTTAATATGATTAATAAAGATGTTATTCCATCTTGTATAAAAAGAACTTAACTTTGAAATGATTTTAAATGAGAAAAAATAAAAATGCAAAAGCTTTAATGAAAGAGTAAACAAACCAAATAATTTACTTTAAGGATTATTTGTTAAACTTGAAGAATTTAAAGAGTTTGAAAAAACAGTTATAAGTAAAAAGGAATTGATGGAGTAATTAGTTTACATAAATTGTTCCAAAAAATTTCGAAGAAATTAGGAAAAATCAGTGATGAAATTGAATCAAATGTTTCAAGAGAAAATTGGGATATACCAACTTGTGAAGAAATGTTTAGAGTATTAAATTAGGAGGATATGATGAGTAAATTTATTTTCATTACAGGAGGAGTTGTTTCTGGAATAGGTAAAGGAATATGTGAGCAAGTTTGGGAAGACTTTTTAAAAGGATAGAGGATTTAGTGTTTTTATGCAAAAATTGATCCTATATTAATGTTGACCCGATGTACTATGAGTCCTTATCAACATGGAGAAGTTTTGTAACAAAAAGATGGTGCAGAAACTGATTTGGATTTAGGACATTACGAAAGATTTATTGATGAAGAACTTACTCAAAAAAGTAATGTTACTACAGGACGAATTTATAGTGAAGTAATTCAAAAAGAACGTAGAGGAGATTATAACGGTTCAACAGTTCAAGTTATTCTCATATCACTGATAGAATTAAGGGATATGTTTATAAGGCTGCTGAAGAGGTAAAGCTGATATAATAATAACTGAAAATAGGAGGAACTGTAGGAGACACTGAATCACTTCCTTTTATTGAAGCGATTAGACAAATTCATGCTGAAAACAAAAAAGAAGGTGTTTTATTTATCTACATTACACTAGTTCCAACAATACCGGGGTCAGACGAATTAAAAACTAAAGCCAACTCAACATTCTTTTTAAAGAGCTTGAGAGTCAAGGAATAAAGACAAATATAATTGTCGTTAGAAGTCCTGAGAAAATTTCTGATGAGATAAAAATAAAAATCAGTCTTTTCTGTGATGTTCCAAAGAGTGCAATTGTTCAATCTGAAAATGTTGATTTTATTTATGAAGTTCCTGTTAGATTACATGAACAAGGTTTAGATGATTATGTTTTACATAAACTTTGTCTGGAAGGAAAACCAATAATAAAGAATAATTGGAAAGAAATGGTTGATTCTTATCGAACAGTAAAAACAGAATTAGAAATTGGACTTGTTGGTAAGTATGTTCAGCTTCATGATGCTTACCTTTCTGTTTCCCAGGCCTTAATAGATGCAGGATATAAAAATGTTCATAAGATTAATATTCGTTGGATAAATTCTGAAGAAGTTACTGCAGAAAAATTCTAAAAGAAGTATTTAAAGGACTTGATGGAATTATAGTTCCAGGCGGTTTTTGGAGGTAGAGGAATTGAAGGAATGATTGCTACAAGCAAATATGCAAGAGAAAATAACATTCCTTATTTTGGTATATGTCTTGGAATGCAAATTGCAATTATAGATATTGCTAGAAATGTTGCAAATCTTGAAGGAGCAGATTCAACTGAAAAAGATGATACTACAAAATATCCTGTTATAGATTTGATGGAAAAATCAATTTGATGTTGAAAAATATAGGGGAACTTTAAGACTTGGAAATTATGATTGTGAACTTTTAAAGAATACTAAAGCTAGAGAACTTTATAATTCTGAAATTATTCAAGAAAGACATAGACATAGATATGAATTTAATAATAAATTTAGAAAAGAGCTTGAAAAAGCTAGGCGTTATTTTTCAGGGCATAAATCCTGAACTTGACTTGGTTGAAATTATCGAATACACTGGTAGCGATTATTTTGTAGCTTGTCAATTCCATCCGGAATTTAAATCAAGACCAAATAAAGTTCATCCGTTATTTGATGGATTTATAAAGGCATCTATAAAAATAAAATAAATAGTTAATATTAAATAAGAAACAGATTTATATTTGTTTCTTATTTTTATGGAAATAAATTTTTATAAAATGATATAATTTAGTTGGAAAAATTATTAAATACAATTTTTAGGAGGCAAAAATGGGATTATTCGATATAGTTAAAAAGCTCTAACGGGGAGCAAGTGATGAAGATAATAGAAAGAACAAGGCTAGAATGCGTGAAATTTTTAATTCTTGTGTTCCAAAATTGTGATGAATATAAATTAATATATTGTCATATGCAAAATTATACTAATGCGGTTATTGTAGAAGTTACCAAACATAGCAATTTTATTGTAGGTTACAAGGAAGGCGAAGTTGTTATAATAAATGTAAATGCCACTTTGACAGAATATTCAGAACCAGAATTTTAATAAAGAAAATGGTTCAACTATAAAACAGCTATTGGATATTGTATTGTTGATAAAGAAAATGTTCATTATCAATTTGAACCCTATAACATATGAGCCGGGAATTGGAAAAAGGTGCGAAGTATCTCAGTTGCAATTACACAAAGTGGAGCAGAAGTATCAGAATTTCGTAAATTTTTCAAACGTGGATTGTAATTTAATATTTATTTTATAAACTTTTACGATTAAGATTTAATCTTAGTCGTTTTTGATTGCAATGGACTAGGAATTGAAAATTGATATGCAAAATAATTGTAATAAAAATACAAAAATGTTAAAAATTAGATTGAAATAAGTAATTGATTTATTAGTGATTTGGAGAAATATATGTTATTAGTTATAGATGTTGGAAATACAAATATTGTTTTGGGAGTTTATGAAGGGTATTCACTAATTTGTGATTTTAGACTCAACACGATAAAAATAAAACAAGTGATGAGTATGCGATGTCCATTACAGAGATATTACATGCTAATGATATTAAAAAGCTGAAATTGATGATGTTGTTGTAGCATCTGTTGTTCCTGATGTTAGTGCATTCAATTGAAAATGCTATAAAAATATTTTAATTTAAAGCCTATAATTATTGATGATAATTGTGATTTAGGAATTAAAATAAATCATGATAATCCCTAAAACTATAGGGGCAGATAGAATTGTAAATTCTGTTGCAGGAATAAAAATATGGAGTTCCTTTGATAATTATAGATATTGGGACAGCAATTACTTTTTGATGTAGTTGATGAAAATTCGGTCTATCAAGGTGGAGCTATCATTCCAGGTATTGAATTTCATCTGAGCTAACTATTTTTAAAAACTGCAAAACTACCAAGAGTTGAACTTTATAAACCTGACAGGATTGTTACTAAAATACAATGGATAATATCAGAGTTGGTATGGTAATTGGTTATATTGGACTTATTGAAAAATTAATTGATGAAGTCGTAAAAGAGATGAATTTTTGATGTTTCTAAGTTAAAAAGTTGTTTGCAACAGGTGGATTATTCCAGTTTGATTTCTAAAGGTATAGATAAAATAGATATTATAGATAAAACTTACCCTTGATGGAATGCTTGAAATCTATAAGATGAAAAAGGGGTTATAATATGCTGGCGCGGAGATATTTATTTAGCTCCACTTGCAGGAGTTAGTGATGTTGCATTTAGAATTTTAGCAAGTGAAATGGGAGCAAGTCTAACTTTTACAGAGATGGTTTCAATAAAGGGTTTATACTATGATAATGACAAAACTTCAATTATAACTTATATTGATAAAAGAGAAGGCCTGTTGGATTACAAGTTTTTGGAAGTGATGAGAATATTATGGAAGAAATAATACAAACTAGATTCAATAAAAAGAGATGATATTTATCAACTTGATTTGAATTTAGGATGCCCTGCTCAAAAATTGTTAAAAATCATGAAGGTAGTTACTTAATGAAAGAGCCTAAAAAGTTAAAAGTATTGTTTCAGCTATGGTAAAAATTCTAAAGTTCCTGTAGTGTTAAAATCAGACTGGGTTTTTGATGACAACAATAAAAATTTTTAGAAGTTGCAGATGCTATTGTTGAGCAGGAGCATATATGATTACATTACATGCTAGAACTAGAGAAATGTTTTATTCTGGGGAAAGCTGATTGGAATTCTATAAAAATTTTGAAAAATCATGTTCTATAAAAGTTGTGGGTAATGGAGATGTTTGTAGTGTGGAGGATTATGTTAGAATGAAAGAAGAAACAGGAGCTGATGCAGTTGCAATTGGAAGACATTCTCTGGAAATCCATTTATTTTTAAACAAATAAATGATTATACTCAACTAAAAATATTATTCTCCAACTTTTGGAAGAGGTTATAGACACTATAAAAGACATTATAAATTTGGAGTTGAGATTTAAACCTGAAAGAATAGCTATAAGAGATGAGAGAAAATATTTTATGGTATTTGAAAGGTTTTTAAAGATTCAAACAAAGTGAAAAATACTATAAATACTTTAACTGATATTGACGAAATTTTTTATGTATTAAATGAATATAAAAATAATTTTAATTAAATAGAATATTTATTTTCACTGTGATTATTCTAGTGAATCTTGGAGGATGTTATGAAAAATTATTTAGAGTCTTATCATTTTTTACTTTATTTTTGTATTATTTACTTTACTTGTAAAATCTGCAGTAAATGGAACTCTATGAAGGAAAGAAAGCTAGAGGCCATAATGGAGATGTTGTTATTGATGTAAGTTTTGAAAATAATAAAAATAAAAAGTATCACTAGAAAAGAAAGTGTTGAAACGGAAGATGTAGGAAAACTTGCTATTGAAAAATTAATTGAAAAAGTTAATTCAGGAGATTTCAATTTAGATGAAGTTACAGGAGCGACTTATTCTTCAAAAGCTTTTATAAATGCTCTTGCAGATGCAATAAAAATCGGTCTTGACTATAAAAAATTTCTACAATCCTACTATGAATGAAAAAATTTGAAACAAAGGAAATGAATGTTGATGTAGTTGTTGTCGGTTCAGGTGGAGCAGGATTAATTGCAGCAATAAAAGAACAAGCAGGAGTTAATGTTATAATTTTGAAAAATTGCCGTTAATAGGTGGGAATACTTTAATTTGGTGCTGAGTATTCAGCTCCAATGAATTGGTTACGGAAAGAAAATAAAGGATAGTATTGATTTTATTTAAAAAAGATGTCGAAAGCAGGAGGAGATAAGGAACTTATAGATGTTTTAGCCAATAATGCACTTGATGGTGCAAAATGGTTAAGAGATGATGTTAATGTTGAGTGGACTGATGAACTTATGTTTTTGGAGGTCATTCAGTAAAGAGATCTTTTAATTCTAAAGGACAATCCGGAAAAGAATTGATTAATAAATTACATGCAAAAGCTGAGGAGTTGGGAATAGAAATTTTTAACAGAAACTAATGCATTTGAACTTATCACAAGGATAATGCTAGTTACAGGAGTTAAAGCTAAAATAAAGACTGGAGAATTAATTGTAAATGCAAAATCAGTAGTTTTAACAACAGGTGGTTTTGGAGCAAACAAAAATGCTTAACGATAATGATAAAAGAAGTTGATGATAAAATTCTTCAACAAATTCTGCAGGATCAACAGGTGATGGTATAAAATGGCACAAGCTATTGGAGCTGATGTTGTAGATTTAGATAAAAATTCAGTTATATCCAGTTTGTGATGTTGAAACAGGTAAACTTTTATACCGGAGATACAAGACTCGTTGGTGGTGCAATACTAGTAAATAAAAAGAAGGAAAAAGATTTGTAGAAGAGTTAGGAACTAGAAGAGAAATTTCAATGGAATTAAGTCTCAAACAGATAATGTTGCATATCAAATATGGGACGAAGAATCCATGAAAAATCAAATATTTTCGCCTACTCATGAAGTTGAATATAACAATTTAATAGAAGGAAAAACTTTTGCAAGGTGAATTCAATTGATGAAATGGCAGATTTTTGGAATAGATAAAGAAAATTTAAAAGCGACAATAAATAAATTTAATGAAGATTCTGAAAATGGAAAAGATACATTATTTAATCTTAGAAGATTAGGTTTTAAAATAGATAAAAGCACCTTTTCTATTGCTTAAAAAGCTGTTCCTGCAGTTCATCATACAATGGGTGGACTTAAGATAAATAAAGACGCAAATGTATTGGATAAAAACGGAAAAATAATAAAAGGGATTATATGCTAGGGAGAAACTACTGGTGGTATTCATGGTAATAATAGACTTGGTTCTGTATCAATTGCAGATATAACAGTTTTTGGAATTATAGCAGGAATTAATGCAGCAAAAACAACATTTATACACAGGAGCTTAGCCCTTTTTAACATTTGTTTTAATTCATTGTAGAAAATTGAAGGGTCAACAGGTAGATTATTTCTTTCTTTTTATTGTAAATAGAGCAATCTCGCTCTTGTCATTGCAACATAGAACAATCTTCTTTCTTCTTCCAATACTTTTTCATCAAAAGAATTTAATACACTCTTTTGTGGAAATTCTCCATCAATTAGGGTCAATGATAAATACATTATCATATTCTCAAACCTTTGCAGAATGTATTGTTGAAATTGATATATTTGAATTTGAACTTGATGCATTTTTAAGCAATTCTTTAAATTGTCCAATTTTTCTATAAATTCATCAAAAGTTTTTAAATCTTTGACAAATATTTTATCAAGTCAAAAATAAGATTATAATTTAGATTAGAAAAATCGTTGAAATTATCCAAATAATTTCCGTATCCTATCTCATAGAGAATACTGTCAATTTTATCTTCCATTTTCATCCTTTTAATCTTTTAAAATCATTTCTTATAGATGTAAATTTGTTTTAGATAAAAAGTCATTTAACTCATCCAAATCCAGCAAGCTTTTCCAAAAACACATTGATTATATTGTTTATATTCCAATTTAGCAATGAAGTCCTTTTTATATAGGCATTAAGTTTAAAAATAAATTCTTTAAAACTTCCAAGTCGGATGTATCTTCTGAAAAATAAAAGAATATCTTTTACATCATTTAAAATTCTATTTGAGTAAAAATCGAATTTATTCTCTTTATAAAAAATCTATATTATTATTTTTAATATGTCCGCAACATATAGCGAAGATATATTATTTTCGATATAAAACTCCAATAGTTTCATTAGGGTTTATTTCAAAAATTTTTCACCATCTCTCATTTGAATAATGGAGTTTTAACTTTTAAAAAGCATTATCTGTGAATCTTTTCTTCAGTTGTGTTTTAGAAGATTTTTCATATCTGATTTTATTTCCTTGAATTATTTTTATTGCTTTATTTTTATTATATTTTTAGTAGAACGAAAATTTTTATCCATAAAAATATTTTAGAATTTGGATAAATATTTTTAAAATTTAATAAATTTTCAGGACTTGCTACTTTAAAACTATAGATTGATTGGTCATCATCTGCTACTATGAATACATTATTTTCTGGAAATACTATTTTTCTGATTATTTCAAATTGCAAAGTAGAAGTGTTCTGACCTTTCATCAATTTGGAAAAACTTATATCTATTTTTAAAAGCCTTTAAAAGTTTTATCCGTTGAAATATATTCATTTGCTAAAATGAGCAAGTCATTAAAATCCATAAAATTATTTTGAATTTTTATTTCATCATACAAATTATACAGTTTTAACATTAAAGAACGATTAGAAATAAAATGATTTTTCTATATATCCTTTCAAAATCATACATTTTATTTTTGTAAAATCATAAATTGAAAAAGAAATCATTGATTTCTTCATCAGATAGTTTTTATAATTTTTGATAATAAATTCTTTTTAAAATTAAAATTCTATTGAATTCTTTATTTCCTTCAATCAAAGTTTTTGATATTTTTAATTTTCATATAATTTCTAACAATTTCACAACAAAAAGCGTGAATTGTTTTAAAAAGTTATTTTTCCTCTAAATTCAGGGTTTTTGAGCTAAAAATCGTCTTTCCATATCAATTCCTTGAGATTTACTGAAAGTTATTGAAATTATTTCACTTGGATCCATATTATGATTTTTAGTTAAATTTAAAAATTTATTTAATAATACAGTTGTTTTGCCAGAACCCGGAACTGCCAAAATCAGAGCAGGACCTTCAAAATGTTTAATGGCATCAAATTGTTGATTTTGTAAATTCATATAATCACCTTAGTATATTCCTATCATAAAAATAATTCCTTTAAAGCGTATTTATGGTAAAATATAGGTCGGAGGTTATTACATGGATAAACATTATATTCCTAACACTGAAGGTGTTATATTTGCAACAAGAATAAATTTTCTTTAGTATTGATTCGATTTTATTATCCTATTTTTCAAAAAGTGAAAAAGATAAGATATTGATTGATATTGAGCAGGAACTGGAATAATAGGCTTTAGAATTAATTTTTAAATAATTTAAAAACAGTATATCTCTATAGAAATACAAAAATGAAAATGCAGAACTTATTAATCATAGTATAGTTGAAAAATAAGCTAAAAATGTTATTCTTTTAAATAAAGATTTAAAAATTGTGTTATAATGATTTTTGATAATTCTTCAGTTGATTATATTGTTTCAAACTCCATATATAAAAATGAACACAGGAATATTAAATGAAGATGAGAATTTTTAATTTCAAGATATGAACATATGCTTAAACTCGAAGATATTTTAGATTTTTCGTATAAAAACTTAAATCTTGTGGAAAAAGTATTTTTGATTTACAGTATGGAACGTCTAGTAGATGTATTAAGCGAATCCAGAAAATATAGATTAGAAGCTAAAAGAATACAATTTATTTCTACAAATATTGAGAAAAAACCACATCTATTTATGGTTGAACTAGTTAAAAACGGTAATAGTCAATTTATTTGTTGAAGATAATATTTATATTTATGATAAAAATGGAAAATATACCGATAAAATTAAGGAGATATATTATGGACAGAATTTCAATATTTATTTTGTTCCAACACCTACGGAAATGAAAAGACAGTACACTTAGAGGATTGGAGTTTTAGAAAAAGTGATATAATTTACTGTGAAGACACAAGGAACAGTCTTAACTTATTAAAAATATCATAACATAAATACTAAATTAATATCATACCACAAATTTAATGAGAAGCGAGAGAGTTGAAGAAAATAATCAGTAATATTGAAGGCGGAAAAATTGTTTTCGTAATTTCGATGCTGGAATGCCGATAATTAATGATCCAGGTTTTCAGTGATTTTGCAGGAAATTATAAAAAGAGATATATCTTATGAAATCTTACCTGGAGCTTGTGCATTAATCAAATGGAATTTGCGAGTAGTGGATTTGATTCGACAAGTTTTGTTTATATGGGATTTGTTCCTCAAAATGGACTCGGAACGTAGAAAATACTTTAAAAACTTTAAAAATATGAATGTTACAGAATATTTCTATGAAAGTCCACATATGACTTTAAAACATTAAATTTTTTATATTCCTTATTTGGAAATATAAATGTGTGCGTATGTAGAGAACTTCACAAAACTTTTTGAAGAGTACAAAGGGAAATTTAGAAGAAATTATCTCTTATTATTCTGAAAAAGGGGTAAAAGGAGAGATAGTCCTTATAATAGAAAAATATCTGAAGAAAAGAAGCTATTGATATTGAAAAAGGAAATATTAAGTTTAAAAATAATGGATACAGTAATAAGGACATTGTAAAAATGCTAAAAATAATTTTTAATATTTCAAAAATGAAAGCATATGAATTAGTATTGAATTTTTGAAAATGAGGAGGAAAAATAAATGTCAGAACAATTATTAAAGAAAAACAATATCATATTGATATGAAAGTGGGAGATGTGGGAAGATATGTAATTTTACCTGGAGATCCAAAAAGATGTAAACTAATTGCAAAATATTTTGAAGATGCAGTTTTAGTTGCTGATAATAGAGAATATAACATATACAGGATTTTTAGAAGGAGAAAAAGTTTCTGTAACAAGTACTGGAATTGGTGGAGCAAGTACATCAATAGCTGTTGAAGAATGCATAAAATCGGTGCAGACACATTTATAAGAGTTGGGACTTGTGGTGGAATCGACTTAGAAGTTGAAGCTGGAGATTTGGTAGTGGCTACTGGAGCAATCAGAATGGAAGGAACTTCAAAAAGAATATGCGCCAATAGAATTTCCTGCAGTTGCTGATTTTAATATCGTAAATGAGCTTTCAAATAGCCTGCTGAAACAAAAACAAAAAAATATCATGTTGGAGTGGTTCAAGTATAAGATGCGTTCTATGGACAACATCAACCAGAAACTAAACCTGTAAGTTATGAATTATTAAATAAATGGGAAGCGTGGAAAAAGACTTAACACTAAGGCAAGTGAAATGGAATCAACAGCGCTTTTTGTAGTATCAGTTATTTTAAATACAAGAGCTGGTCTAATATTCTTAGTTGTAAACAATCAAGAAAGAGTAAAACAAAATCTATCAAATAATGTAATAGAAGATACTGACAGAGCTATAAAAACAGCAATACATGCCCTAGAAATTTAATAAAAAGATAGAAAACAGATAAAATTGATAGATTTTTTAATGTAATAATTTGATTGTTTATAAAAATAAAGTTTATAATAAATGGTCTAAATTGCTTTGACAATTGATTTGCTTTTATGTTATCATCTTATGAGTATATAATGTATAATTATGTTCAAATTTAGCTTTCAAGGAGGTGTTTTATGAGAGATAAAAGTTGTGTTGGCATGTACAGAATGTAAAAATAGGAATTACAATACTAAAAGAACAAAGTGTTACAACTAACAGGATTGAATTGAACAAGTACTGTAAGTTTTGTAAAAACACACTCTTCACAGAGAAACAAAAATAGTTAGAGATTGGAGGAGAGTAGTATGGTGGCAAAACTACATCAAAAACAAAAGAAAACTAGCTTTATGCGTGGAGTTCGTCATGAGATTCTAAGAAAATAGTATGGCCTTCTTAAAAAAGAGTGTTTTTATTATAGCCTTGCAGTAGTTACAATTTCTATAATTAGTTCAATCCATGATTTGGGGATTGGACAATATTTTAAAAGATTGTTAGGTTTAATTATCCATTAATTATTAAGGAGGGAAGGACTTTAGTCCGCTTATATGACAACACAGAAGAATTAAAGGATATTAAAGAAAAAGAAGCCAAGTGGTATGTAGTACATACATACCAGGACACGAAAACAAGTAAAGGCTCATATCGAAAAGTTAGTTGTTAATCGTGGAAATGACATTGACATAGTTTGAAGTTGTTGTTCCAACGGTTAAAGAAGAAACAGAAACTGGAAAAATCAAAGAAAAGCAATCATTTCCTGGATATGTTTTAGTTAAAATGATAATAACAGATAGTTTCTTGATATTTAGTTAGAAATACTAGAGGAGTAACTAGGTTTGTAGGTTCAGGTAACAAACCTGTACCGCTATCAGAAAAAGAAGTTGAAGCATTAGGTGTTTCATCAAAACCATATAATGATGTGGAAATTAACGAAGGAGATTCTATTACGATTATAGATGGAGCATTTAAAGATTTAACCGTTGTAAAAGTAATAGAAGTATCTCATGAAAATGGTAGAATTAAAAGCTTTTTCGTTTCTTTATTTGGAAGAGATACGCTTGCTGAATTAGATTTTTAGTGACGTAATAAAAATTAAATTTGAAAATAATTTGAAAAAGTATTCCAAAAACAGAGATATATGAGAGTGGAGGGTTTAGCACCGAAAAACCACATTAGTTTTTAAGGAGGAACTATAAAATGGCTAAAAGGTACAAGCATTAGTAAAATTACAAATTCCAGCAGGAAAGAGTCGACTCCTGATACAGTAGGTACTGCACTTGGACCTCATGGTGTAAATATAATGCAATTTACAAAAAGAATTTAACGCAAAGACAGCTGACCAAGCTGGATTAATTATTCCGGTTAGTATTGACTGTTTACCAAGATAGATCATTTACATTCATTAGCAAAGACTCCACCGGTACCAGTGAATTAAGAAAAATTAGGTATCGAATCAGGATCAAAAGTACCAAACAAGACTAAAGTAGGTAATGTAACTAAAGAACAAGTTAGAGAAATTGCAGAAATGAAAATGCCTGACTTGAATGCTGCATCTATTGAAGCGGCTATAAGTATAGTTAAAGGTACTGCTAGAAGTATGGGAACAACTGTAGAAGAGTACTACTGTGGAGCAAAAAGCAACACCACAAGGAGGATATAAATGAAAAGGTAAAAATATTTAGAAAGTTTAAAAATTAATAGATAAAACAAACTTATATGATTTAAAAGAAGCGTGAGTTAGCTGCAAAAACTTCAACTGCAAAATTTGATGAAACAGTTGAATTACATGTTAAACCAGGGTGTTGACCCAAGACATACGTGATCGAACAAGTTAGAGGTGCAGTAGCTATTACCTCATGGAACTGGTAAAACTTTAAGAGTTTTGAGTTTTATGCAAAGAAAATAAAGTTCAAGAAGCTAAAGATGCTAGAGCTGATTATGTTGGAGCAGATGATCTTGTTCAAAAAATTCAAACTGAAAAACTGGTTTGATTTTTGATGTTATAGTTGCAACTCCAGATATGATGGGTGTTGTAGGTAGAATCGGTAAAGTTTTTAGGACCTAAAGGTTTAATGCCAAACCCTCAAATCAGGAACAGTTACTTTTGACATTGCTAATGCTGTTAAAAGAAATTAAAGCTGGTAAAGTTGAATATAGAGTTGATAAAAGCAAACATCGTTCACTGTCCAGTTGGAAAAAGTTTCTTTTGGTGCTGAAAAATAGAAGAAAATTTAAGAACTATAATTACTGCTATTATAAAAAGCTAAACCATCAGCTACAAGGAAAATATTTAAAAATCAGTTTCATTACCTACTAATGGGACCTCGAATTAAATTAGCTACTAAATTAGGAGAATACTAATAAATTTTGAGACACCGCAAAGGTGTCTTTTTATTATGAAACAACAAGGTTCCTGGCAGCCAGCCGATGCGAAGCATCGTGGAAGGGTAGGGTTCTTATTTTTCAATTTATTTTCTTATTAGATTATCTATTTTATAGAGATAGCCTTTTTAATTTAAAATAAAAATCAATCATTAAAGATATTGAAAAGCAATATTGCAGCAAGTGTTATAATATTTTTAAACGACGAAGACGTCTTTTGTGTACATCTTATTCAATTTATTTCTAATATTTTTCTGAAAACATATTGAATATAGAATAAAATAGGAGGTTTAATGGATATTTATAAGAAATTATTTAAGTATGTGCCTGATAAAAAGCATCTCGTTTTATATTGGAATATTTATGAGTCTTATTTCGTCAGTGCTTTCAATTTTCACCTATATTGGTTTTTGTATAAATTTCTTTGAACGAATTTTTATTAGAAGGATTTACTCACAGAAAATTACGCAATTACTATTTTTGTAATTATGCTTTGTTCAGTCCTTAATTTATTTTATTTCTCAGTAGGATTTGACTCATTTATTTGCTTTCGATTGGAAACAAATCTTAGAAAAAGCAGGAATAAGTCATCTAATGAAGGCTTCATTTTCATTTTTGATGTTAATGAATCAGGAGAATAAGAAAAATAATAGATGATAATGCTACTGATACTCATATGATAGTTGCACATTTAATTCCAGATATAACTGTTGCATTGATAACGCCAATACTTTTATTTGTGATAATGCTTTTCTGTAGATATTTATTTAGGGATAGCAACTGTTATTTTAACTATAATATCTGCCATTTTTACTAAACTTATGTATGGTGATGTGAAATTTATGGAAAAATATACAAAAGCACTTGAAAGAGTTAATAGTGAGGCAGTTGAATATGTTAGAGTATGCAAGTTTTAAAAATATTTAAAAGCTCAATATTTTCTTTAAACTATTTTATGATTCTATTGTTGACTACTCTAGATGTGCTTATGAGTACAGTAAAAGCTGTAAACAGCCTTATGTTATATTTCAAATTATTCTGCTTGGGGCAGCTAAGTTTTGAACCCATTTGCAATTATGCTTTCAAAGGGTGCAGAAAATAATGTGCAATAATGATTAACTAATTTTTCTTTACATGCTTTATTGGAACTTTATTTGGTTGTTTTCATGAGAATTATGTATGTAGGAATGCACCAATATAGCAACATTTCAAGCAGTAGAAAAATTAGAAAATCTTTTTACAGAAAATGGAAGCGAATATGATAAGTATGGAAATGATAAAGAGTTTTCTAGCTATGATATAGAATTTAGAAATGTTGGTTTTAAATATGATACTGCTAATATTTTGGAAAATTTAGTTTTAGACTTAATATAAAACTATGCTTTTGGTTGGTTCATCAGGTGGTGAAATCAACCATTGCAAAATTAATTTCGAGTTTTATAAGATTGACGAGGAGAGATTTTAATAGGTGGAAAAACATATTTCACTTATTCAAGGGTGCTCTTATGAATAATATTCTCGTGTTGTTTTCAAAATTCAAAGCTTTTTAAACTACAATTTTGAAAATGTAAAAGATAGGAAATGAAATGCTAGTGATGAAAGATGAATGCTTTTAAAATTAGCAAGATGTGGAGATATTTTGAGATAAATTTGAACTCGAGAAAATACTGTAATATAGGATCGAAAGGGAGTTCATCTTTCAGGTGGTGAAAATTCAGAGAATAGCACTAGCAAGAGCAATTTTAAAAGATGCGAAGATTATAATTTTAGATGAGGCTTCAGCAGCATCTCGATCCGAAAAATGAACATGAGATACAATTAGCATTTTCAAATTTAATGAATAATAAAACTGTAATTATGATTGTGCATAGATTGAGTTCACTAGAAAATGTTGATGAAATATTGGTTGTTGATAATGGGAAAATTATTGAAAGAGGAACAGATAAAGAGCTTTATGAAATTGGTGGAAGATATAAATTTTTACAAGATTTATTCTCTCCGGTTAATGAATGGAGGATATAATTATGAAAATGCTTAAAAGAATGTTTCAAATTAACTGATAAGGAAACTGCCGGAATCATAAAGGCATCAATAGCATCATTCTTTTCATATTGTAGTTTAATGATTCCAATGATTTACTTATGTTTTTATTCAAAATGTTATTGAAGGAAAAAGAAAATACTATTTTTTCTTTGTAATAGGAATATTGACATGCTACTTATAATGTATATTCTATGTCAATAGAATATGATTGCTTTATATAATGAAACATATAAAGAAAGTGCAAATATTAGAATTGAAATAGCAAAGATTTTAAAACTTTACTACTTTCATTTTTCAAAGCACGATGTTTCAGATTTATCTCAAACAATTATGAAGGATGTTGCGACTATTGAACATGCAATAAGTCATGCTATTCCGAAGGCTATAGGTCAATATTTTATTTAATATTAATAGTATCTATGTTATTAATTTATACCTTTAAATTAGGACTTTGTATTTTAATTCCAATTGTTTGTCAACTGGATGTATATTTCTATCATGTAAGTTAATGGGAACAAAATATTATAATGTTATGAGAGGTATTTCAGAGGATTTTCAAGAATCCATTGATGCAGCAAGAAAATAAAAGTTATGGACAAGTAGATAAAATTACTAAAAAATATATGATGATATTGATTATTCAGAAAAATTCATATAAAAAGCTGAAGGTAAAATGGTATTTCCATTGAGTATTTCAACAAATATACAAAATTTAACTTTAGAGACACGATTTTATTTGGAACAGCTGTATATTTAAAGTGAGGCATCTATTCTTTATCTAATAGGTTATATATATGTGCTTCAAAGTTATTGATGCTGTAAATGGAATGCTTTTCAAATTTTGCAGAACTTATGTTTGATGGAAAATTTACAAAGAATTAGAGAATTAAGCACTAAAACCAAACTGGAGAAAGCTAAGGAACTTAAAAATTTTTGATATAGAATTCAAAATGTTGAATTTGGATATGGGGAAAATAAAGTAATTAATGATATTTCTTTTGTTGCAAAACGAACTGAAGTTACAGCTTTAGTTGGACCATCAGGTTGTGGTAAAACAACAGTTTTAAGATTAATGTCAAGATTGTAGTGACTATGATAGTGGAAAAATAATAATAGACGGAAATGATATAAAGGTACATAGAAACAGAAAAGTCTTTTTGAAAATATTTCAATAGTTTTTCAGGAAGTTACACTATTTAATACTTCACTTTTAGAAAATATTCGATTTTGGAAATAAAAATACAAACCTGATGAACAAGTCAAGAAGCCAAGACTTTTAATTAGAAGAATTTATTAAAAATTGCCTGAAAAATACGACACCTTAATTGGAGAAAATGGAAGTAATTATCTGGTGGAGAAAAGGCAAAAATTTTATTGCACGTATTTCTGAAGAATGCTCCAATAATTTTACTTGATGAAATTAGTGCAAGTCTTGATGTTGAAAATGAAATGAAAATACAAGAAAAGCTTAAATATAGCTTATTAAAAATAAAACCGTATTGATAATTTCACATAGAATGAAATCTATAGAGATGTAAATAAAATAATAGTAATGGAAAATGGAAAAATAGAATCCCAAGAAATCACAATGAGCTTTTTAGAAAAAATCTAAGGTTTACAATACAATGGTTAAAAATTTAATTTAGCTGAAAATTATAGTTATTAATATGAGTGCTAGTTTTTACAGTGCTTTATCTTAATTTTTATTGATTGGGAGAATTTATTTGATAGAGCAACGTAGAATAAATTTGTTCGTTTTTAATTTTTATGAACTTAATTTTTGGGTCGCTAATTTTAGTGTGGAATAATTTAAATTAGATATAATTTATTTCTGTATTTGTTCTTTAATTTTAATTTATAGGGAAAAACTAAAAGATTTATAAAATTTTTAATTTTTATCTTATTTGTTTTGTATATAGTTTTTACGTAAAATTGCCAGATGATTCTTTTTCTCTTTTGTGTGGTTTTATCAGTTACTCAAATGTAAAGATGTGATCCAACATATATGATAGCGAGTTTTATTGTTTTAGATACTAGAACAAGTGAATTAATTTATGTTTTGGGAAAATTGGGATTTGGTAAAAATCAGATTTGCATGTACAATTACTTTAAAAATTTATTCCTATTTATTTTGCAGAAAAAGAATTATAAAAAGTGCTTTTTAAAAACTTAGAGGAATAAAATATTTCATTGATTAAACCTATCAAAAGATTTGAATATTACATTAGTACCAACTCTTTTAGGGCATCGAATATTGCAAATGAAATGACAGAATCAGCATATACAAGATGCGATGTGTACTGATAGTATGAATTCAATATACTATAAAAATTTTGACATAGTAGATTTTTGTTCTTATTGTTATGTTGATTTTACTAGTAGCTTCTGGGAGGTGGATTTATTGATAAAAATTTGAAAATGTAGTTTTACTTATGAAAATTCTGACAGCCTTAGAAGATATAAGTTTTGAAATAAATAAAAGGAGAATTAGTGTTAATAACAGGAGCTTCTGGTTCTGGTAAATCTCACGATATACAAATGTATAAATGGACTGATTCAGCATATTTATGACGAGAACTTTAGAAATATTTTATTGATGATAAAAATATGAAAGATTGTGAAAAATTATGAGCTATGTAAAATAATAGGTTCAGTTTCTCAAAACCGAGAGGACAATTTTTACCGATAATACCACTTCTGAACTGGCATTTACTTTGGAAAATTTGGGATATGAAGTTAAAGAAATTGTAGAAAAATAGAAAATATTTCGAATTTCTTTGGTATTTCAAATATTTTTAAATAAAAATGTTTTAAAATTTCTGGTGGAAAAAGCTAAAAATCTCTATTGCATGTGTTTCAATATTAGATGCAAAACTTTAATATTTGATGAACCTTCTGCAAATTTGGATTACTTGGGAATTGAGCTATTGAAAGAAATTTTTCTAAAATTAAAGAAAAACGGATATACTATTGTCGTTGTTGAACATAGAATTTTTATTTAGAAATTTTTGACAGAGTTAATTCTATAAACAAAGGAAAAACTTATTGTAAATTTAGGGTAGAAAAGATGCTTTAAATTATAGTGCAGAAGATTTGAGAAGTTTAAATCCTTTCGATAATGAATTAACTGATATAAAAAGTAAAAAGAGAGGAAAAATATTAGAAATAAGAAATCTTAAATTTAAAAGACATTATTAAAGATATTTCTTTTGATATATATAGAGGTGAAATAGTTGGACTTGTAGGTAAAAATGGTGTTGGGAAATCTACAATTTCTAAGTTAATCTCTGGAATATATAAGAAGACTTCAGGAAAAATTTTTAGTAAAGTTTACCTTTTGTTTTGATGCAAGATGTGGATTACCAGTTATTTTTCAGAAAGTGTATTTTCAGAATTTTTCTTATCAACAAAGACTAACTGATGATGAAGTTTTAGAAATGTTAAAAGTTATTAATCTTTATGAAAAGAAAGTGTCATCCATTTCGCTTTCTGGAGGAGAAAAAACAAAGATTACTTATGGGAATTTGTGGAAAAGCGATTCTGATATTTTGATTTTTAGATGAACCAATCTAGCGGTTTGGATTTTTAATAATATGATGTATTATTGCTGATATTATAAAAATTTAGCAAAGATAAAAGCGATAATATTAATTTCTCATGACTATGAATTGTTGTCAAGAGTTGTTGATAGAGTTTTATTTTTGAAGATGGAAAAATCACAGAAGATTTTATTTTAAAAGACAAAAATCAACTAACTATATTTTTCAAAAATAAAAGGAGGAAAATAAAATGAAAATTAAAGATTTAGTTTTAGTTGCTATTTTAGGAGCTTTAAAATTTGGTTGTTTCAATGATTGCAACATTTTGCATTATTTCCATTGGACCATATGACATTGTATAAGTCCGGGAATTGCAGGGGATTATTTTCAGGGACAGTTTTTGTGAGCAGGAATAAGGCTGGAAAAAGAAGCTGCTTTGTCAGTGTTTATTGACTGCAATGGCTGTGTGGTCTCTATCTCATGCGATTATTTCATAAGCCGTGCCTTTTATTATTGGAGAAATTATACTTTCATATGTACTATCAAAATAAAATTAGCTCAACTTTATAGCCTTTGATTGATCTCAGTAGGAAGTGAATGTGGACAAATAATATCATAAATTTCTTTTTAGAATCATTTAAGAAAACTTGGGTAGGGAAAAACGGAGTTACAGAGAGTGCAAATGAGATGATAAAATTTTTCAACTGAACATATGGATTAATTAACCTTGATTGTATTTATACTAGGAGGGACTTGGTTGTAATCGGAAATAAAATTTTTGGCACATTTTAAAAATTTAAAAATTTCGAGAATAGATTTTAAGAGATATATTTACGTATATCTCTTTATGAGTATATGTGATATGACTACTGAAGTTTTATGCCCTAGTGATAAAACTACATTAATCTATCAATTATCAGGAAATAATCATGAAATTACGTGTACATTAAACTTTTTATGCTGTAGATAAAACAAAATTTCTATTTTAAACAATAATATTATCATAGTTAAAAATATGATAGATTTATATGTTAGAGTTAGCATGAATATTCCAATCATAATAGCTGCAGTAGTAGCTGAATCCAGACGCCTATATAAAATTGTACTAATCGAATCTTGATTGATTACTGCTTTATGATGCTGCTGTGATGCAGGTAGTGATAAAACTATAGTGTGTAGGATAAAGTTGAAGTTGAAGTAAAAATTTGAAGACAAAGGTATTATATAAGGAAACAAAAATAGTAAAGAATATCCTTATGGAACAGGTGTGTAGGTTCAACTTACTGTGAGATGAAATCATGATGTATGATAATGTTTTAATTTTGAGTGGGGACACTCTTTAATAAAAGGGAGAAACTTTATTATTAGAAGAACATATTGCTATGAACTCAAAAGCAACTGTTCTACGGCATTTATCAATGACTACAGGATATGATGTCATATTATAAAGGACAATAATGGCATTTTTAAAATAAGTCCGAAGATAAGATGCTACTATTGAAGAAAAAGAGTTAAAGAAACATTAGGAATTTTGATGTTTTACTGGAAAAGCATTAAAGTGCTAATGCAGTTGATCACAAATAATGTTCAAAATGAGTTATATCTCTGCAGATGCAATCAAAAGTTTTAAAGATGGATAGAGTGTTTCAACTTATAAATTTGACTGACATTGAAAGAAATTCTATGTATAAATTCTCAAACTTCAACTATTTGAAGTTGAAAAATTATGTTACAGAATCAAATTCAGAATATATGAAAATGGTGTTATAATGGAAAATCCAGAAAACATACTATTGAAAAGGGAATGAGTTAGAATAGATACATTTGGGTGCTAGAATTTTGGAACACTAGAATAGGAGAAAATGTACATATAACAGGAGATTCTTTTATAGAAAATTCTGTTATAGGAAATGATGTTGTAATTAGAGTTCTTACACAGAGGACAGCATTGTTGGAGATTCTGTAACTATGGACCTTTTGCTCATCTTAGACCAAATAGTATTTTAAAAATGAAAGTTCATATAGGAAATTTTGTTGGATTAGAATTCAACTGTTGGAGAGAATACCAAAAGCTGGTCATTTTATCCTATATTGGAGATGTAATTGTTAGGAAAAGATGTAAATATGGGTTGTGGTTCATTTTTAGTAAATTACGATGGAGAAAATAAACATATTTCTGAAATTGGAGACAGTTGTTTTATGGTAGTAATTCTATATATAGTTTCTCCAGTAAAAATTGCAAATGATACTTTTTATTGCTGGAACTACTGTGGTTTCAGATGTGGAAAAATGAAGGTTCTTTAATAGTGGACGCAGTGAAACTTTTGAAAAAGAAAAATTGGGTTATAAAAAGAATTTAAAAATAAAAAGTAATATTTTAGGAGGAATTATGTTAGCTTATACTGGGACCCATGAAAATTTTTCGGGAACTGCAAATAGAAAGTTTGCAGCAGATATTTGAAAATGTCTTGATATGCCATTGGGGAAAATCAATATCGGGAAATTTAGTGATGGTGAAATTAATCTTGTCTGAGGAAACTGTGAGAGGTTATGATGTTTACATTATTCAACCAACTTGCAATCCAACTAATGACAATCTAATGGAAGTGTTAATTATGGTTTGATGCTTTCAAAGAGAGCTTCTGAGGAAGAATTGAATGTGTTATTCACATATGGATATGCAAGACAAGACAGAAAAACTAAAGCTAGAGAACCAATTTACAGCAAAATTAGTAATCATTTGATTGAAAAATCAGGGGCTGATAGAGTTATAACTAGTGGTTACATGAGCCAAATTCAAGGATATTTGATATTCCTGTGGATCGTTTATCTGCTATTAAACACTACTGATTTCTTCAAGGATGAATTAAAAGATGAAAAACAAAAAGATATGGTTGTAGTTTCTCCTGATTTGGTGGAGTTAGCAAGAGCTAGAAATTTCTCTAATTATTTAGATTTGCCTATTGCTATCTTGGAAAAGAGAAGACCACGTCAAAATGTTTCCGAAGTAATGAATATGCAGGCGATATAGAAGGAAAAACTTGATAATAGTGGTGAAATATTATAGATACAGCTAGAACTATATTACAAAATGCTGCAAATGCCCTAATAACAAAAGAGCAAAAAGTTTATACTGCAAGTCATGGTGTATTTTCAGAGCAATGAAAATATCTCTAATTCAAAGTTGAAAATGTGTTGTAACAGATACTATTCCTCAAGAGAATTTAGGTGGTAAAATTGAAGTTGTTTCAATAGCCATATATTTGACAGCTATTGATAGAACTAAATAAGTAGACCTGTGAGTATGCTTTTTGATGGAAGATAATATATTGAAATAGTAGGTCTTGGAAATCCTAGTAAAAGTACGTAGAAACTAGACATAATGTGGGATATGGGGTTATTGATATTTTAGCAGAAAAATATAGTATCAATATGAAAAAGAAAGTTAAATCTTTCTGTGGTCAGATAAATATGTTTGTAAAAATGTGTTTTAAAACCCATCACTTATATAGAATTTGTCAGCGAAGCAGTTATAGATGCAGTAAATTAGTTTTTGAAAATAAACACCTGAAAATATTATGAGTTGTATTAGATGATATAGATATTCCTTTTTGGAACTGTAGAATTAAGAAAAAGGAGGTGCAGGTACACATATGGGTCAGTCAATTATTATCATTTAGAAACAGAAAATTTTCTAGAGTTAGGACTATGTTGGAAAAGTGCTCCTGATTATATGGATTTAAGATTTTGTTTTAAATGAGATTTTCATCATCTGAAGAAAATTTTGAAAAATTAGAAATTGCTCAGATGCCGTTGAAGAGATAATAAGTGATGTTAGAAACAATGTGTAAATATAATGGAATGTATAGAGAATAATATTCTCTATATTTTTAGTATGAACGAGTAAATTGATTTCTTTTAATTGATTTTTAAAAATAATGAGTCATATTTGGATATGATTTCAAATTTAAATCAAATAATGTTCCAATATATTGTAATGGACCTATTAAAGAGAGTTTGTTCATTTAATATTCTATTTTCAATGATTTACCTACTAAAAATTTAGTTTTATTAGTTGAAAGCAATGAGCTAATGAACTTTGCGATGAATTAAAAATTTAGTTGAGATAAGGTAGCTGTTTATCTAATTTTGAAATAAGATTTCACAATACCAATAGCTTAGAAAACTAACTAGAAAATTTAAGAATAGAATAATGAACAGACTTCTTTTCTAAAGAGAAATTTCATAATAACTAACTACGCAAGTGCTTTATCAAAAATCATGCACCAAAAATTTTTAAATCACATTATATCTACATTGATGAGAATTCTGAAAGTAAATCTAAACAATTAACTGAAAAATCTAATAAGATGCATTATGATAGAGTAGATTTTCGTTGAAAGCAAAGAGACAATTCTCAATAAGAGGATCCCAGTTTTTGATATATTTCCAGTAAATTTTGAAAATCCAATAAGGATAGGGTGTTCCGGAGATGATGTTGACTCCATCCGTATGTTGACATTAATAGTCAAGATGCAGTTTGAAAGAGTTGAATAAGGAATTGGAAATAATACCTGCAAAAGAAATGGTATTACAGCTGATGTTGAAAATATTTTAAATGGTCTGAGAAGATATTGAAGAGTACAAAAAGTTAAGTATTTGGAAGATATTGAAAAAGCAGCAGAAAAGTTTTATCAAATTTATAATGATTTGAAGGTGTGGATTATCATATTTCAAATATGGATTTAATTTCACCATATGCTGAGAAAGGTAGCTATTCAACTCTTTTAGATTATTTGAGATAAGGTTACAATAATATGTACAGAAAGAATATTTTAAAAATTTATGATAAAGAGATTTGAAATAGAAAAGTTGTTCATGAAAATGTAGTATCTCTGAAAATGCAGGGGTACAGATTCACATAAAGATATTTAATTCTCTTTTGAACAAATTTTGAAAATTGAGAGTTTAGTATGGTTAACTTTACGCAGCTTTAAAAGGACATAATTAATGCAAAAGAAAGCATTGTAAATCTAAAAACTATTGAATCTACAAAGTGTTCAACAGAGTGACATGTTGTTTCAGGGGTTAAAGATGTAAATTACAAGAGGATATAAAATTGTTATCTTTGCAGGTTCTAAGTAGAAAAGGCTAACGTTTAAAAGAAATATTTGATGAGAAATATAAATTCTATTATAATTGAAGGATTAAAATTTGAATTAAAAAGTTCCATTACAGAATTTCCTACCTAAATTTGAGTCAGGTTTGAGTATCCAATTTCAGACCTCTAACTCATAAAGAAATATGGAACTGTAAAACTTCTACAAGAAGAGTAAAGAAAATTTACTTGATTATGCAGTTTAAATGTTGGAGAGTTTCGTAGTTCATGAAAATCATGGAATGAGTGAATATGAGAGCGATCGAACAAATAGAAATGAGAGAGCGTTGTAAAGATCGTATTTTAATATTATATAAAGGAAATGATAAATTATATATTCCAACTGATCGAATGAATTTAATTCATATGTTGGTGAAGATGGATATAGACCAAAATTAAAATAAGTAGGTTCTGGTGATTGGGTAGAAAACAAAAATCGTGCTAGCTCTAGAAGAGGAATAGCTATAGAACTTGAGTTCAACTCTGCAACACGAAGAGATAAAATAAGGGCTGCATTTTCAGAGGATACAACCTTGGCAAGGAATTTGAGGATAGTTTGTTACGAAGAAACTGTTCACTGGCTTAGAGCAATCAATGACAAAGAGATATGGAGCAATTTAAACCAATGGATAGATTGCTTTGTGAGGAGATGTCGGTTATGGTAAAAACTGAGGCAGCTTTAAGAGCAGCTTTTAGGGCTATGATGTGGATTGATAAGCAAAGTTGCATTTTAGTTCCACAACATCTTGCTCAACAGCATTTTAATGCAATAATGATAGAATGGAGTTTCCTGTTGAAATTGAAATGCCCATAGTTGCCCAAGTACTAAAACAAAAGATTGAAAATGTAAAATGGTGAAGTAAGTTGCATAAATTTTTGCCTGACTATTATCAAATAAGTTAGAGTTTAAAGATTTAGGACACTAATAATAGACAATTCAGGTGGGTTAAACATAAAAAGTAGCAAAAAATAAAGAAAATATTGGTATATTATCTTTGTCACACCTATTAGAACAATGCAAGTGAGTTAGTTGAATTAGAATATGAGTGTTTTAATTGTGCCGAAAAGAACTATTATACTTTTATTTAGAATAATGATTATATAAAGGCTATATAAGGAGTTAGATGAGGTGGACAGTTTATTTTGTATATAATAGAATTCAAGATATGGAAAATGTATGTTAGTTAGCCAGAAACTTTATTCTGAAATTGTACTGGCTCATAGTAAATTATCTAACTTTCAAGAGTTAGAAATATAATACCTTAACTGATTTCAGGGGAGAATGACCCTCTATTTTACAAATTATGAAACAGGAATGGATATAAAAAATTTGACTATATGATTATATACGATACGATAGATGATTCTTCCGGTGCATCAATTAAAGGCCGTCAGACAATCTGAAAAACTGCATACTTGCCAGATAAGTGCCTGAAATTCAGAGAAAGACTTGCCAATAAATTTTTCAGGTTGGATCTGGTTCTTTATTTTTCCTTTTTATTATATCTCTTGACAACACTGCTAATATATATTTCCCATGTATTTCTTCCTTTTCATGAACAGCATTAATCAGCTGTTCATTTCTAACATTCTTTTGGTCAATTATATACTTTAGTCTTGTTTGGTACTTTTGATCCTGATTCGATACCTAATTTTCTTAATTAATACTAGTGCCAAATTGAGTCTTTGTATTGAATGTAAATGATCTATCTTGGTAAACAGTCATGCAACCGGAATAATTAATCCAGCTTGGTCTTCTTTGAGATTCTTTAGCAAGGTGCATTATATTTACACCATGAGGTCAAGTGGGTATACTGGTGGAGCAGAATCGCCTTTCACTCATAGGTTGTAATTTTATAATGCTTGGCACTTTTGTATTTTATGGTTCCTCATAAAGCTAATATGGTTTTTCGGGTGCTAAACCCTCCACTCTCATGTATCTCTGTTTTGAATACTTTCAAATTATTTTCAAATTTAATTTTTTGTTACGTCACTAAATCTGATTCCTTAAACGTATCTTCAAATAAAACGAAAGCTTTAATTTACCATTTTCTTGGTCTTCTATTACTTTAGCAGTTAATCTTCAAATGCTCCATCTGTAATCAATAATAGAATCTCCTTCGTTAATTTCACATCATTATATGGTTTGATATGATACCTAATCGCTAACTTCTTTTTCCTGATGGCAATTTGAGTTTGTTACCTGAACTCTAGGCAATTCTCCTCTAGTATTTCAACAAATACCAGAAATATCTGTATCATTTAACTAAAACGTATCCGGGAAATAATTGCTTTTCTTTGATTTTCCAGTTTCTGTTTCTTCTTAACAAATTGAGACAACAACTTCAATAATAAATCATTTCCACGATTAACAACTAACTTTTCGATATTACTTTACTTTGTTTCGTGTCCTGGGTATTAACTATACTACATGCCAACTATTTTCTTTAATATCCTTTAATTCTTCTGTTTGTGTCATATAAGCGGATAAGTCCTTCCCTCCTTAATAATTAATGAATATTCAATATAATTTTTTAAATATTATCAATCTAATCATAGTTGAACTGATAGAGACAACTTCCTACAGGCTATAAACCTCACATTTATTTCCCAAATTCATGACGAACTCACATAATAGTTTCTTTTGTTTGGTTTTGCCTACATACTACCAATCTCCTTTATTTTATTCTGTGGTATTTTTTAAAACTTACATCACATTCAATTCATTGTTAATTGCTGCGATACTGTATTGACTATTTTGTTCTGTACATAACGCTATCTCAAAACTATCATAAGCTAAATTTGAACCATTATCTGAAATAACACATTAAATCAATCATTTATTTATTCTTTAAACAATCAATTATTACATTAAAATCTAAATTTCTCTGTTTTCTCTCTTCATTCTGAATTTTGTATGATTATTTATCAGAATATTAATGTCTGCTATTTATTCTCACGCGTTGAGTCTTTTCCTTCCCATTTGTTTAATAGTTCTTAACACAGGTTTGGTTTCTGGTTGTTGTAGAACTGCGGCATCTTTTGAACCACTCCAACATGATATTTTGTTTTGTTTCAATACAAGCATTTAGCTCATTTACGATATTAAAATCCTTGGCTGGGAGATTCTGATGGCGCGTAATTGCCCAGGAAGTTCTTCATTCTGATTGCTCGGTAACCTGCAAATCCCAGCTTCAACTACAGTCGATTCCACCACAAGTCCCAACTCTTATAAGTGTATCTGCATGATTTTGTACAATTCTTCAACTATTGATGTACTTGCTCCGCAATTCAGTGCTATTACAGAAACACTGCTCCTTCTAAAAATCTGTACCATGTTACATATTCTCTATTATCAGCAACTAAGCTTCATCTTCAATATTTAATTAGTTTACATCTTTTGGATCTCGATAAAATTATATTCCCACATCTCCCACTTTCATATCAATATGATATTGTTTTTCTTTAATTGTTCTGACGTTTATTTTCCTCCTCATTTCAAAATTCATGCAATTCATATGCTTCATTTTAAAATAAAGTATTTTTAGCATTTTTACAATATCATATTACTGTATCCATTATTTTAAACATATTTCCTTTTCAATATCAATAGCTTCTTTTCTTCAGATATTTTTTCTATTATGGACTATCTCCTTTTACCCCTTTTCAGAATAATAAGAGATAATTCTTCAAATTTCCCCTTTGTACTCTTCAAAAGTTTTTGTAAGTTCTCCACACGCATACACATTTATATTTCCAAACAAGAATATAATTTAATGTTTTAAAAGTCTATGGACTCCATAAAATATTCCTGTAACATTCATATTTTAAAAGTTTTAAGTATTTTTTCACGTTCGAGAGTCCATTTAGGAACAAATCCCATATAAACAAACTTGTCGAATCAAATCCACTACATTCATTGATAACTCAGTGAATTTCATAAGATATCTCTTTTATAATTCCTGCAAATCACAAAACCTGGATCATTAATTATCGGCATTCAACATCGAAATTACAGAAACAATTTTCCATATCAATGTGCACTGATTATTTCTTCCTCTCGCTCTGTAGCAATGCAACTTC